>Ga0157374_10000049_pt1 | contig 136428 bp, 128 predicted proteins | sample M25metaG_FD_115308 | JGI IMG/M metagenome (GOLD analysis project Ga0157374, IMG submission 115308) | Miscanthus rhizosphere microbial communities from Kellogg Biological Station, Michigan, USA - M2-5 metaG | ecosystem: Host-associated > Plants > Roots > Rhizosphere > Soil | place: USA...
AGCGACGCTTCGCGAGCGCGAGGCTGAAGTGGTCAAACTACAGGAGAGGGTCGATTCGCAAGAAGCTGCACTGGCTTCGCGGGCAGCCGAGATCGAGCACCTGAAGCTGCTCATTGCCAAGCTTCGACGCATGCAGTTCGGCCGCAAATCGGAGAAGCTGGATCGTCAGATCCAGCAGCTTGAGCTACGCCTCGAGGATCTGCAGGCCGACGAAGGTGCCGCTCCCATCGAGATTCCGAAGTCGGCGCGCACTGCGCCGGAAGTACCGCAGTGCAAACCGTTGCCCGAGCATCTGCCGCGTGACACGCGCACCTATCTGCCGGAATCGGCAGAGCGTTGCACGCAATGCGGTGCTGCGATGAAGCAACTCGGCGAAGACGTTTCGGAGCAGCTCGAATACGTACCGGCAAGCTTCAGGGTGATCCGCCACGTACGGCCGAAGTTCACATGTTCATGCTGCGATCACATCGCACAGGCAGCCGCGCCGAGCCGCCCAATCGAACGCGGCTTGGCCGGACCTGGCTTGCTCGCACACGTACTCGTCTCCAAGTTTGCTGACCACGTTCCGCTTTACCGGCAATCGGTCATCTATGCACGCGAAGGCGTTGAGCTCGATCGCTCGACGCTGTCCAAGTCGGTTGGCCATAGCGCGACCCTGCTGCAGCCGCTGGTCGAAGCGATTCGACGCCACGTGATGGGGGCGTCGAAGTTGCACGCTGATGACACGCCCGTGCCGGTGCTCGCGCCTGGTAACGGCACAACGAAGACCGGACGACTATGGGTGTACGTACGCGACGATCGGCCGTCAGGCGACGAAACACCGGCTGCCGTGTGGTTCACCTACACGCCTGACCGCAAGGGCATTCACCCGCAGCAGCATCTTGCAGCGTTTGCCGGCACGCTACAGGCCGACGCCTACGGCGGCTATCAGGCCATTTATGAAACCGGGCGCGTAGTCGAAGCAGCGTGTTGGGCACATGCCAGGCGACAGATATATGAGCTGCACGCAGCTCGACCGAATGCCTTCAACACCGAAGCACTTGCGCGAATCGGCGCGCTGTATAAGATCGAAGAAGCTATTCGCGGCAGGCCGCCCGATGAGCGCCGAGCCTATCGCCAAGCGCACGCCAAACCATTACTCGATCAGCTTCATACTTGGCTGAGCGAAGTGCTCGACACGCTCTCGCGCAAATCCGATACGAGCCGCGCGATTCTTTACGCGCTGAACCGTTGGGCGGCGTTGACGCGCTATTGCGATGACGGGCGACTTGAGATCGATAACTTGCCTGTCGAGCGCGCCCTGCGAGGGGTTGCGATCGGCCGCCGGAATTACCTCTTTGCGGGTGCCGATTCTGGGGGCGAACGCGCGGCCGCGATTTACAGCTTGATCGGCTCGGCCAAATTGAACGGCATCGATCCCGAGACTTACCTGCGTCACGTGCTTGCACGCATCGCAGAGCATCCAATCAACCGTATCGATGAACTTCTGCCGTGGAACGTGAAGGCTGGTGCGTAGTGAGGCGATAATATCGCTTGCCCTTTGCTTCCCGCCGATCCGATGGCTAAGTCCTTCCCAGCTGTACACGCTTCACGCTCAGATTCGCGACATCAACCCACCGATCTGGCGCCGCATTCAGATCGAGGGGTCCGCCTCATTGCGGAGAGTGCATCACACCCTGCAGGCTGCGTTCGGCTGGACCGATTCGCACCTGCACGAGTTCGAGAGCGACGACAAAATCTATGCAATGTTCGACCTCGATGATGTCCTCGATTCGATCGACCCAGACAACACGTTCGATGATCGCAAGATCAAGCTGGAGAAAGCCGCCTATCCCGGCATAAAGTTCGTCTACAAGTACGACTTCGCGATGGCTGGGAGCACGACATCGTCGTGGAAAAAGTCCAGTTCATCGAAGGCGAGCCGAAGGGCTGCGCGCACATCGTCGATGGAGCACGTGCTTGCCCTCCAGAAGACGTTGGCGGTCCGTTCGGCTATCAGCAGTTCCTCGATACGCTACGCGAAGATCCGGACAGCGAAGAAGCCAACGATTACCGGATCGGGGCGGGCAACGACTTCAACGCCGAGCTATTCGATCGTCGTGCCGCGAACGCGGCACTATTGCGCATGGCTTGGAATCGCTGGGGCGGAAAGTAAGTCCCGTCAAGACGGTATCGGCGCAGCGCTTACTTTGGTTGGCCGGTCCGCGTTGATGGAAACCATTACGCGATAAACCGACGAATAGCTGCGGGTGTAGCCGTGCTCCCGCCGTAACGCGGCCAGAATCGCGGTGCCGGGCACATTCTGCTCGAGCCACGATGCAATCAAGGCGCGGTGCGCTTCGAGCCGCGAGTCGGTGGATGTTGCCTTGTGCGGCGGGCCCAGTGCCGCGGCGATCTCGGCATCATCTGGCAACGGTGTGTCGGGCTTGATCCAGCCGCGCTGCTCAGCCAACTCACGCAATGCGCCGAGCTTACGCCGTCCCATATAGCGACAGCGCGCCCGTTCGCGATCGGAGTCCCCGTGGCGCATGCGCACGAGAACATGGCGATATTGGTGCATCTCGATTCTCCTTCGGCCCATCGCAGCCTCCATTGGGGAATCACGCCCCACAAGTTAAGCAGGCAATGAGCATCACTATTCGAGATGCTCGGCTCCTTCCCTGGCTCCGATATGCCGGAAACTGACTGGCTCCTATGCCGAAAACGTCCCGGCTCCTTATGCCGGAAGCGCGGTGGCTCCTATATCGCGGAAGATGGCACATCTCCCCGCGGTCAAGCGGCTCTCGTTAATTCTATAATTTCGGGACGCGGCGGCCACCCGATCCCGTCCGAACAGCACGTCGCAAGTCCGTGCCGCCAATTGAGGTGACAATGAACCGCGTTCGTCAGCCGGTCGGCAAACTTGTCGTCGATGATTTATACGTCCATCGCGATGGCATCGAACATCTCTGCCCGGACCTTCAAAGGCTAATCGCGGCACGTTTAGCGAAAGCCCCCGCCCGAGCACGGGAAGAAGCTAACGTCATCAAGGTCAACTGCCGGACCGATCGCGTCTCCCTGCTTGCATACGCTGACTTTTTCGAGGATCCATTTCCGTCCCTCACGGAAACTTGGACTATCGCGGCCGATGATGAACAGAGCACCTTGTATCGCTCGTACGCTGAGTCGCTGAATCCGCCAATTTTGCACAGGAAGGAGCTGCTCCTCCCGCCTGGACATCAACTCAGGCCCGCCTTCGAACAAATCACGCGCAACGCGGAAGCGCTCGGATTGTTCGACGAAACAACGACAATTGGATTCAAAGCGAACTGGCTACGTCACATCACAAGCAAGGGCTATCAACTAGTCGGAACTCAGCTCGTTCCCATTGGGAACGACGTAACCGACTTTGCCGAGCCAGCGGAGCGCGACGGCGCAACCGTGTTACGACACCTGACCGCATTAACGCGGAATGTATTATCCGCGCCCGTGCAGTTACTGGCTCGACACGGATTGCTAACCAACGAATGGACCTTCTTTGACTATGGTTGCGGCAAGGGAGATGACGTCGCCACGCTATGCCAGCAGGGATACACGGCATCCGGCTGGGATCCGTTTTTTTCGCCGGACGACCTCGTTGAGCCGGCGGACGTTGTCAACCTCGGCTTTGTGCTTAACGTAATCGAGGATGAAGCGGAACGACTCGAAGCCCTGCAACGTGCTTTCTTCCTGGCAAAGAGAGTCATGGCAGTTGCAGTGATGTTAAGGGCACCGGACACTTCCGGCACGCCATATCGCGATGGCGTACTAACTTCGCGGAACACCTTCCAAAAGTATTTTTTGCAAGAAGAGTTACGCCGATATCTTGAACAGGGGTTGGGCGAGGACGTGTTCCTTATTGGCCCCGGCGTTGCGTTCGTGTTCCGTGACAAAGAGCTGGAACAGCGATTTTTGACGGGTAGGTATCGCCGGCAGGGGTTAGCGCAACGGCTGCTATGCCTGCCTCCACGACAGAAGGCGCCAGGTAATAGATTACGGATTCCAGCTAGCCCACGGACGATCTCGGATGAGGCGCTAAGTACCCTTGCGCTGATGTGGGAAGCCGCACTCGACCTCGGTCGCATACCCGAGCGAGACGAAATCAGTTTCGTGCCCGCAATCGAAGAACATTTTGGCTCAATAGCAAAGGCAGCTCGGTTGCTTGAGCGGCATTTCGATGTGGGCCAACTAAAGGCCGCAGCCGATGCTCGCGCAGACGACCTCCGTGTCTTCTTCGCCATGCAATGCTTCGCGAAGCGCGCGCCTTATCGGTCCCTCGAGCAACGACTACAACGAGACATCAAGACATTCTTTGGCGACTACCGATCCGCGCAAGCAGAAGGCATGCAGTTGCTCATGCACGCGGCCAGTTCGGAGGAGGTAGGCAAGGCTGCCGCGCACGCCGCGGAGCAAGGTGTGGGGTGGTTAGACCGAGAAAGCGCGCTACATCTACACCTCTCAGCCGTGGACCGGCTGCCGCCAGTCCTCCGCGTTTACGTCGGGTGCGGATTGTTGATCTACGGCAATGCGGGGAATGCTCAGCTAGCGAAGATTCATGTGCTTTCTGGGAAGCTGACGTTGACCGAATATGATGAGTTCGACAGCGCACCGATCCCGCGCTTGGCGAAGCGCGTAAAGATCAATATTCGGAAGCAAGACTACGAAATCTTCGAGTACGGCGGCAGATACGAAAAGCCGCTGCTTTACTTCAAATCTCGCTACCTAAACGAGGAATACCCCTACTACTCTCAACAAGAGGCGTTCGACCGCGCGCTCGAACGGCTTGAGCTCTTCGATCCTGAAGAGTACGGACCACCAGCGTCGGATCTGGCAGAGCACCTGGAGCTGCGTCGCTGGCTCATCGACGGCTTCGTCCTACGCCGATCCGATAGCGTTCCTCCACTCGACCAACCCTGCGGTACGCACTTTCGCTATCGCGATCTGATCGAGTGCGGCGAAACCCTGCACCGACTAGGGGTGCCCAACGTCCCAGCTCGGCCGGAGACGTACAACGCCCTTCATGATTTGTCGGCAGTGATACTCGACCCGGTGATTGATTATTTCGGGTCGATCCGTTTGACATACGGCTTTAGCTCGCGAGAACTTAGCAGGCATATATCGAGCCGAATCGCTCCACGCCTCGACCAACACGCCGCCTACGAGCTTGATAGGCACGGCAGGATAATTTGCCCTCGTGGCGGGGCCGCGTGCGACTTCATAGTCGACGACGAGGACATGAAGGAGGTCGCGCAGTGGATCATCGCAAACTTGCCGTTCGATCGCCTGTACTATTACGGTAGTGATCGGCCCATCCATGTCAGCTATGCGGAAGCGCCTGAAGGCGTAGCTTATGAGATGAAGGCTACCGCGAACGGTCGCCGACTGCCGCGACCGATGCGCCGAAAATAACGGTGACCACCAGCAACGCGGCCCGTCGCGATACCCTGCGCGTCACCTACCGCGGATCAGCCACACGTTTGTATCTCGATATACAAACATGCTAGAATCGACGCCACTATGGCGGACGCTTTCTCATACGTTTTCCCGGCGATTCGAGGGGTACAGGCGGGACGGGAGTACTACGTCTCCATGTGCCCTATACGGCTATTGCCTAAGCTCTTCCTCTTTGACGAAGAGGAGCTCGTACCTGAGCTTCGCGCTCAACGCACGCTGAATCGAGCGCGGATACCTGAGATCGCGCGGTACATCGTCGACAACAAAGACAGCTACACGTTCTCGGCCATAACGGCATCCATCGACGGCGCAATCACCTTTACGCCAGTGGGGGCGGACACGTCTTCCACATTCCGGATGGGTACACTGTCCGTCTCGATGGAGGCGCGCTTTATCGTGAACGATGGGCAGCACCGACGTGCGGCTATCGAAACTGCTTTAGCAACTGCCCCAGAGCTCGGCGACGAGACCATCGCTGTGGTCTTCTTCCTCGATCGAGGCCTGGAGCGCTGCCAGCAGATGTTCGCCGACCTGAATCGGTATGCTGTAAAGCCCTCGGCGTCGCTCGGTATCCTGTACGACCACAGGAGCGCGGCCGCAAACGTAGCGAAGCATTTGAGCCTCACATCCGACCTGTTCAAAAACCTCATTGAGACCGAAAGGTCGTCGCTATCCGCACGATCACGAAAGCTGTTTACGCTGAGTGCCCTTCACTATTCGATCGTTGAGCTGCTAACGGAGGAGGAGCTACAAGACTTCTCTGCAGCATCTCGCAAATGCCAGCAATTCTGGGAACTCGTTGGCGAGCAAATTCCAGAGTGGATGTACGTGCGCGAGTCGAAAATGACGGCGGGAGAGGTCCGCCGCGACTTTATTCACAGCCACGCCATCGTGCTACAGGCACTTGGACGTGCTGGGCGCGCGATTTTTGAGCAACCCAATCCTGACTTGGTAAGGCGGATCAAAAAATTGCGCAAGATCGACTGGTCTCGCAAGAACGCCATAACGTGGGAAGGGCGAGCGATGGTCGGGGGATCGATGGCTAAGTCTGGGCAGAACGTCACGCTCACCACGAACGAACTGAAGCGCGTGCTAGGGCTGAAGCTGACGGAAGACGAAGCCGCGGCGGAAAAAGCACTGCTAGCATCTCGCGGCGCAGCGCCGCGTCGTCGAACAAAGGTCGCAAAGTGACAAATCCGGTGTCAAAGATAATCGAAGAAATTCAAAGCCTCTACCTGTCAGATCCGGTGCCGTGGATCGTGGGATACAGCGGCGGGAAAGACTCGACCGCCTCGCTTCAGCTCATTTGGAACGCCATCGCTGCGCTACCGAAGGAGCAACGTCGCAAGGACGTCCACGTCATCAGCACGGATACATTGGTCGAGAACCCGGTGATCGCCGCGTGGGTCGAGAATTCGCTGTTGTGCATGAAGCTCGCTGCCGCAAAGCAAAATCTGCCCATCAAGGCGCATCGCCTCACACCGTCGATGGAGAATAGGTTTTGGGTCAACCTGATCGGAAAGGGCTATCCCGCTCCGCGTCCCAAGTTTCGGTGGTGTACCGATCGGCTGAAGATCAGTGCATCGACGGAATTCATCCAGAACCTATCGGAATCCAGCGGCGAAGCGATCCTGGTGCTCGGACAACGCCGAGGCGAAAGTCAGGCGCGCGACAAGGTGCTTGACCACTATAGCGGAAGCACGCGCGACCGCCTGAGCCGAAACAAGGATCCCAAGCTCGCTCGCGTATGGGTTTACTTGCCCATCGAGACGTGGAGCAGCGATGACGTCTGGGAATACATCATCACGGAGCCCAATCCGTGGGGCGTAGACAACCAGGAGTTGTTCGCCATCTATCGGGGCGCGACGGCCGATTCTGAATGTCCGGTGGTTGTCGATAAGTCAACTCCGAGCTGCGGCGACAGTCGCTTCGGTTGCTACGTCTGCACGATGGTGACGCAGGACAAATCGATGCAAGCGATGGTCCAGAATGACGAGCAAAAGCGCTGGATGCAGCCGATTCTGGACTACCGGAACACGTACCTTGCTGTTGACGATCGGAACCTCCGTGACTTCCGGCGAATGACCGGCCGACTAACAGTGTTCAAGGGAACGCTTGTCCATGGCCCCTATAAGCAGGCGTACAGAGCCGAGTTGTTGGAACAGTTGCTCCGGACTCAAAAGGCCGTACAGGAGGCTGCAAGAAACCAGGGCGGGGAAGCGATTGAGCTTATATCGATGGACGAGCTCGACGAAATCCGGCGAATCTGGGTAGAGGGCAAGCGTGAAATTGACGACTTGGTGCCCGAGATCTTCGAGCGGGTTTATGGACGCATCTACCCCGGCCGAGAAATGGAGCCACTGCCCCTCGACCGCAGCGATCTAGCACTCCTCAGGCAAGTTGCCGAGGACCTGGACCCAGAGGCCTCCGAGGAGCTTTACAAGCTCACGCGCTCTCTATTGGGCGCGCAGTTCCAATCGATGCAGACGCAGAAGCGCTCAAAACAACTGGACGAGCTCGAAGGAATCCTGCAGTTTCACGCGTTCCGAAATGAGGGGGAGGCGCTTGAGTTCGCGTTGGCGAGTGATCAGCAAACTGCGGCGACCGTCGAGATCGAGGCGCTCGGTGATGACCTCGCCGACCCTGCCGCGAACCTCTAATATGCTTTGGCAGTAGGCCTCGTACATGGCAAAGATCACATTTTCAAGTATTTCCGTCGAGAACTTCGGACCGTTTCGTGAACGGCAGTTCCTCGACCTTTCCGTGACTCCATCTCGGTCGGTTGTCCTCGTTAAGGCGCTAAACGGTAGCGGGAAGACCACGTTGCTAACCGCTCTTCAACTCGGATTGTATGGAGCGAAGGGCATCGGTTCGGGGCGCCGTTCGGAATATGAGCAGCTCGTTCAGGCGTTGCAGCGAACGGACGCCGGAGAAAGGTCTACCGTTTCGATCGGCCTGATCGTCGACATAGGCGGCGGACGAAAGGAAATCACTGCGCGCCGGGAATGGACTCGTCAGCGCAGTGCTTTAAACGAGGCTTTTTCGGTCATCGTGGATGGCACAGAGGACATAGATTTCACCCAGGGCTGGGACGATTTTATTAGCGCGATACTGCCGCCAGAGCTCGTGCATCTGTTCCTCTTCGATGGCGAGAAGATTGAAGCACTCGCCAATCCTGAACGTCTTCCCGAACTCCTGCGCCGGGCGACCGAAGTGTTCCTAGGTATCGGCGGAATTGACGTCCTCGGGAATGACCTGCGCGCCGTTGAACGACGTGCTGCGCTCCGAAATAAGGAAGGCTCGTCCGAATACCAAGCAGCGAAGGACACATTACTGGAGTTGGAATCGCAGCAAAACACCCTGTCCGAAAAGCATGCAAACCTGTTGCAGGAACATGCGTCGGCCCAAAACGCGCTCGATCAAGCCCGGCTTTCGCTCGATCGCTATGTTGCGGAAGCGCGGCGCGGTGGGCTGACCGCTTACGAACAAGCTGCGTCGATTCGGAGCAAAGCGGAAAGCGCGGGTAAGCACGCTAGCGCAGCTCGGACTAGCCTTGCTGAAGTAATGTCGGATGCAGTCCTACCCGTGGCGTGGCTTCATAAACTTTGGGACCACTACGAAAGTGAGTGGGAGACAGATAGCCGCAGTCGTCATTCCAAATTACTGGCGGAGGAGTTCAAACGGCGCGACCGTCGTCTACTCGCGGCCTTGTCAAAGCAGGTGCCCAGTGCGTCGCTCGAGGCTGTGCGGTCTCTTCTGAAAACCGACTTGGACCAGACGCGCTCGGCTTTGCCGCGCAAACCCCTCCTGGCCCCTGGCGGCGAGCCGTCCGAAGTTGCGGTTCATGTCAAACACGCGCGCTCACGCGTTCGTGAGGCTATCGCATCACTCGATGCGGCTCAACGCGATCTCGCCAAGTCAGAACGCTCATTGGGCGAAGTACCCGCTGAAGGACAACTGACCGAAATATTGTCCAGGATGCATGAGAGGTCACATGCAGTTGCAACCGCAGAACAACGTGTCATAAATTTGACGGAATGCCTTGCGGAGACGACAACTAGCCTAAAACACGTGGAGGCTCGCCTGAACGCCGCACGAGCTCGACTAAGCAATGACTTCCGCGACAGGTCTATCGAGGCAAAGGGGATAGAAGCGGCCGCACGTGCGAGGCAGGCGCTGAGCGTCTTCAAAGGGCGCCTACTTGCATCAAAGGCACACTGGCTGTCAGAGATGATTACCGCGGAATTCCGAAATTTGCTGCGCAAGCGGAAGCTTGTCTCTCGCGTGATCGTCGATCCGTCAACGTATGGCGTCAAAATCGAGGACGGAAAGGGCCAGGAACTACCGATGGATCGCTTGTCCGCCGGAGAACGACAGATGCTTGCGGTGTCGGTCCTGAGCGCTTTGATCAAGGAGCGGAAAGGACGCTTCCCAGTTGTCGTCGATACGCCACTTGCGCGTCTCGATCGACAACATCGAACCGCGTTGATCAAGAGATTCTTTGCGACGGTGTCTCATCAGGTGATCGTCCTGTCGACCGATGAGGAAGTGGAAGGCGCCGCTCACGACGCACTGCGTCCGCACATTAGCAAGGAATACGTGCTCGAATTTGACGACGATCGAGGATGCACCAGTGTGCGCGATAGTTCGGCACGCTCCGGCGAACTGGAGGTAGCATGAATGCGATCGAACGGGTGAAGCTGACATCGGTAGCCAAAAACCAGCTGATTGCGCTGAAGCGACGCACTAATATCGAGCATAACAACGCGCTCTGCCGTCACGCTTTATGCCTGTCGCTAGCGAACCCTTCGCTCCCGCCACGCGAGCAATTTAATTTTTCGGGGGGAATCGAGATCGATTGGCGAACCTTTACGGGTGGTAACGAAGCGCTCTACTACAACTTGCTGGTCACGCGGTTGTTGAGCGACCGGATTGACGTATCGGGTGAGTCATTGCGGGACGCCTTACTGCACCACATTCATCGTGGGCTTTCGTATCTCGCGAGCCGGCGCGAGGTGGACCTGTTGGTAGACCTCGCGCGTTCGATCGCCACAATGGGGTAGCCGAATTATTCTGTTCAGAATCGCTGTCCACCTTGCTCGGCGGGTGGGCGATTGACGGTCACGACATGGTAGATGCCCCTCCTACACGCGGTCTGCAACCGAGTTCGCGCATAAGTCAGAGAGCCGGTCGCTCAGACATCAATCACAGTGGGAGTGCGAGAGTTCGGCGTGTGGAGGATCCTCTGTTGCCCGCGGACCTATCTCGCCCCGAAACCAGGCTTGAAAGTTATCGCAGATGAGACGATAGGCCTCAGATGCCACAGCCCGAGGATCGAAGGGGAAATTTAGTCGTATCGGCGATGGTGGCATGCTGGATAGCAGCACCTCAGCTGGGAAGAGCGCCGAACTATTGAGCAAAAATCGCCTATGCAATTCCTCCTCAACGGCACGACGCGCGAGTTTTCGAAAGCGTTGATCAACTCGCGCTATCGCGTCGCAATGAACAGCAACAAAAAAGAAGGAGGGCGGTTCTGTACCAACATCCACGCCGAACAGGCGCAACTTTTGCCTTAGAGTTCCATCCCCGGCAAGGTGCCCGCCCCAACGCTTAGGCGGCAGGTCCCCGGTTTCACCAAAATACACCCCCTCGCGGACGACAATCGCGTATACGTAAGAAGCGCTTTCTTTGCCCCAAACAATACCCGCAAGCGTGGTCATTTCTCATTCAGATTGATGTTTTCTTCAGTCCATCCGCCCAGCCAGTTGTCGACATTCTTATGAAATCGCTTAAATATTCCCTCCAGGGCTTCGCGCGTAATGTCGCGAACGTTATCCACCACATTGCTCTCAGCTACGCCCACAGAGAAGATCAATGCTTCGATGACGATGCGCTCGATACTGTTGTCGGGAAAACGTGAGAGAAATTCCTGGTAGAACGGATGGTGTTTATTGATGCACACGAATACACCGTGCTTCGCATCATAAAACGGCTTCCATACCTGACCGTACGGGATTTTTTCTGAATAACGGACTTTCCGAAATTCATCTGTCGGAGCGAGTAGAGCACCGCTGTCCGTACCACCCACTTCTTGAACCTCTTCGTTCAGTTTCTCGATCGCAGCCTCAGCCTCCGCCGCGCGCTCAGTTCTGCGGCGCTGTGTCTCCTCGGGAGCGGCTCCGGACCCCAACTCCTGAGGATCGTCTTCCGGGACATTTCTCGTTGAATCACTGAAGGTTTTCCCCTCGTCCCCGGTAGGTTCCGCTATCAACTTCTGGCACGCGTCACGAATCTGAGATGCGGTTTCTTTAGCTTTTGAAACGATCCCTTGAAGTTGAGAGCGGATCTCATCGTCGATTTCGAGGCGCTGTTTTGTAACATCGACATGCAGTACGTCGTCGTGCTCGGTCGACAGATCGATTCGTAGGCGTATGTTTATATCATCCTTCGTGATGATTCCCTCAAGATCATCACCCCACCGGATCAAGCGCCCATTTCGATAAACGTAAAACCCCTTATTTTCACGAGAAACCTCGAAAGCGCGGACGAGAGCCTTCCGCTCCGGAGGTAACGGTGATTTCTTGTCTCCCATCGCGTCTTGAGGAAAAGCAACAGCGTAGATTTTAATGGGTGCCAAAGCTTTTCCACCTCTCCCCGTCAATTCCCAATTCTCGTCGAGAGTCAAGTATGGGCTCGAGTAGTCGTAGCTGTCCGGATCCCAATTACCCTTAAAGTCGGCGTGATCCATAAACAGCATATCTTTTGCAGCCACCTCTTCGAAAGGATCTGTCTTTCCGTTAGCAATCACCCGGGTTGATAGTCGCAGCGGCTTCAAAGCACGGGAGAGAAATGAAAAATAAACGACGCCCAAGCGCTTTCGAAGCTTGTCTACAGTCGAATTGGGCGACGCATGATTGATTTCATCGCAGCCTTCGATTTCGACGATAGTTCCATGCGCATCGCTCAGGAGTTCCGTGTACCTCGACAAATCCGCATCTGTCAACGCTCTTTTCCCGATGACAAAGGCCCCTGAATCCGCGATCGCATGCTTATCAAACGTATACCGAGAACCAAATGCGCCGTCACGTTTAGAAACAATATGAATTTTAGTTCCGAGAGACAGCCCGGCCGACTTCAGCCCCATGCCGTATTTTGACAAGCTCTTGGGAGGGTATTTCGCATCAGAGCCAAGTTTGAACGCGTTCTTTATGCCGGCCTCGTCCATACCGGTCCCGTTATCGACTATCTGATATCGGAGAACGCTATTCCGTGACTTTAAGCTTTTACCAGGAGCCAGTTCGAGCGAAATCTTCACGTCGGTGGCGCTTGCAGTTACGGAGTTGTCGACAATATCCATGATCGCGGTATGTGGCTCATACCCAATCCTCGCGATGGCTTCACAAACACGCCCCGCGTTGAAGCCTATCTCGATAGTCTCTTCGTTCTGCATGTTGATCTCCTGTGCAATGTACCGCAACAGGGCAAACAATCTGCCGCTTCAAGGAACCGCCAGGCCCCCCTGTTACGACTTTCCGTCTTGTTGCCCCTCACCCTACGGCGCCCGCCGCCAGTCAGTAGCCCCGTCTATGTTCCACAGTCGCAAACTGTATCGCCGGTCGCAATTGTCCTGTCACCCTACGCGAGGTTTGATTTCACCAACCTTCGATCCCCTGGCTGACAGTACATCCGACTCGGTAAACCCCACCTCTGACTCAACCCTATCCCCCAAGAGCCTCTTAGACGTCCCGCCGGTCGCAACGTCATCTCGATCTGCACGCGCAATGTCGCACGTTCAGACACGGTCTTTCCTTAACCTCATCGGGTTTCGCCTCCCCGAGCGTCAAAAAACCTGAGAACGCGTTTCGTTTTTACCTTACCGACAGTCGATGCAGAGTTATCTCAAAAAATACCCCGAAGTCTAGCAGGCCAGATGCCCCCGTGGCGAGTATCCGTTGGTGTCGCCAGTAGAAGCCGATTTTCCAAGATCGGACCGCCTTCGCCGCCTTAGGCGAGCGCGGCACCGCTTTGATTCGAATGGATCGGTCGGATTTCCGTGCCCCGAGTTCCAGTCCGCACCGTTGCTCTGCTCTCGGGGAGCGACGGTCCCAGCCGCCGACCTGCAACAGAGTGAAGAAACCGATAACGATGCCTCATCGCCAGGGGTGGAACACGGCAAATAACCCGCATTATCGAGTGTCCATTCCGTGTATAGCGGGCAGCCAGCTGCGAGACAGTTACTGACGCAGAGATCAACTCTTCGTGATCGACCGAATACATCAACTCTTGAACATCTGCGATACGCTCTGCTAGCAGTGTTGTAGAAAGGTTGCTTAGCCCACGGGCGCCCGAAACCCACGCATGCCAATCTTGCAGTGCCGTATTTTTCTCATCGTTTTCGCTCGCATTTTTAAAGCCCGCAGGACCATCGCCGCAGGCTACTGGAGCAGCGCGGAATAGGATCGGGGCAGCGATCGCTACCATTCTAAAGCCGCTAGACGCGACGCCAATGAATGGCAACTGCACATTGAACCGTTCGACGCACTTTGTTGAACTGTCTGCTGACATAGTCTCAAACGAATTCAATCCGTTCGAACATGACTCACTCGACGATTCGAGACGCTGAAAGGTAACGGATCAACTGCCGCGGCTCTTGTCGACAGAAGCATGTGAACTAGACCAAATCCAACGTGGTTGAAGCAGTGGAAGATACTCCGTGATTTCGCGCCAGTTCCACGACCAAGTATCGTCACACGACGATGCGAGTTTGCACCGTCCCCGAGTGCCAGCCTAAATTGACGAAGAGGCCGCCAGCCATGTCCCGGCGAATCCGCAACACGTCTCGCGGCGCAGCTCGGCCAACGTCAAGATCGGTAAGGGGCATAGGGCACCTCTGCGAGGCGAGGAGGCATAAATTTCTGCGCGAGCGCAAAACACTATCAGGTTCGAACCTGCGCCAAAATGCCCTCGGCTGTCCACGGAGCCCACGCTCCAAAAAATGAATCGGCATAGGGGGTAGCCATCAGGCTACGCCCCTGCCACACCACACCGGCATGCGGGTCCGCACCGGGCGGTTCGAGAAGTTGAGGTTAACAGAGACGGGGCACTCCGAGGCCGTCGAAGTAAGCGATGGTCAATACGCGTTTGAGTGCTCGGTCGCTATTGCGCCACCAGCGACGGCTGTTGGCCGCCACTTGGCGGGCTACCTCGGCGCTTGCGCCAAGCGAGCACAGTTCGCGATAGATGGTCGTGCCGCGTTTCCAGTGCTTGAGTCGAAGTGCGCGCAACCGGTGGCGCAACCACTCGTCTAGCTCTCGCCAGACCCGAGGCGTTTGCGCCAACCGGAAGTAGCCTTTCCACCCCAGCAGGTAGCTACGCAGCCGTTCTACAACCTGCGGGACGCTGCGCCCGCCCGAGCGACGCGTCAGTTCCCTCACGCGTTGCTTGAACGTCGCCAGCGCCTTGGGCGCGACTTTGCGCTTGACCACCCCTCCAGCAGCTACTCAGAGGCTGTAGCCGAGGAATTTGCGGCCGAACACGCTCGCCACCGCACTTTTGGCCTCGTTGACCTTCAAGCGCAACCGCCCGTACTGTTTGCGCAGCAACGCCATCACCCGTTCACCCGCGCGGCGAGAGCGAACATACACGTTCGCATCGTCCGCGTAGCGCACGAAGCAATGGCCCCGCCGCTCCAACTCCTTATCCACCTCGTCCAGCAGCACGTTCGCCAGTAGCGGCGAGAGCGGACCGCCTTGCGGCGTACCCTCGTGGCGCTCCTGCATCACGCCGTTGCTCATCATGCCCGCGTTCAAGTACGCACGGATCAGCCGGATTACACCAGCATCGCCGATGCGTTTTTGTAAGCGATCGATGAGAATGTCGTGATTGACCCGGTCAAAGAACTTTTCCAGGTCGACGTCCACCACGATTCTCCGGCCCGACTGCACGTACGATTGCGCGGCTAACACCGCATCGTGCGCACGCCGGCCCGGTCGGAAACCGTAGCTGTGCTCGCTGAATGTGGGATCGAGAATCGGTTGCAGTACTTGCAACAACGCCTGTTGAATCAGCCGATCCGTCACCGTTGGGATGCCTAGCTCGCGCTCGCCTCCGTCCGGCTTGGGAATCGTCACCCGTCGCACCGGCATGGGCCGGTACGTCCCCGTCAACAGTTGCTCATGTATTGCCGGCCACGCCGTCACCAAGTGCCGCGCGCTCTGCTCAATATCCAGACCGTCGACACCCGGAGCCCCTTTGTTAGCCCGCACCCGTTTGAGCGCCTGCTGTAGGTTTTCTCTCGTCAGCGCTGCATGTAGCAGCGCCGACCCTATGTTCTTCGTGTCATGCCGCGAGCCGTGGGCTTCGTCGCTCACGGCTTCTCGCGCAGCTTCACCGCGCGCCGCCACCGTTCGCCCCGCTTGCGCGGGCATCCGACGCCTAGCCTGTTGCGTCGGCATGTCGTTGAACACTCCCTCTCGTTCGGTCCTTCGTCGGCGGAGTTGAGCCTTTCCGGCACTACCTCCGACTACTATGACCTCTGCTGAGACCCCGCTCCGGTTCGATGCCCAAAGGAAATCCGCTTGGGGGACACCGTTGCCCTTTCAGGCACGAGGCGGGGCGTCCCCAGGTAAGAACGCACTCCTTCATCGCACGACCGCCGCATCTACGCCGCTTTGCCTTGGTCACGAGAGCTTCGCGGTCATTTGCCCGCTCGCCCTGCTCGGCAGCGCCTTCTATGCAGTTCTTGTTCATCGGCTCGCGATTTACGCTCCACGCTTCCTTCCCACACTCGGTTGCCCTCATGCAGTTGCGCTTCACTTCGTTCGCTGTGACCAGCTTATGGCGGGACTTACACCCACAGGACTGCGCCCATGCTGGGCGCACAAACAAAAAACCCCGCGAGCCTTACCGGACGCGGGGTTTTCGGAATACTGCGGAACTGCTTGGAATATCCGTTGGTGGAGCGGAGGAGGATCGAACTCCCGACCTTCGCATTGCGAACGCGACGCTCTCCCAGCTGAGCTACCGCCCCAACGAAGCGAAGATTCTAGCACAAGGAACTGGCGAGGCAAGTGCCGCCGGCGGACGCACCGGCAGCCGCGGCCAACCACTACTTAGCCCCCTCCGGCGCCCCAGCCAGCACCCACTTCACGACCGTCTGAATCTCCTCATCCTTCATCCTGGGATGCGACGGCATGGGAATGACACCCCAAACTCCAGACCCACCATCCCTAACCTTCTTGGAAAGCTTGGCAACAGCTTGCGGATCGCCTTTATATTTCTCGGAGATTTGCCGAAACGAGGGCCCAACGAGCTTGCGGTCCACAGCATGACACCCAAGACAAGCATTACCACGAGCCACGACAAGCCCGGTCGGCACACCGGCAGCCACCGCCCCCTGCACAACGAACCCTAAAGCAGCCACAACACCGACGACGACGAACCCCACCCTCACTGCCCAGCACCCTTCTTAGCATTCCCCGGCCGGACCTGCGTAGAATCCGCCACAGGCGCTGGCGCTTGCTGCTGCAACGGCTGCGCGGTAATGGACGAGCTCGGCACCGCCCCCACCGTCGGCTCCGCAGCCGCCGACTGCGCGGAACTCGGCGCACTAGCCGCCGGCGCCGAAGCCGCAGCCGCCGGCTGCTCCCCGGGCTGAATATACTGAAACACCTTCACAACCTTCATGACCCCAGGCACCCGGCTAGCCACATCGGCACCGAGATTCCCCTCAGCCTGCGTCACGAGCCCCATCAGATAGATATTCCCGCGCTCGCTGACGACCTTGAAGTCATTCGCCGAAATCCCCTTCTCCTGAATCAACGCCGTCTTCACGCGCGCAACCAGATAGGAATCATTAGCGCGATCCGTGAAGTCACTCTTCGGCGCGACCGCAAGCTCATTGATCACGGCATCGACATTGTTGATCGCCTTCACGATGGCTTCGGCAAGCTGCTTGGACCGATCGTCCGGCACCTCGCCCGTCAACAGCACCCGCCGATTGAACACGGTCACATCGACATGCGAGCCATCGGGAAGATCGCTCGATATCTGCGAATAGGCCTTGACCTGAATCTCGCGATCCTCGGTCTGCGCGCCCAGCGTGCGACGGTCCGTCGCCATCAACGCCCCGCCGCCCGCGGCACCCGCCACGGCCAGCACGCACCCCTGCAACGTCACGGCCAGCGACGCCGCCATCCCCGCAGCGAGCATCGCCCGCACCAGCGTCTTCGTGACGCGATTCGCGTTCATCAACGAACTCCCCCTTCTACGTTGGTCAGTCTTCGCCAAGCAACATGGCATCGATGCCGTCACACAGGCAATGAATGGTGGTCAAGTGCACTTCGCGGATGCGCGCCACGCGCTCGGACGGCGCGCACAAATGAATATCGGTCTCGGCCAACGCCTCGGCAATCTTGCCGCCCCCCGCTCCAGTCAGCGCAATCACGAACATCTCACGCTCATGCGCCTCCCCAATGGCAGCTAGCACGTTAGCCGAATCGCCCGTCGCCGTCACGACCAACAAGATGTCGCCGGCATGTCCCAATGCACGAACCTGCCGCGCAAACACGGCCTCGAAACCGCCCTCTTCGTCGGCAAGCGCGGTCAACACGGCCGCATCGGCCGTCAGCGCAATCGCAGGCAGCCCAGGGCGCTCGCGCTCGAAGCGAGCAGTCAACTGCGCGGCAAAACGCTGGGCCTCCACGGCCGAAACACCGCTGCCGCACGCCAAAATCTTGTTGCCATTCGCCAGCGCGCCGAACATCGTATCGACTGCGGCCGCAATCGGCATCGCTAGCGCATTCATCGCTTCGAGTTGCAGGGCCGCGCTATCGCGGAAATGCTGTTGAATCCGTTCGACTGACATCGGTTCTCTACTTGTTCGGCACGCCTTCGCGCACCGGTTGCCGCATTGCATCGCATCAGCGCGCAAGTTTAACGCACTCGCTCGACATCACCCTTAGCTAAAACCGTCGGCCCGAAAAGCATCGCGCAGCCAAGCGATGCGCCGGCCATCGTACGCGACGATATCGAAGCGGCACACACTCGTCGTATCGGCACGCTTCGCCAAAAAATATTGCGCGGCACGCACGATCCGCCGCTGTTTCTCCCGCCCCACACTCGCCACGGCACCGCCATAACGGCTGCCCGCCCGAGCGCGCACTTCGACGAAAACCAGCACGCCGTCGGGCTCCCGCATGACAAGGTCGATCTCTCCACCTCGACACGTCACATTGCGCGCAACGAAACGCAGCCGCTGACGCTGCAAGTACTCGAGCGCAAACCCTTCGAATACGCTGCCAAGCCTCTTCGACTGAGCTCGCCTGCAAAAGTTGTCGGGCGGCGCCGTCACCGCACGGCGTTCATCGCCAGCCCCGTGGCACAATGGCGGCCTCGCTTCGCACGGCAGCGCCCTTCGTTTCATGTCTGACCTCCTCGAACTCGCGCAACGCCAGCAGTACCCGGCCGCGACGCTTTACGTCGTTGCGACGCCAATCGGCAACGCCGCCGACATCACGTTGCGCGCGCTGCATCTGCTCGGCCTCGTCGATCGCATCGCGGCCGAAGACACGCGCAACACGTCCCAACTGCTGGGCCTCTACGGCATCAGCAAGCCGCTCGTCGCGGTCCACGAACACAATGAGCGCGCCGCGGCCGAACGTATCGTCGAACACTTGCGCGCGGGCGAGCGCATCGCCTACGTCTCGGACGCCGGTACGCCGGGCATCTCGGATCCGGGCGCAAAACTCGTCGAAGCGGTGCGAGAGGCTGGCTTTGGTGTCGTGCCGCTGCCGGGCGCAAGCGCCATCACGACGGCCCTTTCAGTCGCCGGCTATTGGGCCGCAACGTTCACATTCCTCGGCTTCATGCCGTCCAAGACGAAGCAACGCGCAGCGTTCCTGCAGCCGCTCGTCAATCACACGCGCGCGATGGTGTTCTACGAAGCGCCACATCGCATCGGCGAAACGGTCCAGGCGCTCGCCGACGCATTCGGCGGCGCGCGCCGCATCCTGATCGCACGCGAATTGACGAAGCTACATGAGTCGCTTCACGTCTGCACCTTGGCCGAAGGGCCAACGTGGCTCGCGGAAGACGCAAATCGCCAACGCGGAGAGTTCGTGTTGGTCGTGGAAGGAGCGACGCCGGAGCAAGGCAGCGACGACGCCACCGCGCACGATGCGCTGCTGGCCCTGCTGCTGGAGGAAATTCCGGTGAGCGGCGCGGCCCGTGTCGCGGCAGCGATCACGGGGGCCTCGCGTCATGCGCTCTACGCACGCGCGCTGGAACTCAAGAAAGACTGAGAAACCGACGAGAGACAAGAACGGCGAAGGGCTGCACTCGGCAGCCCTTCGATCAAACCAACGCTCAAGCGCGCATCAAATCAAGGATGCGCCGGCACCATATCCCGTTGCGGACTGGCCGAAGCCACCACCTCGGCACGGCTCGCCTGTGCTTCTTCCTGCGTGAGCCCCTGAATCTGCACGCGGGCGGTCCCGGCCGTTTGCAGGCCGAGTTCACGCGCGGCCGCATACGAGAGATCGATCACGCGCCCACGCACGTAGGGCCCGCGATCGTTGATCTTCACGACGACGGACTTCTGATTCGACGTGTTCGTCACGCGGACATACGACGCAAGCGGCAGCGTCTTGTGCGCGGCCGTCATGGCATGCATGTTGTAACGCTCGCCGCTGGCGGTCTTGCGGCCATTGAATCGCTTGCCGTACCACGAGGCGCGCCCGCTCTGCTTGAAGTTCGAGACGTCGGGAATGTCCTCGTCGAGCGGCTTGGCATCGGCGAGCTTCGGCGCCACATCGGGCGCTTGAGGTTGAGGCTGGGCCGAGGCCTCGCCGTAACCCATCGGTGCGCCAGCGCGTGTCGCGAGCCGTGCACCGTTGGCACCTGCATTGCTGGTTTGCGTTGGCTGCGCGGCACAACCCGCGAGCAACCCTGCGGCGACGACGGAAACGGTACCCAGCCATCGGCGGAATCGATTGATGTTCATATGACGTGCATGCCACAGTGTCGAGCCGCAACGCGTCGAAACATCCCTTCGCGAAGCGGCTCGGGCATCCGAACGCCAACACGCGCACCGCCGAAAGCACGAATGCAAACGGTGCGCGGACTGGCGCTCGGGTGCGGCCACACTCGGCCGCAAGTTGCCCGGTTGGTATTCACGTCTGGCGCAACTGTCCCCAACAGCTTGACCAGACCCCACACGCCGTCGTCGTCGAACATGACTTGCACGTTCTGGCGCGTCGACTGACGCGAGGAACGGCGGCGTTGGCCTGACCGGCTATGCAGCCTGTTGGCTGCGGCAGACGCGTAGCGCCCGGCCGGTCAAGACGTGTGCATCGAACAATGCCGATACAGATCGAAGCCGCTACATTGACGGCTCCGCATTGAGAGCGATCGGCCCGCGAAACATGGAAATGGGACCGATCAATAAAAGGCAGCGCGGTCGGACCGCGCCATGTGAGAGGTATTGTACCAAAAACCGCGGGGAATCGAGCATCCCGGATACCTGCCCTGATTGATTCTTCCTATGATCGCAACAATGCGCATTGCATTCGAGGTTTGCGACCTAGCCGTTCGGCCAACCGGCGTGAAGCGGGTCCGGCCGGTACAATGAGCGCTTTCGGTTTCCTCCGGCTGCCTGCAGCGATGCTGGGCGCCGCGCTTGTCGCCCCTATGAAGGTCTTCGTCATCCCCGTCACGCCGTTTCAGCAGAACTGCTCGATCCTCGTTTGCGAGGCGACGCGACGCGCCGCCGCCGTCGATCCGGGCGGCGACATCGAGCTGATCGAGCGCGCGCTCACGAAAGAAGGCGTGACGCTCGAAAAGGTGTTCCTCACGCACGGCCACCTCGACCATTGCGGCGCGGCCAAGGCGCTTGCGACCAAGCATGGGGTGCCGATCGAAGGCCCGCAGGTGGACGAGCGCTTCTGGCTCGATCAGCTAGCGGCGCAAAGCGCGCGCTTCGGCTTTCCGCCGGCCGAGCCGTTCGAGCCGGACCGTTGGCTCACGGATGGCGATACGGTCAGCTTCGGCGAGGAAACGCTCGACGTCTATCACTGCCCGGGCCATACGCCAGGGCATATCGTCTTCGTCAGCACGAAGCATCGCATCGCGTTCGTGGGCGACGTGCTGTTCGCGGGCTCGATCGGCCGCACGGATTTTCCGCGCGGCAATCATGCCGACCTGATCCGCTCGATTCGCACGAAACTCTGGCCGCTCGGCGACGACATCACGTTCGTCCCCGGCCACGGGCCCACCTCGACGTTCGGCGAGGAGCGGCGCTCGAACCCTTATGTCGCCGACGGAGTCAGCGCGTGACGTCAGAAATCTATGTCAGTACCGATATCGAAGCGGATGGCCCCATTCCCGGCCCGCATTCGATGCTCAGCTTCGCGTCGGCCGCCTATACGCCCGACAAGCAGTTGGTCGCAACGTTCTCGGCAAACCTCGAAACGCTGCCCGGCGCCGCTGCTCATCCGGTCCAGGCGGCCTGGTGGAAGACGCAGCGCGAGGCGTGGGAAGCCTGCCGCCGCGATCTGCGGCGCCCCGAAGAGGCGCTGACGGCTTATGTCGAATGGGTCGAAGCGTTGCCGGGCAAGCCTGTGTTCGTCGGCATGCCGGCCGGCTTCGATTTCACATTCATGTTCTGGTACATGATGCGCTTTGCCGGCCGCTGTCCGTTTTCATGGTCGGCGCTCGACATCAAGACGCTGGCCTTCGCGATGACGGGCCTGCCCTATCGCAAGTGCATCAAGCCGCGCATGCCGAAGCACTGGTTCGACGACCATCCCCACACGCACGTGGCACTCGACGACGCCATCGAGCAAGGCGCGCTCTTTTGCAACATGCTGACCGACCTGCGCGCGTGGCAGAAGGCCGCGCCGCTCGCGGCATCGAAAGCCGACGAGGCCGCGGTCACAGCCGCAGCACAAAACGATACCGAGAGCCCGCCAAATTAGGTAATCTCCCTCAGTTTCCGTTCATTCGATTGCCTTTTGTTTCGCGCGCCACTACCATCCCAGAATGTGGCGGCCGAACTCGGAGGCGCGGATGACGCTCGATACCTTCTCTCAAAAAATACTGCGCCTGCTGCAGCTCGATGCACGCCGCTCCGTGCAGGAGATCTCGGACCAGGTCGGGCTCTCCAGTACGCCTTGTTGGCGACGCATCAAGGACATGGAGCAGTCCGGCATCATCCAGCGCTACACGGCGCTGCTGGACCGCGAGAAGCTCGGCCTGCACGTCTGCGCCCTCGCCCACATCCATCTCACGCGCCACACTGAAGGCGGCGTCGAACAGTTCGAACGCGAAATCGCCACCTGTCCCGAAGTCACCGAGTGCTATAGCACCACCGGAGAATCGGACTACATCCTGAAAATCGTGGCGGCCGATATCAAGGCCTACGACGCCTTCCTGCACGACCGGATCTTCAAAATTCCGGCAGTCGCTCAGGTGCGTACGAGCGTCGTGCTACGCGAGATCAAGTTCGATACGCAACTGCCGCTATAAGCGGTCCAAGCGCCGCGATCCCGAGCGGCGCTCTGGTACTGGGCTCGCACTGCGCAAGCCCACCGCCGCCCGCCGCCCTATCCCTCAAGCGTGCCGGGCAGGCGATGTCGACGCGCTCTCGACGCGTCGCTGGACCGTGATGCGGCGCGCCCCGAGACGCGATTGCAGCTCGCTCAGGTCGAGCCGTTTCGCGAGATCCTCGTCGTGCTCGCGGTCGGCGAGTGCATCGGCAGCCAGCGTAATATCGACATCGAGCCCCGTGCTCAGGTAGTGCACGTTCAGTCCCGCGGCACGCAGCCCCTGTTTGGCCAGCTCGGCATCGACCAGCGCCACCACGGCCGCACGCGTCGGCAGGCGCGTCGTGGAGCGGCTCACGGCATCGTTTTCCGGGTCGACGTGAATCAGCGCGTCGATGATGCGTTTGTCCGTCAGCGCCCGCGCTCGCGCCGACTCGGCGATGTAATGGCCTTCGGAAACCGAGATCAGCGGATCGACGAGAATATGCGCATCGACGAGGGCGAAGTCGCCCATCTTGCGAGTGCGCAATTCATGCACGTCGCGCACGCCCGGCGTGGTCATCAGCAGCTTGCGGATATCGGCCGTGGAGGTTTCGTCGAGCGCTCGATCGGACAGATCCTGCAGCGCGTTCCAGCCGAACACCCAACCCATGCGCGCGACGAGAAAGCCGACGATCGCCGCGGCGATCGGGTCGAGCAACCGCACGCCCGCGAGACTCCCGCCGATACCGAGCGCGACGACGAGCGACGACGCCGCATCGGAGCGCGCATGCCATGCGTTCGCGATCAACATCGCCGAACGCACGCGCTCGGCCTCGCGCAGCATGTATCGGAAGAGCGCCTCTTTCGAAAACAGCACGAGGACGGCCACGGCCAGCGCGCTGATATGCACGGGCGGTATGTTCTCGAGATCGGCCAACCGCGTGCCGGCGCGCCAGAGCATGCCCACGCCCACCGCCACGAGCAGCCCGCCAAGGAACAGCGACGCCACCGTTTCATAGCGCCCGTGTCCGTAGTTGTGATCGGCATCGGGTTTCTCGGCGCTCGCCCGATTGGCCACGAGCACGATGAAGTCCGAAATAAGATCCGCGAGCGAATGCACGCCGTCGGCCACGAGCGCTTGGGAATGCGCCACCAGCCCGACCGCTATTTGCAGCGTCATCAGGAAAAGGTTCAGCGCGACGCTCGCATAGGTGGTCTTGCGTGCGACGGCATGTTTTACGCCGGGTTCGACGTCGATGTGAGCGTGCATCGGCTAACGGTTGAAATGACAGTCGGCAATCACCCCGATTCTATCAAGCCGCTTGCGGAAATGCTGTACTCGAACCGAAATTCGCTTTTAAATCAGTTGGTTATGAGAACGCAAACCATTCGTGTTTCGCGAGGGAACCCGTGCAGTGGTCGCCGCCGCATGTTTATTCATGCCGCTTCCGAAGTCGGCTTACCGCGAACAATCGTTAGACGAATAAAAAGCCGCGCATCCTCTTGGGTGCGCGGCTTTCTGTTCGCCCGAGGCGGCTTTTGAAAGCCGCCCCAATTGGCTTCGATTCAGGATTACCTTACTTCTGAATAAGGAATTCTTCACGATTCTGACCCGCGATCCACCGCGGCGGCTTGCCACGGCCCGACCAGGTACTCCCGGTCTCAGGATCGCGATACTTGGGCGCAACCCCTGCGCGCGGACGTCCAACCTTGCCTTGCTTACGGCCGCCGAGCTCGGCGAGCGTAATGCCGTAGTCGGCCATTTTCTGCTTGATCTCGTTCAACACTTCGGCGTATTCGCGCGCCTTGGCTTCTTCGATCTGCTTCTCCAGCTTTTCGCGTTGTGCGAGAAGTTCCTTGTAAGAAGACATACTTTCCCTTGTGGTTTCAGTAAATGACACCGATCTCATGCCGGTTAGCCATCTCAATACGTTGTGCCTCGGATATTTCGTGGCGAGATTAGCACAAAAATCATCCCCGGGAAAAGCCCAAAAAACCCAATTTTTTGAAATCTGCGCTTTCCTTTTTCTTTCATACATTGCGCCCCGCACATTGATGAGGGATTTACCCAATAGGGGTTTCACTCGATCATTTTCACTCGGGCGCCGCTGCACCGCATCGATATCTCTCCGCAGATGAAATCTCTGTCCGGCTATCTCATTAAAAACGTTTCATCCGATGACAGTTTTCGGCGAACCGCGAGCCCGCCATGCAAGCTCTGCAACGGCGCAAGGCGCTTCGGCGGCGCGCCCCGCGGCTAATCGATGCTCTCGCGCAGGCGCTCGACAAGCGCCTGTTCGAGTTCTTCGAGCGTCGTTTTCGGCGCATCGAAGATTACGCGCCGGCGCTCGCCGGCAACTTTCAAATCGGCGCCATAGCGATCGATACCGGCCAATTCGACGTTCGATGTGCGTTTTACATCAGCCTCGAATTTCCGCGTCAGGAACATTTCGTCTTCGTCCGAAAGGGGATCGAGCGGGTCGAGCTCGTCGCCGTTCAACCAGCCCATTGCGCCAAATCCGCCTATGAATCGGAGCCGTTCGACGTCCATCGCGAGAAATGAGAAATCACCCAGTCCCAGATAGCGCTCCGCAGCCGGGTGATAGCGCAAATACCGGCGCGCGACGGCGTTGGCCTCGTCCGCCGCGACCGGCGCGAACCGCCCGATCAGCGTGACGCGCGCACCGTCGAGCACGGCTTCGTTGGGCGCCTCGACGACGAGAAAGCCGGCGCGCGTATCGAGTTGCAGATTGCGCGTGTGCTCGGCGAGCCGGCTCACGAGAATCGTGGGGCGATGCCGCGCATCGGTCGCGAACGGCAACATGGTCGGAAAAGGAAAACCGTCGGGTTCGCGGGAATGCGTGGCCAGCGTGCCCACCGGCATTCGGTGCAGCAAATGTAACGGCGCATGAGCTGGAATGTTCATCGAGGTGTTCCCCTGGTAATGGGTGCTCGAGCGTCTTTGTCGGCTACAGGTCGAGTCCGCGGACCCAGCCGAAGGCCCGGCCCCGGGCAAGCCACGACGCGCTCGGCTAGAATCTTCCGTTCGGCTTTCATCCTAGCGGCTCGCAACGCATTTCGCCCGACATTTATTGCAGTGCGTGGGCGATGGCCGCGCTTTCCCACATTCTGTCTACCCGACTGTGTCCGACACGTCCGAATCCCCCTTGCCTCCCGCCGCGCACCGCGCGTTGCCCGTCGCCGCTCGCGAGCGTGCACGCTATGCAACGATGGTGCTGTTCTTCTTCGCGGGCATGGTCTATGCCTCGTGGGGCATTCACGTCCCGACCGTGCGCGACAAATTCCACCTCGACGCGGCCTGGCTCTCGGTCGCGCTCTTTTCGCTAACGGGCGGCTCGATCGCCACGATGGTCGTCAACGGAGCGTGGATAGCGCGCGTCGGCACGCGGCGCGCCTGCGTGGCGGGCGGCCTGCTCATGTCGGCATGTACCGCGCTGATCCTCGTCGTGCCGTCCTACTGGCTGCTGCTGCCGGTGCTGGCGCTGTTCGGCGCCGGCATGGCCACGCTCGATGTGGCCATCAACGCCGAAGCGAGCGCCGTCGAGACCGCGCTGGGCCGGCCCATCATGTCGTCGCTGCACGGCATGTTCAGCATCGGCGGGATGGCCGGCGCCGCGGGCGGCGGCGCACTTCTCTTAGCCGGCATGGCGCCGGCGCTGCACCTCGCGCTCGCAGCGCTCGTCGGCGCCGCTATGCTCCTCGCGGCGTCGCCGTGGACGTTGCCGCACGTCGCCCTTCAGGATCACCCTCAAACGAAGCATTCGCGCGGCAACCGCTGGCGCACGCCCGCGCTTTGGGCGCTCGGCATCGTCGCCTTGATCGCGCTCGTCGCCGAAGGGGCGATGTACGACTGGGCCACCGTTTATATGCGCGATGTCGTAGGCGCGACGCCGGCCTCGGCCAGCGCAGGGTATGCGGCGTTTTCAGGGGCGATGGCGGCGGGCCGGTTCGCGGGCGACGCCGTCAGAGCCCGATTCGGCGCGGTGCAGCTGGTGCTCGTGAGCGCGTCGGTGGCCTGTGCCGGCATGATCGGCGCGCTCGTGCTGCCGTTCACCGTGACCGCGCTCGCGGGATTCGCATTGATGGGGCTTGGCCTGGCGAACATGATGCCGGTGCTCTTTGCGGCGGCGATGCGCGTCAAAGGCATTCATTCGGCCGAAGGACTCGCCCACGTCGCGGGCATCGCCTACGTGGGATTGCTCGTCGGCCCCGTGCTGATCGGCGGCGTGGCGCAGGCGACGAACCTGTCTATCGGTCTCGCGGTCGTCGCCGTCTGTGCCGCGCTCGTGGCGTTGATTGGGCCGAAGGTGTTGAAACGGTTGGGGATCTAGGCGCGAGATTGTGGTAAGGCGCTGAAGCGCTAACTGGGGCCGTTGCTCTGCATTGGGCCCCAGTAAGCGCTGAAGCGCTAACTGGGGCCGTAAAAAAAAAAGCGCGTGACCGCGAGAGCGGCACGCGCTTTCTTGTACCTACTGCCCGGGCCGCCCGGAGCGGCCCGTCAGCGCACGGCAATGGCGTCGATTACATCGCCACTTCGTTCAGCAGCGTCTTCTTGCCATCCTTGTAGTGGTACAGCGAGATCACGCCATGCTTGAGGTCGCCATGCGAATCGAACGTCGTTTCGCCGATCACACCCTTGTAGTCGGTGGACGGCATCGCGGCGAGGATCTTCGCCGGATCGGTCGAGTTCGCACGCTTCATCGCATCGACGATGATGTACACGGCGTCATACGTGAACGGCGCGTAAATCTGGATCGGCACACCGAAACGCTTCTGGAACTTGGCCTGGAACTCCTCGCCAGCCTTGCCCATCTTCTCGAGCGAACGGCCTGCTTCCGAACACACCACATTCGACGTCGCGTCGCCGGCGAGCTGCGCGAGCTGGTCGGTACAGACACCGTCGCCCGCCAGAATCTTCGCGCGCAGACCGAGCTGCTTCGCCTGCTTGGCGAACGGGCCGCCGGTAGCATCCATGCCGCCGTACATGATCGCGTCGGGGTTCTCACCCTTGATCTTCGTCAGAATGGCGCGGAAGTCCGTTGCCTTGTCGTTCGTCGCATCGTGCGAAACGACGGTCATGCCGAGCGCCTTGGCCTTCTTCTCGAACTCGTTCGCGAGACCCTGGCCGTATGCGGTGGCGTCGTCGACGACGGCAACCTTCTTCAGCTTGAGCTGGTCATGCGCGTAGTTGGCCAATGCCGGACCTTGCTGAGCGTCCGTCGCCACCACACGGTACGTCGTCTTGAAGCCCTGCAGCGTGTACTGCGGGTTCGTCGCCGACGGCGAAATCTGCACGATGCCCGCGTCGCTGTAGATCTTCGACGCCGGGATCGAGGTGCCCGAGTTCAAGTGGCCCACGACCGCGACAACCTTGTCGTCGACGAGCTTTTGCGCCACTTGGGTGGCCTGACGCGGGTCGGCCGCATCGTCTTGCGCATCGAGCTGGAGCGTGATCTTCTGGCCGCCGATCGTGAGGCCCTTGGCGTTGATCTCTTCGACGGCAAGGCGCGCGCCATTCTCATTGTCCTTGCCGAGGTGGGCGATCTGGCCCGTCAGCGGAGCGACGTGACCGATCTTGACGACCTCGTCCGCCACTGCGCCCGTTGCCATCGCGGCGAACAACATCGCCGCCGCGCTGATCGGCAACACCTTTTGCATCTTGCTTTTCATGTAAGTCTCCAGTTTCGGTCCCAAAAACGGCATCCCCGCCCGTACCCCGCCTTCGTCTTATATCGTGTCGATCGATCCGAGGAGCGAGAACACCGGAATGCATCGTCATGCACTTGGTCTGGCACGCGAGCCGGCCAGTTCGTGACAAGCCACGCCTCGTGCTGCGCGCAAGTGTAGGGCAACAAATTAAAGTTGGGGATTTTTTTGAGAATCGGGACGACTACTAATAGTCGGTCGCCGGACTATGCGTGCGCTATCGGTATACACCCGCCGCTAACGCAGCGCCAGTGCGGGTTTTACGCGTATAGACTCTCGATGGCAATCGTTTTCTTTCAAAGCCAATATGCCGTATGTGCGATGCGGATAACCCGAATGCGGCAATCCGATGACATCCGCCGATGCGATGCTCAACGCATCCTTTCACTATCGGTTTGCTACCGGTAAGCCGCTTTTACGCGGCCGTTGCGCCGTTGCGCCGTTGCGCCGTTACGCCGCTCAATGCCGGCGGCTGGCGGCAAGCCATTCGGCTTCGAGCGCATCGACGAGCTCGCCCACCGTGAGCCCGGCGCGGCGTCTGCGCGCAAGCGCCGCACCCTGGCCAGACCACAGGGACAAATAATCGCTTTGCCCGGCGCGGCCGGCTGTCTGACGCAGCTCTTGCGTCAACGCGTTCTGCACGGGATACGGAGCGATGCGTTCCGCCACCGCGCCGAGCCGGCTCATCAAACCGTTCCGTATACCGCGCGCATGGCGGCCCGAGATGGCGCGCGTCACCGTGCTCGAGGTGTCTTCGCTTTCGAGGATCCGTGCCTTCCATGCCTGCGGAATCGGACATTCGGCGCAGGTCAGAAAGGCGGTTCCGATCTGCGCGGCCTGGGCGCCGAGCGCAAGCGCGGCCTCGATGCCGCGTCCGTCCATGATGCCGCCGGCCGCCAATACGGGCACGTCGCCGAGCGCATCGACGAGCTGCGGCACGAGCGCCATCGTGCCGACGAGCGCATCCTCGAAGGCACCGATGAACGTGCCGCGATGGCCGCCGGCTTCGCCGCCTTGCGCGGCCACCGCGTCGGCCCCGGCATCGCGCCAGGCAACGCCTTCCGCGACGTGCGTCGCGGTGCCGATCACATAGCTGCCCGCGGCCCTCAGCCGCGCGACGTCGGCCGCGCTCAGCACATCGAACGTGAAGCTCGCGACGGGCACGCGTAATTCGATCAATGCCTCTAATTGCGCGCGAAAATCGGGCGCATAACGATCGAGCGCATGCCCGGGCGGCAGTCCGAGCTCGGCACGCAACGGATCGATGGCTTCGAGCGCGCGCCGCACCGTGGCTTCGTCGGGCGAGGCGGGCTGCAGCACGAACAGGTTCACGGCGAAGGGCCGCGAAGTCGCCGCGCGAATCTCGGCGACGGCCGCCGCGAGTTTGTCGGGCGACATGCCCGATGCGCCGAGACTGCCGAGCGCCCCCGCATTGCAGGCCGCCGCGACGAACGCGGGATTCGAGGCACCCGCCATCGGCGCCTGGACCACAGGCAAGCGCAAATCGAAACGCTCGGCAAGCGCGGACGGATAACGCGGCGTACTCATGGTCGATTCCCCTTTCGTTTCATGGCCGTGATGACCTCTGGCGGACGCTACGCGCTTACTCTACGCGCGCACGGCCTTCCCGAAAAATGAATAATCGAGATCGATTCGATCCAAAGGCAAGAACGATCGGCGGCCTATGGTGAGCACTGCGGTGAACGGTGACTGCGCGGCACGGCTTTCGGCAGGCCGCGGCGAATAGTGACAAACTCTGGCGACGCAGCGTCTCCGGTTGGGTGAAGCCGGACGAGCAACGAAACGATGAACGATGAATGACGAATGAGGAAACGACGATGACAGTGACTTCTCAATGGATCGAAATCGAGAGCGACGACGGCCAGCGCTTCGACGGCTACCTGGCTTTGCCGAGAGCGGGCCGCGGGCCCGGCGTGCTCATCGTGCAAGAGATTTTCGGCGTGAACGGACATATCCGCTCGGTCGCCGAGCAATATGCGCTCGCGGGTTATGTCGCGCTCGTACCCGACATGTTCTGGCGCACCCAGCGACGCATCGAACTAGGCTATGACGGGCCCGATCGGGACAAGGCGCTGTCGCTGCTGAAGTCGCTCGATATCGATCGCACGGTGGCCGATCTCGGCGCGGGCGTACGCGCCTTGAAAGCGCGCCCTGAACTGGCCGGCCCGGTCGCTGCGGTGGGCTACTGCATCGGTGGGCAGCTCGCGTATCGCATGGCAGCCCAAAGCATGACCGACGCGGCCGTCGCTTACTACGGCGGCGGAATCCAGAATCTGCTCGATCAGGCCGACAGCATCGACGTGCCGATTCTCTTTCATTTCGGCGATCGGGACACTTCGATTCCGATCGATGCCGTCAAAACGATCGAAGCGCGCTTCGCGGGCAAGGCGAATGCGGAGCTTCACGTCTATCCGGGCGCGGGCCACGGCTTCAATTGCACCGATCGCGCCTCGTACGATCAGCGCGCCTCCGCACTCGCGCTGGGACGCACGATGACGTTCCTGGCTACGCGTATCTGATCGATCGCCCGTTGCCGGCGCGGCCCGCGAGAAAGGCTGCGCCGGCAACGGCGATAAGCCGGATCGAGCGGCGCGCCGCCCGGCCGCAGGCCGCCCGCCCGGCTGCTGACGTCTGCTTGTCAGGCCTTCTTGTTATAAGCGCTGCACCACCCCTTGGCGTTGACCTGCTTGCCGCCGAACATCGGACAGGGCCCGTAGGCATCCGTCGCCTTGCCCTGGTAGAACGAGCAGTTGTTGCACTGCTCGCCGGCCTTGTATTTGGCGTACTTGGCCTTGTCCACCTTCGTTGCATCTTCCTTGTAGCCAAGCGCCTGAGCGGTGGGATCGCTCTCGGTGACTTTCGGCGCATCCGCCAATGCCTGACGCGACAGCGCGAGCGCCGAAGCGGCGCCGAGACTCGTGATCAAAAACGTACGACGAGATGATTTCATCAGGGGACTCTCCATAGTTGTAATGAACCACTTCGGGCGGCTGCTCTTGTGACAGCAGTGGCAGCATACAACGAAGCGAGCCCTCTCCCGCGCATCGCGGGCCCTACTGGAGATCAGGGTTTGTGCCGAGCGGCGCTCAGGTGCGCGCGACGATCTCGCACACGCGCGCGGCGATGGCAAGACAAGCGGTGAGGCCCGGCGACTCGATGCCGAACAGATTGACGAGTCCGCGCACGCCATGCGCCGAGGGCCCCTGAATGACGAAATCCGCAGCGGGTTCGCCGGGACCGGACAGCTTCGGCCGGATGCCGGCGTAAGCGGGCTGCAGCGCGTCATCGGGCAGCGCGGGCCAGTACTCGCGAATCGCCGAATAAAAGCTCTCGGCGCGGCGCGGATCGACGTCGTAGTTGATCGATTGAACCCACTCCACGTCGGGACCGAAGCGCGCTTGTCCGCCCAGATCGAGCGTCAAATGCACACCCAGCCCCGCTTCGTTGGGCATCGGATAAATGAGCCGTGAGAACGGCGCGCGCCCCGAGATGCTGAAGTAACAGCCGCGCGCAAAGTAAAGCGGCGGTACGTGGCGCGCATCGAGGCCGCGAATCTTTCGCGCGAGCGCATTCGCGTGGAGCCCCGCGCTATTGACGAGCGTCGCGGCAGACAGCACGCTCGGCGACGAACCGCCGACTTGCACGACGAAGCGCCCGCCGCTTGCGTCGATGGATTCCACCGGCGCATGAAACGCGCAGACGGCCCCGTTGCGCTCCGCGTCGCCCTGCAGCGCAAGCAGCAGTTGATGGCTATCGACGATACCCGTTTGCGGCGAAAACACCGCTTCGACGCATTCGAGCGCCGGCTCGAGCGCCTGTGCCTCATGGCCCGTGAGCCGCATGAGATCGAGCACCCCGTTTTCCTTGCCGCGCGTGGCAAGCGCCGTGAGCTGGGGCAACTGATTGCGCGCGGTCGCCACGAGCAATTTGCCGCAACGCCGATGCGGCACGCCGCGCTCGGCGCAGTATTCGTACAGCATTTCGCGCCCGCGCACGCACAGCGTTGCTTTCAGGGAGCCGCGCGGATAGTAGAGCCCCGCATGGATGACCTCGCTGTTGCGCGAGCTCGTGCCGGTGCCGATGGCTTGCGTCGCCTCGAGCACGAGCACCTCGCGCCCGCGCTCGGCAAGCGCACGCGCCACCGCCAAACCCACGACGCCGGCGCCGATCACTACACATTCGATCTGGTCCATGTCTTCCGCCGCAGCCTGCCCCGGTGCCCGTTCGCGTCAACTACTCGCTCGCGTATGTGCCCCGATAGGCAGGCGCTTTCGTGTGACCGCACATCGCCGCCGATGCGCCTCGTCCCGGCGATTGTACGACGCGCGCCATGTGCGCGAGCGCATGCGGCGCATCGTCGGCCTCAAAAGCCGATCGGACGGCGGCGCGTGCTGCGATCGAGCCGGATGTCGTCGGCGCGGATCGCATCGCGCCCATCGACGCGCGCCGCGCCGAACCCTTGCAGAATCGCGCGGCGCATGTCGCGCGGCGAGCTCCGCTCCAGCGCATCGAGCGCATCGTCGCCGAGCTCGGCTGGAAAACGCTGTCCCCAGGCATGCGTGCAGCGGATCTCGTCATAGATGGCCTGCGCGATGCGCCGGGCGCCCGCCGAATCGGGCGGCGTGATCTCGTAGACGCTCATGCGGCTCAGGATCGGCTCGGGAATACTGCGATCGTCGTTGGCCGTGGCGACCCAGATCACCTGCGCAGCGTTGATCGGAATTTCGGCGAATTCGTCGATGAACGACTGCGCGGTTTCGTGTTCGAGCAGCGCATACAGCGCGCCGAGCGGGTCGTATTGCGAGTCGCCGTTGGCCTTGTCGAGTTCGTCGACGACGATGACGGGATTCGCATAACTGCCGTTCACGAGTGTTTCGAAGACTTTGCCGGGCTTGGCGTTCTTCCATTGCGAAGAAGCCCCCGACAGAATCCAGCCCGCCGTGAGCGAGCTCATCGCCACGTATTGATAAGCGGTGCCGAAAAGACGCGCGAGCGCCTTGGCGAAATGCGTCTTCCCGATGCCTGGATCGCCGAGCAGCAGGATCGGCATCAGTTCCAGCCGGTCCTCGGTCTCGATGCAAAGCGCGATTTGCCGCCGCACGTCTTCGAGCGGTTCGGCGAAATTCGGCAAGATGTCGAGCAGCGCATCGATCGATGGCATCCGGTTCGGCTTCACACAAAAGCGCATATTGCCGACCTTCAGCATCTTTTCGTACGTCGTGCGCAATGCCTCGTTCGCGCTCTCTCCCAATTCGTTCAGCGCCGTCTCGACCTGATCCAGGTCGTAGACTTTGCTGAACGAGGCGACCGCAAGTTCGTGCTTGACCATGGCTGTCGTCATCGCTCACCTCACTGTTGCGAATCTGCCCGCCGTCGGTCTTGGGTCGTCCCCCGGAACATCGGCGCCCTGAAGGCGGCGCGCATTTCGCTTGCTAGTTTCACAACGAGTTCAGTGTAGCGACGCAAGTTCCGTGCGCAAAGCAAGCAGCGGGCGCCCGTTGCTGCTAATAGCGCTGAAATGCCGTCCGATGCCTTAGGCGTAAGATGAGCGCTTGCGCCCGCGGCGACAAAAGGGGCGCGAAGGAGAGCTTTCGAATGGGATGCAAAATCGGTATAGCAGCGTGGTCGAGGCGGGCTTTGCGGTTCATCGCGTCATGCGCTGTGTGCTGTACCGCGCTCGCGGCGGCGGTACAAACTGCCCCTCCCCCTCCGACGCAAACAGTACCGCCCGCACCCACGGCAGCCCCGGCGCCGCTGACCGCACCGGCACCGGCCGTGCAAGCACCGGCGCCGGACGAGCCCACCCTCGTACAGTGGCGACTCGAAGTGTTGCGCGACGGCCGCGACGTGGACACGTTCGAAGGCACGACAGCCGTCGGCCAGGCCGTCACGGCCACGCATCATCACGAGGTCGTGCATGCCGTCGGTTGCAAAAACCAGCCCGATGCGCGCATCGATCTCGCGCGGACACTGACGGTTTCGCCTATCTCCGCCGAACCGTCCGGCATCACGCTTGCAATCGACGCTCAAGAGACGATCGAGGACGAGACGGCGCAACGCACGCCCGAAGGCTGCACGCTGCCGCCGCAGCCGCGGCGCGTGGCGGCCAATCATCCCGGCCTTGTCGTGGTGCCCGGCCAACCGGCAAGCTGGACCATCGTCGAGGCGCATCCGACGCTCGTCTATCGCGTGAGCGCGAGCGTGGCCTCCCATTGAGGACAATCGAGAAGCAGGAACAGCGTGCAATGCGAAATCCCGAAGAACTGCTACGCGAGGCGGCGGCGAGCGCCAACAAGGACTTCGTCGCGGTCAGCTGGAACCTGCACAAAGGGCGCTCGCCGCTCGGGTTCACGGCTTGGAAGGCCATGCAGCGCTGGGTCGAATCGACGCACGCGGACGCCTATTTTCTGCAAGAAGCGATGGCGCGCCGCATGCCGGGGCCGGTCCTCGCGACGAGCTTCGGCGCGCCCGTGCACGAACCGCTTTCCGACGTCTGGGAATGCCAGGCCACGGAACTCGCTCACGCGCTCGAGCTCGACATCGCGCTCGGCCCGAACGTGTTCAAGCCGTCCTGGCGCCACGGCAATGCGATTCTTTCACCGCATCCGCTCGATCTCGGCGGACGCTGGGACATTTCGGCGCATCGCTTCGAAAAACGCGGCCTGCTCGTCGCGCGCGCGGCGTTCGCGGGCCGCTCGGTGACGCTGCTGTGCGCGCATCTGGCGCTCACCCGATCGGCGCGGTTGCGCCAGATGCACTGGATTGCGCATTGGATCGCGCGCGAGGCGCCGGACGGTCCGCTCGTGCTGGCCGGCGATTTCAACGATTGGCGCAGCGATTCGATTCCGCTGTTCCGCGAGCACGGACTGATCGAAGTCGCAACGGAACTCGGCGAGCCCGCGCGGACCTTCCCGGCATTTTCGCCCGCGCTCGCGCTCGACAAGATGTTCGTGCGCGGGCTGACACCGGTCGAATGGATCGCTCCGACGCAGGAAACGGCGTGGCTCTCGGATCACCTCCCCTACGTTGCGCGGCTGCGGCTCGCCGGCTGAGCCGGACGGCGACGGCACGCCGGTCGCCATGCGTCGCAACGACGCATTGAGCGCCGCGGCGCCAAGCGCGGTAAAATAGCGGATTCTGCGTCCGGCGACGCCGTTCTTGTCCAAGTAGCCATGAGCAATCTCAACTCGCAAACCGTCCTTTCCGTCCATCACTGGACCGACACGCTTTTCAGCTTCACCTGCACGCGCGACACCGCGTTTCGCTTCGAGAACGGCCAGTTCACGATGGTGGGGCTCGAAGTCGACGGCAAGCCGTTGATCCGCGCCTACAGCATGGCCAGCGCGAACTACGAGGAAAACCTCGAGTTCCTGAGCATCAAGGTGCAAGACGGCCCGCTGACGTCGCGCCTCCAACATCTGAAGGTCGGCGACCAGGTGCTGATCGGCAAGAAGCCCACGGGCACGCTCGTGACAGACAACCTGCTGCCCGGCAAGACGCTCTGGCTGCTTTCGACGGGTACGGGCCTCGCGCCGTTCATGTCGCTGATCAAGGATCCGGACGTCTACGAACGCTACGAGAAGGTCGTGCTGACGCATACCTGCCGCTTCGTGGACGAACTCGCGTACAAGGAATACATCACCGATCACCTGCCCGCGCACGAGCACATCGGCGATCTGGTCCGCGACAAGCTCATCTATTACCCGACGGTCACGCGCGAATCGTTCCATAACCGCGGCCGCATCACCGAGCTCATCGATACGCAAAAGCTCTTCGCCGATCTGAACATGCCGCCGTTCTCGGTCGAAAACGACCGCGTCATGCTCTGCGGCAGCCCGCATATGCTGCGCGACACGCGCGAACTGCTCGACAGTTTGGGGTTCAAGGAGGGCAGCAACAACGAGCCCGGCCACTACGTCGTGGAAAAGGCATTCGTCGGCTGAAGCCGAAACAGGCTACCCACTGCGTCCAAACCGGAGCCGAGGCTCCGGTTTTTTTTCGCCTTTCGTACCTCGCATCGGGCTGTCGAGGGGGCGCCGAGGGGGCGCCGTTGTTACTTTTGTTACATCCCGACACAGGGCTCGGCGAGGTTTGTTCGTAGGAATTAGTCTTACATCTCAACGCGCGAAAAATGTCAATCGGTACATTAAGAACGTCGCCTAAGTCTTGTCAGGTCTGATCTTTTCCTAATTTTTGAGATATGATCGACCCGACCGGTGCCGGTAGGATGTAAACGATTTCTACTAGGAATTGTCTTGCTACAAGTTGTAAGTACCGTTACGGGCGGCGTCGGGATTTTCCGCGGCGCATGTGACGAGCAGTAGTTCGCCGTTTTCCAGCCGCTTAGCTTAGAAGAAGCCGCTTTCCGCGATGAGTGAACGTCCGATCGATTTCCCGCGCGACGACGAGAGCATGGCCACCTCGATGGGCTGCTCTTTCGAGGCGCCCCTCCCGCCCGATCCGGCCGGCCCCGCAGCCGTGCGGGAAGATGTCGCTGCTCTGAAAAAACGCCTGCGCGAGCTTGCCGGCGAACTCGTGCTGGCCTGTGAAGCGGCCCGCGAGCATCTCGCACGCGAGCTGCATGACGGCGTCGGCCCCGAACTGACCGCCGCGCGCTTTGCGCTTGCGGGTGTACAGCCGAGCGTGACGGCCAAGCGCGACGTCTGCGCAACCGAGGCGTTCGCCATTGCGCAACGCTCGCTCGAAGCCGCCTGCGAAGCCAGCCATCGTATCGTCTCCGATCTGCACGCACCGCACTTCGAGGGCGGCATCGTGGGCGCACTCGCTCACTGGACGCATGCGTTCACCGAACGCACGGGCTTGCGCACGAGCGTCGTGTGCGCCGCCGATGTTCGCCTCACTCAACTGCCGCAAGGTGCGGCGCTCGCCGTCTTTCGCGTGGCGCAAGAAGCGTTGAGCAACGTCGCGAAGCACGCTCTGGCCTCGTGCGCGGACGTGCGCATCGAAACGGATGCGCGCTACCTCACGCTAATCGTCAGCGACGACGGGCGCGGCATCCGGCGCCGCCGACGCTCCGATCGGGTACGGACGGTGGGCTTCGGTCTGGCGGGGATGCGCGCACGCTGCGAGGCATTCGACGGTTCGCTGCGCGTCGTCACGCGCGGTGCGCTCGCAAGCGGTTCATCCAGGGCTTTCGCCGATGGCTTGCCGCAAGGCGTAGGCGTGGGTCCCGGTACGACGGTACGCGCGCGTTTTGGCTGGGACGCGATCCTGGAAGCACGCGACGCCCGCGCCGATGCGGGCGGCTTGGCGACGAGGCAGGCCACATGACATTACGCATCATGCTCGCCGACGACCATGCGATCGTGCGCCAGGGCGTCCGGCAGCTTCTGCTCAATCACAGTGTGGCGCGTGAAGTCGTCGAAGCCGACAACGGCGCGCAGGCGCTGATGGGCGTGGATGCCGGAGAGCCCTTCGATCTCGTGCTGCTCGACATTTCGCTGCCGGACATGAACGGTGTCGAGGTGCTCAAAAGAATGAAACGGCGCGCGCCGCGCACGCCCGTCATGATGTTCTCGATGTTTCGCGAGGATCAGTACGCCGTGCGCTCGCTGAAGGCCGGCGCGTCGGGGTACCTCTCGAAGACGGTGACGGCGGCGCAGATGATCGAGGCGATCCGGCAAGTCGCCGCCGGGCGCAAGTACGTGAGCCCGGCGCTCGCCGAAGCGCTCGCCGAATACGTATCGTTCGACGGCGACCAGCTCCCGCACGAAAAACTGTCCGACCGCGAATATCAGACGCTTTGCATGCTGGCTTCGGGCAAGCGGCTGACCGACATTGCCCATACCCTCTCGCTCTCGGTCAAGACGGTCAGCGTCTACCGTACCCGGCTGCTCGAAAAAATGAAGCTGCACAACAATGCCGAGCTGACCTACTACGTGATGAGCAACCGCCTCGTCGACTTCAATCCGGTCATGAACAGCTGACTCGGTGTCTTTCGCGCCAGCGTGCACCATTTCAGTGCGTTCGCGCTCGCTCAATCCTAGCGATTATTCTAGTTTCTGACGAGTCTCCAATCCAGCCAAGGCCGATCCGCTAGAATTGCGGGTTTTCACGGTGGCCGGCACACGCACCTTGCCGGTGCATTTCGGAGATTCGCCTTCATGTCCCTCTTCCGCAAAAAGAACGTCGAGCAGATGATTGCCGGCGCTGAGCGCACCGGCCTCAAAAAGGCGCTCGGCGCGCTCGACCTGACGTTTCTCGGCGTCGGCGCCATCATCGGCACCGGCATCTTCGTGCTGACCGGCACGGGCGCCGTGCAAGCCGGCCCCGCGCTGATGATCGCGTTTTTGATCGCCGCCGTCGCCTGTGCGCTCGCGGGTCTCGCGTACGCCGAATTCGCTTCGACGATTCCCGTGGCGGGCTCGATCTATACGTACTCCTACGCCACGCTCGGCGAGCTCGCGGCCTGGATCATCGGCTGGGACCTGATGCTCGAGTACGGTCTCGCCACCTCCGCGGTATCCGTCGGCTGGTCGGGCTACCTGCAGTCGCTGCTCGCCGGCTTCGGACTCAAGCTGCCGCTGGCCCTGAGCGCCGCACCCGGTACCGTGCCGGGCGCGGTGACGCTGTTCAATCTGCCCGCGTTTCTCGTCATGATGGTGATCACGACGCTGCTGTCCGTGGGCGTGCGCGAATCGACGCGCGTGAACAACGCCATGGTCGCGATCAAGGTGGCCGTCGTGCTGGCCGTCATCGCGGTGGGCGCATTCCATGTGCAGCCTGCCAACTGGCATCCGTTCATGGCAAATGGGTGGCACGGCGTATTCGGGGCCGCGGCGGTCATGTTCTTCGCCTTCATCGGCTTCGATTCGGTCTCCTCGGCGGCCGAAGAGGTCAAGAATCCGAAGCGCGACTTGCCGATCGGCATCATTGCCTCGTTGGCCGTATGTGCCGTGCTCTATGTCGCCGTGGCAGCCGTCGTGACGGGGATCGTCCCGTCGGCGCAATTCGCGGGCATCTCGCATCCGGTCTCCTACGCGCTGCAAGTGGCCGGCGAGCGATGGGTGGCCGGCTTCATCGATCTCGGTGCGGTGCTCGGCATGCTCACCGTCATTCTCGTCATGAGCTACGGGCAAACGCGCATCATCTTCGCGATGTCGCGCGACGGCCTGTTGCCGAAGTCGCTCTCGAGCGTTCATCCGCGCTTCGCGACGCCGTTCAAGACGACCTGGCTCGTGGGCCTGTTCTTTGGCCTGATCGGCGCGCTCGTGCCGCTCGATGTGCTCGCCGAACTCATCAACATCGGCACGCTCGCGGCTTTCTCGATGGTGTCGATCGCCGTGCTGATCCTGCGGCGCACCCACCCGGACCTGCCGCGCGCATTTCGCTGCCCCGGCGTGCCGGTGCTGCCGCTCTTGGCCGTCGCCGCGTGCGTGTTTCTGATGGTGAACCTGCAGTGGATCACCTGGGCCGCGTTCCTGATCTGGCTCGCTCTGGGTCTGTTCGTCTATTTCGGCTATTCGCGCCGCCGTTCGCATCTGGCCCCGGTACCGCGCTGATACGCGCGTTCTTGCGTCGCGCCCCGCCCCGAGCGGGGCGGCGTCGCGCCGCAGCCAATTCGCGGAACCGCCCTGCCTCACAAGGTACATAATGGAAGCGGCCGGCCGGTGGCTCGGCCGCCCTTTGGACTTTCACGAGAGGGAGGCAATGCAATGGAATCGACGCACAGCTATACGCTGCCCGTACCGCCACAACGCGCCTGGGATGCACTGAACGATGCGCAAGTCCTGCGCGCATCGATCCCGGGATGCGACCATCTCGTTGCGGATGGCGAAGAAGCGTTCGCCTTCGCCGTCAATACGTCGCTGGATGGGGTCAAAGCGCGGTTCACTGGTCATATGCGAATGATCCGTGGCGAGGCCCCGCGCGCCTGCACGCTGCGTTTCGAAAGCGAGGCCGGCAGCGAGGCTGGCGCAGTAGGCAGCGCCCACCTGGAGCTCGAAGCCGATGGCGAAGCGTCCACTACGTTGTCGTGCGTCTCGCGCGGCTCCACGAACGGCACGAGCGGCACGGTAATGAAAGTGGCCGACGAATTCGTCAAGCGCTTTGCGGCCCATGTGACGAGCGACGGTGCCGGCGCCGAGAGCGATGCACCCCAGCCCGGCGACCCTTCGGTCCAGCATGCGGCAGTGGCGGAATCGGCGCCTACCGGTAAAGGCGCCAAATCATGGAAGGCCTGGAAGGCCTGAATCACCCGGCGTTGAATGCTTAAAAATCAATTGGCCGGAAGCAGCGGGTAAGGCGGATGCCCCGCCTCGCCCGACCCCGTTTGCCGTTGCGTGGAATCGGGCGCGTCAGCAGGCGAAGCTTCGTCCGTATCGCCCGCGCCGCTTTCGAGCCGATAGAGCCAGGCGAGCAACTCCGCCACGGCTTGATAGAGTTGCGGCGGGATGCGTGAGTCGAGGTCGACCTGCATCAGCAACGACACCATCTCGGGCGAGCGGTGAACGTAAAGCCCGGCTTCCTCGGCGCGCTGCACGATCATGTCGGCAAAGAGACCGTAGCCCTTTGCGATGACGCGCGGCGCGCTATCTCCCGACTTCGCGTCATAGGCGAGCGCCGCCGCACTCTTGCGCGTCGTGCGGCTCATTCCCCGCTCCAATCGAACGGATCGTCGAACAGACGATCGAGCGGCGAATGAGGCGCGCGCGCAGCCGTTGACGGTGCCGCCGTTCCCGCGGGCGCACGTTCCCATTGATCGCCAGCCGAAGTCGTGTCTTGTACCTGCGCTTCGGCGGCCGTCGCCGCAGCACGGGCGTACGCCGAAGTGGCGGCCTGCCCGGCGCCGCTCGGGGCACCCGCCGCCGGTCCGCCGATCTCCCTCACCGTGAGGCCCGCGAGTTCGATACCCGCCGCCTCGAGCCTGCGCCCGAAGGCCGCGCCGCCCGTCGCGAGCCGGGCCGCACCCGCTGCGCTTGCCTGAACCCGGACGATCAGTTGCGAACCGCGCAGCATGAGATCCGCATCGACCGTACCGAGCGTGGGCAACGTCAGCGTGAGCCGCGTGCGCCACGCCTGCTCGCTATCCGCATCGGCCTCGCCCGGTCGCCCGCGGCGCGGGTCGTCGGGCTCGATCGTCCAGTCGAGCTTCGCACCGGGCCACACCTCGCCGCTCCAGCGAAATTGCTCCGTCGCGAGCAAATCGAGTTGCTGCCGCACGAGCGGGATCGTGGCGGGATGAATCGACGCCGCAATCGAGCCCGGCGCGCTGTCGGCCGCTTGCAATGCGCGCGCGGCCGAGCTGGTTTGCGCCTGCGCCGCCTTGTCCGAATCCGTACCGACCTGTGTCGAGATGCCAGGCACTTGCCGCGCACCAGCGTAGGCAGCCGCATCCGAGCGCGCCTGCGAGGCGAGCGCCGACGCCAGCAATTGCGCGGCAGCCGCGTGCCCAGGCATGGGCATACCGGACAAGCCCGCGTCCGGCGCCGCGCCGCCCCATCCGGAAAGTTGCGGACCGGCCGAGACGAAGCCGGCGTCGTCGGCGTCGCTCCAGTCGAGCGAAAGCTGGGAGGTCTCGGCGGCAAGCCGCGCTTGCGGCTCCTTGAGCAGTGCCTCGGCGGGATAGCCGCCGCTCAGCCACTGCGCCAGATGGGATTCGTAGAAGAGACCCGTTTCGGCGACGGTGCTCGCCAACGCACTGGCGAGCGCGGCGACGGGCAAGTTCGCCGCCGATGCAACCAGAGCAACCGAACCGGACGATGCGGGGGCATCGGCGGCGAACGGCCCGCTCGCGCCTGTCTGAGCAGCCGAACCGCTTCGAGTATCGGCCGCGGCGGCTGGCTCGCCCGCTGTCGCCGTCGCCGTCGCGGCGAAGAGTCCTTCGGGCAGACCCGCTTGCGCATCGATGGCCGGCGGCGCCGGCCAGATCGGCGTCTCGCCGAGCACGGCAGGCGTAGCCTCGCCGCCGATTCGCGAAATGGCGTCGAGCGTCAGCGCGACTTCGGACAACGTGGCTTGAGCTGAGGCCGGCAGCGGCGTATCGACGAGCGGCGCACCCAGCGTGGGGGCCGCGCTCATATCGCTCGCTTGCGTGGACGCGCCCGTCTGAGCGGCGGCCGTGCGCGAGCCCGCAGCGACACTGTCGATGAGGCTGTCGATGCGGCTCGCCAGCACCGTGGCCAGCCTCGAGTCGATTCCTGTCATGCAGGGTCCTGAGCTGCCCCGTCGCCGCACGAGGCGGTACGAAGACCTTGGATAAAATGAGCGCCGCGCCGCCTAGCGCGCGCCGAACAATTCCTTGAGCACGTGCGCGGGGCGCCGCGCCGAGAAAAACATCGACAGCCGCGCTACGCTGGGATTGGCGAGATCGCGGATCGCGGCATCGTCGGCCAGTATCTGGCGGATCAGATCGAATTTGCGCCCGCGCTCGTTTTCGCTGAGCGGCGCGCCGGCATCCATCTCCCGCAGCATATCGACGAGCGCGCGATACTCTTCCTGCAATTCGATCAAGTCGTTCCAGAGCGCCTTGCGGGCTGCGGCCAACATGCGGGCCGAGACGGCGGCGATTGCTTCGTAATGCGCAAGATATTCTGCTGTCGCGTTCATCGTTGAACTTCCGGGGAGCCTTGGGCCGCGACGCGCGCAATTTCGCCGCCGATGCCGATCCAGGCTTCCTCCAGCGTCGCCAGCAGGCCATCCACCTCGAGCAGAATCGCATCGCTTTGCTCGAGATTGGCCTCCAGGAGACGCCGGGTCATATAGCTGTAGAGAGCGTCGAGGCGCGCCGCAACCTCGCCGCCCACTTCCATGTTGAGCGATGCCTGAAGGCCGCTGCCGATAATCGCAAGCGCCTTGCCGATGGCTTCGCCGCGTGGGCCGATGTTGCCTTGCTGCAAATGCATGCGTGCCTGCGCAATGGCTCGCCGGGCGCCCTGGTAGAGCATCAGGATCAGCTGATGCGGATTCGCGCCCATCACCCCTGTCTCGACGCCGACACGCGCGTACGCGTTCGCTCCAGCGTGGCCTTGGGAAAACATCGGCGCCTCTCCTATTTTGTTCAATGGTTGCGGAAATTCGTGAAAAGCGACGCTTCTTGCGAAACGTACGGCACAGCGCTCGTGCCAGCACCCCGTAGCCAGCGCACCGTGCTCATATCGCGGTTATCGGATCAACCGGACCAAAGCTTTAGACGAAATTACGAACCTTTCTACCAGGCACGCGCGGCCCGCGTGCGCCTGTCACACCGACATCTGCATGATCTCGTTATAGGCGGTCACGAGCTTGTTGCGCACCTGCAGGCCGAATTGGAAGCCGATGTTCGCCTTCTGCATATCGACCATGACGTCGTTGAGCGACACATTCGATGCGCCGAGCTCGAACGCCTGCGATTCGCCGACCGCCTTTTGCTGATCGCCGCTGATCTTGTCGAGCGAGCTCTTGAGCGCCGCGGCAAAGCTGCCGGCGCCGCTCGCTTCCGTCTTCTCGCCAAGCGTGACCGAGCGGGCACCGCCGGCCGCCTCGGCCGCCATCGACCGCATCTGCGCGAGAGCCGATTCGAGCGGATTGACTGGCACAGTCATAGTTTCTCCGGGAGGGAAAAGGGCTGAAACGATGATCGGAGGCAGGCCAGCGCTTGCCGACCCATTCATCGATCAGGAATGGAGCATAGCAGCGGCCCCTTTGCCAAACCCGCGAAACTAGGGGGAAAACCCGGCTCTATTCGACTGATAGCGCCGCGGGCCGTCTGGTGATAATCCTTCTCGTGAAAGTGTCCACCCGCGCCCGCTCCAGGGCCGGCGCCGGTTGGTCACCCCCGCATCCCGGAGAACCCCGACGCATGGATTCGCAGGCCAATTCCTTGATCAACCCCGACGCTCGCATGAGTCTGGCGGGTGCGCAGCCCGGCGCGGCGGCGGCAGGCGCCTTGCCTGGCGCCGGCGGCGTCGGTGCGGGCGGCGCCGAGCTCGGCGGCCTCGCTCAGCGCTTCTCGTCGCTTTCGCAAATGCGCGGCAACCCGCGCGCACCATTGATCTTCGCGGTGGCCGTCCTCATCGCCGCAATCTCCGCCCTCATTCTCTGGACCCGTTCGCCCGACTACCGGATTCTCTATAGCAACCTCTCCGATCAGGACGGCGGCGCCATTGTCGCTGCATTGCAGCAGGCCAACGTCCCCTACAAGCTCTCGGAAAGCGGTGGCGCGATTCTCGTGCCGTCCGATCAAGTCGCCGAAATGCGGCTGCGGCTCGCTTCGCAAGGCCTGCCCAAGAGCGGCTCCGTCGGCATGGAGCTGATGGACCGCGAAAAATTCGGCATCAGCCAGTTCGCCGAGCAGGTCAACTATCAGCGCGCCCTGGAAGGCGAGCTCGAGCGCACGATCCAGTCGATCTCCGTCGTGCGTGCCGCGCGCGTGCATCTGGCGATTCCGAAGCCGACCGTATTCGTGCGCGAGCGCGAAGCGCCGTCCGCCTCAGTGCTCGTCAACCTCTACCCGGGCCGCACGCTCGATGAAGGCCAGGTATCGGCGATCCAGCATATGGTCGCGTCCAGCGTGCCCCAATTGCCGTTCAAGAACGTGACCGTCGTCGACCAGGACGGCAATCTGCTCACGCAGCCGGCCTCGGGTAACGGCCTCGACGCGACCCAGCTCAAGTACGTTCAGCAGATCGAGCACAACACGCAACGGCGAATCGACGCCATCCTCGCGCCGCTGTTCGGTGCGGGCAACGCGCACTCGCAAGTGAGTGCTGACATCGATTTCTCCCAAAGCGAGCAGACGGCCGAGTCCTACGGCCCGAACGGCACCCCGCAGCAGGCCGCGATCCGCAGCCAGCAGACGAGCTCGGCGACGGAAGTCGGCCAGAGCGCCGCGGGCGGCGTACCGGGCGCGCTCTCGAATACGCCGCCGCAGCCGGCTTCGGCACCGATCGTTGCAGCCAGCGGTGCGACGGCTTCGGCAAACTCCACGCCGATCAGCGAGCAGAAGAACGCGACCACTAATTACGAGCTCGACAAGCGCGTCTCCCATATGGAGCAACCGATGGGCGGCATCAAGCGGCTCTCGGCGGCGGTCGTGATCAACTACAAGCGGGTGGTCGATGCGAAGGGCCATGCCACGATGCAGCCCCTCACGACCGACGAGCTCGCCAAGGTCAACCAGCTCGTCAAGGACGCGATGGGCTTCGACGCGAAGCGCGGCGACTCCGTGAACATCGTGAACAGCACGTTCTCGACCGAAGAGGATCCGCTCGCCAACGTGCCGTGGTGGCGCCAGCCGAACATGATCGAGCTCGCTTTCCAGGCGGCGAAGTGGATCGGTATCGGCATCGCGGCACTGGTCCTCTATCTGGTCATGGTCAAGCCGGCGCTCAAGCGCGCGTTCCCGCCGCTGCCCGCGCCGGGAAGCCAGGCAGCAGCGCTGGCCGGCAACGGTATCGGCACACCCGACGAGCCGGTGCTGCTCGACGGCATCCCGGCGAACGGCGGCGCGTCGCCGGTCACGAACGCCATCGAGCAAAACAGCGAAATGGAAATCAACCTGCTCGCGTTCGAGAACGAGAAGCAGAAATTCGAGCGGAACCTCGATTACGCGCGGACGATCGCGCGCAAGGATCCGAAGATCGTAGCAACCGTCGTCAAGAATTGGGTGTCCGATGAGCGCTGAAGGCGTAACCAAAAGCGCGCTGCTTCTGATGTCGCTCGGCGAAGAAGAGGCCGCACAGGTATTCAAATTCCTCGGGCCGCGCGAGGTGCAGAAGATCGGGGCGACGATGGCGTCGCTCAAGAACGTGACGCGCGAGGAAGTGGAAACGGTGCTGCAGGATTTCGTCAAGGCGGCCGAGCAGCACACGGCGATGTCGCTCGATTCGGGCGATTACATCCGCTCGGTGCTGACCAAAGCGCTCGGCGAAGACAAGGCCGGCGTGCTCATCGACAGAATCTTGCAAGGCAGCGATACGAGCGGCATCGAAGGACTCAAGTGGATGGACTCGCCGGCCGTGGCCGAGCTCATCAAGAACGAGCACCCGCAGATCATCGCGACGATCCTCGTGCACCTGGACCGCGATCAGGCCTCGGAAATCCTCTCGTGCTTCACCGATCGCCTGCGCAACGACGTGCTGCTGCGCATCGCGACGCTCGACGGTATTCAGCCGCAGGCGCTGCGCGAACTCGACGACGTGCTGACGGGCCTGCTTTCCGGCAGCGACAACCTGAAGCGCAGCCCGATGGGCGGCATCCGCACGGCGGCCGAGATCCTGAACTTCATGACGAGCGTGCACGAGGAATCGGTGCTCGAAAACGTCAAGCAGTACGACGCGGACCTCGCGCAGAAAATCGTCGACCAGATGTTCGTTTTCGAGAACCTGCTCGATCTGGAAGACCGCGCGATCCAGCTCCTGCTCAAGGAAGTGGAGTCCGAAGCGCTCATCATCTCGCTCAAGGGCGCGCAGCCCGCGCTGCGTCAGAAGTTTCTCTCGAACATGTCGCAGCGTGCGGCCGAGCTGCTCGCGGAAGACCTCGATTCGCGCGGTCCCGTGCGCGTCTCCGAAGTCGAAACGCAGCAACGGCGTATCCTGCAGATCGTGCGCAATCTGGCGGAAAGCGGCCAGATCGTGATTGGCGGAAAGGCGGAAGATGCATATGTCTGATTCCGGGCGTCAGAGCGACGGTCAGATCTCGGCGTACCAGCGCTGGGAGATGGCTTCGTTCGATCCGCCTCCGCCCCCCGATCCCGTCGCCGATCGCGCTCACGAGCGCGAGCTGCAGCGCCTGCGCGACGAAGCGCACGCGCAGGGCCTCGCCTCGGGCCACGTGGCCGGCCAGGCATTGGGCTATCAGGCAGGCTTCGATCAAGGCCTCGCTCAAGGTTTCGAAAAAGGCCGTCAGGAAGCGCTGGCCGAAGCGGCGCGGCTGGCCAGTCTCGCCGAATCGTTCAAGGCCGCCCTCGACGGCGTGCAAAGCGAGCTCTCCGAAACGCTCGTCGCGCTGGCGCTCGATGTCGCCCAGCAGGTCGTGCGTCAGCACATCGCGCACGATCCGGTCGCGCTCGTCGCCTGCGCGCGCGAGGTGCTGGCCGCCGAGCCCGCGCTCACGGGCGCACCGCAACTCGTCGTCAATCCGGCCGATCTGCCGGTTGTCGAAGCCTATTTGAAGGAAGAACTGGAAGCGCTGGGCTGGAGCGTGCGCACCGACGCCACGATCGAGCGCGGCGGCTGCCGCGCGCATGCCGCGAGCGGCGAGATCGACGCGTCCATCGGATCGCGCTGGGAGCGCGTGGCGGCGGCACTCGGCAAGGTGACCCAATGGTGACCGAGCGCGCCGTCGATGCACTGCGCGCGAGCGGCATGTCGCCGCTCGAAGTCGAGCTCGCCCTCGCTTCGTTCGGCCCCGAAGGCGCGCCCGAGACGGCCCCCGTCGATGCCGGCGTGCTCTCGCGCCCACGACGCGCGATTACCGCGCCCACGTTGCGCATGCCGCTCGCGACGCCCGACCCCGCGCTGGCCGCCAATCCGCATCTCGCCGCCTGGCGCGCGCGGCTGAACGGCCTGGGCCAGCGCAATGCGATCGCCCGGCCGCTGTCCGCCTGCGGGCGGCTCACGCGCGCGGCCGGCCTCGTGCTGGAGGCGGTGGGCCTGCGGCTCGGCGTCGGAGCCGAATGCATGATCGAGCTGCCGCCCGGCAGCCCGTACGCGATGGCCGAAGCCGAAGTGGTCGGTTTCGCCGCGGAGCGCCTGTTCCTCATGCCGACGACCGAAGTCGCCGGCCTGTTGCCGGGCGCACGCGTCTTTCCGCGCGAAAGCGCGCCCGTGGCCGATCCGCTCGCCGGCGCCAAGCGCCTGCCGGTGGGCTGGGGCATGCTCGGGCGCGTCGTGGACGCTTCGGGGCGCCCGCTCGACGGCCTCGGCGAACTCGACACAGGCGCCGACGCCCCGCTCTCGGCCCCGTCGATCAACCCGCTGCAGCGCGAACCGATCCACAGGGTGCTCGACGTGGGCGTGCGTGCGATCAACGGGCTGCTCACCGTCGGACGCGGCCAGCGCATGGGTCTGTTCGCCGGTTCGGGCGTCGGTAAATCGGTGCTGCTCGGCCAAATGGCGCGCTACACGAGTGCCGAAGTCATCGTGATCGGCCTCATCGGCGAGCGGGGCCGCGAAGTGAAGGAATTCATCGAGCAGATCCTCGGCGAAGACGGGCTCGCGCGTTCGGTCGTCGTCGCCGCGCCGGCCGACGTCTCGCCGCTGCTGCGCATGCAGGGCGCCGCTTACGCCACCTCGCTCGCCGAATATTTCCGCGACCAGGGCAAGCATGTGCTGCTGCTGATGGACTCGCTCACGCGTTACGCGATGGCGCAACGCGAGATCGCGCTCGCGATCGGCGAGCCGCCCGCGACGAAAGGCTATCCGCCTTCGGTCTTCGCCAAGCTGCCGGCACTCGTTGAGCGCACGGGCAACGGCCCGGCGGGCGGCGGCTCGATCACCGCGTTCTATACGGTGCTGACCGAGGGTGACGACCAGCAGGACCCCATCGCCGACGCGGCCCGCGCGATTCTCGACGGTCATATCGTGTTGTCCCGCACGCTCGCGGAAGCCGGGCATTACCCGGCGATCGACATCGAAGCGTCGATTTCGCGAGCGATGACGGCACTGATCGACGACAAACATCTCGATCGCGTGCGTCTTTTCAAACAGATGCTGTCGCGCTACCAGCGCAATCGCGATCTGATCAACGTCGGGGCCTACGCGAGCGGCCGCGACGCGCTGCTGGATCGGGCGATTGCGCTCTATCCACGCATCGAGGCTTTCCTGCAGCAGGGTTTTCGCGAATGCGCAGCATTCGATTCAAGCCTCACGATGCTGGGTGCGTTGTTCGAGTAAATGGGTGACAAACAAGGAGTCACAGGATGGCGAAGCATTTTCCGATCAAGACGCTCGTCAATCTCGCTCAGGACGATCTGGATGCTGCGACCAAGCAGCTCGGACGTGTACAGCGCGAGCGTGCCGACATCGAGACGCAGTTGGCCGACCTGATCCGCTATCGTGACGAATATCACGCAAGTTTCTCGAACTCCGCGCAAGCCGGCATGCCGGCCGGAAACTGGCGCAACTTCCAGGCGTTCATCGATACGCTCGATGCCGCCATCGACCAGCAGCGGCGCCTCCTGGCCGCCGCCACCTCGCGCGTGGAGGCCGCCAAGCCCGAGTGGGTGCGGCAAAAGCAGAAGCTCGGCTCCTACGAAGTGCTGCAGGCGCGCGGCGAAGCCGCCGAAGCCCGCGTGGCCGCCAAGCGCGAGCAGCGCGAATCCGACGAACACGCCGCGAAGATCTTGCGCATGCGCGCGGAGAGTTTGAACTGATTGACTGACCGGCCGGATCGGACCGCCGGCAGTCGATTATTGAATCGATTTATCCGATGCGTCGCCAGACGATGACAGACGCACGGCAGCAAGGGGCATCACATGTCGTTTTTCTCTTTCCTCGACTCGGTTTCGGGCCCGGGCGCCGCCACGGGCAAGGCCGCAGCGGCCCGCCAGTCGGCGAGTTCCGCCGCGCCTGCCGTACCGTTCGCGCAGACGCTGCAGCAAAGCATCGACGCGCAGCAAAGCGCACCGGCACCTGCCAAGGCCGAACCCGCCAACAACGCGAAAAATAGTTCGCCGGCCAACTCGGGCAATGCCGCGGATGCGGCCAATTCAGCCGCCGCGCAAGCCAACTCGGCAGATGCGGGCGCGGCGAAGCCGGCTGACAGCGGTTCGCAGGCCGACGCAGCGGCGAGTACCAGCGCGAATACGGCTGGAAACACGGCGGCTGGAAACTCCGCGGGCACGAGCGACGGGACGAAGGCGACCGGCAACGAAAAGCGCACGGATGGCGCGAACGGCGACCGACAGGCCAGCGCCTCGCAAAACGCGAATGCCAATGCAGGGAGCGCCGCCGATCAGGCCGCGGCCAGCGCCGCGGCGGCAGCGCAGGCCCAGGCGCAAACTCAAGCTCAGGCGGGCGCACAAAGCGCGCAAAGCGATGCCGCAAGCGCTGCCACCACCGACGGCAACTCCGAGCTGGCGGGCGTGACGGCGACGGGCGGCAAGAAAACCGGCACGGCCGAGCCCAAATCGGTGCGGGCCGCGTTGGAAGCTGCCCTCGCGGCGCAAATGGGCGGCCAAGGCGCCGTGGCGGCTGCGGCAGCAGGCCCGGGCGGAGCCACGGTGCTCGGCAACAGCGGCAATACCGGCGCCGGCGGACTCGGCACAGGTAATCTCGCGAACGGCGTCGGTGCGCCGCCGCTCTCGTCGAAGGGCCTGGCGGCACTGACCGGCGACGGCAAGAACGGCAATGCCGGCGCGGCCAACGCGGCAGCGCTGAACGCCAAGGCGGCGCAAGGCGGTGCCAACGCACAGGACGCGAGCGCGTCGGCTGCCCAGGCGCTGGCGGCAAGCGGTGCCTCGAATCCGGGCGCCGCCGCGGACTTCTCCACCCTGAAGGACACGGCCGAAGCGGCACGCGCCGCGCTGGCCGCCGCTCAGGCGGCTCAGCAGGCACAAGGCACGCAGGCGACGAGTGCGACGGCCGCCGCGGCCACGACGAGCGCATCGGCCGCGGCCGCCACGCTCGCGCCGCAGGTCGGCACGCCCGATTGGGAAGATGCGCTGAGCCAGAAAGTCGTCTTCCTCTCCAACGCTCATCAGCAAAGCGCGGAACTCACGCTCAATCCGCGCGATCTGGGTCCGCTGCAAGTCGTGTTGCAAGTCGCGGACAATCACGCCCACGCGCTGTTCGTTTCGCAGCACGCGCAGGTTCGCGAAGCCGTGGAAGCCGCGCTGCCGAAGCTGCGCGACGCGCTCGAAGCCGGCGGGCTCGGGCTCGGCAGCGCAAGCGTCAGCGATGGTTTCGCACGCCAGAACGGCCAGCAAGACGCCCGCTCGGGCAACGGCGGCAACGGCCGGGGGCGCGGCGGCAGCTTCGGGGGCGGCAGTGCGGACGATGCCGTCGCCTCGACGGCGAGCGTCCCGGTGCGCCGCCAAGTCGGAATCGTCGATACCTTCGCCTGACGGCAACCTGGCGCAGCAGTTTGGACCGATGGCAACCGGCAGCGCCGGTTGCCGGCCCCGCACCGCGACTGACGCCTCGCGCGCCCGACTCGCCTCACCGCCCTCGTCTTCCCTTGCGCTCGCGCCGGCCGAGCAGTTCGACCGGCAGCATCAAGGAATCCCACCGCGTGCCGATAACGCAGAGACCACCTCGCGCGGCCCTGGCGTCATCGCGGTCCGTTTTTTGCTCTGATCTGAGCAATGAATACGCCCTGTCCCGGCTCACTTTCCGCCGCGACGGGCCCGCGGCGCTGGGTTTGACCGGCCGGGTCAAAGAGACGAGATGGCATCGAATCTCCCTTCTTTTCGGCTTATCGCCGAAGGCGGCTTTGACCAACAATCCTACCTATCGCTCATAAGCAACGCATTTGCCATGGCAACCACGACCGCAACGCAGCAGCCAGCCGCCACCACGCCCAAGCCCGGGAAACTGACACGTCTCGTGCTGATCGTTCTGATCGCCCTCGGGGCCGCCGCGGCAGCCGCGGGCGGTACGTACTTCTTTCTCGCCAAGCATGGTCCGTCGAAGCCCATGGCGCCTCCGCCGCCTCCGCCGCCCGTGTTTTTCGCGCTCGATCCGATGACGGTGAACCTGCTCTCGGACGACGGCCAGCATTACCTGCGCGTAGGCCTCACGCTGAAGATCGCCGACGAGAAGATGCAGGCGCGCCTGACCGAGCACATGCCCGAGCTGCGCAGCCGGATCCTGCTCGATCTGTCGAACAAGCATCCGGAGGAGCTCTCGACGCTCGAAGGCAAGCATGCCCTCGCGAACGAGCTCAGGACGCTGATCGAGCAGCCGACCGACGCCGGCGCGCCGCCGGCCAAGGTACAGGAAGTGCTGTTCACGGAATTCGTCGTCCAGTAATGGGTCGCCGGTCGAAGGCATTGCGCCGCATCCCACCAATCGCAACGAGGGACGAATAAAGGTATGGGCCACGAAGAGTTCATGTCCCAGGAGGAAGTCGATGCACTCCTCAAGGGCGTAACTGGCGAGTCCGACGCGGACGCGGAGCATGGCGACAAGGCCACCGTTCGCCCGTACAACATCGCCACGCAAGAGCGCATCGTTCGCGGCCGGATGCCCGGTCTCGAAATCATCAACGAACGGTTCGCGCGCTTGATGCGCATCGGCATCTTCAATTTCATGCGTCGCACGGCCGAGATTTCCGTGGGGCCCGTGAAGGTGCAAAAGTACAGCGAGTTCACGCGCAATCTGCCGATTCCGACGAACCTGAACCTCGTTCATATCAAGCCGCTCAGGGGCACGTCGCTCTTCGTGTTCGATCCGAACCTCGTGTTCTTCGTGGTCGATAACCTCTTCGGCGGCGACGGCCGTTTTCATACGCGGGTCGAGGGACGCGATTTCACGGCGACCGAGCAGCGCATCATCGGCAAGCTGCTGAACCTCGTGTTCGATCACTATTCGACCGCCTGGAAAAGCGTGCGGCCGCTGCAGTTCGAGTTCATGCGCTCGGAAATGCACACGCAGTTCGCCAACGTCGCGACGCCGAACGAAATCGTCATCGTCACGCAGTTCTCGATCGAATTCGGCTCGACGGGCGGCACGCTGCACATCTGCATGCCCTACTCGATGATCGAGCCGATCCGCGACGTGCTGTCGTCGCCGATCCAGGGCGAGGCGCTCGAAGTCGACCGCCGCTGGGTGCGCGTGCTGTCGCAGCAGGTTCAATCGGCCGAGGTGGAACTGACGGCCGACCTCGCCGCGATACCGGTCACGTTCGAGGACATCCTCAATATGCGCGCCGGCGATGTGCTGCCGATCAACGTTCCCGAGCAGGTCACCGCGAAAGTCGACGGTGTGCCGGTCATGGAATGCGGCTACGGAATTTTCAATGGTCAATACGCGCTGCGCGTGCAAAAGATGATCAGCGCGGCCGATACGATGAAGGAAGGTGGATATGAGTGATCTGAACGCGACGCCGGGCGACGGCGCCCGGGAGCTCGAGGCCCAGATGGCGGCGGCCATGCAGGCCGAGAAAGCGGCCGCTACGGCTGCCGACGCCGAAACGGGCCTCGACGACTGGGCCAGCGCGCTCGCCGAGCAAAACTCGAACGAGACGCCCACGGCCGCCGCGGGCGTGTTCCAGCCGCTCTCGAAAGTCGCGCCCGCGTCGACGCGCAACGACATCGACATGATCCTCGATATCCCCGTGCAGATGACGGTCGAGCTCGGGCGCACGAAGATCGCGATCCGCAACCTGCTGCAGCTCGCGCAAGGCTCGGTCGTCGAACTCGACGGGCTCGCCGGCGAGCCGATGGACGTACTCGTGAACGGCTGCCTGATCGCGCAGGGCGAAGTCGTCGTCGTCAACGACAAGTTCGGCATCCGGCTCACCGACATCATCACGCCGTCCGAACGGATTCGTAAGTTGAACCGATGAGAGGGCTCATGCGTCGGCAAGGCATCCTGCCGGTACCGCAAGCAGTACGCGCAGCCGGTCTGGCGCTCGCCATGGCGTCGGCGGCCATTGCGCCGAGCGCCGCCGACGCAGCCGATCTGAACGCAGTCAACCACGCGGCGAGCATCGCATCGGGCGTCGGTGCCGGAACGGCCGTGCCGTCGCTCGGCGTCGGCGCCGTGCTGCAAACGCTGGTTGGCCTCGCCGTCGTCATCGGGCTCGTATTTGCTTGCGCATGGCTCGCGCGGCGCTTCGGCCTGCAGCCGTCGGCGCGCGGCAATGTCGTACGCACCGTCGGCGGGGTCTCGCTGGGTGGCAAGGAGCGCGTCGCCGTCGTCGAGATCGGCGATACGTGGCTAGTGCTCGGGGCCGCCCCCGGTAACGTGCGGCTCCTGCATACGCTGCCGGCCGGCTCCATCGATCTCACGCGCCGCGGGCCCGGTTCATCGGGCCCCGCCGACTCACCCGACGACGCCGCCACGCAAGCGGGCACGTTCGGCTCGCGATTTCGCGCCGCGCTGGCGGGCGAAGCCAAAAAGCGTTTTACCCGGCCTTCGGGCGGAGGCAAGTAAATGTCGTTGTGCCGTGTCGAGCGGTTTGCGCGAGCCTTCGCGCCCGTGTTGCCGCTTCTCGTTCCGATTCTCGCACTCGCGCCGTCGCATGCCTTCGCGCAGGCCAACGGTCTGCCGGCGTTCACGACGAGCCCGGGCCCGAACGGCGGTACGACCTATTCGCTGAGCGTGCAGACGATGCTGCTGCTCACGATGCTGTCGTTCCTGCCGGCGATGGTGCTCATGATGACGAGCTTCACGCGCATCATCATCGTGCTCTCGCTGCTGCGCCAGGCGATCGGCACGACGACGACGCCGCCGAACCAGGTGCTCGTCGGTCTCGCGCTGTTTCTGACGCTGTTCGTCATGTCGCCCGTGCTCGACAAGGCTTACCAGGACGGCTACAAGCCGTTCTCCGAGGGCGCGATCCCGATGGAGACGGCCGTGCAGCGCGGCGTGGTGCCGTTCAAGACGTTCATGCTGCGTCAAACGCGCGAATCGGATCTCGCCCTGTTCGCCAAGATTTCGCATGCGCCCGCGATGCAAGGCCCCGAGGATGTGCCGCTTTCGCTGCTCGTGCCGGCCTTCGTCACGAGCGAGCTGAAAACGGGCTTCCAGATTGGCTTCACGATCTTCATTCCGTTTCTCATCATCGATATGGTCGTGGCGAGCGTGCTGATGTCGATGGGGATGATGATGGTGTCGCCCGTCACGATTTCGCTGCCGTTCAAATTGATGCTGTTCGTGCTCGTCGATGGATGGCAGTTGCTGATCGGCTCGCTCGCGCAGAGCTTTTCCTGACCCAGATTGCCTTCGAAGTTGCCGCCATGACGCCGGAATCCGTTCTCACCCTCGCTCACCGCGCGATGTATGTCGCGTTGCTGCTGACCGCGCCGCCGCTCCTCGTCTCGCTCGTCGTGGGCCTGCTCGTCAGTTTTTTTCAGGCAGCCACGCAGATCAACGAGGCCACGCTGTCGTTCATTCCGAAGCTCGTCGCCGTGACGGTCACGCTCGTGATCGCAGGACCGTGGATGTTGCAGATCGTGCTTGACTACATGCGCCAGATGCTGACGAGCATTCCCTCGCTGGCCGGCTGAGCGTGCATTAGCGCTCAGCCAGCACCGGCCCGGCACGACGATGCTCACCGTCACCTACGCTCAGCTGAACGCCTGGCTTACCGCGTTTCTTTGGCCATTCGTGCGCATTGCCGCGCTCGTTGCCACCGCGCCCGCGTTCAGCCAGTCGAGCGTGCCCGCCCGTGTGAAGATCGGTTTGGCCGCTTTTATCACGCTCATCGTGGCGCCGACCCTCGGCGCGCTGCCGGCCGTGACCGTGTTCTCGGCGCAGGGCGTCTGGATCATGGTCAATCAGTTCATCGTCGGCGCGGCGCTCGGCCTTACGATGCAGCTCGCGTTCACGGCCATCGAGATGGCCGGATCGCTGATCGGGCTGCAGATGGGGCTCGGCTTCGCCACGTTTTTCGATCCGAGCTCGAACGCCTCGTCGGAAGTCGTTTCGCGCTATCTGCATACGATCGCGCTGCTGGCCTTTCTCGCCTTCGATGGGCACTTGCAAGTGATCAACGCGTTGATCGGTTCGTTTCAGTCGGTGCCGATCGACGCCGCGCTACTCAGCGCGCCGGGCTGGCGCACGCTCGTCCAATGGGGGGGCGCGATTTTCTCGGCGGGGCTGCTGCTTGCGCTGCCGGTCGTCGTCGCGCTGCTCGTGGCGACGTTATCGCTCGGCATCCTGAACCGGGCCGCGCCGCAAATCGGCGTTTTTCAGGTCGGCTTTCCGGTCACGTTGATGGTCGGGCTGCTGCTCGTGCAGCTCATGCTGCCCAATATGATTCCGTTTTTCGCGCATCTGTTCGATCTTGGCGTCGATGCGATGGGGCGCGTGGCGGGATCGCTCGCACCACATCCTTGAGCGCGTCGGCGGGCTCGCCTCGTTCCGAGCCGCCTGCGTGAGCTCGAGCGGTGGCTTCATTCCAGTCCATACCAACACTCCCGCGTCCGGTAGCGTAAATCGGTCCGAGTTTCTCAGCCGCTCGTTTCGCAGGCCTGCGTCGAAATTTATCTTGGGCACGCCTGCGCGTTGCGGCAGCTGACCTCGCCGATGTCACAACGGCGAGCTGTCAACGACACATGCGACTGATTGCCAACATCAACCTTTTGCGGAGCGTCATCCAGCCGAACACTGTCCGGGCTGGCCTCTATGTGGCAGCTTTCGCTACTCTCGCGAGCGTTTTGCAGGCGGTTCAGCCCTTTGTGCTGGCGCAAGCGACGATTGCCCTGGCCCGAAGCAGTAATCTCGCGGCGATCCTCGCCGCTTATGTCGGCATCGGCCTACTCAGCGGCACCTGCTCGGCCGGCGCCAACTACTTCGCATTGCGTTCGCGAGAGCGAATCGGTGGGGACATTGCCCTTGCCACACTGGCCGCACTCCTGCGCCCCGATCGGTCCTTCTGGCGCTATTCGATAAGCGATCTGATTCATGCCTTCAATAAAGGCAGGGAAGCTGCGCACGCGATCGTCTCCGATCTTTTCATCGACCTTGCTCCCTATGCGGCGGGCCTGCTGGTTGCCGTTTCGTTCATCGCCGTGCAAGTCAGTTGGCCCACTGCTTTAATCATCTTCGCGACGGCCTGCGCATTTATCACCTGGAATTTGCGCGACGTACGCAAAGAATACGCACTAGGTAAGTCATTCGACGAAGCGCAGCGTGGCATTGTCGCAAACATTGCGACAGCACACGAGTTAGGTGAGGTCGTGCGCAGCTACGGTACGGAGACGTTCGTGACCCGCCGACTGCACGACCAACTCGCTGAATTCGACTGCCACGTGCGTCGGCATGCACGCCACTATTTCGCCAAACATGTTCGGTTGGAGATCATTCGTTGGGCCGGCTTGGCGGCGGCCGTTACGCTATACCTATCCGGCTACGGCATGACCGCGGGCCCCCAAGGCGCAGAACGGGTAGGCGGCCTGGTGGCACTGGTGCTGGCCTATTTCCAGCTCATCGCGCCGATTGTCGATCTATCGCGCTCGGCAGAGCGTCTCACGCGGTCGTCGGCGAGTATGGAGGTTGCCGCAAACGTCCTACGAGATGCACACGACGCTCGTCCCGCAGCAGCCCTATGCCGGTTGCCGGTGCAACGCTTCGAATTCACTTCCGTGACCACGATGAACGGCGATCGAGCCATCGGCCCGCCCCGATCCGCGGTATGGAAGCAAGGCGACGTCGTGGTATTCCATGGACCGAGCGGGATTGGAAAATCTACCCTGGCTCGCACCCTGGCGGGGTTGACTCCCGCTGCAGGAGGCGCGGTCAACGTGGACGGGCGCGTATATCCCCTTCCGGCAAAGGGTAACGAGCTGCGGCGACACGCGCTGTACGTGCCCCAGGTCGACTACGTTTTCGCGGGCACCATCGCAGAAAACATTCGCTTAGGCGATCCTTCGATTTCGGACGAGCGCATCGAGGATGCCGTGCGGCAGCTGGGTATAGCCGAGATGCTGGCAGCGCGAGGGCTAACAGTATCGGACAGGATCAATGACAGGGGCGGCGATTGGTCCGGCGGTGAGCGACGTCGAATTGCGCTGGCGCGAGCTTTCGTTCGCGAGGCCGGCGTGTTGATTCTGGACGAGCCGACGACGAACCTCGACCGACGCTCGGCGAAGGCTATCCTTTCCGCTTTCCGCGAACGTTTCAAACATTCCGTTCTGATCGTCATCTCTCATGACGACATCGCCGAGCCGACCGACAAGCTTTTATTGTGGTGACGGCTGAACCTCATCGCAGAGTTCGATCACATGTACTGGAATAGCGACAGCCCCTGAATCTTCACGAAGCTTTGCTGCGCCGCCTGCAACGCGTTTTGCGTGAGCTGGTATTGGCTGATCGCCGACACCATGTCGACATCGGTCACGTTCGACAGGTCGTTCGTCGCTTGCAGCGAGTTGTTCTTTGTCGTCGTCTGCAGTGCCGTCAGCTCCTGCTCGCGCCCGCCCACCGACGCCTGCACCACCGTGATCGCCGTCAACGAGTTTTGAAAGCGCGTCAGGCCCGTCGCCAGATCGTTCGACAGCGTCGCCTTGGCCGCCGGGTTGTTGTCCGCCGGCGTCTGAAGCGAGGCGATCATCGAATCGATCGTCGAGAACACGCTGCTGTTCGCCGTGGTCGTCGCGGGCGTCACCGTGAATGTATCGGCCGGATTCGGCGCGCCCGAAATCGACACCGTCATACCGGTGCCGAGCGCGATCGGCGCATTGGCCGTGAACGCGGTGGCAGCCGTCGTCGAGCCGGTCGTATTGTCCGTCACCGTGTAGGTCGGCGCCGCGGCCGTTCCGCCAAACGTGATCGTGAACTTGTCGCCGTTCGTCGCAACCGAAGGATTGTTGTTCGCCACTCGGCCGATGACGCCGGTCCCCGTGTTAGTGGCCGAGCCCGCGGCAACAGGCGATGTGCCGATCGACGGCACCGACAAAAACACGCTCGCGCCCGTATCGTTCGTCGTGATCTGGTGCGAATCGGCCACCTGCACCTGGCGCTGGCCATTGTCGCCCAGATAGTTCACGCCGCCCGCGGCATTGTTCGTGAACGGTTGCGTCGTGGCCTGGAAACCCGAAAAGAGGTAGTTCCCGGAACTGTCGCTCGTGTTCGCGAGCGTCAGCAACTGGTCGCGATAGCCTTGCATCGTCTTCGCGATGGAGACGCGGTCGGAATCCTGCAACGTGCCATCGCCGGCACGCACGATCAGCGAGTTGATGCTCTGCATGACGTTCGTCACGCTGGAAAGCGTCTTGTCCTCGATTTGCAGCGAGGTCTGCGCCGAGTTCTGATTCGTCGTGTACTGCGCGAGCGTCGCCGTCGTCATCGTCAACTGCACGGCCTGCGCCGCATAGAGCGGATTGTCGGCCGGTGTCTGCAGCAACTGCCCCGTCGAAATCTGCTGATACAGCTGATTGAGCGACGACTGCTGGTTGTCCATCGTCTGGACACTCTGCGCGAACAACTGTGAGGAAGAAATACGCATCGCTTTGCACCTTAGCCGAAGATACCCATCAGAGTCTGGAACATCGACTCGGCGGACTGAATGACTTTGCTGTTGGCCTGATAGAGCTGTTGGTACTTCAACAGATTGGCCGCTTCCTCATCGAGGTTCACACCCGAGACCGATTGCTGTGCCGCCGTGATCTGCGAAACGAGCGCCGTTTGCGCGGTGTTCGCCGATTTCAGCTGGGTGGCTGCGTTGCCGACGTTGTTGACGTAGTTCGCGTAGGCGCCCGTCAAGGTGGCGGTGCCGTTGCCAAGCGTCGTGGTGGAGACGAGCTTCGACATCGCCAGCGCGTTGCGGCCATCGGCCGTGCCGGTGTTCTTCGCAATCGTGAGCGTGTCGCCGTTCGCGGGCGCGCCGCTCATCGTGAACGTCATCCCGTTGTAGGTGTACGTGTTGCCCGCCGCATACGGGAACGACGTTCCCGTGGTCGCGGCCGCGCCGTTCACCGAAACGCTCGCGGCGGCAGGCCAGCCGTCGAGCGTGTTCGTCGCCGAGTTGTAGGTCAGCGTGAGCGGCGTGGCCGGCAGCGTGTAGCCGGCCGAGACCGTGCCTTGCGTGACGGTCCCCGTGCCCGTATTCGTGGTCGATGTCGACACGAGCACCGGTGACGCCGCCGCAATCGCCGACGTGTTCGACGTGGCGAGCGCGAAGCTGTTCAGTGCGCCGCGCGTCGGCTGGATCGTGAACGAATCGCCCGAGTTCATCGTCCCGGAGAGCGTCAATGCGAGGCCACCTATCGTCACCGAACCGGCACCCAGCGCCGTGCTCGTGCCGATAGTCGAGCCCGACGCGTTGTCCGTCAGGGTATAGGTGGTGCCGTTGTATGACAGCGTGTAGTCGCCGGCGGTCGGCTGCGAGCCGTTGGCGAACGCCACCGACAGCGTGGAGGTGCCGGTGTTTTGCAGATTCGAGTAGACGGTCGGCGCCGCCACGCTGAACAGGTTGCCGCCCACATTGGCCGACAGGTCCAGACCGAGCGTGTTTTGCGAATTGACCTGGTTCACGAAACTCGTGGCGACGGCGCCAAGCTGCGCTTGCGCCGGATCGAGCGTCTGGCTGCGAAACGTGAGCAAGCCGCCGACGGTCCCGCCCGAGAGCACCGAGCTGGACAGATATTGCGTCGTCGCAGGCGTCGTGCCGGCAAGCCCGTTATAAGTGACATCCAGTTCGCTCGGGTCGCCCGACGACACTTTGGTGCCCAGATCGAAGCTTTGGTTCGAGACCACGAGCGGCTGACCGCTGCTCAGAAAAACGCTGTAGCCGTTCGCGCCCTGTACGACGGAGACACCCACCGCCTTCGAGAGGTCGGCAACAGCCTGATCGCGCTGGTCGAGCAGCTGGTTCGGCGGCTGCCCCTGCCCGCTCGCGTTCGCGATCTGCGCGTTGAGGTCCGCGATCTGCTTCGAATAGCCGTTGATCTGGTTGACGGTCGTCGTCAATTGCTGGTTCACCTTTGGCGCAGCTGGTCGTATTGCGCGCCGGTCGCGGAGATCTGGCTCGCGAGCGTTTGCGCGGCGCTCATCGCGCCCTGGCGCGTGGCGAGGCTGCTCGGATCGTTCGCGACGTTCTGCAAGCCCGTGAAGTAGGCGGTGATGGCCGTGGAGATCCCGGCCGTCGGGCTGCCGATCAGGTTGTTCAGCTGCGAGGCCATCGAATAGTTCGTGGTCAGCGCACTGCTCGTCGATTGCGCGTTGTTGAGCTCGGTCGAGAGGTACTGGCTGTAGTTGCGCGCCACGGTCACCGACGACACGCCGCCGCCCATGTACCCCGCGCCCGTGTACTGGCCGCTCGCTTCGGCGTAGACGGGATTCTCCACGGTGTAGCCCGTGGTCGACGCGTTGCTGATGTTGTTGCTCGTCGTCGTCAGGCCCCACTGGGCGGCCGCCAGCCCCGAAAGGCCGATGCTGAAGATGTTGTTGGACATGCGTCTTCCTGAAGGACGGCGAGCTTCGTTGCCACCGCCTCGTTGAGGGAACACATGTATATCGGCCGCGCGCCGGAAAATTTAAGGGCACAGATCGACATGACGCGACGCTTTTTCAGCATCGGCGGGCGGGCCGGGGAGACCCGCGTGGGGCGGTCGCGCGCCAGCGCAGCGCGACCGTTTCGTCTTCAGGCGCGCACGAGCGAGCGGCGCTTCATTTCGAGTTGCGTAATCAGCCGCTGCAGGGTGTTTTCGGCGCTGCCAGGTAGCGACACGAACCGCATGCCGAGCTGGTAGCGCCGGCCGCCGTTGGGCAGTTCGGTCGCGCGCAGCGAAACGAGCTCGAGATCGAGCGACAGCGTACCGTGTCCGTTCAGATTGACTTCGACGTCTTGCAGCGTCGCGCCCATCGGCAATTCGACGACGCGCTCGTCGGCCGTGCGCAGGCCGATGCCGCCGAGCGAAATGTCGTGGATCTCGAAGCGGAACGCCTCGCCCTCGGGCAGTTGGCCGCGACAGAAGTACGGATCGAGAATGGGCGCATCGACGCGGAAATACTCGCGCCGCTGCACGTAGTAGAGCACTTCGGGAAACGCCGCCTCGAACGCGGGGAGCCCTTCGAAGCGGGTCTCGGCCGGCGTCGGCGTGGAAAACTCGACGCGCACGCCTTCGGGCGAGGCCCGGAACGTACAGCTCGGCGAGGCGAGCATGCCGCGGTTTTGCTCGGCCAGCGCGCCCCAGTCGAAGACGAACGTGCGCTCTCTCACATCGACATCGAGAATACGCGTGACGAGCTGACCGCTCTTGTATTGAACGGTCAAAAAGTCTCCGCGATTGGCGAGGTTGCGCAGTTGCACCCCGATTTCAAGCGGATTGCGCCGCCCGAAGTCGAGAGCGGGTTCTACGTCTTCCTCCATCGAATCGTTCGACTGATTGGTATCCATGGGCTTGCCGTATGCGTGGTCGCGTCAGAGCGCGCAAGGCGCCGACGCACGTGCTTTCGGATGCCTTACGACGATCCGAAAAGGGACTATCTGATTAGCGGCATCAAACGTGCAAAGTTTAGAGGCAATCGGGAAATAATTTTTCTAATTTTTGTGAACCGCGCGAGCGCCAGTCTGGGCGGGCCGAAGCGGGCAAATCCGGTGAGATTGTCGGGCGGCTCCGATCCCTGAGTGAGTCGATGCCCCGATACTTGAAAGTTGCGGCTTCGGCCAGCCATCTTTCGATAGCCGGCCGTACCGTCTTCTACTGCCTGGCCCCGTCGCGCCCGAAGGCACCCCCGTGAGCAGATTTCGTCATCACACCATCTGCTGCATGATGGAAATCAGTTTCTTCGCGTAATGCGGGTCCGTTGCGTAACCGGCCCGCTGCATCCCGTGTGCAAAGCTTGCGGCATCGTGCGCGTTGTTGACGACCGATGCGTAGCGCGGATTGTTGCGCAGCATGTTCGCGTAGTCCGTCATCGCGTCCTGATACGAATCGTAGGCGCGGAACTTCTCGACCACCTTGCGGGGCCGGCCGTTCACGTACTCGGTCGTAACCGTCGACACCGTCTTGCCCGTCCAGTCCTGGGTGGCCTTGATGCCGAACACGTTGTGGCTCGGCGAGCCGTTCGCATTCCTGATTTCGCCCTTGCCCCAGCCCGATTCGAGCGCCGCCTGGCCGATGATGAACCGCGCGGGAATACCCGTTGCCGCCGCCGCGGCCTGGGCCGGCGCGGCCATCTTGTCGACGAACGCATCGACTTTCGACGAATTGCCCTTGCCGTGCAACGGCGGCGTGAGCGAGCTCGCGGCCGAATAGCCGGCGCCCTTCGACAGCGAGCCGTTGGCCGCCGCGTTCGAATAGGCGCGCGCCAGCGCGTTCATCATTGCGGCATTGCCTTCGGCACCGATGCCGCCCCCGCTACCGGCAGCACCGAGCGCGCCCATCGCGCCCGAAGCCCCTGACGTACCCGCCGCGCCGTTCGCGCCGGCACCCGGGACGCTGCGCGAGAGCTGCTTGATCAGCGCATCGGCCACGCCGACACCCTTGGACGACATCTGCTGGGCGAGCTGCTCGTCGAGCATCGACGTGAACTGCGCGCCGTCGCGCGAATCCAGCGGGCTGTCTTGCGGCGTCGCCTCGCGCATGCTCTTGAGCATCATTTGCAGGAACACGGCATCGAACTGCTTGGCCACCCCCTTGAGGCTTTGTTGCGGAGACGCGGCGGCTTGAGCGCGCAAGGCGTCGAAACCTTGCACGTCGAGCGCGAAGCGCTGCGACAAATCCACTGCGGTGTTGGGTACGTTCGATTCCATCTGTGCCTCCTGGGAGCCCGTCGAATACGCGCTGACGAGCCCTTATATGATCTCGAGGTCCGCGCGCAACGCGCCTGCGGCCTTCATTGCCTGCAGGATCGACATGAGATCCGCGGGCGTGGCGCCAAGCGTGTTGAGCGCCTTGACGACTTCGGCGAGATTCGCGCCGGCCGTCACGAACTTCAATGCGCCGTTGTCCTGCTTGAGCTGAATCTGCGACTGCGGCACCGCCACCGTCGAACCGTTCGAGAACGCATTGGGCTGGCTGACTGCCGTCGTCGTATTGACGATGACCGACAGATTGCCGTGCGCCACGGCGCAGTTTTGCAGCGTCACCATCTGGTTCATCACGATCGAGCCCGTGCGCGCGTTGAGAATCACCTTGGCCGCGGCCTGGGCCGGTTTGACTTCGATGTTCTGAAGCTGCGCCATGAAGGCGACTTGCTGCGCCGGGTCGGTGGGCGCCCGCAACTGGATCGTGCGGCCGTCGAGCGGCATCGCCGTCCCGCTGCCGAACATGTTGTTGACAGCCGCCACGACACGCTGCGTCGTGTCGTAGTCCATATCGTTGAGTTCCATTTGCAGCGTCCCGGCCTGCGAGACCTGCGTCGGCACCGAGCGTTCGACGATCGCACCGCCCGTGATCCGGCCAGCCGCGAGCTGGTTGACCTGCACCTTGCTGCCGTTCGCGCTGGCGCCGGCGCCGCCGATGGCGACGTTGCCCTGAGCGAGCGCATAGACCTGGCCGTCGGCGCCCTTGAGCGGCGTGAGCAGCAGCGTGCCGCCCCGCAGGCTCTTCGCATTGCCGAGCGACGAGACTGTCACGTCGATCGCCTCGCCCGGACGCGCAAACGGCGGCAAGGTTGCGGTGACCATCACCGCGGCGACGTTCTTCAGCTGCATGTTCGACGAGGCCGACGAACCGCTCGAGCCGTTGCTGTTCAGCGAAATGCCGAGGTTGGCGAGCATGTTCGTGAGCGTTTGCGTCGTGAACGGCGTTTGCGTCGTCTGATCGCCCGTGCCGTCGAGACCGACGATCAAGCCGTAGCCGATGAGCGGATTGTCCCGCACGCCCTGGAATTGCACGAGATCTTTCAACCGCTCGGCATGTGCGTTGCCCGCGAATACCAGCATGGCGGGAAGGACGATGAGCGTGAGCAAGCCGCGTAATGCCGCGCCGACACGCCGAGTGGAAACGGTATCCATGATCACCACGGCAAGACGTTCAGGAAAAATCGTTGCAGCCAGCCCATCGTCTCTGCCTCGTTGATGTAGCCCTTGGCCGAGTATTCAATGCGCGCGTCGGCCACGCGCGTCGAGAGCACACTGTTGTCGCCCGCGACGGTGTTCGGATTGACGATCCCGGAAAAACGCACGAACTCGTTGCCCTGGTTGATGAGCATCTGCTTCTGGCCGCTCACGACGAGGTTGCCGTTGGGCAGCACGTTCGTGACCGTGACGGTGATCGTGCCGTCGAACGTATTCGACGCGTTCGCACCGCCCGTACCCTGGAACGTATTGCTGCCCGACGCGCTCAGGTTGACCTTGTTGAACAAACCGCCGAGAAAGCCCGCGGTCGGGACCGACGTCGCCGTCGAGCCCGCGCGTCCGGCGCCCGCTGCGGAGGACTTCGTCGCGTTGATCTTTTCCTGAATCACGATCGTCAGGATGTCGCCGATATTGCGCGGCCGCTGGTCTTCGAAAAGGGGCCTGCCCGCAAACCCGGGGTTGTAGATCGATCCGGTGGGCTGCGGCGCCGGAGGCAACGGCGGCGTGGCCGTCATCGGCTGCTGCGTGATCGGCTCCCGGTGCTCGACATACGCACAGCCGGCGAACGTGCTCGTCAGCAGGCCTGCGAGCGCGCCTGCGTGGATCAGCGAGAGCGTTGCACGCAGCGTGCGCATGCGAAACGGAATGGGGCTCGTGTGCGACATCTTCCTTTACCGCCTGTTTCTTCGAGAATGCTGCCGATCGCCTTAAACCGACATCTGGCTCAAGGTCTGCAGCATCTGGTCCGAAGTCTGGACCGCCTTGCTGTTGATTTCGTACGCGCGCTGCGTCTGGATCATGTTCACGAGCTCTTGCACGACGTTCACGTTCGATGCTTCGACGTAGCCCTGATTGAGCGTGCCGGCGCCGTTCAGGCCCGGCGTCGAGACGTTCGGCGCGCCCGACGAAGCGGTTTCCATCAACAGGTTCTGACCTTTCGATTCGAGACCGGCCGGATTGATGAAGGTGGCCAGTTGCACCGTGCCGATGGTCTGATTCGTCGTCGAGCCGGCCACGGTGATGCTGACCGCGCCGTCGGTGCCGATCGTCATCGAGGTGGCGTTTTGCGGAATCGTGATGGCCGGAATCACCTGGTAGCCGCTCGACGTGACGAGCTGGCCCTGCGCGTTGGTCTGGAACGAGCCGTCGCGCGTGTAAGCCGTCGTGCCGTCGGGCATCTGCACCTGGAAGAAGCCGTTGCCGTTGATGGCGATGTCCTTCGAGTTGCCCGTTTGCTGCAGATTGCCCTGCGTGTAGAGGCGCTCCGTGGCGACTTGCTCCACACCGGTGCCGATCTGGCTGCCGGAGGGCAGCTCCGTTTGCTGCGTCGAGTTCGCACCGGGCTGGCGCAGCGTTTGATAGATGAGATCCTGGAACACGGCGCGCGAGCCTTTGAACCCGTTCGTGCTGACGTTGGACAGGTTGTTCGAGATCACGTCCATCTGGGCCTGCTGGGCGTTCATGCCCGTGGCGGCGATATAGAGCGAGCGGTTCACGGTAAAACTTCTCCTGAAATGAGGGGGCCGGTTTCGTCGAGCGAACCGGTCAGCTGAACTGCAGCAGCTGGTTTGCCGTCTGCTCGTTCTGATCGGCCGTCTGGAGCAGCTTGGTCTGCATCTGGAACTGCCGTGCATTGGTAATCATCGAGACCATCGCCGCCACGGGATTGACGTTGCTGCCCTCGAGCGCGCCCGAGGCCACCGTGACTGTGGGATCCGCATCGGCCGGCTGGCCGTCGGCCGCGCGGAAGAGTCCGTCGTCGCCGCGCTGCAACGAACCCGGGCTCGGGTTGACGAGCTTCAATTGGTCGATGACGGCAAGCGCCGCGGGCGGATCGCCCGGCATCAACGCCGTGATCGTCCCGTCCTTGCCGATCGTGACCTCGGCGCCGGGCGGAATCGAAATGGGCCCGCCGCTGCCGACCACCGGCAGGTTGCTGGCCGTCACGAGCTGCCCGTTCTGGTCCACGTGAAGATTGCCGGCACGCGTATAGGCTTCGTTGCCGTCCGCCGTTTGCACGGACAGCCAGCCCTGGCCTTGTATCGCGACGTCGAGCGGGTTGCCCGTCTGCGAGATCGCACCCGGCGCGAAATCGGCCCCCGGCGTCGACGAGAGCACGAACGTGCGCGTCGTGTCGGGGTTGATCGTCGTGCCATCGCCGAAATTCATCGGCGCCGACCGGTAGGTCGAGAGTTGCGCGCGAAAGCCCGTCGTCGAGACGTTCGCCAGGTTGTTGGCGACGGTGGCCTGCTGCTCGAGCGTCTGGCTCGCGCCCGTCATCGCCGTATAGATCAGTCGGTCCATGACTCGCTTTTTCCGATGAAGTCGTGAGTGCCCGGTCCTGAGAAGCGCAAAGCCGCTTACAGGTTGATGACGGCCTGGTCGACCGCCTGCTGCGTCTTGATCGTCTGCGCGTTCGCCTGGTAGTTGCGCTGCGCCGTGATCAGGTTGACGAGCTGCTTCGTCAGATCGACGTTCGACTCTTCGACCGCGCCGCCTTGCAGCGTGCCGTGGTTCGTCGAGCCCGGCGCCGAAATCTGCGGTACGCCGGAAGCCGCTGTTTCGGCAAACTGATTGCCGCCGAGATCCTGCAAGCCGTTCGGGTCCGAGAAGTTCGCGAGCACGATCTGGCCGAGCGGCTGGGACTTGCCGTTCGAGTAGTTGCCGGTGATCGTGCCGTCGTCGGCGATCGAGAAGTTCGTCAACTGGCCGCTGGCGTAACCGTCCTGCGCGAGGCTGTTCACGCCGTCCTTGCTGCCGTACTGCGTCGTGCCGCTCAGATTCAGCGTCAGCGCCTGCGGCGACGTGCTGCCGTCGGAGTTCGTGACGTTGAAGGTCAGCATGCCGGTGCCCGAGCTCGTTGCGGGTGCCGTCGCGGTCGTGGTCGAGAGCGCGCCCGCCGTGTCGAAGCCGATCGCGCCGACCTTGCCGACCGCGCCGGTCGCCGTGCCGGAGTACACGTCCCACGCACCCGATCCGGTTTTGACGAAGTACATGTTGACCTGCTGCGAACCGCCGAGCGAGTCGTAGCTCTGGATCGACGTCGAATAGTTGTAGGTCAGCGAGTTCGTTGCCGAAAAAGGCGTGACGGTCGGTACCGTGTCCTGCGAATTCAGGTTCAGTTGCGCCGTGATGTTCGTCGTCGCGAGCGGGGCGATATTCGTCGTCGGCACCTGGATCGGCACCGTCGAAGCGGTGTTGATGACGCCGTTCGCACCGGCCGCATAGCCCATCAGCTTGAGGCCCTGCGCGTCGGTGATATAGCCGCTCTTGTCCATCTGGAAGACGCCGTCACGCGAGTAGGTCAGCGTGCCGTTGTTCGACATCTGGTAAAAGCCCGTGCCGTTGATGGCCACGTTGAGCGCCTGGCCCGTGGTGTTGATCGTGCCTTGCGAAAAATCCTGCTGGACGCTGGCGAGCCGCGTGCCGAGACCGATCTGGTTGCTCACGGTCGTGGCGATCGTATTGGCGTAGACGTCGGCGAACTGCGCCGTGCTTTCCTTGAAGCCCGTCGTGTTCGCGTTCGCGATGTTGTTGCCGATGACATCGAGGTCGTTCGCCGATGCGGACAAGCCGCTCAAACCTTGTTGGTAGCCCATTGTCGGGTCTCCTGCGCGAGTGTTCTGGAAGAAGGGTTAGAGGATCGCTGCGACGCTCGTCGAATCGACCGTGGTGCCGTTTCTGAGCAGCAGGCCCTGCTTGCCCGAGCTCTGCTGCACGACGCTCACCACCTGCTGGCCCGTCAGGGTCGTAATGCCCGTGGCCGAGGTGCCGGCGCTCGTCGTGCCCTGCGCCGAAATCGTGTAGGTGCCATCGGGCAGCGTGTTGCCCGATGCATCGGTCGGCGTCCAGCCCACAGGCACCGTGCCGGCTGCCTGCGCGCCGAGGTCGACGCTATTGACGACGTTGCCCGACGAATCCTTGATCGTGACCTTCAGATCCGTGACCGCTTGCGAAAGCGTGAAGCCGAAGCCCGACGAGCTGCCGCTCGATACCGTCGCGGTGTTGCCCGGCACGAGCACGTTCTGGCCGATGAGCAGCGAGGTCTGCGCGTTCTGGCCGGCGGCGAGCTGCGAGGCGAGCGAGGTGAGCGATGTATTGAGCTGGCTGATCCCCGTTACCGTATTGATCTGGGCCAGCTGCGAAGTCATCTGCGAGCTGTCCATCGGATTGGTCGGGTCCTGGTTCTTCAACTGCGTGACGAGCAGCTTCAGAAAGGTGTTCTGCAGATCGTTCGTCGCGTTGCCGGTGGACGACGTGCTCGACGAACCGGACGACGCCCCGTTCATCGTATCGAGCAGCGACTGCGAGACCGTGCCGCCGGAGGCGATGGTCGTACTGGATGAAGTCACGAAGTTTCTCCTCAGGTGCCGATCGTGAGTGTTTTCAGCATCAGGTTCTTGGCCGTGTTCAACGTCTCGACGTTGGCCTGATACGAGCGCGATGCCGAGATCATGTTGACCATTTCCTGGACCGGATCGACATTCGGACGCGTGACGTAGCCGTTCTCGTCCGCCGAGGGGTTGCTCGGGTCGTAGGTGGTCTTCATCGGCGTGGGATCGTCGATGACGTTGCTCACCTGGACGCCGCCGATCTGCTGGCCCGACGCCGTGTGCGCGCCGCCCACCGGCTTGACCTGGAAAACGACCTGTTTCGCGCGGTACGGCTGGCCGTCCGGGCCCGTCGTGCTATCCGCGTTGGCGAGGTTCGACGCGGTTACGTTGAGCCGCTCGGACTGTGCCGAGAGCGCCGAACCGGCAACCGTGAAGATGTTCATCAATGACATGACGGCGTGGCCTCCTTGCTTTCCTGTTAATGCCCCGTAGCGATTTATTCGTTGGCTGCGGCGAAGTGTCGGGCTTGCGGCATCAGCCGCCCGACGTAATCGCCGCGAGCATCGTCTTGATCTGCTGCGTGAGAACCGTCATGCCCGATTCGTAATGCAGCGAGTTGTCCGCGAACTGCACGCGCTCCGCGTCGAGATCGACGGTGTTGCCGTCGAGCGCGGGCTGCGTCGGATTGCGGTATTTCAGTTGACCGTAGTCCTGGCTCGAGCCGCCCGTGGCCACGAGCCGCGCCTCGCCGGCCATATGGCCGGGCGCCGTCGCGTTCATCGCCATGCCGCTCGTCACACCGGCCGGTTGCGCCATGGCGAGCGGCGCCGCATTCGAAGTGCCGGCCACCCTCGCCGTGGCGCTCGTGCCAGGCGCACCCGCTTTTTTCAGGGCGCCGGCCAGCGACGAGGCGAAATCGACGTCGCGCGCCCGGTAGCCGGGCGTATCGGCGTTCGCGATGTTCGACGAGAGCAGCTCCTGCCGATAAGCGCGCACATCGAGCGCTTCACGGCCGAAGGCGAATTCGGCATCGAGTTTGTCCAGCATCGAATGTTTCTCCGTTGCCAAGCAATGAGTCAGGCGGTTCGCCTTGTCGGAGAGCCCTGGGGCGCCGTCCGGCAAGACCTTTTTGCATGGACTGCATCTTATGGGCGGCACTCAAGTACCAATCGGACGAATAACCGGGGAAGCAGGCCTCTATTCAACGTTTGCGCGATGGGGCGGGCTTCTAGAATTCGTTGTCATGACGAGCCCGCGCTTCGAGGGCTGTCCGAAGTTCGATGGAGAAACACACGATGTCGCTTTTCGCCGCCACCGCAGTTCCGCGCTCAGCACGGCCCGCCGCCGCGCGGACGGCGCGCGAACGCGCTTCGCGCTCGCTCGCCGGCGCCGTTCTAGGGCTGGCGGCGTCGGTCGTGACGTGCCTGGGCCTGGCAACGGCGGCCCACGCCCAGCCAACGGGCGGCACGCAGATTTACATTCCAGGGCCCGGCGAGCGTTCGGCAACACCGGCCGGCCCGGCCGTCGGCACCCTAAGCGCCACCAGCAACGGTAGCGACGCACCGGGGGGCATGATTACGATCCCCGGTCCCGGCGAGCGCCCCATGCAGCCGGGCGCGACGACCGGCGTAATCACCATTCCAGGACCCGGCGAACAGGCCGCGGCTCAACCCGCGTCCCGCAGCGCGCTGCCGCATGTGGCGACCATGCAGGCCACGTCCCGGGTAATCCCGGTTGTCGTCACGCCTTCGCCGCGCGCGACCAGGGCCGCGCAGCCGATTCCGGTCGACCGGCCGGCCAGCGCGGGCGGGCCGAGCGCGGCGGCCACGAACGGCGCTTCGCAGGCCGCAAGGCTCGCCGAAACCGGCACACCCGCACAAACTGCGGCACGGACTGTCGAAACCACCGCCCCGGCGGCCAACGCGGCACCCACACCGGTCGCCGCCGCCGTGCCGGCCGGCCAGCAGGACGGCGAATCCGTTCGCCGCACCGCGCTGACGTTTTTGCAGCAGCAATCGGCCGGCTTGCCGGGCAAGATCACGATCACCGTCGCGCCCGCCTTCCCGCGCGGCCTCGCCTCGTGCACGACGCTAGTGCCGTTCATGCCACCGGGCGCGCGCCTGTGGGGCCGCACCACGGTGGGCGTGCGTTGCGCCGGCGAACGGCCGTGGACGCTCTATTTGCAAGCGCGCGTTTCGCTCGAAGCCACCTACTATCTGGCCGCGCGGCAGATCGAACCGGGTGCGGTGGTCTCCCCCGCGGACCTGATGACGCGCGAAGGCGATCTCGCCAACCTGCCGCGTACGATCGTGACCGATCCTTCGCAAGCCGTCGGCGCCGTCGCGCTCGCGCGGATCGGCGCGGGCTCGCCGCTGCGCGAGGACATGCTGCGCAGCGCCAGTTCCGTGACGATCGGTCAGACGGTCAGGGTGATCGCGGTGGGCACCGGATTCTCGATTTCGTCCGAAGGCGCCGTCATGAACAACGCGTCGCCGGGACAGCAAGTGCGGGTCAAGACCGCGGGGGGCCAGATCATTTCGGGGATCGTCAAGGACGGTTCCACCGTGGAAATTCAGATGTAACGGGGACAGACCGGAGCGCCTACGGCCTCGGGACTGAAGGGAAAGGAGACCAGTTGGCGGGGGAGGCGACGGACTCGATTGCGCTAAAGTTCGACTTGGGTGTGCCGATATCACATTCAAATCGAGAACCTTGGGAAGCCAATCGTGAAAATCGACTCCTCCACCAACTCCAGCGTGTCGTCGCCCAAGGGCGGCGTCCAAAACGCGCGCCAGGGAGATTCAGCCCCGGCGGTCAATACTGCCGGCACGGCGGGCGCGGGTGCGGCCGGCGCATCGGCCGGCGGCGATGCGAGCGTCAGCTTGTCGGGCCTTTCGTCCCAGTTGCGTTCGCTCGCGGCATCGGGCGCAGCCGACATCGATGTTGCGCAAGTCGAATCGATCAAGCAGGCCATCAAGGACGGCACGCTGTCGATCGATACGGGCAAGATCGCGGACGGCATCCTCGAAACCGCGCGCAATTTGTTGCAAAAACCTCAATCGTCCGGCGGCTGAGGCCGTTCAAGCACGGCATTGTTGCGGGGCGATTCTGATGAACGAGCGCTCACGCGCGAATTTTGGCGAATCCGATGAAAGACGCCCTGCTCAATACCGTGACGGAAGAACATGCGACGCTCGAGGCGTTTGCGTCGCTGCTGGTCTATGAGGAAAAAGCTCTCGCTGCTGTGTCACCGCTCGAGACGCTGCCTGCCATCCTCGAAAAGAAAACCGAATTGACCGACAAGCTCGCGTCGCTGGAGAAAGCGCGCGACGCTCAACTGAAGGCGCTCGGCCTGCCTGCCGGTAAGCGCGGCATGGAGCTCGCGAGCGCGGACGAGCCGCGGCTCGCCCAGCAATGGAAGCTGCTTCAGGACGTGGTCGACCGCGCCCGGCGCGCCAATATGACCAACGGGCTCATGATTCGCGTGCGCATGAATCACAACGAGAAGGCGCTTGCGATCTTGCGTGGGGCGACCGCGAATAATGCATCGGGCGTGTATGGGCCGGATGGGCGGGTTTCGGTGGTTTAGGCTGCGGGGTCTGCGGCATCGAACCGACAAGGACGCCATTGCGCCGCCCTTGTCGTGTCGAAATTAGTAGTGGAATCGGCACTGCATCACGTGGATGATGCCGTCTTGAACGATGTACACCAGACGGTCAACTTTGGTGATGCGCCTCGACCAGTAGCCTGTGAGATCACCCTTCAGGGGCTCGGGTTTTCCTGTACCTCTGAACGGGTCACGCCAAATTTCCTCGATCAGACCGTTGATCTCTTCGACGATATCTCGGTCGTGCTTTTGCCAGTACAGGTAGTCGTCCCAACCGTTCGTGCTCCAAGCAACCTTGCAGCTACTTGCGGCTGCGGCCTTGTTTTTTGCTTTCTTCTGTTGCGACATCTTTTGGCAAGTCCCTTATCAAGGTCTTGCCGGCCTTGAATTCGGCAATGGACTGGCGCAGTCGATCAGCATTCGTTGGCGTTCCCAGAAGGTGCAACGTCTCCTGCATGCTGTTGTAATCGTCCAGCGAAATCATAACAACGTGCTCGCCGCGCTGCCGCGTGATGACGGTCGGCTCATGATCTCGGCATACCGTGTCCAGCGCCTGCTTAAAGCCGGCTCGCGCCTCACTGAAAGTCAGGATATTCATCTCTGTTCTCACTTTGCCCAGCGCCTCGAGTTGTCGAGGCGAGGCGTGTCTGCTACGCAATGGCCGCCCTCGAACTTGGGAGCGGACAGCCAATTGTACATAGTTTTGTACTATATTGCCACTCGTCGATCACGTCGTCCGCCAAATGCGGCCCGCGCCGTTGGCTCGCGTGATCGAGCCTGCCCATAGACCCCGGATAGCGGGGCTCGCTGGTTTGAGTTGGTGCAGCTGCCTTATTCGTCATCCGCGAAATTAAGCTCCACGCCATTGCCGACGGGATCGACCAGGAAGAGCTGGTGCTGGTTCGTAAGCGGTACATGCGAGCGCCGGTAAGCGATGCCGCGCTCGTGCAAGCGCGCCTCGAATTCGGCGCGCGCCGTGCATGAGAACGCGACGTGATCGAACGTGCCCGTCACGTTCGCTTCGCGCACTTCGTTCGGGCGCGCTTCGCTCAGATGCAATACCGCTTGCTGGCCGATGTACAACCAATAGCCGAAATGCGCGAACGGCGGGCGTTCGCCGACCCGTAGCCCGATCACGTCGACATAAAAATCGCGCAACGCGTCGAGTGTGCATCGATCGCCCCGCAGGTTGTAGTGACTGAAGCCGATCACGGGCATAAAGAATCCTCCGTATTGCGGCCGCCACATTCGGGCGGTCGGCGATTACATGATGTTATCGCAGTGGCCGCATCCCGGTCAGTGCGCGCGCGTGGATGGGCGGGGTGGGCCGGGCCTCGTCGCAATCGAATCAAATCAAGCAATGGCGGTCTTTCAGCCGGGGCCTGATGCCATCCCTCGGTGCCTTGGCGGAGAGGAATGCGCAGGGAACGAGCTTAGCTGCGAACATTGACGATACCCCCGCAACACCGTAAAACCGACCTTGGCGCCGCGAGCCAAAGGGGTAGCACGGCCGACTTCACCGGTCTTCACGAAGCCCTCGTGGCTCGGGATCCGGCGTCAAAGCGCGAGCAGATAATCTCCGGGCCAGCCGAACTGCGGATCAGCGGCAAAGCCGCGCAGATTCAGGGCGCGATTCGGTTCAATGCACCGGTAGCCCTCGATGGCGTTCTCGAGCGTACCGGTCCTGTCGAGGATGATTGACGGGTGCAACCGATGCACCGCGACGGACGGCTCCCACAACGTCTTTCTGCCGCGCCAGCGCGCGCCTTCCTTGACGAAAGCGGCGCGTATGGCCGTACAGCTGCGACCCGCGCTTGAACTTGCGGTCGAATCCGGGCTGGAGCGTTCGAGAATTTCGATTGCACAGCGGCCCGTGCAGCCGAGCACGCGCTCCGCTCCCAGCAGGTGGCGCACTTTGACAACCGTTTCGCGGCGCCCGGTGACGATTGCAAGCGCGATCCGCTGCAGCGGGTATTGTTCGAGCAGGGTTCTTGCGTCGCTTCGCGCCGGACCGAGTCTGCCCTCCACCCCGAGAGCTCTCGCCAACTCGGTAACGACCCGACCACCCGAGATGACATGCTCCCGGCTGAATGCGCACATAACCGGAATGCGTAGAAAGGCGAAGGGCAGCGCGCGGCGTATGACGTGCAAGGCAAATCCGTAACCGGGCAACAGCGAAAACACCAGACCATCGTCGCCGCAGTTCGTTCCGGGGGCGTTGCACGCCATGAGTTTGCGATACGACCACGCTTTCAGCTCAAGCAGTTCAGCGGTAAGCGTTTGGCGCCATATCGCGACCGGCATGCGCGGGTCTCTGGTTGCCTGGAGCAGATTTTCAAGTGCGGATCGATCGTCCAGAAGCGTCTCGAGCGCTGCCATCGCGTCTGAGTCCAGCTCACGTGATCGAAGCGTATCGAGCAGCATGGGATGACTAACCGATCCAGCCGATTCGCTGCGCAATGGAGGCCTCGTGCACGTAATGATCGGCGATTCCATCGAGGAAGCTCCAGGCTAGTTGTCCAATCAACGCACCATGCTCCAGCGTCATCGGTTCCAGAATGTAGGGACTGAGGAGTGTGGCAAGTTCCTCGGCGTCGTCGCAGTGTCCACAATCCCGATCGATGTGGTCGTGGTCGCGCATTCCGGCGATGATTCGTGCGGCTTGCGCGGAAGTCGTCGCGACTGCCTCGTAGAATGCGTCGCTGTTATCCCGCAAGGACCCTTGCAGACAGATCTGAGCCAGGCAGTAGGCTTTCCAGTCGATCCGCGCCGCGTCGACCAGTGCGCCAACGAAAGCCGTCGTGGTCGGGAGCGGGCGCCAAGCCTCCAAATTGATGCTTTCCGGCAAATGACGTCTCAGGATCGACGCGTGCCCCTGCTCCTCCTCCATGTGGTGCACCATCCAGTTCCTGATGCGCTGGTCCGGACACGATGCGATTACGTTGGCGTTGTGACGTGCCGCCGCGCGCAAATAGAAAATGTTCTCCACGATCCAACCTGTCGCAAGTGCAACGGCAGACGCTCCCTTCGCGCTGAGCATCAGGTCCCATAATCGATGGCCATCTATTACGCGCACCCAGTCCCGCGCATGAGTGGGCACAGGACGCATCTCGGGTTGCCAGCTCGAGGCTGCAAGCTCGCCAATCGCCTGCGAACTACCCGCGGGCGGCGCCTGTTCCAACAACACCATGCTCGACAGCGCTGCGCGAACGGCGAACGTGTGATTTGCCGCGTAAGCCGTTGCGTGCATGACGCTTGCCGGCCAAACGGGTATGCCCGACCAGAAGCGGTCGCGATCTGCTGCCGGTTCGTCGGCTCTTTCGGCCCCCGCATCGTCTTGTGAAAGCAGAAGCACCGCCATACCCGAGCTGCCTTGCTGAAACGCCGAGAACCAGCGAAACAGCATTTCGGCAACTTGAGTACTGGCGTTCAGTGCGATCGCGAGCCGGTCGGAATGGACGGTCGGGCCGAGTGCACGCAGAACCCTGCGCCAGGTGCGACCATGCCCAAGTTCGTAATCCACCGCAACATGGCGCTTGAATGCTTCGACAGTCGATGCGGGCAACAGACCGCGTTGCACCAACATATCGTGCCACCGCAGCACGCCATCGCGATCGTTTGCCGTAGATTCCAACAGACCGGAACAGACCGCCGCGCAGAGCGGGTCGTGAGACGCCACGTCACGCATCAGGTGGATCAGCTCAATGGTACGTGGGTCAGGTCGGATCGATCGGGCTGTCGCGGCGGATACGCCCAAGGTTTCGAGCGCCCGCTCGAAGTAAATCGCATGATTGCTTTCTTCGATCAGATGGCGGGCAAGTATCTCGGTGATATCGCTGTCGGGATAGCTGCAGGAAACACCTGGAGCCATGCGGGCCGGCGCTGCCGCAAGATAATGCCGGGTTTCAATGAGATAACCCAAGAGCGGCTCGACGGCATCCGAGCCGGAGCGGAACTGTTCCCAGAGTGGATGGGAGAACAGGTAATCCATTGCCGCATCGAATTGCTCCTCGATGACTGCTTCGGCCAGCTCGACGGGAAGGTCATGCCCGATAAGGCTTAGGTCGAGCGTGCGGCCGATGCGCGTGACAAGCTCAGGTTGGGGAGCCTCACCGTTGCCGATCAGGAAATTATCGATTCTGAAAACCCGTTTTCCTACAACGTCTCCCAAAAACGGAACTGTCCGCCGAAGCTCCATGGCTATTTCTCCTTGCCGCAGGCGCTCGGTGCCGCGGCGCCTGCGTGGATTACAGATGAATATGGTTATTCGACAACCGCGGCGCGCAAGGCTGATGCGGCTCGTTCGGTGGCAACGACGATCGCCTCGAGCTGCTGGATATCTTCTTCGCTGAGTTTTCCTTGGCGCAGGCGCGTTTTTACTTCGGCAAGCTTTTCATGGGTCGGGAACTCATAAACCTTTGAAGCTTTCTGTTCCATGGCGTTTCTCCTTTGGTTCATTTTCGCGATGCGGGCGGCGCGTCGCTCTGAGAGCATAGGACCTGACAACCAAATATGCCAAGGGGTGACACGCCAAAGGAAGCTCTCACCCCCTCTTAAATACGAATTTCCCTTTGCAATCATATATCTGGAAAATTGCAGGTCAAAAACTCAAAAATCCCGTGCGCTTCATAAGAAAATATTCTTCATATGTTCTTGAAATCCAATGGGCGCGTGCTAAGGTGGATTAGCTCCGAGCGCACTATGCACCGTCGCCTGGCATTAACGCGAAACGTTAGTTATCGAGCGGGGCACATTTTATTTTTAAAATGATGCATAGACTAACTATTTCAGCGTTCCATAAAATCGTGTTGTTTCCAAGGAGAGTGAAAATGAGTGAATCCAGCGCGAAAGTTTCGGAATTGGGCGCAGCTGATCCAGCACTCAATCTTGCAAAAAATCTGTCGACGGATCTGGCGCGCAATCTCGCGGAAGATTTGGGGCGAAATTTCGCCCAGGACCTGTCTCGCAATCTGGCCCAGGATCTGGGGCGAAACCTGGCGCAAGATCTGGCCCGCAATCTGGCACAAGATCTGAGCCGCAATTTCGCCCACGACATCTCGCGCAATCTCGCCCAAGACCTTGCGCGTAATGTCGCGCAGGATCTGAGCAGAAATCTCGGTCAAGAAGTGACGCGCAATGCGGCGACCGATATGAGCCGCAATCTGGCTCAAGATCTGGCGCGCAACGTGGCAACCGACATCAGCCGTAACCTCGCTCAGGATTTGGGTCGCAATCTCGCTCAGGATCTGGGTCGCAATCTGGCGCAGGACCTGAGTCGCAATCTGGCGCAAGACCTCGCCAAAACGCCGCACAGAGCTTGACGGATTTCGCAATCAGGCGGGGCTGATGACGGAATTCACACGCTCGAGCCGCTCGCGCGGGCGCTCGAGCGTCAATGACATGCAGATGCCGGATTGCTTTTTGTGCGTTCTACACGCACGAAAGCAATGCTCTTGCGCTGTCGGTCATGCAATGGGGACACGGGTGATGCCGAGCTCGTGGCCAGCGCGTCCCCCGCATGGCAGTTTCGCTGCCGCGACAAACAGGCAGCATTTCCTGGTTCACTCAGATGCCGGATGCGTTGACTCAGCCTCTTCCATTCTCGATAGGTGAATCCATATGGCAACAGACAACGCCCCATTCACGTTCTCCGACTTGATTGCCCCCCTCGGTGCCGATCGGTTCTTTGCCGAATACTGGGAAGCGAAGCCGCTGCATCTTTCAAGGGAGCACAGACACTACGCACGGCTGATTTCGGTGGGCGATGTTGAAACCATGCTGGCCAAACACGACATTCGCCACCCGGGAATCCGGCTCGCGAAAGCGGGCCGCTACCTCGCCCCCGATACTTATTCAACCGATATGCATTATGGCGACGATCTGTTTCGCGGCGTCCCCGATCTCGACACGGTGTACGCCCACTATCGGACCGGTGCCTCGGTGATCTTGCCGGCTCTCCATCGGACCTGGACGCCGCTGAATCTTCTTTGCGCCACCATGGAGGCGGAACTCAACCATGTGGTGCACACCAATCTGTATATGACGCCGGGCAGCACATCAGGGTTTTCCGCGCATTACGACGCTCACGAAGTGTTCATTTTGCAGATCGATGGACAAAAGCACTGGCGGGTGTACGAGCCGCCTGTGGTGCTTCCACACCATACGCAACCCTTTTCCCCTGCGGGATACGTACTGCCCAAACCCATGCTCGAAATCGATCTCATGCCGGGCGACGTTCTATACCTGCCACGGGGCTATGTTCACGATACGCTCACGAGCGATGTCCATTCGGTTCATGTCACGCTCGGCATCAGCGTCTACACATGGGTCGAATTGATCGCGGAGGCATTGGCGGCCTGCAAGGAACGAGTCGATCTGCGTCGGGCGTTGCCACCCGGCTTTGCCAATTCTCCTGAATCAGCTGCATCTCTGGCATCGTCACTCCATGAGATTCTCGGCACACTGCAGTCCATCGTTGAAGTACGGACTGTGGTCAACACTTTCACGAGCAAGGTGGTACCCGGCACCATCAAGCAACGAGGTCTGTTCAAACCTCAGGCGGCAACCATTGGAGCCGATACACGCTTATATCGACTGCCACCCGGCCGATTCCACGTTTCTGACGACGAAAACGAGATCCTGCTTACCTTTGACGGTAAATCGATGAGGTTGCCGAGCTATGTGCGTGACGCGATCGAAACCATCACGGGGGGCGAGTCATTTCTGGTCCGGGACTTGGCCTCCGGGCTGGGGATGGACGCCTCCGTGACGTTGGGGCACGCGCTCTTTCTCGCTGGGTTCGTCACAGCGGAACTCGAGGCGGCGTGTACGTGATGCTCCTGTGGGGCGGTCCGCGTCGATCGAGGGACTCCATGCGAGAACCTCACTTCGCGAGCATCCGCTCCTGCCGGGGACCGTCGATCGCTCTCGATCCAAACGGATATGCATGCAACGTTACGGTGGTTGTACGGGGTTCGGACAACTGCTACCGCGTCGTGACGAGCGGCACCAACCCCGACTCGCCCTACGACATCGACGACGAAGACAACGATATCGCTCAGCAGCCGCCGCTCGATCGATTGATCCCGACCTGCCCGCCGGAAGCGAGGATTTCGCAAGGGACTTGGGATGGCGTGACCAAGGTTTTGAATACCCCGTTCCTCCTCGCACGGATTCATCAACGATTGCCAGCCTCATCGCCATTTTGGTTCTCGGTATCGGCGCCTCGTTGCTCGCGGTTACCCTCGCACGCCGAAGAAGCCGTATCTTTCTGATCGTCCTGGCGGCCGCCGCAGCGCTAAACGTGCTGACACAGGTGGTCACACGTGCGCTTCCGTCAGCCATCCTCGACAGGATGATGCTCGGTGTGATCGCGTCGCTGTTCTGCCTTGATGGCGAATACGCTTTTGATGCCGCTGGCTACGAGTTATGGTTGGAAATATGGTTGTCGCTCGCGCTAATCGCGTGCGTAATTGCCTGGGCAGTCCGACACGGGACGCCGACGAGGACTTCGTGAGCTCTCACTCCACACTCGCCCAAGCCATCTCCCGCAGCCGCGCCCGCAACCGCGCCACTGCCTGGCTATGCAGCTGGCACACACGCGATTCGCTCACCTCCATCACCGCCCCGATCTCGCGCAGGTTCATCCCGCGCTCGTAATAAAGCGACATCAAAAGCTTCTCGCGCTCCGGCAGCTTGTCGATCGCCTCGACCAGCGCAGCACGCAGACTTTCATCGAGCAGCGCCGAAAGCGGGTCCGTATGATCGACACAGTAACGATCGAGAAACGGCTCGTCATCGGCCGAACGATCGAAGTCTTCGTAATAGATCAGCTGCGAGCCATGCAGGTCCTGCAGCATCGACTGAAAACTATCGAGCGGCATCTTCAGATGATCGGCCACCTCGGTCTCGCTGGCCGAGCGGCCCAGCCGCTGTTCGACCTGATGCACGGCCGACTCCACCTCGCGCGACGTCTTGCGCAGCGAACGCGGCAACCAGTCGTTGTTGCGCAGCTCGTCGAGCATCGCGCCACGAATCCGCTGGCTCGCGTACGTTTCGAATTGCGCGCCCTGGTCTTCCTTATAGCGGCTCGCCGCATCGAGCAAACCGATCATGCCCGCCTGAATCAGATCGTCGAGATCGACGCTCGCCGGCATCTTCGCCACGAGCTGCAAACCCAGCCTGCGCACCAGCGGCGCATATTGCTCCAAGACTTCCGTCTGGGACATTTTCCCTTGAGCGTTGTACATCGAGGGCCCCCTTCTCCTTGTCCCTAACGTTTCAAGCATGTTGACGCGCGGTCGGTGCGTCGGCGAGCGCCGACGCCGGCATGGCCGTGCGTACCTTTGTTGTCGATGCGCACGACGAAAGCGCCGGGCGCATCGGCCAGTAAAGCATCTCGGCAGCGATGTGCCGGAAATCGCGCGCGGACGGCGCGGACGGAAACGCGTCGACGACGCATCGTCCAAGCTCGAGCGAACGCTCCATGAATGCGTCCTCCGCCACGCAGCCGGCATCCGCAATCGACACCGTCAGATAGCGCGCGGCCACCTCGGCGAGGTTCTCGAACGCCGTATGCGCATCGGAGTGGCTCGACACGTGATTCACGAGCACGCGGAACTGCGCAATCGCGTGTTCGTAATGCAGCCGCTTCATGCCGGCATACGCCTCGGTAATCGCCTGGGCCGCCACACGCGTGACGATCATCACGTCATTCGCCTGCGAGGCCAGCGCCGAGAGCATGCCGCGGCGGTCGAGCCGCGCATCGATGAGCACCACGTCGGTCGGTCCGGCGAGGAGCGCGCCGAGTTGCTCGGCGCTATAACCCGCGCAGTTCTCACGCGAGGCGGCGAGCACCGAAAACCCGAGCGGGTGGCGCCGCGCAGCCTCTTCGATGCCGATGTCGCCGGCGAGGAACGCCCGCAGATTGCCCGCGCCGCTCACGCCGCCCAACATCGCCGATACGGACTTCGCGCCCAGACATTCGTCGATGACGAGGACATCCTTGCCGAGCCCGGCCAGCGCCGCAGCCAGATTGACGACCGTCGAAGTGCAGCCCACGCCCACGGGTCCACCCGTGATGGCTACCACGCGCGAGCCGCTCTTCGCGAGCAGCCTGCGCAGCCCTTCGGCTTGATCGGTGACGTGCTTATCCAAAGCGGACCTCATGCAGCTCAGCGTTTGTACGGCTGGAGAGCGAAGACAGCAAAGCAGGGATATCGTCGTCGTGCGGCACGAACGGCGAGCGGTCGCGCGGAATGCAGAACGCGCTCTTGATCAGAAACTTCTTCGTCGCGACGTAAAGGTTCTCGGGCACTTTCTGTCCCGTCGACACGTAGTGCACGGGCAGCTTGTAGCGGATCACCGTATCGAGCACGCCACCCAGATTCGTGGCTTCGTCGAGCTTCGTCAGAATGCAGCCGGCAAGCTCAGGCTGGCCTTCGGCGCTGCGATAAGCCTGCACGACTTCGTTGAGCGTATCGCCGTGGCTCGTCGCATTGAGCAGCAACAGGCGCTGCACCGGTAGCCCGGCTCCGCACAGCATCGCGATCTGGTCCGAGACCGTGCGATCGCGCTGGCTCATGCCGATCGTATCGATCAATACGATGTGCTTGTTGCGCAGCTCGGCGAGCGCCAGTTGCAAATCGGCGGCATCTTTCACGGCATGCACCGATACGCCGAGAATCTTGCCGAAGATGCGCAGTTGCTCGTGGCCGCCGATCCGGTAGCTGTCGGTGGACAGCAGCGCGACCTTGCTCGCGCCGAAGCGCATGACGCAGCGCGCCGCCAGCTTGGCCGTCGTCGTGGTCTTGCCGACGCCCGTCGGACCCATCAGCGCGAACACACCGCCGCGCTCCATCAGTGCCTCTTCGTTCTCGAGCACGGGCAGGTTGGCGCCGAGTACCGACTGCACCCACTCCATGCCGGCATCGGCATTCTCGAGCTCGGGCATGCGCTCGACCATCATCCGCACGAGCTGAGCGGAAAACCCAGCCGCAAAAAGCTGCTTCGTGAGCGTGCTCTGCAGGGGGTTGCGGCGTTGGCGCTCGCCCCACAGCAGCCCCGCGAACTGCTCTTCCATCATCCCGCGCATCGACGAAAGCTCGCTCATCACGGTCTGATTGACCACTTCCTCGATGCGCGCGCGAACCGCGTCGACCATGGCTGCCGTGTCTTCGGCGCTACTGCTCTTGGCTCCGACGCCGTCGAACGCAGGCGCGATGCGCGGCATGGCGCGGCGCGCGGCCACTTGCGCGGCCTCATGCGCCCAGTCGGGGAGTTCCCCGGCGACCAGCTCTTCCGGCGAAAGAATCTTGCCGGGCGTGCCGAGTCCCTTCGCGGCGGCAGCAGCCGGCGTCATCGCATGCGTGCGCGCCGTATGGGCGGCTTGAGCAGCCTCGGCGCCACGCTGCTGCGAGGCGACGCGCTGCGCATGATCGATGAGCCAGGGGTTCGATTCGGCCAGCGTCGGCGACGTTTCGGCAACCGCGGGCTCAGCCGGGCGCGCGGTCCGTACCGGCCGGGCTGTCGAGGGCGCGGCGTGGGCCGCGTTTGCTTCGGCGCGCGGCTCGCGCAAGGCCATGCCTGCCGGATGGCCGCCGGCCGCGCTGCTGCCGCCGCCAACGGCGGTGCTGGCAGTGTTGAGCGGCATCGCAGCAGACGCACCGCTCGTACCCAGACCGGCTTCCGGGCTCGCCCCGAAAACGGCCGAGAACACGTCCGGCATGCCGTTCGCGTACGGATTGATCGGCGCCATGCCGGGCGCGGCAGCGGCGGGCGGCATCATAGTCTGCGATGGCGCGGGCAGCGAAGCGGCCGGCGCGCGACGCGGCGAGTGACCCATGCCTTGCGCCGCATCTTCGCCGGCATTGGGTGCGATGGCCGCGAAATCCGTATCGGCAAGCGCCACGATTTCGACGGTGCCGTCGTCGTTCGTGCGGTTGGAAAGGACGACTGCGTCGGCACCGAGAGCCTCGCGCACGAGACGCAAAGCGTCGCGACTCGTTGCACCAATGAATTTACGAATGTTCAAGCTAGACCCCCGATGAGGTTGACGACTTTGATCGTGCGTGACTCGGGCACTTCAGCGTACGAGAGCACTTTCAATTGCGGCAGGCTGCGACGCAAAAACCGCGCGAGCATCGTGCGCAGCGCGTGCTGCACGAGCAGCACAGGCGGCAGCCCGGAATTTTGTTGACGGGCGATCGCGCGTTGCGTCTCCGTCAGAAGCGAGTGAGCGAGACCCGGCTCGAGCCCCGGGTTGGCACCGGTCGAGAGCGCTTGCGAGAGCACGCGCTCCAGATTCGCGTCGAGCCCCATCACCTGCATTTCCCCCGCGCCCGGATACCACTGCTGCGTGATAGCGCGGCCCAGCGCGAGGCGGACGACGGCGGTCAGTTCGTGCGCGTCGCCGGTCTTGCCGGTCTGCTCGCACAGCGCTTCGAGGATCGTGCGCATATCGCGGATGGGCACGGCTTCCTCGAGCAGGTTTTGCAGGACCTTTTGCAGCGTCGAAAGCGAGAGCGTTTTCGGCACGAGGTCTTCGACGAGCGAGGGTGCATCCTTGCCGATACGCGTGATGAGCGCCTGCACTTCCTGCCGGCCGAGCAGCTCGGCGGCATGTTGAACGACGAGATGATTCAGATGCGTGGCGACGACCGTGCTCGCATCGACGACGGTGTAGCCATAGACCTGGGCCTGTTCGCGCAGGTTGGTATCGATCCAGACCGCGGGCAGACCGAAGGCCGGATCCTGCGTCGGTGTGCCCGGCAGGGCGGCCGAGACCTGCCCCGGATTGATGGCGAGCCACTGGCCCGGATACGCTTCGCCGACGCCCACTTCCACACCCTTCAAGGCGATGCGATAGCCGTTGGGACGCAGCTCGAGGTTGTCGCGGATATGAATGACGGGCGGCAGGAAGCCGATTTCCTGGGCGAACTTCTTGCGGATGCTCTTGATGCGCTTGAGCAGCTCGCCGTCGGTGTTCTTGTCGACGAGCGGAATGAGGCGGTAGCCGACTTCGAGCCCGAGCGTATCGATGAGCGTAACGTCGTCCCAGCTCGCTTCGTGCGCTTCGGCGGGGGCGGTGACGGCCGGTGCCGCATCGACGAGGATGGCGCTCGCCTTCGCCTGCTCGGCGCGCTTTTTCAGCATGCGGCTCAACTGGATCGCGCCGCCGCCCAGCAGCACGAACGCGAAGTGCGGCATGCCGGGAATGAGGCCGAGCACCATGATGATCACGCCCGTGATCATCAGCACGCGCGGGTTCGTGAAGAGCTGGCCCGTGAGCTGGGTGCCGATGTCCTCATCGGTGGCCACGCGCGAAACGATCACGCCGGCCGCGGTCGAAATGATCAGCGACGGGATTTGCGCGACGAGTCCGTCACCGATCGTGAGCAGCGTGTAGGTCGTGCCGGCCGATTCGAAATCCATGCCGTGCTGAACCATGCCGACGATGAGTCCGCCGAACACGTTGACGACCATGATGATGAGGCCCGCGATGGCGTCGCCGCGCACGAACTTCGAGGCACCGTCCATGGCGCCGTAGAACTCGGCTTCCTGCGACACGGCCAGGCGACGCTTGCGTGCGCCTTCCTCGTTGATGAGGCCCGCGTTCAGATCGGCGTCTATGGCCATCTGTTTGCCCGGCATCGCATCGAGCGTGAAGCGTGCCGCCACTTCGGCGATACGGCCCGCGCCCTTCGTGATCACCATGAAGTTGATGACCATGAGGATCGCGAAGACGACGATACCCACCGCGAAGTTGCCGCCGACGAGGAAGTGACCGAACGATTCGATCACGCGCCCCGCCGCGGCCGGCCCGGTGTGGCCTTCGAGCAGCACGACGCGCGTGGAGGCGACGTTCAGCGAGAGCCGCAGCAGCGTGGAGAACAGCAGCACGCTCGGGAAGGCCGCGAAATCGAGCGGCTTCATCGTGTACATGCTGACGAGCAGCACCATCACCGAGAGCGCGATGTTGAACGTGAAGAGCAGATCCAGCAGGAACGGCGGCAGCGGCAGGATCATCATGCCGAGGATCATGCAGATCAGAACCGGACCTGCGAGCGCCCTCAGATTCGTTGCCGCCAGTGCCGGCGGCCGCTTGCCGAAGAAGCTTCCGACGCGCGCGTTCATGCCGAAGCTCCGTTGTCCGTGCCGAGCACATCGTCTTCTTCTTCACGCACGTCGCTATCCGAAATCGGGCTCTTGTCCATGCCGGCCGGCACGTCCAGCTCCGTCGGCGCCGCCGGTACATCGCCGCCTTCGTCGCGGAAACGCCGCAGCTGATAGACCCACGCGAGTACTTCGGCGACCGCGCTGTAGAGCGCGCCCGGGATTTCGCGGTTGAGTTCGACGTTGTGATAGAGCGCGCGAGCGAGCGGCGGCGCTTCGAGAAGCGGCACGTTGTGCTCGCTGGCAAGCTCGCGAATCCGGGCGGCCACGAGGTTGACGCCTTTGGCGACGACCTTCGGTGCACGCATTTCGCCGTCGGCGTATTGCAGCGCGACCGCATAGTGGGTCGGGTTCGTGACCACGACGTCGGCCTTCGGCACGGCGCTCATCATGCGGCGGCGGGCGATGGCGCGCTGCTGCTGGCGAATGCGCCCCTTCACGTGGGGATCGCCTTCGCTTTCGCGGTGCTCTCGCTTCACTTCTTCCTTCGTCATGCGCAGTTTCTTGTGGAATTGCCAGAGCTGGTACGGGACATCGAGTGCGGCGATCACGAAGATGCCGCCCACTGTCGTGGCGCAGCACACGGCGATCAGCGAAAGTCCATGGCCGACGGCGGCCGTCAGCGATTCGTTGGCGAGCGCGAGCAGCTCGTCCTTGCGATGCCAGACTGCGGTGCCGCCGATGCCACCGACCACGAGGACCTTGGCGATCGACATGCCGACCTGGATCGGACCGTTGAGCGAGAAGATGCGGCCGAAGCCGGCAATGGGATTGACGCGCTCGGGTTTGAACTGGAAAACGTTGGGGGACAGGAGCCAGCCGCCGATCACCATCGGCGCCGCGAGCGCTGCCACACCGGTCAGCGCGAGCACAGGCAGCACGGCCAGCAGCCCTTCGCGGCCCGCCGCGCCGGCGCCGATCAGCATGCGGTTCGTATCGACGACGCTCGCGTGGTTGAATGTGAAAGCGCCGCGCAGCATCGTTTGCAGATGCTCGCCGATCGGACCGGAAAGACCCCAGATACCGAAGAAACCCGCCGCCAGCAGCGCGAACGACGCGAGCTCCCGCGAACGCGCAACCTGCCCCTCTTCCCGCGCCTTCTCCAGGCGCCGGGGGGTGGCTGATTCGGTCTTTTCGAGGTCGCTATCCTCTGCCACAGGGTTTTCTCCGCTCCAGGCGCGGCAACATGCCGCTTCTTCATTGAGAGCGATTATTCCTGTTGGCGTCTGTCGACGATCGGCGGATAAGGACGGGGAAAGGGGTGTATTTCGAGTGATAGGTTGCGCGGGCTTAATAAGGGAAAACCCTTGATTGCGCTGACATCGATCAAATAGAGGAGATTCGCACGAGGAAAACGCGCCGGCCTCCGAGCGAGGCCGGCGTAAAGCGTTTATCGATCAGAACGCCACGTAAGGCGTCTGGGTGCCCGCACCGCTTGCAGTCTGGTCATAGCCGAAGAAGACCGTCCGGCCATAGAAGAACGGCATGCCGAAGTCGACCACGTTGGTGAAGCCCAGATCGCCACCCAGATTGTCGAATGCGAACCAACCGTTGTTCGTCGAGTTGGTGAAGATCGTGTTCGCATTGGCGATCGCCATCGTCACTGTGGTCGACGCCGTCGAGCCCGACGCGTTTGAGATAGGGACAGAGCGCGTCGTCGACGCCGATGGGCAATAGAACGTTGAATTGGGGCTCGCGCATTTCGCGAGCGTCGTGTCGTTGAAGAAGAAGCCGTTCGACCCTGAATCGAAGAACGCAAAGCCCGCCGCGCCATTGACCGTGGCATTGACGTCGCCGGCCCCATCGGTGCCATAGGTGGTTGCGCCGGTGAGCGCATTGTTCGTCTGTGTATTGATACCGAACGTTATCGTGCCGGTTGCCGTTGCCTGGCCGCCCGAACTGACGGGTGCCATCGTCAGCACGACGCCGTTGTTGTCGCTCGCGAATTTGACGACCGGCGTCGTCACCTGCTGTGCGAGCGCCATTGTCGTCGCCGTACAATTCGCGCCGTTCGGGCACACATAATAAGGCGGCGTGCTTGGAGAACTCGGCACGGACGATACGCACGCCGCGCCACAGTCATACGGTGCCACACCGATGCCGAGAATCCCATTCGCGCCAAGCGCCGACACTGTGTTTTCCGCGGCCCCGGCGCTGGAACAGGCCGTCGGCACGGTCGACGCCCCCATGTCTCCTACAATTGCGATCGGCAGACTGCCAGCCGTCTTGCTGCCAATCGTCACATCGGCTTTGCGCACCGATCCCCATGTAAAGCCGTCGGCAAAGACCGTGCATTCGGCAATCTGATTGCCGCTGGCATCCGTCTCGATCGGCAGGCTGCCGAGCACCGTAGCCGCTGCCGTATTCACGATGCGCAAACCGTACGACATCGTATCGACCTGGATATTGTCGATCGTCTGGCAGGTCGTCGTGCCCGGTGCGCAGATCGTTACGCTGACCGTCGGGATGTTGACCGCCCCGCTCGTCCCCCGTGCCACCGTGATCGCCACCTGATTCGCCGCCACCGGGGTAGTGCCGCCGCTGCCGTTACCGCCCGAACCGCTGTTACTGCTTGACCCGCCCCCTCCGCCGCAGCCCGCAACGACCAACGCTATCAACGCGGCTGTCAACGCGCCCAGTGCGCGCACGAGTTTGCCATTTGTTTGCAAGATCGTTCTCCTCGTGGCTGTCGGTTATCGAATATCGTCGGCGCTCACGCCCGACGGCAAAGCCGCAGGCAGATAGGCCTGTCCGAAGAACGCGCCCATATGGCCCAGCGAATGGACGACGAGCCCGGATTGCTCGACGGCAATCGGCCCCCGCCCCTTGCGCTGCGAGCGCTGTGCTTCGACTGCACTCTTGTATTGCGGGAAGTACGTGCCAAGCAGCGCGGACAAATCCGGCATGAACGGTCCGCGCCAAGTGATGCCGAACACGTTGCCGTCGGTCCCGACATACTCGCGAACGACGGTGCCGGACGAGGACGTCGTCTCCTTCACGGTGTAGTTCGCCGACGCGGACACGCTCGAAGCGTTCGTCGATGAGGCGGCTCTCGCCACCGGCGAAACGGTTTTTGCGACCGCGCCGGATGGCGTCGCCATGGGGGCGCTTCCGAGCGCGGCACGGGCCGGTGGGGCAACCCCCAGCGTGGTGGCGACAGCGAGCGCTGCCGGCACGAGGGCTCGAATCAATCGGATCGACATGGGATGGTTCCTCTTTTCGAAGTATTGTTACGCGCCCCTCGGCGCATCCTGCACGTCAAACGCCTGAACGACTGCCAGTCTTCAGGACAACGCCTTTCAAAAATCTAACGCACACCAGGACGACTGGCTACTGTCATCTTGCAATGTGCAATATTCGCGCCGGACCCGATTTTGGGAAAAATTCGACCGGAAAGCGCCGAAGGGCGGCACCGCTTGCGCGGGCCGCCCTTCGGGAGACAACAGGATTCAGGTCAGATGCGCCCGATCAGAACGCGATGAAAGCCGGTGACGAAACACCGATGCTGCCGTCGGCGGCCGGGTCGTAATTGACGTAGACGGTACGGCCATAGAAGAACGGCATACCGAAATCGAAAGCCCCCCCCGACAGGGCGCCACCGATGTTGTCGTAGGCATAACCACCGTCGTTGAACAAGTCCTGCGCGTTGCCAATGCTCAGCGCGACGGAGGTCGTCGTACCGTTGAAGCCGGTCACGGAAGGCGTACGCGACACTGTCGAGGCAGGGCAATAGAAACCGAAACTCGGTAAGCACCGAGTCAGCGAATCGGCGTAGAACAAGCCGTTCGATCCGGTATCGAAAAACGCAGCGCTCGTGCTCGTACCGCTCAACGATGCGCTTTGCATGTTGCCGTAATGGTCGGTCGTCATCTGCTTGATACCCGAACCCGGCAGCACATTGTTCGCCTGCGTGCCGATGCCGAAGGTCAGGAAACCGGAAGCGCTCGTCGACCCCGCTGCCGTTACAGCCGGCATGTTGAGGATCACGCCGTTGTTGTCGGTGGCAAAGAGCCGCACAGGATTGGTCACCTGCTGCGCCTCCGGCACCGCCAAGTCGGTGCAGGTCGTCGTGCTGCCAACCGTCGTACATCCGTAATAGACGCCGTTCGGGGTCGTGCTCGCGCAGCCGGAACCGCAGTCGAACTTTGCAGTCCCGATGCCGAGTATGCCGTGCGAGGCAATTGCGGAAGACGTATCGTTGAGCGTGCCGCTCGCACAGCTGTTGCTCGCGCCGCCGGCCGCCGACTGCGGCAGATCGCCGAGTACGTGGATGGGCACGCTCGAAGCGGTTTCACCACCGATCGTCAGGTCCGCCGTACGCACCGTTCCCCACGTGTTGCCGTCGGCGAAGCCCGCGCAGTTGGCCACGGTTTGGCCGCTCACCGTCTCGGCCGTCAGCGCACTCTGCATCGTGCTGTTCAGCGCATCCTTCGTGAGCCGCAAGCCCCACGATCCGGTATCGATTTGAATGTCGTCGATCGTCTGACAGGTGCTCGTACCCGGAACGCAAACCTTCACGCTGACCATCGGGATGTTTGCGGCACGGCTCACCGCGTTTGACGCCACGACGACAGCGACCTGGTTGCTCGCAAGCGTCGAAGGCGTGGTCGACACCGGAGCGCCCGCGGCCAACGTGGTCGTGCTGGAACTGCCCGTGCTGCTCGTGCTGCCGGTGCTGCTCGTGCTACTCGTGCTACCGGTCGTGCTCGTCGTCGTGCCGCTCGATCCGCCGCCACCGCCGCAACCCGCGACGAGCGCAACGGCTGCCGCCAAACCGAACGCGCCGAGCGCTCGGGCCAATTTGCTCTGAATACGCAACATGGTTCTCCTCGCTCTCGTTCGTTATTGGATGTCGGCGGCGCTTACGCCGGCCGGCAGCGACTGCGGCAGATAAGCCTGCCCGGAGAAGCCGCCCATATGGCCACCCGAATGCACGACGAGGTCAGGCAAGTCCACGGCAATCGGACCGCGGCCCGGATGCGCCGCGCGCAACGCGACACGCGCACTATCGAACTGGGGGAAGTAGGTACCAAGAAGAACCGGCAGATTCGGCATGATCGGCCCATTCCAGGCGATCCCGAACACCGTTCCGGCCGTCGAGACATACTCGCGCACGATCGTGCCGGCTGCGAACGTCGTCTGTGTCACCGTGTATGACGCGGTGACGACCGCGCCCGATGCGGCATGGACGACAGGAGCCAGCGAACTCGAGACAGCCCCCGCCGGCGGCGGCGTCGGCGTGCCGCCGAGCGCAGCCGAAGCGGGCGCGGCCACGCCCCATACCCCGCACGTCAGCGCCGCGCAAACCGCGGCGCGCATGGTTCGATTCAACATCGGAAAAACCCTCTTTTGGTTGATTTCTTATTGCGCACTTCGGCGCTTGATGCCGGCATCACCTTTTGAACAACCATCGGCGCACAAACGGTCGCGCCGAGCGCGCGGGGGGTGAGCCAGCGCTACCCCGCTACACACATGCCGAGAGCGGCGCCGCACAACGCGGGGCCACACCTCGTAACCTGAAACAAAGGAGTTGCGTCAGAAACCCAGACTGGCGAGCAGATCGTCGACGTCGGATTGATCCTGCACGACGTCGGTCTTGCCCTCCGGATTGATCTGCGGGCCGTTGAGCAGATGCTCGGGGCTGCCCGTGGAGCCGGGCTCGGCAGCCAGCGCCGCCGCCGTTTGCGCGAACTGCTCGCGCCTCTCGGGCGCAATGTTCTCGACCAGCACGCCCAGCAGTTGCTGCTCGATCAGATAGACGACATCCATGATCTTCTTGATCACCTGACCCGTCAGATCCTGGAAATCCTGCGCCATCATGATCTCGAGCAATTGCGCGTTGGTCGCGCTCGTCGAGTCCGGCACACGCGAGAGGAACGTACGCGTATCGGTCATCAGCGCACGCACCTCGTCACGTTCGATCGGAGCTGCGAACCACTGCGCCCAGCGCGCATCGAGCGTCGCCGCATCGGCTTGCAGCTGTTCCTGCATCGGCTTCGCGATATCGATCGCCGTCAGCACCCGCTCGGCCGCCTGCTCCGTCATCGCCGCGACATACTTGAGCCGGTCGCGCGCGTCCGGCACCGCCTCGGCCGCGTGCTCGACGTGCTTGTCGAGACCGAGCTCGCGCATCGAATCGCGCAACGTGCGCGTGAGTTGTCCGATCCTCGCCAGGATGCGGTCCGCGTTGATTTCGGTGCCGGCTTCGGCACCCGCGCTCGCGGCAGCGCCCATATCGGTCGACTGGTCCACTCGATCACCCCGTCTTTTGCATCTTCTCGAGGATCTTCGTGAGCTTTTCGTCGAGCGTTGCAGCGGTAAACGGCTTCACCACGTAGCCGCTCGCGCCGGCTTGCGCCGCCGCGATGATGTTTTCCTTTTTCGACTCCGCCGTCACCATCAGCACCGGCAGGTGCGAAAGCGCGGGATCCTTGCGGATCTCCTGGAGCATGGCCAGGCCGTCGAGGTTCGGCATGTTCCAGTCGGAAATCACGAAGTCGTAGCCGCCGCCGCGCAGACGCGAGAGCCCGGCGGCACCGTCTTCGGCTTCATCGACATTCGCATAGCCGAGCTCTTTCAACAGGTTGCGGACGATCCGGCGCATCGTCGGAAAGTCGTCCACCACCAGAATTTTCATGCTTTTATCCATCTCGATCCCTTTATCCCAATTTCACGGCGAAGACGCTGCTCTCAGCCCCGGCTACACGCGCCCCACACGATCGCCCAGGCGCGTCATCACGCGTCGGCTCATCTCCGACAACGGCGCGACTTCGTCGGCCGCACCCAGCGCAATCGCCTCGCGCGGCATCCCGAAGACGATACAGCTCGCCTCGTCCTGCGCGAGAGTGTATGCGCCCGCATTTCTCATGTCTAACAAACCCGCCGCACCGTCACGCCCCATGCCGGTCAAGATCACGCCCACGGCGTTCTTGCCCGCGTGCTGGGCCGCCGAGCGGAACAGCACATCGACCGACGGCCGATGCCGATTGACGGGTGGATCGTCCGACAGGTGGGCGATGTAGTTGGCCCCGCTACGCGCCAGCAACAAATGTGCGTGCCCGGGCGCGATATAGGCATGGCCCGGAAGCACACGCTCGCCGTGCTCAGCCTCTTTAACGGTAATTCGGCACAAACCATTTAGGCGTTGCGCGAACGATTTTGTGAAACCGGGCGGCATATGCTGCGCGATCATCACGGCCGGCGAGTCAGGCGGCAGCGGCACGAGCAGCTCGCGAATCGCCTCGGTGCCGCCCGTGGAGGCGCCGACGATGATCAGTTTCTCGCTACTGATGAGCGGGTTGTTGAGCATCGGCGCATGGCTCGCCGCGGGCGCCGCGGCGGAGGCATGCGCGGGCTGCGCCTGCGTGGCACGCACACGGGCGCGCGCGGCCGCGCGGATTTTGTCGGCGAGTTTCTCCGCATATTCGAGCATGCCGTCGCGAATGCCGACCTTCGGCTTCGTGACGAAATCCACGGCCCCGAGTTCGAGCGCGCGCAGCGTGATCTCCGAGCCGCGCTCCGTCAGCGACGAGACCATGACGACCGGCATCGGCCGCAGCCGCATCAGCTTTTCGAGGAAATCGAGCCCATCCATGCGAGGCATTTCCACATCGAGCGTCAGCACATCCGGATTGTGCTGCTTGATGAGCTCGCGCGCGACGAGCGGATCCGGCGCCGTTGCACAGACCGACATGTCGGGCTGGCTGTTGATGATCTCGGTCATCAGACTGCGGATCAGCGCCGAATCGTCGACACACAATACTTTGATTTTCTGCACAGCGATCATGCCTCCTGCCGCGGCGAACGAATATGTGCGCGGGGGTTATTCATTAGGCCTCCTTCACGGTCTTGGCGCTGTCGTTCATGCTGATGCCGGCACCGAAAACCTCCGTGCGCGGGGCAGGCCGCGCACCGAAAAGCTCGATGCGAGGCTTGGCTGCGCCCGCCGCGGCGGGCGATGTGAACAGCTCGGCGTGTTCCTTCGTTCGCGCGCGCGCATGACGCGCCGCGCGCGCTTCCGCGACCTGCCTGGCCAGCGCCTGCTCGCGCTCGGCGACATTCGGCTCTTGCTGCAGGCGCAATTTCTTGACCATCGCCTGGCCCGTGGCCGGCATGAACGCGACCTTGCGCGGATGCTGACCCTGCAGGTCCTCGGCGACGATCCGGATGTTCTCGAGCGCCAGATAGCGGCGCACGAACTCGGCGTTGCGGTCCCCGATGTTGATCGTCGTCATCCCGGCCAGCACCGCCGCGCCGCCGAACACCTTGGCCTCGAAGCGCTCGCGCCGTCCGCCCATCTTGATCAGTTCGTTGATGAGAACTTCCATCGCGAACGCGCCATAGCGCATGGAGTCGGACGCCGCGGCGGCCGGATTGTCGCCATCGTCGGGCAACATGAAGTGGTTCATGCCGCCGATGCCGAGCGTGCGGTCGTGAATGCAGGCCGCCACGCACGAGCCGAGCACGGTGACGAGCACCATGTCTTCGCCGGTCGTATAGAACTCGTTCGGCAGCAGCTTCACACCGCGCCGCTCGAAGTGGTTGTCGAAATACAGATTGGTTGCGATCGGCAGTCCGCTCATGCTTCAGCCTCCTCGCCTGTGCGCGCGGTGGTGCGAGCAGGCGCGCGGGGACGCGTGCCGGGCGCCACATCGCGCGTGAGCTCATAGACCGTCTGGCCGCGCAGCCGGAACGACTGCGTCACGTAGGTGAAGTTCTCCGAGTGCCCCGCGAACAGCAATCCGCCCGGCTTCGTGAGCGGATCGAAACGCGAAAGCACCTGCGATTGCGTCGGCTTGTCGAAGTAGATCATCACGTTGCGGCAAAAGATCGCGTCGAATTGCGTACGCAAGCCGTAGTCCGCATCCGTGAGATTGAGCTGCTGAAAGCGGATCATCGCGCGCAGCTCCGGGCGTACCTTGACGAGCCCCGCGTGCGGCCCGGTACCCTTCAGAAAAAAGCGCTTCAGGCGCTCCTGCGAGAGCGCCTTGACCTGCTCGAGCGAATAGATGCCGGCCTCGCCTTTTGCGAGGACTTGCGTATCGAGATCGGTGGCGAGAATCGTCGCCTGGCGCGCGGCCGAATCGCCGAGCGCCTCGACGAGCGTCATGGCGATCGAGTACGGCTCCTCGCCCGTCGAGGCTGCAGAACACCAGATCGACACCGGTTGCTGGCGGCGCTTCACGAACTCGGCCAGGATCGGGAAGTGATGCGATTCACGAAAAAATGCCGTCAGGTTCGTCGTCAGCGCGTTCGTGAACGCCTCCCACTCGGCCGGATCGTTTTCCGACTCGAGCAACTCGAGATATTGACGAAACGTCTCGAGGTTGCGGGCTCGCAAGCGCCGCGCGAGCCGGCTGTACGCCATGTCGCGCTTGTGATCGGACAACGAAATGCCCGCGCGCCGGTGGATCAGCTCGCGAATGCGTGCGAAATCCGCCGACGTGAATTCGAAATCGCGATCGGCGAACGCGGTACGCTCGGCCGGACCTGTGCCGGCTGGCTCGGCCCGCTCGGGCCGTTGGGGTGCGCGCGCTGTCATGATGTTGCTCGGTTACCTGCACTACCCGTCGCGCGTTGCCGCGCGGCGGTGTTAGAACGTTTCCCAGTCGTCGTCCGACTTGCCCGACGCAGCCGTCACGGCCGGCGCCGGCTTGGGCGCAGGCGCAGGCTTGATGGCCGGCGCCGCGCTTGCCTTTTGTGCAACGCTTGCCTTCTGTGCAACGCTTGCCTTCGACGCCGTGGCAACGGCCGGTGCGGCGGCGCGCTTCTCGCCCGTCGCGGCGATCCGGCTCGGCGCGGCAGCTTCATGTGCCACCGGCGCGGCAGCGCGAACGGCCTTCGGAGCCGACGCTGCGGGGGCCTTGGCGACCGGCTTCGCGCTCGATCGATCCATCGAGCGGGCCGCCGGCGCGCTGACCGGTTTGCTCGCCGCAACGGCGGCAGGCTTCGCCGCGGCAGCCGACACATGAGAGCCCTGAACCTGCCAACGTCCAACCACCGTCTTCAGTTGCCGCGTCTGCTCTTCGAGCGATGCGGCCGCGGCCGCAGCCTCCTCGACGAGCGCCGCGTTTTGCTGCGTCACGTCGTCCATTTGAGCCAGCGCGCGATTGACGCCTTCGATACCGGTCGATTGCTCTTCCGACGCGGCACTGATTTCACCCATGATGTCGGTCACGCGCCGCACGGCCTGCACGATCTCGTCCATCGTCGTGCCGGCACGTCCCACGAGCGCGGAGCCGCTAGCCACCTTGTCGGCCGAATCGCCGATCAACGCCTTGATTTCCTTCGCTGCCGCCGCGCTGCGCTGCGCGAGGCTGCGCACTTCGCCCGCCACCACGGCGAAGCCGCGACCCTGCTCGCCGGCACGGGCCGCTTCCACGGCCGCGTTCAGCGCGAGGATGTTGGTCTGGAATGCGATGCCTTCGATGACGCCGATGATGTCGACGACCTTGTTCGAGCTCGTCGCGATGTCCTGCATCGTCGTCACGACCTCGCTCACGACTTCGCCGCCGCGCATCGCGATATCCGACGCATTGACCGCGAGCTGGCTCGCCTGGCGCGCGTTCTCGGTGTTCTGGCGCACCGTGCCCGTCAACTGCTCCATGCTGGACGCCGTCTGCTGCAGCGACGACGCCTGCTCTTCGGTGCGCTGCGACAGATCGGTGTTGCCCATCGCAATTTCGCGCGCTCCGACATCGATCGATTCCGTGCCGCCGTGAATCGCCTTGACCATCGTCACCATGCTGCCCTGCATCTGCCGCACGCCATCGAAGAGCCGGCCGATTTCGTTTTTCCCTTTCGCTTCGATCGTGCGCGTGAGGTCGCCGTCGGCAATGCGGCCGAAGTGCGAAATCGCATCGTCGAGCGGCTGAACGATCAGACCACGCAGCACGAAGCGGATCGCCACCATCAGCACGACGGAGAGCACGAGCGCCCCGACGATCAGCACGTTCATCATCGAAATATTCGACGCCGACTGCACGCGCTGCTCTTCGGCGCGATCCCGCAATGCCTTCAGCATGTGATCGGCCGCATCGCCGAACGCGACGAACATCGGACTGATCTTCGTATCGGCGAGCGCGTGGTAGCCGGCCATGTCGCCCGCACGAACGGCCGCGAATTCGGGCTCGACGCCGTCATGCAACAGCGTCGCGTAGCGCGCGGTGATCTCGGTGACGAGGGCGGCATCGACGCCTTGCTTCGGCTCGCTCTGGAAGGCCTGCCAGGCTTCGTTCGCCTTGTTGAGCAGCACTTGCGAACGATCGAGTACCTTCTTCGCCTCGTCGAGATTGTTCGACTCGGTCAGCGCGCGATAGCGGTCGAGCGAAATGCGCGTGCGCAGCAGGTACGAGCCCGCGTCGTCGAGCGCGTGAATCGCCGGCAAATCGTCGCCCGCGAGCGTATCCACGACCCGGCCGGCGCTCGATAGCGCCGTGAGCCCCAGGGCGCCGACCGCGAGCGTCAGCGCGACGAACACGGCCCCCATGGCGGTGAGCGTGGTGCGAATCGACCAGTTCTGCAGCATCTTTCAAATCTCCGTTCTGGACCGCGTGCAGCACGGCGCGCCGGCATCGCGCGCCGGCGTCCGCACCGCACCGCTCGTCCGAATTACTGCCCCGAGAAAGACTCGATCAGCGCCATTTCCTTGCTGACCATCAACTTCTCGATGTCCATCAAGATCAGCATCCGGCCGTCGACGGTGCCGAGGCCCGTCAGATACTCGGCCGTCAGCGTCGCGCCGAACTCGGGCGCGGGCATGATCTGATCGGGGGTGAGCGTCAACACGTCGGACACGCCGTCCACCACCATGCCGACGACGCGATGCGCGACGTTCAGGATGATCACGACGGTCTGGTGGTCGTACTCCACGCGGCCGAGGTGAAACTTGATGCGCATGTCGACGATCGGCACGATGATGCCGCGCAGATTGACCACGCCCTTGATGAACTCAGGCGCATTCGCGATGCGCGTCACGCTGTCGTAGCCGCGGATTTCCTGCACCTTGAGGATGTCGATGCCGTACTCTTCCGCGCCGAGCGTGAAGACCAGGAACTCCTGGCCGGCCGCATCGGCTTGCTGCGCATCGCGGCGCCCACCTGCGACGAGCGCAGTGTTCGAATGAGTGGTTTGGACTTCTGCCACGTTAGCCCCCAAACGGTTGGGTATTACGAAAAGTTCAGAGCACCGTGCAGGGCACGGGACTCACGGTTCAGTGCTGCCACGTCGACGATCAGTGCGACGCTGCCGTCGCCGAGAATCGTTGCCGCCGAGATGCCGCGCACTTTGCGGTAATTGGTCTCGAGATTCTTCACGACCACCTGCTGCTGCCCGACGAGCTCGTCGATCAACATCGCAAAACGGCGGCCTTCCGTCTGCATGATCGTGACGATGCCCTGCGTCGGTTCGGTGCGCGCGCCTTCCACCGAGAACACTTCGTGCAGCGCGACGAGCGGCAAATATTCGCCGCGCACGCGCACGACACGCTCGCCGTTGGCGACGGTGTAGATGTCCTCGGCTCTCGGTTGCAGCGACTCCATGACGAAGTTCAGCGGCAGGATGAAGATTTCGCTGCCGACCTTCACGGACATCCCGTCGAGAATCGCCAGCGTCAGCGGCAGGACGATGCGCGTGGTCGTGCCCTTGCCCGCATGCGAGGTGATCTCGACATGGCCGCCCATCGCCTGAATGTTGCGTTTGACGACGTCCATGCCGACGCCGCGGCCCGATACGTCGGTCACCTGCTCGGCCGTCGAGAAGCCCGGCATGAAGATCAGGTTCCAGACCTCTTCGTCGGTCATCGATTCGCTGACCTGCATGCCCTGCTTCATCGCTTTGGCGAGAATCTTGTCGCGGCGCAGCCCCGCGCCGTCGTCGCTCACCTCGATGACGATGTTGCCGCCGTGGTGCGCCGCCGAGAGAATCAGTTGGCCCGTGCCGTCCTTGCCCGCCGCGCGTCGCGCTTCGACGGTTTCGATGCCGTGATCGAGGCTGTTGCGCACGAGGTGCGTCAGCGGATCGATGATGCGTTCGATGAGGCTCTTGTCGAGCTCGGTGGCTTGGCCGAACGTGACGAGCTCGACTTCCTTGCCCAGCTTCGCCGCCAGGTCGCGCACGAGACGCGGGAAGCGCGAGAACACGTAGTCCATCGGCATCATGCGGATCGACATCACGGCCTCTTGCAGATCGCGCGCGTTGCGCTCGAGCTGCGCCATGCCGTTGAAGAGCCGGTCGTGCAACGCCGGATCGAACGTACTCGTCGTCTCCGCCAGCATCGCCTGCGTGATGACCAGCTCGCCGACGAGGTTGATCAGCTGATCGACCTTCTCCACGCCGACGCGGATGGAACTGCCCTCGCCCGCCGCGGCCGCGGCGGCCGGACGCGCTTTCTTTTCTTCCGCGGCGTTCGTTGCCGCGGCATTCGACGCAGCGGCGGCCGGTGCCGGCACATTCGCGGCCGGAGCCGGCGATTCGTTCTTCGGTTCCGCTTTCGGCTCGCTCGCGGGCTGCGCCTGTGCGGCAGGCGCAGACACCGCGGGCGCGCTCGCCCGCGGAACCTGCACTGCGACGTCCGCCGGCGCGGGAGTACTGGCTTGCGCACCCTCGTCCGGCGCCGTCCCACGCGCGATCGTGATCTGGCTTTCGTCGATGACGAAGCAGCACACGGCCGTGATGTCGTCGGACGGGACATCCGTTTGAAGATAGACAACGAGATCGTTGTCCGTCTTCACCCGCCCGACGATGTTGCCCAGGTTACCCAACTCTTCGGTCAGCAGCCCCTGGTCCTTCTCCCCCACCCCCCGTAGCGTAATTTTCAGGTGAGGTCCTGCATCCGTTGCGGCGTCCGGCGTACCGACCGCGCCGCCATGCGTCGCGTCGACGGCTTGCGAGACGACATGCTCCGGCGCACCGCCCGCATTCGCGTTCACGTCGGCGCTCGCCTCGACGACCGGGGCTGCCGCCGGTGCTGCCGCATCGCCGCCTTTCAAGCGCTCGAGCTTCGCGCAGATCGTTGCCGCTGCTGCCGCATCGGGCTCTTCGCTGGCGCGGTAGGCCGCAAGCTGATCGGCGAGCACGTCCTTCGTCTCGAGGAACGTATCGATCATGTCCTTGCGCAACGTCAATTCGTTGTTGCGTGCGCGATCGAGCAGCGATTCGAGAATGTGCGTCGTTTCGGTGAGCGCTGTGAACCCGAACGTCGCCGCGCCGCCTTTGATCGAATGGGCCGCGCGGAAGATGGCCGCCAGGTCCTCGGGATCCGGCGTGCCGACGTCGAGGTTCAACAGCAGCTGCTCCATCTGTGCGAGCAGCTCATCGGCCTCGTCGAAGAACGTCTGATAAAACTGTGTGATGTCGAGTGTCATGCTGAGTCACCGCAAAGAATCTGTGCTTATCCGCGAGCTACGCCTGTATCCGTTCGTGCCCTATCCGCCGCTCGCGTCACGCGTGCAGCGCCGCGATCAGCTCGGTCAGCGTGTCGAGATCGAGCGGCTTGGCAATCCAACCCGTCGCCCCCGCCGCGCGCGCCGCATCCTTGAACGCATCGCCATCCTCCGTCGTCAACACGAAGATCGGCGTCGCCTCGTAGCTTCGTTCCAGACGCAGCGCCGCGATGACATCGAGACCGCTGCGCTTGGGCATGTACTGGTCCGTCAAGACGAGATCGAACGGCTGCGCGAGCGCGCTCGCGAGGCCTTCGTCGCCATCGGACGCGACCGTGACCCGATAGCCCGCCGCTCGCAGCGTCGCGGCGAGAATCTCGCGCATCGCGGCCGAATCGTCGATCGCCAGAATGTCCTTGATCATGAATGCCTCATTGCCCTTCGTCACCGCGCCGAACCGCATCGGCGAATCGTGCGCCTGCCGCTTTCATTGCTTGCTGCCCGAGCCGGCCGCCGGCGCAATGGCCGGCCCCGGCGCAATCTTGTCCGCGAGCGGGTTCGCGCCCGCGGCGTCGTTCGACAACGTCGTCGACGTCGAATCGTCGCGCGTCATCGCCTCCTCCGATTTCCGGTTGAGCACGATGATGCTGATGCGGCGATTCTCCGGATTCAATGGATCGGCCTTGTCGAGGTTTTGCGTCGAAGCAAGGCCGAGCACGCGCAACACCTTGCCCTCGTCCATGCCGCCCGCGATCAGCTCGCGGCGCGATGCGTTCGCGCGGTCCGCCGACAACTCCCAATTGCTATAGCCCGTGCCGTTGCCGGCGTACGGCACGGCGTCGGTATGTCCCTGCACGACGATCCGATTCGGCACGTCGTTCAGCGTCTTGCCGATCGCGCGCAGGATGTCGCGCATGTACGGCTCGACGTCATCGCTCGCCGTCGCGAACATCGGCCGCTTTTGGGTATCGACGATCTCGATGCGCAAGCCCTGCAGCGTCGAATCGATACGGATCTGCTGGCGGAACTGACGCAGCACCGGATTCGCCTCGATGGCCGCCATCAGCTTGACCTGCAGGTCGTGCAAGCGGGCCTGCTCGCGTCGCTCGAGCGCGCCGGACAGCGCATCGAGCGCGTCCTCCGCGGCCTTCGCCGTATGCGCCCCCTTCTGGCTCGCGCCGTCGGTCTGCCGCGTGACGCCGGCCATATCCGTCGAAATGTCGCGTCCGCCGCCCTTGAGGATGCTCGAAGCGTCGGCGCTGCGATCGCCGCCGAACAGCGCCGCCTTCAGCGGCTGGCTGAAATACTCGGCAATGCCCTTCAACTGGACGGGCGTCACAGCGCTCAGCAGCCACATCAGCAGGAAGAAAGCCATCATCGCGGTCATGAAGTCCGCATAGGCGAGCTTCCACGCGCCGCCGTGGTGCCCCTTCTTTGCGGGCGCCACGCGCTTGACGACGATTGCCTTGTCCTTAGGCTTGCTCATTGCGCATTCATCCTCGCTTCATCCGGCCCGTTCACTTCGCCTTCACGCGGCGCACGTGTTCCTCGAGTTCCGTGAACGACGGACGCTCGGTCGAGAACAACACCTTGCGGCCGAATTCGACGGCAATCGCCGGCGCGTAGCCGTTCAGGCTCGCGAGAATCGTGACCTTGATGCACTGGAACATCTTGGTGGACTCGGCCACACGCTGTTCGGCGAGGCTGGAAAGCGGACCGATCAATCCGTACGAAAGCAAAATGCCGAGGAACGTACCCACGAGGGCCTTCGCGATCATCGCCCCGAGCACCGCGGGCGGCTGGTCGGCCGAGGCCATCGTATGAACGACGCCCATCACGGCCGCGACGATGCCGAAAGCCGGCATCGCATCGCCCACACGCATGAGCGCGTGCGCGGGACCTTCGCCTTCGGCGTGGTGCGTCTCGATCTCCTCGTCCATGAGACTTTCGATCTCGAACGCGTTCATGTTCCCGCCGACCATGAGCCGCAGATAGTCCGTCAGGAACTCGACGATGTGCTTGTCGGCGAGAATCCTCGGGTATTGGGTAAAGATCGGGCTTTTTTCGGGATCGTCGATGTCGGCCTCGAGCGTCAGCGTCCCTTCCTTACGCGCCTTTGCAAGCAAAACGTAAAGCAGGGCCATCAGCTCCATGTAGACCTCTTTCGTATACTTCGAGCCTTTGAAGAGCGTCGGCAAAAGCCGGAAAGTCGCCTTGATCGTCTTCAATCCGTTGCCCAGGATGAACGCGCCCAAGCCCGCGCCGGCGATCATCAGGATCTCGACAGGCTGCACGAGCGCGCCCAGATGGCCGCCCGCCAACGCGTAGCCGCCGAAAACGGACAGCACGGTCACGAGTGTTCCAACGAAAATCAGCACTGCCGGGTCCTCATAGTGGTCAGCGGACAGACCGCCGTTAGTCAGGTTTACGGCAGGCAAACCGAAACTTTGAGGACGAGAGCAAACGGTTACGTGCCGTGCAAACCCGGAGAGGGAGGGTTGCCGCCCCGTTTGCGCCGGTGGCAAGGCGCGAACAGGCGTTTCAGGGGTGTTTCAGGGGTGTTTCAGGGGCGAGGGCGCGCCCAGTTCGATCAGCTCGATGGCCGGCGTGATTTCCTTCACTTCGAGCACGACGCTCTTGATCGCCATAACGGCTAGCCGATCGTCTCGGCCGGCTGGCCCGCCATCAGGATCGCCGCATGGGTATGGCCGAGCTCCCCCGCGCGGCCCTTGTCCGCCAGCGACGAGAGCAGTGCGTGGTCGTCGAAGCGAAAGCGGCAGAGCAGTTGGTTCGACGCCGCGAGCTTGATGGTCTGAGCAAATGAAAGGTTCGCGAGCACATCGGCAAGCTGGCCCGTGATGCCCATGCGGAACATCCCCATCGCCCGGTCCTCGCGAAGCAGACGTTGGGCAAGCAACAGATACGACAGGTTGATCTCCTTGATCTCGCTGAGCATTTCGCTGGTGGCGCTCATCATTTCCCCCGAGTCGTTCAAATGGTCTTTCGTGCGGAAACGTTTGCCCGGCGATGCACAATCCGCCCGGCGTACACAGGTCGTTCTGGTCTTTGGCCGAATTGTGTCGAAATGTAAAAGCAGTGGAAATCGGAAGAAGCCCGGCTAGTGCCGTCGGAAATGTCTATTAAGCGTGTCGGAATTCTTCCTACAGAGCGCATCGACTGCGTTCTTGGGGCTTGCTGCGAAGGTCGGGGAAAGATGCGTGGCCGAAAACCGCGGCGGAAATGGGCGGATGCCTTTAGGCCGATGGCGCAGGGATTATAGGAAGAATAGCTATCGAGCCGCAACAAATGCCGGTAGCAGAAACGGAATGCGCTGCCTTTACCGAATATTTACCGAATCCGCATTTTGACGGAGCCTCGTGCTGTTTCGGGCTGTAACAAGGCTTAAAGGTTTGAAAATACGCTAATAAGGGGCGCGGCGTCTCCCGATAATGGCTACCAAGGCACTCATGCGGCGCGGCAACACTGTCGCGCCGACTTTTTGACGAAGGAGGTTGACGCATGCGTATCGCCCAAATCGCGCCGCTTTACGAGGCCGTCCCGCCGAAGTTCTATGGTGGTACCGAGCGCGTCGTGTCGTATCTGACGGAAGCCCTCGTCGAACTCGGCCATGATGTGACGTTGTTCGCAAGCGGGGACTCGGTCACGTCCGCCACGCTCGAAGCGGCTTGGCCACGGGCGCTGCGGCTCGACCCGTCGATCCGCGATCCGTTCGCGCCGCATGTGTTGCTGCTCGAGCAAGTGCGCCGCGTGGCGGCCGATTTCGACGTGCTGCACTTTCACCTCGACTATCTGCCGTTCTCCCTCTTCGCGGATGCCGAAACACCGTCGGTCACGACGTTGCACGGGCGACTCGATCTGCCCGAGCTGCAACCGGTCTTCAATACGTTCACCGATTCACCCGTCATTTCGATCTCGGAGTCGCAGCGCATTCCGCTGCCGCAGGCGCGGTGGCTCGGCAACGTCTATCACGGCCTGCCCGAAAAGCTGTTGACGCCTCAGCCCCATTGCGAACCCGAGTATCTGGCGTTCCTCGGGCGGATCTGCCCTGAAAAGCGCGTCGATACAGCTATCCGGATCGCGGCCATGAGCGGCCTGCCGCTGAAGATCGCGGCAAAAGTCGACAAGGCCGACCAGGACTATTTCAAGAGCGAGATCGAACCGCTCCTAAGCCACGCGAATGTGGAATTCATCGGCGAGATCGATGAAACGCGCAAGCCCGAGTTCCTGTCGCGCGCGAAGGCGCTTTTGTTCCCGATCGATTGGTGCGAGCCGTTCGGCCTCGTGATGATCGAAGCGATGGCGTGCGGCACGCCCGTGATCGCATTCAATCGCGGCTCGGTGCCCGAAGTCATCGACCATGCAGTCACAGGTTATATCGTCGAAGACGTTCAAGGCGCAGTCGCGGCGCTGCAGCGGCTCGACGAGCTGTCGCGCGAGGAAATCCGCGCTCAGTTCGAAAGACGGTTCACCGCTCAGGCCATGGCGCGCGAATATGTCGAGCGCTATACCGCATTGATCGAGCAGCGCGCGCGTCGTCCAGTACTGCGCAGCGTGGTGGCAGGATAAACGGCGGACGACGGTAAGGGCAGGCGTCGGGCGAATGCGCGCAGCTTCACAGCGAATTCGAAAGCTCCGGGGCCTGCCATCGATGCGCTCTTGTAAGAACCTGTAATGGAAGTTCTGAACGACCATTGCGGCTACCCGGTGGAACTTCGACGCACCGGGTATTTTTATCGTCTGCAGCAGCGCATTCAACGCATGTCGCTGGAATCGAACGCACACCGCATAAACGCCGAATGGCGTTGTATCGCGTCCGCCATAACGGCAGCGTTTCGAATCGTTTATTGATCGAGAACGAAGCGGTCGCGATTTTTGCCGGCGATCCATTTCGGCGGTTTGCCACGCCCGCTCCAGGTGGCGCCGGACTTCGGGTCGCGGTACTTCGGCGGCAAGGGAGTCTTCTTCGGCGGACGGCCGCGGCGCGCACCCTGCGGGAAGCCGAGGTCGGTCGCCGATAACCCGAACTCCGCAATCTTTTGCCGAATGTCCGCGATTACAGTGGCGAGTTCAGCACGCCTCGCCTCGTCCGCCTGTGCCTGCAGCTTGGCAATCTGCGCCTTCAGTTCCGCGTATTGGGACATCGTGGTCTCCCTTAAAAATTCATTTGTTCCGAGGTTAGACGGAAGTCACTGAGCTGGCAATGCTCCATTCACCTGGGTATACCAGGTAATCGTATGATAATTCTTAAATCCGGTTACACCGTCGGTAAAGCCACATTGGCGGTCAAATAGTCGCGCATAGCGCACGTCAAACAGTCAATTCCCCACCAATCGGAAAAAGTTTGCACAAATGGCGTGCGACGCCCGCTTCGAAGTTGTTGCCGATACGCGGGACGTGAGGAAGGCGGGCCATGAGAGCGGGGTTTGCATTATTCATCATGAACGGGTAACCGGCCGTCTCCAGCAAATCGATGTCATTCATGTTGTCGCCGAATGCGACGCACGCTGACGCTTGTGCGCCGAGACGCTCGAGCGCATGCAGCAGCCCGCGGCCTTTCGAAACGGAAGGCGCCATGACTTCGAGGCAATCCGGCAGGGAATACGTCACATATAGCGATGCACCGAATTCTCGCTCGAGGTTGGCCGCCACTTCCGCGAGATCGCTGGGCTCGCCGATGTAGAGCACTTTGGCGATTTCGCTGCCGTCATGTTCGCGGACATCGATGATTTCATATCGGAAGCCGGAATCCTGATGTAAAGCGAGCAAATGCGGGGCATCGCGGTCGATGAGCCATGCCTCGTCGGCGAACAGATTGACGATGACGCGGCCGTGCTTACCCACGATATCGGGCCGCACGAGCCTGCGCACGATATCGCCGGGGAGATTCCGGGCATGAATGACAGTATCGTCCGGTGCATGCACGCGTGCACCGTTCGACGTCACTAGAAAAGGTTTGATGCCGAGCACTTCGCGAATGCCCGCAACGTCGCAATAATGCCGGCCCGTGGCAATCACGAAATGCACGCCGCTTTCGGACAACCGACGCACCGTGGCGATCGTAAACGGATCTAGCTGATGCTCGCTATTGAGCAATGTGCCGTCGAGATCGGTGGCGATGACTTGGTACATGATGGGATGAGAGCGGCAGGCAGAGCCAACGGCCGTCATTCTAGCGCTGCTCGGCCTGCCGTGCGGCGCGCTGCGCAAGCTGTACCGCGCCATGCGCGGAATCGGCGGCCGGCGGCGCGAGTCTCGCGCGATGCGCTACCGGTACATAGTCGGCCAGCGAAGCGCCGAGGCCGCCGCAGAGCGCGACGGGCAAAGGCCCGCCGGCATCGAGTGCGTCGATGAGCTGGGCGATGTCCGCGCCGGCCTGCCGCAGCAATCTCGCGGCAATGGGATGCGATCGATGCGCGAGGACCGTGGGCGCGAGCGCCGCATAAGCGGGTTGAGTGGCCTCGCAACACCAGATGACAAGGCTCGCCCGGTCGGTTGCTCCTGTTCGAGCGAGCAATTCCTCCGAAAACGCATCGGGCACGACGCGGCCGTCGAGCGCCTGCTGAGCATGGGCGATCGCGCGCAGGCCGAGCCAGGCACCGCTCGCTTCATCGCCCGACGGAAAACCGTAGCCTCCCGCGGTGCGGCAATGGCCGTTCTCGTCGAGAGCAGCCGCGATGCTGCCCGTGCCCAGCGCCACGATGACGCCCGGCGAGCCGCCGTGCGCGCCCAGCAGTGTCGTGTACGCATCGCTTTGCACCGCCAGCGCCGCCAACCCGGGCGCCTTCGCCACGAACGCGGCGAGCCATTCGGGGTTGTTGGCCCCGGCGAGCCCGCACCCGAGCGCGCACTCGCGCCAGTCGAGCGTGAGCGCGACACTAGCGAAGGCTTGCGCCACGGCAGCCTCGATGGCCTGCCAGGCCGGCTCGATGCCCAGCCCGAGACCCGACGCCGCGCCCGCGCCCTGCGCGAGCTCGACGCCCTGCGCATCGGCCACCACGACACGCGTGCCGGTACCGCCGCCATCGATGCCGACGCAATACCGTACTGTTTTCGATCGATCCGTCATATTTGCCTTTTGCTCAATCGCGCGTAACGATTCGTTCGAGAGGGTATCCGCAACCGGGCGCCACGCCAATTGGCCGGATGGCCGAGTGTTCAACGCTCGGGGAGCCGTTCACGATTGTCGTCGTTCCGCTATGCTTCGTACGCGAACGAAAGCGTGTGCGTCGCGCGTCATCTTCGAGGGCAAGAAATCAATGGATCAGCGCTGCAACTGGGTCAAAACGCCGGCAGACGAGCACTATCACGACACCGAATGGGGCGTGCCGTCGCGCGACGATCGCCATCTCTTCGAAATGCTCGTGCTGGAAGGCGCTCAAGCCGGACTCTCGTGGTCGACGATTCTCAACAAGCGTGACGGATATCGTCGCGCGTTTGCCGATTTCGATGCCGAAGCCGTCGCGCGCTTCACGCCGCAAAAGATCGAGGCGTTGCTGACGGACACAGGCATCGTGCGCAATCGCGCCAAGATCGAAGCCGCCGTGGTCAATGCGCAAGCCGTGCTGAAGATCCGCGAAGAGCACGGCTCGCTCGCGAACTTCGTCTGGTCGTTCGTGAACGGGGAGCCCGTACAGAACGACTGGGCCACCTACAAGGAACATGCGCCGGCTTCGACTCCCGCGTCCGATGCGCTGAGCCGCGCCTTGAAAGGCTACGGATGCAAATTCGTCGGCTCGACCATCTGCTACGCGTTCATGCAGGCGGTTGGCATGGTCAACGATCATCAATCGAATTGCGCGTGGCGCGAGCGATGTGCTGCGCTCGCCAAGCCCAAGCGCGCGAAGGCACGGCGGGCATGACGCGGTTCGCACGCCCGCTGGGACTGCCCCGAATTGGCTCCAGTTCGCGTCGATGCGGCCGTTATCCGTATTGAACACACCCACGCACCGCCTGAACGAAGCGGGCCCTCGAACGATGAAAAACCTGCATTTCCTGACGCACCAGGACCTTTTCGATCGCGCCGTCGATCATCTTTTCGATCAAGGCCATGCCGCCTTGTTACCGCGTGGCGGCGGCGCTTACCGCGGCTATCGCGGCGGCTGCCCAGTCGGCAGTCTGATCGCGCCGCGCGATTACCTGACGGCGATGGAGGGGGTGCCGGTGCGGTATATCGGCTTTCCGCCGAACCGGGTGCCAGCCTATATGGATGCCGGCGTTGCCGCACTCAAGCGCGCGCTGCTGCGCTCGCGCGTCAACGTCTTCGATCCCGGCACCGTCGATCTGCTGAGCTGCCTGCAAAACGTTCACGATGCGTTCGGCACATGGGAATGGCGCGAACGGCTCGGATCGATTGCCCGCCAATTCCGCTTATCGACCGCGCGGCTCGAAAAATACGCCGCTTGAGGAAGGCGGCGCGGCGTCCACGGCAACGCCGCGAAGGCGGCTTCTGAACACCAAACGCAAACGGCGGCGTGCTTCGAAAGCACCGCCGCCGTTCGGCGCGACCTGTCCGGCCGTGCCCTACGCGTCAAGCTCCTGCCCACTCCAGCTCGCCGCACGCCCTGGCGGCAGCGAGGCCCGATCTAATCCGGTACTCAGTGGAGCTTCTTCGGCAACATCTGGCTGCGCAGGCGCTTGTGCAAGCGCTTCACTGCGGCAGCCTTCTTGCGCTTGCGAACCGCCGTCGGCTTTTCGTAGCACTGACGTTCGCGCAGCTCGGCAATCAGGCCATTCTTTTCGATCGCGCGACGAAAGCGCCGGATCGCTACTTCGAACGGCTCGTTTTCCTTCAGAACAATGGTGGTCATGTCACTTCCAAGGTTACGGTCAAATGCGTGGCGGCAGGGGCTCACGCGCGGCTCGCCCCTCATTGGAGGCCAGCGGCGATGTTAGTTGGACCGGCGATGATAACAGGTAAACGTCCAGCTGCCTAGTTTTTGCGACGGCCGCACTCGCTGTTTCGCTCCGTCGGGCGCACGCAACCGGCGCTGAGCACGCCCGAAAACCGCGGCACGGAGTCGCAAAACCACGCCTTCGCCGGCTGCCTGCGCAAACGTTGCACGAGCCGTCGAGCCCCGCCGCACGGGGCTCAGAGACAAACCGCGCCGCATTCGTCGGTGAATTTGCCAATCGCTCCCTAAAGTTTCGCTCGCGCCTCGCCGACAACCAGGACAGGCGGGCAGCGCCATTCGCGAAAGCGCGACGCCGAACCCCGTACGGCCTAGTTCCTGGACGTTTTCCACACGAGGAAAGAAATGCTCAACATCAACACCAACATCCTGTCGCTCTCGACGCAAGAGAACCTGTCGGGTTCGCAAAGCGCGCTGTCGACGGCTATCAACCGCCTGTCCTCGGGCAAGCGGATCAACACCGCTGCCGATGACGCTGCGGGTCTGGCCATCGCCACCACGCAAACGGCCACGATCAACGCGCTGAACCAAGGCGTGATGAACGCGAACAACGGCATCTCCATGGTGCAAACGGCTTCGGGCGCCATCTCGTCGACCGTTGCCAACCTGCAGCGTATCCGCCAGCTGGCAGTCGAATCGGGCGACGGCTCGCTCGGCACGGCCGCACAAGCGAACCTGCAAACCGAAGTGTCCACGCGTCTGACTGAAATCAACCGCGTCGAATCGCAGACGACGTTCAACGGTCAAAACGTGCTGGGCGGCCTGGGCAGCGTGAACTTCCAGGTCGGCGCGAGCGCCAACCAGACGATCACGGCCAACTTCGGCACGACGAGCTGGACGACGACCGGCCTCGGCGTCTCGGGCGTCGACATCTCGTCGACCTCGGGCGCGCAAAACGCGATCACCGCAATCGACGCAGCGCTCGCTCAAGTGAACAACTTCCAAGCAACGCTCGGTGCAACGCAGAACACGTTCCAGGCTGCAGTGTCGAACTCGCAAACGACGTCGACGAACATGTCGGCCGCCCGTTCGCAAATCCAGGACGCCGACTTCGCGCAAGAAACGGCCAACCTGTCGAAGGCTCAAGTGCTTCAGCAAGCCGGTATCTCGGTGCTCGCACAAGCGAACTCGCTGCCGCAGCAAGTGCTCAAGCTCCTCCAGTAAGACTCGCATCTCGCATGACGGACGGCGCGCCGTCTGGCACGTCGTCTGTCATGCAGCCAGGCTGCGGTACGCGAAAGGTATATTGCGCACCGCAGGCTGGCCGGCAACATCGCAGTACAAAGCGAAGCGTACGCGGGAGGCATGCCTCCCGTTGCGCATTGCTGATCGACCGGAATAACGACCGCACGAGCGGCACAGCGACGCGGACTGTCACGGCAGCGCCGCACGGAGCCTGGAATGACGACAGCATCTTCGACGACCTCTTCGACCAACAGTCTGCTACAGCAGGCCGCGCAGTCCATTCTGAGCGGCGCGACGAAATCGACACTCGACGTCAACTCGCTCGTCTCCGCGCTCGTCACCGCCAAGACAGCGGGCCAAGCCGCTGCGATCAGCACTGCGCAAAGCACCGACAACACGACGCTGTCGGCGCTGGGCACGATGAAGTCCTCGCTCTCCGCACTGCAATCGGCGCTCGCCGGCCTGTCCGACGGCACCGCATTCACTGCCCTCACCGCGACGATGAGCGGCACGGGTGTCACAGCGAGCACGACGACGGGCGCTGTCGCGGGCAGCTATTCGATCAACGTGCAGCAGCTTGCACAGGCCAATCAGATTTCGTCGGCGGCCTATGCGAGTAATGCGACGCTCGGCACCGGTACGGTGACGGTCGGCGTGGGCGCGAAGTCGATGTCGGTCACGCTCGATTCGACGAACAATACGCTGTCCGGTCTCGCTTCGGCGATCAACAGCGCCTCCACCAATCCGGGCGTGACCGCCTCGGTCGTCACGGCGGCCGACGGCCAGCATCTCGTACTGACGTCGACGACCACGGGCGCGGCCAATACGGTAACGATCAGCGGCGGCGCCGGCGTGGACGCCGGCCTCCAAACGGCAAGCTTCACGCAGGTCACAGCCGCGCAGGACGCGAAGCTGACCATCAGCGGCAGCACCGTCACGAGCGCGACCAATACCGTCACGGGTGCGCTCACAGGCGTCACGCTGCAGCTCGCGTCCACCGCGGTCGGTACCACGCAGACGCTCAGCGTGGCGACGAACAACAACACGATCCAGCAGACCATCACGAACTTCGCGGCGGCGTATAACTCGTGGATTACGAATGAACAGTCGCTGTCTTCGTTCAACACGAGCACGTCGACGGCAGGGCCGCTGCTGGGTGACGCCATGCTCAATTCGGTCGTCAACGGCCTGGCCTCGATCGTCAGTAACGGTGTCACGTCGAACGGTACGACCTACAGCCTCGCGCAGATTGGCCTCGACCTACAGGACAACGGGACGATCGTCGTCAACAGCGCCACGCTGTCATCGGCGCTCGCCTCGAGCCCCGCTTCGGTTCAGGCGCTCTTTAACGGAACCAACGGCATCGGGCAGCAGCTCAATTCGTTCGTCAACGCGTACACCGAGTCGACCACCGGCCAGATCGATCAGCGCACCGCGACGATCACTTCCGATCTGACCAGCCTGACCGATCAGCAGACGGCGCTGACCGACTATCAAAACACGCTGACCGCGCAGTACAACGCACAGTTCACCGCGCTCAACACGCTGATGACGCAGATGGCGAACAACACGTCGTACCTCAATCAGCTGTTCGGCGGCAACGGCAGTGCCGGCACGCTGAACAAGTCCTGATGCAGTCCCATCCGAGCAGGAGTGAGCAAGCATGTCGAATGAAACCTTGACGCGCGCCTATGAGTTGACGCGCACGCTCGTCGCCGCGCTCGATGCGGGTGACTATTGCGTCGCCGCGGACCTTGCCGACGAACGTTCGCCGCTTTTGATGTCGCTGGGACGCGAGCAGTCCGACACGGGGCTCGCCATGATCCGCGAGATCCTGGCGATGAACGCGGCCATCATGGACAAGGCGGCCGCCGCCCGCAATGCGATCTCGTCGCGGCACAACGATGCGCAACGGCGCGTCGCGGCCGCGGGTCAATACCTCGCTACCGAACAGTTGCGCTGATGCGCGTTGGCCGCCTGCAGCGCGGTAATATCGAACGAAGAAGAACAACCGCGTGAAACTGGCGCGGTGCGTCACTCTCGAAGCCGCGGCAACGCGGCTTTTTTATTGGCAAGACCGTTTCATCAGGACGAATTGAAGCCGAATCTCCGCTCATTTCCGCCAATCGAGCGAAACGACGTGCCGCTTAAAATATCGTCTGGGTCCCGCGAGCGTGAAGGCTGCGCGGCTCGTTAGCGGCAAACCCTGAACCGGAACCGAGGCCATGATCGAATCGCCGTCTACTGCGCGCGGCGCCCGGTCTGTCGAAATCCGACAGATCTACTATTCCGAGCAAACGCGGCTGCAGCTCGACCCGGGCTTCATTGCACTGGACAACTGCGGGCACCCCCCCGACTGGCGCGAGTATTGGCCCATGCGGACCTACCTGCTCGGGCATTCGCTCGACGAAGGCACGCTTTACGGCTTTTTCTCGCCGAAGTTCCGACAGAAGACGACGCTCGACTCCGCGACTGTCAGCGCATTCATCGCAGCCGCGCCCGCCGACGTCGACGTCATTGGCTTTTCACCGTTCTTCGACCAGGGTGCCGCTCATCTGAACGTCTTCGAGCAGGCCGCGACGAACCACCCGGGTATCTGGCCGATCTTCGAGGCTGTCATGAAGGTCGTCGCGCCCGGAATCGATCCGCACACGTTGCCGATGGACTCGCGCCACAGCATCTTCTGCAATTACTTCGTCGCGAAGCCGGCGTTCTGGCGCATGTGGCTCGGTGTCACCGAGCCCCTGTTCGCCATCGCCGAAGCAGGCACGAGCGAGCTCGCGCGACTGTTGAATGCACCGATCGCCTACGGCCCGGGCGCCGCACCGTCGAAAGTGTTCATCATCGAGCGCATCGTCGCACTCGTGCTCGCCGCCGATCCGCGCTGGCGGGTCCACCACTTCGACCCGCTGCGCCTGCCGATGTCTGCCTCGATCGTGCGAGGCTATCCAGCCGATCTGCTCGTGCTCGATGCCCTCAAGACCGCGGCCATCGAAACGCGCCGCGCGCGTTACCTCGACATGTTCCATCAGATCCGTGCGACGCTCTTGCAAAACGCGCGCAAAGCGGCGGGCATGCAGGCATAAGCAGGCTCGTCCGGCCGCCCGCCCTCCCCGCTCGTCCGCAGTTCACTACGTCAGTCGCGTCACCGCGCTTGCAGGTGCGCTTGCCACATCGCGGCGAACGCGCTTTCCAGCGAACGAGCAAAGCGTTTTGCATCGCAAAGCGACGACCCCAGCATCCGCTCGCGCAATCCCGCGGCAAGCGCGCTCAACGATGCGCGCTCGCGCATGAACGCTACGGCCTTCTCGACGTATTGCGCGTCGTCCGACGCGATCCAATCGCCCAGCTCGACGCTCTGCAGGACGCTTTCGCAGAGATGGCCGAGAAAGCGATCGGCGCGGCGGCACAGCACGGGGACGCCCATCCAGAGGCTTTCGGCGGTCGTCGTGCCGCCCGGATAGGGGAACGGACTCAGCGTGATGTCGACGCGGCCATAGGCCGCGAGATAGTGCGCGCGCGGCGAAGCGCCTTCCATGACCAGTCGCGAGCGCTCGATGCCGAGCGCGGACAAGCGCGCGGACAAGCGTTCGCGCTGCACTTCGTCGCCAAGCTGCTGCGCCTTCACGAAAAGCCTGGCCTCGGGTACCGAGCGAAGAATCCGCGCCCACACCGAGAGCACTTGATCGTTCAATTTGACGAGGTCGCCGAAATAACCGAAGGTCGGCGCGCGCTCGGTAGCCGGCGCGCTCGCTTGTCGCTCGGCGTGCAAGGCCGCGTCGGCTTCGGCCGTCGCATCGGGCGGCGTAAAGCATAGATATCCGTGCGGCAACCGCCATGCGCGTTCGACGAAATGATCGGCCTCGTCGGGCGGCAGCACCCATCGATCGCCGAGAACATAATCGATGGCGTCCAGCCCGGTCGAAGCGAAGTACGCAATCCAGCTCGTTTGCACCGGCGCCGGTTTCCACGCGAAAACCGGCAGCCGGTTGCAGTCGGTATGGCCCGACAAATCGACGAGCACATGAATGCCGTCGTCGCGAATCGTTCGGGCAGCCGATTCGTCATCGAGATCCACGAGGCTGCGCCATGCCGCGAAACGCGGCTTGATCCGCGCGCTCAGCGCATCTTCATGGGGCCGCGTGACATACGCATAGAGCTGCACACGCTGCGGGTCCAGATGTGCCACGACGTTCTCGATGAAGAATCCGACCGGATGGACGCGCAAATCAGCCGAAACGAAGCCAATGCGCAACGGCGCGCCGTCCGTCGCATCGGCACGCCAATCGGTATAGGGCGACACTTGCGCGCGCATGAGTTCGCCATAGCGGCGCGCCTCGTCGAGATAGGCCGCCACGCTCGCACCTTGCGCGAAGCTCAGCGTAAAAAGCAGATTGCTCCAGGCTTCGTGCCACGTGGGCCGCAACGTCAACGCATGCCGGAAACAAGCGACGGCTTGTTCGTGCCGGCCCGCCTCCCGGCACACGATGCCGAGATTGAGCGGTACCTGCGCTTCGTGCGGCATCAGCCGTGCCGCAGCGCGATAGGATTGTGCGGCCTCATCGAGCTTGCCCTGCGTCTTCAGCGCATTGCCGAGATTGTTATGGGCCTCGCCGAACGACGGATTGAGCTCAATCGCCTGTCGGCAATGTTCGGCCGCGAGCGTCGCCTCGCCGAGTTCGCGCAGCACGTTGCCGAGATTGCAATGCGCCTCGGCAAACGAGGGGTTCAGCGCGACGGCGGCGCGAAAACTGGCCGCGGCGGCAGCCGGCAGCCGCATCCGATGCAATACGTTGCCCAGATTGTTGTGCGCCCGAAAGCTCGACGCATCGAGCGCGATGGCTTGCCGATGGCATTCGGCCGCCGCGGCGAGCTTGCCCCATCCGAATAGCGCACAACCGAGATTGTCGAAGAACGAGGCTTGCGGACTGATTTCGATGGCACGTCCGATCAGATCGAAGGCATCGGCAAACCGCTGCTGCTGCATGGCGACGACGCCCGACAGATGCAGCGCGTCCGCGTGCCGCGGCACGAGCGCCAGCACGCGTTCATAGGCGGCGCGCGCCGCATCGAGACGGCCCGCGCGATGCAGGGCCAGCCCTTCGTCGATGAGACGGGCCACCGCCGGCGCCGGCGGCGCCACCGTTGCGGTCGTCATTGCGTCAGCTCCAATGCGCGACTCACGCGCGCCTGCCACATCTGCTCGAAGGCCGTCGCGAGATGGCCTGCGAAACGCTCGGCGTCCGCGAGCGGCGAACGTTCGACACGCTCGCGCAAGCTCGCGCGCAATCGATCGAGCGCCGGCAAGTCGCGGGCGAAGGCGATCGCGCGCGCCAGGTAGTCTTCATCGTCGGCGGCAATCCATTCGTCGAGTCCCACCGTGCGCACCACCATTTCACCGAGGTGCGCGAGAAAGCGGTCGCCGCGCCGGGCCAGCACCGGCACGCCCATCCAGAGTCCTTCGACGCTCGTCGTGCCGCCCGGATAAGGAAACGGATCGAGCGCGATATCGACGTGACGATAGGCGTCGAAATACGCCTCGCGCGATGACGGCCCTTCGAGCACGAGCCGATCGGCCGGGACGCCGTGGGCCGCAAAGCGCGCGATCGTCTCGCTGCGGATGACGGCCTCGCTCAGTTGGTGATTCTTCAGCATCAGGCGCGCGTCGGGTATCGCGCGCAGCAGTCGCGACCACAGTGCCACGACGCCGTCGTTCAGCTTCTTGTGGTTGTTGAAGCAACCGAAGGTGATGTAGCCGTTGGTCCGCGCCGGCAGCGGCGCGACCGGCACACGTAGGTCAGGCAGCGTGAAGCAGAGATAGCAATCGGGCAACCGCCAGATTTGCTCGACATATTGCGAGGCCTCGTCGGGCGGAACCACGTGGGGATCGGCCAGCACGTAGTCGATTTCTGCGAGACCCGTCGTCGCGAAGTAACCGAGCCAGCTCACCTGCAAGGGTGCCGGCCGCCATGCGAACATCGGCAGCCGGTTGCGGCCGGTATGGCCCGACAGATCGACGAGGATATCGATGCCTTCCTCGTGAATCGCCCGCGCGAGCGCCGCGTCGCTCGTGTCGGCAACGTGGTGCCAGGCCGCGAAACGCGGCTTGATGCGTGCCGTGAGTTCGTCGTTTTGCAGACCGTTCGAATAGGCGATCGGCTCGATACGCGAGCGATCGAGACGGCTAAGCACGCACTCGAAAAAGTAGCCGACCGGATGTTTTCTGAAATCGGCCGACACGAATCCGACTCTCAGCGCTCGCGCGCCGCCGCGTGCCGCGTCGAGCACGGGCCAATGCCGGTAGGGTTTGGCCCGCGCCGCCATCCGCTCGCCGAAGTATCGCGCATCGGCCAAGTGAGTGTCGGCCGACCATTCGGTAACGTACGATTGCCCGAACAGCACGCAGGTGTGCGATTCACCGAAATCGGGATCGAGTGCGCGCGCCGCGCGATAGCACTCGAGCGCCGCGTCGAACTGGCTCAGATCGGCCAGGATCGCGCCGAGATTGTTGTGGAACGAAGGTGTATCGCCGCGCAGCTCGATCGCACGCCGGGCGCAGACGACCGCTCGCGTCGGGATGCCCTGACGCCGCAATGCATTGGCGAGGTTGTGCCAGGCATCCGGGAAGTCGGGATCGAGCGCGATGGCTTGCTCGTAGACGGGAATGGCTTCGCCAACGCGGCCAACCGCGTTGAGCGCGTTGCCCAGCGTATTGCACGCGTGCGCCGACTGCGGCTCGAGCGCGACGACGCACCGATAGTGTTCGATCGCCGCGTCCACCTCGCCGCGAAAAAACGCCAGCCCGCCGAGGCCGTCGTGCGCCGCAGCCATTTGCGGGGCCAGCGCGACCGCGCTGCGGTAGCTCGCCGCCGCGGCATCGAGATCGCCTTGCGCCTTGCGCACGTGCCCCAGGTTCAGATGGGCTTCGACGAAGCCCGGGTTGGCGGCGATCGCCTTGCCATAGCTGAGAGCCGCCGCTTCGAGCTCGCCCAGATCTTTCAGTGCATTGGCGAGATTGTTATAGGCCTGCGCATAGCCCGGATGCAGTTCGAGCGCACGGGCGCACTGCTCGAGCGCGGCCTTCGCATCGCCGCTTTCGCGCAATACGTTCCCGAGGTTGCTGTACGCCTCCGCATAATCCGCCTTGAGCGCGATCGCGCTGCGGTAAGCATGAACGGCCTCATCGCGAGCCCCCGATTCCCGCAGCATGTTGCCGAGATTGTTGTAATAGATCGCATTCGGATGAAGGGCGATCGATTCGCGGATCAATGCGAGCCCGGGCTCATGCTGCTTGATCTGACACGCAAGCAGGCCCATGAAATGCAATGCATCGGCATGCCGGGGATCAACCGCGAGAATGCGCGAATAGAGCGTCTGGGCTTCGCCGAGCCTGCCAGCCTGATGATGGGCGAGCGCCTCGTTCAACAAGGCGCCGAGCGTCGGCAGCTCGCCCGTGCGGTGCGGCAACGTTGCCTGACGTTTCTTCATCGCGTGGACCCGGAATGCTTCTCGATGTCGGCGACGCGCTCGCGCCACATGCCCTCGAGCGCAGCTTCGAGATGCCGGGCGAAACGCGAAGCGTCGACGAGCGGCGACGCGATGAGCGCATCGCGCAAACCGTCGCGCAGCATCGCAAGGCGCAGCGGCTCGTTCGCGAACGCCACGGCTTTTTCGACGTAGTCATCGTCGTCATTGGCAATCCAGTCTTCGAGGCCGGCCGAGTGCAGCATGCTCGCGCAAATGCTCGAGAGGAACCGATCGCCTCGGCGACACAACACCGGCACGCCCATCCACAGACCTTCGACACTGGTCGTTCCGCCGGGATACGGGAACGGACTCAACGCGATGTCGACGTGGCGGTACGCGGCGAAGTACTCGGCGCGCGGTGACCGGCCTTCGAGAATCAGGCGGCGTGCATCGATGCCGCGCGCAGCGAAGCGGGCAAACGTCGCCTCGCGCGTTTCGCGCACATCGAGTTGCTTGGCCTTCAGAAAAAGGCGCGAGCCCGGGACCGCGTGAAGGATGCGCGCCCATACGTCGACCACGCCATCGTTCATCTTCATCAGATGGTTGAAGCAGCCGAAGGTGACGTGCCGGCGCGTGAGCATCGGCAATGCGCCGACTTCCACGTCTTCGGCCGGCGGCGTGAAGCACAAATAACTGTCGGGCAGCCGCCAGAGGCGTTCGACGTACTGATCCTCGGCGCCGGCCGGAAGCACGTGCGGGTCGCCGAGCAGATAGTCGACGGCCGCCACGCCGGTGCTCGCGAAATAGCCGAGCCAGCTGACCTGGCAGGGCGCCGGTCGCCAGGCGAACAGCGAGAGGCGGTTGAAATTCATATGCCCCGACATATCGACGAGGATGTCGATGCGGTCGTTTCGGATACGCTCGGCGGCGGCTTCGTCCGTCATTCCGGCGATCGGCGTCCACTGCGCGAAACGCGGCTTGATGCGCGCGCTGAGTGCGTCTTCGAACTGGCGCGTCGGGTAGGCGATGAGCTCGATGCGCCGCGGATCGATATGCGCGAGCAGGCTCTCGAGAAAGTGCCCCGTCGGGTGCACCTTGAGATCGCCCGAGATAAAGCCGACGCGCAGCGGTCCACTGCGCCCGGGACTGAGCGAGAGAGGCCAATCGTGCCACGGCTGGGCCCGCTCGGCCGCCACACGGCCGAATTCGCGCGCCTCGCGCATGTACTCGGCGGCATCGAAACGCTCGCGATAACTGAGGATAAACAACAGATTGCTGCGTGCCTCGAGCAACTCGGGCTGCAGGCGAATCGCGATGCGGTAGTGTTCGATCGCCGCTTCGAGCTCGCCCATATCGACGAGCACGTTCGCGAGGTTGTTATGGGCTTCGGCGTAATCGGGCTTCAGCCCAATGAGCGTCTCGAAGCACTGCGCCGATTCTGCCAGCTTGCCCTGATCGCGCAGCAGATTGCCCAGGTTGTTGTGCGCCGGCACATAGTCCGGGCGCAGCGCGATGGCATGGCGAAAGCTTTCGATGGCGGCTGCGTGCATGCCACGCGCCGTCAACGCATTGCCGAGGTTGCCGTAATAGATCTCGCTCTCGCGATGGCTGAGCGCAGCCATGATGAGTTCGGTCGACGCGGTGTAATCGCCCTGATGATAGGCAACGAGACCCAGCAGATGCAGTGCGTCGGCATGCCGGGGCTCGACGGCGAGTATCTGGCGGTACACGGCCGCCGCCTCGGCTAGCCGCCCGGCTTGCTGAAGTGCAAGCCCCGTTTCGATCGGCGGCGCGGATAAAGCTTCGGTCGCCATCGTCTCACTCGCCGTATTTGCGCAAATAGCGCTCGTAAGCCTCGCGCCAGGCGGGCTTGCCATAGGCGCCGCCGCTTTCATGCACCACGCTGATCGGCCAAGTGCCCATCGTCATGCCTTTGAGCTCGGCCTGACGGCAAAAATCGAGGTCGTAGAAATGAAAATCGAACTGCTCGTCGAAACGCAGCCCGCTCGCGACGAGCCGCTCGCTGTCCGCGGCGAGCAGAAGCCCGTCGAGCAGCTTGCAGGCCTGGCCCGACGGGCCGAACTGCGAAACGATATCGCAGGGGAAACCTTTGCCGTGCCCAACCGTGCCGCTCAGGAACTCCGGCTTGTCCCACTTGAGATCGGGCGAGAAGGCCCACGACGGCTGTCGCGGCATGCGCCGCGTGTTGCCCGCCAGACCGACGATATCGAAGCGCTCGAGTGCCTCCCGTATGCGCTCCGCCCAGAAGAAGTCGCACAGCGATATGTCGTCGTGGATGAACACGAGCACGGCCGGATGCTCTTTCGCGTGCTCGATCGCGCGGTTGTAGATCGTCGAAAGACCCGTCGTGTTGTTGTCGAACAGCAGCAACTGCTGCACGGGGGGATGATCGTAGAGCTTGAGCGACCGGGCGAGCGCCGTGTTTTCGACGAACTGCGCTTCGGAGTATCGGGTGCCACATACAAGGCGGATCGGCTTCATCGGAATCGGGAGAGTGTCGGTTAAGGCCATACGGCGCGTTTACGCCGCTTCGAGCGTCAGATTGCTGCGCAGCGCAGCGGCGACGCGCTCGGGCGCATTCCAGAGCAGGACGTCGACGATCGACAGATGCGGTTCGTAGCGAAACGGCGCGGGTTCGTAGGCGAATTCGGCCACATCGGCAAATTCGAGCGCGACGCCGATGCGCGCAAACGCGGCAGGTTCGAAAAGCGCGCGGCCGCCGGCCGGATTGACATAGCCGGTCGCACCGAGCGCGTTGCAAACGAACGGCGCCCAGTCGCCGGCGTCCATCTCGTCGGGGAACTCGAGGCCGAGCTGCGAGCAGATCCGATACGAAAACGGAATGCCGAGATAGTCGCAAACGGTGCGCAAGCTGCTCACGTTGAGCGCGCAAAGCGAATCGTCGGCCGCGCCGGCAAACGCCGCGCGCACGAGCTCGCTCACGCGCGAATGGAACGGCGCATGCCGGCGAAACGCGGTGAGTTTGCCGAGGATGCTCGCCTGCGCGCCGGCCGGATCAAGCAGGCGCGCCTCATGCGTGCGAATCGAGATCGAGCTGTTCGCGAGCGGCACGTTCAGGTATTGCCACCCCTGCTTCGGATGCAAGATGCGATTGCGGTTCATCCACGTCTTTGGCGTGTACTGCGTCACGTCGAAGACAATCCATTCGTCGACGGCCGCGATCAACGCGAAATGACCGAAGTACGGAAAGAAGTACGGTTGCATGATGCCGAGCTTCACGCGGCCGCTCCTTCATGCGTCGCACCGGCGGCGAGTGCCGCGCCGATTGCCTCGCACACGCGGCCCACGGCAGCGATATCGACATGCGCGCCGATCGGCAACCGCAACCACGACGACGCAATGCCGCGCGCCTCGATATCGTGGCTTGCGAGTACCGCGATCAACGCGTCGCGCGAGAGCCCCGCCGCGTCCTCGTCGAACGCGCAGACCACCGTTTGATGATTCGATGCGTCGACGCCGGATGGTACGACGAGGCGGATGCCGGCCAGACCGCCGAGGCCGGCGCGGTAGGCCTCGAAGCTGGCGCGGTTGCGCTCGCGATTGGCGTCGAAATCGTCGAGCGACATCAGGCCGAGCGCGGCCTGCGCTTCGGACATGCGCCCGTTGGATGTCTTGACCACCGACACGGGGCGGCCCGCGCCGTAGCTGCTGCGAATGTTGCGCAGGCGTGCGGCGAGCTCGTCGTCATCCGTGGCCACGCAGGCGCCGCCGCCGGCATTCACGATATCGGCGGCATCGAACGAAAACACTTCGAGGGCACCGCCTTGACCGGCCCGCCGGCCCGCCACCGTGATGCCGAACCCTTCCGACGAATCGAACATCAGCGGGAGATCGTGCGCACGCGCAAGCGAGGCAAGTGCCGCGGCATCGCACGCGCCGCCCCACAAGTTCGCGCCCACGATCGCGCCGACGCCTCCCACTCGGCCCACCCGCTTGGCACAGGCGTTCACATCGAGCTGGCCGCTCGCGGCGTCGGGCTCGACACTGAGCGTCGATACGCCGCACCAGTTCAACGCATGCGTCAACGCGCTCGTGCAAACGCGTGGGACCAGCACGGGCGAAGCCATGCCGAGCGCCTCGCCGGCCATCATGAGCCCGATCGTGACGTTGGTCACGCATACGACGTGACGCGCGGCGAGCCGCGACTGCAAGCGCTCCTCGAAAGCGCGTGCGAGCGGTCCCTGGTTCGTGTAATAGCGCCGCTCGAAGATGTCGCGCATGGCCGCTTCGAAGCGGTCCCGGGACGGCATGTTGTGCTGGCCGAGCCGCAGCGGTGCCGCGAACGCGGGCGTCGCGGAGCCTTTGTTGTCCAACGAGCTGCTCATCGCACGGCCCTTCGCGCGGCATCCGCGTCGAGAATGGAGTGCGCGTGCGCCCGCATGAAAGCGAGCAAATCGACTACGGCCTCGATGTCGTCGAGCGTGACGAACTCGCCGCACGGCAGGAGCATGAACCGCCCGGCGAGTCGATCCGTCACCGGCAGCACGGCCGGCACATACGGATAGGCCATCGGCTTGCTGTGCAGCGGCGGGGCATAGTAGGCGCGCGCAAGCACGTTCTCCGCATTGAGGATCTCGATCGTCAGCGCGCGCGGGAGCGGCCAGTCATCGAGCAGCTCGACGACGATGTTCTTGTAGCTCGTCGGCTGCGATTCGTCGAAGGCGACGAGCCGGATGCCGGCCAGGCCCGAAAGCGCGCGCCGATACCGCGCATAGCGGCTGCGATTGCGCTCGACCTGAGCGTCGAGCTCGTCGAGGTTGGCAAGCGCCATGGCGGCGTGGACGTCGCTCAAGCGCGCATCGAGCGCGCCAGGCGCGACGAGGCCGCCGTCGCGCAGCGCCACGAGCCGATCGGCGAGCACCTCGTTATCGGTCGTGACGTATCCGCCTTCGAACCCGTTGACGAGCTTGCTCGCGTGAAGCGAAAAGCATTCCGCGTCGCCGAATGCGCCGACCTTGCGCGAGACGCCTCGCCCGTCGGTACAACGCTCGTAGACCGACTCGACGCCGTCGAACAGCAACGGCAGGCCGCTGTCCGCCGCCAGCTCGACGAGTCCGCTCGCATCGCAGCAGTTGACGATCGGATGAACGGCGAGCAGCAGTGCCGTGTCGGGACCGATGCACGCGGCCGCCGTCTCGGCACTGATCGCGAGCGTGGCCGGATCGACCTCGCAAAAGCGCGGTACGAGCCGCGTCCAGGCCACGACGTCGGCCATCCGCCGATAGGTCAGCGAAGGCATCACGACTTCGCGCCGCCCGGGGCGCGCGAGTTCGGCGATCGACGTGGCCAACGCCCAAAAACCGCTGCAGAACGTGACGCAGCGCGCGACTTCATGAAACTGGGCAAGGCGCGTTTCGAGACGGGCGGCGACGACGCCCGTGCCGCCGGACGCATTGCCGGGCGCGTCGAACATCGGCCGCGCATAGTCGAGAAAACGCTCGATCGACGGCTGAACGAGATTCGACGTCGACTTCGGCACGGCAAAGCGTTTGCGCCCACCGAAGAGCGCGAGATCGACGAGCCCGGATTGCTCGTGGCGTGCGTTCATCTCGCCTTCCCTGCCACACCGTTCGCGGTCGCGCCACGGCGGCGCAGCAACACGTCGTAGCGATAGTGAACCGAGAAGAATCCGCCCGGCATCGTCGAGAAGCTTGCCTCCCAACCGGCGGCGGCCGCCATGTCGGCGAACGCTTCGCGGGTGCGCCAGAGTCCGATTTGCGCCTGATGATCGTCGAGTTCGCCCGGCAGCGGCTCACGCGGTGCATAAAAGGCGGCGGCGCGGGCGCGATCGGGCAGGTTGCCGATGAAAACCGATTCGACGTTGACGAAGCGCGTGTTCAGCAGCGCGAGCGTCGCGCGCGCATCCTCATCTGAAAAGTAGGCGAAGCTGCCGTAGCAGAGCACCTTCGTGAAGCGTTCCGGTTTGGCTTCGGCGCGCAGATATTGCGCGGCGCCATCGGCGAAAAAGCTCACGCGCGGCGCTTGCGCGAAGTGCTGGTTGGCGATTTCGATCAGATACGGCGAAAGATCGACGCCTACGAGCGCGGCACAACCCGCGACGAGCCGATGCGACAGCGCGCCGTTGCCGCACGCGAGATCGAGCACGACGTCGGCCGGCGTCAGCGACAGTTGCTGCTTGATCTCCTCGACGATCAGATCGATCTGCTCGTCCGGTACAGGCTTGCCGTGCACCGTTCGTTTGACCTGCGCCCAGAAAGCGTCGGGCGGGCAGGTGCGCGCATGCGCATCGTAATCGACGGTGGGATAGTCGCGCTCGGTGGCGTTGGCGTTTGACATGATCGATGTGGCGTATAAAGGGTTCGCTCGCCGTTTCAATTAGAACGGCCGCGCGCCGCGCAGGAAAGGACGACGTCGACGATGCGCTGTTGATCGTCGCTATCGAGATCCGGGTAAAGCGGCAGGCACAGTACTTCGCGCGACACTTCGTTCGCGACCGGCAAGTTGCGCGAATCGGACGACGGCAACCCGCGATAGGTCGGGAACTCGCTGATGAGCGGAAAGAAGTAGCGGCGCGCCGCGATCTGATGCTCGCGCAGCGTCTGATAAAGGCCGTCTCGGCTCAGCGCGAAATCACGTGTGATCCGTACCGGGAAGTAGGCATAGTTGCGCGTGCAATGGGCGGCCGTCTCGTGCAGCACGATGCCCGGCACGCCCGCGAACGCTTCGCGATAGCGCCGATCGATTTGCGCGCGCGCTGCGATCACGTGATCCATATGCTCGAGCTGCAGCAGGCCGAACGCCGCCTGGACTTCGTTCATCTTCCCGTTGATGCCGGGCGCGACGACGGTCGTCTCGTCGATGAAGCCGAAATTCTTGAGGTTGTCGATGCGGCGTTTCATCTTGGCGTCGCGGCAGACGATCGCGCCGCCTTCGAACGTGTTGAACACCTTCGTGCCATGAAAGCTCAACACGGAAAGATCGCCATACTCGAGCACCGAGCGCTCGCGCACGCGCACACCGAACGCATGGGCTGCGTCATAGATCACGCGCAGTCCGTAGGTGTCGGCGAGCGCGTCGATGCGCTGCACGTCGCACGGATTACCGTAGACATGCACGGGCATGATCGCCGTGGTAAGCGGCGTGATGGCCGCTTCGATTCTGGCCGGATCGAGATTCATGCTGACCGGATCGATATCGGCGAACACGGGCCGAATGCCGTTCCAATGCAGGGCGTGCGTGGTCGCGACGAAACTGAACGGCGTCGTGATGACTTCGCCCGTGATCTTCAGCGCCTGCAGCGCCGTGATCAGCGCGAGCGTGCCGTTGGCGAAAAGCGATAAGTGCTCGACGCCCAGATAGTCGCACAGGGCCGCTTCGAGCCGCTGGTGGAACACGCCATTGTTGGTGACCCACTTGCGCTGCCAGATCTCCTCGAGATAGGGCGTGAACTCGGCGAGCGGCGGCAGATAGGGCTGCGTCACCGGCACGAAGCCCTGCTTCGGATCCGCGAGCGTCGATACACGCGTATTGATCGGGTGCAGCGCGCCCGCCGACTCTTGCATCGCAAGCCGATCGTCGAGGGGAACGGCGCTCGGCAATTCGTTAGGCTTCATCGGGAAAGCAGTCCTCATCAATCGTCAGCCGAACCGGATGCATGCGCATCAACCTGCGAATTCCGGCGCGCGCCCCTTGGAAAACAGGAAAAACGGTTCGCGTCCATTGCAGCCGAACGTCTTGGGATCGACCTCGGCGAGCACCGTCGTATGCGAGTAGAGATCGCCCGAGAGACCGGCCGCGCGGAACCGGTCGACGATATCGGCCCCGAAGAGCCGCACGTGATCGCTCTGTCCGAAGTAGTGCGTCGCGAATGGGCCGCTCACCGGCTTGTTGAGTTCGAACGTATTGCGCAGCACCGGGGAAAAGGGCGTCTGGGCAATCAGATGGCCGTTCGACGCGAGGCAGCGGGTCAGCTCGGCCATTGCGCGGTCCGGATTGGCGACGTGCTCGAGCACGTGATTGCAGATGACCACATCGAAATAGCCATCCGGGAAGTCGAGCCGTTCCACGTTGAGTTGGCGGTGATGGTGGACACGCGGGTGCAGATCGCCGACGACATATTCGAGCGGCGCGAGCGCGCGAATCCGCGGCTCGATACGCGCTTCCGGCGCGATGTGAAGGATCCGCTTTTGCGGAGCGTCTTCGAGCACGCGCGAAAAAGCGAGATAAAGCCACAGATGCCGGTCGCGATCATTGCAGCCGCAGTTGGGGCACTGATAGTGTTCGAGCGTCGAACCCACCGATTCCACCTGCTGCATGAAGCTGCGATCGAGTTTGCCCGCTTCGGGATGAGGCAACCAGCCGGACACAGACTGCTCGCAGACCACGCAAAACGGTTGCTGCTGGGCCGGTTCGGCGGTTGCGGCGGTTGCGGCCGGTGCGCTCGCCGCCGCCCCCGCGGCCTGCGCGCGCTTGTTGCGAGCGCCCACACGCTCGGCCACCGCCGCCCGCGCATGCGCGAGATCGGCGACGAAGCGCTCCGACGTATAAAGCTGATGAGGCGCAAGCTCGGTGAGCTCGCCGAGATTGGCCAACAGGCGCGCGATTTCGGGCAAAGCCGGCGCCCAGCGCCCGTAGAGCCCGCGAAGCGCGCGTTGCGCCCCTTCGAGCGTGGCCCCTCGCAAGTTCCCGGCAGCCGCTTCCCCACGCACCATCAGTTCCCACTCGTAGAGGCCCGCGCTGTAGTTCGCGCCCGCGGCCGCCGACGCTTGCGACGAATGCTGACGGAATGCGCTCAGATAGCCGCCGACGGCGAGCAGAGGGGCCTCCGCGGCACAGTTCAGATAGAGCGCCACGTCACCGAGGAAATCGAGTACCCACGTCCGGTAATCGAAAGCTCGCGAAATCTCGACGCGGTCGCGCACGAGCATGACGTTGCTCGGCTCGCCGATGAAGTTGTCGATCCTGCCGACCATGTTCTCGACGAGCGACGCCCGGTCGATGAGCGCGGCCTGCCCGGACGGCAACAGTGACGGCGGCGTCGCGATGATCGCATCGTTCTCGTCGATGATGACGCGTGCATGAAAAGCCAGCGCGACGCCGGGATTGACGCGCAGCGCGTTCACGAGCGTCTCGACCGACTCGGGCATCAGCAAGTCGTCGTCGAAGAGCCACTTGACGTATTGGCCGCTCGCCTTGTCCCACAGTGCGCGCGAATTGCGCGTGCCTTTTTGGAAACCGTGATGGAAATACCGCACGCGTGGATCGTCGAACCGCTCGACGATTTCCCGCAGCACGCCCTGGGGCGTGTCGTCGCCGACGAGGATTTCGGTGTCCTCGAATGTCTGGTTGAGCGCGCTCAGGATCGCGCGTCCCAGAAACTCGGCCTTGTAGGCGGGAATGAGAATGCTGACTGTTGGCATTGAAGCGGTCCTTCGGTGATTGAGCCGGCGCGGCGACCGGGGCGCGGCGTCAGCGGTAACGAAGCTGCGGCGCCGAGCGGTTTTTGCGATGCTGGAAGATTAGCGGCGGCGATCGTGCTTCAATCGGCCAAACAGACGCCGATTTGGCCGCTATATTGGCGCTTGAGCCCGTGGAGCGGGGCTCGGAGGCTGGTACGGATGGACGATGATGCGCCGGGAAACGGCGGCCGGGCGGCTGAGCCGCCGTCCAGGAAGGATGCTTGGCGGCGCTCCGGCCCCCTTGGGACCCCGAGGAACGCTCAGGAACGCGCCGCGCTTTGGGGCGGCCGCGCCGCCAAGGGCCGAATGGCTTGTCGAACCGTATCGCCGGCCGGCTGCGATTCGTCGATCGAGGTGCGGCCGCCGTCGCGGAAAAACGCCTGTTCGGCCGCCTTGTTCATGACGAGAATGCTGATGCGGCGGTTCGTCGGCTCGGCCGCGCCGTTGCCCGCGAGCGGCAACACGTCGGCAAGACCGCGCACCTGCAGCACCTTCTCGTCGTGCAGGCCGCCCGCGACGAGCGCCCGGCGCGCCGCATTGGCCCGTTCGGCGGAAAGCTCCCAGTTCGTGTAGCCGATGGGGCCGCCCGCGTAGCGGACGTCGTCCGTGTGACCGGCGATCGAGATATGGTTGTCCACATCGTTGAGCGTTGCGCCGATCTGCTGAAGGATATTGACCGCGTAGGTTTCGAGCCTGACGCTGCCCAGCGCGAACATCGGCCGCTTTTGCGAATCGACGATCTCGATGCGCAGGCCTTCCGCCGTGATCGAGATGCGGATCTGATCGCGATAGGCGTTGAGCGCCGGCGTATGTTCGATCAGCGCCGTGAGTTTGGCCTTGAGCTGCTGCAAACGCTGCATGTCGGCCTGCTCCGGCGAGGGCGCCATTCTGGCGCTCGCCGGCTCGGTCTGGGTCTGTGCGCCCACGCCGGGCTGCGTATCGATGATGTTCTGACCGCCGCCTTGCACTATGCTGGGCCGCACCGCGTCGGCGCTTTCCTTGCCGTCGAGCATCGTCGAGAGCGGCGTGTTGAAATAGTCCGCGATGCCTTGCTTGTCGAACTTCGACGTCGAACCGAGCAACCACATGAGCAGGAAGAACGCCATCATCGCCGTCACGAAGTCGGCATAAGCGATCTTCCAGGCACCGCCATGGTGGCCACCATGTTCCTCGCCCTTTTTGCGTCGTATGACAACGCTCATCGGCCGCTTTTCGGCGGCGTCGCGTGAAAGCCTGTCCCCCATGCCGCGCCCCTTAGGCCTGCGCCTTCGCGGCGCCCTTCGTGGCGCGCACGGCGTCGTCGAGTTCCTGGAACGTCGGACGATCGGACGTGAAGAGCACCTTGCGACCGAACTCCGCCGCGATCGAGGGTGCGTAGCCGCTCAGCGAGGCGAGCAGCACCGCCTTCACGCAGTGATAGGGCTTGGCCGCGGCGCGTCCCTTGGCGTTGAGCAGATCGGCGAGCGGGCCGACGAATCCGTAGGAAAGCAGGATGCCGAGAAACGTGCCCACGAGTGCGCCCGCGATCATTTTGCCGAGCACGGCCGGCGCTTCGCCGACGGAGCCCATCGTATGCACCACACCCATGACGGCCGCGACGATGCCGAACGCCGGCAGACCGTCGGCCATTTTTTGAATCGCGTTGGCGACGATCGATTCTTCCGCGTGGTGCGTGACGAGCTCTTCGTCCATCAGGTCCTGCATTTCGAGCACGTTGATGTTGCCCGTCGACATCATGCGCAGATAGTCGAGGATGAAGTCGAGCAGATGGTGATCGGCGACGATGTGCGGATACTTCTGGAAGAGCGGGCTTTGTTCGGGCGCATCGACATCCGACTCCAACGCCATCATTCCTTCCTTGCGGGCCTTTTGCAGCAGCTCGTAGAGCAGCGCGATGAGCTCGAGGTACTTCGCCTTGTCATAGCCGCGGCCATGAAAGACGGTAGGCAGGCTTTTGATCGTCTTCTTGAGCGTCGTGATGGGGTTGCTGACAACGAACGCACCGAACGCGGCACCGAAGATACAAAGAAGTTCGAACGGCTGCAGGAGCGCCGGCAAATGCCCGCCTACACCAACGAAACTTCCGATCACCGAACCGAGTACGACGATCCATCCAATTGCGACAAACATGTTCTCTCCCTGTAGCCGCGAGTGCATTCACTCGCAAGCCTTGCCGCGCGATGAGGTCGATGAGGGCGCCTTGCATCCGCTTAGCGCAATGCGAATGCGCATGCCCGCGCTATGCCGAGCCGAGCGAGCGGCATGGGGCCCATGACCGATTCGACAGCCGCGGCGGCACGGCTTCGTTTCCTTCTGACTTGCTAACGGCTCGGCAGAGGCCGGTCTGAAGTCCGGGTTCATACGAAATTGCTCGCCGGTTGAACCCCCAATTACGCGGCTCGGTATGAATGACCGGCCCGCTGAATCGTCACGTTCGTTTTTGTTCGACGATGGCTCGCGCCCTCATTCGGTCCGGTTTCCCAACGAAGCCCGGATCAATGCGCGCGGTCGCAACATCATCGAGGGCCATTTCACCCTGCCCGCGCCGCTCTGACGGTTCGGGTAAGAAGAGGCCACTCATGAAATCGATACGTTTTGCCAGTACGCGCCGATATCCGGCGCTCACCGCCGCAGCTTTGCTCGCTGCGCTGCTCTCTCCAGCGGCGGCGTCTGCCGCGCCGGCCCTTTCCGCACCGCGCGCCCAATTGTCCGACGGCGTGATCGAAGGCGTCAGTATCGACACGGGCCAGACGCGGGTACATGCGTTTACCGGTGTCCCGTATGCCACGCCACCGGTCGGCCCGTTTCGCTGGCGCGCTCCCCAACCCGTGGCGCGATGGGCCGGCGTGCGGCGCGCAACCGAATTCGGGCCGCGCTGCATGCAGTCGGACGGATTCGCAAAGACCTCCCGCTCCACGCGAATGAGCGAGGACTGTCTTTACCTGAATATCTGGGCGCCGCCCGATCCGCAGCGCGCCAAGCTGCCGGTCCTCGTTTATTTCCACACCGGGGATTTCGAAGGCGGTGACGGATCCGACGCACGCATTGACGGCGCGAATCTCGCGGCGAAAGGCATGATCGTCGTCACGGTGAACTATCGCCTGGATGTGTTCGGGTTTTTCGCGCATCCCGATGCCGCGCAGGAGTCCGGGTATGGCGCGGCCGGAAACTACGGTCTGCTCGACCAGCTCGCTGCGCTCAGATGGGTGCGCGAGAACATCGCGCAGTTCGGCGGGGATCGCGAACAGGTCACCATCGGCGGCCAAGGCGCGGGTGCGGTGTCAGTCAGCGCGCACATGGCCTCGCCGCTCTCGCGGGGACTCTTTGCGCGAGCCATTGGACAAAGCGCCGGCGCGTTCACGCCGATCAACTTCTGGACGAAGGAATACGCCGAAGACGTATCGAAAGCATTTGCGAACCGGCTCGGGGCGTCCACCCTGGAAGCGCTTCGTTCCCGCCCGGCCGAGGCGTTGCTCGATGTGAAAGACCCTGAGGACGAAACGCCCTTCGGATTCTGGCCTACCGTCGACGGTTATTTTCTGACCGAGCGGCCCGGGGCCGTCTTCGCTGCCGGCGGGCAAGCGCGCGTGCCCCTGTTGGTCGGATCCAACTCTCAGGAGGCGCACTTCAGTCGCGTCCTGGAAGGTCGTGCACCCACACCCGAAAACTGGCGGCTCATGCTCGAGGAGATCTTCCCGCACAACTACCCCGCACAAATCATGGCGCTGTACCCAGGTGGCGACGAGCAGGAAGTCATGCGCTCGGGCACAGCGCTCGCGAGCGACATGATGTTCGGCATCAGCACGCGCCTTTGGGCGGACTTGCATCGGGAAACGGGCGCAGCGCCCGTCTACTATTACTTCTTCACGCAGCCGCGTCCGCCACTGGCGCGCCCGGTGCCCGGCGAGAAAGCCGACCCGCGGCCCGAGCCGGTCATGGGCGCCGAACACGGCGCGGAGGTTGAATATATGTTCGACAATTTCCGGCAGCAGCCTCAATACGCCTGGATGGATGAAGATCGCAAGGTCGCGCGCGTGTTTTCCGACTATGCTGCGCGGTTCGTCAAGACAGGCGACCCGAACAGCGAAGGGCTCGAGAAGATCGGCTCGCCAAAGGAACGCCCGAGCTTCCAGCGCGATGGCCTGCCGCTCTGGCCGCCTGCGCGAGAAGAGCGTGGCGGACTCGTGCGCCAGTCGATCGGGAGTGACACACGCTCGATTCTCGACACCGATTCGGAGCGGTATCGCCTCTTGCATGTGCTTTACAAGACCGCGTTTCCGAATGTGGCGGGCATGAAACCCTGATTGGCGCCGGGCGCGGGTGTCGAAAGTTATCCGCGTCTTCGCGGTGAAGAGGCGACGCCTCACGGCGCCCCTCTTCGCCGCGTTTGTCGCCGCTTCGGGAAGTGCGGCCCCACCAAGCTCGCCCTGCAATAGGATGCTGCCCACGCCTCCAACCATCCAACTCCGAACATGCACATCGACCGCGAACGCGACGGCTCCGAGAACCGTTTTGTGTCCCCCCCCGGCGATGCGGGCGTCGATGCACATGGTGACGCGAAGCGCGACGAGAGCATGCCGGCTTCACCTGCCGGCGGTACATCGTCCCGTCTCGTTTTTATCGATCTCGCGTCGTTGGGTTTGGCGAGCGTCAGGGGCCCAGCGTCCCGCGATTTCCCCAAGATTCAGCCGGCGCAGCCTGCTACTCGGTTCGATCCGCTCGACGTTCCACTCGTCTCGCCGGTTTTACGATTGTCTGACATGCAGCAGGTCACTGCCGCCCTCGACCCTTCGCAAGCGTCGCTGTACCGCAGCAGGGACAACGTTCTGTGGGAGGTGTTCCCAAGCTCCGGTGCCATCAGTAACACGCTCGTGACCGGGAGCGTTTTTTTTCGCCGCGCCGGCATCGCGGCTGCGGAGTACCGGCATGTCGATACCGGCAAGGAACCGGCCGTCGCGCGGCGTCTGATCACCGGGCTCGACACATCGCTCGACCTGCTGCGTGCGCCGGAGCTGGCGAGCAAGAACGGCACCTATGAAGGTCACATGCTCGACGAATGGCTCGGCTTGGACGAGGTGGGTAATGGCATCGGGCTCGACCGGCGTCACGAAAACCGGGCGATCCGCTTCGACCTTCGAGGGATATTGACTCGCGACGTCCACGGTCATCGGAAGCCGCATTTCAACAGCGATACCTGGCGCTTCGGTGAGGGAGCGCTGCCCGCCGAGCATCGCCGCACCGCGCAAATCTTTGGTGCGCTACCGAACGAGTTCCTGGAACGCGGCGCTCGCCAGGTAGCACGCTACAGCGATCGCGAAATCGCGGCGATCGTCGATGGCAACTACCGCGTCGACGATGCGAGTCAATCCCTGCGTCGCGATACCAGCGAACTGAGCGAACTGCTGGCGAGACGCCGGGATCAGATGCGCGCCAGCATCTTCGGCGAAGCCGACGTGCATGCATTGGTGCCGCAGCCGCTCGTATCCGTCGTGCCGCCCAACGATCCGGCGATCGATTATGTCCGGCACGCGTCGTGGCCGCTGATCGCGTCGCTGGAGTTCATCAAGCTGCAATTCCCTCAAGCGGTATTTCACGTCGGTTCGGATGGCACCAAAGATGTGATCTCACCGGGCCAAGCGGACGAGGCCGCATTCAATCTGCACGGCTTTCAGCTCACGCAGGATCAGCGATTCGTCCGCGTCTACGAGAACTTGCAGGAAGTCGCCGGTCTCGTCCTGAGCTACTACGGCCCGGCCGGATGGGGCATCGCCAAGACGAGCGGCGTTCCGCCTTTGTTGATCGGCGCGGCCGAGAAGACGATCGTCGCGGCGGGCGATCCCGAGGCCCCACCCGTATACGTCCGAGTGTTCATACCCGACGAGGAGCACTCGCCGTTTACCCGCGATCCATCGGCGCCCGGTTCGCTTCGAACGGATCGCCCCTTCAAGCCGCTCCTCACGCTGACGGCGCGGCCGAGCGAAGTCCGGCCCGATCTCTATATGCTGCCGGATCTCGTCGACCGCACCCATCCGCACTACTGGGGAAAGATCGGGGACAAGCTCTCATCGCTCGGACCGGACGTCTTCACCGCCCGTCGCCGGCCGCGAGATGAAGTCAATGGCATACCGCTGAAGCCGCTCACCGCCGCCGAAGCGCAGGCAATCCGGAGCCAACACGCGGCCCTCGACAACTATGTCGACCTGCGGCATCCGTATACGCCTGGTTCAGCTTCTAGACATCGTGCGTCGGCGATCGTCTTGGAGCTGGACGGGACCATCTGGCTCCATCGCGACATCGTATTGGGAGGACTACAGTTGCCCAAACATTGGGTGGAGCGCAAAGCCTCTCGAGCAGAGCGTGCATCTGCTGCGGCCTACGAGAAGGTTGGCTTCGTCGGCCCCGTTCTCGGTTACGTCAGCGACATCGAAGACCGGGGGGCCTCGATCAAAACGCGGTACCTCGTCCTTCGCCGCCATGCCGGGGCGCCGTTCGATACACCGCTAGGCGTTGGCGTTGTGCGCACGACCATCGAGAAGGCGCTTCCATTCATCACCGACCCATCGGACGTAGCCGCCTTGAACGAACTGCGCGCGCAGCAGACATGGCCGGACTGGCACGACATGGCGCAAGCCGACGAACTCCGGCTGACCGCACAGCCGGGCGCACTCGAAGCCTTCGACGCCGGCGACCTCACGCATCCCTATTCGCAACTGGCAGTCGGTGTCCATCGAATCTACCGGCACTACAAGATTCCCAGAGAACCAAAGGTATTTCACGGCACGTTTTTAGTGGACGGCCAACAGGTCCCCTACACCGGACGCCGGATCGAGATGTACGTGTCCTTGCCCGGAAAGCCAAGCGTCAAGATGACTGCGGTCGAGTTCGAACGGGACGCCGCCCGCGCCGACGAACCGACAGTCATCTTCCAGGGCGGCGGGCCGGGCGCGAGCCCCGGATGGTACCTGGGTGGTGGGATGGGTCCGATCATCGTCGACGACAGTGGCACGCTCGTGCACAACGACGATACGTTGCTGCGCGGGGCGCGGCTGCTCTTCGTCGATGCGCTGGGCACCGGGGACGCCTTTACCGATGGCGAAGAGGAAAGCTATTTCAATATCGACGACGATGCGGATATCACGGCGGAATTCGTAAAGCAGTATCGCGCCGAGAGCATGGCCCGCCTGCAGAACAGCCCCATGTTTCCCGTGGGGACCTCCTACGGCGTGCAGCGCTGGGCGCGCGTCGTCGAACGGTTGACCGACGAAGGCGTGCCCATCGGTGGAGTTCCCTTCGTGTCGGGTGCAATGAGCTATCAACTGCTCGACTTCGAGCCTGAATCCACGATTTCGTATGCGTGCGCCCTGATTCCTTACGCCGCAACGGCTCGCTACCATTTACCCGAGATGAAAGCGCGGTATCCGGATGAAGACGCATTTCTCGCCGAGGTGGAGGAATTCGCTTTCGATACCTATTTGCCCGCGATTGCAAAAGGTACTGCGTTTGAGCGGGAAAACCCCACGCGTTTCGCGGAAATCGCCCAGACGCTCTCCGAGTACATCGGCCTGCCAGTCGATTTGATCAAGGAAAAGCATCTGCAAATATCGCAGATGGATTTTTGTACCGGGCTCATTCCGGGCGAGACGATCGCCGCGCTGGACGGCCGCATGAAGACACGCCCCGTACCTGGCGATGTAGGTCGGGACCCGTTCGCCTACGTACTGGACCAGCTAGTCGCAAAGTATGAGAAGGCATTGACTGGTTTTTTCCGACGCGACATCGGTTACCGCCCGCTTGGGGATCCCAACCGCCCCTATGTCGTGTTGGATCCGCTGTTTGAGCGTTGGAACTGGGGAGAACACAGTAATACGGCTCCGCGCGCTCAGGATTACGTCATCAGGGCCGCGAAGAAAAATCCCAGGCTGAGGTGGCTCGTGGCCGCGGGCAAGTACGACGTACGATCACCCGCGACCGCCAATGTGTACGCGCTCAATCATTTGCCGCCCGAGGTGGCCGAGCGAATCGAATTTCGCGCCTATGACGGCGGGCACATGTTCTACATGACGGACGAAGCGGCCCGCAAACAGTTCATCGAGGACATGCTGAATTTCATTAGACGCCAAACCGGGAATGGAGAGGGCGGTCACCGTGGGGATCGTTGAGCTTGTGGGAGTAAAGCCCCAAGTTCCAGCCGATGCTCCAGTGTCCGAGCCAGCTCACCCGACCATTGCGCGATATAGAAGCAGCCGATGCGGGCGAAAAGTCGATCCGCAATTTCATCGATGCTCATCCGACGTGTCCTCAGGGCTTGATCGGCGGATTGTCGGGATGATCGATCCGAGTCCATACGTTTCCGTCGAACCTGACCAAGTCCTTGGCTCCGATCGACCAAAGCGCATCGTCTGTTGAATCGAGAGTGTAGGTTTCGACTTCGGGGTTCAGTCCGGTTACAACCGGCGCGATTGCATGCCCGTCATAAGCGAACAAGCCCTTTGTCGTGCCGAGATAGACCTTTTCCTTGAAGTTCGCGAGCGACCAGAATGTATTCTTGTCCGCAATATCGTTGACATCTCGG
>Ga0157374_10000050_pt1 | contig 132127 bp, 108 predicted proteins | sample M25metaG_FD_115308 | JGI IMG/M metagenome (GOLD analysis project Ga0157374, IMG submission 115308) | Miscanthus rhizosphere microbial communities from Kellogg Biological Station, Michigan, USA - M2-5 metaG | ecosystem: Host-associated > Plants > Roots > Rhizosphere > Soil | place: USA...
CCGCCGACGGCGCCGCCGACGGCAGCGCCGGCAGCGCCACCCAGTGCACCGCCGAGCGCATTGTTCAAATCGCCGGCGAATGCCGGCAGCGAACTCAACGCAGCCAACGCCGCGAAGGCGGCAATCCGAACGTTTTTCTTCAACATATGAGGCCTTTCGTCTTTGTTTGAATAACGGCGCGCAGTATAGCGAGCCGCCGAAAGGCAAATGTTGCTCAACGGTCCGGAGTCCGTAAGAGATGTAACGAAATCCGGCAGGCCGCGCGAGGTTATCCTTGATTATCCATTTCAGGTATAATTACCCATCCTCTGGATAATTCTGGATAACTCCATGGAATTGACGGAACTGTGGCACTTCCCGCGGCCCGAGCTGGCGAGCGCCTATCTCGCCACGCTGGACGCCGGGCTCGTCACGTCGACGACGATTTTCGCGCCGCGCCGTACCGGCAAGACAGCGTTTCTCTTGCGCGACCTCAAACCGCTGGCCGAAAGCGCGGGCTACACCGTAGTGTACGCCGACCTCTGGCAAACGCGGCAAACGCCGGGTGCCGCCCTCGCGCGTTCGCTCGAAGAGGCGTTGGAGCCGCACTCGCTGCTCGAAAAGGTCCTGGCGCGGCTGCAGGCGCCCGTCAAATCGCTCAAGGGAAAGGCCGAGTTCGCCGGCGCCACGCTCGAAGGCCATATCGAACTCGAAGACGATCACAAGCGGGAGATCGGGGATACGGCGCTTTTGATCGATGCGCTCGTTGCGGAGTTGACGAAGCGCCGGCCGGTGCTGTTTCTGATCGATGAGGCGCAATCGCTCGGCCGCAGCAAAGAAGGCGAGGAAATGGCGCGCGCCTTGCGTACGACGCTGACGAAGCATCAGCGCCGGCTTCGCATGTTGTTTACGGGCTCCTCGCGCACGAAGCTCGGTCATGTGTTCACGAATGCGAATGCGCCGCTCTACTCGGCCGCGAGTACGGTGCAGGACTTCCCATTGCTCGGCGACGAGTTCGTCGATTACATCGCCCGGCGGTTCAGGGAATCGACGAAGCGCAAGCTCGATACAACGGCGGCGCGCGATGCCTTCGAGTTGTTCGGGCGGCGCCCGGAGCCTTTGATGGAAACCGTGCTTGCACTGATGATGAGTCCGGCGCTGACGTTTCCCGAAGCCATTGCGATGCAGCAGGAGAAGTTGGCGCGCACCGAGAATCACGAGGGGACCTGGAATTCGCTCGATGCGACCGAGCGCGTACTCGTGCGGATGTTCGCGGACGATCCTTCGATGAAACCCTTCGCGAAAGCGACGCTGATCAAAATCCGCAAGCGCGTGGGGATCGACGACTTGCAGCCGACGCACATTCAAAAGGCCTTGGGCCGGCTTGCGGAAAAGACGGTCGTGGCGAAGACTCCGCGCGATGTCTACGAATTCGAGAACGAGAGTTTTGCGGACTGGGTGCGCAATATCGTCGATTGAACGGCAACGCGCACCAGTGCGCTATGCCTGGCCCAACGATTCGAGCAACTTCAAGCCCTCAGGCCTACAGGCCTTCAGGCCAGTCGTTGCGTGTAGAGGCGGCCAGGACAGCCGTTCGACATTGGAGCCTGGATCGTAGACAATCCTCGCATTCCTAACTGCTTAGGACAGGAGCCGCAATGTTCGACCTTTCCTCGTTGAGCACCTTCGTTGTCATCGTTCTCGGGCTGTTTCTCATTCCCGGTCCCGCGGTGCTGCTGGTATTGAGCCGCACGGCTCAGGGCGGCCGCAAGACGGGAGTCATGACAGGCCTCGGGATCGCAACCGGCGACTTCGTACATACCGTCTTCGCTGCGGTTGGCCTGTCGGCGGTGCTGATGACTTCCGCGCTCGCGTTCAACGCGGTCAAATTCATCGGAGCGGCTTATCTGATCTATCTCGGTGTTCGCGCGATCCTCGAAAAGCAGGGCGACCCCTCATTGCCGAAGGTGCCTGCCGTCACGCCTGCAAAAGCCTTCTTGCAGGCAGTGCCCGCCGAAGTACTCAACCCTAAGACCGCACTCTTCTTCCTCGCTTTCATGCCTCAGTTCGTGCATCCCGAACGAGGTTCGGTCTTTTTGCAGTTCACCGTTCTAGGACTTATTTTCGTCGTCTTGAGTTCGCTGTATACGACGCTTCTTGCACTTTCGATTCGACCATTGGGCCGAGTCGTGAAGCGACTGTCCTGGATTAGCCGTTGGCAAGGAAAAATCGTGGGCTCCATCTTCATATCGCTGGGATTGAAAGTCGCTACCCAACATCGATAAGCCATTGGCCTATGACTGCTCTCGGGAAAGCGGCACTGATTTCACGAATTTTCATATCGCTTGGCATGATCTCGTAGTTCCGCGCCGGTTTGCCGAAGAATCTGCACCGCGGACGTGATGGCAAGCGTCGACATGATTGCCGCCACCGCAAGATCCGGCCAAGCAGATCCGGTGCCGAACACCCCGAGCGCAGCCAGCAGAACCGCGACGTTCCCGAGCACGTCGTTACGAGTGCACAGCCAGACGCTACGCATATTACTGTCGCCGGACCGGTACCGGACCAGCAGCCCGGCTACGAGCCCGTTCGCGAGAAGCGCACATGTTCCGACGACCCCCATCGTCGGCACGCTCGGCACCCGGCCTGTGAACAGGTGCCAGGCGGCCAGGCCGAATACCCAAACGCCGAAGGCCAGCATCGATGCCGCCTTGACTCGGGATGCATGCGCGCGAGCGCCTATGCTCGAACTCAGCACGACGAGGCTGATACCGTAGTTGGCCGCGTCGCCGAGAAAGTCCAGCGAATCCGCCAGCAGCGATACCGATCCGCCACGGACGCCCGACAATACTTCGACGGCGAACATGATGCAATTGATAGCCAGCGCGGCCCAAAGCAGTCTGCGATAGCCGCCTCGTTGCGGGTCCGGCCGGTCGTCACATTGGTGACAGCAGTCTCCCGGCATGACAGCCTCCCGATGAATGCCGAAGAGCGTACCCTGAACCCTGTAACCACTACAGGGTCAACGATGATCGCTACCTATTCTATCGGCACAAGACGTGTTTGAATGAACCGGAAGCGTATCAGACGACTCGAGGAACGGCAGACGATGCAGAGGGGAATATGAACTGGCTTCTGCGAACATTCTTGCGAGAAGCGTGTAGCTCACGAAATCGAATATCGATTCTGAGGGCCGGGGACATACTGCTTCAACGCCATTTCGAGAACCTTGTCGCGGAACTCGTCAAAGACGCCAAGCACCGAGCGCTCGTCGGAGCCCACGCCTGGCTGCAGGCTTCTGAGCATGGCGTCGTCGACCGTGAAAGTAATTTCCCGCGAATTGTCGTAGCCCCAGAAACAAACGCAATGCCGGGAGGCATCGTAGCTACGGCTCGGATTGGGAAATTGAAGCATGACGATCAGGCTTTCGGGGGCACAGCCGAGTAGCGCCATTTACTTGCATTGGAGTCGATCGCAGCGTCACTGAGGCGTCGCTGCTCGGCTCTGGCTGCATCCGCAGTCTCGAGGGTACGCGCACGTGTGCTGCGTTCGATGGCGTCCTGGCTCGGTCTGGGAATTCCGGCCGGAGCACGTTTAAGTCGCGATTGCATGATGACGTCCTGAAGCAGAAGGCCACGCGTCGGCGGCCAGTCTCCCCACTGTATACCCTTTGGCTGGCACCGACGTCTTTATTTGCCTGGTGGCGCTTCGGCCTGGCGATATCACTGACGCTTCGAAGCCTCCTTCTTCAGCTTCTTCGCGTCTTTCTTTTCTTTTGGCGTCTTGGTGGCCACTTTCTTCTCCGTCTTTCTGGCGTCGTGGGCTTTGCTCATGATGGCCTCCTTCTATATAGATGCCTCAGTGTACGGCGCGACACGCTTTCCGTCCAACGAAACAGGGGCGGCGGCAATCCCGGCGTCGCCGGGCGCCGGAGCCGGGTATCTGGGCGGTTTCATTTGAACCGCCGATTCAGCAGATGGTAAACTCGCCGCGCGTCGTCCAGCCTCCAGACCATGACTTCACGATCCCGCAACCACCTGACCGCATGGCTTGGCCTCGTCGCCATGTGGCTCATCGTGCTCGCGCCAATCGTCAGCCAGTGGGTTGTCGCCGGGCATCGGGACGATCCGAATCCCGTGCTCTGCTCAGCGACGCAACCTGCAGCCGATTCCGCCCACGTCACCCATGCCGATCCGCTGGCGGCCTGCGGCTATTGCGATTTGATGGCCAATCACACGGCGATACCGGCACCGCCGCAATCGCTACTCCTATTTATTACGGTCGTCGCAATAGCGGCTATCCCCACGCTGTCCATCCGCTTTACCCCTCTCGGCGCGTTCCCTTCCGGTAGACCCCGCGCCCCACCCGTCCTCTCCTGAATTTCCGTTACTCGCAGCCCGTCCGACGCGCCTGTCGAAGGCGCGCGGCTGTTCGTTCAACGACTTCAGGAAAATTCCATGCGGTACTTCGCATCGCGAAGGCTGCGCGTTCGCGCGCGCCGCCATGCACGGTTCGTCACGTTCGGACTGTTGCCCATTTCGCTTGTCGCACCGTCGGCGTTTGCGGCAACCGACGTCAATCCGGGCCCGGATTCGAACGCTGAGCATGCCCACTCGACCCCACCCGCATCGCGCATCGAACGCGGCGCCACGGTCTTGCCCCCCATTACCGTCAGCGCAACGGCCGGCAATGCTCGCCTAGGCCCCACCGCCCTTCCGAATGCTCCCGGTACGGTCGAATCCGTCACCCCCGAGCAGTTCGGAAACTGGAACGTCGTCAACACCGAGGACGTGCTGAAGCAGATGCCGAACCTCGCAGTGCGCAAGCGTTTCATCGGCGACTTGAACTCGATCATCGCAGTGCGCGGCACGAGCAATACGCAAAGCGCGCGCGGCCTCGTCTACGCGGATGGGCTGCTGCTATCGAATTTGCTCGGCAACAGCTACTCGTTTCCGCCCCGTTGGTCGATGGTGTATCCGGCGGAAATCCGCCAAGTCGATGTCCTCTATGGACCGTTTTCCGCGCTGTATCCGGGCAACTCGCTCGGCGCGACGGTGCTGATCACGATGCACATGCCCTCTCGATTCGAGGCCGACGCGAACGTCAAAGCGTTCACGCAGCATTTCAGCCTCTACGGTGTGAATCGGAACTTCAACGGCAGCGAGGCAAGTACGTCGATCGGAAACCGCATCGGCAAGTTCTCGTTTTTCATCGGCGCGAATCACCTCGAAAATACCAGTCAACCCTTGCAGTTCGCGACGCTCGCGCAATCGACCACCCCGGCAAAGCCGGGCGATGTTCCGGTAACCGGCGCCTACTTCTACAACAATCAGACGAACGCGCCCACTACGGTGATCGGCGTGAACGGCGAAGGCATCGAGCACACCGTCCAGGATCAGCTCAAGCTCAAACTGCAATACGACTTCACGCCGACCTTGCAGGGAGCGTTCACGCTCGGCTACTGGCATCAGACGTACAACAGCCAGACCTCCACGTTTCTCTTCGATGCGCATGGCAGCCCCGTCTATAGCGGACGCGTCGACATCGGAGGATACGAATACAACGTCCCGGCATCCGCGCTTGCACCAAGCCTCGGATGGAGCGAGAACTGGCTGTACGGCCTCTCGCTGAAAACACGCAATGCAAGCGGCTGGAATGGCGAAGCGATCGCATCGTATTACGACGTGTCGAACGGTGTCGCACGCCTGGCAAATGCAGGCGGCCTGGGTAACGGCCCGGGTACCGTGACGTTCGGCGACGGAACCGGCTGGAAAACGCTCGATTTGAAAGCGACGTGGACGCCGCCATCCCCGTTGCCCGGTCTCGCGAATCATGCGCTCGCATTCGGTTATCACTACGACGACTATTTCCTCGATAACGAAACGTTCAATACCTCCAACTGGCGCGATGGCAGCGCCCAGAGCTTTGCCAACTCGTTCAAGGGGCGCACGCAAACGCAGGCCGTCTACGCGCAGGACGCATGGCGCTTTGCGCCGCGGTGGAAATTCGTCTACGGCTTACGTTACGAAGACTGGCAGGCATACAACGGCGCACAAGCGCTAGCGGGCACCAACGTTCCATACCCCGGCGCCGATCAGCACCGTTTTTCGCCGAAAGCGTCGCTATCGTTCGATGTGACGGACGAGCTGACGCTGCGCGCTTCGATCGGGCGTGCCTATCGCTTTCCCACGGTCAGCGAGCTGTTTCAAGGAAAGATCAACGGCTCGTCGATCGTCAATAACAATCCGAATTTGCAACCCGAGGACGACCTATCGAGGGAGTTGGCCGCGGAATGGGCGCATTGGAACGGACTCTTCCGGCTGTCGCTCTTTCAGGACGATGTCAAAAACACGATCTTCAGTCAGACCGATACAACCGTCATTCCGAACGTCACGAGCTTCCAGAATATCGGCAGGGTTCGCTCACGCGGTGTCGAGCTCGGTTATCAGGGAGAGGATGTCGTCGTGCACGGCCTCGATTTGATTGCCAGTGTGGCTTACACGCAATCGAAGATTCTGGCCAATGCGCAAAACCCGGCGACGGTCGGCAAGTACTTCTACCGGATTCCGCTCTGGCGCGCGAATCTTGCGGCGACGTATCGAGTCGGCGAACGCTATGCGGTGACGCTTGCGGCCCGCTACTCGGGCCGCGAGTACAACACGCTGACCAACACCGATTCGAACCCGAACGTATTCGGTGGCACCAGCACTTATACCGTCGCGGACGCGAAGTTCACGGTCCATCCGACCAAGCTCAGTGAAATCGGCGTCGGCGTCGACAACCTCTTCGACGCCCGCTACTTCGTCTATCACCCCTACCCCGGCCGCACCTTCTATATCGAAGGCCGGCTGCGCATGTAAAGGAGGCACCTATGTCCATTGTCCCAACCATCGTTCGCGCAATGCCAGCCTCCACGCAGTCCGGCCGTGGATACCGCACGCTGTGGCGCTGGCACTTTTACGCGGGCTTGTTCGTCATGCCGTTTCTCGTGGTGCTGGCCATCACCGGCACGATCTACTGTTTTCAGACGCAGATCGAACCGTTGCTCTACCCGCATCGGCTCGTAGTGACGTCCAGCGCTTCGGCTCGCTTGAGCGAGGACGCTTTGCTTGCCAGGGCTCGCGCTGCCATGCAGCCCGAAGCGGTAGCGACGACCGCGCGCATCGCCGCAAGCGCCGAGCGCAGCGCCGAATTCATTTTCAGGCTGCCGAACGGCCACAGCGAAAGCGTCTACGTGAACCCTTACGACGGGGTCGTGCTCGGTACGCTCGACGTCGATCGTCGCTTCATGCAGGTCGATCGAATGATTCACCGCAAGCTGCTGCTCGGCAAACCGGGCGAACTGCTGATGGAGCTCGTCGCATGCTGGACGCTCGTGATGATCGGCACGGGTATCGCGCTATGGTGGCCGCGCGAACGTGTGCGGGAGGGCACTGCCGCTGCCCTGCGCGCGGCGCTGGTACCTGACTTGACGCGCCGCGGACGGCCGCTCTGGAAGACCATCCATGCGACGCTCGGCATCTGGCTGGCCATCGGCGCATTCGCGTTCATCGCGACCGGCCTGCCGTGGACGGGTTCGTGGGGCAAGCAGTTCAAGGCGCTGGCCACCAGCGCCAATCTTGGCTCCCCACCGGGGGCATGGGGTGGTATGCGATTGCGCTCGCGCTCGGGTGTGCCGCCGGGACACTTGGCCGCTTCCGCGGCCGCCGCGCCTCGCGATGCATCTTCGTCCAGCATGGATTCGATGCCAGGCATGACGATGGACGATATGCCGTTACCGCAGGTGCCGTGGGCAGTCGGCGCCGTGCATGTGCCGAACGCGCCCGATGCCGGTGCGCCCGGCGCCAAGCCGCTATCGCTCGCCCGAATCGTTGCGCAGATGGCCGCCACGGGACTCACGGACGGCTACGACATTGCGCTGCCGCGCTCGCCCGAGGGTGTTTATACCGTGTCGTATTTTCCGGCCGACCCGAAACTCGAGCGCACGATTTATATCGATCAGTACAGTGGCGAAGTGCTGAAAGACATCCGCTACCGCGACTATGGCGCCATCGGCAAAGCAGTGTCGTACGGCACCTCACTGCATATGGGCCGCTACTTCGGTCTGGCGAACCAGGTCGTTTGCGCGGCCCTTTCGCTCGGGCTCGCCGCGCTGGCGCTGACGGGCTGCGTGATGTGGTGGAAGCGTCGGCCGTCGGGCACACTCGGTGCGCCGGCCCGCGAACGCGCGCGTGCGTCGATGCGCGGATGGTGCGCCGCGCTCGTCGTGCTTGGCGTCGTGTTTCCGCTGATGGGTGCGACGCTCGTCGTCGTTGCGCTGGTCGATCGTTTCGTGTTTGGGTGCGCGGCCGGCGCCGACTCGGAAGCGTCGATTGAACTACGCAACTGAGAGCGGCTTATTGCGATGCCTCGCCCCTCAGCGGGCGAGCGCCCGCGACATCTCGTCGATCGGCATGACACCCAAGGTCACTGAAAAGAACCGAGCGGGTACGAACGTCGTTCCGGTCTCGCCGGCGAGGCCCGTCCGTACCCGATCGGATACCAAATCGGCTCGACAAGTGCTGACCTGCAGGTTTCGTATCCGACCGGGTACGAGCGCGCAACGCGCACCCGCTAATCAGCCCCCGCGTTCCCAACGCGAGTTCAACATGACGCTGCACACGTTTACACGTTCAAAGCTCGGATCGCGATAGGCCAGAAAATCATCGTTGAAAGTGCCGAATGTACTACCCGGGCGATGCTTCATGCCGTGATAGAACGCGTCGATCATCTTGTCGACGAAATCAGCGCCACGGGGATACGCCGCAATCACCGCGTGACGTTCTTCATCCGTCAATTCGTCGAATCCACGTCCGGCCACGTCCATCCCCGCTCCGGCCTGGACCAAGGCGATTTCTCCGTGCATGTGCTCCGGAATCCCTGGCGTCGTATGGAGGGCAACGGCGGTCCATACCTTATCGATGTCGGACTCCGAAATGCGATGGCTTCGCAGAAAATCGCGCGCAGCGTTCGCGCCGTCCACTTCGAATCGAAGCTGGCTCTCGCGATAGTTCGATGTGAGTCCGATGTCGTGGAACATCGCCGCGACGTAAAGCAACTCCGGATCGAACTCCACGTTCTTTCGGCTTCCGAGCAGCGCGCCCCAGAGATACACCCGAGTGGAGTGCATGAACAACAATTCGCTTTCGGTGTCGCGAATGAGTTCCGTGACTTCTCGCGCCAATTTGCTTTCGGGGATCGCAATGCCGGACATCCCGTTCGCTGACATAGTTGCCTCCGTCGCTCGATTACCCATGCGTCGCAATCTACGCTTCACTCGGGCCATCAAACAGTGCCAAGATTGGACATCCAGAATGCACCATTATCGACATGACACGCCTTCCCATTGGCCTCGATCGTTCGGCAAGCACTCCGCTGTCTGCGCAGATCTATCGCGCGATTCGTCATGCGATAGAGTCGGGACAACTCGCCGCCGGCGCGCGTCTGCCCTCCTGGGTCGATTTGGCCGCGAAGCTGGGCGTTTCCCGAGGCACGGTACGCGCGGCCTACGATCGGCTCATCGATGAGCAGTTCGCAGTCGCTTTGGGCCCAGCCGGTACGCGGGTAGCGGATCGCCCGCCCCTCGCGCAAACGCCCGGCTGGACCCCGGACGCACCGCCGCTTCCCGATCTGTTCCACGAATTCGGCGCGGCGCCCGCGGCATTTCAAATGGGTGTCCCGTCGCAGGAAGCCTTCCCGTTCAAACTGTGGTCGCGCGTGCTGACACGCGCGGCACGCCAAACAGCGGTGGCGCCCGTCGGATACCCCGATCCCCGCGGCGATCCTGACCTTCGGAGGGAAATCGCAGCTTATCTCGGTGTCGCACGAGGCCTCCGGTGCAATCCCTCTCAGGTTTTCGTCACGGCAGGGTTTTCCGGTGCGCTCGGCCTCGCGATACGCGGACTCGGTGTGGAGGGTAAGGATGCATGGATGGAGGATCCCGGCTTTCCGCTGACGCGCACCGCGTTGGGCCTGGCGGGGATGACCGTGACAGCCGTTCCCGTCGATGCCGATGGGCTCGATGTCGATGCGGGCATTCGACAGTCGGCACAATCCGCCCTAGCAGTCGTCACACCGGGCCAACAAGCGCCGCTCGGAATGGCAATGTCGCTTCCCCGTCGGCTCGCGTTGCTCGCATGGGCTCGGCGAAACGACGCCTGGATCATCGAGGACGATTATCTGAGCGAGTTGCAGTTGCAGGGCCGGGCCGCGCCCGCCCTTGCATCGCTGGACCAGGACGGACGGGTGCTGCATGTCGGCACCTTCAGCAAGACCATCAGCCCGGTGCTCCGTTTAGGCTTTCTCGTCGTCCCGCTTGAAACGGTGCGTCGATTCGGCGATATCGCCGCGTGCCTGACGCCGGCTCCCGCGGCGTTCATGCAGCACGCGGTAGCGGAATTCTTGCGCGAGGGCCACTATCTTCGCCACATTCGCCGTATGAAGCGCCTTTACGCAGCGCAACGCGACGCCCTGCTTCGTTGCCTGAACGAGGTGGCGCCCAGCTCGGTGAAAATCCGGGCGGCCGCGGGCACGGCCGTCGTGATGTCCGTTCCCGATTCCGCGTCCGACGTGGATATCGCTTTACACGCTCTGCAATTCGGTTTGGCGCCCGCCCCTCTTTCCCCATGGTTCATGAACCCTCCGCGGCAGCAAGGGCTGCTACTGGGTGTGACCAATCTCAATGAACGGACGATGGTCGCCCACTGTCGCCGGCTCGTGGAATTGGTTCATGAGCGACGCTGACGAACTCGCCAACGGGCTCGCGCATCGCATCATGGTTCATAAAAAATGTTCGTTTTTGGTCCTTCCCGATGGTCCAGCGCGCAATCACAATGCAAGCACTTCAAGGAGAACTCGTTATGAAAATACGACCAATCGTCGCTGCGATGTGCGCTGGCCTCGCGCTCACTTTTGCCATCGCCATGCCGGCTACCGCTCGTGACGCGGGCGTGACTGTGACGCCGAACTTCCAGCATGCCATCCCCAATATCCCCGGCAAATCGCTGACCGCCGTCGTCGTCGACTATGCCCCCGGCGCGGCGTCGTCGGCGCACGTTCATGCCAAGTCCGCTTTCATTTACGCCTATGTCGTATCCGGCGCCATCGAGTCTCAGGTCAACGACGGCCCGAAGCGCGTCTACCACGCCGGCGAAAGTTTCTTCGAAGAGCCTGGCGCCGTTCATCGTGTAAGCCGCAATGCGAGCAGCACCGAGCCCGCCAAATTGCTTGCGGTATTCGTGGTGGACAGCGGCGACATGGCCCTTACCACCCCTCTCGAGTAAAAGGAGTCACAGATGAGCAAACGCCTCGACTACGCCCAAATCGCACCGGCAGGCGTCAAAGCCCTCGGTGGCGTCTACAGCTACATCATGCAGAGCAGCCTCTCGCCTGTTCTCGTCGACCTCGTCTATCTTCGCGTTTCGCAGATCAACAACTGTGCGTATTGCCTCGATATGCATACCCGTGACCTGCTGAAAAAAGGTGTAAAGGTCGAAAAGCTCGCGCTGGTACAGGCGTGGGCCGAAGCCGGCAATCTATTCGACGAACGTGAGCGCGCCGCCCTTGCGTGGGCCGAATCGGTCACACGCGTCGCCCAGACCGGCGTACCCGAGCAGGATTACCAGGCCGCCCGTGCGGTGTTCGACGAACGCGAACTCGTCGATCTGACGATCGCCATCGGCTTGATGAACACTTATAACCGCATGGCGATCAGCTTCCGGAACACGCCTCAGGCGGTGCTGGAGCAATGAAACTCGTGGCTGGGTTGCGTGGCGCCCGTCTTCCAGGCCGCCATGAAACCCCCGCGGCGAAACCCCGTTACGCTCGAAAAAAGGGGCACCGGCAACACAATGGAACCGGTTGCAACCGGGCCCGCGCCGGGCTATCGTCACGTTTTCCCGTACACACGTGACGCCGCCCCCGCCCGCCTTGAATCCCTCCGCCACCCCCTTGCCCTTCCGGGACGCACTGTTCGCGATGCTCGGCATCGGTCTCGTCAACATGCTCGTCGCCCTGGATCAGACTGTCGTCAGCACCGCCTTGCCGTCGATCGTCGGGGAACTTCAGGGATTCCAGTTCTACGCGTGGATCGCCAGCGCCTATCTGCTCGCATCGGTCGTGACCGTCCCCGTATTCGGCCGCCTCGGCGATTATTTCGGCCGCAAGCGGTTCGTCATCGCCGCAGTGCTCGTCTTCACCGGTGCGTCTGTCCTTTGCGGGCTTGCCACCGATATGCGCATGCTCGCCATCGCCCGCGCGCTGCAAGGGATCGGCGGCGGGATGATGGTCGGTACCGCGTTTGCCTCCATCCCCGATCTGTTCCCCGATCCGCACGCACGCGTACGATGGCAAGTCGTCATGGCGGCCGCGTATGGAATCGGCACCGCCGCGGGGCCATCGCTGGGCGGCTGGCTCAGCCAGCATTTCGGCTGGCGCTCGACGTTCTTCGTGAATCTTCCAGTGGGCGCACTCGCGCTTTACTTCATCTGGCGTCACTTGCCTTATTACCGCCGTGAGCGTCAAGGCGCAGTCAAGATCGATTGGACCGGCGCGCTGCTCGTAGCGCTCGTGCTCGGCGGATTCCAGACGCTCATCGAAGCGCTTCCCAAGGACGGCCTGACAACGGGTAATCTCGCGCTAGCCGGTGCGGTCGCCGTGCTCGCGGCGGCCTTGCTGATCTGCGAGCGCCGCGCGACGCATCCCATCGTGCCGCTCGATCTGTTTCGCGATCCGCAGCTCGTCACGCTCTTCACGCTCTCGACGCTGTCCGGCTTCGTGATGTTCTCGCTGATCTTTTTTGCACCGCTGTTGCTGCAAGGCGGCTTCGGACTTTCGCCGCAAGCAGCGGGGCTGCTCGCCACGCCGATTGCCGCATGCATCGCGATCGGCAGCGTCATCAACACGCGGATCGTGGTCCGTTTGCCGCGCCCGACACTCGTGCTGACGATCGGTTACAGCCTGCTGGTGGCGGCCTCCGCCGCCCTCGCGTTCGCTACGCCCCGCACGCCGCATTTGTGGCTTGAAATCGCGATGTCGGCCGTGGGTATCGGACTGGGGTTCATCTTGAACAACCTCAACATCTTCGCCCAGGAAATCGCTGGGCGCGATCGCCTAGGCATTACGACGGCGCTCCTGCAATCGACGCGCCTGGTAGGCGGCATGCTCGGCACGAGCATTCTGGCGACGATCGTCACTCACAGCTATGCGTCAGGCGTAAGCGATGCGTTGCAGACGCTGGGCCCGAAGGTCGCGACGCAATGGCTGCCGCGCCTATCGGACCCCCGCGTTCTGGTCGATGCCAATCTGCGCGAGGCGATGCTCGGCGAACTTCATGCGGCCGGACTCGATGGCGGCGCGCTCGTCGATGCCACGCGCCGCGTGCTCGTGCACGCGCTCCATATCGGCATCGCCATCGCCGGCTGCGCCGCATTGTGTGCAGTGTATTTAGTCAAGCGAATCGCGCACATCCGATTCAGGCGTGCGGCGACGGCGCCGAATCGCCAGGCCGCATGAGCGATCGAGTTCCAACTGGCGCGCTGGCTCGCTGCGGCAGCCGAAATTCGGAACCCGTAGACGGCCCGGTATAGTCCAAGCGCCTCCTACGCCTTCTCGCCAAGAGACAGAAGTGCCGATCTCATACAGTTCACATGCCTGCTTTGATGCTCGCGTGCTGTTCCCAGGAGATCGAAATGTCCAGCGTTCACGAGTACGGTCTGCCGCGCATCGCGCCCGCCACGTCGGTGGCGAAACGCGTGTTGCGAGCCGTACTCGATACGGCCGTCATCGTCTATACGATGGGGGGCTTCGCCTTCGGTCTTTATTGCATTACGCGATCGACGTTCATCACCGCGCTGGCCGGCTCATTACTTATCGCCCATACGATGACGCTCAGCGCGTTGCTGACGCATGAGCTGATGCATCAAACCGTGTTCCGCCGCAGGGAGTGGAACGATGCGCTGGCCCGCGTGCTTTCGCTGATCAGCGGCGGCTGCTATTACAGCTACTCGGGCCTCAAACGCCAGCATTTCAAACATCATCGCGTCAAAGCCGGCTATGACGGGTTCTCGATCACGGCCTGGATCGTCTCGCTGCCCGCCGTGCCGCGCCGGATCATCGTTCTCATGGAGTTTTTCTATATCCCCGTCTTGAGCGTCATCTCTCGCATCCGCTCGCTGGCCCTGCCGTTTTTCTCGCAGCGCCTGCGTCCTTTGCGCCTGCGCATCGCCCTGGTGCTCGTTGCCCGTCTCGTTTGCTACGTCCTGCTATGGCGCTATGCTCCGGCCGCCGTGCTTTGGCTTTTCGTCGGCTGGCTCGGCATGTTGAACATGCTGCGCGTCTACGATTGCTTTCATCATACGTTTTCGATTTACCCGCCCGGAACGCCCCTTCCGCCGCTCGATCGCGACTACGAACAACGCAACACCTACTCGTCGCTCTTCAGCCGCCGGCACGCGTGGCTCAACTGGCTATTCCTCAATTACGGGTATCACAACGCTCATCACGCGGAGCCTTCCGCACACTGGCTCGATTTGCCACGCATCCACGAAACGCTCGCGCCGGACATTCGCGAACACTGCATCCTTTTTCGCAATCTCGTGAGCGCCTATCATCGCCATCGCATTCATCGAATCTATCGCGGCTTGGGACAGCCCGAGATGGCGGACGGCCGCGTCGTCATGGATCGCTTCTGGGGGGTGATTATGAATATTTCGTTCATCACCTACGACTTCTGAACGGTACATTCCGAATCGATCGATGACCGACCCCAAGCGACTGGCCTTAAGACACTGCGCCGGGCGAGGCGAGTTCCTGATAACGGCGATGCATCCCGCACCGCGATGACTTTGCGGCGTACATGGCCGCATCCGCTTTGAGCAGCAACTCCTCGGCCGTCAATCCGTCGGCGGGGAACTCGCTGATGCCGACACTCGCTCCAATCTTCAGCCGTTGGTCTCCAAGCTGCAGGTCTTCGTTCATCGCCTCGGCAATACGCATGGCGATCTCCTCGACCACCCCCGCCGACTGCATATCGACGATCAGCACGATGAACTCGTCGCCCCCTAAGCGCGCCGCCATGTCGCTGGCGCGAAGCACGCTGGCCAACCGCTCGGCGACGACGGTCAGCGCACGATCGCCGGCCCAGTGCCCGAGCTGATCGTTGATCTGCTTGAAGCGGTCGAGATCGATGAAGATCACGGCGAGCCGCTGGCCCGTTCGCGTCGCCGTGTCGATCGCAGCCGCGAGCTTTTCCATGAACAGCATGCGGTTCGGCAAGCCCGTCAACGCATCGTGTCCGGCCAGATGGGCGAGCTCGCGCTGCTTGCTGTGCAGTTCGCTCATCTGCAAGCGAATCTCCCGGCACATGCTGTCGAAACATCTCGCGAGAATACCGATCTCATCCGAGCGTTCGGTCGGCAACCGCGCATCGGGGGGATGATCGAATACGCGTAATGCGGCACTCGCGAGTGTATGTAACGGTTTGGTCAGCGCACGGGCAAACAGGATGGCAAGCACGAGTGCAAACACACTGAAGACGATGACCATTCGCGTGATGCGCCCGCCTAGCGCGTCGGCCGGAACGAGCACAGCCGTCAGCGGCCTGGCGAGGCCGAGCACGACGAAGCGGTTACCCTCCACGGCGCCGAACGGCGTCCGCGCAAACGCATAGATGCGCCCGTCGCGCCGGTGCTCGTAGCCGCTGATCGTCATTTGAGCGCCGGATTCGTCGAAGAGCGGCTTCGTCTCGGGGAAAGTCTCCTGCATCAGCACGCGTTGTCCACGATCGAAACCGAATGCCAATGCGGGATCCGGATGGATCAGGAAGTCTCCCCACTGATTCGCCATATAGACTTGATCGCGCTGGGGCAGGTCCCGCGCGAGACGTGCGAAGACCCTCGTCAGATCGACGTCGATCACGAGCACGCCGACATTCGCACCATTCGCTCCGACAAGCGGAGTACCCACCCGGACGATCGGCCGACCCGAAGCGGCGTGCGTGCCGGCTTCATGATTGATGACGATCGGCGACAGATAGATATGCCCCGCCGGCACAGCCAACGTATCGAAAACATAGGCAAAGTGCCCCTTTTCTTGCAACCCGGCTTCCGGCACCGCGATCACCCCGTTCGGACCGCGGTCGACACGCACGCGCTCGAGGCCGTAATGCGCGCGCGAGATCAAGCGCAGCTGAAGATAGTCGGAGTGATACTGCATGAAACTCATGAACACCTGCTCGAGGCGCTCGCGCCCGTCTGGCGGCGCATGCTCGACGGACTCCGAGATCTTGCGCGCGGAAGGCATGACGGCCAGGACCAGCGCGTCCTCGGCGACATCGTGCAACGCGGACGAAAAACGCTGATCGAGCAGCCGCGTCGATGTGAGCAGGCTCTGCTGCGCCTCGTTGACCAGCATTGTCCGATTGGCACGATATGCGTAATAGCCGGTCGCACCCGACGACACCACACCGATCGTGGCGAGCAAGATGATGAGCTGGGAAGTCAGACCGAGCTTCATCGTGGGAACCGTTCCGGTGGTTCGCCGGAGACGATGCGCCGCCATAACGACTCGCGCTGCGCGATGTCCTCCACCGGCTGAATCCAGAAAAGATGTTTGCCATTGTCGGCAGCATGGCCGGATGCGGGCCCCAATGTGCTCGCCAGCCCTTGACGCTGAGGCAGCAGCCCACTTACCTCGGGCTCGAGCATGTAGTTGATCCAGGACAATGCCAGAGCCCGATTGCGCGCGCCGCGCGTGATGGCCCAGCAGTCGAGCCACGCGAGCGCGCCCTCGTCCGGGATGACATAGCCGACATCCACTCCCGCTCGTCGCAACAGCTCGATCTGCTGCGTTCCATAGTTACCGAACATCATGGCAGCATGGTGTTCGACAAAGAGCGCCGTCGCCTCTTCAGGCAGTGTGTACAGCGTCAGCAGATTGCGCCGTAACTCGATGAGCTTGTGTGTGACAGTGCGCATCTGCGCCGGTGTCAAATGGAACGGGTCGCGGTAGCCGAGCGCCAGCGCGGCAAACGAAAAATTATGCTGCGCACTGTTGAAATCGAGCGTGCGGCCGCGGTATTGCGGGTTCCAAAGTTCGAGCATCGAACGAGGCTCGACCGACACCTGCTTGCGGTCGTATATCAATCCCATCGATGAATAAGTGAATGGAATGGCGTACACCGTGCCGTCGTGCTCAATGCCCCCGATCGTCGAGCGCTGCCTGAACATTGGCAACTGCAGGCGCGTGTTGGGAATCTTCGATACGTCCAGCGGAGCGAGGAGGTTGTGCTGGGTATAACGCTGAATTTCCGCGGTGTTAGCGGCGAGTACGTCGAAGGCGGGGGGCGAGCCCCGATGCATTTGCTCCCATAACGTCTCGTCGGAATCGACGAACGTCACCTGGACCTTCGCGTGAAAGCGCGTCTCGAATTGCTTGACGACATCGGCATCGGCATAGCCCGGCCATGCGAGTACGCGCAGCAGATTCTGAGGGACTGCGTCGGAGGCACCCAACGAGATGCCGGAGATCGGCACGAGTGCGACGAATGCGGCGATTCCCCGCAAGAGGACTCGCGTCGGAAGCCGACCGCTAGTTATTCGTCCAATGAATCCCCGTAGATCGATACGCAGCCAGTTAGAACTTATTCGCATTCGACTGCCTTTTTTCACATCGACGCTGTCGCGCGAACAATGCCATAAAACCAATGCACGCGCAATTAGGGGACGATAGCTGTCGTTGCACCGTGTTGTCGGACAAAAACCCGCCAAATCGACCAGGATATATTGGTTCCGACCGCTCGCAGAGCCGCGGTACACGGCCGTTTGGTTTGCGGCCTACCTCCCGGGAACTTCGTCGCTTCGCCACGCCCCGCCACAACATTTCGTGCGACCGTGTACCGGTGATCGGCCCTCCGACGGACGATTCGGCAGCGCGCCCGCAAGCGATTGCAGTAAGCGCCCCAATAGATAATGGTAATGGATCGCCATATGCAATGTACGCGAAAAACTCGGCGATGCAATGGCTCCGACTTGTCCTCTCTCGTGAACTCTCAGTTTTAGCCGATAGGGCGTCTCATTCTATTTGAGCAAGCTTTTACAAGCGACGGTTCATGTCACATCACAATCCGCCACACCTTTGTCCGCCGATGATCGTTACTGCTGACTATGATGCATCCTGCAATCCGACCAGAAGCCGTTGCCAGCGCTCCATTCGCTTGCGTGGCGCTCTTTTGCGCCTGCATGGTGAATATCGCCGGAAATCAATGTCATTCGCCAGGCAGGGCTTCGCTCGCCCTGAAATAAATCGAAAGGTTAGCCTGTTTTCTGGCCGGTACCATTTGGCATTTTATTCAAATCGAATACCTCAATTCGAATCCGAATTGCCAGCAACGCTCTTCAGGAGGCCATCATGAACGCGCGCTATTCCCGCGGTGCATTTGCCGCTCTGCTGACCATTGCAGGGACATCCCCTCTGCTTGCGGACGACGATACTGACGTATCCGGGCGTTGTACCCTGCCGGCCGGCACGGTCGCGCTCGTGCAAAAACAGCTCGCTGCCGTCGTGAATCTGGGCGACGGAAACGGCGGCATTTTCAAACCCAATCGCATGTGGTCCGCCGTCGTCGATCGGGACGGACGCCTTTGCTCAGTCACCAAGCTCGGCGATGCGTGGCCCGGCTCTCGCGCTATCGCGATTGCGAAAGCCTATACAGCAAACGGATTCAGTAATGACAAGCTCGCGCTCTCAACGGCGAATCTCTACGGTGCGACGCAACCCGGCGGCTCGCTTTACGGACTCAACAACAGTAATCCGTTCGACGCGCGGTTTTTGGCGGACGGCACCGGCCAGGGGCGAGTCCTCGGCGGTGTCATCACGTTCGGTGGTGGCGTAGCACTGTATGTGGGCGGCAAAGTGATCGGCGGGCTTGGCGTCAGCGGCGATAGCGCATGTGCGGACCATGCGATCGCTTATCGAATGCGCAAACTAGCCGGCTTGGACGGTATTCCCGCAGGAGTTGGAGCAGGCAATACCGACAACATCCTCTATGCGACGAACCCGGTTCCCGTCGGTTTCGAGCATCCCCACTGCTTTCCGAGTGACCTGAGCGCCCAGCAAATCGCTCATCCCTGAGCGCAAGCGGACACACGCACACCGGGTCCCACGCGCGATAGGTCCTCGCGTGGCCCCGGTTCTCTCGGCACGCTCGAGCGCGCTCGTCACTGCAATCTCCCCTTTGCCGTCACGCCGTCAGCCCTCCGGGCGTAATATCGGGGTCGCATAATTATTGCGCTTCGATAGTAAAACTATTTCGCGCAATATTTACGCGAGACATTTGCATGACAAGAAATTCGCGGAATCGTTAATTAGTGCTTTCCGGACACGCCCTACATGAGGGTCGGCAGAGAAAGACTACGTATAGTCTGATACTGGCACGGGTGATTTTCGCACCGTTGCCAGGGAATCCTTACATCGGACAGAGCGGGGACGTTTTTCTCGACCCGAATCCAGCGAAAATAGGCATATCCTCCTGCGATAACCGCCATTTTAGGGCTATCTTCATTTCATATTAGCCCCATTTCCTCACTTGATAACACGAGAAATCTCGGTAGCATACGCCGGGCCCGAGCCACCCCCGTCCGCAAACTACCCGAGGTCCCGCAGTGCAATATCGCCTACTTTTCCGCCAGCTCTTTTCCGCCATCGTTTCCTGGCGTATTAACGCTAGAACATTATTTACCAGCTTCTTATTCATATCAATCTCGATTCCCGCATCGCTTTGGGCACCTAATGCGCTCGCTCAAAGCACGCTCACGATCAATGGTGTGACCTATACCTATTGCGCTAGCGAAGACAACCGCTGCTCTTTCAGCGGTACCGCAAACGTTGTCTTCGGCACCGCGAGCCCGCTTCAGTACACGCTCAATGGGCCGTTCACGAACGGCGTGACCTGCTCGAACGGCGTCGTGTCCCAAACCGATCCGGCCTACGGCTATCAAAAAAGCTGCTGGTACAGCGCGGGAACATCGAGCACGACGACGAGCACCTCTTCGACCTCGACGACCTCGACGACCTCGTGGACGAAATGTGCGGTTGAAAACGGCACTTGCTCGTTCAGCGGCACGATGACCGTCCTTTATGGCGGCAGCACGACCGCCAACAACGTGAAGAAGACGTTCACGAATGGGACCGCGTGCACGAACACGGCGTTCGGCACGGATCCCGACTACGGCGCCAACAAGAGCTGCTGGATTCCTTCGTCGGGAACGACGAGCACGAGTTCCGGCACGACCTCGACCAGCTCTCCGAGCACCTCGACGACGTCGACGGGCACGAGCAGCACGGGCACCACGAGCACTTCCACCGGCAGCACCGGCACCACGAGTACGACATCGACGTCCACGGCGAGCGGCAAGATTACCTGTGCCGCACCGGTCGCCAGCGCGGGTGGAACGCCTAACGGCCTGATCTCCGCGGATACGCCCACTGCCGACGGTACACGCCTCTTCGCGCAGGGCAGCACGTTCAAACTGTCGTTCGTCACGTCCGCACCGGCGGCCGACTCCGTCGTCTGGTCGGTTCAGGACTACGTCGGCAACATCAAGGGCAGCGGCACGTTTGCGGTTGCCAGCGGTACCCAGACGAATACGCTGTCGTGCCAGGCCTCGCTCGGCGGCTACTTCGCCGTCACGGCGACGCTGACCCACGCTGGCGGCACGCTGCCGCAAGCCGGCACGCGTCCGACCGGTATCGCGACGTTCGGCGTCCTGCCGAACGAGTCGGGTGTCATTCCGGCAGTCACGTTCGCGCATCAGGACCAGCATCGTTTCGGCATGCAAGGCTTCAACAGCAACGCGGCAGCGCTCGCGGCGCTGGGCATCTCGCAAACGATCGACGATCGCGAGCTTTCGGCCATGGAGCCCAACGGCCCGAACACGTGGTCGCCCTCGATGAGCGGGTTGGACCCGGCCTATACGAACGGCAAGGTCATGCGTCTCGTGCGCCTCGATGGCATTCCGGGATGGGCCAGCCCGACGGGCGGATTCCAGGACGACACGAACGCGCCGAAGGATCTCACCTACTATCGCAACTTCATGTCGCGCGTCGGCTCGGACACGTCTGCGATCCGGCAAACGTACTTCCCGAACCAGCAGAACAACTATTACCAGGTGACGTGGGAGCCGCAGTGGACGGATTCGCAATCGAATTTCGTGCAGATGTATGCGGCCGTCTACGCCGGATTGCACGCGAGCGATCCTAACGCTGTCGTCATGGGCACGACCAATCCGCTGGTCGCCAACTGCCAGACCGAGTGCACGAGCGGGTATCTGCAAACGTACGCGGCGCTGGGGCTGGGTCAATACATCGACGGCATCACCACGCACGGTTACTACAACGCCGGCACCTACCCGTCGCATCCGCCCGAGCTCTATGACACGGACCCGAACCCCGCCAACGTCGCCAATGCGCTCGACAAGCAGATGCAGGCCCTGCGCGCGCAGATGCAATCGGTCAAACCGAACATGCGTCTTTGGTCGACCGAGCTCGGCATCAGCTACGATCCGGGCGTGGCGTACGGACCGAACTCCCCGTCGTCGAATCAGCTCTACGCGCAAGCCGCCGTTGCAGCGCGCGCACACCTGATCATCCTCGGCGAGGGCGCGCAGGTCACGTACTTCTTCTATGGGCCCGACTATCCGGATGAGGTGGGATACGGCACGTTCTTCGACGTGACCAATCCCCAAGGACAGTACGGTGCGAACAATCTGAGTCCGAAGCCGCAAGCGATGGCATTCGCCGCGATGACGCGCATCATCGACGGCACGCAAACGCTCGGACGCCTGAAGAATCTGCCGACGATGGTGTATGGCTACGCGTTCCAGCAACTGGGGGGCGGCAAAGTGATCACGGCATTGTGGACGCACAACAATGCACAGTGGCCCACGTCATCCGGCGCGTACAGTCCGACGTACAGCACGTCTTACGCGCTGCCCGTCGACGCGAGCGGCACGAGCGGCAACGTGACGGTGCTCGACGTCATGGGCAATGCGAAAACCGTGCCCTATTCGAATGGTGTCGCCAACCTGACGCTGACCGAATCGCCGATCTACGTCGTATCGTCGAACGCAACGGTGACGAAGGCCAACGCGACCTTGCCGGTGGGCTATACCGGTCAATAAACACGCGGCTCACCACGCTGTTCCGCCACCCGATGCAGGTCCCGGTTGACGGGTAGAATGCGGCGAGTTGTTCGAAGTGCCGGCGACATGCCGGCGCGATCGAACAACTCGCCGTCGACTTTCCCGCCTATCGAGGACTAGCGTGAACGATCTATCCGCCTTCCCCATTACCCGCAAATGGCCCGCAACGCATCCCGAACGCATCCAACTCTATTCGCTGCCCACGCCGAACGGCGTCAAGGTGTCGCTCATGCTCGAAGAAACGGGACTGCCCTATGAGCCGCACCTCGTCCGTTTCGACACGAACGACCAGGGGTCGCCGGAATTTCTCTCGCTCAATCCGAATGGCAAAATTCCGGCCATCATCGATCCGCAAGGTCCGGGCGGCAAGCCGCTCGCGCTGTTCGAATCAGGCGCGATTCTGATTTATCTGGCCGACAAGAGCGGCCAATTCATACCGCACGACGAGGCACGCCGCTACGAAACGATTCAGTGGCTGATGTTCCAGATGGGCGGCATCGGCCCCATGTTCGGCCAACTCGGTTTCTTCAACAAATTCGCGGGCAAGGACTACGAGGACAAGCGACCGCGCGATCGCTACGTCGCGGAAGCGCGCCGCCTGTTGGGCGTGCTCGACGGGGTGCTGGCCCACCGCGAATGGATCATGGGCGACGACTACACGATCGCCGATATGGCTACGTTGCCATGGGTGCGCAATCTCGTCGGCTTTTACGAAGCGGGCGAGCTCGTCGGGTTCAACGACTTCGTTCACGTCAAGCGAGCGCTCGAGACATTCGTCGCGCGGCCGGCTGTCGTTCGAGCGCTCGACATCCCCAGCCGGGGGTAACGCATCACCGCAACACCGTCAGGGAAATATGGGCGTCTTGGGCTCCCCGCCTTCGATGTCCACCTGCGGAAAATGCTCGTGCACCATCTGTTGGATTTCCTGCTCACGTGCCTGCGGCACGTCGACCATCAGCAAGAGCTGCCCCGCCTTGATCGCGGCTTGAAACCGCTCGAGACGCCGACTGGGTTCGTCGACGCCGATCATCGTGGCCGTCCACGCACCGAACCCCGCGCCGGCGAGCGTCAATGCAACGACGGCACCCCCCGCAATCGCGAGCTGCGCCGGCGGAAAAACGAGTGCGACGAGCCCCGCAAGCGCGCCGGTCGCGCCACCAAACGCCGTACCGCGCGCCAGTGCGGCGACGACGTCGCTGGTTTGCAGCAAGGAGGCTTCGGGCAGCGCATCCAGGGTGACGCTGTGGTTGGCCAGGACGTGAATATGCCGCCAGATGATCCGCGCGCGCAGCAGATCTTCGACGATGGCTTTCGCCGAGCTCGCGTCCGATACGAGGAAATAGAGGCGCCGCATGTCGGGTCCTCCTTTGAGGTGGTGCCGATTTCAGTTATAGACGATAGCGCGGCCGCACGATGCGGCCACTCCCTCACATCTGCCTGAAAAGACCTACGGAGGCGGCCATTATGTCCGCCGCACTGTAATACCGCTTACGTTTTGTCACCAGAGCGGCGTCAACTCGTGTCGTCGACGTGGCGTTAAACGGGCAGCGCTGAACATTTTCAGCTGCCCAACAAGGAGTCACCTATGAAGACGATTTTCGCTGCTCTCGCTTCCGCTCTCATCGTTTCGACGGCTTTCGCACAGACGACCGCGCCCGCGCCGACGACCGGCGCCTCCGCTGCCGCGCAGACGGGCCAGGCCAATCTGAAGGCCGGCGCCGGAGCGTCGACGAGCGGGCTGAAGGCCGATGCGTCGACCAACGACGCTGCCACCGCAACCAACAAGGCGAGCACGGACGTTCATACGACCAGGAAGTCGGCGACACACGCGAAGAAAACTCACGCGCACAAGATGAGCAAGAAGCACGACACGAGCGCAAGTGCAGACAAGACCAGCACGAAAGCCGGCAACGAAGCGGCCGTCACGACGCCCGTGACGACAGATGCGAAGGCCCCGGTCAAGGCCGGCGCCAATGCCGACACGAAGGCTGATGTCAAAACCGATTCCACGGTCAAGACACAATAAATCCGACCGTCTCGGACGTGCATCGGCTCAGCTGACGCGAAGCCGGGCACACCGCTGAAGGCGAGCGCTCCCGCTCGCCTTTTTTTATCTGCGTCGCCCGAGACCCGGGAAGCGGCCCGGGAAGCAATTCTCAGCGCTTCTAATAGAAACGATAAAAACAAAAGATTTTTCAAAAAACTGCATCAATCCCAGACTAGCGGAGCCATTTGGGCTAATCACGGCAAATCACCCCCGCCGTCGTCCCCAACGCTTGCACCGCGAACCGGTGCGCGCATCTGGTACTGCCGCATACCCGCCTATAAAAAAGCTTTCGCTTCGTAATATATATTCCATTTTGTAAAGATCACATCTTTACGGAGTGTAATAAATCTAAAAGAGTAATTAGCAGTCCTAATTAAAGGAGGAGATGTTGAAAGCCTTTCGATCCGCGCCGCTTCTTGCGGCTCCAAGCTTGTTGGCGATCGCCGCAGGTATGACAGTTTCCGGGAGCGTTGCGGCACAGGCGCTCCCGGCAAGCAGCCAATCTCAGGAAATACGGTTGCTCAAGGAGCAAATCGACAGTTTGAACAAGAAGCTCGACGCGCTCGCGGCAAGTCAGGCGCGAACCGAAGCCGCTCAAAGGGCACAGCAACCGTCACCGGCCGTCCCGGCCGCGAATACAGCGGCCTATGCGGGCGTCGATACCGTAGCGCCGAAATCGAGCTGGACCGATAATCTGCCGCCGCGCCTGAAGTCCTTGCTGGAAGTGCTGGGCGAGATCGACTTCTACGGCAACCTGGATCTCTCGGTCGATTACGCAACGAAAGGCCTTGCCAGCTCGTACACGTTGCCCGACGGCACCGTCGTCAGCCCACGCGGCCATATGGGATGGCAGCCGGACATCTCGACGAATCTTTCCTATTTCGGCTTGAGAGGCAAGCGCTCGCTCGGCTCGTCGAAGGATCTGTCATTCGTCTATCAGTTCGAAACGCAGCTCGATGTCTCGGCAACGTCCGGTACCGGCAATTCGAACTCGGCACAGGATTCGACCGTCAAGGGTGCGCTGACTTCGCGCAACAGCTACATCGGTATCGCCTCGTCGAAGTGGGGGGCGTTCAAGGTGGGCAAAACCGATGCGCCCTACAAGAACTCCACGGCAAGACTGAATCCGTTTTCAGGAACGCTCGGCGACTACGGCGCCATCATGGGCAATACGGGCGGCGACAACCGTGTCGAATTCGGAACCCGCCTCGATCACGCGCTCTGGTACGAATCCCCGAACTTCCACGGGTGGTCGTTCAACGCGCTCGTTTCGCCCGGGCAGAACCGCGGTTACGAGAACTCCACGCAGGCTTCGGGCGAATCGAACTGTACGGGCGGCAACATACCCGGCAGCGGCGGCGGCCCCGTGGCCTGTAACGACGGCAGCTACGGCTCCGCATATAGCGCCAACATCGCCTATCAGGGTGGTCCGTTTTATTTCACGACCGCGTACGAACTTCACAAAGCGGTCAACCGATCAGGGGACGTGACCTCCACGCCCGCTGCACTCGCTTCGTTGGACGGAACGGACCCCAACGATATCGGCAACGAATGGGCTTGGAAGGTCGGCATGCAGTACAAGCTCCCCACCCATACGACGCTCAACGGCGTCTATGAGGTGATGCGCCGGAAGATTCCGGCGTATCTCGAGGTGCAAAACGAACGCAGCCGAAACGGGCTCTGGCTTGCAGTGACCCAGGACTTCACGCCGAAGGACAGCGTGAGCCTGGGCTGGGCGCATGCGTTCCACACACCAGGCGATCCGGGGCAGCACAATACGCCGCCTGTCGATCCGACCGCGCTTGGCACGGCTAATCCGCACAATGCGGCTAACCTATTCGCCGCGATCATCCGGCACAAGATCGACAAGCATACGACGGTGTATGCCGACTACGCGCTCATGCTCAATCAGCCCGCTGCGCACTATGCGCTGGGCGCGGGCGGCCGCGCGGTGACGGTGGACTGCCATGACGGCAGCTCCGTTTCGCAGGGCGCGCCGTTCTGCTATGCCGGTGGGCGCGAAATGGGCGTATCGGTAGGCCTCAACTACAAGTTCTGAGCGAGAACCACCGGCGGCTCATGCAGCGATGCGTCGAGCCCTTTCGCCATCCCGAGCGCCTGGCGTTCGAAAAGCCGCCGGTAAATACCGCGTTCGATGCGAATCAGCGCATCATGATCTCCTTGCTCGACGATGCGGCCACGGTCGAGCACGAGAAGGCGATCCAGCGCTCGCACGGTCGACAAGCGGTGCGCGATGACGATCGTCGTGCGTCCCACCATCAGCCTCTCCATCGCCTGCTGGATCAGCGCCTCGCTTTCGCTGTCGAGGCTCGATGTGGCTTCGTCGAAGATCAGAATCGGCGCATCGGCAAGAAATGCCCGGGCGATCGCGACACGCTGACGCTCGCCGCCGGACAGCTTGACGCCACGTTCGCCGACGAGCGTTTCATAGCCTTTGGGCAACGCGGCAATGAACTCATGCGCATTCGCCAGCCGGGCCGCGCGTTCGATCTCGGCACGCGTCGCGCCGGGGCGCGCATAGGCGATGTTCTCCGAGAGCGTCCGATGAAAGAGCAACGGCTCTTGTTGGACGATCGCGATTTGCGCACGCAGCGAGGCTTGCCTGACCCGCGCGATGTCTTGACCGTCGATCAGAATCGCCCCGCTTTGCACGTCATAAAGCCGCTGAATCAGCTTGATGAACGTGGTCTTGCCCGAACCCGAATGGCCGATCAGGCCAATGCGCTCGCCCGGTGCGATGCGCATCGAGAAATCGGCGTAAAGCGGCGCGGCGTGCGCATCGTAGCGGAACGTCACGTGCTCGAAGCGAATTTCGCCGCGCTCGATCGCGATCGCCGGCGCATCGGGCTCGTCGTCGATGCCAAGCGGATGGTTTTCGAGCGCGACGAGCTCTTCCATGTCATTGACCGAGCGCTGCAGATTGCGCACGAGCATCCCCACGTCGCGCAGGTAGCCTTGCAAGACGAGGAACATGGTCAGCGCAAATGTAATGTCGCCCACGCTGGCTTCGTCCCGCATCCACAAAATGAGCGCCGCCCCGAGCATCGCCGCCTGCATGGCCGCAAGCATCGCATTTTGTGCTCCGCCGTTGGCCGTGCCGCGCACCCAGGCCCGCCGGGTGCGGCTGCGCCATCTACCGACGACGCGCGATAGACGCTCCTCCTCGCGCAGCTCCGCGCCGAATGCCTTGACGACAGAGTTGCAGGTCACCGCGTCGGCCAACGCGCCGCCCATGCGCGTATCCCACGCGTTGCCGAGCCGCGCGGCCGGTGCGACGAAGCCGACTGAAAGCCCCGCCGTGACGACGACGTAGACGAGCGCGCCCGCGCCGACGACGGCTCCCATGGCCGGCCAATGCATGCCGAGCAGCACGGTCGCGCCGACGAGCATGGCGAGCGAGGGCAACAGGCCGATCAGCAGCGTATCGTTGAGCAGATCGAGCGCCCACATGCCGCGCGTGATCTTGCGTACGGTCGAGCCTGCGAAGCTGTTGGCGTGCCAGTCGGACGAAAAGCGCTGCACGCGGTGGAACGCATTGCCCGCGATCTCGCTCATCATGCGCAGCGTCAGCGCGATGATGTCGAGGAACATCAGGTAGCGCAGCAGCGCGGCGGCGACGCCCAGCGCGATCAACGCGGCAAATGCGCTCAGCGCCGCGTCGAAGGCAGCCGCCTTGGCGTGCGCAGCCGTCGCGAGGGCGTTGACGAGGCGGCCTGCGAAGTACGGCGTCAACACATCGGCCAGCGCGCCCGCCAACGAGAGCAGCACGATGGTGCCGATTCGCCACGGCTGCTTGCGCCAGTGAGCAAAGGTATAGCCGAACACGCTCTTGAATGCACGGCCGCCGAAATCCAGTTTCTTGCGGGTCATAAGTGCTCCGCCCCGGGGACGCCGAGGCGTACCGGGGAATCGAAATCAAAAAAGAATGCGTCTACAGCGCCAGGCTTTCGCCTGCGCGCGCAAACCGCGAGTGATTGGTTGGGACGTTCAGCCGGGAAGTACGATGCCCGGGTGCGGCAAAGCTAGCTGTGCCGCGGAGGTACCGTGACCGCGAAGGCCGGGAGTGGGGCCACGTAAAGGACGGCTGAAAGCGTTGTCGACACCATTTGGACGCCTCCTTTGCGTGTGGACGAAGTGAACGGAATGAATGAACCGGACTGCGATTGCAAGATTGTAGCAGCGGATGCGGCAACGCGTGGCCCGTCCGAGAATATCCCGGGGAACGAACCGGCTATTTTCGCGGAGAGGGCCCACAACGCTTCGGCCCCCGCGGCAATGCCGATTCAACCCAGTCCAAAGTCGACCCGAGTAGTCGGCCCGGTATCGTTCAGATCCTTGGCATCCAGCTTCGGCGTCGCGATGGATACCCGCTGGGCATCGACTTTCAAATACTGGCGAACCGCCTGAGCGCGACGCTGCGCCAGATCGCGAAGGCTCGCCTCGTCGATGGGAGCATGAGCGGCCAGTATCCGCTTCATGTCGTCGTCGGGCAGCGTCTTCGTGAGGCCGATGAAGTTGCGCTGCTTCTTGAAATCGGCGTCCTTGTAGGCCTTCGTCAAATACTCTCTGTATTCGCCCGGTGCGAACGTCACCGACGACACATCGGCATCCTGCGCGCTCCCACCCTGCGATTTGAGCTTTTCCTTGCGCACCAGATCGTCCACATACGCCAGCCTCAACGCGGGCGTATCGATGGCGGGATCGGCGCGGCCCGTCAGGTCCAGTTTCACTTCCGGTTTATCGGCGAGCAACTTCGCAATCGTATCGAGCTTGCTGCGCGTCGAGTCGGTCAGCTCGGCCGATCCCGGCGCAAACGCGACGTAGCGAAGCTCCCGTGCACCGCTCTCCCCGCTACCGCCCAACGCGTTCGCGAGCAGCGTGAACGGTGCCGTCACCGCACGCTCGACGAGATGCAGAATCGCGCCCCAAATGAGACTGCCCAGGCTGAACTGCGGATTCGAGAGGGAACCCGAGACCGGGACGTTCACATCGATCTGTCCGCGCGAGTTCTTCAACAGCGAAATGGCAAGGCGCACCGGCAGCTTCGTTGCGGTGTCGTTCTCGACATGGTCACCGAATGTCAGCTGATCGATGAACAGGTGATTGTTGGCCGTCAGCAGATCGTTTTCGAGCTTGTAGTGCAGATCGACATTGAGCGTGCCCTTCGTGATCGGATAGCCGGCATATTTGACCGAGTAGGGCGTAAGGTTCGTGAGCTCGATGTCGTGCGCGCTCGCACTCAAATCGAGCGACGGTTTCTCGACGAGCGGATTGACCGTACCGCGGATTGCGATGGGGCCGTTGCCGGCCAGGCTCGCCCCGACGTCCACGGGGGCCGGCGTGGTCGAATCCGTGCCGAATGCGCCGATCGTTCCCGTAATGTCGACGAGGTTCGCGTTGTAGTTCGGTTTCACGAAGTTGTCCGTGTATCGGACGTGCCCTTGCTGCAAGACGACCTCGCCGACATGAACACGGACCGGATTCGACGGCGTGGACGGAGCGTTGTGCGCCACCACCACTTCGCTCGTGTGCCCGCGATGCGTGGCGGCGTCTGTCGCCGCTGCGTCGCTCTTCTCGCGCGCGAGCACATCGTCGAGATTGAGCTTGCCCTGTGCGCTCAGCAGCACGCTGCCGAAGAACTGCGCGAACGTCACACGGCCGATGTCGATATCGGTGGCCCGCCCGTCGTAACGCACATTCGTACGCGCCAGCACCAGTGAACGCCATCCCGCGAGCGGGGCCGAAGTCACGCGGTCGAGCAGCCGTACATCGACGAGCGCCGCACCGCCCCGGTAATTCGCCTTGACGCCATCTTTGGTCGTCGACAACTTCAGTTCGCCCCCGGCATTGACGAACGCGCTCTTGACGGCGGCGTTCAAGCTATCGCCGAAGTACGGCTCGAACGCCGCCACGTCGAGACGGTTCGCATGGAGCTTCAGCGACGCGTCGAGCGGGCTCGGCACGACGCTTCCCGAGGCTTCGAGCATACCCTTGCCGTTCAGCGTCGCATCGAGCTTGATGGGCAGCGGACGGCTCATGTCGTCGCTGACGTTTTGCGCCTCCAACTGAATGGAAGAAACGTGCACGGCCGCCGGCCGGGCCGGCACCTGATCGACGATATCGGCCGACGCGTCTTTCAAACGCAATTCGCCGATCGAGTAATGCCACGCGGGGGATTCGCCCGCGGGCTGACCACCGTTGGCCGCGCGGGCGTCGCGAGACTTGCGTGCGACGGCCGGCCGCTGAGCGTGGTCGGCCTCGTGCTCGCTCGCGCGCGCATCCGCGGGCGCTTGTGCCGGTTTCGGCGCTTCGGCCCACGCCGCAAGATCGATGCGGCCGTCCTTCAAGCGCGTCGCCTTGACCGCGAGGCCGGTCGCCTCGACGCTCAATAGTTCCGCCTTGCGTCCCGCAAGGTCGATCTGCTTGACGCCGATGCGCGCGTCGCCGAGCGCAACGTCTCCCGAGCCGCTGGAACTGGCCAGTTTCAATGACTTGAGCGTCAAGTCGCCATCGCTCACGTGCACATTCACCGGCGCCTTCGACCAATCGACCTTCACCGGCAAGTTCGCCCCGAGCGTGCCAGCCGAAACCTTCGCAGCCGTGGCGTCGGCCAGATACGGCTGGGCCAGCGCGAGCGGCAACGCCTCGGCCGCGAGCTTTGCATCGGCGGTTTTGGCGTCGAGATCGAACGAGCCGGTCGCCGCAAGCGTGCCGCCCTGGGCGAGGGCCGTGCGCACGGCGTAGCGCACCGGGCGCTTGGCGAGCGTCGAAAAATCGTCGACCGCGACCGTCAGATGGTTGAGCCCAAGCGCCACGGGCCGAGCGGGCGTGCGGTCTTCGAGTGCGATGTCGCCGTCGTTGAGCGCCAAACGCTTGATCGAGAGATCGAGCGGCGTCACGGTGCCGGCCGCGCCGGATGCCGCGGCCGGCACCGATGCGGCTGATGCGGCCGAGCCTGCGGACGCACCCTCCGGCGCGGCGGCAAACGTACGCGCCACGCTGAGTTCGCCCGAACGCTCGCGCACCAGATGCAATGACGGCTGGTCGAGCCGAATTTCGTCGAAGCGGAACACGCGCTTGAACGGTTCGAGCGAAGCCGCGGCAACATGCAGCGCATGCGCCGAAAAAAGCGGCGCGCTGCGTTCGTCGACGACGCGCGCATCGGCCAGATCGGCGGTGCCTGTCACAGTGAGCGCCGGCGCATCGCCGGTCATCACGAAGTGCAGCTTCAGATCGCCGGCAAGCCTGCCGTTTTGCACGGTGACCGGCAGCTTGACCGGCGCGTACGACAGCAGGCGCGGCACATCCAGATCGGCAAACTTCAACGCGATTTCCGATTCGCGCGACGCCGCGAACGGTTTCGTCTTGCCGCCAACGCTGATGGGGCTGCCGTCCACACGCGCGACAAAACGAGGATCGACGAAGATATCGGTCTTCGAAGGCAGCGTGGCGACGAACGGCACGCCCAGCGAGAGCTGATCGATCACATGCCGCGCGCCGAGCAATCGGTCGTCGAAATCGATGCGGCCGTTGTCGACATCGATGTTCGAGACGGAAAAACGCGCCGGCCCCGTTTGCGGCTTGGAAGGCGTCGAGAACTTTTCGACGATATCCGTGAAATTGAAGCGCTGCGCATCGAGCCGCACGATGTTCGCGTGCGGCGAATCGATCGTCAACTCGTCGACGATCGGCGCAAAGCGCAGGATCGTGAGCCATGACAGGCGCACGACGAGACGCTCGGCGCTGAAGAAATCGCCTGGCGCCGCCTTTTCGCCGATGCGGATGCGATCGGCTTCGAGCCGCAGCGTGTAAGGATTGAGCGTGACACGCCCGATCGTCACCGGCCGCGCCAGTTGGGCGCTCAGTTGCTGTTCGGCTACGTGCCGCAGAAGCGGCGGCGCGGCGAAAAATCCAAGCAGCCCGAAAAGGGCGACGATGACGACGATCGAAATCGCCCACCGACGCGCACCGCGCGAGCGCACCACGCCGAGTAGCCGGGTCAGCGCGCCTTCATTGCCGGCATTAGAACTGCTCGTCATCCACCCTCCGGTTTACTTGCGCACGAGCGCGGGCGGTTGCCAATTGCCATCCGCGGCGCCGGTTTGCGGGGCGTAAAGCCGCAAAACGAGCTCAAAGGGGCCCTTCGGTGCCGGAACCCAATTCACCTGTCGCGCACGCCCGGGCGACGCGCTCTGGACATAGATGTCGACCGAACCGTCGCGGTTGCGCCGCAGACCGTCGCGCGACGCGACCGAGAGATGCGGCAGCCGGCCATCGGCCAGGGCGCCATCCGCGGTATAGGCGGTCAGTGTCCAGAACCCGCGCACCGGCGGCAAGGCCTTGGCCGAAAAATGCAGGACATAGCGGTTATCGCCGTCGAGCGGCTCGCCCTGCGCGTCGACGGACGTGGTCGCCACGATATCGTCCTCCTTCGTTCCGCTGCCGGGGCGCGTAAACGTAGCGTACGCCCGCAGCGCGTAATCGTCGGCATAGTGTCCGACGCCATCGGCAAGCCACGTCCAGCCGTTGCCCGACAGCGCGTTGACGGGCGCGCTGGCAAGCCGTGCATGCGCATCGGCGATGCCGTCCTTGATCGCATCGGCCGCATCGCGCGGCAAATGCGCGGCTTCGCCCGGTTTCACACCGAGATCGGCGAGGATCTCGATCTCATGCGCCTCGGCCGCGGAAGGCGGATTGTCGCGCAAGGCATCGGCAAGACGCCCGAAGAAAGCATCTGGGTCGAGCGCGGCCACCGCCCTGGTTTGTGCGGCGGGCGTGTCGGCAAGCGCGATCGATTCGCCGTCGCTGTCCGATTCCGCGCGTTTGCCCGGCTTGAGCCGTTTGCCGCCTTTCGCGCGTTTGCCGTGCTCCTCGACGAAAGCCGAAAGCGGTTCGAGACGCACGAGGCTTTGCAGTCTTCGCGCGGCTGGCACCTCGCGAGGCCCCGTCGCCGCGAAGCGCACCGAGAGCCACAGGCTCATGCCCGGCGCATCGACACGTTCGACGTCAGGAGGCAACTGCCGGTCCCAGCCCGGCGCCACGAACGCGATAGCGCTCGGCTTGGTGAAACCGCGCGCATTGGCAAACTTGCCCGTCGACCAGACGACGTTCGTCCACATATCGAGCGCCCGGGCTTCGAGGTATTCGCCGCGCGTATTCGGCAGTAAGAGCACCATCGGCTCGGCGCTCGGATCGAGCCACGCCGTCGATGCCAGCGTGTCCACATCAGCGTGCGGCAACACGCCGGCATCGTCCACGGCCGGTAACGTGTCCTGGCGTTGCAGCGTGTTCACTCCCGCTCCGGGCGCCTGCCCCGCCGCGGCCGCCGCGCGGGCACTCGTCATCACGACGAGCGGGTAACCGAATACATAAGAGTCGGAGACTTCGTCCTTGGTCCAGCCAGGGTTACGAGGCGTGCTGGACGTGTGCATCGGCGCGGCACATCCGGCCAGCACGAGCACGGCAACGCCGACGATCCATGATGCAGCCCCGGCGGGTGAGAATGCGTGTCGCATTGTTGTTGTCTTTTTCATTTAGGAGTCGATGAAATATCCGCAAAACGGCATCGAGGATCCGACACATGGCACGCCGTCCGGCAAAGACGGCGCTCCCGGCTTCGTGTCGGATCGCGAAAGGGTTTTATCGTATCCTCAGGCGGTAAGCAAGGACAACTCCGAAGCGAGGCCCGGATATACGTTTTGTTCGCTTTTTCCCGCTCCGACCGCACGACGCCGCCCGAAACCCACAATGTGCCCACGCGAAGCCCTTCATGACGCGAGCCGCAGCGGCGCCGCGGCCGGATGGACCGGGTTTGCGGCGTGCGCGAAACTGCCGCTTGACCTTCCAATGATGGGAAGGTCAAAACTGTCGTTCATCGCGGCAGTGTCCGCTTGCCTATGCCGATTCCCATCATGACCGATCTCGCCTCTCCCCCAGCCGCGGCGGCCTCGCCGGCCGCGACCGCCGAACTCGATATCGGCGGCATGAGCTGTGCCTCGTGCGTGCGGCGCGTCGAAAAAGCGCTCTCGCGCGTTCCCGGCGTCGTCGACGTCTCGGTGAACCTCGCAACCGAGCGGGCCAGTGTCGGGCTCGCCACCGCCGCCGCGCCTGCGACGCTCGAGGCGCTCGTCGCGGCAGTCGCGGGGGCCGGCTACGAGGCGCGGCCCGTCGTCGAGGCGCCACGTGGATCGGACCGCGATTCGGGCACTGCGGCCGCAGGCACCGATGCCGATCGCGATGCCGCGCGCCATCGGCAATCGCAGCGCGAGCTGGCTGCGGTGGCCGTCGCCGCCGCTTTCTCTTTGCCACTGATGTTGCCGATGCTCGCCGAAGCCGTCGGCGGTCACTGGATGCTGCCGGCATGGCTGCAGTTGATATTGGCAAGCGTCGTGCAGTTCGCCTGCGGTGCGCGGTTTTATGTCGGGGCCTGGCATGCCGTGCGCGCTCGCACCGGCAACATGGATTTGCTCGTCGCGCTCGGCACTTCGGCCGCCTATGGGCTCAGCGTGTGGCAGATGAGCGTGCATCCTGGCGACACGATGCGCCTGTACTTCGAAGCCTCGGCCGTCGTCATTGCGCTCGTGCGGCTCGGCAAATGGCTCGAGACGCGCGCCAAGCGCGAGACCACTGCCGCGATCCGTGCCCTGAACGCGCTTCGGCCCGACCGCGCGCGGCTGCGGCAAGCTGACGGCAGCGAGCGCGAAGTGCCGCTCGACGAGGTATGCGTCGGCATGGTCGTTCTCGTGCGGCCCGGCGAACGCGTGCCCGTCGACGGCTCGATTCTCGAAGGGCGCACCCACGTGGACGAAGCCCTGATCACGGGCGAAAGCCTGCCTGTCGCGAAAGCGCCCGGCGACCGGCTGACGGCCGGTTCGATCAACGGCGAGGGGCTCGTGGCCGTCACCACCACGGCGATCGGCGCGGAAACCACGCTCGCGCGCATCGTGCGGCTCGTGGAGACGGCGCAGGCCCACAAGGCGCCGATCCAGCGGCTCGTGGATCGCGTGAGCGCCGTATTCGTACCGGCGATCCTGCTGATCGCCGCGGCGACGTTCGCCGGTTGGCTGCTCTCGGGCGCATCGGCCGAGACCGCCATTCTCAACGCGGTGTCAGTGCTCGTCATTGCCTGCCCTTGCGCGCTCGGCCTGGCCACGCCCGCGGCCATCATGGCGGGCACGGGCGTCGCGGCACGGCACGGCGTGCTGATCAAGGATGCCGAAGCGCTCGAACTCGCGCAACGCGTCACGGTCGTCGCATTCGACAAGACCGGCACGCTCACCGTCGGCCAACCGCGAGTCGTCGCATTCGAAAGCATCGGGATCGAGCGGGACCGGGCATGGACGCTCGCTGCCGCGCTCGAACGCGGCAGCGAGCACCCGCTCGCGCGTGCGCTCCTCACCGCATTCGAAGCGCAAATGCCGACGGAAACGGGCGGCAACGTACCGGCGGCAGCACCGCTGCGGGCGCTTCACGTCCAGGCAGTGCCGGGCCGGGGCGTGCAAGGGGAAGTCGAAAGCGCTACGCTCATGCTCGGCAATGGCGGCTGGCTCGACGCGCTCGGCATCGCCCCGCCAGCACCCGTGCTCGCGCGGGCTCGCGAACTCGAGGCCGCCGGCAATACCGTATCGTGGCTCATGCGCGCCGAAGGGTCGGGCGTGAGCGCAACCGCGCTCGCGCTGATCGCATTCGGTGACACGGTCAAGCCCGATGCACGCGCTGCCGTCGAACGTCTCGCGGCGCGCGGAATCGAGAGCGTGCTGGTGACCGGCGACAACCGCGGCGCCGCAGCTTCGGTGGCCGCTGCGCTCGGCATCGAAACGTTCCACGCCGGGGTGCTGCCCGAGGACAAAGCGCGCGTGGTGCGCGAAATCAAGGCGCAAAGCGGCGGCATCGTCGCGATGGCGGGTGACGGCATCAACGACGCGCCCGCCCTTGCGGCAGCCGATATCGGCCTCGCGTTCGCGAGCGGCACCGACATCGCGATGCATGCGGCCGGGATCACGCTCATGCGCGGCGAACCGTCGCTCGTCGCCGATGCGATCGACATCTCGCGGCGGACCTATCGCAAGATCCAGCAGAATTTGTTTTGGGCGTTCGTCTACAACCTCATCGGCATTCCGCTCGCGGCGCTCGGTTGGCTCAACCCGATGCTCGCGGGCGCCGCGATGGCGTTTTCCAGCGTCAGCGTCGTCACGAACGCGTTGCTGCTCAAGCGTTGGAAACGCTAAACGGGAGCGGCTCGCGCATGGGTCTGTGGCAGCCGCCGGTCAACCGCCCCTGTGCGTGTGAGCGGTGCGCGCATGCCTGGCCGATGGCGTCAGCGTCGAAACGGATGCCGAAGGTGCGCCCGGCGCGGCGCCTTGGCGCGACGGCAGCGCGGCAAGCCTTCCCGCCATCGCGTCGGCAGTGCCGCGGATATCCGCCGCCGCACCGGAGGCCGTGTCGAGAAACGCCGCGAGCGCCAACTGCTGGCTGCGCAGCAGCGCCTCGGTTTTTTGCTGTGCGGCGGCGCTTTCGCGCGCTACACGTGCAAGGACGACGAACTGTGCGATCGCGAGCGCCAGCATCAGGACACTCGCGCACGCCATGATAGTCAGCAGGCGCGCGCTACGTCGGCGGCTGGCGGCCGCGGCCCGGCGCTCTTCAGCGAGCGAGCGCGACAGCGCAGCGACGGTCTCGGCCAATGCCGCCGTCGATGCGGTTTGTGCGACCTGCGCCGCTCCGATGGCATCAGCGGAACCGGAAGCGGGCGAGTCGGCCGATGGCGGTGCCAATGACGATGACGATGATGACGACCCCTGCGTGGCGCCCGACGTAAACGCGCGCCTGGCCGGCTGAAGCCTGTTGCGCGCCGGCCCATCGGCCGGCCCGGCTTGAGTCGGGTCCACGCTGCCGGGGTCATCGACACGAAGATAAGCGGCGATGTCCGCGATCCGCGCGCCGGCCGGTTGCGGAATGACTTGCGCGCGCATCGAAGCGGGTGCCGGCTCGTGCAATGCCGGTGTCCCGACTCCCGTCTCGGGATCCGGGGAGAGCGGGACCGTTTCGGCCTCCCGCTCGGCGGCGGCTCGCTGCGCTTCAGCGCGTGCGCGAAGCGAATCGAGCGTATCGGCCGGCACTTCGAAGCCGGCCAACGTGCCCTGACGCGGATCGAGGTTCAATGTTTCCAGGGCGCCGAAGAAATCGCTGTCGAGGCGTTCGCCGGGCGATTCCTCCCGCGAGTCTTCCGGACTGTCACGCCCGACCGAGCCCTCGGCGACGAGCGCGGCGCCTTCGTTGCCCTCAGGGCCTGCTGCAGCAATTGCAGGCGTGCTCGGTTCGGACACGGTGGGATTCGACGGCGCATCCGATGCGGGAGAAGCGGCACGCGCGCGCCGTCGGGCGGTCGCCGGGCGGCTGACGCGAGAGGTCGAAGATGCTGCGGAATCTGCCATAGCTGGAAAGCGGAAAGACGGTAAAGCGAAGAGCGCGGTCGTGGCCGCGCGCGAGCGCGAATCTATTCGGTCGTCGTGTTCGGCGAACGCCGCATTGTCGCACGATCGGCAGGCGCGACAGCAGCGGAATCGAGCGGTGCGGCCACGCCCGATGCGGCGAATTTGAATTATCCTTTGCGCTTCGCGCGGTGGCCACCGCGTTCATCCGATAGGGCCGTTTGCCCCATACGCTTTATGTCCACTTCGATCGACGCTGCCGTCGCGGCGCAAACCAGCGCCCTTCGCGAACACTATGCGCACACGGTCATGCCGCTATGGCGCGGAGCGGGCTACAACGCCGCCCTCCGCCTGCCGTACGAGGCCGTCAGCGCGAACGATCAGGCGCCGCTGCCTGTCGTCCGTTATCGCGCGATGGCCTGCGCGCGGCAACTGTTCGTGTTTTCGCTGGCCGGCGACGCCGAACATGCTCACACGCTGTTCGATTCAATGCGCCGCTATTTCCGCGACGCGCGCCACGGCGGATGGATCTATAGCGTCGATGCTGCCGGCGCGCCGCTCGATACGACGAAAGACCTCTATACACACGCATTCGTCATCTTCGCGTGCGCTCAGTATGCGAGCGCATTCGGCGAGCGCGATGCGCTCGACGTGCTGGCCGAAACGGCAGCATTGGTCGATGCGCGCTTTGCCGCGTCGGGTGGCCTCCTGCATGCCGCGCTCGACGAGAACTTCTCGACCGTGCGCACGAGCGCGCTGCAGAACCCGCTCATGCACTTGACCGAAGCGTACCTGGCCGCCCGTGCCGCCACGGGTGAGAGTGCCTATGACCGCTCGCTCGCGCGGCTTGCCGATGCCGTCGCCGGCACATTCGTGCATGCGCCGACAGGTGCGATCGCCGAATTGCCGATCGGCACGGCGGGCAACCGGCTCGAACCGGGCCACCAGTTCGAGTGGTTTTATCTGGCGGCGAGCGCAGGCAGCACGATCGCCGCATCGGGGCTGGCCGACTCGCTCGAGCGCGCGTTCGTCTTCGCTCAGCGCCACGGCGTGGACGCCGTCACGGGCGGCGTGTGCGCCGCGCTCAACGAGGACGGCTCGATTCAGGATGCAACGCAGCGCATCTGGGCGCAGACCGAATATCTGCGCGCGTTGGCGACACGCGGTACGGCCGACGATCTTCGGGCACTCGCATCGCAAATCGCCGCGTTTCGCGAGCGCTTTTTGCATTCGCGCGGCTGGTACGAGTGCAAGACTCCGGCCGGCGATGTTTCGCGCGCCGATATGCCGTCGACCACGCCCTACCATCTGGCGACGGCTTACGCGTCGTTGCCGGGCGCACGCTGACACCGTGCGTTACGCGCGGATTCCCTCTTAGGGTTTACGGCAGTCACGGCGCTTGCTGAAGGGTCTCGCCCGGGGGATTCGCGCCCGCTCCTTGACTCCGCGCGCGAACGGTTCCTAGAGTGGAACCAATAGGATACGGGGCCGCGCCCCGCAAGGGGCCCCCCGATGACCGACTTCTTCGACCTGGCGCGCGGCGCGCTGCACGCTCAGCCGTTCAGCATGCTGCTCGGCACCGAGCTCGTGCAGATCGGCGAGCATGAAGTGACCTTGCGCCTGGCGATTCGCGACGAACTGCGGCAGCAGCACGGCTTCGTTCATGGCGGTGTCATCAGCTACCTTGCCGATAACGCGTTGACATTCGCCGGTGCGATCGCGCTCGGGCCCCGTGTCGTGACGGGCGAGTACAAGATCAACTATCTGCGTCCAGCCGTGCGCGGGGCACTGCTTGCTCGCGCGGAGCTCGTCTACGCGGGGCGCGGGCACGCCACATGCCAGTGCCGCATCTATCTGCTCGACGGCGACAAGGAAACCCTCGTTGCGCTGGCCCAAGGTACGATCAACCGCGTGGGAGACGGCCCGAACGCCGCGCCGGCGAGCGGTCAGATCGAACAGGCATGACGCTCGAATCGAAAAGCACACTTCGGATCGAAGAAGCGAGCGTCGCCTACGCGTTCATCGACGGCGACGCAGCCTTGCCTTACCTCGTCTTCCTGCACGAAGGTCTGGGCTGCACCGCCATGTGGGGCGACTTCCCCGAGCGGCTCGCAACGCGAATGCCTCTGGATCGCACGGCTGTCTGACGCTAGAATGGCGGCCCCTCGACCATTCGTGCCGGCGTATTCGCGCCCGGTGCATGTCGATCCGCGATCCGATCCATGGCAAAACTTCTGAACGACACCGAATTCCAGCGCTTCACCGAACTTCAGCACAAACAGGCGAGCTTCACGATCACGAGCGAAGAGGCCGACGAACTGCGGCTCATCGTCGAACGCGCGCAACAAAAACGCGACGATCGCGCCGCCGCCATGCGGGCCATCGAAGCCCACATCGAGCAATTCGAGATCACACCCGAAGAACTTTTCTCGCCCGAGCAGATCGGCGAAGCCGCGCGGACGTACGGGCTGATTGCCTCGTCGGCCAAGAAGGAGCGCGTCTTGCCGCCGACACTGACGTTCAACGGCAAGCCCTATCAATGGACGCGCACGTTGCCCGACGAGATTCGCTTGCCGCTCTTCGATGCATTCAAGGCCGGCGAATCGATCAAGCGTTTCCTCGCCACCCCGAAGGACACGACGCGAAACGCGACAACGATCGCTCGCCTCGAGCGCGAAACGGGTAACGTCTATGCCGAAGCATGGCTGGAGGAACTTTCGATCTCGCGCGGGCAAGTCGACGAAGCGGCCACAAAGCTCGCCGCCTAAGGCACGATCGGCGGCCGCCGCCCGAGCGCTCGGCGGGCACGCCGGTTACAGCACCGCGAGCCGCACTGTGTCGCGGCCCGCACGCTTGGCCTCGTAAAGCATCCGATCGGCATGCCGATAAAGATCGTGGGGCAGATGGCGATTCTCGCTGCGGGCACCCCGCCATACGAAGCCGAAACTCGCCGTCAGTACCGCATCGCGCTTCGTGGGATGCGGCAACGCGAGCGCACGCACCGCCAGGCGTAGACGATCGATCGCAGCCAGCGCGTCGCTCGGCGATTCGGCGTTCAGCAGAATGCAGAACTCGTCGCCGCCAAGGCGAATCAGGCTGTCGCCCGCGTGCCGCAACTGATCGCGCACGGCTTGCGCGATTCTCTTCAGCGCATCGTCGCCGGCGCTGTGGCCGTACGTGTCGTTGTAAGCCTTGAAGCCGTCGATATCGAACAGGCAAAACGCAAGCGCGCCATCGACATGCCGCGACGACGCCCGCGCTCCGAACGTCTCGTCGATATGCCGGCGATTGAACGCGCCGGTCAGCTCATCCGTGACAGCAAGGCGCGACAGTCTCGCCACTTCCGATTCCAGTTGGCGAATTCTCGCTTGCAAGCGTCCCCGTTGGGCGTCGTCGCCTTCAACGATCCCTTCTTTCCAGAGCCGCAGGAGAAACGCGCCTTCGGCAGCGAGACCCCGCCCGATGCGGCGGGCCCATGCCGCGCACAACGTCAGCCACGTCTGTCCGCGCGTCGGTCGAGCCCCCTTCCAGGACAGATCACTCATCGATTGCCAGCTCATTTCGGTACCTCGGAATTCATGATGCAGCGGGACGCTCAGGGCCGGTTCAGGCCTCGACGACGATCGTCGAGCAGCGCGGCGAGCTCAATTGAGTTCAGCGAGGCGATTATGCCAAGGCATATCCGGAGCAACTGCAAACAAGTGTCAGGCTCACGGTGGGCGACGCCGACGAGGCGCGTCGCCAGGCCCGTCAGGAGGCTCGCGCCGGCTCGCCGGCCGGCCCGGGCTCGGCTTGGTCGGCTTGCTCGGCCAAGCGGGGCAGCGAAATCACGAATTCGGTTCCCTTGCCTTCCTCGCTGTGGACGGCCACCTCCCCGCCGTGCCGCACGATGACGGTCTTGACGAACGCCATGCCGAGCCCGGCACCGCCTACTTCGGGACGCTGCCCCGCATGGAAGCGGCGGAAGCGTTCGAACAGGCGGCCCTGCTTGTCGAGCGGAATGCCGTAACCCTGGTCGCGAATCGAGCAGGTCACGTGGGCGCCGCCCAGCGACGCTTGCGACGATTCGATCGAGCAGGTGATTTGCGTGCCGTCAGGGCTGTACTTGATGCCGTTTTGCAGGATGTTCACGAGCGAGCGCGTCAGCAGCGACCGCTCGGCGCAGATCCAGCATGCTTCCCTGTCTTCGTAGAAGGCATCGAGACGTATGCCCTTGGCATGTGCCTGCGGCCACACTTGGTCGCTCGCATCCAGCACGAGATCGGCGAGATTCACGGGCTCGAACTCATAGGCCTGCGATTCGGCGCGTGCAAGCTGGACGAAATCGTCCGCAAGCGTCAGCGCGCTCCTGGCATAGCGTGCGATGCGGTCCATGACATTGCGCACGGGCTCGGACTCGATGCGTGCGCGCTCGATCTCGACGAGCGCGAGGATCGATGCGTGCGGCGAGCGCATGTCGTGCGATAGCAGTTGCAAGGCGTCCTCACGCTGCCGTTCGGCTTCGTGCAGCGCCGTGATGTCGACCAGGCCGGCGATCCACCCGGCGGCTTCACCGAACGCATTGCGGCACTCCGAATAACGCAGCAAGTAATCGCGCTCGTCGCGGCCGCGCACTTCGATGCCGGTCGTCATCATGCGCGCGTGCTCGGGCCGCGCCGGGTTCATGACGGCCGGCCAGTCCCGTCGGGCGATCCGCTCGTTTTCCACGTCCGCGTCGATCGTCTTCACGAACGAACAGTCGGCCAGCACGGCGTGCAATGGCCGCCCTTCCGGGCTCGGCGCCGCGAGCCGCGCGCAATACGCTCTTGCCGCACGGTTCGCGATCAACACGACGCCGTTCAGATCGGCAACGAGTATCGGCTCGGGCCCGCTGTCGAGACTGTCCCAGACGAAACGCTTCATGTCTCTCGCGCGTTGCGCCGCCTGAGCCATCAGCGACATCTGCTGTTCGAGTACGTCCCCCATGAATTCGCTCGGCCGCTTCGCCGCTTCGGGCAGCAGATAGGGCTCGGCCGCCAGCTGCCGCAGTTCCTTGCGCAGGTAGGCCATCGTCATTTCCAGACGGCGCCAACTCCACAGCGGATAGACGACGATCAGTCCGAGGATCGCCGGTACGGGCGATACCCAAAGCCGCAGCCCATGCATCAGGACCGCATCGCCCGCGAGCGCGAGCACGCCGAGCGCAATGGCGAGCGCCAGGGAGTACATCGGCGACAGCACGAGAAATCCAACGAGCAGCACCGCCAGCGGCAGGAGCGATGCGGCAAGCAGCTCCGATGACGATGCGGGTCTGATGGCGCGGCCGTGCAGCAACATCTCGAGCACGCTCGCATGCGCATAGACGCCGGGCGTGACGCCAAACCGGCCCGACATCGGCGTGGCGAAGTGATCGTAGAGGCCGGATGCCGTCGAGCCGACGAGCACGATGCGGCCCCGCAGCAACTCGGGCGGCACGGTCCCCGCCAGCACCTGCGCAACCGAGACCTTCCGGAAGGACTCGTCGGGAACGAAAGGAACCAACACACGCTGCTCTACGCCCGGCCCGCCGGACTCGGCGAGCGGCACGGACTCGCGCGCCGGGCGGCCGTTACCGTCACCCATGCCGGCAAGCCGTATCGCGCCTCGTTCGACGGCACGCCGGACCGGAACGGTCAGCTGCGGCCAACGCGTGCGCGCGTCGCCCTCGTATAGCGCGACGCTGCGCACGACGCCGTCGCTGTCGACCTCGAAGTTGATATGTCCGAGCCCCGCGGCGACGTCAGCCAATGCGGCAACGGGCAGCACCGCTTCGCGATGGCCCTCGGCGTCGGCCGGCGCAAGCAGAATCGGCAGATAAGTTTTACTGGCGGCGATCGCCCGGGCAAGCGCTGGATCGTCGGCGCCGGGCTCCGTGAATAGTACGTCATAGACGATCGCGGCCGCGCCGCTCCGTGCGAGCGCATCGATCAGGCGAGCATGCACGCTGCGCGGCCACGGCCACCGGCCCAGCGCTTCGATGCTGTCATCGTCGATCTCGACGACGACGATATCGTTCGATACCGCCTTTGCGGACATCGCAAGAAAATCGTCGTAGACGAAGTGGTCCAGGCTCGCCGTCAGGCGCCAGCTCGAGCTCAGCGCGACGAACGCAATGCCGAGACAGCCCGTCGCGATCCATTCGAGCAAAAACCGCCGCCCTATCGATCGGCCGAGCCGCGAGCGAATGATCCGGGCGAGCAGTGTCATTGCGACGGCCACGCACGCGCGATGGAGCGCTCATGTTCGTATCGGCGCACGTGCCCGCGCACCTGCCGGTGATCGTCGTCTCGCCTCATGGTTTCTCTTTTTCGATGCGATCGAGACGATAACCGAAACCGTGCCTCGGCGCCAGGCGGGGGCCATTCCCCGCGTGCAGGTCAAACTTCGCGCGAACCATTTTCACAGGAGCCCGAATACTTATCGTTTACTATTCTCGCTGCCGCGAAAACGCAGGTTCGCGCGGAAAGCACCCAATCGGGGAATCGGTTCAACCCCTTTTTCTTCGGCACAACGTTTCCATCGGTCAAACCATGCGAATCGCCATTCTTGACGATGACCCAAGTCAGTTGGAGTTTGCCACTCAATCGCTAAGCCCGGCAGGGCATACCTGTCACACGTTCAGCGAGGGCGGCGCGCTCATCCGCGAGCTGCGGCGCGAAAGCTTCGATCTGATCGTGCTCGACTGGAACGTCACCGACATGCAGGGCGACGAGGTGCTCGCCTGGGTGCGCAAACACTGCAACGAGACGCTGCCCGTGCTCTTCATGACCAGCCGGTCGCGCGAATCCGACATCGTCTCCGCGCTCAATGCCGGCGCCGACGACTACGTCGTGAAGCCAGTCGCGGCCCCGGTGCTGCTCGCACGCGTGTCCACTCTCCTGCGCAGAAGCTATCGCCGCGACCAAAGCATCGCGTCGCAGGAATTCGGCGACTATCTGTTCGATCTGCGCGAGAGCATCGTCTATCGTCAAACGGTGCCTGTCACGCTGTCGCAAAAGGAATTCCAGGTCGCGCTGCTGCTCTTCCGCAATCTCGGGCGCCCGCTCTCGCGCAGCCACATCGTCGAGACGGTCTGGAAGCAAACGTCCGACATCCCGTCGCGTACGCTCGATACGCACGTCTCATCGATCCGCATCAAGCTCGACCTGCGTCCGCAGAGCGGGTACTGCATCTACCCGGTCTACGGTTACGGGTATCGGCTCGAAAAGCTCGAAGCGGGCGAGGCCTGAGCCGGTGCCGCGGCGGCAGCGCCCTGCGGCACGCGCGCCGGCGGCCACCGCTCTCGTGGCCGCCGCAACTCACCACGACCAACGCACGCCGGCGTTCCCGCCAATCGTCCGCACGTGCTCCCCGTCGAGGTTCGCGCCCCAGTTGACGGCAGCATAGGCGCTGCCGTGCTTCGAGAAGCGCGTGACCAGGCCCGCGTCGATCCGGCCCGTCGTCTGATTGACCGGCGTTCCGATCGACGTAACGCTGTCATAGGTCTGGCGATCGCCGTTGGCAAACGCGTGCAGCACATTGAACGCCACAAAAGGCTGCCAGGCGGCACCCAGCGCGTCCCATGTCCCGGAGAACCGGACGCCGAACCTCGCCAGCACCGAATTCCCGCTGCCGAACGACACATTGGCCGCACCGTCGTTGAGATCCCGGATCGACAGGTGCTGGTAGACCAACTGGAGCTGCGGCTCCATCGTCAATCCATGTCCGATCGACAGCGGCAGACCGCCTTCGACCGAAGCCGTGACGGCAGTACCGTGCGTGCTGGCATGGACGTTCTCGCTCGATGTCGCATCCGCCGTGAGCGCGCTGCCCGAAACGACGGTATCCGTGTACCAGCCACTGGGCCCGATATGCGTCCAATAACCGGCGAGGCTATATGCGTTGACGGAAAGATGTCCCACGTCGGCACCCTGGACGCCCAGTGCCGAACCGCTCACGCCGCCCGTCGCGCGGGCCATGCCGAGATAGAAGCCGTAGTGGTTCCGGTGCCCCCCCTCCGCGCCGTCCGCATACACGTCGTGGCCGACCTGCAGCCCGCCCATCGAACCGTCGAATTGCGGGCTCACGTCGCCGCCCTCCGACAGCACGCTATGCGCACCCCAGACCCGGCCCCATGCCGCGGGCACCGCGCCCTTCTCTCCGAGGAGCGACTGATCGCCCTGCCGCTGATGGAACTCGTCGATTTGCATCCAGTCGAGCTGACGCATGACGCTCGGAATCTGCGCGTACAGCGCGACCTCGGGCCGGTACAGCGTGACCGGAGTGGCGCCGGCGGCCGGCAGCACGGGCGTGCCGGGGGCTGCGATGATATTGGCCGATGACGCGACGTTCGCGGCCGGCACCGTGTTGCGGAGGTACCAGTCCTGCGAGGTCCCCGCGGTCACGCCGCCTTTCACGAGGTAGTACTCGTACGCACCGGCCTTGACCACGCCGCCGGCCAACGCGAACGCACCGGCATCGGTGGTCGCGCCGTTGGCCGCCGCGACGACCTGGATGCCGTTCGACACGATCGGCGCGCCCTGACCGCCGACGTTCGTCACCTTCAGCGTCGTCGAACCCGTCGCCGTCCCGCCGTTGACGACCAGCTTGTCCGATGCCGCGTTGTCCCCGGCGAGTACGGTATTGAGCGCAATCGTGCCGTTTTGTCCAACATAGCTGTTGACGTTCAGCGTGTTGCCGGCCTGAGCGCCGCCGCCAATTTGAACCAATCCCGCGTTCGTCAAAGTCCCGTTGATCGTAAAGCTGCCCTGCGTGCTGGCTGCGACCGACGACTGCGCATGGCTCACCGCGATCGCGCTGCCTCGCGCAACTTTGGCGTCGGCGCTCGTCACGGCCGCCGACAACGCATTCGCCACCGCGATCGTCCCATTGTTCGTGACGTCGCCGTTGACCGAGCCATAACCGCCGAGCGTGGCACCCGATGCGACGGTCGCCGGCCCGGCCACCGACGCGCCAGTGTGCGACGCATCCCCGACGACGAGGGTGCCGGCCACCACCGACGTTGCACCCGAATAGGTGTTGACGCCGTCGAGCACGAGCGTACCCGTGCCGGTCTTGGTCAAGGCGCCGGCACCCGTAATGCCTTGCGCGATGGTCGACTGGAATGCCTGCGTATCGATCGTGCCGCCATTCGACGTGATCGTCACCGCACGCGTGCTGGACAGATCGAAGCTGCTGCCCAACTGGAGCGTGCCGCCGTCGAACGTCACACCGCCCGACGCACCGCCGAGCGCACTATCCGCCGACACCGAGAGCGTGCCCGCCTTCAGCAGCGTACCGCCCGTGTAGGTGTTGCCCCCGGCCGCGGAAGGCGCCAGCGTCAGCGTACCCGCCCCGTCTTTTTCGACGACACCCGTACCGCCGATCGTTCCGTTATAAACGCCGTCGACACCTTGCTCGAACTGCACGAGGCCATTGTCGGTCACCGTCGGGGGCAGGCTCTGTGCGCTCGCCTGCAGCACGGCGGGCTGATCGACCGTCACGCTCCCCGTGAACTGCGAACCGTCGCCATTGAGCACGAGCGTGCCTTGCTGAACCTCGGCGGCGATCGAGCCGACCACTGCGCCGTTGACCGTCAGCGTCCCCGAGCCCGTTTTGTCGAGCGCGCCCGTTCCGTTGATGGTTTGATCGATCGTCGATTGGAAGCCCTGCGTATCGATCGTGCCGCCGTTCGAGGTGACCGAGATCGCTCGCGTATTGGCCAGATCGAAGCTGCTGCCCAACTGCAGCGTACCGCCGTCGAACGTCACACCGCCCGGGGTTCCGCCGAGCGCGCTGTCGGCCGAGACCGAGAGCACGCCCTCCTTGAGCACCGTCCCGCCCGTGTAGGTATTGCCGCCGGCTGCGGACGGAGCGAGCGTCAGCGTGCCAACGCCGTCTTTCTCGACGGCACCCGAGCCACTCACGAGGCCCGTATACGTGCCCGCCGTATCTTGCTGGAATTGGACAAGACCGTTGTCCGTCACGGCCAACGGCAAGCTTTGCGCACTGGCCCGCAGCGTGCCGGCCGAGTCGACTTGCATCGCGCCCGTATAGCTCGTGTTCGTGCCCGTCAGCACCAGCGTGCCTTGCTGAACCTCGGCCGAGGTCACGCCCATGCCGCCGATCGAATTCGTGATCGTCCAGGTGCCGCTATCCTTTTTCTGCAGCGTCTGGAAGCCCGTGATCGCCGTCGGCAACGTCTCGCTGCCGGTGCCATTGAGCGTCAGCAGGTTGCTGCCGCCGCCGCCATTGATCGTGCCCGATACGCTCGAACCGGAGAACAGGTTCAATGTGTCGTTGCCGCCGGCGAAAACCAGGTTGCCGATCACCTTGCCGAGATTGGTGAACACCACGGCGCCGTTGCCGGACGCTCCCATCACGTTGTTGGGTGCCTGGATGACGCCGGTCGCGTTATTGATGACCGTGTTCGTACCCGAGGTGTTCTGAAACCAGATAGCCGCGGAGTTGACGCCCCGGATCGTCCCGTTGTTGACGATCGTATTGCCGGTGCCTTCCGGGTTTACGGCCTCCGCAGTCGGCTGGGTACCGTTGGACAGTACGGTTGCGCCCTGTTCGACGGTCAGCGTGTTGTTACTGCGGAAGTCGATCGTATTGCCGCCCGTGCCGTACGTGCCGGTCGTATTCGTCGAGGCGTTCTGCACGAGCGCGCCGGAGCCCACCACGATGTTCGCGTTGTCCGACAGCGCAATCGCGCTGGTGTTGCCCACGACGATCTGCGCGTTCGAGCCCACGGTTACCTGGGCGCCGGACGTGGTTGTCGGCCCCGTTCCGATCGTCGTCGTCCAAGGCGACGGCGCCGAGGTGTCGCACGTCGTCGTCGCGCCCGAAGTGGCGCAGTTCGCATGAGCCAGCGCCGGAATCAGCGCGACGTAGCCGAGAACGGCAAGCGTCGTCGCCTTAGGGCGCAGGCGCGATGCGTCATTGGAGATTGGAGACCGAATTGCACGCGATTTCGTATGATCAATCGTTGCGTGCCGATGTAAATCTGAATTCCGCATATGCCCGTCCTCTCATCGTTTGTATTTAACGCTCGGCACTATAGCGGAACCGTTTTTAAAGAATTGCAAAGGATCGTAAAGCCTTTACCTGGTCGGTTAATTCGGCTTTTTGGCGGCGCTTGAATTGCGCCGAATCAGGTGCGAACCGATTGCCGCGGAGGCGATTGCCGGCGGCTGACGAACCGGATGCCTACTGAAGCGGGAGTCGGACGGCGATCACCGAGGGATCGTCCGAGGCGTGCATCTCGAAGCCGTTCGCTCTCGCAAGCGCCAGCATCGGCGCGTTTTCGCGCAGGATTTCTCCCGTCACGAAGCGCGTGCCGCGAGTACGCGCATAGCCGATGATTCGGGCGAGCAGTAATGTTCCGAGCCCTTTGCCCTTCATATCCGAGCGGACGGCCACGGCAAATTCGGCGCATTCGTTATCGGGATCGGCGACAATACGCGTCACGCCAAACGTTTGCGCGACTCCATTTGAGTCGATTTCCACCGCGATGAGGGCCATTTCGCGGTCATAGTCGATTTGCGTCATACGCGCGAGTTGCGAGTGATCGAAGCCGCGCACGGCGCCGAAGAATCGCAGCCGCAAATCGTCGGGCGACATGGCGGCAATCAATGCACGATGTGCCGCTTCATCCTCGGGACGGATCGGGCGGATCGTCAAACGCTTGCTCTGCCAGTCCAGCGTCTCTTCCAGATGGCGTGGGTAGGGCACGATTGCAAGGCGTCCGCGCGAGCTCGCAATCCGCAATCGCGGGGCGACAAGCACGACGCGGTCCGGCATGACACGCAGCACCGCACTCATACCCGCGATCTGCTCGACCGCGCACACCATCTCCGAGAGCGCGGTAAGCGCCTGCAAAAGCGGCTCGACGGGCACACGATCCGCGTATGGCGAGCGCGCGACGATCTCGCGTGCAAGAACGGGGTTGAGCGGCGGCAGACCATAGGTGCAAAACGGCGCAGGCACACCATTCGCCGGGGGCGCCGTAAAGCGAAACACCGGGCCGAAATCGGCATCGTCGTCGAGCTCGACCGTCACGTCGACGATCGCTTCGTCTTCGAACCGTTCGTCGAAGCCGGGTGTCCCGCCGTCGCCGCCGTCGCCCTTGCCTTCGTTCGCATCCCTACCCTGTGCCAACCGTGCCGTCGTTGCGGCCGCTTCGGATTCCGGTCGTCTCGCGACATGCGCCGCTACACGCAGGCCGAAGCACTCGACGAGATGCGCCGCTTCGTCGCCGTCGAGCGTCATCGTGCCCGCCGCCACGGCGTCGCGCACGCGCGCCTGGATCGCCGCAAGCGCTACCGGCACGCAAGCCGGCAAGCCCTGCGGAGTTTGCATCAGCAACTCGCGGCCGAGCCGGTAATCGACGAGTCGTGCAAACGCGCGTGCGAGGCGATGCGGCGTCGAATGCACGGCGATGCCATGCGCGCGCAACGCATCGCGTGCAGGCGCATCGAGCCCCCCGAAAAAGCAGGCGAGCATGCCGCGATGGGTAAAGCGTTGGCGCTCGATGAGGACGCGCGCCACCTCCTCGGCCGGTGCGCGATGTGTCGAGGCGTGCACGATAAACGCCGCACCCGTATCGTCGTGCGGCGCAAGCGCATCGAGCGCACGACCGAAATCCGCGGCATGAGCATCGTCGCCCAACAGAACCGGGTTGCTCGGCGTCACATGCGGCAAGGCCAACGCGAGCGCCTGCTTGGCGCCATCGGACCATCGCGCGAGCTGAGCGCCGGCCGAAGCGAATGCATCGGATGCGAGCGCGGCCACCCCGCGGTCCGCCGCGATCAGTGTTGCGGTCGAACTTGCCGCAATGCGTCCGAGTCCGAGGGTTTCGATTTCGTCGAGCAGATCGTCGAGTGTTTCGACGCGCACCATGCCCGCACGGCGAAACGCTGCGATGTAAAGCGCATCGTCGGAATCGGCGCAGCCTGTGCGCAGCACGAGCACGGGCTTGCCGCGAGCCGCAGCGCGCGCGGCCGACATGAATTTGCGCGCGGCTCGCACGGTCGAGAGCTCGAGCAGGATGGCACGCGTCGCGCCGTCGCTGGCCAGGTAATCGAGCACGTCGCCCGCATCGACGTCGACCTCGCCGCCGAGCGCGATCGCATGCGAGAAGCCCAGACCTCGAGCATCGGCCCAGCCGAGCACCGCATTCGTCAGAGCATTCGATTGCGACACCCAGGCCACCCCGCCCGGCTTGACGGTGCACGATGCGGCACCCAGTTGCGCACCTAGCGCGGGCGTGATGACGCCAAGACTGCCCGGTCCTACGATGCGCAGCAAGTGCGGGCGGGCGGCGACGAGGACATCGTCGATGGCGGCCGACGCTTCGATACTGCGTGCGTCGCCGATCACGATCGCCGCGCGCGCTCCCATGCTGCCGAGCTTGTGCACGATGTCGGGCCATACCGCGCTCGGAGTGCAGAGCAATGCCACGCTTGGCGCTTCGGGGAGATCGGCCACATCGCCGAAAACGGGGTGACCGTCGAACTCGTCGTATTTCGGGTTGACGGGCCACACGGGGCCGGAGAAACCGCCGGCCAGCACGCGCTGCCAGACGATGGCGCCCAGGCTGCCCGGGCGAGAGGACGCGCCGATCACCGCTACCGATTGGGGCTTGAAAAGCGCATCGAGATTGCGGATGGTCATGAGCGATCCCTCGTTCGGGAAAAGGCACGGGACCTGCGTTGCGGCGGGAGCATCGAAGACACGCTTCGCCGCAGCTCGGGTTGCGTCAGTTTAGCGAACGAAAGCGGGTTGTCACGAGTTTCCGAGTGCGACGAGTCGCGTTAGCCTCATCGATCGATCGCCCACTGTCCTTCCAAGAGCCGGGAAGACGGCTGAGCGGCCGGCGTCGCGGTATGCTGCCGTATCCCGGTGCACTCGGTGTATTGGCGGTCAATCATGTTCCGGAGAATCGATGGACCGTCGCCATTTCCTCGCGTCGTCGGCCTTCTTCACGATTGCGGCCGCGACCGGCGCGCTGTTGCTTCCCGAGCCGGTCAACGCTGCAAGCGACGAAGTGCGCAAGCACCGATATCGGTTTGCTCAAGGGGTTGCAAGCGGTGATCCGCGCGATCGCTCGATGGTGTTCTGGACGCGCTGCGTGCCCGAATCGGAGACCGGCGGCGGCCCATCGCAAGACACGCGAGGCGTTGCACGAACGGTGCCGTTGCGGCTTGAGCTCTCGACGAGCGCGGACTTTGCAACGCTTGTCGCGAGCGTGCCGCTCAAGGCGCTATCGACCTACGACTTCACTGTGAGAGCGAAGGTAACGGCGCTCTCCCCGAAGACGACCTATCACTACCGCTTCATTGCCGGCAATGACTCGAGTCCTACCGGCGAGGCACGCACCGCCCCGGATGCTTCCGAGGCGAACGACCGGGTACGCTTTGCGTGGCTCACGTGCCAGGATTGGAGCGTCAATCATTGGCAGGCGATGAGCCTGATCGCCGCGGAAAGCGATCTGGATTTTGTCGTGCATGTGGGCGATTACATCTACGAAACAGTGGGCGGCGCAAGGCCCGAGGCCGCCGAAGCAGCGCATCCCCCGCTGCAGTTGCCCGACGGCAAACCGCTACCCGACGCGGGCCGCTATGCCGATTCGCTCGAGGACTACCGGCTACTGTATCGGACCTATCGTACGGACCCGCGCCTGCAGACGCTGCATCGCCGGTTACCCATGATCGCGATATGGGACGACCACGAGTTCTCCGACGATTGCTGGCAGGACCATCAGGTGTACACGAATGGAGAGACGCGGGAGACCGCACGCCGCCGCAATGCGAGCCGCGCCTGGGCCGAGTACATGCCGGTGGACTGGAGCGACGTGCGATTCGAACCGGACAATCCGTCCTACACCAATATTCGCATTTACCGCGACTTCCACTTCGGCAGGTTGATGCATCTGGTGTTGACCGACGAGCGGCTCTATCGGGACGACCATATCGTGAGCGAAGCCGCCATTGCACGCGCGCACCATCACGATCCGATCCGCGGCGACGACGCGGCCGGTTCGCGCTATTTCGTCGAGCAGGATGTGCTGCATCGTGCGCAGATCGAGGCGACGAAGAAACTCGGGCGCATCCCTTCCATGCTCGGGCCGGAGCAGAGTTCGTGGTGGAAGAACACGATGAAACGTTCGCCGGCCGTCTGGAAGGTATGGGGCAACGAGGTGATGTTGAACCGTCTGTGGGCGGTGATGCCTGGCGCGCCTGAGACGCCGCCGGCACGTCTCGTCATCGATTGCGATGCGTGGGACGGCTATCCGGCGGATAAGCACGAACTGCTCTCCTATCTGAAGGAGCACGGAATCCGTAACGTCGTCGCCATTACCGGAGACCTGCACGCGTTTCAATGCGGCGTCGTGCGCGACGATCCCGATCCCGCAAAGGGCACACCGGTCATCGTCGATTTCGTCAGTGCCGGTATCAGCAGCACATCGTTCTATACCTATATGAAAGGGGCATGGGGCCCTACGCCGCTTGCCGCGCTGGTATCCACGCCCGCCAAGTTCGATACGTTTCTGACGACCAATAATCCGGATCTACGTTATGTCGATCACGATGCGCAGGGTTATGCTTCAGCCACCGTCACGCCGGATAGCTTCTCGGTCGTATTCACCAAAGTGAAGCGATTGAATGACGACGGCACCGCGCCCGTCGATGCACTGCTTCAGCGCACGCGATTGACCGTCCCGAGGGGTGCTGTCAAGGTCGATGTCGAACAGCTCTAGCGGTCACCTCGAGGGCCATGCCAGCAGCTTGATGCCTGCCGCGCCGAATGCGACGGCAAGGCACCCTTCCAATACGCGGCGCGTTCTCATATAGAACCGGCGGGCCGAATCCATGGAAAAGAGGAATGCGTAACCGCTGAAGACGAGCGATCCGATGGCGGCGCAGCCGGGGATGACCGCCTCATGGGCGGACCCGAAGCGGCTGCACGAAAGCGCGACGATCGAGACCCACACAAGGACATGTCAGCCCTTTTTCTCAGCCTCGGCCAACATCGCCTCGCTAATTGCGGTCTCGCCGCGCGCTTTCAGTGCGACAGCTGCCCCGCGAATATCGCGCGCCTCCTTGTTCTGACCGAGCTTGGTCTTGCCGATCAATCGCGTGATGTCGATTTCCAAGCCGACGATCGATTTGAGCATCGTATCGATATAGTCCTTCGGCGCATCCGACATCTTCCACGGCTCTGGCAGAGACGCCTCGTGCGTTCGGGTCAATCTGGCGACCACGCCGCGTACGTACCGCTCGTCGTCGTGCACGCGAATCCGGCCGTGTGCGTGGACGACGATGTAATTCCAGGTCGGCACCTGTTTGTGGAACTCGTGCTTGCTCGGGTACCAGTTCGGCGAAATGTAGGCGTCCGCGGCGCGGAAGACCACGAGCACCTCGTCGCCGTCCGCGATGTCCTGCCATACAGGATTGGCTCGCGCGACATGGGCGTGCAAAACGCCGTACTCGCCTTCGCCGGCCGCCAGCTCGAACGGAATATGATTGGCGTCCAATCCGCTCTTACCGTGTGTAATCAGCGTGCCGAACGGATGTTGCACGATGCAGGCGTGCAGGTTTTCGATCCGGGATTCGTTGAAAGCGGCTGGTATGTACATATCGGGTCCCGTAGCGGAGTAAGTGGGCCTGCTCGCCCTATTGCGTCTCGACAAAACCGAGTTTGCCTGAAAATGGACTCGTCCTGCAGGTCCAATCGTGAACGTTTTTACCAGGCCAGAGTCGTGTCGAACGTGTTGCTAGACCGGGAGGCATCGTTGTCCAACGACGTAAGCAGCGCAGCAGGCTACGCCGAGAATGCGCAGGTTCTCATCGAGCAATGGCGGGACGTCTCGTTCGCCGATCGCCATGAACCCGTCTTGCATTTGATCCCAGCGCGACCGTCGTCCGTTCTCGATGTGGGAGCCGGCATCGGAACCGACGCGGCTGCACTTGCCGCATTGGGACATCGCGTGGTGGCGGTCGAACCGGTGGACGCGTTCCGCATTGCGGGAGCGAATCTACACCCGCTTACCGACATCGAATGGGTGGACGATAGCCTGCCGGACCTCGCGGTCCTGCGCTCGAGGGCGCAAATATTCGATCTCGTCATGCTGACGGCCGTCTGGATGCATCTGGACGAACGCGAGCGTCGTGGGGCCATGTCGAACATCTGCGCGCTGCTACGCGAGAACGCCAAAGTCATTATGTCGTTGCGACACGGTCCGGTCCCCAACGGCCGCCGAATGTTCGACGTTTCGGCGCAAGAAACGATTGAACTCGCCGAGGTTCATGGCTTGCGGCCTGTGCTCAATCTCGAAACCGAGTCCGTTCAACGAGCTAATCGAAGCATGGGCGTTACCTGGACCCGCTTGGCGTTCATTAACCGCGCATGAGGAAACTGCCGGCGCGATACGCCTTCGCGCCGTTCCAGGCGTGCCCGGTCGATTCGCGTGCCGATGATGCCAGCATCGGGCGCCCGGGTTCTGGCACGCTGCATGCTAAGTTGACACAATGGGTGCACGACCCGTGCACTCCCGGCGATGACCGCGCAATTGCGTGTTCGCTCTTCGAGCCTTCGCCGTGCTCCGTCCACGGCCTTATGGAGCAATGCGCGCCATGCCAAGCGATTTGAATTCCATGGGCTCCGGTCATTCGGGGCGCGAAGCGGGCGCGCAGGGCGCTCTCTCGACTCAGGCTGCCAAGCGGCCAGCGCCCCCTTGCACCATTGTTATCTTCGGTGCGGGCGGCGACCTGACCCGGCGCCTGCTGATACCGGCTTTGTACCATCTTGCGCACGAAGCATTGCTCGACGACAGTCTTCGGATCATCGGCGTCAGTCACGGCGAGCGCGAAACAGCCACCTGGCGCGACGCGTTACTCGAATCGCTGCAGCAATCGATTGCGGACAAATCCAGCGAAGCACATACGGACAAGCTGGACCGCAAGCCATGGGACTGGCTCGCGCAACGCATGCAATACCAAGCGGGTGAATTCGAAGACGATGCCACCTATGCGCAACTCAAACAACAAATCGATCAGGCCCAGCATGGCAATGTGATCTTCTATCTGGCCGTCGGTGCGCAGTTCTTCGAGCCCATCGTCGAGCGGCTCGGCAAGGCAGGCTTGCTGGAACAGAACGGGGGCTTTCGCCGTCTGATCGTCGAAAAGCCGTTCGGCAGCGATCTCGCATCGGCGCGCGAATTGAACGCACACATCCTGCGGTTCGCACAGGAATCGCAGGTGTACCGAATCGACCATTTTCTCGGTAAGGATACCGTGCAGAGCATCCTCGCCGTTCGCTTCGCGAACGCGATGTTCGAGCCGATCTGGCGGCGCGAAAACATCGATAGCGTGCAGATTACAGCGGCCGAAACGCTCGGCGTTGAAGGGCGCGGACAATTTTACGAACACACCGGCGCGCTGCGCGACATGGTGCCGAATCACCTGTTCCAATTGCTCGCCGTAGTGGCACTGGAACCACCCAATTCGTTCGATGCGGAAGCGGTACGCGACAAGAAGGTCGAATTGTTCGAGGCGATCGAGCCGCTCATGCCCGACGATGTCGTGCTCGGTCAATACGAAGCGGGACCGTCTGGAACAGCGTACCGCGACGAGCCGAACGTGGCGCCCGACAGCGCAACGGAAACCTACGTCGCGGCCCGCCTGCGAATCGACAACTGGCGCTGGGCCGGCGTACCGTTTTATCTGCGCACCGGAAAGCGGCTCGCGACGCGCCGCACCGAAATCGCAGTGCAGTTGAAGCGCGTCCCATTCCTGCTGTTTCGCGATACCCCGGTGGAAACACTCACGCCCAACGTGCTGACGCTGCGCATCGACCCCTCGCACGGAACGAGCTTCGATTTCAACGTCAAGGTGCCGGGACCGACGATGCTCATTGGCGCAGCGCGCTCGTCGTTCGACTATGGCGATTTTTTCCCGCAGCGCCCGAACGTCGGGTATGAAACGTTGCTCTATGACTGCATGCTCGGCGACGCGACGCTCTTCCAGCGCGCGGACAGCATCGAGGCGAGTTGGGCTGCCGTCGATCGCATACTCCATCCGCAGCGCGGTACGGTACCCGTGCACGGCTACGCCGCCGGCAGCGCCGGTCCTGCCGAAGCCGACGCGCTCCTTGCCCGCGACGGCCGCGCGTGGCGGCCGCTAGACGAATAATATTGCGCGGTGCATCGGGAATAAATCGACGTAATAATCCGTTGTTCCCGGAGCACACGGCGGCCCATTGCGGGCTGCCGGATCGCGTTCACTCGAGAGACGGAGGCGGGGATGAAAGGTAACGTTAAGGCGATCCGGCACATGCTCGGAGCCGGTTTGTGCGTGCTGATGTTGCACGGTGTGACGACCTATGCTGCAGAGGCGTTCGAGCTGACCTCGCCCGGCGTGCCCGACGGCGGCACGCTCGCCTCGATTCACGCGGGAAGCCAAAACGATTGCGGTGGCCGCAACGTGTCGCCGGCATTGCAATGGCGCAATGCGCCCACCGGTACCCGCAGCTTCGCAATCACGATTTTCGATCCGGACGGGGCAAAGGGCCTCGGCGTCGTGCACTGGGTGATGTACCGCATTCCCGCTTCGACGACCTCGCTCACAGCGGGCGGCGAACCGCCGGCGGGCGCGCTCATGGGACTGAACGTCAGCGGGCAGGCAGCCTATCGCGGACCGTGCCCGCCCGCCGGGGAAATTCCACATCACTATGTCGTGCAGATTTATGCGCTCGACCTCGCGCCCGATTCCCTCCCGGCTGGATTGACGCGCGATGCGCTGCATGCGGCGATCAAGAATCATGTGCTGGCAAATACGAGCATCGTGATGCGTTTCGGGCGCTAAATCGCGCGCGCTACGACCGATCGCGGTTACGTGTGCGAGTCGCCGCCGTAATGACACCGATGCCCAGCATAATGACCGCGACGATGATCACCGTGTGTTGCGACACGTGCATCGCGATCAGCGCCCAGGAAACGCCGCCGATCAAGATCAGCCATCCGACTAGATATATGAGCAGGGTCATCGAATTCGCTCTCTCGTTTTGCAATGCCCAAGTTTAACGGATCGTAGAGCGATGACCGCATCGATGAAACGATGGAAATCTTCGCGCGCCGCCCGTTACTGCCGGTTACACAAGCGACAGCCCGGTATCACCCGACCCGTCCGCAATAAGTACCATGTAAGCAGGTGAACTACCGTCTGCAAGCCAACTGGCTGCAGGCGAAGCGAAAGGAAAATGAAACGAATTCTGTTGTCTGCTGCGCTCGGGGTTGCAGGTGTGTGCGCATCGGCCGGTGCCTTCGCGCACACCGATGTCGGCGTATATTTCGGTGTACCGGGGCCGGTGTACGAAGCGCCCCCACCCGTCTATTACGCGCCCCCGCCCCCGGTGGTCTACGAACAGCCCGCGCCCGTCTACTACGGTCCATATTATGGCGATGGCTATCGCCGGGAATGGCACGACAACGGCCGGCACCGGGGCTGGCGTCATCACCACCGCGACGACGACGATTGACCTTCAGATGATGCGGCCTTCACGGCCGCATTTCATTTCGCGGCCCATGTCACCGCCACCTGCATTGAAACGAATCAAATCGCCTTACGAAACGGCGCACCCGACTGTTCACGCAATTCGTTGAACACGATCTTCGGCCAGGCCTTTTGCGCCACCTCGATCTCGGAGACATGCGAGGCAAGATAAGTCGGCGCGTTCGAAGCATCGAGCGCCATACGCGCAGCGTACGCATCGGTGAACCGCCGCAACTCGCCCGCATCGTCGCATGTCACCCAACGTGACATCCGATAACGCGCCGGGAAAATGCGCACATCGACCTTGTATTCCGCCGAGAGGCGATGCGAGACAACTTCGAACTGCAGTTGCCCCACCGCCCCGAGAATCGTCGAGCCGCCGTGCGCGGGACGAAACACCTGAATCGCCCCTTCTTCGCCAAGCTGCTTGAGCGCTTCGCCAAGCTGCTTCGCACGCATCGGATCGACCACCTCGATGGTCTGAAAGATCTCGGGCGCAAAGAACGGCAAACCGACGAACTGCAGTTGCTCGCCCTCGGTCAACGTATCCCCGAGGCTCAGCGTGCCATGGTTAGGAATCCCGATGATGTCGCCGGGATAAGCCTCGCTGACCGTCTCGCGCCGCTGAGAAAGAAACGTCACGACGTTATTGGCCCGGAACGTCTTGCCCGAGCGCGTCACCTTCAATGCCATGCCGCGCTCGAAGCGCCCCGAGCACACGCGAATGAAGGCCACCCGATCGCGATGCGCCAGGTCCATATTCGCCTGGACTTTGAAAACGACACCGGTGAATTTCGGCTCGTCCGGCTGCACGGCCCGCTCCACCGCCATACGCATCGAAGGCGGCGGCGCGAGATCCACCAGCGCGTCGAGAATTTCCTTGACGCCGAAATTGTTGATGGCCGAGCCGAACAGCACCGGCGATTGGTCGCCCGCTAGGAATGCCTCGCGATCGAAAGCCGGCGTTGCCGCGCCGATCAGATCGATCTCTTCCTTCGCACGCTTCCAGGCAAAACCAAAGCGCGCTTCGCCCTGCTCCTCGCTGACGGCATGCAGCGTCTCCACCGCACCGCCCGCCGTATCCTGCCCCGCGCGAAACACACGGACCTGATCGCGTTGAATATCGTAGACGCCCTGAAAGTCCTTACCCATGCCGATCGGCCAGGTGAACGGCACCGCGGCCACACCAAGGTGCCGCTCGATTTCATCGAGCAGATCGAGCGGCTCGCGTACCTCGCGATCGAGCTTGTTGATGAACGTGACGATCGGGGTGCGGCGCGCGCGGCAGACTTCGAGCAGCTTGAGCGTCTGTGCTTCGACGCCGTTGGCGCCGTCGATCACCATCACTGCGGCATCGACAGCCGTCAGCACCCGATAGGTATCTTCCGAGAAATCCTCGTGGCCCGGTGTATCGAGCAGATTGATGACGGCGTCGCCATACTCGAACTGCATGACCGAACTCGCCACGGAAATGCCGCGCTGCTTTTCGATCTCCATCCAGTCCGAGGTCGCATAACGGCTGCTCTTGCGGCCCTTGACGGTACCCGCGATCTGAATCGCGCCCGAAAACAACAGGAGCTTTTCGGTCAGCGTGGTCTTCCCCGCATCGGGGTGGGAGATAACCGCGAACGTGCGGCGGCGCTTGAGTTCGGCGACAGACATCGTGAATGGGCAAAAAAGGGCCAGCTCGCGAGTTCGAGCGGCGCGGGGGCGATGATACACGTGTCACGCCGAGCGCGAGCGAACCGGTGCGCGGCGCATGGACGAAAAAGCCCGCCCGGGTATGCCGGGCGGGCGCGCCGATCGATCGGCGGTGGCCGTTGAAGCCAACTAGAAACTCTGCAGTGCTAACTAAATAAAGCGGTCGCCAACGCGGGTGCGGCACTGCGCGACGTACCAGCGCGCCGCGATTCGCTTCCATCGATTTTGAAGAACGCCACCGATTCGTTGAGTTGCTGCCCCTGGTGCTCGAGCGATTTCGACGCGGCCGCGGCTTCTTCGACGAGCGCGGCGTTTTGTTGCGTCACCTCGTCCATCTGCGTTATCGCCACATTGACCTGTTCGATGCCGCGGCTCTGTTCGTTCGATGCCGCCGCAATCTCACCCATGATGTCGGTCACGCGCGCAACTGCCTGCGTCACCTCGGCCATCGTTTCGCCGGCCTGGCTGGCGTAGACCGCGCCGTCCTTCACACGCTGCACCGATTCGCCGATGAGATCCTTGATCTCCTTGGCCGCGCTCGACGAGCGTTGCGCAAGCGAGCGCACTTCGCTCGCCACCACAGCGAAGCCGCGACCTTGCTCGCCCGCACGTGCCGCTTCCACCGCCGCGTTGAGCGCAAGGATATTGGTCTGGAACGCGATCCCCTCGATGAGGCCGGTGATGTCGGCGATCTTCGTCGAGCTGCTGCTGATCTCGTTCATCGTATTGACCACCTGGCTGACGACGCCGCTGCCTTTTTCCGCGACTTCCGAGGCGTTGGCCGCAAGCGCGCTCGCTTGCTGCGCGTTATCGGCATTCTGGCGCACCGTCGAAGTCAGCTCTTCCATGCTCGCCGCCGTCTCCTGCAGCGACGCAGCCTGCTGTTCCGTGCGCGAGGACAGATCCTGGTTGCCGGACGCGATCTGGCTCGAACCGGTGGCAATGCTGTCGGCGGCGGTACGGACCTGCCCGATCAGCTTCACGAGGCTCGCCTGCATTTCCCCCATCGACGCGAGCACGCTGCCCACGGGCGCGGTGGGCGCGCCCGCGACCGGGCTCAAATCGCCTTCGGCCACGCGGCGGGTGATGCCCGACAGCGCTCCCGGCTCTGCACCGAGCGAACGCGTGAGGCTACGCGTGATCAGGAAAGCCGCAAGCACCGCTGCCGCGAAGGATACGGCACAGATGACGAACATCATGATGCGCTGAGCGAGATACTGCTCGTGTGCCGCGTCCGCCATCCGATGGCCGCGTTCACGCGTATAAGCCGTGTAGGCATTCGTCGCCTTGATCAACTGGGCAAGCAACGGACGGCACTGCGTATTCATCATGTCGACGGCTTCGGGGCGGCGTCCCGCGAGCGCGGCATCGGTAATGGCGCGTGCAACGGGGCCGTACTGCGTCTCGATGCGCACCATTTCGCCGACCAAGGCTTTCGCTTCCGGCGTCGCACTGGCAGAGGTCTCGATCGCTTCCTTGAGCTTGCCGATGCGCTGCGTCACATCGTTGTCCGCTCTCGCGACCTCGGCCTTTTCGATCTCGATGTCTTCGGGCTTCGTGACAAGGACGAGGTTGCGCGCCGCAATCGCGCGCCGATCCACGGCCGTACGCACCTCCGCGGCGAGGGTCGCGCGCGCATTGATTCCATTGACATAGGAAGAAAAGCGTTCGTCGATGGTGCCGAGCGCATTCAACGCAAAACCCGATACCAGCAGCACCATTACGGCCAGCACGCCAAAAGCAGTAGTCAATTTGGCGCGCACCGTCATGTTTTTGAAGTCCATTTTCCTGCTCCCGATATATCGTCTTTAGAGACACCGGCATCTTCGCGGTTTGCGCGATTGGAGCCAGTCTCAGGTGCTTTATCGGTGGAGCAGCGCAGCAACTTGACCTGCGCGGCGCACGCAAACGTTTGCCGTAGGGTTTTGGCGCATCGGCACCTTCCCGCTCGGGAACCGGCCCGAGCAGGAAAACGCCCAATACTCGTATGGTATGAACAGAGGCCGCGTCGAAATGCTGCAGAAGTACGACGAATCAGATCGAATTGACGTTCATTAATGCTATTTTTCTTTTATCGGCAATTCTGCATATTTATTTATGAACGGCCAAAACAGCAAAGGCGAGTCGCCTCTGCTGTTCTCGTCGCTCAAAGCGGTCCTTCCTTCACGGCCTCGCGATATACCTCGGCCACGCGCCGCGCAATCACCGAATTGTCGAAGTTGGCCATGGCGAAGTCACGGCAACGCCGCGCATCGGGCAACTTCAGCTTGCCGGAGAGCGCGTCGGTCAGACCCTCCGCGATGGCTTCGGCTCCCGTCGAACGCAAGATGAGATCGCGCGACAAGCCAGCCACGACTTCCGGCAGTCCACCAACGGGCGTAACGAGCACGGGGGTGCCCGCGGCGAGCGATTCGACCGTGATGAGGCCGAAGCCCTCGAGCGCGACGGTGGGCACGACGCTGATCGTCGCTGCCCGATAGAGCTCGGCTAAACGGTCGTCAGGCACGAAGCCCAGCAGCTTGACGTCGTTGCCCAGTCCGTGTTCGTCGATCCGGGCTTGCAGCTCGCCCGAGAGCCGGCCCTTGCCGGCGATCAGCAGCATGGCGTCGGGCCCGCGCTGCGCCTTGATGCGCGCCATCGCATCGATGAGGTCTTCCAGGCCCATGCGGCGCACGAGCCGGCGCACCGCCACGACGATCGGCCGATCCTGGGGCAATTGCAATCGGGCCCGCGCCCGCGAGCGCGAGATATCGATGTCGAAACGGGCCACATCCACACAGCCGGGCACCACACGCACGCGCTCCGGCGCCACCCCATAGCGCGAGGTCAGAATCTGTCCGAATGCCTCGGACAGCACGATGAAGCGCGTCGAACGCGCATAGACGCTGCGCTCGAGCCAATGCTTCGCGCGCTGCCCCAGTGTGGCGGCACCTTCGACACCGCTTTCGTCAGCCCACGGCCCCTGAAAATGCGAAACCCGCGCGATGTCGCGCGCCACATCGAGCCCAGGCCACGTATAAAGCGCGAAATGCGACGAGATGACATCGGGCCGCTCGACGCTGATCGCGTGCGCGAACGCCTTGCGCGCGGCCATCAGACGCAACGGCAACGCGAGCGCGGCCGAGCCGAAACCGCGAATCGCGCCGTCGGTATCGTGCTCGACGCGCGGAGAGCCGGCCACCATTCCGCGCACCGAAACGCCCGCGCCCGGCAAGGCGTTCACGAGCGAGTAGTACATCCGATCCAGCCCCCCTTCCCGCTCGGGAAACCAGTGCATGCCGATCTGCAACGACTTGATGGCACTTTGACTCATTTCGAATCGCCCCCTTCGCTCGGCACCCAACGCGCACCCGGATGCGCATCGTCGATACCGCGCCCGGCTCCGTTGCCGGCCTCGCTAGCTTTCGCCCGCAATACGCGGCGATAAATATCCATATAACGCGTCCCCATGCGCGACCATCCGAAGTCCCGCGCCACGCGGCCCGCCGCCACGCCCATCGAACAAGCCAGACGCACATCGCCCGCGAGCCGGGCCACCGCTCGAGCGAGCGCCGCGCTGTCGTCCGGATCGTCGAGCACGATGCCGCACTCGGCCGTGATGATCTCGGCACCGCCCGCCGTGCGTGCGGTCACCACGGGCAAGCTGGCCGCCATCGCTTCGAGCAACGACAGGCTCATCGCCTCATAGCGCGACGGAAACACGTACGCATCGACGCAGCGCATGAGGCCGGGCACGTCCTCGACGAAATCGAGAAAGTGCACACGGTCGGCCACGCCGAGCGCGCGCGCTTCATCCGGATACGGACTGCCCTTCACGCGCCCCGCAACGACCACCTGAACGCGCTCGGGCAACTGCTTCAGGGCGCGCAGCACGGTACCCAGATTCTTGCGGGGCGTGCGCAAATCGCCGGCGAACAGCAGCAAAAACGCATCGTCCGGCAAACCGAAGCGTTGCCGTGAACCCGAGGCATGCTCGAACGTTTCGTTGTCCACACCGTTATGGACGACCTCGATCTTCTCGTCGGCCACGCCCGCGTTGCGCAGTTCGTCGGCAACTTTTTCGGAAACGGCGGCGACCACGTTCGAACGCCGGTACGCCCATCGCTCGAGGCGCGCGTTCAAGCGGGTATAGATGGCTTGATAGGCCGAGCGCGGGCCGCCCACGAGCCGAAACGGATAATAAGGACTCTTCAACCAACCGCTGTGCACGAAATGCGACGTGTTGACGTCCGCTTGCGCCCAGGTGATGAAACCGTTCACATGCAGCAGGTCGTATTCGTCGCGATGCGCATCGAGCCACTTGGCGCTTTTCAGCGCGAAGAGCTGGTGGCGCAGCAAGGCACCCGGCCAGATGCGGCCGATCTCGATCGGTATCCACCGCACGCGCGGATGTTCGAGCAGCGAAGGCGCCACGTGAGAGGCGACGAGGGTCACGGCGCATCCTTCGGCCAGCGCCGCGCGCGCCACTTCGTAATTGACGCGTCCCTGGCCGTCGTTGTGACGGACGGAATGCGTGACGATTGCTAATCTCATGGCGTCAATGCCTCGCTGACGAAGGAGGGGGCAAACCGCATCCTCGCATGCTGACGCTGCATCTTTCGCCAGTGCGCAGCCGCGATCAGCGAGGCCATGCTCGTATAGAGCAGCAAACCGCCGGTACTGACGAGAGAATTGGTGAACACGAGCATTGCGCACATCGAGCATGCAAGCGCAAGACAGGCGGCAGCGAACTTGTCGTCCTTGAGCGCGAACGACGCCCGCACGGTACGCGCCAGCAACCAGCCGATGCCGGACAAGTAGAGCAGCGTGCCGGGCCAGCCGAGCACGAATGGAATGTTCATGACGCCGCTATCGAAATTGCCGTATTTGCCGAGTTGATTGTCGGACTGCGTGAGCTTCGTCGAAGTACCCGTCGCGCCAAGCCCCATCCCCGCGATATTCGTGAATGCCGTCTCGGCGAAAGTCGCATAGAACTGGTTCCGCTCGGCATAGCTGTGGTCGTCGTGCAGATTCGTGATCGTCTCCAGCCGCGCCTGCAAGCGGTCTGCAACCGGACCGATCGCCAAGAGCGGCATGGACAGACCCGCCAGCACGGCCAATCCGAGGATCGTGCGAACGCGCGTCCGGTTGCTCGACTTGGCGAGCTGGATCACCAGTGCGATCACCCAGCCTCCCCACGTCGAACGCACGAGACACAAGCCGAAGGATGCGAAGCCCGCCGCGGCGGCAGCCCAGCGCAAGCGCTGCGTCGCCGCCGGTACGAGCACGAGCGCGCCCATCATCGCGAACGCGAAAGGCCCCGACGAGTTCATCGTGCTGAACACGCGCACGCCGTAGCGGACGGGATCGCCCTCCGAGTTCATCTGCGAGCCGATCATCCACATCGCATCCCACGGCGGCATCAGAAAGAACTGAACGATGCCGTAGACGCCCATGACGAGCATGCCCCAGACGAACGTCGAGACGATGACTTGCCGGTACTGCGGAAAATCGCGGGCGTTGGCGATGATGTGCATGCCGATCAGCACCGGATACATCCAGTTCGCAAGGTCGTAAGTCGCTGCGAAAAACCCGACCGACGTCATACCGACGATGTACGCATAGCCGATGCCGAGCAAGATCAGCAGCATCGGCAAACCGCGCCAGCTTCCGAGCAGACGATAGCGCCGGATCAAGACGAAACCGGAGATCATCGTCACCGCGACGGGCGCAACCTGCACGATGCTCGTGGGGGTAAATGCGCCCTTGAAGTAATCGGCAAGCCGCCGCACCTCGGGGCTCAGAAACCACATCCACCAGACGAAGCCGACGTAGCGCGCCGGACTCTTGAAGTACAGCCAGAGGCCGACCGCGGTCGAGAGCGCCGGAAAGGCAAGCGTGAGCAACGCGCCCTGGTGCGCCGCGCACAGCGCGAGCGTAGCCAGCACGAGCAGCGCCTGCGGCAGCCAGTGCTTGGCGTCCGTACTGATAAAGCGCCCCGATACGCCCGGCCGGGCAGTGGCCGCGGCAAACGTCACGGCGTCACCTTGCGCGCTTCGTGCGCGCCGAGGCGTGCCGCGCGCCAACGCTCGCGCACGGCCGCGCCGTTCTTCGAAACGAGTGCGAGCAACGGATGCACGAGACCCGGGTAGACGCGCGTGCCGACGAGCGTCCACCACCACCAGGCGAGCATGCGCTGCATCGGCGGCAAATACTCGCGCAACGTCAGGTGCAGGTTGTACGCGGCGTTGCAAATCGAGATCGCCGATTGCGTATGGCGCTGATCCTCGCCGATGCGCGGCGCGGGGAAATGATCGACGGCGACTTGCGGGTCGTACATCACCTTCCATCCCGCCCGCTTCACGCGCATGCTGAACGCCATGTCGTTGTGCACCTGCGCGCCCGAGCCGCGCAAGCGCTCGTCGAAGCGAATGTCGTGAATCGCCGCGCGCCGGTAGCTCATATTGACGCCCTTGAGCAGATCGACTTCGCGCGCGCCGCCTACGCCGAGATGATGATTGCCGATGATTTTGCCGGTCAGCAAAATCCGGCCGACATCCTCGCGCCTGCCGTCGAGCAGGCGGCCGCGCTCGTGCACCCAGTCGCGCCCGCCGAGCGCCCCAAGCTTGGGCTCGGCGGCGAATGCGGCCTCGATGCGCTGCAACCAGTCCCGGTGCGGCGCGGCGTCGTCGTCGGTGATTGCGATGACGTCGCCCGCCGACTTCTCGAGACCGAGATTCAGCGCCGCGACGAGTCCCTTGGCTTCGACGATCACGCATTCGAGCGGGAGCGCGCCGGTCACCCCCGGCTCCGCCAGAACGGTATGCGTGACATAGTCGTCGGGTCTCACGACGACGACGACCTGATCGGCCGGCCGCACCTGTTGCTGCAGCGCCTTGAGACACCGCGCGAGATCGTCGGGCCGGCGATAAGAGGGAACGAGCACAGTCAGCTTCATGCGTTCAGATACTCCTGGACCGCCGCATAGCCCGCGCGCGAGAAGCTGCGCGAGCGAGGCGACACTGCGTTGAAGATACCGCCCTGAACCTGCACGCCGGCCGTCGCGAGCCGCTTGAGCGACGCCGCGATATCGGACTCGGCATGCACGCCCGAGCGCAATACGACAAAAGAGGCGCCGGCATGCGCGGCGATGATCGACGCATCGGTCACGGCCAACAGCGGCGGGGTATCGATCAGCACGACGTCATAGCGTTTGCCCAATGCGTCGAGGTAGCTGTGCAGGTTCGACGACATCAGCAGCTCGGACGGATTGGTCGGCCGCGTACCGCTCGGGATGAAATCGAGTCCGGGCACGGGCGTCTTGCGCACCGCCTCTTCGACGGAGATCTGACCGGACAGCATTTCGGACAGTCCTGCCTGCAGGCCCCCGCCAAAATACTCGTGCAGCGTGCCGCGCCGCATGTCGGCATCGATTGCCAGCACGCGCTTGCCCGAATCGGCGAACAGCACGGCGAGGTTGGCGGTCATGAAAGTCTTGCCGATACCGGGCGAAGGCCCCGTGAGCAGCAATACATTGTTCCTCGCCTCGACGAGCGTGAACTGCATCGAGGTACGCAGGCTGCGCAGGCTTTCGATGCAGCTATCGTTCGGTCTTGCGAGCGCCAGGATCGGGCGGGCACCCTTGCGATGCCGCAGATAAGCCGCATCGAGCCGCTCCGCTTCCGAGCTCGACGGCACGAGCCCATACAACGGCAGCCCGCACGCGCGCTCGACGCGTTCCGGATCGTCGATACCCTTGAGCAGATTGCGGCGCATGAAGACGACACCGGTGCCGGCGATGAGGCCCAGCATCGTCGCCGCCGAGAGAATGAGCGCCTTTTTCGGCTTCGTCGGATCGCCCGGACGCAGTGCGGCATCGATCAGATGGACGTTGCCGCCCGTGCCGGCTTTTTGAACCTGCAACTCCTGCACACGGTTGAGCAGCAATTCGTAAATGTCCTCGGCCACCTTTGCATCGCGCTTCAATGCGACGCCCTTCACTTCCGCGGCGGGCAGGTTACGAAAGCGCGAAGAGAACCCGTCGCGATCGGCCTTCAGCCGAGCGAGCTGCTGCTCGGCTGCAATGATGGCCGGGTGGCTCGGGCCATAGCGCTGGTGGAGCTGATCGATCTGCAATTGCAGCGCCGAGATCTGCTGCTCATACTGGATGCTGCCTTCGAGGTAGCTTTTCGCCTCGTCACTCGGATTGATCGAACCCGATTGCGTCTGATAGGCGCTCAGTGCCGCCTCGGAGCGTTCGAGATCGGCTTTCAGGCGCGGCGCTTCGCTCTCGAGAAAATCGAGCATCTTGACGGCGTCGGCCTGCCGCGCGCTCGTGTATTCCCGCAGGTACGACTGCGCCACCGCATTCGCGAGCTGCGCGGCACGCTCGGGGTTCTTGTCCTGCGTGGAGATCTGGATCACGCCGGTTTGCTTGCCCTGCTCCTGCACGTCGAGCGCGAGCTGAAAGCCGCTGATCGCATCGAGGTCGTTCGAGCGTACGACGGTAAAGCGCGTGCCGGGCAGCGCGACGAGCTCCTTGACGAGCATCGTCACACCGCCGCCCGAGGCCATACGGCCCACTTCGCCATCGAGCAGCAGGTTGCCCTGCTGGTCGCGCAGCGTGTAGTGATCGCCGCCCGTCACCGTCATCGTCAGTTTTTTGCCCTCGAGCGCGGGCGTGACTTGAAGTGAATCCACGTCCGCGATCTCGCCGCCCCAGGCATAGGAAGACAGGCCGAACCAGGGCTTGCCCGGCTCCCCGGGCGAAGCGAGACGCTCGGCAATTGCGCCGAGCACGGGGAACATCTTCGGGGTCACCGAATAGTTGAGCTTGAACTGCTCGACCACCGGCGCGACCACGCCACGGCTCTTGATGATTTCGATCTCGGCATCGGTCGGCAGTGACGTGGATGCGCCCCCGCCCGCCGCCCCGCCGTTCGAATTCTGCGTGAGCCCCTGCGTGGCACTGCTCGGCGCCTCCACGCGAACGTGCGCATCGGCCGAATAGATCGGTTTGGCGAGAAAACAGTAAAGCGCCGCCAAGCCGATGACGGTTGCGGCAACGCCGATCAGCCAGCCGATATCGTCGAGCACGACATGCAGCAGCTGCCCGAGCACGACATCGTCTTCGTCGGATTGAAAAGCCGTCGGTAGGGGCGGTGCGATCGATTGGGCCAGAATGCTTGAGCTCGTCTTCATAGCGTCACTTCGTCAGCTGCTTCGTGAAAAAGATCGTCTGGAGTGTCGGCAGGATTTGCTGCATCACGCGGTTGAACTGCACCGCGGCGGACGTGCCGACGTAGACGACATCGAAGGGTTGCAACGGGAACTGCGTCGACAGCAACAACGCATCGGGCTGCGTCATATCGAGCCGATAGATCTCGGGTGAGTTCGGATGCGCGCGCATGCCCCGGATCACATAGATCTGGCGCGGATTCGCGTCGGTATCGAGAATGCCGCCCGCCGTCGTCAGCGAATCGGCCACCGTCAGCGAGCCGCGGATCAACTGCACCGCGGTGGGCTGCTTCACTTCGCCCATCACGAACACACGGCTGTCGGTACGGTCCGGAATGTTGACGATGTCGCCGTCTTGAAGCATGACGTTTTGCGAAACCTCGCCGCGGTCCAGCAAGCCATTCGCGTCGAGCGAATAGGACTTCCCGCCGCGCGTTAGGCGCACGCGCTGTAAGTCGGCGTTATCGGTCGCACCACCCGAGCGCGTGATCGCGTCGACGAGCGTGATCGGCACATCCGTAATGGCCAGGGGCCCGGGCGAACGCACGTCGCCCGTGACCTGCACGCGCTGCGAGCGGTAGGCAAGCACGCGCAGATCGAGCTGCGGATTGTGGATATACGGCGTGAGCGCGGCTGCGAGCCGATCGCGAACCTGCTGCGGCGTTTGGCCGGCCACGTGAATACGGCCGACGAACGGGAAGAAGATCGAACCGTCCGACGAGACGGTCTGCCCGTAAGGGTCCGCCTGTCCGGGCAGCGCTGTCGTGTAAGGCTGAGCGAGTGCGCCCGCGATGGTCTGCGTCGTATTGCCGCCCGCGGAGAACGAGGTGCCTTGCGGCGTCGTCAGCTCCGGGTGATCCCAAACCGTAATGCCGAGGATGTCCTGCGGCCCGATGTGATAGCTGTACTGCTTGAGACTCGGAAAGCGCGATTCGGGCAACGGCCGCGGCGTGGCCTGCTGCGCCGCGACGAGCTCGGCGATGGTCTGCGCGGTGACGCGATGGACTTCGTACGTCGGCGCCGAGCCGCTGGGCTCCTCTTCGTGCAGATGCGAGGTGTCGAGCGCATTGCCCGGCGCGACGGCGCAGCCGGCCAGAAGCGACGCGACAAGTGCGATGGCGGTCAGGGAAAGAAGGCTACGATTCATGGATTCGCGGGCATGTGCTCAAGCGGAATAGGCGGCGACCGAGCCGCCGGGTCGTTTCGAACGCGCCGCTGCCGCTGTGGCATCGGGGCGTCCGATGGAGTGGTATTCGATGCCTGCTTCGGCCAGGGCGAGCGGGTCGTAAAGGTTGCGCCCGTCGAAGACGACGGCTTGCTTGAGCAGACGCTTGAATGCATCGAAGTCAGGGCTCTTGAATGCCTTCCACTCCGTCAGGACGACCAGCGCGTCGGAGCCGCTTACCGCGGCCATCTGGTCGTCGACGAGCGACAGGCGGCCAAGCGCCCCGGCGTCGTCGCGCAGATCGGACGCGAACGCGCGCTTCGCTTCGGCCATCGCGACCGGATCGTAAGCCACGACGCGCGCGCCGCGCGCGAGCAACGCCGCGATCAACACGCGGCTCGGCGCTTCGCGCATGTCGTCGGTCTCCGGCTTGAAGGCGAGCCCCCACACACCGAACGTGTGACCGGTCAGGTCTTCCCCGAAACGAGCGACGATCTTGCGCGCGAGCACCTGCTTTTGCGCGGCATTGACGGCCGATACGGCTTGCAGGATCTGCAGCGACTGCCCGCTTTCGTGCGCGGTGCGAACGAGCGCGTGCACATCTTTCGGAAAACAGGAGCCGCCGTAGCCGCAGCCGGCATACAGGAAGTGATAGCCGATGCGCGGATCGGAACCGATGCCGCGGCGCACGGCATCGATGTCGGCGCCGACGCGCTCGGCGAGGTTGGCCAGCTCGTTCATGAACGAAATGCGCGTGGCCAGCATCGCATTGGCGGCGTACTTCGTGAACTCGGCGGAGCGCACGTCCATGTTGAGCGTGCGCTCGTGATTGCGGTTGAAAGGCGCATACAGGCGCTTCATCAGCTCGCGCGCGCGTTCGCCGGGCATATCGTCATCGCAGCCGATGACGATGCGATCCGGCCGCGTGAAGTCCTCGATGGCGGCGCCTTCCTTGAGAAACTCGGGATTGGAGACCACCGAAAACAGCACGTCCTCGTTGCGCAGCTTCAGTTGCTCGGCGATCGTCTCGCGCACGCGCTCGGCCGTGCCCACGGGCACCGTCGATTTGTCGACGACGACGGTGAAGCCCTTCATGTATCGGCCGATGTCGCGAGCGGCTGCGAGCACGTATTGCAGATCGGCCGAGCCGTCTTCGTCGCTCGGCGTGCCGACGGCGATGAAGATCGCGTCGCCGTGCTCGATCGCGGGACGCACCTCGGTCGTAAACGACAGCCTGCCCGCCGCGCGATTGCGCGCGACGATCTCGCGCAGGCCCGGCTCGTGAATCGGCATGCCGCCCGATTCGAGGACGTCGATACGGTTCTTGTCGACGTCGAAGCAGCAGACGTCGTTACCGATGTCGGCAAGACATGCGCCTGTCACAAGACCGACGTATCCGCAGCCGATGATGGTCACGTTCATGTTTCGATGGCCTCAAGAAAAAACGAAGAAAACGTTGGACGCCACGCCGCGACTCGGCATGGCCCGATTCGGATCAATATGCGTTGCTGCCGGCAAAACCCTTCCATAGCGTGAGCACCACGATCTTGATGTCGAACCAGAACGTCCAGTTCTGGATGTAGTACAGATCTAGCTTGACGCGCCCGCTCATCTTTTCGATGCGGTCGGTCTCGCCGCGAAAACCGTGAATCTGCGCCCAGCCCGTGATGCCGGGCTTGATGCGATACCGGAACATGTAACCGTTGACGAGATCCTTGTAGAGATCGTCGTGCTCGAGTGCATGCGGACGCGGACCGACCACGGACATCTCGCCCTTGAGCACGTTGATGAACTGGGGCAGTTCATCGAGGCTCGTACGCCGCAAGAAGCGCCCGACGCGCGTGATGCGCGGATCGTGCCGCGTCGCCTGCGTCACCTTGCCTTGCACCTCCTTGTGCACCTTCATCGTCCGGAACTTGTAGATCTCGAACGTATCGCCGTCGGCGCCTAAACGCCGCTGCCGAAAGAAGACCGGCCCCGGCGAGGACAGTTTCACGAGCATCGCGATGACGAGCATGAGCGGCGCAAGTACGATCAGCGCAGCGAGCGCGAACATCCGATCGAAGACGAGCTTCGGCCACGCACGCACGTCGCCGAGCGGCGAGGCCGCCAGGTTGATGGCCGGCACGCCGAGCAAATCGACGACCTCCTGGTTCAGCAACGTGAGACTGCTCACGTCGGGAATGAACCGGATGTTCACGAACTCGTGCTTCAACGCCGTGACGATTCGATGGATGGTCGGCTCCCGGGACATCGGCAACGCCAGCCAAAGCTCACGCACCTCTTTGCGCTTCACGAGCTCGATGAGCTCGTCGAAGTCGTCCTTGAGCGGCACGCCGGCCATGGTGCGCCCGGCTTGCGCGCGATGCAGCTCATCGGGCTCGTCGTCGAAAACGCAAACGGGTGCGAAACCCGCCTCGGGCCGGGCCTTCATACGCTCGATGAGAAACGTCGCGTAAGGCCCCTTGCCGACGATCGCAACGGACTTCAGGTTGAACCCCTGCCGGCGCAGACGCTTCAGCGTCGTATAAACCAGCGCTTTCATCGCCAACAGCAAAGCGACTGTCGTGCATGCCCAAAAGGCAAGCCACGAACGCGACAGCGCGTCCACACGATGCACGCTGAAGCTCATCAGCACGCCGGTCGCTTCCACGATCAGCCATGCGAGCGCCGTGCGCCACAACAGATCGTTGAGCGGCTTGCCGCGCCACGAACGATAAATTCCGAGCGCCGGAAACAAGACGACGACGAGCATGTCGTCGAACGCCATGGCGATGCTCTGCGTGTCGCTGAGCCACACCGGGTGCCCTGCATGCAGCGCGGCGGCGGCGAACGCGCCCAGGCTCGCCAACGCCACATCGATCATCCGGGAGAGAAGGCCCAGCATCGCAACACCTCGATTTCAGCCGTGTATTCATGGGCATCCATCAAGCGCTATCAAAAAGAACTGGGCAAGCAGACGAATATTCAAAAATATTTCAGAGGGGTTTTCCGGATTATTTTTCGATTTTTTTATTGATCGCGCTGCGGCAGTCGTCATATTTCGATGGCCAACCGCCCCGCGACGCCGTCAGGACGTGCGCCTCCCTCCCTTTTGTCACCGGCTACCGCTCGTTTTCCGCCGACCCGCCGGTGGACGCCCGCGTTTTATTGTCGATTTCTTGCTGCCACACTTGCCTCATCGAATTCACCTCAAGTGGAGGCTCAAATGACCACGCCGATCGCCACCGTCGATGCAGATACAGCGGCCGCCCCGGTGATACGAGCTGTGCCGCCATCGCCGATGGCGCATACGCGGTTCAAGATTCAACCCGTCATTCTGGCCGGGGGCTCGGGCACCCGTTTGTGGCCCATGTCGCGCGAGCAATATCCCAAGCAATTGATCGAGCTGCTTGGAGATGAATCGCTGCTGCAATCGACGGCGCACCGCCTCGACGGCCTCGAATCGGACTTTGCCCTTTCCGATCGGATCATGGTCGTGTGCGGCGACGATCATCGCTTCACCACCGCCGACCAACTGAGCGCACGCGGCGTCAATGCGCGTATCGTGCTCGAACCGCTCGGCCGCGATACCGCGCCCGCACTGACCATCGCTGCGCTCGATGCCCTCGCGCAACCAGGCGTTGATGCCGATGCGTTGATCGTCGCCATGCCGGCCGACCATGCCATTGCCGATCCCGAGAGCTTTCGCCGTGCCATCGCAAGCGCCGTGCGCTATGCGGCCAGGGGCATGGTTGCGACGCTCGGCATCGTGCCGACTGCCGCGGAGACCGGCTACGGCTACCTGCGACTCGGCGAGCCGATCGAAGACGACGCCGAGGCAAATACGCAAGGTCTTGCCGCGCGCACGCTCGCCCGCTTCGTCGAGAAGCCCGATCTCGAGCTAGCCGAACGGTACGTCGCCTCGGGCGAGTATTGGTGGAACAGCGGGATCTTCGTCGTGCGGGCCTCCACCTGGCTGCACGCACTGGCCCGGTTCGAGCCTGCCATCTACGAAGCGTGCGCGCATGCGCATGCGCGCGGCCGCCTGGACGGGGAGTTCTTCCGCCTCGATCGCGACGCATTCGCCGCGTCGCCTTCCAATTCCATCGACTATGCCGTCATGGAGCGCCTCGCCGCCGACGCGACGTTGCCGCGCGGCGTAGCCGTGCCGCTCGCAGCCGGCTGGTCGGACGTTGGTTCCTGGAGCGCACTCTGGCAGATCCTGCCCAAGGACGACAGCGGCAACGTGAGCCGCGGCCGCGTCCTTTTCGAAGACTCGCAAGAAACGCTCGCTCACTCCGAAGGCAGACTCGTCGCGTGCGTCGGCACGCGCGACCTCATCGTCGTCGAGACCGCGGATGCGGTGCTCGTCGCGGACAAATCGCATGTACAGGACGTCAAAAAAGTCGTTTCGCGGCTTCGCGCCGAAAGCGGCACAGAAGCGTCCGTCCACCGCAAAGTGCATCGCCCCTGGGGTTACTACGATTCCATCGATGCGGGCGAACGCTTCCAGGTCAAGCGCATCGTCGTGAAGCCCGGCGCGCAGCTGTCGCTGCAGATGCATCACCATCGCGCCGAGCACTGGATCGTCGTACGCGGGACAGCCCGCGTCACGCGCGACGGCGAATCGTTCCTGCTTTCAGAGAACGAATCGACGTATATCCCGCTCGGCACGACGCACCGCCTCGAGAATCCCGGGAAGGTACCGCTCGAGATCATCGAAGTACAATCGGGCGCCTACCTCGGCGAAGACGACATCGTCCGTTTCGACGATACGTACGGACGCCAATAACGTCACCCGCGGCGGGCGGCAAAGTCGCACAAAAAAGGCGGGCTAGCGATGGCCCGCCTTCCTTTTGACGTCTTCCTGACGGCTCCCACCGCGCTGCCTTCAGCCCGGCGCGTCCCGAGCTGCATTCGCTCGCACTTATCCCCGATAGTTGACGACAGGCGTCAGCAGGTCCAAATGCCCTTCAGGGTAAGGCAGCCAGTCGAGCGCGCGGCGCCCGACGGCCGAGTCGAGCCTGCGTGCAATGGATGGAGCGATGGCCGACAGCGGCGCGGGCAGAGGTCTTGTGGCGGCGTCCTTGGCTTCGCCACGCTGCTCGGGATCGCCGCACGGTGATGGATCGAGTGCATCCTCGCTCGATGCGGCCGCCTCGGCAGCGCTGGCCGCCACCGAGGCGCTCGACTGGCGATCGATCCAATCGCGCGCCCATTCGAGCGCATGACGTTCCGCGCGCTCGTGATCCTCGAAGCGAGGGCCGATCAGCCCCGAGCGCTCGATCCGTTTGCCGTCCTTGGCGATTTCGGCCGAGGCACGATAGGCGGGCGGCGTTTGTCGCGTCACAGGCTGCGCCATCGCGCGGATGGTATAGCCACAGTAGTCGTGCGTGCGCTCATGCACTTCGCTCGCGCTGAACGAGGGTAGGCCCAGCGACCTGCGCTCATGCATGGCACGCAACGCATCGCCGGCTGTCTGCAAGGGCCGCGAAGCGGCGACCGGCAGATCGCCCGCGCGCTGCGTGCAACTGCCTGCGTTCTGCCACGACTCGGGGTTGGTCCAGAACACGCCGCGCAAGCGAGGCGACTCCTGCGTCGGCTCAGGCTTGGGCTCGGGCAAGACAGCCGCCTGCGGCTGCGGCACATAGGCGAATGCGCGCCCCCCTTCGGAGAGAATCGAGACCATCTCGAACAAAGTGCCGTCGGCGAGCCACTCATCGAAGCGACGCCGGCACGTCGGCCCTGACGGATAGCGTGCCGGCAGCTTCGACCAGCGCTCCCCCGTCGTAAGAATCCACAATACCGCGTTCGCCACTACGCGGGTCTCGGCGCGAGGCCTGCCGCGTCGATGCGGGTGAACAGGTTCGTCGGCCGCCAGCGCGGAAATACGCGCCCACTCGTCGTCGTTCAACTCTTCAAAATACATATTCTTCTCCACGCAGCCTGGCCCGGCTGCGACGCTCGGCTCATGCGAACGATCATTCACAAGAGCCGCGGGTTGCACAAAATGATTGTTATTTTGGCTATAACGACCAAATCCGCACTGGTAAAGTGCGAATTTGCCCTCCGGTGAAGCGCAAGAGGGGGTCTCGCTCGTGCGTGGGAAAGGAGTGCAGAAAGCGTACCATCGATGCCTGCACCCTCACTTGAATGCAAAGCTGAATCGATGCTATTCCGGGTTTCGATGAACCATACCGGGCACGCTGCTACCAGCCCGCAACTCATCAAAGAGTCGCTATCTTAGAATATTTTCGCGACTGCGCAAACGCATAATGCATGGCGATTACAAAAAAAACCAATTGTCGCATCTCATGCAATTTGCTTAGCCTCCATACGCAAATTCGTCATCTACCCAATCGGAATAAATTTCATCACTCGAGTCGGAATTATTTGCGGATTGCCGAGCAGACGTGGCCCGCGGCTGGCGCCGGCGAGCCGTCTTGATTCAGGTCAGATCGCCCGCCAGAGAAGCGGCGACGCGTGATTCGATGCGGGCAACAGGGCTGGGATACGCGGGATGGTCGCATCCGGCCGATAGTCCCGCACCGTTGCGCAGGCGCTCCTTCATCGATGCGGTGAACTCGAATCGCAGAAAATGGACCGCCGAGGTCTTTTCATCATTGGCTCGATCCATGTCTTCGTCCGCTATGGCATAGACGCGCGGTTCCCCGTCGACCTCCAGAAACACGTGTGTTTCGATGCCCATGAGCCGCTTCAACGCGGCCCGCCGCTCCACCTCGTTCTCGTATTCGATCTGCATTGTAGCTTTCAAATTACTTCCATCTGGAACAAGAGGTAAATAGGCTTCCAATTCCCCTCGAATTCCCTCCTCATCGAAAATCTTCTCGATGTGTAACATTTCATGAATCTGGTAGCGAATTGTTAATTCGTCCTCGAATATCAAGGTCAAATGATTGCCGATGCGAACCATGCGCTGCTTCTTATGTTCGATCACTTGGTCGCGCATCGACTTGCGTGCTTTTGCGTAGGCTTCGAGCGTCATCAGCGATTCTCTGGAAATAGTCATCGGCCAATTCCTTGCAAGAGAAGAAAGCACAGTCGTTTAAATGTCATAAGCCTTACGCAGCAGCGTCAGCGGATGGGCCAGCGGCGCGCTGCCCAGTCCCGCCTCCTCGATGCCTTGCGCGATATGGTGCCCCGCAAGTTGGCAGTCCGAGGCAATGAAGGCCGGTTGAGGCTCCGCCATCGCCTTGAACACCGGGCCGCCGATTTTCATGGCCATGCGATGGAATTCCTTTTTGACGCCGAACGTGCCGGCATGCCCCGAGCAGCGTTCGACGATCTTGACCTCGGTGTCGGGCACGAGCGAGAGGGTGTCGTAAGTTTTACGTCCCAGGTTCTGTACGCGTCCGTGACAGGGCACGTGGTAGGAAATCTTACCGAGCGCGCGCTTGAAGTCGGTCTTCAGCAACCGTCGCGGTGGCGCGACACGAAGTACTCGAATGGATCCCAAAATGCATCGCTGACCGCGCGAACGTCTTCATCTTCAGGAAACATCAGCGGCAACTCGTGCTTGTACATGAGCACGCAGCTCGGGATCGCGGCCATGATGGCATAGCCGTCGCGCGCATATCGCGCGAGCACGGGAATGTTCTTCGCCTTCTTCGCGGCCACGCCTTCGAGGTTGCCTTGCTCCAGCAACGGCATGCCGCAGCACGCTTCGCTCGCCACCAGCACATAGGGAATGTCGTTGTGCGCAAGCAGCGCCAACAGGTCGTGGCCGATCCCCGGCTCGTTGAAGTTCACATAGCAGGTTGCATAGATCGCCACCTTGCCGGGCGTGCGTTCTCCGTCACGCACCGCGGTGCTGGGCGAAGGCTTGGCCGCGCCGCGAAACTTGCGCGGGGCGAATTCAGGCAGCCAGGCGTTCTTGTCGACGCCGAGCGCTGACTCGAGCAGGCTGCGCGCGGGCTTCGACCGGTTCACGGCGTTCACCGTCTGGGTCACCACGGGAATACCCGCGAAGTGGCCAAGCGCGTCCGTGCTCGAGAGCACTTTGTCGCGCAACGGCACTTCTCCCTTTTTGAACTTGGCTGCTTTCGCACGCAGCATCAGATGCGGGAAATCCACGTTCCACGGGTGGGGCGGCACGTACGGACACTTCGTCATGTAGCAGAGGTCGCACAGATAGCACTGATCGACCACTTTCGAGTAGGACTGACGATCGACGTCGTGGGCTTCGCCCGAGTCGGTTTCGTCCACGAGATCGAACAGCGTCGGAAAGGCGCCGCACAACGACACACAGCGGCGACATCCCGCACAGATATCGAAAACCCGCGCCAGCTCCTTGTCGATCGCATCCGGATCGTAGAACGCTTCTGATTGCCAATCGAGCGGGTGTCGAATCGGCGCCTCCAGACTGCCTTCTTTATGCGGCATGAGGGCATGCTCCCCAGTTCTGCTGACGGTCTCCGGCACACGCGCAGTGCAAGGCGCCACGTACCGGCTCGAGCCGCGCGCCGCCGGAGGCTTGTGCGCCGCGCCGCGGCGTTCGCGGCGCGCGCATCGCTGCGGCCCGGTTCAGTCGGTGAGCGCTTCGAGCGCCTTCGTGTAGCGATTGGCGTGGCTGCGTTCAGCCTTGGCCAGCGTTTCGAACCAATTGGCGATTTCGTCGAAGCCTTCGTCGCGGGCCGTCTTCGCCATGCCCGGATACATGTCGGTGTACTCGTGGGTTTCGCCGGCAATCGCCGCTTGCAGGTTTTGCCGCGAAGTGCCGAACGGCAGGCCCGTGGCCGGATCGCCGACCGCCTCCAGGTATTCGAGGTGGCCGTGCGCGTGGCCCGTTTCGCCCTCCGCCGTCGAGCGGAACAGCGCAGCAACATCGTTTTGGCCTTCCACATCCGCTTTGGCCGCGAAATACAGATACCGGCGGTTCGCCTGCGACTCGCCCGCGAATGCGGCCTTCAGATTCTCTTCCGTTTTGGAGCCTTTCAACTGTCCCATCTGAATCTCCTGGTGGACCGGCAGACGCGGCGCAGCCGGGCGTTGCCGAAGTCTTGTACTGTAGGTGGGGAAACGGCGCGCACCACGACGCCCGCGAGCCGGACGCCGCTCTTTTAATCTAGGCGCTGGACGGGCCCATCCCCCAATTGGCATTTTCTATGCGAGCGATAGGGGTTGCCGCATCGCGGTCGTCCGCAGAGCGCGGCCACCGCGGCACGCGCGGCAACCGGCTCGGATCCAACCGGCGCTTCGTCTGGGGATTGCCCGATCGGCGGGCCTAATGGGTATCGGCCACCGTTTCCGGCGCCTGCGCCACCGCTTCCTTGAGCGCGTCGAGAAACGACGTGCGCCACCAATGCACGTCGTATTGACGGATCGTCGTCATCAGCGCCGAATGCCGCTCGATGCGCTCGCCGAGCGGCATCGTGAGCGCGCGTTCGATCGCCTGCGCGGTACCTTGCGAATCGTAGGGATTCACGAGCAGCGCCTCTTTCAGTTGCTCGGCCGCCCCGGCAAAGCGCGAAAGCACGAGCACGCCCGGGTCGGCGGGGTCTTGCGCGGCAAGGAACTCCTTGGCGACGAGATTCATGCCGTCGCGCAGCGGCGTGACGAGCGCCACGTGCGCGGCGCGATAAACGCCCGGCAGCCGCCTGCGCGCAACGTTGCGGTGAATGTAGCGCACCGGCATCCAATCGAGCTCGCCATAGTCGCCGTTGATGGCGCCGCACAGGCTGTCCATCTCGCGACGCAGGTGGTCATAGGCGCCGAGATCTTCGCGGCTCGGTGCGGCGATCTGAATCAGCGTCGCACGCTTGCGGTTCTCTGGATAGTGCTCGAGAAGATAACGAAATGCCTGGATGCGTTGCGGCAACCCCTTCGAGTAGTCGAGACGGTCGACGCCGATCAGCAACTGGCGGCGCGAGTACTCCTCCCGCATGCGGGCGAACATATCGAGGCCTTCACGCGCATCGGCGAGCGATGCGAACTCGCCGACGTCCATGCCGATCGGGAACGCACCGACCCGCAACGTGCGATTGAAAGCGCGCAAATAGCCGTCGGGCCTCCACTTCGCGCCCGCTTCCGTTTCCGCATAACGCACGAGGTGCATCATGTCCGATTCCGTTTGCAGACCGACGAGATCGTAGGCGAACAGCGAGCGCATCAGCCATTCGTGCTCCGGAATGGCCGCCATGATGAGCGGCGGCGGCACGGGGATATGCAGGAAAAAGCCGATCGGATTCGTGCATCCCATTGCGCGTAACTCCGCGGCAAGCGGGATCAGGTGGTAATCGTGGACCCAGATGACGTCGCTCGGCTTGAGCAGCGGAAAGATGCGCTGAGCGAAGAGCTGATTGACGCGGCGATAGCCGGTTCCAAAACGGACGTCGAACTGCGCGAGGTCGAGCCGGTTATGGAAGACCGGCCACAGCACGTTGTTCGAGTAGCCGAGGTAATACGTTTCGTAGTCTTGCTGACTGAGATCGACCGTTGCGAGCTGTACTTTGCCGACAGTCTGCGTATGCACGCCGCTGTGGCTGGCGACGCCCGGTGCATCGGTGAACGTCTTGCCGCTCCATCCGAACCACACGCCACCCGTTTGCTGCAAGCCGTCCTTGATCGCAACAGCAAGTCCGCCGGCCGCGGCCTTACGCGGATCCGCAACACGATTCGAAACTATGACGAGGCGACTCACTAAGGCTCCTTTGAAAAAGCGGGGAGTTGTTTTAGGTGAGCGGCTATGTTGTTGGTATTGCCGCGAGAGGTCTTCTGGTCGTAGTTATCGTTATTCGTTTTGTTGTGCTGGCGATGGCTGCCGATGCGCGCTAATTCCGCACCACCCGCCAGCTTTATCTCGAAATTAAGCATGTAATGCTAACACATGCACCTGGCGGGAGCCATCCTTGCGGCGAATCGCAGTTTCCGCCCCTCGTCATGCCTCGGCGCGATTGGCCGCAACGAAGCGTGCGCAACATGGAACCAGAACGAGCAATCCAACCAACCACCAGAACGCGCTCGGAAGTCCGATGCTCTTCGCGATGAAGCCCATGCCGGCGGGGCCCGCAAGAATGCCGGCGTAGCCCGTGGTCGTGATCGCGGCAACAGCCAACGCCGTCGGCATCGAGCGCTGCGAGCCCGCTCGGCGAAACAACACCGGAACGATGTTCGAGGCACCGAGCCCGATCAGTAAAAAGCCGCCCATCGCCACCACCGCGATCGGAGCCGTCAGCAAAACAGCAAACCCGGCAATCGCGAGCAATCCTCCCCAGAACATCGTCGAACGATCGCCGACGCGTGCGGTGACGGCATCGCCGCCGAAACGTCCGGCGGTCATCGCGATGGAGAACAGCATGTAGCCCAGCCCGCCCTGCGCTGCGCTGACGAGCCCCTTGCTCGTGATCAGCAGCGCGCTCCAATCGAGCAGTGCGCCTTCGGCAAGAAACGTCACAGCGGCGAGCGCGGCGAGCAGTAGCACGATACCGCGCGGCATCGCGAAGAGCGGTCCCTCGGCGCTCGGAGCGGCATTCAGCAGTCTGGGCCTTGCAAGAAGGACGGCACCCAGCATCGCTGCCGAGCACAGCAGCGTACTGGCGAGCGCACCGAGGTGAATCGACAGCAAGAACGTCATGACCATCGAGCCCGCGAATCCACCTACGCTGAACAGCGCGTGGAACCCCGACATCAACGGCCGGGCCGCCGCACGCTCGACCTCCACGGCATGAATGTTCATCGCGACATCCAACGAGCCGAGGGAGGCACCGAACGCGAATAGGGCGATGCCAAGCGCAAGCGGCGTGCTGACGAGCGTCAGGATCGGCAAGAGCAGAACCAGCCCGATTCCCCCCGCGACGATCACCGGCCGGCTGCCGTACCGCGCGCTGATCGCACCCGTGGCAATCATCGCGACGACCGATCCCAAGCCGATACACAGCAACAACACGCCGAGCACGGCGTCGTCGACGCCCAGCCTCAACTTCGCAAACGGCACGAGCGGCGCCCAGCACGCTACGCCGAAGCCGGCCACAAAAAACGCAAGGCGCGTGGCGAGCCGGGTGGCGGGCCGGTCCGACGAGATGTCTTCGATTTTCAAAGCGGGCCCTCGGTGCATGCGTGGCCGAGTACGGGCGCTGCCGCCGCGACGATGGAGGCGCCCGCCTCCGCCAATGCCAAGCGATGCGTGCGGGGCAGATCGTGCTCGACGATGAAACAGTCGATTTCCTCGATTGCCGCGACCCGGTATGGCGAGCGGGTGTCGAGTTTCTCGTTCGTTGAAAGGACTGCGCTGTGAACGCTCACCGCAAGGACAGCGCGCTTGAATGCGGCATCGGCCATGTCGAATACGCTGATGCCGCCATTCGGGGAGACCGCGCAGGCCCCGAGAAAACAGCGGTCGATATTCATGCGGGCGACGCTTTGCAACGCGCTTGCATCGACACATCCGCCCACGACCGGATCGACCGTTCCGCCGATCATCACGAGCTGCAAATCGGATCGCCGCAGCGCGGCAGCGGCGATATCGATGGAATTCGTTGCGACAGTGAGCCCGAAGTCTTCGGGTAGGTAGCCGACCAGTGCGAGATTGGTGCTGCTGCTGTCGAGGAACAGGAACTCCCCTCTTTGAATCGACGGTACCGCGGCCCGCGCCAATGCCTGCTTGCGCTCGCTCGCCTCATCGATGCGCGCCGCCATAGGCCGGGACGCCGGCGTGACCGGCAACGCGCCGCCATAGACGCGGCGGCAAAGGCCTTGCGCCGCAAGCGCCCGCAGGTCGCGGCGTATGGCATCTTCGGAAACGCCGAATTCGGCTGCCAGTACGGCGGCGACGACGGACTGGCCATCGGCCAGCCGGCCGGCAATCGAATCGCGGCGCGCGAGCGGGAGTTCTTCGTTCATGCGCGAAATGATAACGTGCACAAACGAGAATGTAAACGTGCAACAACGTGCATAAGCGCGAACACTAAGCGCGCCGATCAGCCCCTCGTCGGGGCACGGCAGGTTCGGCTATGGGATAACCGACGAGCGCCGGGCGGTTCCTCAGTTGGTGTGCTGCCGTTCCTGCATGGCCGCTTGCATCCCACGCTGTATCGCCTCGGGTTCGAGATCGCGTATGTGCGATGCGATATGCCAACGGTGACCGAACGGGTCCTCGACGAAGCCCCAACGGTCGCCCCAGAACATGTCGGCCAACGGCATGACGACGGTCGCACCGGCCGCCACCGCGCGCTCGAAGGCCGCGTCGGCGTTTTCGACATACAAATAGAGACTCACCGGCGTGCCCTTGAGCGCTTTCGGGCCGAGCGAGCCGCACTCCGCGGACTCGTCCGTCAGCATGACCACGGAATTGCCGATCTTGATTTGCGCATGGCCGATGTTGCCGTCGGTGGTCAGCATGCGAAACAGTTCAACGGCGCCGAAAGCCCGCTTGTAGAAATCGATCGCGTCGGCAGCGCCTGCGCAGACGATCTGTGGCGTCAGCGAATGCATGCCTTCGGGAATGGGTTTGACAGAAGAGGTCGACATGACGGCTTGCTCCTATAAGTTGTTCAGTTGTTCGTAAAAGTGAGCGCGGCCAGGAAAGCTTCGTTTTCGCCGGCTCTATCCGCACGACGAACGACGCGAACCGAAATCGACATCGACCTGCATTTTTTTCGCTATCGCCCCACCTTCGCGATATGAAGCAGATTTGCCGTGCCCGATTCGCCGAACGGCAAACCGGCGGCAATGGCGATCGAATCGCCGTCGCGCGCGAAGCCGGCGCCGCGCGCCGCCTCGCAAGCCAACGCGATCATGTCGTCCACGTCGTGCGCGTTGCGGTAAGGCATCGAGTGGATCCCCCAAACGAGCGCAAGCCTGCGCGCCACCTGTAACGAAGGTGTGAGCGCGATGATCGCGCTCGGGGCGCGCTCGCGCGCGGCACGTACGCTCGTGAAACCCGAAAGCGTATAGGTCACCGTCACCGCCGGCCCGATCAGTTGCACGATCGTGCGCAACGCGCAGCAAATGGCGTCGGCCGTCGTCGATTGCGCGGGCGTATGCGACGCGTCGATGCCGAGCCGGTAGCCGGGATCGCGCTCCACCCGCTCGATGATGCGATTCATCATCGCGACGGCTTCGAGCGGGAACTTGCCGCTCGCGGATTCGGCGGACAGCATGACGGCATCGCTGCCTTCGTAGATCGCGCCGGCGACATCCGACGTCTCGGCGCGCGTCGGCACCGGCGAATTCGTCATCGATTCGAGCATTTGCGTGGCCACGACGACCGCCTTTCCCGCCGCCCGGCACGCGCCGACGATGCGCCGCTGCAGTTCGGGAATCTGCTCGGCCGGCAATTCGACACCGAGATCGCCGCGCGCGACCATGATGCCGTCGCAGCGCGCGACGATGGCCTCGAGATGATCGATCGCAAGCGGTTTTTCGAGCTTGGCCATGATCCACGCGCGATCGCCGATCAGCGCGCGCGCTTCGTCGATATCCTCGGGCCGCTGCACGAACGACAATGCCACCCAATCGACGCCATGCTCGAGGCCGAACGCCAGATCCTCACGGTCCTTTGCGGTCAGCGCGGAAATGGGCAGCATGACGGCCGGCACGTTCACGCCTTTGCGATCGGAGATGCGTCCGCCCACCACCACGCGGGTTTCGGCGTAGTCCGGGCCTTTCGATTCGACCGAAAGACGGATCTTGCCGTCGTCGAGCAGCAGCTCAGAACCGGGCTCGATCGCTTCGAAAATCTCCCGGTGCATGAGCGGCGCGCGGCGGTTCGTGCCGGCGGCCGAATTCATGTCGAGGCGAAACGACCCTCCCGCCAGGAGCTCGGCGCTCCCTCCTTCGAACGTGCCGAGCCGCAGCTTCGGTCCTTGCAGATCGAGCAGCACGCCGATCGGGCGCCCGCTTTCGCGCTCGAGCGCGCGGATGGCCGTGAGCCGCTGCAAATGGTCGCTTTGGCTTCCGTGGCTGAAGTTCAAGCGGAAAACGTCGACGCCGGCGTCGAACAGTTGCCGGATGACCTGCGGATCGGAACTCGACGGCCCGAGCGTGGCGATGATCTTTGCGTTGCGTTGCCGCTTCATTCCCGTGTCTCCCGTGTCTTGGATTCGATGGCCGCCATTAGAGATGGCGCCAAAGTATCCCACTTTAGTGCTGCTCAAGAGTTTCGATAAGACCACCGCAAGTCGTCTGACTCGATACTCGATGTATCGAATGCACGGCTCCCCCGCCACCAGTCCCGACGAATTACCAGCGCCCCATCACCGAGGATGATCTCGTCAACGCTTCGAGGGAAGTCGTGACGACGCTCAAGCCCCGCTCGGCCCGTCCGTAATCGCACCCATTGCGACGTACAAGTCGACGTGCGACAGTTGCGGGTTGTTTCGATTGCCGCCGCAGCGACAAGTCGGCAAAGCAAGACCTTCGAAAACGAACTGCAAAATAAACAAAGAGGCGCAAATGTCCAATCAGAAATCGGCTGAAATAGCAGCACGCTTCGATCGCCTGCCGCCGTCGCGGACCGTCTGGACGATGGTCATTATGATCTCGCTCGGCGGCATCTTCGAGTTCTACGATCTGTTCTTCACCGGCTACGTCGCGCCAGGGATGGTCCAGGCCGGTCTCTTCAAGCCCGAATCGCTCGGCTTTTTCGCGGCGCTCGCGCCCATCTCCGTGGCCGGCTTCGGCACATTCGTCTTCGCCACGTTCGCGGGACTCTGGATCGGCGCGCTCGTGTTCGGCTTCGTCGCCGATCGCCTCGGACGCCGGTTCATCTTTACGTGGTCGCTCATCTGGTACGTGATCTGCACGGCGATCATGGCATTCCAGCATTCCGGCCTTGCCATCAATCTCTGGCGCTTCGCCGCGGGCATCGGTATCGGCGTGGAACTCGTAACCATCGACTCCTACATCTCCGAGCTCATCCCCAGCGGCGAGCGCGGCCGTGCCTATGCGGTCAATCAGTTCATCACCTTTTGCGCGGTGCCCGTCGTGGCATTTCTCGCCTTCATCCTCAAAGACACGCACCCACTGGGGCTCGAGTACTGGCGCGTCGTCATCCTGATCGGCACGCTCGGTGCGATCGCCGTCTGGATCATCCGCCGCAACGTTCCCGAAAGCCCGCGCTGGCTCGCGCGCCAAGGCCGTCTGGACGAGGCGGAGCGCATCGTCGCCGATATCGAACGCCGCGTCACCGCGGAAAAGGGCATCGCGCTGCCGGCTCCGCAACCGATCTCGGCCGAAATGGAAGGCCGCGGCTCGATCGCCGAAATTTTCGGTCCGCTCTATCGGAAGCGCACGCTCATCCTGTCGATCTTCAACATGGCGCAGGTCATCGGCTTTTACGGCTTCGCCGCCTGGGTGCCGACGCTACTGATCCATCGCGGCGTGCACGTGACCGCCAGCCTCGGCTATGCCTTCGTGATCGCCATCGCCAATCCGTTCGGCCCCCTGCTCGGCACGTTCTTCGCCGATAAGCTCGAACGCAAGACGCAAATCTGCGGCGGCCTGCTCATCATGGGCATCGTCATCGCGCTCTTTTCGCAAGCCTCGGAACCGGCCGTCCTCATCGTGCTCGGCGTGGTGTTCACGCTCGCCGCGAACGTCATGTCGTATGCCTACCACGGCTATCAGGCGGAACTGTTCCCGACTCGCATCCGAGCGCGCGCCGTCGGCTTCGTCTATTCGTGGAGCCGTATCGCCGCGGCGTTTGCAGGCCTGGCCATCGGCGTTTTGCTTCACAACTATGGCGTGCCCGGCGTGGCGACGTTCATCGGTGCGTCGATGGTCGTGGGCATCTGCATGATCCTGCTTGGGCCGTCCACCAAGGGACGCTCGCTCGAATCGATCAGCCACTGAAACAAAACACGCGCGGCCGATGCGCGCGCTGCCCGACAGGCGTACCCTTATCGCCAGGTGCCGGCGTGGCATTCCACGCCCCGCCGGCTTGCGAGGGAGGGTACTCATGAAGACGATCGTCCGGACCGGCGTGCATATCGAAGGCATTCACTGGACCGCCGAATACCTGGAAACGACGCATGAAATCCGCGTCTTCCGTGAAGGCGCCGAAGTCGGTGTCTACGATGCGCCGCCCACCCTGTTCGGCGAAGAAGCCGATGCGGGCTCGAAGAGCGTGGCAGATCATCGCGCCCTGGACGCCGCGTTGCGCGCCTATCTGATGCGCTTCGTTGCGGACCACGACGCCGAGGAGTAAGCCCGGCGCGCGGTCCTGGCCCAACCAGCGCTCACGGCGACGGTGAGCGCAGAAAGTCGAGTACCGTCTGCGTCAAAGCGGATGCCTGTTCCACGTTGGGCAAATGCAGCGCCTCGAATGCGACGTGGCGTGCACCGGGAATGCGCGCCGCCAACGCCCTGCCTTCATCGACCGGAAAGCTCGCGTCGTGCGTACCGCTCACGATGAGCGTCGGCGCCGCGATGCGCTCCACTTCTTGCGATAAATCCGTATCCGCGACCGCCGCGCAACTCGCGATGTACCCTTGCACGTCCGTGTGCCGCACGACATCGCGAATCGCCTCCGCAACGAGGGGCTCGCGCGCACGAAACGCCGCGCTGAGCCAACGTTCGACCGACGCACTCGCCAGCGCGGGCATCCCGCCGCCTCGCGCCTGCTCCATGCGCTCGAGCCAGGTCTCCCGAGGCGCCAGATTGCGGGGCAGTGCGCTGATATCGACGAGCCGTCCGACGCGTTGGCCATGGCGTGCAGCCAGTGCCATGGCCGTCACGCCGCCCAGCGATATCCCGCATACATGTGCCTGATCGATCGCAAGCGCATCCATGAGCGCCAGGACATCCGCGCTCAGTTGCTCGATCGTGTACGGGCCCGGCGGAACACTCGAACGGCCATGTCCGCGCGCGTCGTAGCGCAGCACCCGGAAATGCCTCGCGAACGCGCCGATCTGCGGCGACCATAACGAAACGTCGGTGCCCAGGGCGTTCGACAACACCAGCCACGGCGCTCGTGCGTCGGCCGGGCCGTCGATCCGATAGTAGAGGCTGACTCCATTGACAGTGGCAAAGGGCATGAGCGTGAGGCCTCCGTGGCGAAAGCCCTATTGTGCTACAGCTCCCATGGCGCTCGCAGCGCACGCGGCCGCCCGTAAAACCCCTCCCCCCGATTCTCGCGAAAACATGGAACAATGCCGCACAGGATGTCCTACAACGACCAACCGGGAAAGGGGAGGAGTCAGTCATGAGCAGCACTAAATCGCGAGCCGGCAAGAAGAGCGCGTCGGGAAGCCGGTCGAAGGCGAGCGCTGCCGTCGATCTCGTCGAGCACGCTATCGCGCGTCCGACGCGCGAACAAGCCGAGGAAGCGGTGCGCGTGTTGCTGCGCTGGGCCGGAGACGATCCCGATCGCGAAGGACTGCGCGACACACCGGGACGCGTCACGCGCTCCTATGAGGAGTTCTTTGCCGGTTATCGCCTCGATCCGCGCGAAATACTCGCCCGAACGTTTTCGGAGGTCGACGGCTACGACGAGATGGTCGTACTCAAGGACATCCGCTTCGAAAGCTATTGCGAGCATCACATGGTGCCCATCGTCGGCCGCGCGCATGTCGCCTATCTGCCGAAACACCGCGTCGTCGGCATCTCGAAGCTCGCGAGGCTCGTCGATGCCTTCGCCAAACGGCTCCAGATTCAGGAAAAAATGACGGTCCAAATCGCCGACACGCTCAACGAGATTCTCCCGCCGCGCGGCGTCGGTGTCATCCTCGAAGCCGCGCACCAGTGCATCACCACGCGCGGCGTGCACAAGCCCGGCGTGGCAATGGTGACTTCGCGCATGCTGGGCTCGTTCAGGACCGATCCGTCGACACGCCGCGAGTTTCTCGCCATCGTCGGCAATCCGGGGGCGCTCGCGTTGCCCAACGTCTAACGCCCGGTGCCCGGTTTCGCCGAATTGCCGCACGCTGGGCCGCGCGTTCAGTGGCTCGTCAATCGCGGACCGGGAACACAGGCGAAGCTGCTCGCGAAGCGTCGATCGCCATGCCCCTTGTAGCGCGGCACATCCGGGTAGACGCACACAGGCCGTTCGAACTGGACGCCCGACGCCGGGTCGTCGTTGACATACTTCGTCGAAACGAACGACTCGGGCGCTCGCCCTTGCTCGACCCACGCCTGCAGCGCGCTGACGACGTCCCGCTCCGGGTCGAGGTGGACAGGCGGTAAGTTGCCGCCGACCGTGTTGGGTCCCGGGCCACCGCCGCAGTGGCTCATTCCCGGCGCCATGACGAGCCGATAAAACGACTGCGCCGCTCGGACGCCGCCCGCTTCAGTCGCCACTTCCTCGAAATATTCGATCGGCAACGTCTGGGCGTTCAACGCGTCCGCCCAGCCCTGCGTCATGATCAGCTTGCCGCCGCGCCGACGAAAGCGCGAGAGATCGGGACTCATCGCATCGATGTTCGGCGACAAGACCGCATCGACACGATCGGCGTCGGCGGCAAAATCGAACGTCGTCCAGTCCCAATCGGGATTGTCGAAGACGGTATTGGCCAGCAACGGTTGCGCATAATTCGGTACGAGCGCGCCTTGAATCAGCGCCCACTGGCTTTCGCTGCCGCGCGCAAACCCGGGATAGAGCGCGCGGCCCGTGCGCGGGTCCAGCACCGGGGAATACAGCCGCTGCGCTTGCTGCACCTGCGCGGCACTCAGGCAGTGTGCGGGGTCCTCGCCCGCCTTGCACTGCAGGCGGGCCGGGTCGAAGTGGCACGTGAGCGGATTCGCAAGAAACCCGTCGCTGGCCGCATCGGTGCCTCCGCAGTGCTGCAGCACCGCCTGATTGAGCGTGGCCAGCGCGCTCGGCGTCAGTCGCGCCGCCGGCTGCTTCGCGGGCAGCAACGCGCCCCAGAGAAAGCTCTCCATGAGGTGGCTGTAATGCATGCCCGGCGAGCCGGCATGCACGCCGTCGTAGTCCTCGGGAAAGAACTCCGCCTCCTCCATCGCTTCGGCGCCGCCCGTCGAGCACCCGCTGTAGTAAGAGCGTGCGGGGGCCTGCCCGTAATACGCGCGAGTGATCGCTTTCGCCGCAACGGTCATCCAGTGAATCGACGTGTGCCCCCAATCCCGAAGCTGGACCGGATTCTGTGCCCATGACAACGGCTGACCGATCGCGCCCTGGGCACCGCCCCGATGCCCCGTATCCGTGTTCGCGGCGACGAAGCCACGTGCCACCGCCGGCACGAGGGCGCTATAAACGATTGCGCCGCCGAAGCCGCCCGAGCCCACGCCCAGCAACCGGCCGTTCCAGCCACCGAGCGGCAGCCACACTTCGATGCCGATCTGCTCGGCGCTTTGCGTGCTGACCGTCGCGACCACGCGGCACACCGCGGTCGTCGTTTGGACGGGCGCGCCGCCCGGATCGTTGAATGTCGTGCCTGCCGGCACGGCCTCAGCCGATGAAATGCGTGTGTTCTCGATCGTCGCGCGCTCGAGCGCGCTGCATGCGCGCGTTTGTCCATCGTATCCGGCGGCTTGCGCCGCGCGCGCCGCACCGGCCTCGAGCATCGCCGCCGCGCATAGCGCGACGGCAAACAGCCAACGCGCGGCGATCGAGCGCCTCACAGTGATGCGGCGGTTCCCGCATCGATTCGGGCCGCTCCCATATTCGCCGCCATATCGGTTCGAAAGATCGCAATCCATCATCACACCTCCTCACAGGTAAGTCGTGCCGTCTCCTCGTGCGATTCGTTCGTCGCGGCAGCCCGGGTCAAGCGGGCGGCTCGATGTCGATGTCGATGTCGATGTCGATGTCGATGTCTATGTCGATGTCCATATCGAGCAAGGCGGCGCTGATCGATTTCCCGTGCGCGTCGAGCGCGAGGGAACGCGTCACGCCGCCACCGAGCGCGTGCTCGAGCACGAAGTTGAGCGCGCCTATTCGGGGCAACTCGTAGCGCCGCACCGGGCCGCGCACGATGCTCTGTAAATGCGCCTTCACACGCTCGGCGCTCAAATGGCGCACGAGATGCGGATAAACCCGCGCATCGAAGCAAATGACCGATACGTTGAGCGTGTCGCCCTTATCGCCGGTTCGCCCATGCGCCAACTCGCGTAGTTTCATCGTAAATCTAGCCTCGGTTTGAAACCCCGGCCTGAAGGCCGGTTGTGGACAGTTGCTTTCAGGTTTCGAATATCTGGACCGATGGCGCGACCGTCTCGCGCGGCAGCAGCACCGATTGAACGGCAATGACCTCTCGCACGGACTTCGCGACGCCGCCTCCGGCGGCCGGGCCATTGGTATAGAGCGTTTCGACCTCGTTGCCGACCCGCGAAGCTTCATCGAACGAATCACAGCGTGCCACGACGCGCACGCGCACTTCGTATGGCTGCGTCTCGTGCGCAGCCGCCGTGTGTCCATAAAGCGAATCGACGCCGATGAGATCGCAGCGCAGCTCGCGTACCGCCACCCCGGTCATCGCAAATCGCTCGCGCACCACATCGAGCGCAAGACGCGCGCGTGCGAGTGCGCCCGGGCCCCCGTACGAGATCTGCCCTTCGCCGACAAAGCCGTCGAAGTACGCGACCGATGCCTTCAATGTGCCGGTGCGCGGCGTACCGCGCCCCCCGCTCACGGCGACACGGTCGGCACCGAGCCGCGTCACGCTGACCTCTGTGAAGTCCGCGACGACGTCGGGTTGAAGGTAACGTTGCGGATCGTGGATCTCGTAGAGCAGTTGTTCCTTGCAGGTTGCCTCGGTCACGCATCCGCCCGCATGCGGCACCTTCGTCACGACGACGGTGCCGTCCTCGCGGACTTCGCCGACCGGAAAGCCGAGGCGCGCGAGGTTCGGGACATCCTTGAGGCCCGGATCCGCGAAATACCCGCCGGTGATCTGCCCAGCGCATTCGAGCAGATGGCCGACGACGGTACCCTGGCCCAGCCGTTCCCAATCGTCCATCGACCAACCGAACGCGTGGATCAGCGGCGCAAGAAACAGCGCGGGGTCGGCGACGCGCCCGGTCAGCACGACGTCGGCGCCCGCGCGCAACGCATCGACGATCGGTTGCGCGCCGAGATACGCATTCGCCGCGACGATCCTGTCCTTGAAGGCCGCGACCCGTTCGCCCGATTCCTCGAAGCGGTAGTGCCCGGCCAGTACCGCTTCGAGCACGTCGTCGCCCGTGACGGCCGCGATCTTCAACCGGTCGATACCGAGTTCCCGCGCGAGCTCCAGCGTCTTGCGCGCGGCAGCGACAGGATTGGCCGCACCCATGTTCGTCACGATACGCACGGCGCGTTTCGCGGCGAGCGGCAGTACCGCACGCCAACGCGCCTCGAGCAGCGGGTCGTAGCCGAGTGACGCATCGCGGCGGCGCGCTTGCTGGGCCAGCGCGATCGTGCGCTCCGCCAGGCATTCGAAGACGAGATAGTCGAGCGAACCGTGCTCGACGAGTTCCACCGCCGGTTCGATGCGGTCGCCGGAGTACCCGGCGCCCGCGCCGATTCGTATCGTGCGAGAAGGCGTGACTGTCGACATGACTTGCGGGGATTAAAGAGGAAAGATGCCGAAGACGACGCACGCGAGCGTCATCACGGCCGATGCGCCGAACAACAGCGGAAAGCTGAAGCGCTGGTGTTCCGCCAGATCGATGCCGGTCAGGCCGATCACGAGGAACGTTGCCGGCGTCAACGGGCTGATGGGAAAGCCGGTCGTCATCTGGCCGAGTATCGCGGCCTGGCCGATCTTGACTGCCGGCACGCCGAGTTGCGCCGAGACCTCCGCAATCACGGGCAACACACCGAAGTAGAACGAGTCGGGATCGAACAGCAGGCTGAGCGGCATCGAGACGAAGCCGAGAATGACCGGGATGTGCCCCGCCATCGCGGCCGGCACGAAACCGACCGCGGCCTGCGCCATCGCCTTGAGCATGCCGCTGCCCTGCATGATGCCGGTGAACACCCCGGCCGCCAGCAGGATGGCGGCCATCATCAGCGCCGCGCGCGCATGCGCGTCGATGCGCTTGCGCTGCATTTCCACGTTCGGGTAGTTGACGAGCAAGGCGATGCACAACCCGATCATGAACATGAGGGCGGGCGGAATTTTTTCGCCCATGGCGACCATCGTGCCCAGCACCGCCACCGTCAGCAGTATGTTGAACCAGAAATTGCGTGGGCGACGCAGGGCCTTTTCCTCATCGGTCAGATCGTGGCGCGCAAGCAGTACGTCGGTGGCCGCCAGGTTCGCGCCGAGCCGCCGCTCCTCGCGCTTGCCGAGCAGCCACGCCGTGCCGAAAACGAACACGAGACCGACGATCTGCACCGGAATCAGCGGGTTGAAAATCGCCGACACCGGCAGATGGAGGGACGCCGAGGCGCGGATCATCGGCCCGGTCCACGGCAGGAAGTTCACGCCGGCCGCGAGCGACACCGCCGCGGCCAACACGCGCCGGTCCATGTTCAGCCGGTCATAGAGCGGCAGCATGGCGGGAATCGCGATCAAAAAGCAAACGGCACCCGAGCCGTCCAGATGAATGAGCAGTGCCAGCAACGCCGTTCCGACGACGATGCGGGTCGGGCGCGTGCCGACCGTGCGAAGAATGCGGTCGATGATCGGATCGAGCGTGCCCGCGTCAGTGATCGTGCCGAAGTAAAGAATGGCGAAGACGAACATGCCGACGACAGGTGCGAGCCCTTTTATGCCGGCGATGACGAAATGCGAGGTTTGCAGGCCGAATCCCCCGATCAATGAGGCGGCGACAGGCACCGCGATCAGCGCGACGAGCGCGGACATGCGTCGCGACAGGATCGCGACGAGCAATACGACGATGGTGGCAATGCCAAGTAAGGCCAGCACGGGTTTGTCTCCAATCTTGTCTTTTAATGGGCTAGAGCGTAGTGTCGGTACATCGATAAAACAATTGAAATGATTTGATTGCAGCAATCAACAAATGAAATGGATCTGAATCTGCGGGAGATACGTGCGTTCGTAGCCGTGGCACAGACGGGCAGCTTCACGCGCGCGGCGGCCAGGCTCAATTTGTCGCAGCCGGCATTGACGGTACAGATTCGTCGCCTCGAGGAAACGCTGGGCGCACGGCTTTTCGATCGAAACTCCCGGACGGTGACGTTGACGTCGGTGGGACGGGAGCTGTTGCCGGTTTTGCATAAGTCGCTGGCGGACATGCAGCGCGTACTCGACGATGCGCGTGCGTTGGGCGACGGCTCTCGCGGTGCGGTTCGTATCGCGTGCCTGCCATCGTTTGCCGCAGGGCGGCTGCCGGCTCTGATTCGGGACTTTCGGACCGATGCGCCGCATGTCACGTTCGAAATTCGCGATGTCGTGGCGAGCATGGTCAATCAGCTCGTGAAGGCCGGCGAATTCGATCTAGGGGTGACAGGCGGTGAAATCGTGGATCCGGAGCTCGAAATCCTGCACCGTGCGGAAGACCGACTCATGGTGGTCTGCCCGCGCGGGCATCCGCTTGCGAAAAAACGACGTGTTGGCGCTTCCGATCTTGCCGGTTACTCGCTGGTATTGACGGCTGCAGGGACCAGTGTGCGCGCGATCGTCGATGCCGCGTTCGACGAAGCCGAATGCACGCCTGACATTGCGTGCGAGCCGACCTACATGATGACTGCCGTGGCGATGGTTCGGGCGGGGCTCGGCATTACGATTTTGCCCGGCTCGGCGCCGGAGATTCGCGCCGAGCGCGAGCTGGTGGGCAGGCCCATCGACGATCGTCGATTCGTCCGACCCATCGCATTGATCAAGAAGCGGGCGAGAACGTTGCCGCCCGTGGCGTTGTCGTTCGCTGACGCGCTCAAGGCGGCGCTGCGCGGGTAGTGTCGGTCGTTGCGGCGCATACTGCGTGGCACATTCCCTGCTGGAGTCAAACGCGAGCCTTTCAATGGCTCCTATTTGAATTCTTTACGAAAGGGAGGGCGCGATGAACAACGATATCGCTGCAGGGAAATGGAAACAGATGGTCGGGAAGGCGAAGGCCGCGTGGGGCGAGTTGACGGATGACGAGCTGACGCAGGCCGACGGGAATGCCGAACGGCTGGCGGGGTTGATCCAAGAGCGATATGGCAAGACGCGCGACGAAGCGGAACTGGAAGTTCGCCGCTTCTTCGATGCGAATCGGGATTAGGGATTAGGGATTAGCGATCACGACGGGCTGTAGCCGTCATGGTGGTCCCACGCGGCGCGCTTTGCGCGCTCGCGTGGGTCACCGATCGCAGATTAGATACTCACGGGGGCGCAGGTCTTGAACGAAACTGCAGCGGGTTGGGCGATGGCCGATTAGCCTAGCCAATAGCTGCGGCAAAATTCGCCGGCGTGATCCCATAGAGGCGAACGAACGCGCGAGTCATATGGCTCTGATCGGCGAACCCCGCACCGGCCGCGGCGTCGGCCAGCGCGCAACCCGTCGCGATCAATCGACGCGCGAGCGCGACACGCCGCTGAATCAGATAGGCATGCGGGGGCAGCCCCGTCTCGCGGGCAAACTCGCGCAACAATTGAAAGCGGCTCAATCCCGCATCGGCCGCCAGCGTGGCGAGCGTCACCGTATTGGCCGGATCGTCGTCAATGCGCATGCGCGCACGCGCCACCGCACGGGCAGCCGCATGTCCGCGCACGCCGGATCGGGCAGGCACGCATACGGTCGTATGCCGCGAAATGACATCGGCAAGCAAAGCGAACACCGCCTCCTCGCCCGCGAGCCGTCCGATGCTCGCGTCACCCGTGAGCGCGCCGCAATACGCGCGTTCGAATAGCGCGGCAAAACGCGCATCGCGTAGGACGGGGCGCTCGATTTCCAACGACGAGCCTGCGCGCACTTCCAGATCGCGGGCCACGTCATCCATGAGGGCGGGGGAAACATAGAGCATGTGCCAGACACGCCCCTGCTCATCGAGCGGACTGCCGTCATGAACCTCGCCGGGATTGACCGTGATCGCATCACCGGCACGCGCCTCTACGGGCCCGCGCCCGCTCGACGAACGCTGTCCACCGCGCACTACGAGACCGATACCGAAGCGCTCATGCGAATGACGCGCAAACGTTTGCGTCGTGTCCGCCGACGTGGCTTCGACTCCATCGATCGAGGAGCGATGCATCAAAACGCGTCCGCCCCTTTTCGTTTTCATTTACGTCCACGCTTGCCCGTTTCGGGCTCATCGTTGCGGCCGCCTTCGCGCACATTGCCCTGCGAAATACTGGCGCCGGGCGCCACGCTATGCGTGAGCCAGACATTTCCGCCAACGACAGCGCCGCGGCCGATCGTCACACGCCCCAGTATCGTTGCGCCTGCATAGATCACGACATCGTCCTCGACGATCGGATGCCGCGCATGGCCTTTCACGAGCGCACCGTCGCTGCCGGAAGGAAAACTCTTCGCACCTAGTGTCACAGCCTGATAAAGCCGCACGCGCTCTCCGATCACAGCGGTTTCCCCAATCACGACGCCCGTGCCGTGATCGATGAAAAAGCTCGCGCCGATCTGCGCGCCGGGGTGAATATCGATGCCGGTCGCCGAGTGCGCGATCTCGTTGATGAAACGCGCAAGCAGCGGCACACCGAGCCGATGCAGCGCGTGCGCGAGCCGATGATGCATGACGGCCAGCACGCCCGGGTAGCAAAGCAGGATTTCCGTAATATGCTGCGCGGCGGGGTCCCCCGCGAACGCGGCTTGAATATCGCTGACGAGCAGCGCGCGAATGCGCGGCAACTCCGTGCCAAGCACACGCGTGATCTCGAACGCGCGCTCGACCAACTCCAACTCCGAAGTCTGCGCATGCTCGGGCAAGAACCGCAACGCCCGCCGTACCTGCTCGCATAGCAAACGCAACGTGGTTTCCAGCGTATGGCCGACGTAGTAGTCGACCGTTTCGTCAGTGAGGTCGGGCGCGCCGTAATGCGTGGGGAACATCGCCGCGCGCAGACCGTTGACGATGCCGACGATCGCCTCGCGCGAAGGCAGTTCGCGAATGCCGCGAGGATGACGCGTGCGATGCAGCTCTTCGCGCGAAGCACGAAGCTCGGCGACGATCTGCTCGAGTCCCCAATGACGGGAGGACGGAGTGGACATGATATGAAGGAACGCCGCTTGCGATGCGGCCGGGTAGTGACACTTCCGCAGAGATTACCGCGTTTTGCAAGAACGCCGCCAGCGGCCGTGCCACCCGCGATGCACCGTCAAACGGTCAAGCTGCTGGCATCGATCCATCGCACGGCCCAATCGCGCGCATGCGCGATCGCCGCGGCTTCGTCGCAAAAGCGCAGTTCGGCCGGAAAAAAACGATTGGCCACGAGCTCCCCGTCGCTCGACCGTGAAATCACGACATATGGCTGGTATGCGCCATCCCCGGTCCGCGCGGGAGCGCAGTTCAGCAAATATCCGCGATGCGTGAATGCAGCGTCAGAATGCATGACTCGCCTGCCTCCGATACCCTTTTTATGTACTGCTACATACTGCTCGCCCGCCGGGCGCGTAGGTCTACAGCGCGGCGGCGAAGCAAGCGGGCAACCACGCTTTTCGCCTGGCCGTCCGCTCGCAGGATAGGAATCATACTCTCTCGAAAACGCCTCTTCTATCGGAAATAAATCGGTCCAGTGCGGGGGATGACAGCGACATGCAGCGACAGCATTCAAGCGACTGCACGAGCCGAGCCCCGGAACGAGCCTTGCTCTCGATCGCCGGCGCCAAGACTGACCTCCCTACATGCCGCCATGCTCACGCCTTGCTTGAAGTTCGGCGCCGCTAAGCTACGATGGACAAAACACACACGCTGGCGCGAGCGCATCCGGCACCGGCGCGCTTGCCGCGCAGCACCGCTCACGCCGTCCTCCAGCGAGCAGACCATGATTGCGAGCCACCCCTTTCCCGGCAGGCCGCCGCGGCGCGCACCGCGCGCACTGCGTGCCAATCGGCATCCGCTCGATTCGGCCTCGGTCAGGCGCTTGAAGGCGGCGCTCGCTTGCCTTGCGCTTGGCTACGCGCTCGCGTGGATCGAGGTTCTGCTGGAGTTTCTCGTACTTCCCGCCCCGGAGAATGCCGCGGGCGGCGTACCGCCGCTGCTCGCCGCCGTGCTGGCGCGCGTGCTGCTCGGTGCGCTTTATCTATTCGTTGCACTCCGTCATCGCTGGGCTCGCTGGCTCACCGTAACGCTTGGGTTTCTCTCGGCAATCTTTGTTACGCCGATGTTGCCAGGGGAGTGGCAGATCTTGCCAGCCGCATCGCTCGTTACCGGTCTGGGCATGCTATGCCGGCTCGCAGCTGCGATACTGCTCGCGCTGCCGATGCGCGAACGCTGCAACGTGGCGTGATTCGGCCGTATCTTTCCAAGGAGATCGACATGAAGATCGTTGTGATCGGCGCGTCCGGCACCATTGGCCGGGCTGTCTGTGCGGAACTGAAACAACGTCACGAGATCGTCGAAGTCGGTGCGACGCGCGGCGACCACCACGTGGACGCAACCGATCTGCACAGCGTCGAGCGGCTCTTTCATGACATCGGCCGCGTCGATGCCGTCGTGACGACGATGGGAGAAGTGCATTTCGGCCCGCTCGCCGACATGACGGCCGATCAGTTCTGGATCGGTCTGCGCAACAAACTGATGGGACAAGTCAACGTCGTATTGGCGGCTCAGCATCACGTCAACGACGGCGGCTCGTTTACGTTGACGAGCGGCATTCTCTCCGACGAACCGATCCGAGGCGGCGTCAACGCCACCACCGCGAATCTCGCGCTAGAGGGTTTCGTGCGCGGCGCGGCAATCGAGTTGCCGCGCGGCATCCGGATCAATATCGTCAGCCCGACTCTGCTCGACGAATCGGTGGAGGCATACGGAGCGTACTTCAGAGGCTTCGAAACCGTCAGCGCGAAGCGCGTGGCGATTGCCTACAGCCGCAGTGTCGAAGGCGCTCAGACCGGGCGCGTTTATCGCGTCGGTGGCTGAGCCGATCGCCGTTCACACCGGCTCACGCAGGCAGCCGGCCCCGTGATCGGGCCGGCTGCCTGCTATGCGCATCCGCAGTTCAACGACGCTCGAACGTGCCGTCCCGCAGGCGCCAGAGCCCGAGCGGATTCTCATCCTGTACTGCTTGCGGCAACAATGCGGGCGGCAGATCCTGATAGCAAACCGGACGCAGGAAACGATCGATCGCAAGCGTGCCGACAGAAGTCGAACGTGGATCCGATGTCGCCGGGAACGGGCCGCCGTGGACCATCGCGTGCGAGACCTCCACACCTGTCGGATAGCCGTTCGCGAGAATGCGGCCGGCCTTGCGTTCGAGAACCGGCAGCAGTTTGCGCGCAAGCTCGTTATCGTCGCGCTCGAGGTGCAGCGTGGCCGTCAGTTGGCCTTCGAGATGTTCCGCGAGCTCGACCATTTCGTCGATGTCACGACAAGTCACGATCAGCGACGTCGGACCGAAGATTTCATCTTCGAGCGGCGGTTGTTGCAGGAACTGCGATTGCGTCGTCGCGAACAGCGCCGGCAGTGCCGAATTCGGCGCATCGCTGGCCGCGCCGACAGCAACGCGCTTCACGCCTTCGACCCCACTGCGGCGCGTCACGCCGTCGCGATACGCCGACGCGATTCCGGCCGTCAGCATCGTCTGTGCACCCTTCTTTTCGAGCGCTTTCACGGCCGCGTCGATGAACGCTTGCGTATTCGGCCCTTCGAGTACGACGACGAGACCGGGGTTCGTACAGAACTGACCCACGCCGAGCGTCAGCGATTCGACGAAACCGTTCGCCGTTTCCGCTGCACGCGACGCGAGCACGCCTGGCATTACGAACGTCGGATTGATACTGCTCATTTCGGCGTAGACCGGAATCGGCTCGCGGCGCTGCGCCGCGATCTTCATCAGTGCGATACCTCCGCCGCGCGAACCGGTGAAGCCAACGGCCTTGATGGCGGGGTGCGCGACAAGCGCTTCGCCGACCGCATTACCCGCACCGATCACGAGCGAGAAGACGCCGGCCGGCAAGCCGCACTCCTTGACCGCCTGCGCGATGGCGCGGCCGACGAGTTCGGAAGTGCCCAGATGCGCCGGGTGCGCCTTGACGACGACGGGACAACCCGCGGCGAAAGCCGACGCGGTGTCGCCACCCGCCACCGAGAACGCCAGCGGGAAGTTGCTCGCACCGAAGACGGCCACCGGTCCCACTGGAATCTTCTGCAACCGCAAGTCGGAGCGCGGCAGCGGCTTGCGCTCGGGTTGTGCCGAGTCGAGCGTGGCGCCCAGCCAGCGGCCATCGCGCACGAGCGCGGCGAACAGTTTCAACTGGCCGACAGTGCGACCGCGTTCGCCTTCGAGCCGCGCCTTCGGCAAGGCGGATTCGATATGCGCGCGCTCGATCAGCGCATCGCCCAACGCGGTGATCTGCTCGGCGATCGCCTCCAGGAACCGGGCGCGCTGCTCGAGCGGGGCCTGGCGAAACGGGTCGAATGCCTCACGCGCGAGCCGGCAGGCACGATCGACGTCGTTCGCATCGCCCGCGCCGAACGCCGGCTCGATTTCCGCGTTGCGCGCGGGGTCGAACGCGCGCAGCGTGCCAGCCGTGCCGCGCACTGCCTCTGCGCCGATCAGCATGTGTCCGGTGATCTCCATCGTCAATCTCTCCTCAACTCAGGGATGCCGGGGCCGACTTGCCCCGGTCAGGGTCGCCACGACGCGCACACGCGACGTCGAAACCCACGATCTTCGCACGTTTCCGATTTTCGTGACGGACGTCGGATTGGCGGATGCCGAATTGCGAATCCCGTAAAAGCTCACCCTTGTCAGCGCAAGCGACGTGGAAGCAGGTGCTCCCGTAAAAGCTCACCTCCGCATTGCGCCCCTGTTGCCAGCTCTGCCGCGCTCGATGTCCCGATCGATCCAGAACGTTTCGCTCAGTGGCGCTAGCCCTCGCCGCTCGATGCAAGAAACCTCATGAGGAGGGACTACTCTGCTGTGCAGATCAACGTTAATCCACGGCCGTGCCGGCCAATGATCGGCGCGGGCGGCAGGAGTGAACCATGCCCCTACGGATCGGATCGTCCGCTGCACAGCTCGGCGATCACCACCCCGCGTCGACGAAAGATGGCAAAGCCCCCGGCGGGCTCTCCGCCGGCGCGGCACGCCCGGGGTTGAGCCGCGGCGACGCCGTGCTGGGGGCGCTCACGCAACGCGCGAGCGCCGGCGGCGAGCGTCCCGCTGACGGCAATGGGTCGCTGCGACGCACGCAATCCATGAGCCGGCTGGCCGATTTTTCGCGCGTAGCGCTCGAACGGCAACGTACGCTGCCGGTGACCGCGAGAGAGCGATCGGAAGCAGCGGCAAGCCTGCTTGTCGCGCGAGAACCTTCTCGGCCGGCGGAAAGCGAGCCCGCGTCGGCATCGGGCACGAATCCGCCGCGGCCGACGCTCAAGCCGGGTGCCGACAAGCCGAAGCCCGCTGCGCAGAACGCGAACCAATCGACGCCGGGCGCTCATGGGACTCATGGCACTCATGCGGCAGCCGCGGCGCCCGCACCCGCGCACGGTTACCCGGTTTATTCGCCGCATTGGAGCGTGCCCGGATATCGCACGCACGTGGTGGGCGCGCATCGGCCGATCGGCTTTTCATACGGTCATGGAGAGGACGCGTACGGCCGCGTCCATGCACACGTCGGCTTTCATTATTTCGGCCGTCGACATACGGTGCGCTTCGGGTTGCCGGGTTTGACGAGCGCGTTCTTGAGCGGACTGCGCAGCGGCTTGTTCAACCCCGTCGTTTATCACGCGCCGCCGTCGGGCAGCTACTACGCTGGCTACGGCGCGCATACCGCGCCTTACGCGGGCCATTACGTTCAGCCGCAGGGTTACTTTGGGCATGCCGGTTATGCGATCGGGTATCCGCCTTCGTATGCGATCGGTTATCCCGCGGCGCGTACGCTGCTGTGACAAGCGGCATGAGTCGAGCGCCGCAGATTGGGCGATGGATCGTCGGAGCGCTGCGGTGGGAGTGGTCCGTACCGGGCAGCCCCGCCACAACATCGACGACCCATCTGAACCGAGTACAACGGGGCCTCATAGCCCGCCGCCAAACAAGCAGAGCGTCAACGTTCAGTGCGTCGTGGGCCTTCAGTTAGGCGCCTGACCTCTCGGCGCAGTCGCCGATTTTCCGTCGCATGCAACGACCGACAGATTTGCCCTTCTCGGCAAAGTACTGTATATATGTACTTGTTCATTTATACAGTAGAGGCCCTGTATGGAACGGCTGATCCGAATTGCGAATGACGACGACCGGCAAGCGCTAGCTTGGCTAATGGCCCATGCGGGCAACGTGCGCGTGGCTCAAGCGGCGCGGCATTTGGCGCACACAGGTCGACCGGTGTTTGTGTCCGCACTGTGCCGCTATCTCGGAATTTGGCCGCCGGCACCACGTCGGCCGATTCGCGCGGCGCAAGACTGCATGCTCGCGGAGCAGCATTTGGCGCAGATCCGACGGATTCTGGCCGACGCTAAGCCAGCGGCCGCGGCGGTCCCCTTTCGATGTGGCTGGGCCTCATTCACCGCCTACAGGTGACGGTCCACATCCATGCGTTGGTGCAATACCCGTATCACGTCGAGCGTCGTTTCCGTTTCGCGATAAAACACGATGTGGGACCCGACCGCGTACTGCCGATCGCCATCGCGCACGGGGCAAACGCGTCCGATCTTATCGCCTCGAGCCAGCGCATCCATCGTCGCCACGAGATCCCGGTGATACCGGTCGGCCTGGTCGATCGACCAGTGCGCGAAGGTATAGCGCCAGACATCCTCGAGGTCGGATTCGGCGAGCGGGGTCAGCCGGAGCTGCAGCCCCCTACCCACCATGCGTCACCCGCATCCGCTCCAGAAACGCCTCGCTGTCGAACGGCGTGGGCGCGCCGGAGGCCTCGCCAGCTTTCAGCGCTTCCTGCAGTGCCCGCACCTGCGTTTCATGCGATTCAAGCAGACGCAGCCCGGCGCGCACGACGTCGCTCGCTGAACCATAGCGGCCCGAGTCAACCTGTGCGTCGACGAAATCGGCGAAATGGTCGCCGAGGGAAATGGACGTGTTCCGTGCCATGAAGTGACCTCCGCTCCAACGAGTCCCATCATATACCAAATTTTGGTATTGCGGGCGGTGAAGAAAAGGGGCCGGCGACGCCAAAGGCGGACGGGGGATGTCTCTGGGCGTCAACCCGCGACGATTTGATAACGGGAAGCGGCGCGTCTCACGATAATCGGTTGGACAGGCGACCTTGCGAATTGACCCGGCGAGTTCCGTCGACTTCGCCTCATCGAAGACCTCACGCAGTTGCCACCGACCGAGCGCGATCTCCGCTACCCAACAATACGCGCGACGAGCACTCCGTTCATCAGCAGCACCGCCGCGGCAAACACGATGGCGAGCGACATTGCGAGCGGCCCCAGTCGATAGCCACCCATGACCCGTCGCTGGCAGGCAACCGCCAACAACGCAATCATGGGTACGGGCACGGCGATGCTCAGTACGACCTGGCTCAGCACGAGCGCACGCGTGGCATCCACGCCCATTCCGACGACGATGAATCCCGGGAGCATCGTGACGAGCCGGCGCAACCAGAGCGGCACGGTAAAGCCCAGAAAATCCCGCATGATCATCTGCCCCGCCATCGTGCCGACGACCGAACTCGATATGCCCGATGCCATCAAGGCCGTCAGAAACAGCCCACCTGCCATCGAACCGAAGAGCGGCATCAGCGTCCGATAGGCGACGTCGATCTGTGCCATCTGCGGGAATCCATGGTGAAACGCACCCGCGGCCATGGCCACCATCGTCATGTTGACGAGCCCCGCCACGCCGAGTGCGATGACGACTTCCGCGTTGGAATAGCGCAGCAGCGTGCGCCGTTCGCCATCGGTGAGCGGCGCGACGCGCTCGCCCGTCAGTCCCGAATGAAGAAACAGTGCATGCGGCATCACCGTGGCGCCCACGATGCCCACAGCCACGAAGAGCGCCTCGCGATCGGCGACCGTCGGCACGAACGTTCCGCGCGCAACTGCGCTCCACTCGAGTGGCACGAACAGCAATTGCGCGAGATAGGCGATCACAATGACGCCCACCAGCGCGCCGATCGCCAGCTCGAGCGGACGAAAACCGCGCCCCTGCATCAGCAGTAGCCCCCAGGTCAGCACAGCCGTGACGCCCATGCCGACGATGAGCGGCAGATGCGCAAGCAGAGAAAAACCGATAGCTGCCCCGAGAAACTCCGCCAAGTCGGTGGCCATCGCCGCGATCTCGGCGACGACCCACATCGCCAATGTCACCGGCTTGGGCGCAGCGCGTGCACAAACGCGGGCCAGGCTCTCGCCCGTCACCACCCCGACGCGCGCCGAAATCGACTGGAACAGCATCGCGACGACATTCGCAAACAGCACGACCCACAGCAACGCATATCCGTATCCCGCGCCTGCCTGCAGATTCGTTGCAATATTCCCGGGGTCCATGTAAGCGACCGAAACGACTACGGCCGGCCCGGCGAACGGCAGTAGCATGCGCGCGCCGCGGCGCCGGCCTTCGAGCACTTCGCGAAGCTGCCTGGCCGTACGAGCGCTCAAGCCTCGCCGACGATCTGACATGGGCACCTCGTTCATCGCGCGGTCTCTTGAGTGTTCATGCGTCCGATCGAATTCCTGCGGGAACAGAACGTGCTCTTCGGCTGACGTCCCCCCCATCGTCGCCGCCGCATGAAACGACCCCGCACTTCGCATGCCAACCGCTGCGGTCCTACACCGCACGTCGGACGGTCTGTCATGTTCGGAAGGTCTGTCATGTTCGCCGCCGGTGGATTCCCCGCCCTCGCGCAAGCCACTCCACAGCACGATGCGCTCGCGCCTGCAGGAGTGCAAGCGGCCCATATCGCGCGCCTCTGGCACTTCACGCTCATCGTGACAGGCGCGGTCTTCGCCGCAGTGCTTCTGGCCGTACTCGTGGGGCTAGCGCGGCGCCGCGCCGATACGCCGGCCGCACCCGATCTGTCGGCCAATACCCGCCCGGAGCGCGGCCCGCGACGGGCCGTCATCGCGGCAACCACCGTGTCCGTCGTGCTGCTCGTCGGGCTGACAGTGGCCGACGCACTGACGGATCGGGCGCTTTCGAAACTGCCGGCGGCCCACGCCCTGCACATCCAGGTTACCGGGTGGCAGTGGTGGTGGCAGGCAAACTACGCACCCGAAGACGGCGCACCCGGTTTCGCCGTCGCCAACGAACTGCACGTACCCGTAGGCCGGCCCGTGATCGTGTCGCTGGCGGCCGGCGATGTCATTCATAGTTTCTGGGTGCCGAACCTCCATGGCAAGAAGGACTTGTTGCCGGGCATCGGTTCGACGATCGAATTCCGCGCGGACCGGCCCGGCGCTTACCGCGGCCAATGCGCGGAGTTCTGCGGCACCGAACATGCGCTGATGGCCATGACTGTCATGGCCGACCCGCCCGAGCGCTATGCCGCCTGGGCAGCCGCGCAACGCCTGCCGGCCGCGCCGCCGGACAACGCACTGGCCGCGCGCGGCCGGGCGCTCTTCGAGGCGTCGGCATGCGCGAACTGCCATACCGTACGTGGCACGCATGCGCTCGGCATGCTCGCGCCCGACCTCACGCATCTGATGAGCCGCCGCACGCTGGCCGCGGGCGCGCTCGAAAACACTCCGGCCAACCTCGCCGCATGGATCCGTAATCCGCAGGCAGCCAAGCCCGGCGCGACCATGCCCGCGAGCGCGTTGCCGGCCGCCGACATTCAGGCGCTCGCCGCCTGGCTCACCACGCTCAAATGACGATGGCGCACACCGGCCCCGAGTTCTCGAGCAGCCGCGACGAACATCGAGTCGACGGCCCGACCGCCACTGATACCACGCGGCGCCTGCTCGCCCGCACATGGGACGACCCGCCGGGCATCGTCGGGATGCTCGCCGCGGTCAACCACAAGACCATCGCGCGCCGCTTCGTCGTCACGACGTTCGCATTTTTTGCGCTGGCAGGCATGCTCGCGCTCACGATGCGCCTGCAGTTGGCACGGCCGGGCCTGCACCTCGTCGGCCCCGACCTGTACGACACGCTGTTCACGATGCACGGCACGACGATGATGTTTCTCTTCGGCGTCCCGGTCATGCAGGCCGTGGCGATTTATCTGATCCCATTGATGGTCGGCGCGCGCAGCATCGCCTTTCCGCGCATGAACGCCTATGCCTACTGGGTGTTCCTGTTCGGCGGACTCACGCTGTACGTCGCCTTCGTGCTCGGCGCCGGCCCGCGCGCGGGCTGGTTCAGCTATGTTCCGCTTGCGGGCCCCGACTACGCCGCCGGCAAGGGCACCGACATCTGGGCGCAGATGATCACGTTCACCGAGCTTGCCTCGCTGCTCGAAGCCATCGTGCTGATCACGACGATCCTCAAGATGCGGGCACCAGGCATGTCGCTCAACCGCATGCCGCTTTTCGCATGGGCCACGCTCGTCACGCAGTTCATGGTCATCTTCGCCATGCCGGCCGTGATGCTCGCCAGTACCGCACTGATTCTCGACCGGCTCGTCGGTACGCAGTTCTTCAACCCGTCGCTCGGCGGCGACGTCCTGCTCTGGCAACACCTGTTCTGGTTCTTCGGCCACCCGGAGGTCTATCTGATCTTCATCCCGGCACTCGGTTTCATCTCGTCGATCCTGCCGACCTTCGCGCGGCGACCGATATTCGGCTACACCGCGATCGTCCTCGCGCTGATCGCGACCGCTTTCCTGGCCTTCGGGCTATGGGTTCACCACATGTTCGCCACCAGCGTTCCGCAGCTCGGCAAAAGTTTTTTCACCGCCGCGAGCGTGATGATCGCCCTTCCCTCCGGCCTGCAAATCTATTGCTGGATCGCCACGCTCCTCACAGGCCGTCTGAACCTCAAAACGCCGCTGCTCTTCGTCCTCGCATTCTTCTTCATTCTCGTGCTGGGCGGGATGACCGGCGTCATGCTCGGCTCGGTATCGCTCGATCTGCAGTTGCACGACACTTATTTCGTCGTCGCGCATCTGCACTACGTGCTGATCGGCGGTGCCGTCTTCCCGCTCTCCGCCGCCGTTCACTACTGGTTTCCGAAGGTCACGGGACGCATGCTCGACGAGCGGCTCGGACGCTGGCAGTTCTGGCTCTTCTTCATCGGCTTCAACGTCGCGTTTTTCCCGATGCACTGGCTGGGACTCCACGGCATGCCACGGCGCGTCTGGACCTATCCGGCCGGTATGGGCTGGTCCGCGATGAACCTCATTTCGACCGTCGGCGCGTGGACCATCGCGGCAAGCGTGCTGCTGTTCGTCTTCAACGTCTGGCGAAGCCTGCGGCATGGGCCCAGCGCGGGCCCGAATCCCTGGGGCGCCGGCACGCTCGAATGGGCCGCGCCGAGCCCGCCGCCGCCGCATAACTTCGATGCGCTGCCGGTCGTGCACGGCCGCGATCCGCTCTGGGATCCGCCAACGCATCCCGCCCATGTCAGCGGACTTGCGGCCGATGCCCGCGAGGTACTGCTCACGACGGTGCTCGACGCGCGCCCGGACCTGCGCTCGCTGTTCCCAATGCCATCGATCTGGCCGTTCGTCAGTGCCGTTGCCACGACCGTGCTCTTCATCGGTTCGATCTTCACTCCGTGGGCTGTCGTGTGGGGTTCCGTGCCGGTCGTCATCGCACTGACCGCATGGTTCTGGCCGACGCGACGTCATCACGCACAAGCGATGGCGCTGGAGCGCAAGCCATGAGCAGCGGCGATGCTTCCTCGCGCGACGGACGCGCTTCGGTCGATGTCCGCGATCTGCCGAGCTTCGGCTTCGGACATCGCAGCGCAATGTGGTGGGCGACGGCCGGACTGATGCTGATCGAGGGGACGGTCTTCGCGATCGCCGTCGCGATGTACTTCTACCTGCGCGATATCAACGCGGCGTGGCCGCTCGATGCCCCGCCGCCCGAGATGCGCTGGGGTACGGCCAACCTCGCGATTCTGCTCGTGAGCCTCGTGCCGAACGAATTGGCGAAGCGGGCCGCGCAGCGTCTCGATCTACCGCGCTGCAGACTCTGGCTGACGATATGCCTCGCGTTTTCCCTCGCCTTTCTCGCCGTGCGCGGTCTCGAATTCGCGGCGCTCAATGTGAAGTGGTACGCGAACGCCTACGGATCGATCGTGTGGTTTCTGCTCGGCCTGCACACGACGCACCTGGTCACCGATACGATCGATACGGCCGTTCTGGGCGTGCTGCTGTTTACGGGACCGATCGAGGGTCGACGATTCGTCGATGTCAGCGAAAACGCGCTGTATTGGTATTTCGTCGTGCTCAGTTGGATACCGATTTACGCCGTCGTCTATCTGGCGCCGCGCGCGCTGTTTTGATGGCCGGCCGCGCCGGTCGAGCCGGTGGAACCGGTCGAAGGAGAGGACGCACCGCATGAACGCAATGAAAACCTGGTTCGCGCTGCTGGCGGTACCCGCACTCGTGCTCGCGACACAAAGCGCCGACTATGCTCTCGTTCACTACGCCTGCGCGTGGCACACCCGAGCGCCGCTGAATGCCGTGAGCGGCATCGCGTTCGCTGTCTCGATTGCGGCGACTGCGCTGGCCTATCGTCGATGGCGCCAGACGTCCGTGCCGTTTTCGGCAAGTTATGAATCGCGCGACGCGCGCGAGGCCTTTCTGGCGTTTGCCGCGACGATCGTTGGCGCGCTGGGCACGCTCGTGCAACTGATGATGTGGTTCCCGCAATGGCTGCTCTCCGCCTGCCGATGAGCGTGCGCGCCTGCGCGAGGTCGTCCGTACGGTGTGCGCCCGCGCTCTTCGCTGCCGCCCTCGCCGCGCCCGCGTCGGCGCATACGCCCACCGCGGTGACCTCGGGTACACCCGCGTTCGGCTGGACGTTCGACTCGTGGGTGATCGCCTTACTCGCGTTGAGCCTGGCCGCGTATCTCGCGGGATTCGTCCGACTGACGCGACGTTCCCATCTTGGACGTCGCGCGCGACAGACGCATCTGATGGCGTTCGCAGCCGGATGGATCGTACTCGCCGCTGTGCTCGTCTCACCGCTCGACGCGTTGAGCGCGGCACTTTTTTCGGCGCACATGGTGCAGCATGAAGCGATGATGATCGTCGCCGCGCCGCTTCTCGTCGCGGGCCGGCCACTCGGCATCTGGATATGGGCGCTGCCGCAACGTGCCCGTATGGCGATCGGCCGTGTATTGCGCACGCGCGCATGGTCGGCCGCATGGCGCGCGCTCGTCGCTCCGCTGCCGGCCTGGCTTCTCCATGCCGTGGCGCTCTGGGCCTGGCACGCGCCGCGGCTCTTCGAGAGCGCACTCGCCCATTCCGGCGTTCATACCCTGCAGCATGCAAGCTTCCTGGGGACCGCCCTGATCTTCTGGTGGTCGATTCTCGGCGAGGGGGCGGCACGGCGCGGTTCGGGCCATGCGATGCTTTCACTCTTCACGACGATGGTCCATACCGGCGCCCTCGGCGCGCTCATCACGCTCTCACCGGGCGTCTGGTATCCGTCCTATGTCGAGCCGACGAGCGCACTCGGCATGGAGCCGCTCGGCGATCAGCAACTTGGTGGGCTCGTCATGTGGGTGCCCGCCTCGCTCGCCTATTTGATCGGCGCGCTGATTGTCGCTGGACGGTGGTTGACTCGCGCTCACTCTGCGCTCATTCCGCTCATATCGCACGCGCCATCGGCAGAGCCGATTCCGGAACCCAACGCTGCGTCGCTTCGGGAGCCCACGCGATGAAGGCCTCGATCGCCCTGCGATTGCTGCTGCTGACGCTGCCTGCCATCGTCGCCATCGCGATGGGCAACGCCGGACGGGAAACAGCGCAGGCCTCCACCGATGACGCAAAACAGGCCGCCGCACCGCATGGGACCGATGCTGTCTCGGGTGCCGACGCCACCCTGCTCGAACGCGGCGCGTACATCGCAAAAGCCGCTGACTGCGCAGGGTGCCATACAGCACCCCAAGGCGGGGCGCCTTACGCAGGCGGACTCGGCATGGGCTCGCCGTTCGGCACCATCGTAACCAGCAACATCACACCCGATGTGCGCTACGGCATCGGCCGCTACAGCTACGATGATTTCGCAAAAGCACTGCGCGAAGGCGTCGCGCGCGGCGGCAAGCGACTCTACCCGGCGATGCCGTACACGGCGTTCGCCAAAATGAGCGATGGCGACCTGCACGCGCTCTACACGTTCATGATGCAGGGCGTGCCACCGGTGTCGAAGCCGACGCCGCCCTCCGACGTCGCATTTCCGTTCAACCAGCGCTGGATGTTGCGTTTCTGGCAATGGGCGTTTATGCCGCACAAGGGCGTTCGGCAGCCATCGGGACGCGATGCGCAATGGTATCGTGGCGCCTATCTCGTTCAATCGCTGGGTCACTGCGGTGCATGCCATACGCCGCGCGGCTTCGCCTACGAAGAGCGCGGCTACGACGAATCGGCGCCGCGTTTCCTGACCGGTGGTATCAACGACCATTGGTTCGCGTCGAATCTGACAGGCGACGCGGGCTCCGGCTTGGGCCGCCTCAGCGAAACCGATATCGCGCGCTTCCTGAAGACGGGCCATGGCGCCGGCATCGTGGCCTACGGGAGCATGGTTCAGCAGATCGAGGACAGTACGCAATATCTCAGCGATGGCGACCTGCTCGCAATCGCCCACTACCTGAAGTCGCTGCCGGCGCGCGAACCTTCCGGCACGTTTGCACCGCAAGACGCATCGACGCAGCCGAGCGCGAACGGCAATCGCGTGGCCGACGATCAGTCGCTCGGAAACATCGTCTACCGATCGTTTTGCGCGCGTTGCCACGGGCTCGACGGCAAGGGCGTGCCCAATGTGTTCCCCGCGCTGGCGGGCAATCCATCGGTGCTCGCGAAAGATACGACGTCGCTGATCCGCCTGCTCGTGGAGGGTGGAAACAGCCCCGCCACGAAGTCGGGTCCGCCTCGCCAACGGATGCCCGCGTTTGGCGGCACACTGGTCGACGCACAGATGGGACAAGTGCTGACCTACATCCGCAGCGCATGGGGCAACAACGCTCAGCCGATCAGCGGCAACGACGTCAATGCGCTGCGGCAACTGCTGCATAAATGACATGACTCGAACGAGGCGCGCCGGTGGGTCAGACGCGCCGCTCGGCTACGGCTGACGCTGGCCGCCTTGGTGACGCGGCATCTTTTGCTGATTCTGTTGCTGCTGAGGCTGCCGGTGATCGCCACGATCATGCCCGCGCGGGTTGGTCGGCGCGGCCTGGCTGGGTTTTCGCGATGTCATCTGGTCCTCCTGTTGGCTGAAGAAAATCTCCGAGACTCGCCTGTATCGCGTCGCAACGGCTGTTCCCGGCCCGTGCGAGCGGGTCACACGAGCGCATCCGCCATGTAAAGGGCGCATGCCGATGCGCGTGGTATCTTTGGGCCCGCCGGCGCTCACTGCCTGCCATCGAATGGCGCAAGCGGCGCGCCAGGATGTATCCATAGACTTCGCGAGCCTCAAAGGCCAATATTTCGATGGCAATGCAATTCGACGACGGGGAGCGCGCGGCCGTATATCGCGCCATCCATGAACGGCGGGACATGCGTCATTTCGTGCGCAAGCCGGTCGACCCGCACGTGCTCGCCCGCCTGTTCGATGCGGCGCATCACGCACCGAGCGTCGGATATATGCAGCCATGGAGAATCGTCAGGGTGACCGACGACGCACGGCGCCAAGCGCTGCACGATGCCGTCGAGCGCGAGCGCGCACGCACAGCCGCTGCGCTTGGCGAGCGCAGCGACGAATTCATGAAGCTCAAGGTGGAAGGCATGCTCGAGTGCGCCGAGCTGCTCGTCATGGCGCTGATGGATGGCCGCGAAAAGCACGTATTCGGTCGCCGCACGATGCCCGATATGGATCTGGCGTCGGTTGCCTGCGCAATTCAGAACATGTGGCTCGCCGCACGCGCGGAAGGGCTCGGCATGGGATGGGTGTCGCTCTTCGAGGTGGACGACGTTCGCCGCTTGTTGCGGATGCCGATGGGCGCCCGGCCTGTCGCCATACTATGCCTCGGACACGTCGAGCGCTTCTATCCTCGGCCGATGCTCGAAATCGAACACTGGGCCCAACGAATGCCGCTATCCGAGTGCGTTTTCGAAAACGAATGGCCGCCGACGGACTCCGAGCGCTGAAGGCCCCAGGCCTCGCGCCCGGTTATCCCTCGCAGCGATAGAAATCCATGTTCTGTCCGGCGGCGACGGCACGACGCAACCAATCCGGCGGATCTCCGTAGCCGTCCCACGTATTGCCCATCGCATCGCGGTAAAGGATGGGCCGTTCAGCCTGCTTGTCGGCGGAAATCGATTCCGCCACCGCTTCGACCGTAATGCCGTATTCGTCCATGCGACGCCGGAGCCAGCGAATCAATCGTTCGCGAGCCTCGCCTTCAAGCTGTTCCATCGATGATTCCGGTTGTAGTTGATGCGGGGGTGTGGAGCCCCTTATTTGACCCGAGCCGAATCATACTCGACTCGCGGCAGCAGGCGGTTACAACCGCCCAACGGCGGGTCCGGATGGACGCGCGCCAGATTGTGTTTCAGGCCGTCGGTGTCAATTATCGATACAAAACTTCCAAAAAGCAAAACGTCAAAACCAATAACGAGGTCTACTTCGCATATTGCGTCGGAGTATCCCAAAGCAGGAAACACCATCCCGTAAAAGCTCACCATCGGCGCCGCCGCGCGACAAGGTGAGCCTTTACGGGAGAAAATGCGGGACTTCGCGAGGCACGGCGGGCGCCAACTCGCCGAAAAGCGTCCCGCGAAGCAGAAAATCGCGCGCAAAGCACCCTGCAACACATCGCAACGGGGCAAACAAGCACTCTTTATCCCGAAAAACCTCACCTCACGCCCCGGGGCTCCCGAAAAACCTCACCACGCGGGAGCCTGCCTTGTCGGACGGCGCGGCCTAGCCGCGGTAGCCGGTCACCGGTGCGGTGGCAGAACCCGTCGACACGCGTACCATCATGGCCGCATCCAGCAACGCTTCCATTTGCTGGCGATCGTACGGCTTGCGCAGCATTGTGGCCCCGGCGAGCGCTTCCGGCTTGCGGCCGTCGGGCAGCTCGTCGTACCCCGATGCGAAGATCACGCGCAACCCCGGCTGCAAGGCGACAGCCCGCATCGCCAGTTCGTCGCCGGACAGATCGGGCAGTGCGATGTCCGTCACGATCACATCGAACGTGTGCTTGCCGAGGAGTACCAGCGCTTGCGTCGCATCGGCGGCTTCAGTCACGGCATAGCCGAGATAGGACAGCATGTCCGCCGTTGTGAAGCGAACCATCGGGTCGTCATCGACCAGCAGCACGCGCCCGCGCAAGCGGCCAGGCATGCGGACGGCGTTGACTGGCTGCGGATCGTCCGTCGCGAGCAACGGCGGCGAAGGCAATGCCGGCTTGCCACGCACCTGATGCCGCAAGACGTGGCGAATCTTGCGCGCCAGCGCTTCGCGGCTATAGGGTTTGCTGAGCAGATCGACGCCATCGTCGAGCCGGCCGCCATGCACGATCGCGTTATCGGTATAGCCCGACGTGAACAGAACCGCGATGTTGGGTAGTCGTTCCCGCGCGCGGCGGGCCAGCTCGGGACTGTCGAGAGGACCCGGCATGACGACGTCGGTGAATACCAGGTCGATTGGCACCCCGCTTTCGACGATCGCGAGCGCGCTTTGCGCATCCTTCGCCCGCAGCACGCGATAACCGAGTTCGGAGAGCAGATCGACGACCGTTCCGCGCACGTCTTCGTCGTCCTCGACGACGAGAATCGTTTCCGTACCGCCCGTGATCGGCCCGGCCTCGACTTCGGTCTCGACATCCTCGGGCTGGCGCGCGCGCGGCAAATAGAGCCGCACGGTCGTACCCTGCTCGAGCTCGCTGTAGATCTTGATGTGTCCGCCCGATTGCTTGACGAAACCGTAGACCATGCTCAGCCCGAGGCCCGTGCCGCGGCCTTCGGGTTTCGTCGTAAAGAACGGCTCGAAGACACGCTCGAGCAACTCGGCCGGTATACCGCAACCGGTGTCGGTCACGGCGACCATGACGTATTGGCCGGGCGTCACGTCGGGATGCCGCGCGACATAGACGTCGTCGAGAAAAGCATTGCCCGCTTCGATCGTGAGCTTGCCGTGACCCTGCATCGCGTCGCGCGCATTGATAGCCAGATTGAGCAGGGCATTTTCGACCTGCACGGTATCGACGAACGTATTCCACAGCCCGCCCGTGATCACCGTTTCGATTTCGACGCTTTCTCCAAGCGAGCGGCGCAGCATGTCGTCGATGCCGCGAATCAGCCTGCCAAGATTGACCGTCTTCGGCGACAACGGTTGCCGACGTCCGAATGCCAGCAGTTGCGAAGCGAGCCGCGAACCGCGTGCCGTCGCGGCGACGGCGGTCTGCAGCCGCTGCTCGGCGCGCAGATTCCCCGACACGTCGCGGCTCAGCAGTTGAAGATTGCCGGCAATGACTTGCAAGACGTTGTTGAAATCGTGAGCGACACCGCCCGTGAGCTTGCCGATCGCTTCCATTTTTTGCGCCTGGCGCAATTGCGCCTCGGTATGCAGGCGTTCCGCAATCGCCGCGGCGACGCGTCTTTCCAGTACGACGTTCGCCTCGCGCAAAATCTGTTCCGCCTCCTTACGATCCGAGATATCGATGATCGAGCCGATGTAGCCGAGAAACTTCCCGTCGTCGCCGAAGCGCGGTACCGCCGCGCCCAACACCCAGCGATAATCGCCGGCAGCGGTCCGTACCCGGTATTCGGCGCGAAACGGCCTGCGTTCGGCATGGGCATCGAGAAAGGCCTGGCGGGCGCTCTCGCGATCCTCGTCGTGCAGTGCTGCCCAGGCGCCTGCGCCTATGGCCTCATCGAGCGTCTGTCCGGTGAACTCGCACCAAGGCTGGTTCAGATAATCGAATTCGGCCTCCGGCGTGCTGATCCACATCATCACCGGTGCGTGATTGGCCATGTTCCGGAACCGCGCCTCGCTTTCGCGTAGATCGCGTGTGGCCTCGCGTCGCAGCCTCGCCATTTCGAGGTTCGCATTGACGCGCGCGAGAAGCTCGCGAGCCGAAAACGGCTTCGTCAGATAGTCGTCGGCGCCCGCGCCCAATCCCTCGACACTCGCCTCTTCGCCCGCACGCGCGGAAACGAGCACGACTGGCAGATCGCGTAGTTCGGAGTCCGAACGAATTGCACGCAGCAAGCCGAAGCCGTCGAGACCCGGCATCATGACGTCGCTCAAGACGACGTCGGGCCTGCGCTCGCGGATCGCCGCGAGCGCTTCGCGCCCATCGGCGGCAGTGTCGACCTCCCATTGCCCCCGCAACAACCGGCTCATATAGCGGCGCATGTCCTCGTTATCGTCGACGACAAGTACGCGGGCCCCCCTCGTCCGGCTGCCGAACGGCAGCGTCGGCAGCTCGTCGGCGCGCTCGGACGGGGCTTCGTCGCTGTCCTCCGCGCCCGCCTGCGGCAGCCAGCGCAGAGCCTCTTCGACGTATGCGCCCGCACGGTGGGGCGTCCATGCGAGCAGGCGTTCGGGACCGATGCGATCGGGCGCCAGATGGGCGGTGCCGAATGGAAGGCTCAGGGTGAATGCGGTACCGCGTCCCACCTCGCTATCGACGGAGATCGTGCCGCCGTGCAGCTTGACGAGTTCGTGCACGAGCGCGAGGCCGATACCGGACCCTTCGAAGGAGCGGCTGCGCTGCCCCTCGACACGGTGAAAACGCTCGAACAAGCGCGCAAGCTCGTTCGAGGGAATACCGACACCCGTATCGCGAACGACGATCTGCGCTGCTTCGCCGTCGGGCGACACCTGCGTGCGCACCTCGATGCGCCCTTCGAACGTGAACTTGAACGCATTGGACAGGAGATTGAGGACGATCTTCTCCCACATATCGCGGTCGACGTAGACCGGCTGCGGCAGGCTCTCGCACCCGATAGACAATTCGAGGCCGGCCCGCTGGGTGGCCGACTCGAAACTCGACGCGAGTTCCGCGGTGAACTTGGCCACATCGGTCGGCTCGAACATCGCTGTCGCACGCCCCGCCTCGATGCGCGAGAAGTCGAGCAGCGAATTGACGAGCCTGAGCAACCGCACGCTGCTGCGGTGTGCGGTCAGCAGGCGGCGCCGTTGAGGCGGCACCAGCGCATTTGACGACGAATCGTTGAGGGCATCTTCGAGCGGTCCCAGCATCAGCGTGAGCGGCGTCCGAAACTCGTGGCTCACGTTCGAAAAGAACGCAGTCTTGGCACGGTCGATTTCGGCCAGGACTTCGGCGCGCCGCCGCTCTTCCTCGTAGGCCTGGGCATGGCCGATGGCAGCCGAAATCTGTCCGGCAACGAGCCCGAGAAAGCTTCGATAGTTGCCATCGTACAGGCGATATGGATTGAGCCCGACCACGAGCACGCCAGCCCGCCCGGTTTCCGCGCCCGGCACGATGGGCAGCAACGCCGCCTGCGCAGGGGACTCATCCCACGGACCGCTCGGCAACGGTACGCCAATGCGCGCGTCAAGCTCCGAGACCAGCGTGGGTGTGCGCGTGCGCAATACCTCGCCGACCGGCCAGATCGACGAATCGTCCGCGGCGATCGAATGCGGCGCGGCCCGGTGGGCGCGATCGACCCCGGACGCACACGCGAGCTCGAGCGTCGGTGCGCTCATATCGTCCGCCATATAAATCATCGCGAACGGCAGATCGCGCGCGTTCGTGCCGAGTGCCTGCGCGCTGCGTGCGCACACTTCCTGCCAGGTTCGGGCACGCGTTGCATCGGCGGCCAGATCGCGCAACAGCGCCAGTTGCCGTTCGCCGATGACGCGTGGCGTATCGTCCGTACTTGCGCAAATGATTCCGCCGGCGCTGCCGTCGTCGTTTGGAATGGGGCTGAATGAGAACGTGTAATACGTTTCCTCGGGGTAGCCGTTACGCTCCATGACGAGCAGTTGCTCCTCGACATAAGTGCCGCGGCCCCCGCTCATCGCCATATCGAGCATCGGCTCGATATCGCTCCATATTTCGCCCCACACGTCCTTAATCGGCCGGCCCAGCGCCCATTCGTGCTTGCCGCCGATAATCGACTTGTATGGATCGTTATAGAAATAGATCAATTGCTTGCCCCAGCCGATCCAGATCGGCTGGCTCGAATTGAGCATGATGCGCAGCGCGACTTTGAGGCTTTGCGGCCACGTATCAGGCGCACCGAGCGGCGTCCCGCTCCAATCGAATGCGCGGATGAGCCCGCCCAGTTCGCCGCCGCCCGAGAGAAAGTCCCAACCCTGCGGCTGGCGCAACGAATGCGATGCTTCGTTCATGTGGCAGTTCCTTGCTCGTCGATTCAGCAAAGATATCGCCGCCACTCGCAAAAACCAATATGCCGTATGGTCAAATCGCCGTAAATGCGCGAATAAAAATCGGGCACAAATCGTGCGCACCGCGACGACTGCAAGAATTACTGAGCGGGCGATCCGCCATCCGACGAATCGGAAACAAAGTTGCGCGATCAACGGCTCAAAGCGTATCGTCCGTCGTCAATGCCTCGCGCAACGCCCGATCGAGGCGCTCCCACGCGCGTTCGTCGGCGGGCAAGCCAAACCGCAGCCCAGGCACGACATCGAATCGGCGGACCCACACGGCGCGACGAGCGAGCCCGTCCTGCAGACGAGCGGCATCGGCGCAACGTACCCAGGCAAAGAGCGGCGTATGCGTCGCTTTCAATCCGTGCCGCTCGAGCAAGGCCACGAGGCGCGCCGACGCGTCGCGCAGCTGGGTACGCATCGAGCGCTGCCACGGTTCGTCGAGCAACGCAGCCCGCACAACGCTACGCGCCGGGCCCGATACGGTCCACGGCCCACGCAGTCCACGCATCGAGTCATCGAGCGCGGCCGGAGCGAGCGCGAAGCCGGCCCGGGCGCCAGCGAGGCCATAGAATTTGCCGACCGAGCGCAATACGACAAGGCCGTCGGTCTCGATATGCGAGGCCACGCTCAGATGCGGCGTCGCCTCGACGAACGCCTCGTCGACGATAAGGCCCCCGCCGCGCGAAACGAGCTGACGATGCCAGTCGAGCAGCGTGGCCGCATCGAACGATTCGGTGCCGGGGTTGTTGGGATTCACGACGACCAGATGCGTCAGCGTCGCCGGTAGCGGCACGCCCGGAGCAAGAAGGAAATCGGCGGCGTCGCGCCGATCGGCAAACGGCTCCGTGACGAAGCGCTCCACCGTAAAACCCGCGGCTGCGAACGCCGGCGCATATTCGCCGTAAGTCAGCAGGCCGATACCGATGCGCCCCACGGGCAGGACCTGCGGCAGCATGCGAATGGCCGCTTGCGTGCCCGCTACGGCCAGTGCGCGCGGCGCGCCATAATGGGCGGCCGCGATCGCTTCGAGATCGTCGTCGTCATCGGGCAAGCGCAGCCACGCCTGCGCGTCGATATCGGGCACCGGATAACCGCATGGATTGATGCCTGTCGAAAGGTCGATCCAGTCTTCGCGAGCAATACCGTAACGGCGCACGGCTTCTGAAACGTTGCCGCCATGAGGCACGGCAACGGAGACGATGGGACGCTCGGATGTCGACATGATCTGCTCAAAACACCATTGACGCGGCGGCTAGCAGGATCAGGCCGGCCAGCCATGCCAAGAGCGCGCGACGGACGAGCGACAGCGCCCGCCCGATATCGCGGGCATGCGGCGCGGCGCCGCTGCCCAGCGGTGGGCGCGCTTCGTCGACGCCATGATAGCGGGCGCTTCCGCCGCACGATACGTCGAGGCTGCCGGCGCCGCTTGCCATGACAGGCCCCGCGTTCGGGCTGTCCCATGCCGCTGCCTGTGTCCGCCAACACCGCAATGCGTTGCGCGGATTGCCGCAGAGCGCGTAAGTCATCGCGGTCAGGCGTGCGGGCAGATAGTTGGCCGCATCGTCGAGGCGCGCCGCGGCCCAACCGAACCAGATGAACCGCGGCGTGCGATAGCCCCACATCGCATCGAGCGTGTTGACGAGCCGATAGCCCAGCGCGCCCGGCCCTCCGGCGATGGCGAACCAGAACAACGCCCCGAAAATCGCGTCGTTGCCGTTTTCGAGGGCCGATTCGACGGCAGCGCGTGCAACGGCCGATGCTTCCGCGTCCGAAAGATCGCGCGTGACGATGCGCGATGCCAGCGCGCGTGCGCGCGGCAAATCGCCGTTCGCGAGCGCGCCTTCGATCGGAGCGATGTGATCGGAAAGGCTGCGCGCACCGAGCGCGAACCACAGCAACAACGCATGGAGCACCCATCCAAACGCGACCGGTAACACGCGCGTCAGCACGATCGATAGCGCGACCGTCGGCACGACAGCCACTGCCCAACCGACGACGCCGAGCGCGCGAACGCGCAGCGCGGCCAGCCGCGTGCGCGAATCGCATCGTTCGGTTCGCGTATCAACCGTATCGCGGTCCGGGTTGAGCGATCGTTCGAGCCGCTTTGCGAATCGCCCGAATGCGACGAGCGGATGAGCGCGCTGCGGCTCGCCCAGCCACCAGTCGAGTACGACGCCCACGATGGCGAGCATGACGATTGCCGCGAAGGACGGCAGTGCCATCATTGCAATGCTCCCGCCGAAGCGGCCGTTGTCCGGCCCAGTTGCGGCACGCATGCATACGCGCCGACGGGAGCGGCGGTGACATAATGCAGCCCTGCTTCACGGCACGCGCCCGCCGCGCGATGCTCGCGCAAAAGGCGCGCTTCATATTCGACCCGCTCAGGACACCCCTCATGCCACGTGCGCTGATGATTCAAGGAACGAGCTCCGATTCGGGCAAAAGCACGCTTGTCGGCGCGCTGTGCCGAATCGCCGCGCGAGCCGGCATCCGCGTCGCGCCGTTCAAGCCGCAAAACATGTCGCTCAACAGCGCCGTCACCGTCGATGGCGGCGAAATCGGCCGCGCCCAGGCCTGGCAAGCGTTGGCGGCCGGTGTCGACCCTCATACGGATATGAACCCGGTGCTGCTCAAACCGAACAGCGACATCGGCGCGCAAGTCATCGTCCACGGTCGGGCGCGCGGCAACCTCGATGCGCGGGCCTATCACGCGTACAAGCCGATTGCCATGCAGGCCGTGCTCGAATCGTTCGATCGACTGCGGGCCGCCTACGATCTCGTGCTTGTGGAAGGCGCAGGCAGTCCGGCCGAAATCAACCTGCGCGATGGCGATATCGCGAACATGGGCTTCGCCGAAGCGGCCGATTGCCCCGTCATCATCGTTGCCGATATCGATCGAGGCGGCGTGTTCGCGCAAATCATCGGCACGCTCGCCTGTCTTTCGGAGGCTGAACGCGCGCGCGCCAAGGGCGTGATCGTCAACAAATTTCGGGGCGACCCGGCGCTTCTCCAACCCGGCATCGATTGGGTCGAAGCACGCACCGGCAAACCCGTGCTCGGCGTGGTGCCGTTCGTGCCAGGCCTTTGGCTCGATGCCGAGGACATGTTGCCGGTCGCACGGCACGCACCCGCCTCGGACGACACGGTGTTGCGCGTGATCGTGCCGGCGCTGCCGCGCATCAGCAATCACACCGATTTCGATCCGCTGCGCGCGCACCCGCAAGTCGACTTCCGCTACGTCCGGGCTGGAGAGCCGCTGCCCGCAGCGGATCTCGTCATTCTGCCCGGCAGTAAAAGCGTTCAACGCGATCTCGCTTGGCTTCGCGCACAGGGGTGGGAGGACTACCTGCGTCGCCATCTGCGTTATGACGGGAAGGTCATCGGCATATGCGGCGGAATGCAAATGCTCGGACGCGGCATGCGCGATCCGCTTGGCATCGAGAGCTCGACCGAACGCACCCGCGGCTTCGGGCTGCTCGATTTCGAGACCGAGCTCGCGCCCGAAAAACAACTCGTCCGCACCGAGGGTTCGCTGACACTCGGCGATGCGCCGGTGCATGGATATGAAATCCACATGGGGACGACGACGGGCGCGGCACTCGCGCGGCCGGCCATGTGGCTGCGCCAGGGCGCTAGCGACGAGCCGCGGCCCGACGGCGCCATATCGGACGATGGCCAGATTTTCGCCACTTATCTGCATGGCCTCTTCGACGGTCCCGATGCCTGTGCGGCATTGCTGCACTGGGCGGGGCTCGATGATGCCCAGCGCATCGATCACGACGCGCGCAGGCTTGCGTCGATCGACACATTGGCCGACGCCGTTGCCGCGCACGTCGATGTACCAGCGCTTTGGCGCTTGATCGAATGAGCGGGAATCGCGATGAGCCAAGGCCGTTGTCCGTCGTTGCAAGGAACGGCGTAGTCTAGCGGGTCGCGGGATTTCCGTCGACGACGACGCCTGCGCATCCATCGTATCGCTTCCCGCAAAAGCTCACCTTATGCCGAGGCAGGCAGCGCGGTCGCGCATGATCGCGCACCGCGCGTCTGGCCGACGCCTCCCGAAAACACTCACCTTGATCGCCGCGGGATAAGGCGTTACGGGCGCTGCGATCCCGAAAACGCTCACCTTTGGCTTCTTTGGGGCCGCGCATACAAGCCCCCTCTACGGCAGCTCCCCGAAAAAGCTCACCGATGGGGGCTGAGCGAAGGCGATCCCGTCCACGGCTCCCGAAAAACCTCACCCTAAGAGGCGGCCGATATGCTCCCGAAAATACTCACCGTCACGGACGGTCGCGATCACGCATTCGATGCACCCTCCATCACCAGCTTTGCCGGTGTGATCGGCAACGATCGAACGCGCTTGCCGGTCGCGGCGAAAACCGCATTGGCGACCGCAGCCGCCACACCCGTCGCGCCGAGCTCACCGATACCTTTTGCGCCGAGCGGACTTGCATGCGCATCGAACTCGTCGACGAAATGGATTTGGATATCGGACGGAATATCGGCATTGACAGGCACCGCCACGCCAGCAAGATCTCTGGAGAGCCACCGCCCCAACGTCGGCTCATGATGCGTGCCTTCCATCGCCGCCATGCCCCAGCCCCAAATGATGCCGCCGATCATCTGGGCGCGCGCCGTGCGCGGATTGATGATGCGCCCCGCGCTATAGCTGCCGACCGCGCGCCGCAGCCGCAGCAAGCCCAGTTCGGGATCGACGGCCACCTCGACGAAGATTGCGCCGAACGTCGAAATGGCTACGTCGCTGCCCTCGCCGTTCGCATTGAACGGCGCGCCGCCCGGCAAGCTGAACTCGCCGTCGGCCCTGAGCTCCGCCCGTCCGGCCTGACGCATGAGCTCGACAATCGATTGCCCACGCTCGTCGCTGCCGCTACGCCGGATTCGGCCATCGGCCAGCTCGGCTTGCGAATCCGGAACGCCCGCAAGTTCTGCTAGCTGAGCCCGCACGGAACGCGCCGCGTAGAGAACCGAGGCACCGACGCCCATCGTCGACGACGATCCGTAAGTCGGCCCGCCTTTCGGCAATGCCGTATCGCCCATCGACAGCGATACCTGATCGAGCGACAAGCCGAGAACATCCGCCGCGATCTGCGGAAAAATCGTCAACGTGCCGGTGCCGATATCGTGGCAGCCCGTTTCGATCGTCGCGCGCCCACTCGCGTTGAGCCGCACGCGCGCCACGGACGGAAATCGAAAGCATCCCATCGAGCTTGTCGCCATGCCGCTGCCGAGCAGCCACGGTCCATCGCGTACCGGCTCCCGGGGACGGTCGTACCAGCCAAAGAGGCGCGCGCCTTCGGCGTAGGCCTCGCGCAGTTTTTTCGATGACCACGGCTTGCCTGTCGCCGGGTCCGTTTCCGCATAGTTGGCGAGACGAAAATCAAGCGGGTCCATACCCACGAGATGGGCCATTTCATCGATCGCCGAATCCAGCCCCCACAAGCCCGGTCCCTCCCAAGGAGCGCGCATGGCGGTCGGATGATTCACGTTCGCATGCCGCACCTTCTGCTTCGTCTGAATCGCGGGGCTCGCATAGACGCCCTGCGACGCGGACGTCGCATGCTCGACGAATTGCTCCGCAATCGATGTCACGTTTTCGACGTCATGGCTCAACGCACTCAGGCGCCCGTCAGCGTCGGCGCCAAGGAGCATGTGGTGACGCATGTCCGGTTGATAGCCGACCATCGAATACATCTGAGCCCGGCTCAACACCAGCTTGATCGGGCGTTGCAGCACACGGGCAGCCGCGGCGGCAAGCAGTTCATGCGGCCAGACGAAACCTTTGCAGCCGAAACCTCCACCGGTATGGTGGCAAATGACACGTACCTGCTCGGGCCTGATGCCGAACGCGCTCGAGAGCACGGCCTGCACGTTGTAGCCGTGCTGGGTCGTATCGAATATCGTCAGCTCGTCGCCGTCCCAGACCGCCTGGACGGCTGACGGCTCCATCGGGTTGTGATGCCGAGAAGGTTGCAGGTAATCGGCCTCGTGCCGATGCGCGGCGCTCGATGACCCCCGAGCGATGTCGCCCTTCGAAAACTCGGCGGGTGCGTAGAGATTTTCCGTTGCGATGACCGCCGCGCCTTCACTTTGCGCAACGAAGGGCGACACTTCGATATCGGCTCGCACGAGTCGCGCAGCCTGCTCCGCTTGTTCGAGGCGCTCGGCGGCGACGATGGCAATCGCTTGGCCGTGATGACGAATCGTCGTGTCCTGCATCGGCAACAAGGTGATGGCCGAGGGTGCCGTCACGTTCGCAAAGCGCGGCATGTCGTCAACCGTCAATACGCGAACCACACCCGGCACCGACTCGGCCTCGTGTGTGTCGATCTGCCGAATCGTACCCGCAGGCACAGGCGAGCCGACCAGGACCACAAAAAGCGCCCCATCGAGCCGTTGATCGGCGGTGTACTTCGCCTGGCCGGTCACTTTGATGCGCCCATCGGGGCGGGGCAACGCTTCGCCGATGCTCATGCGGCACCTCCTTCGGCGCGTTGCGCCGCCAACTGAAGCGCGCGCCAAGCGGCGTTACGCGCGATCGCGATCTTGTGTGCATTGTTCGAAAGCGCGCGGGCGGCAGCAAATTCCTGCTCGATCGCTCGACGCGCATCGGGCGATGCAACGGCCAGCCCTTGCAGATTGCGTTCGGCCCCGCTCAAGCGCCACGGCCGCATCGCCACGGACCCGAGCGCAATCCGCGCCTTGCGGATCACACCGCCATGGAGCTCGAGCCCTACCGCCGCGGAGGCAATCGCAAACTCGTAAGATTCGCGTTCGCGGACTTTCAGATAGGCCGAATTCGGCATCGCCCAGGGCAGCTCGATCGACGTAATCAGTTCGTCGTCGTCCATGACGTTGTGCTTTCGAATGCCGTGGTCGTCGGCGGGCAACGTATGAAAGTCCGCCGCCGAGACCCGACGCGTGCCGCGCGGAGATTCGATGACGATATCGGCCTCGAGCGCCGATAACGCGACTGCGGGGTCGGACGGTTGAACTGCGACGCAATCGTCGGTCCAGCCGAAGATCGCGTGCTTCTCGTTGATGCCGTGCCGTGCCGCACACCCTGAACCCGGCACACGCCGGTTGCAGGGAAGCACTTCGTCCGAACGAAAGTAAGGGCAGCGCGTGCGCTGCAACAGGTTGCCGCCGATTGAAGCGAGGTTGCGCAACTGAGCCGAGGCGGCCTTGAGGCACGCTTCGGACAGCGCGGGAAAGTCGTTCGCGACACGCGGATGGAGTGCAACCTCGTTGAGCGTGGCGAGCGCACCGATACGCAGTCCGCTCCCGCCCGGGATGCTTTCGATTCCCTTCAAGTCCTGCAGACGCGAAATGTCCACTATGTGAGCAGGGTGCTCGATACCGAGGCGCATCCAGTTGAGCAGCTCGGTGCCGCCGGCCAACAGCGCGGTCCGTTCGCCGAACCGCTTCAGCGCATCCTGGACATCGCCGGCGCGCGCGTAGGTAAACGGCTCCATCATTGCCCTCCGTTCGGCGCGCTTGCCCCAGCCTTGACGGCTTCGACGATCTGCGGGTACGACGAGCATCGACACAAGTTACCGCTCATCCACTCTCGAATGTCGGCATCGCTTTTCGTATGACCTTCCCGCACGCAACAGACGGCCGACATGATCTGCCCCGGCGTGCAAAAGCCGCATTGAAAAGCGTCGCAGTCGACGAAAGCCTGCTGCATGGGATGCAGCGTTTCGCCTTGCGAAAGCCCTTCGATCGTCGTGACCGCGCGTCCGTCGGCCTGCGCCGCGAGCACCATGCACGCGTTCACGCGCTGCCCGTCGAGATGCACCGTACACGCGCCGCATTCGCCGAAATTGCAGCCCTTTTTCGTACCGGTGAGATGGAGATGCTCGCGCAAGGCATCGAGCAATGTGGTGCGCGTATCGAGCACGCAACGATGCGCGGAGCCGTTGACGTTCAACGTCAGTTCGATCACGTGCGCAATGTCTGTTGTCGGTGGGATAGCCACTTCGATCGTCTCCGTTCATCGCATTCTTGTGAACCCGCCTACCGTCGGGCAGCGGGTCTTAAAGATTAGGCGGTGACGGTAGGCGATTCAAGCGGTGCGCCCGGGGAACCTCGCCTGTCGCGAGCCCTCTTTCTACGAACTTCTGTGCGGGGCGCTACTCCGTCGCGTCGCGCTCGCATGCACCCTTCCCGTAAAAGCTCACCATGGGCCGCCTGGTTGGCAGCCATTGCAGGCTTGGGCCGATAACGCGGGATGAACGGGAAGACGCGGTTACCGCTGAGTGCTCGACGGTTGCCGACGAAGCGCAGGCCAAACGTACAGCGTGGCAGTGCCTGGCAACCCCGATACCTTTCGCGCCGCGGCCGCTTGCCGGTCCCGAAAGCCGAACGCGAGGGACACCACCGGGGTGCCTTGCTTCAGCATGGTGTCCAGAAAGGCAGCGAGCTTCGGCATCGGCTTGATCATCAGATAGCAGGCAACGGCATCGGCGTCGCGCAGATCGCAATGGAAGAAGTTGCCTCTTTGCAGGCGGACGTTGGGTAAATGCCGCGTTCGTAAACGTGCGACCCAGTAGGGGAATGGCGATATTTCGATTCCGTGAATGCGTGCTTCGGGGAACGCACGGGCCAACGCGCTCACGAGCATGCCCCAGCCGCAGCCGAGCTCGTATAGAACCGCCTGCTCCCGCACGCCAGCCTCTTTCAGCAAGGCAATCACTTCGGCCGCCTCCGCGCGGCTCGACGACATAGGAACGACGCCGGTCACGAAGTAATAGATCAGCACCGAAAGGGCGACGGTGGTGCTTATCGCCAATATCGCCACGCCAAAGATGTCGGATGTCGAATGCATAGATGTTCCCGGACTGGGCGTTTGGATTCCCTTCAATGCATTTTGCAGCCGAATCAGGTTGGCGTCCGGGATGCTCACGTCGGGGATGCGGTAGCGGCCGCTGCCCGATGCGTCGCGCAGCCAGCGGTTCAACTGCATGGTTCGACCGGGCCCTCGGCGAAGCCTTCACTATCGAGCCAGCGGTTCATCCGGATGCGCGAGATCGCGTCCGTCCGCTGGCCGATGATGGCGTCGGGACTCATGCCATCGGGCAGGACCGGGCGACCGTTCTCGTAGGCCTTGGTCGCCGACGAATCTGAGCAATATCCTCCGGCGAAACGTCAAAGCCGATACGTTGCCCGGGGTTGACAACGAGGCCATGTCCAGCAGGCATTCTTCGAAGCAGTTCTCGGCCTTTGATGGTGAGGCAATAGGGCGTCATCTCAGCATAGTCAGCCACCCGCTCTTTGGCTGAGAAGTATGCCAGCATGGGCACTTCGTCTCTGGAGAACAGTAGCGGCTGGAAACCCGACCAGTCCTCGTGAACTGCCGCTGCGCTTGGAAGCGCAAGTTCAGCAGCGCGACTCGCGAGTACATCCTTGACCGAGACCTCTTCCCGCCATGCTCCAGCCGGCTTGGACTCGAAATCGTTCAGCGGCGCGAGTTCACCAGTCACTTCAGGCTCCCAAACGCAACTGGATAGAGGCTTCTTGCCTGCTGTTCGTCGATTGTGTCCGCATAGCGCTCCTGTTGCTCCCAAAACGTACCGCAAACCGAGCACTTGTGCAGTCGCGAGTGGAGGTCATCCCGAACGGCGAGTTCCGGGGGTCTCTGCCCCGACTCCCACAGTCCACGGCACCCGGAGCATCCCTTGTCTTTCCAATCCATCATCAGAACATCTTCATCGGAATCCGCTCGCCGTTCGGACCGAGCTGAAACAGTCCAGACCTTTAGGCATTTGGTTGCATTTCGCTCATCCGTCATCCGCTGGTCGGCCGAGATCGTCTGCCCGCCATGGCTCAACGGCCGGTCCCCTTCGCGAGCTGAAGGCGCTGTCGCTGGTACGCGACGAGATCGCGGCAGCGGACTTTGAGGCGACGCTGGATCGGATGGCGTATTCGTTCGGAACGCGCATGGGTGCAATACTATCGGTTACCGAGTCGGCGCCTACGGTCGTCGGCAATGTTGCGGCCACGGCAGACGGGCTTGCCAGCCGAAACGCTCACGTAGCGCTGGTACCGCTGGAAGCTGGCATCCGCGAAGCCAGCAGAAGTCTTAAAGCCCGAACGCCCGATGCCATGCCCGACAAACCCAGGAGCCGCCACCCCGGGGTTTCCGGCGGCCAACGATTCAACATTGCCAAACTACTTCGAGGGAGCAAATTTGATGGGCGGCATGAGCGCAGCCTCGGGAAAATGCTGCACCTCACTCGCCCCGACAAAATGCCACCAAAAAAATCAACGAGGGAAATCGTAAGCCTCCCACTCAGGCCCGCGCGCCTCGTTTACAACGACACTCCATTTCGCCTCGCCCGCGCGGCAATAGATAACGTCTCCATTGTCGGTCATGCCAACGGGGATTATCCCTCCAACGGCCGGAAACGCGGGATACGGCAGGACTTCGCCGGAAGAAGCAAGCTCACGAAGCACGCCTGATTGCTGGCTGAATTGATTGATTACATTGAGATTAATATTTTCGGAGAAAGGGGAAAATATAGAAATGAATCCAGCAATCTTCCCGCCACCATAGAAGTCAATGAAGTCCTTGTAATCCTGAGGCAGGTGCGCCCCAAGTTTTTTCGACCTCTGACCATCGGCTGACATCGACAGGGCGCTGAGCTGCCGGGGGAGGCATGATTTGCCTGAGTTCAGCGATGGACATTTAAAAGCCTATCGGGTTGAGAATTGAAACGCCCAAGTTGAAGCCATTGCTTCCTTGGCCAATGAGAGTTACAGCGCGCGGCGCCAAGTTGGTGCTATTGTAGATTGGAGTGGCGGTGTAGTCTACTACCTCACCAGCCTCCACAGCGCTGCGCACTAGATTTTCAAAGCTGCGCATAATAGGGCTATTAACTGGATTCTGCTGCAGCGTTACGAGACTTTCAGGAACATCGCCAGAGCCACCGAGTTGTCGACCGCAAGTGACCGCGCTCCTCGTTATACGCTGTGCCGTCCCCCGACCAACCAAGCGGCTCAATAGCGGGACTTGCTGGGGTGCCCGTCCAGTCATATCGCTGGTGATTTGTGCATTCACTTCCGTGGGACGCCCTAGCGGGTCGAGACGCCCATAATCGATGGCGCCGACCTCTATAGTATTGCCAAAACAAGAAAGCCCGCGGGCCTTCAGCTATCATGTATTTACGCTGACGGCGCAAGCGTCAAGACGAGACGAATTGGAACATTTCTGTCTTCGTGCTTCAATTCGAGCATCAAATCTGCCACATCTAATTCCCAAAGAGCGAGCCGCAATGCATCTCTGTCGTGAGGCATTTCAGCCGGAGGCTGGACTTCGCGTCCTCCGCCAAGCAAGGCTTCGACGTCCTTAAGAGCCAGTTCGTATTTTTCAGCAAACTCATCCAAAGTCTTTTGATAGTCGTCACCCTTCAGCGTATCGGCATCACGAAAAACCTCCAAGGTGGCTTCTGCGAACCTTATCTGACCAGCTTCGGAGAAATAAAAACTGTAGCGCTGCCCGTCCGCCGATTCAAACGTCCGGCGCTTCCCCGAAGATTGCGCCAACTGCAAGCCACTAGATGGCAATTTAGCCAGCACATCATCCATGCTCCAGCGGACATCCGTGTTACGAAGCACCTGAACAACTTCATCAATCATGCTTTACTCCAACGAGATTTATGCGCCTTGCCTTTATTTTACATCCCATCGCCGGGTACGTGGAAAACATTAAGGAATCCAGAGTTAATTTCTTCCGGGAAATTCTCGGCGAATAGGCTGAAGAAATGCTGCTGCCCGGCCGGGCTGGAAATCGCAAACCTCACTCCTTCGCCGTTAGTGGTTTTCGAGAAATCGATTTGCGTTTGCGCTTGATTCAGGATTTTTGATTCATCATAAAATTCATGGTCAGGGTTATACGGCGAAGAGGCCCAGGCATTGTCGTTCTTGCCGACCCACTTCGCTTCCGTCACATACCCACTGTCAAGGCCATCAAGGGCAACTTTATTGGCGTTTAGCTGCCAGACCTCCTCGTAACTTTTGCCCGTGACCAACTGCTGATACCTGATCCAGGGGTTGTCTCCGGTTGGCAAATTCCGATTGAACAAGAACTCAGCCTGAGCGGTCGATTCGGTCACTGCTGGCCTCGCTACATTGCCAACACTCCGCGCCCCGCCCATCGCCTCGCCGACGACCGTAGGCGCCGACTCGGTAACCGATAGTATCGTACCCGTGCGCGTCCCGAATGAATACGCCATCCGATCCAGCGTCGCCCCCAAGTCCGCTGCCACGATCCCATCGCGTACCAGCGACAGCGCCTTTAACTCGCCAACCGGGCCCGCCAGCTCTCCGAGAAACCCAAACCCCCGCTGCACCGGATTGTCGTACGCGAACACCTGCCCGCTCCACCAGCCCGCCGTAGCTTGCCGCCCATCGGCCAGCGCTGTGCGCACATCCACGCCCGCCTCCAGCTCGCCCTGGATCACCGCCCCCTGCGTGATACCGTTGGCCAGCCCCATCAGCGTCGACGGCACGCTGTTGATGGTCCCCTTCACCAATCCGATCGGCCCTTGCGTCAGCACGGTGCCCAGATCGAACTGCGGCATGTTCGCCGTACTGTTGCCATACGCATCGAATCCGCCGCGCACATCCGTCGAGAAGGCCCGGTTCTGCAAGCCCAACGGCGTGAACGTACTCGAGATATAACCGCCTGCGCCCCCAGCGCCCGCTGTCACCGGCTGCAACAAGATCCGACTCGCAAACTCGATCTCGTCCGCGCTCAACGTCCCGCCCAACGGCGTCACCGCGATCTGCGGATCAGGCGCCGCGTAGCTCATCATGCCGTCCGACGGGTTCGGCACGATCACCCTCACGGGTTCGTCGGGTCGATCGAACTCAGCGCGCAAACACAGCGAATCATCGGGCAACGGCGTCGCCGCAATCCGCGGATGCGGCATGGCTTCGCTTATGGCGAGCGAGCGTCCAGCGTGCCGCCACGTCAAGGCCAGGCCCTCACGGTCGGCCTTGATCTGGCAGCTCCGCCTCGGGGTCAGCGCGGGGGCTGCGGGCCTGCCTCTCGCGGCATGAGCCGCTCGAAGTCCTGCAAAAGGTGGGCGCCCTTCACGTCGTCGCCTTGCCGGTACATAGCCAAGGCGTGGTCAAGCTGACCACGCAGGGTATCCAGCACGGCGCCGTCGGAGACTCTCGGCTCCACGACCGCCATGCCGTCCTTCAGTTCCTTGAACGCGCTCTCCAGCGTGAGCTGTTCGTCGTCGCGCAGGTAATCCTCCTTCGGGAAGCCATCGGGCGCGTGCACGATGACCAGCGACAGGAAGTTCACGAACCCGTTGTAGTTCTTAATCCAAGGCATAGCGTGACTCTCAGCAAGGCCACAGCAGGCTGAACGAACCACCGAGCTGCGTCGGGCGAGCGATTGTGATGTTCGAGCCGCCCGAGAAGTTGCGGAAGTCCCAGACCTGCGGCGTGTTCTGCCACTTGAACCCGATGGTGTCGTCCATTATCGGGTTCTCGTCCGGGATGCTCACGTCGGGGATGGGGAAGTTTCCGCTGCCAGACGGGTGCGCAGCCAGCGGTTCAACTCCACGGTTTCCCCTGGCCCTTCGGCGATGCCCTCGTTATCAGCCAACGGCTAATCCGGATGCGAGCGATTGCGTCCGTCCGCTGGCCGGTGATGGTGTCGGGGCTCATGCCGTCAGGCACGACCAGGCGCCCGTTCTCGTAGGCATTGGTCGCGGCGGTGTACGCGTCATCCGTGTACCGCTGGTAGCAAGCGAACACCTCATCCGCGAGGGTCTGCGCGTCGCCGAAGCGCCCGAACTTGCCCGTTCCGGCCGTGGCGTCCAGAGCGGCACTTCCGGTATTGCGAAGTACAGAAAGGCCCGCTCGCTGCGGGCCTTCGTATAGAGCTCAATATCTCAACCGGCGGCGTCCTTCAGCGCAGCAGCCTTCCACTCCGAGAAGTTCGCAAACGAGTAGCTGCGTCCCGAGTCATCGAGCACAAGCATGAGAACCTTCGGGTCGCCGGACTTGTCGTCTCCATCGAAGCAGGCGACATCCCCACGGCCGTCGTCAACCTTCGCAAACGGGATCAGATTTCGCCCGTCGTGGTGCCTTACCGAGTAAGCGAGCTTGCCAGCCTTGGAATTCGCGTCGATGAACCACCAGGGCCCAAGGTCTGGGTACTCGCCAGTCGCCGCGAAGTCTCGAATCTCGTCAGGGTAGACAAACCCAGGCGGCAGTTGTTCACCGGTGTAAAGCTCAAACTTGGCCATCGTCATCATCCTCAATACTTCACGACCGGGTCATAGATTGACCCATAGGAGCCTGTCAGAATTTTAGTGTGCCGAGGTCATGAGACGATAACGGAAATTACGTCCTATGACCGAAGCAACCGTGACCAAGAAGAGCAAGAACCCGAAGGCGCCGAAGCTGTTCCCTGACG
>Ga0157374_10000051_pt1 | contig 126876 bp, 124 predicted proteins | sample M25metaG_FD_115308 | JGI IMG/M metagenome (GOLD analysis project Ga0157374, IMG submission 115308) | Miscanthus rhizosphere microbial communities from Kellogg Biological Station, Michigan, USA - M2-5 metaG | ecosystem: Host-associated > Plants > Roots > Rhizosphere > Soil | place: USA...
ACAGCATCATAGGCCAGCTTTTGGACATGGAAACGATCGATAACCCGCTGAGCATTACCAAAGCACCTGCGAATGGCTTTGATCATATTAGCCGCCATATCCATGGTTACTTCGGTAACCTTATTACGGACCCTGAGTGGTATTTTTTCCAGTACAGCGATGATCTGTTCGGCTTGCGTGCCTTTTATCATGGCTACAAGTGCCCCTTTTTGTCCTTTGGCTGCTTTATTGGTTACAATGGTATACAGTTCACCATTGCTCAGTGCAGTCTCATCGATACTCAGTGAGCTGCCTGTATTGGCTGGGAAAAGCATCCACTCTTCGGCATGTTCTTTTTGTTCCCAGCTACCATAATCACTCAGGTGATCTTTGTATTGCTGCCCCAGCTGCTTGCCGTCTACCTGGAAAAACAAACCCACCAAGTGACTGCTGACCGGGTATTTATCCAAATATACCTTTTAAAAAACCCGCGAATTCCGTTGTTATTCGCGCTCCTTTACTAACTAATTTCCAGTCTCTTGTGATGATTTCCCCGGTATCCTTTACTTCCCATCTCCGCCTTTTGATGTGCAGGTTGACCTTCTGTCCGCGGATGGGAAAATCCTGTACCATAATCTCCGGCAGAAAGCCCTTTGACTCCAGTTTCTGCTCCTGGTATTCCGAGGGTACGATATTCTTTTCCTCCAGGTAGAGCTGAAGGCCTATATCGGTTTGGGTGACGTTCGTTAATTCGAAGAAATCCAGGATGCCCTGGGGTAGTAGTAATCTGACAAGTGTTTCGTAGGCGTTCTGCACGGGTATTTGTATGCTTTTATTCTCCCGCAAAGATTATTCTATTTTCTTGTCCCCCCAAATTTTCCGACTGATCCTTTAAAACTGTATCAAGATCCGTACAAACACATTATGCGGTTTGGATTCGCGGCGCGGAATAGAGGTATAGCCGTCAGAAAAGTTTGGGCATAAAAAAAGAGAAAGTTTGGGGCTTTCTCTCTTCTTTCTCAATAATTAACTGAACTCATAATTAAATCATAAAGAACGAGGTTTTTGTTTTAGATTGATAATTAAGAATCGATACAAATATAAAGTCTATCGGGTTAACAGACTAATATTATTTTATTATTTTAATGCTAATTTTTCAACATTTATATTAAAATACCCCATTATTCTTGAAAAATGTTAATAACCTTGGTTGGGGCATCTATTTGATCAACAAATTAATGCAAATAAATGGTTTAATTAATATATTTATAATTTTAATGTTAATTATTTGACAAATTTTTATGAATTTATAAAAATATCATTAAAATTTTAAATTGTTTTTATTAACCGAACAGATTGCTGCTCAAATAGCGGTCACCACGGTCGCATACAATAAATACAATAACACCTTCCTTTAGCTCCCTCGCCAGCCTGATACTGGCCGCTGCAGCGCCGCCGCTGCTCATTCCTGCAGATATGCCTTCAACTTTAGCTAATTTTCGCGTTATTTCAATCGCTTCTGCCTCGCCAACATCCATTACACGGTCTACACGTGAAGGTTCAAATATTTTAGGCAGATATGCCTCGGGCCAGCGACGAATGCCGGGTATGCATGAGCCTTCGGTGGGCTGGCAGCCTACTATTTGTATATCGCTGTTTTGTTCCTTTAAATACATTGAGCATCCCATTATGGTACCTGTTGTACCCATTGCACTCACGAAGTGGGTGATTTTGCCCTGGGTATCCCTCCAAATTTCTGGTCCGGTAGTTTTGATGTGTGCTTTATAATTGTCGGGATTGGCGAATTGATTCAAAATAAAATAATCGCCCGTCGCCGCTTTTTCTTCGGCGTAATCGCGGCAAGCTTCAATACCATCCAGCAATGTAACTTTGGCGCCGAACGCTTCCATTGCCAGGGTACGTTCTTTTGTAGAACTTGAGGGCAATGCCAGCTCCATCTCCAGTCCGTATATGCAGGCAATCATGGCCAAAGCAATACCCGTGTTTCCGCTGGTCGCCTCAATCAGTTTCATTCCGGGCTTAATATCTCCCCGTTCAATTGCGCTGCGGATCATATTTAATGCCGCGCGATCTTTTACACTTCCGCCGGGATTGGTCCCTTCCAGCTTCGCGTAGATGGTTACATTAGGGTTTGGATTGAGTTTTTTTAGTTCTACAAGGGGCGTATTGCCAATCAGATCAATTATGGTGGACATTGTTTTTTGTTGAATGGTTGATTATGTTGAATGGTTAAGTAGTTGAATGGTTGATTATGTTGATTGATTAAGTAGTTAAATAGTTGCTAACTAATCCACCACTTAACTCAATCAACGACTCACTAATCTTTAATTTTTTCCTTCAGCAGGCTTACTTCATGTGTGTGGTATACCTTTGAATAGGGCGGCACTGATTTAGTTAGCCACACGTTACCGCCGATAATGCTGCCTTCGCCAATTACCGTGCGCCCGCCAAGTATAGTCGCTCCGGCGTAGATCACCACATTATCCTCAACAGTTGGGTGGCGTTGGCTTTGTGCCGGCGTTTTGCTTACGCTTAACGCACCAAGCGTAACACCCTGAAAAAGCTTTACATTCCGGCCGATAATGCAAGTTTCGCCGATAACTACGCCGGTTCCGTGGTCGATATGAAAAAACTCGCCTATCCGCGCAGCGGGATGGATATCGATCCCGGTTTTTGAGTGGGCATACTCGGTTAATATACGCGGTATAAGCGGTACACCTAATAAATGCAATGAGTGTGCTAAACGGTAGAATGAAATTGCATAAAAGCCCGGATAAGCTCTTATTACCTCAAATTCACTTTTTGCGGCAGGGTCGCCATCAAAAGTTGCCTGTATGTCGTTATTTAATATTCGGTATAACTCTGGCAGCCCGTTAAAAAATGTTATCGAAAGTTCTTCATTCTTTTCGTCGAGGGTGCCCCGTGTGGCGTTCAGAATATCATATAGCATATGCTCCAGCTTCTTGAACTCCGATTCGAGCTGATGCACATAGGTAAACAACCGGCTGGACTGTTCCGGATAAAGCAATCTTATAACCTGCAAGGCCCACTCTGCTATCTCCTTATTGGAAGGCACAGCACCGGTGATCTGTTGCTTATCTAATATATGCTGGTAAAATGATTTATCTATCGTCATTTCTCTATTCTCCTGGCTTCAAAACGCAATCGCTCTTCGGAACAATTTTAATTAAAAACTGGCTTTACCCGGTCTCCTAAATGTCAAAAACACAGCTTAGTGCAGGAGAATTTTGACAACCTGCATAAAGTGAAATATGGTTTTATAGGCAAATGTTTTTTAGAATCAAAAATTGCTCTTAAAAACGAATGGTTGAGGCATAAAGTTACAAATAATATGCAATACTCCGTATGGTCTACCTACTTAATAGTTAAAATCGAGTGTTTTTACGTGAACAGGTTTTCGGGTATTACTTAACTTAATTAAGAATAAAAATACTGCTGACATAAGGCTGTCACCGGCGCGTAGTTACTTTGAATTGTAAATCAAAAAACAAAAACGCTATGACAACCATCGAATCATTACTAAAAGAAATGCACCAGGAAGCCGAGACCACCCGTAAAATGCTGGCACGTATACCGGACGATAAATATGATTGGCAGCCCCACGAAAAGAGCATGACCGTACGCCGTCTGGCTACGCACATTGCTGATATCCCATCGTGGGTGGAAATTGCAGTTGAAGACGACGGCCTCAACTTTGCCACCAGTACACACAAAGAACCTGTTATTAATAATACCGCCCAACTTTTACAGTTTATGGACGAAAGTGTTAGAAAAGGTGGCGAAGCGTTGAGCAACGCCAACGAGGAATTATTAAAAAAGGATTGGACGCTAAGCAACGGCGATAATGTACTAAGTGTGCGCCCAAAGAGTGAGGTGATACGCATGGCTTATTGCCAGATAGTGCACCATCGTGCACAGTTAGGGGTTTATCTTCGTTTATTAAATGTTCCTATCCCAGGCAGCTACGGACCGAGTGCTGATGAAATGCCATTCTAGTCATTAACCCAATATTTAGCTTTAAGAGCAGGGTAAACTTTATCCTGCTCTTAAGTTTTCCACATTTTACACACCTAAAAATACCGTTAAAAAACGGGGTGCTTTTCGCTTTTTTACCATTAAATTAGCGTTGTGGGGTTGGGTATTATCACATTTAACTATGTATGGAAACCTGGGACTATTACATTTCCGGTATTTGGAAACAGAAAACCGGTGATATTGAACATATTACCGATGTATTTCTGCATAATGCAGGCAACGGATTTGGAAAAGGTGTGAAAACGCACAAGGACGAAGTGGTAAATTTATTAAAAGAGGGGGCACGGATCACCACTATTACATGGAATTATCACCTGATACAATGGCGCTATGGAGCAAGAGTTGAGTATGTTGAAGCTGATGGAGAAACCACTCTGCGTTCGCATCCGGACACCATCTTATTTGACGATCTGGAAAGTGCGATACAAATGCAATACCTGATGGCTGAAGAGCCTGGCCAATAAACGGGTTTGCCGGTTGTGGTGATAAAATATTCATCTCTGAACTTTATCTGTGAATAATAAATTAGGTTAATTAGTGGTATGCCGTTCTGAAAAGAGCGGCATTTTTTAATGGCAGCATGATCCTGACAATTGCACAGGCGGGCATTTAAAACTGCCATAACTGCAAAAAACACAACAATCTCCGTCGAGCGGTTTTAATAATGCTTTGCACCTTTCGCACTCATAAAAATACGAGCAGGAATCTACAGGCATTAACTCCTTCTTTTTATGGCCGCATAACGGGCATGTTATAACGGACTGTAAGATAACCTCAGGCATATTAATCAGATTAATATTGTTCAAGTAGCAAATATAATAGTCTATATAATAACGCGATATGTAACTATTAAAACATATTTGAGCATTTATCAGTTGTAATAACAACCAACTTTCTACCTATTATGATTATCTATATACCCCTCGCGGCGGTAATATATATATTATTACTTTGCCGCGTGCCGAATCGTGTACAGCGAATAATGACATTTGCCGTTCTGTTAGCAACCTTTATTTTTAATAACGCATTTGCTCAAAAAACCACCACCCATCTTGATACGATAGTACCCGGAGAAGGGACACCAAAGCAGCAGATCAAACAATTTAAGCAAATAAAGAAACAGCAATTGAGTGATTCAGCTTCAGTCAAAAAAAATGAACCGCCCAAGAGCCCTTTGATCGATACCAATGTTAAAAATAAATATGGCGATCTGCTCAATGACGATATCAAATATAACCCTAAATATCCGGCCTGGAAGCCCGCTGTTGAAGTTGTTGGTATAAATGCTTTCATCTGGTCTGTAGATAGATTTTTACTAAATGAAAACTACTCGCATACAGGTCCAAGCACCTGGAAATACAATATTCAAAAAGGGTGGGAGTGGGACGATGACCGGTTTGGTATAAATTTCGTTGGCCATCCGTATTCGGGATCTTTATATTTCAACGCGGCGCGATCGCAAGGGTACAATTATTGGCAATCGTTCTCTTATGCGGCTGGGGGCAGCCTTATGTGGGAATATTTTGGCGAAAACACGCGGCCGTCCTATAATGATTTTATTAATACTCCAGTAAACGGCGCTTTTTTAGGAGAGATATTTTATAGGGTAAGTTCCAACATTCTCGACGATCGGGTTTCAGGGGGCAACAGAGCTTTCAGGGAAATCGTAGCCGGTATTATTGACCCGGTCAGGGGACTCAACAGACTCTTGGAAGGAAAAAGTTTCAGGCATACCCGAACACAGGTATATCAGCAGGAACCATTGAACGTAACCGTGTCTGTTGGCCAGCATAAAATAAACCAGGACAACAAAACCATATTCGGGGCGGGGCCAACGAATGCCATGATCAATGTTCAGCTTGATTATGGTAACCCGTTCGAGATACGCAATCGTAAACCATTCGACCTTTTTAGATTTAAAACAGAATTTAGCTTTGGTACAGGTCGTAAGATGCTGGACAATATTTTAGGCTATGGACTGTTGTTTGGCAAAAGCACTAATTGGGGGAAGCTTTCAGTGTTGTACGGAGCCTTCCAATACTACGATTATTGGGATAATAAATCCTTCGAGCTTGGAGCATTGGGTTTTGGAGGAGGACTGATAACCAAATACCCGATAACTAAATCTATTGAGCTGTTCACCAATATCCATCTTGCAGGCACTCCGCTGGCTGGTAATAGTACCCGGTATGGTCCGGACACCAGCCAGGTGAGGGATTATACCTATAACAATGGACTTGAAGCGAAATTTGAAACCCGGCTAAATATAGGTGACAGGGTGAGCACGTCATTATCCTACTATTACTATATCCTGCACACATTTGTTGGGCCACCCGGCAATAATTACGTAGCTATATTAAGGCCGCGGATCGATGTTCGTTTATACAAAAATTTAAGCATCGGCTTTGAGCATTTCCAGTACTATGATGACCGGTATCTAAAAAACTATCCGCCTATATTTTCAAACAGAACCGAACAAAAAATATTCCTCACTTACTTCTTCAGAGACTCGCAACGTAAAGAAGAATATAATGCATATTGAGATGAGAATGAGCATTGCCGCGCCGCCGATGATTAAAATAATACCAAGGCTCCTGTTCACATACAGGTTTGTTTAAGTGTATCGGGCAAATAGTTAATGTTCAGCTTTTTATATGTATATCCTGGCTCAAAAGCGGCCTTTAGTATTCCCCCAAATGCCTGATCTTTTCGGGATCTACGCCTTTTTAAGGGTTTAAACCTACATGAAAATACCGTTAAAACACGGGTTTCTTCGTGTTGTAATATGACTTAGGTTTGTGTTTAATATTACCATATCATATTGTAACCATGACTTCATTTGCTACCCGCGCTAACAAAGATTTAAAAAAAGCATCTGAATACTTTCAGAAAATGCATAGTGAGCTGGGCATAGAAAAATATAAACTTCCTAAATACCAGGAGTTATTCAATCTTGCAAGTTTTCAAGCAATGCACGATGCTGATCTGGCTTATTTCAGTGTGTATCAAAAATGCTCAGAACACGCGAGTTCTAAAGCGGCTTTGTTGAATTGTCTCGAGCAGGAGGAAATATTTTTATCTAAGCACCCGGATGCATTTAACCAGGCTATTTTTCGGAAGCATGCACTAAATGCAATAAGCGAAGTAAAAGAACACCTGGAGAGCGGCCAACTGGATTATTTATATTATTGATAGCCGTAACTATTCCGCGTTACAGAATAGATATCTGTGAGAAAAATTCTTTCTAATTAATCAAAACAAAAAAATGATTAATTTATTAATTATAAGTTAGACACATCTACCTATGCGAAAACTTGTTTTTATAGACGACGACCCGATCGATCATTTTCTCATGAAGCACATCCTTCATGGAAAGAATTATTTCGACACCACCACATACACCCTTTATGGGTCGCTGGTGCTTGATTATATAGAGGAGCACAAATCAGAACCAGAAAAGCTGCCTGATATGATATTTGTCGACCTGAATATGCCTGTGTTCAGCGGTTGGGACTTTTTGAAAGGAATGGAGCGGATGCAGCCTGAGATTTCCAAGGATATACCTGTTTTCATAATATCATCATCTCTGCGCCCGGACGACAAAGCTATGTCATCAAAATACTCTTTTGTGCAGGATTTTGTCAGTAAGCCTGTAAATAGCGAGGAAATTGAGCGCATAGTCAGTACTCAGAGCATTGCGGGGTCCTGAACACTGTCATGCTCTTTTAATTCATCAACGCGTTTGTTGGTTTTTATGAGCACCTCGTCAAGTTCGCTGGTGCACTGTTCCATCATCGCGATATATTGCCTGCGCTCCAGCTCATTTTGGCTATCCTTCGTTAATTGAATAAGGCTGATCACGGAGCATAACGACTTACGCACTTCATGCGAGTTTAACCAGGCAATTTCATGCAATGCGGCATTTTGTGACTTTATGCGTTCTTCCTTAACTACCGAATCGGTAATATTGGTTGCCATTACCATGCGACAATCAATGCCTTTGAAATTTAGGTCACTGGTAAAGATCGATGCATAAATAATTTCGCCTTTTTTTGTTTTATGCTTCCATACCCCCTGGTCGCTCAACCCCGGTACTATATTTTTAGTATTATCAGTAAATTTTTCTAGCTCTTTTTCCGGACGTATGTCTGTTATACGCATCGATAAAAAATCCGATTCGCTGTAACCATACATTTTGATTGCGGCTTTGTTCACTTTCACAAAACGAAAGTTGTCTGCGCGAAAAATCCATAATGGGCTGGGGTTACGCTCAAAGAGGTTGCGATATCGTTCTTCGGAAAGCAGTATGTGATTTTGTTGCTTTTTGATCTGAAAATATAACATTACTGCGGCTATCGCCACAAACGCCAGGTGATTGACGCTTCTTACAATTTCGCGGCCACCCGTACTAAGATATCCATCCAAACTTGCCAGCAAAGGGTGACTGTACAAGGCCCACAATATACCCATAATCAAAAAACCAAGGGGGATCTTGAACAGTCTGAAATTCATTTTTGTGGAATGGGCTGCTAAAAAAAACAATTATCTAATTCTCCTTTTTTACGCCTCAAATCCCTAAATAGTTATAAGATGGTGATATTGTTGTGTAACGCCTTTGTTACGCGTTGTCCCGGGAAAATTATTTCATACATTCCTCCAGCGATCCGTCAGACTTAACACTTATCTCCTTATTCCCGGGTTCAATTATTATTTCGCTTTTCGTGCTACGGTATTTTGAAAGATTGATAAGCAATACGCTGCCCAGGATAATGATCAAGCCGCTTATTTGCAATATTGACACATGCTCGCCGGCGAAGAACATCCCAAGCATCACTGCGATCACAGGATTTACATAAGCATAAGTGCTTACCTGGGTGGCGGGCCGTACCTGTAGTAACCATACGTAAGCGCTGTAAGCAGCTATAGAGCCAAATACGATAAGGTAACTCAGCGCACCCCATGCTTTCAGCGGTACTTGTGAAAGATCCAGGTGATCAAACTCGTGGTTGATCAAGCTGCCAGGCAGGAAGAGTAATCCTGCAATGATCATTTGCCAGGCCACATTTACGGTGCCTGAACCTTCAGTTGGGTGATGTTTTGCATATAACGAACCGTAAGACCATGATATAGAACCCAATATTAGCAGCAACATCCCCGAAAGTTTTGACACGACTGAACCGCCTGAAAAAATAGGACCTAACTGCTCTCCAAACAGCAAGATCACTCCTGCAAAACCGACGATAAGGCCGGCAATTGTAGATTTACTTTTGAAATTGACACCCCAACTTTGTTTATCCAGTAGCACAAACCAGATTGGAGCAGCAGACACCAATATGGCGACCATTGCGCTGGGTAGCTTCTGTTCAGCCCAAATTACTGCGCCGTTACCACCGCATAACAGTAGTATACCGGTTACAGCTGTTGTTACAATACTGTTGCTGTTGAACAATTTTTCACCTTTTATGGCACACCAGATCAACAGCAATGAACCGGCCGTGAAAAATCGCATAGCGCCCATCAGCAACGGCGGGATGCCCTGAATGGCCATCTGTATAAAAAAGTACGTAGATCCCCATACAATGTAAACGGTTGCAAAGGCTACAAGTACTAATATTGGTGAGGCAGATTTGTTGGTTGCAGGTGTCATATTTATTAGTTTTCGGGTATTACCAATTGTTGTTGCTCTTTTACGGTTTCCAGCACTATGGTAGTGCGGGTACTTAGCAAGTTTGGTATCTGGCTGAAGCTGTTGCGCATCAGCTGTACCAATGTGGATGAATCATAGGTGCGCACCTTTACCAGGTAACAATCATCGCCTGCTATGTGGTGCACCTCCTGTACTTCGGGTATTTTAGCCAGCGCTTCGGCCGTCTCTGTACAACCCGGTCCATCACTCGCTTTCATAAAAATAAAGGCCAGCATTTTTTGTTGCAGCGCTACCGGATTGATGCGGGTAGTGTATTGTTGTATCACGCCCTTTTGCTCCAGCTTTTTTACACGTTCGAGTACTCCCGATGGTGCCATGCCTAATTCGCGGGCCATATCAGCATTACTGATGCGGGCATTGTCCTGCATAAGCCGGAGAATATTAAGATCAACCTTATCGAGCACAAGCTCTGTCTCTGTTATCATACAGTAAATTTACCTATATATAGAATATAATTCAAAATGGTGTTTTAAAAAATGAATTTAATTCGACAAAACTCTTGTTTGTATGTTTAAACGTATAAAATGAGTTGGTCGATAACGAATTTGCCGGACAATATTTTTTACGCTGCCTTAAACCTTCTTTAACTCATATAGTCATAATAATAAGCTGCAGGTAATTTAATTAACCTGCTGATAACCATTTTATTAATTAAAAATATACCTTATGGAAACCTTGAAAAACCTCGAAAATGATTTACACCATGTGTTTATAGATGGAGACGCTAAAAGTCAGCAATTGGCCCGTGTGTTTATGTTGCTTGATATTCCTTTGATGGTCATTGTCTTACTCGTTTGTCACTTTGTTTAATGACGTTTGGCGGTCACGAACAATAACGGGGAAATAATGTTATATTAGAACATCAATACCGCCATGGGCACTTTAAAACAGACCATATCAAATATCCGGCTCAGCTTTGACGACCTGCAGCAGGATGCCTTCAGGAAAATATTTACCAATATCGACCATCTTGCTATTAGGCAAGGGGTTGATAAACTGGGATTGGAACGATTTATAGAGCAATGTGCGCGTCTATCTGCCACTACCGGGGTTATCTCCGGCGGTGGCGGAGCGCTCACAATGGCCGTCGGCATTCCATTCGACATGCTCAATATGTTTACGCAGCAGATCAGGGTGACACTGGGTATCATATACTATAACCGTGGGACCTATAATATCACGTTCGATGAATTCGTATCGATCATGGCGGCCGCCGTACGTGTAGATGCTGGGATAGAGATCACTAAAAGTATTCTAGAGCGCGGGTCAGAACGTATGTTACTGCGGTTTGGGTCAAAAACTGCCGCACGACTGATACCCATAGTTGGCGCGGTAATTAGCGGCACTACCAATTACTTGTTCATCAAACGTATGGCAGAGTCGGTGAAAAGATTGCAATCGCGTTTTCAGCCGGTGACGGTGCATATTGATTAGAGTAATTGGGGCAATGCCTAAAAACGGTTAAGTTAGGTCTTTAAGATTTTTTTCGATCCATTGCATTAAAGTTTCGTTGCCATCACTCCTGTCATAATTATAAAGCTGTAGTACAGGGTTCCCTACTTTAACAGGATTAATAAGTATAGCCTTCCCATAAAGCCTAAATCCTTCTATATCTTTAATTTCTAGTTCTTTTTTGAAGAACAGGTTGCTTTGTACGATACTGCGATCAGATATAACTACTCTACTTTTTAATTTATTAATCGTGATCAATAGAACAGCCACCACCATTAATAATGGAACTATTATACCATCGGTTTTGCCTGTTTTTAATCCGGCCGATAACAGGTAAATAAAATAACATATAAGTGCTGTCGCCCCTAAACAAAAAGAAATTTTAATGGGTTTGCTAATTGTATATACCTGTTCCATTTTTTGAATTTTAACGTTCTTCCGCCTATGTTGGGGTCAACGGCATTTGTTAATACTCCGCAAACTCCTCATCCACATAACACCACAGCCATCTTTCCCCCGGCTCAGCGGAAATGACCACCGGGTGGCCAGCCTCCCGGGCGTGTTTGGAAGCATGTTTTTGAGGTGAACTATCGCAGCATAAAGTCACGCCACAGGTTTGGCAGGTACGCAGGTGTACCCATTCGCCGCCGTTTTTAATGCATTCCTCGCACACGTATTCTTTTGGATGTTTTAGTTTTTTGATGGCACTCAGATGCTCACAGGGTTTATCTTCCATTGGATTTATTTAGACGTAAAATAGTAAAATTTTTAATAAAAAGGGGATGTCACCCTGAGCTTGTCTGCCGACAGGCAGGCTTGTCGAAGGCGCGCGCGTAGAGGCCTTACCCACCATGCTTCGACAGGCTCAGCATGACATCCTATTCATTTATATATTTACACCTCGGCCAAATACTTATGTACAAAGCTTATCGCCATTGAACCTTCACCTACGGCGGACGCCACACGGTTCATCGCGCCGGCACGGACATCGCCTGCTGCAAATATGCCGGGGCAGCTGGTTTCCAGTAAGTATGGGTCGCGGTTAAGCTTCCATATCTTTTTGAAATTGTCGTAAGTTGCCAGGTCGCGGCCTGTTTCAATAAACTCCTTATTGTCTTTTATAATGTCTAGCTTTATCCAATCTGTAAATGGTTTTGCACCGATGAAAATGTACAAGGCATTGGCGGCATAATCTTTCTTTTCCTGGGTTTTTATATTGAGCAGCGTCAGTTTTTCAAGATAACTGTTGCCGCAGGCTTCGCAAACTTCCGTATTGGCCAGTATTCCGATGTTCGGCGAGTTTTTGATCTGGTCGATCAAATAAGCCGACATGGTGGCCGTCAGGTCATCGCGGCGGATAATGATATATACCTGTCGTGCAAATTTCGACAGGTACATAGCGGCCTGCCCTGCTGAATTTCCCCCGCCAATGATGAACACATCCTTATCTTTACAGGCGCTGGCTTCGGTAGTGGCAGCACCATAGTATATGCCTGCACCTGTGAAATTATCCACTCCTTTCACTTCCAGCTTGCGGTAATCAACCCCGGTGGTAATTACAACCGACCGGCTCATGATGTGCGGGCCATCGTCGAGGATGATCTTTTTATAGCCATCCTTTTCGCGTATATCATTCACCGAGTGTGGCGATAAAAACTGTGCCCCTAAACGCGTAGCCTGGCTTATAGCACGACGGGTTAGATCGGCTCCGCTTAAGCCTGCAGGGAAGCCAAGATAATTTTCTATACGCGAGCTGGTCCCTGCCTGACCGCCTGGTGCCCTGCGCTCTATCAGTAAGGTTTTCAACCCTTCGGATGAGCCATAAACCGCCGCAGCCAAACCCGCAGGACCGGCACCAATGATCACCACGTCGTAAATCTCGTTTTGTATTTCAGGTTTCAAACCCGCTTTTTCGGCTATCTGGCGTATGGTAGGCTGGCAGGCACATTCCCCGCTTTCAAAAACAATTACAGGCAAAGCTGTCCTATCCAGATTGTTAGCTTCCAGCAGCACTTTAGCTTCCGGATTGCTTTCAATATCAAACCAGCGATAGGGGATAAGGTTGCCTGCCAGGTAGTCCTTTATCTCGTGCGATTTTGGATTGTATTGATAACCAACAAGCTTAATTCCTTTAAAATCAGGTGTGTAATGGCTTTGCCAGTCGTCGAGCAGGTCATTTATCACCGGGTATAGCTTTTCTTCAGGCGGGTTCCATGGCTTGGTTAGGTAATAGTCAAGCTGAACCACGTTAATGGCTTTTATTGCAGCCACAGTATCCGAGTAGGCCGTAAGCAACACCCGTTTAGCATCAGGGTAAAATTTAATGGCTTTTTGCAGAAAATCTACGCCCTCCATTTCGGGCATGCGCTGATCGACGAGAAACATCGCCACCGGGTCGCCGGCATTTTTCATCTCGGTAAGTGCTTCCAGCGCCTCTTTTGCCGATGTGGTGCTGATGATCTTGTATTCAGAATTATATTGCGATTTCAGGTCGCGGTTTATGGCTCGCAAAACCTGTGGGTCGTCGTCTATTGAAAATATGATGGGTTTGTTCATGGCAGTTGGTTTGGTTAACTAAGTTGTATTGGTTGTAGATGTTGAAAAAGTTGTATTGGTTGTAATGGGTTAGACTGATTGCATTGGTAGTTGTTTCAACCACTTCAACCAATACAACTACTACAACCATTTCAACCACACTAACCCAATCATCCATCAATAGGAAAACATACTATAAACGCAGTATGCCCCGATTCTGATATAACTTTGATAGATCCGTTGTGCTGCTGTACTATGCGTTGCACCACTTCGAGGCCCATGCCTGTACCTTTACCCATCTCTTTTGTTGTAAAGAACGGATCGAAGATACGCGAGCATATATCTTCAGGTATGCCCTGGCCGTCGTCTGCTATAGTTACCTGCACAAACTCCTTATCTTTTTCTGTTTTAATGGTTAATGTTCCCTTGCCGTTAGGCTCCATAGCATCCAGTGCATTGTCTATCAGGTTGGTCCATACCTGGTTCAGTTCACCTATCTGGGCTTTCACCGGTGGCAACGTTTCGTCAAATTCCTTCACGATGGCTATGTTACCTTTTTTAATACGATGGATGAGCATTTGCAGGGTGTTTTTTATGCCAATGCGTATATCAGCATATTGTTTTTCCTGCCCCTGGTCCATGTGGGTATAAGTTTTTACCGAGTTGACCAACGTGGCAATACGGCGGGCCGATTCACCTATATCCTGCACCATCCTGTCGGTAACCAGCAGGGTATTCATCCAGTTGAACACCGGTTCGATGAACTTCTGGGGGATATGCTGTCTGAACAATTGTACATCTTTAGGCTCAATCCCAAACTCAACAAAATTTTCCACCAACTCCGGATCATAACGCATTCCCATTTCATCAAATAGATCGGTCAATTCATCCTCTTTATCAGCACGTTCGCGAATAGTGAGATTCAGGTCCTTGCGTTCAGTTAAAAAACAGAAGAATTCGTGAGTTATCGCATCAACCTGTTCCGGTTCCATCCGGATAGCAATCATCGACTTAAAAGTCTCAGGTTCCATTTGCAGGTGCTTCAGCAGTGACTCAGAATCGCGCACAATTGCCGATGCCGGGTTATTCAATTCATGTGTCAGGCCGGCCGACAGTTTTCCGAGCGCCAGCATTTTTTCATTTTGCTGTTGCAGCGCAGTAAAAGTACGTACACGGTTAGTCATTACATGAACCAGGGCCTGGGTAAGCTCAAAATGGTGCCTGATCATTTCTTCAATCTTTTCCACCGGGAAAGTCATGATCTGCGTTACGCCAATGGTGCGGCCATAACCGGTGCTTACTTTTGCCCGCGAATAGGGCATATAGCCAGTAATGCTACCGGGCTTAAAGTCGCCAAGTTCGCGCTTTACGCCGCCAATCGGAACATATAAACGTAGCTTGCCGCTGATAATAAAATGGGTGCCGATAATGGGCTGTCCCGGTTCGGCCAATAATTCCCCATCCTCATATTCGCGGCAATCGCTTTGTTCAATCAGCCATTGTAGTTGATCTTCCGGCACATCTACCAGTGCCTCAAATGTTTTAAATAACGCAGGTGTACATTCTACCATGGGTTAAAATTAGATATTTTTAACCACAGGTTGATCCTGGTTTTCGTCATAATTTACATAGAAATGAAAAATGTCGAAAGAAAACAACAAAATAAATTTTATGAAATTATCGTATTGATATGCTGATACTCTGTACCGGGTAACTATTTATTGCTTTGCGAGCCCGGTCACAAACCGGGCAAACTCATCGCCATCATAGCTGGCTTTGCCCGTGTGATTAAATACGACCAGTCCCCGCTTGTCTATCACCAGGGTTTTAGGGATGGTGCCGGAATAAAAAGGGGTTGGTAAACCATCCAGCCTGCCTCCGTAAACTGGTATCTGGTATCCGCTGTTTTTCATGAAAGCTAAGGAATTATGCAGCTTGTTGTCTACGTCAACCGATAGAAAAACAATGTTCGGATCATTTTTTAACTTCTGATAAAAACGATTTACCGATGGCATTTCGGCCCTGCATGGCGGGCACCACGTGGCCCAAAAGTTAATAAAAACCACTTTGCCTTTTTGCTGCTGCAGGTCTACCGTTTTGCCGTCAATGGTTTGTACAATCAAAGCAGGTACAGGCATCAGCTTTTCCCCCGGTTTTATCACCGGTATTTTGGGGTTATAAAATCCAAGCGACATTAATCCCATGATGGCCCAGGTTCGCGCCCTTATGCTGAATATCAGCGCAATGGTAACGAGTACGAGTGCAATAGTGGCAACATCAGAAAAGGTGATTTTTTTGAGCCGCATGGATGGTAATTAAGCGATGCAATTTAAAACTTAATGAACATTCTCACTAAATTGATTCGCGTTTTAGAAAATTCCAAACCGGTATGGCAGAAATTGCACCCAAGGTAGTTGCTGACAAATAAATCCAGAGGTGCTCGATATGACCTGATACTACCGCCGGCCCGAATGATCTTGCGGGATTCATAGAGGCGCCGCAGATCGGTCCGGCAAACATTGCTTCCAATGCTACAACTGAGCCAATGGCTAAACCGGCAAACAGGCCCTGCTCCTTGCTTCCGTGGGCGACATTGATAATGACAAGCATTAGGAAGAAGGTGAGTATAAATTCCAATATGAACGATTGAGAATCACTTCCGGCTGGAATTGTGGCCCCCAAAAACTGATTATCAGGAAACAAATACTTCAATGTGAAGCTCGCTGCTACAGCGCCTGACAGTTGACTAACGATATACGGAATCAATTCTTTTACCGGGAATTTTTTTGCTGCGGTAAATGCCAGAGTTACGGCCGGGTTAAGATGCGCCCCTGAAATGTCGCCAAGGGCGTAGATCATGCTCATTACGATGAGACCAAAAGTGATGGCGACTCCGACATGAGTGATGCTGCCATGTGTTTCCTGGTCAATAATGATAGCGCCTGTTCCGGCGAATACCAAAGCGTAAGTACCTAAGAATTCGGCTACGTATTTCTTCATGCCTGCAGGTGTTCAGCTATGAAATCTTTGCTGTATGCTTTTATCATATCACGCACATGCCTGAATTCGTCCATGATCTGTTCAGGTGTGCCTTGCGCTTTTGCCGGGTCGGGAAAGTTGTGATGGAAACGCTGCATCTTACCCGGAAAGTAGGGGCAGTTTTCGTTGGCATTGTCGCAAACCGTAATGAGGTAATCAAAAGGGATGTTGATATACTCATCCACATTGTTTGAGGTGTGGTGGGAGATATCAATATGGTCCTCGGCCATTACCTCGATCGCTTTTGGGTTTACGCCATGCGTTTCGATACCGGCACTGTAAACTTTGGCTTTATCGCCGGCGAAATCTTGTAAATAGCCTTCGGCAATCTGGCTGCGGCAACTGTTGCCGGTGCATAATACTAATATGTTTTTCATTGTAAGTCTTTTTTCATTGGAATTGCCGACTGCGGGCAAACATGGCTAAACTCTGATGATTGCTGTACTTCGGCAGGTATTTCGGTTCGAATAATTATATGATAACCTTTACGTGTGAAGTAATCCGGTGCTGTTTCTGTAAGCAGGAAAATCGACTTTAACTCTTCTGTTAGTGCGAGTTTTTCTATTTGCTCAACTAATTTGCTGGCTATACTTTGATTTCTGTAGTCTGGGCGAACAGCAAGGGAGCGTAAAAGGCCATATCTGCCATATGTTTCCAAACCTGCAACCCCTATCAATTCCTCGTTTTCGGTCACCACTAAAAAATTTTTCAGCGTGGCCGGTAAGTCGTCTGTCGGCAGCTTTTCAGATGAAAGCAATGCAATGACGTCGTCTTTGTAGTTTATAGCTTCTGTAATATCCATAGATATGTTTAGCAGCATCCGGCGCCAGGCGTGCAGCAGGAGTTGTCAGCAGCAAGGTTTTTTAATTCTATTTTTTGTTTTACTGGTGTACCACAATTTCCGCCCCTGTCAACGGCTTTGCATTGAACGGCGACCGGATTAAGATCAACGATTAAATTTTCCTCATCCAACACGAACGCGGCAGGTGATAGTTGACGGGTATCGAACTCACCGTTCCCAAATTCAATTCTTACCTCGCCATTGATGTCCAGGGGCATCACTTTTTCTACAACATCAATAATCGATAAGGCTTTCCGCACTTTCATGGCGCGTAGTTGCTGTTGATTTGCAGGCTCCATTAATTGGACAATAATTTCCGTCCATTCGTTTTTTACGCCGCCGCAATCAACCGAGGTGATGGGGGCCTGCTTTATTTCGGTGATATGATAGGAGGGCGCTACCCATTTATCTGCCGCGTACTGAAACTGAAGATCCAATGAAGGGTTTTGCAGGAGCTTTTGCTTAAATACTCCCCAGGTGACGGTTTCTTGCTTGTTCATGCCTGTTTTGTTTAATAATTGTTAATTGAACTGATTAAGTTGCATCATTGCCAACATATTCTAACTTAATTAACTACTTAACCTAATCAACTGATTCTAACAACACTTCCCGCTATTGGTATACAAAGCGAAAAATGCATTCAGCTTTTTATGTAATAGTTCCCATGCTTTTGGCTCAATACAGTAACAAACGCTTACCCCTTCAATTGTTCCCTGTATCAGCCCTGCGTTTTTTAGTTCTTTTAAATGCTGGGATATAGTTGCCTGTGCCAAACCTAATTCTTCTACAATGCTGCCGCAAACGCAGGCATTAGTTTTGATCAGATGCTGCAATATGGCTATCCGGGCAGGATGGGCCAACGCCTTGATCATGGTTGCCAGACGATTCTGCTCATCGGTGAATATCTCAGTTTTTGTAAGCCCCATTCTATCGCAATATTACGATTAATAAATGAGTGCGCAACTATTTTTTAAAAAATCTTTTGGAAATAATAATTGCTCAAAGCGCAACAAAAGTTAGGCCGTCTGAGTATAAATTGCGTATCTCCGGTAACACTTTTTTTGTTTTGGAGGGTTTTATCACAAAGGAATAGATCTTTAATACGCTGCTGATACTTAGTGCTTTTGCTTATGAGATTGCTTTTTTGCCGAGACCTTACTTATTCCAGAAAATATAATAACCCGGACGTTTAGAATATTTCTCAATAATTAATACTGTTACTGGTTTTGAGGGGCAAAATAATAGACACGATCAATAGCCTGCTTTTATTCCGAAAGCGGACATCACTAATTTTACTTTTGGTGATGAGCCTGGCTTCTGCGGGAATAATAGTAGTCAATATTTATTGTGTAAAAATACTTTCGGGCGCCCGTGCGTATGTAAATGGCGAATCGCAGTATTCCAAGGGGCAAAAGGATGCCTCAACTTACCTGATCAATTATATCGCTCTTCATAACAAGGCAGACTATTTCGCATTCAAAAATTCTATTGCCATCCCTAAAGGCGACCATGCTGCCCGGATAGCCTTAACCACTCTGCCTGTTGATTATAAGGTGGTAAAAGAAGGTTTGCTGGCCGGCAGAAATCACCCCGAAGACATTGACAACATGATATGGCTTTTCGAGACTTTTAAAAAGGTAGCCATGTTTAAAAAGGCCATAGAAATATGGACGGAAGGTGACGGAATGATCCACGACTTGGATCAGATAGGGGCATCCGCGCATGCGGAGATCGTGAAGGGGACAATGTCAGAAGATGAAAAGAAATCAATGATCGCCGCTATCAATAGAAACTCGGCAGCACTTACTATTAAAGAAGAGGCGTTTTCCGATACACTGGGCGATATTAGCCGGCAGATTAATACCTATGTGTTTGCAGCCAACGTGCTGATTACACTGATCATCGTGTTTTGTTCGTTAACCTCGGCGGCTATTCTGATCCGAAAGATATCAAAATCGCAAAATAAAATAATCGAACAAAACGAAAAGTTACAGGTGATCAATGCCGGGCTTGATAAGTTTGTATACAATGTCACCCATGATCTGCGCTCGCCGCTGGCGTCCATTATGGGGTTGATCAACCTGATGGATGACGAAACCGACCTGGAGCAAATAAAAGAGTATAGCCTAATGATGAAGGAAAGCCTTGAAAGGCAGGACCGCTTTATTAACGAGATGCTTACATTTATTAAGAGCAAACACACAGGCGTAAACAAGACGGAGTGCAGCCTGAACAACATTGTAGATAATGTGATTGCACAAAACAGTCACCACAATGGTGGTAAGCGCGTACACTTTTATAAGGAACTGGAGCTTACCCAAATACAAAGCGATGCACTTAAATTGCAGGTGATACTGAACAACCTGGTATCAAATTCTATCAAATACAGTGATGAGAAGAAGCCTGAACAATGGGTAAAGGTGAAGTCTTATCGCGCAGACAAGGAAGTAGTGATAGAAGTTGAGGACAATGGTTTAGGCATCCGTCCGAAAGATCAGGATCGGATATTTGATAAATTCTACATGTCTGGCGATAACAAAAAAAGCTCTGGTATCGGGCTTTATCTTGTCAAAGATGCCGTAACGCAGCTTGATGGCAAAATAGAAGTGCGCTCTGAACTGGGCATCTGCAGTAAGTTCAGGATTATTATTCCTTTTTCCTGATCCTTAGGCAGTTTTTGAGCGCGCCTGAGAATTAACCCCGTTGTCTTTACTGATCAATTTTACAGCAATCAGGTTTTTAATGATCAATAAAGCAGTTATAACATATACGTTATACAACGTGCTTACATCTTGCACCACATTTACGATGTGCGTGTTGTTCCAAACCAGCATGATTAGAAGCTGCAGCGGCCAGATCAGATAGTCGGCGATGGTAGAAAATATCAGTTGTTTGGTTTTATTGCGGTGATAAATATCGAGCAGGAAGCGATTGGCCAGGTAACAGAAAATAACGAATATAAGCAGCAGGAGGTAAAGCTCCCTGGTAAAGTTGGGGCCGGCCTCATAACGTACTTTGGCTATTCGATATACGAAACCGCGTAACCAATAATTTGTGGTGGTATACAACAGCAGCCAGTAAAATAAAGCAACACCGATTAACTGTAACAAAAAATTCAAAATAGCAGAAGCAATGCTCTTGCGGTTATTTTCCATGATTTAAAATTGGTCGTGTAGAAATTCAGCTACCAAACTAAAAAATATTTGGGAATTAATGTAGTTGATGGGTTGATTATGTTGAACGGTAACCCATCCCATTTTGAATTCTCACCAACAAATATTACATTGCGTCAGATAGACACAAGCCGATTATTTATTTCCTGCTTATGAAGAAACAATTGAAAATTGCTTTGGGCGCAGCTATGCTTGCGGCGTCTGTTATCTCTTATTCTTTTATCGTAAATAAAGCCAACTTTTTGGCAGTAGTGCCAACCGAAGCCGGTTTGGTTTCTGGTGTAAAAACAGGCGATATAACAGCCTACAAAGGTATACCGTTTGCTGCGCCACCCATAGGTGATCTGCGTTGGAAAGCCCCTCAGCCCGTTAAACACTGGGATGGGGTGAGGAAGTGCGTTTCATTTAGCGCGAGCCCGATGCAAGCCAAACCCACACCGTTTATGGTGTATACATCTGAGTTTTTAATACCGGAATCGCCAATAAGCGAGGATTGCCTGTACCTGAATGTGTGGACGGGCGCTAAAACTAAAGCGGATAAACGGCCGGTTTTTGTTTGGATATACGGTGGTGGATTTACCAGCGGAGGCAGCGCCTGCCCAATATATGACGGCGGGGCGATGGCGAAAAAAGGTGTTGTGTTTGTGTCGATCAACTACAGGGTAGGGGTATTTGGGTTCCTGGCATACCCTGAATTAACAAAAGAGGCTAACGGCGAAGGATCAGGGAACTATGGATTGCTTGACCAGGTAGCCGCTCTGAAATGGGTAAAGAGGAACATCACAGCTTTCGGCGGAGATCCGAATAATGTAACCATCGGAGGGCAGTCGGCAGGTTCTATGAGCGTGAATTGCCTGGTAGCATCACCGCTGACCAAGGGCTTGTTTAGCAGGGCTATAGCGGAAAGCGGATCGCTGGTAGTGAAAAATCCGTTACTTGCATCAAGTGCACTGGAAGCAGCGGAAGCACAGGGAACTAAACTGGCCGAAAAAGCGGGCGCAAAAACCCTGACAGAAATGAGGGCAATGCCTGCCGAAGAGGTATTGAAAAAGTTCCAGGGACGATTTGCACCAATAGTGGATGGGTACGTATTGCCTGCGTCTGTTCCTGAAATTTTTGCTGCCAACAAACAAAACCATGTGCCGTTGATAACCGGTTGGAACGATGATGAGTTTGGCGGTCAAACTAAAAGCAAAGAGTATTTTAAAAAATGGGCAGAAACGCAATATGGTACCGATGCAACAACTTTCCTGAAATATTTCCCGGCGGAAACCGATGAACAAGCTAAGGAATCGCAAATCAAGCTTTCGCGCGACCAGGTTTTTGCGGTAGCCGGATTTAAATGGGCGGCCCTGCAAAGTAAATATGCTAACTCACCGGTGTACGTCTATAACTTTGATCGTAAAGTGCCTGCTGAAGGGGATATGAAAAAATATGGTGCTTTTCACACCGCCGAAGTGCCTTATATGCTGGATAATTTGAAATTTTTAAATAACCGTCCGTTTGAACCTGCTGATAGGGAACTGGCTAAGATGATGTCGGGCTACTGGGTGAACTTTATAAAGACCGGTAATCCTAATGGAGCAGGATTGCCAGAGTGGCCAAAATACAATACCACAAGCTATAAGATAAAAGCTTTCAATGCTAAGACTGCAACTGAAACCCTGTCCGACAAGTACGGGCTGGCATTCTTGTTATCAAAAACCGAAAAATAGAGCGTTTAACTCAGGATGATTAACCGGCAAATTTATAGTTGACAGAACATCCCTGGGAAAGGCTGTTCTGTTTTAATATTTATAAGATTTTCAGGTTTAAAAGTTTGATGGCTGTAATTATTTCCAGAGATGGAATAACACTGAAACTATCGTGACGCAAATGCCAACGGAAATTGCTGTAACGCCAATAACCGACCATACAACAACGAAGTGTTCTTTTTGTGGTTCGCCTTCAACCACTTCTTCGAAAGATTGTTTTATTTTTCTCATGGGGTAATGAATTTAGATTCGTGATTATCAAGGCAATAAGAGTGCCATTGCTGTTTAGGTTGTTTTTGTAAAATGCAAAAGATGAGGTGGTTATTAAATTCCCCAAAGTGTGCAATTGATACTTTTTATTTGGCAAAACTCTCTACCTTTTGGGGTAAATGGCAATAAAAAACAGTAGGTGGGGAGTCCTGGCTGGTATGCAATTATGATTGTTGTTTGCTGGAAGGGTAAAAAAAACGGCAGGGGCCACTATGAACCACAATAAACCTCTCACCCCCGCCGCATAATTAATGACAGTCGTGCCATTAGAATTCAACCATAATTATTACGATTTCAGCATGGCTGCGGTTGCCTGCGGCGAATTATTTTTTTAACAAAACATAATAGCAAAAAAGGACTTATTGATTAAAATTGCACCCAAATTAGTATGACGATACAATACAGTGCTAGCCGTAAACTATTCACGTTTCTAAGTTTTGTTATTACTACTGCATTTTGGCAGCCTGTGTTTTCACAACAGGTTAAAAAGAAGCATCATCATAAAAAGACAACTGCTGAAACTACGTCTGCCCCGGTTTTTAAATTCAAGACGATTATTATCGACCCCGGTCATGGCGGGAAAGATCCCGGTGCCCATGGGGCCTACTCTAAAGAGAAAAATGTAACGCTGGCTATTGCCAAAAAACTGCGAACTGCATTAAATGAGCAAATGCCATCGCTCAATACAGTTTTAACGCGCACTACAGACGAGTTTATTGAGTTGCACCGTCGTGATGATATTGCCAGTGAGCACAAAGGTAACCTGTTTGTTTCTATTCACTGTAATTCATCTCCTGAGAAGGTCAGTAGCGAACGTGGCGTTTTATTGCTGGTTTATGGTTATCATAGGGCAGGGGAGCAGTTTGAGGCACTGCGCGAAAATGCCTCCATATTTATAGAGAAAGATTACAAAACCAAATACAATGGATACGGCGACAACAGTGCTATTAACACCATTGTACTAAGCAACTTTCAGCAGAAATACCGCAAGGAATGTATCCATTTTGCCGACCTTGTAAACCGCGAATTTAAAAAAGAAGATGGCCGTCACAGCCTGGGCGTGAAGGAACAAGGGGTACTGGTATTACAGCAAAGTGCCATGCCTGCCGTTTTGATAGAAACAGGCTTTATCAATAATCCGAAGGATGAAGCCTATCTTAACTCGGCCGAGGGGCAGTCTGAAATTGTGCAATCAATTGTTCGGGCGCTTAAAAAATACCGCGAAAGCTTAGTGCAGAAGTAATTAATAAATATCTTATCCTATCGGTGTTGCAATGATAAAAGTTTAAAGAAAACTTTATTCCAGATACGATTCAATAATATTGACAACTTTCTGTACAGTGGGTGGTTTAAAAAAGTCGACGTGTTTGGTGTTGACGACCTTAACAAAAACATGCCCGTTTGTCTGTTCGGCCCAAAGTCTCGCGAATATCGAGTTGCGGTAAACCTGTATCTTTTTATACTCAGATTTGTGCCCGTCGGGACTGGATTCATAAATCAGGACTACATTGCCAGTGTATTTATCAGTGGGCTGATACTTTTCATGAAGTTCCAACACTTTAGTTTGGGTTTCAACATCTATTTTCACATCCTGTCCTTCTTTTTCTCCTTTTACCGCCAGCTTCAGCAGATGAGGGACACGGGTATGCAGATACCGGAATTTCTTACCTGCACTGATATAGTTAAAAACCCTGATCTCATCCCGCATCCTTCGGCTAAGCAACGCGCCTTTTGCCGGGAATGCAGGAAAATAACTTATTGCTGCCAGTAAACCTATTTCGCTTTTAGCTTGTTGCAGTTGCACCGCAACCTCTAAGATGGTCCTTGCACCCATGCTATAGCCCACCAATCCGCATGGACCATCGGGATAAAGCTGTTTTATGAACGGAATGAGGTATGCTACATATTCTTGTAAGGTTTCGAATGGGAAGTGTTCGGTATCTTCAGCATAAATGATACCATACAGTGGGTTTTCTTCCTTAAAGGTACTGACAAAATCATTGAAAATTGCCGGATAGCTGCTCCACGGTGGGAACAGGAATATAGGCATTCCTTTGCCTTCTTTTAACAGGAAAATTGGGCTCACTTTGTCCAAAGTATCAGAATCAATTTTTTCTGCCAACTGACGGATAGTGGGTAGCTGATATAGACTTGCTATAGTAACTTTTCCCTCCGTTGTGGTATTTATCTTGTTGATGACACCGATGGCTAGCATTGAACTGCCGCCCATGTCGAAGAAATTATCATCGGTCCCGACACGCGATATATTTAAAACCTCCTGCCAAACTGCTGCCAGGTTTTTTTCTGTATCTGTAGAAGCGGCTATAAAGTTTTCAATCTGTGGGCGGTGACTTTCACCAGGCATGGGCAGTGATTTGCGGTCGATCTTACCATTCGACGTTAAAGGTATCGCTTTGACGCTTACATAATATGTTGGCACCATGTAAACCGGGAGTTGTTGTTTAAGGAAACTCCGCAATTCAGCTGCTTTTGCATCTCCGGTGGTATAAGCTATCAGTTCTTTTTCCTGTCCGCTTACCAGGCGTGCTACTACAACGGCCTCTTTTACTTTGTCATATGTTTGTAGCACCGTGGATATCTCATCGAGTTCTATTCGAAAACCACGTATCTTTACCTGGTCGTCAACCCGGCCCATACATTCAATGTTACCATCTGGCAGCCAGCAGCCAATGTCGCCCGTTTTATACATGCGGCGGCCTGGCCTGAAAGGGTCGGCGACAAATTTTTCTTTGCTCAGTTCGGGGCGGTTCAGATAGCCCCTGGTTACGCCCGTGCCGCCTATATGAAGCTCTCCGGCAACGCCCACCGGTAATAATTGTCCCTGCTCATTCAGGATGTACACATATTCGCCAATAAGCGGTTTACCGATATTGACTTTAGTGCTGTCATGTATTGGCGACCATGTGCTCCAGATGGTAGCCTCGGTGGGCCCATACACGTTGAGCACCGATACATGTGGCAATTCTTTGAGTAATTCCTTATACATTTTTTCGCCCAGGGCCTCGCCTCCCACCATCAAAATATCCAAACCGGATAAATGCCCATAGCCCGCGCCGGCCGCACTAAGCTGGTTAAGGCGAGAAGGAGTAAGTTGCAAAATGTCAATCTGATGTTCCCGTAATTGAACCAGAATACGTGACGGATCGATTTCGTCCATTACCCGCACATGCACCCCGACACTCAGCGTACACAGCAGTTCCAATAACGAAATATCGAAGGTATAAGTAGTCAGTGCCGCCAGCCTCATCCCAGGCCTGAAGCCATACCGCTCAGTCAGATTTTGATTGAAGCAAGCCAGGTTGCCATGCTCCACCATAACCCCTTTAGGCTTGCCGGTAGAGCCGGAGGTGTAGATGACATAAGCCAAATTGGAAAGGCCGCTGATGGGGGGAAGATCTTGTTTGCTGCAATTGTCTTGCTGTTGTTTAAATTTACAGAGTTCCTCCTGCGTGATCATTACTTTACATTGGCTATCCTCCAGCATATAAGCAACGCGCTCCTCCGGATAGGCCGGGTCAATCGGAACATAGGCTCCTCCAGCCTTGAGTACGCCCAGCATGGCTATCACCATCCACTCGCTTCGGTCTAACAACAGGCCAACCAGGTCATCTGCTTTAACATTATAATTGGTGCGGAGATAATTTGCCAGCTGGTTACTTATCTCGTTAAGCTCCTGGTAGCTGAGTTCAGTTTTCCCGAAAGCCAGTATGTTTGTATCAGGGTGTTGTACCGCCTGCCGTTCAAATAAGGTTATAATCGTCTCACCAGCTGAATAGCACATATTAATGTCATTGAACTCTTCCGACGGCAGTCGTGCTTCATCCCGGGTAACCGGTTTTATCGATATTGGGATATTATTTTGCATAGCAGCTCTTTCCCCAATTTTAGATATATAGCATTATTAATTGTAGGGATTATTACAGCTGTTATACGTGAGTTAGCTGTGAAAGTTCCTGTAGGATACGACGATATTGTTAAGATGTGGTTTGGTTATTAAACGAATAATTCTTCGGGAAATGAAGCGCTGAAATTGTCCTGTTTGCAGTGAAATCTTTCATATATTTATAAGGCTCCGGTACTATTTAAAAGGATAAATAATTTGCTTTGATCCCTTTTTCTGTGCGGCGGGGGTACCTGGTCTTGCTATACAAAAAAAATTCTCCGAGGTTATGATTTTGGCATTATTTCATTGACATTTTGCCGGCTTAGCTGTTATCTTTACTAATAGTAAACCTGGAAACTAATTACCTATGAAAACACAGAATTATTTCTCCCGCCGTGATTTTTTAAAGGCCGGTATGGTTGGCGCGGGAGCACTGGCCTTAGGCAATCCTCTTAACCTTTTTGCAGGCAAACCGGCTAAGAAGCTGGGCATTGCATTAGTGGGCCTGGGTAACTACAGTACGTTCCAATTAGCGCCGGCTTTGCAGCATACAAACAACTGTTACCTGGCGGGTATTGTTACCGGGCATCCGGCAAAGGCCGAGGCCTGGAAGAAACAATACAATATCCCGGATAAGAACATTTATAACTACCAGACCTTTGATCAGATAGCACATAACCCGGATATCGACATCATTTATGTGGTGCTCCCGGTGTCTATGCATAAAGAATATACCATCAGGGCTGCACAGGCGGGTAAGCACGTGATCTGCGAAAAACCGATGGCGCTGAATGCGAAAGAATGTGAGGAAATGATTGCGGCCTGCAAAAAGGCAAACCGATTACTTTCAATAGGTTATCGCCTGCATTTTGAACCACATACCATGGAGCTGATGCGCCTGGGGCAAAAACAAGTTTATGGAAAAGTAACCGCTATAGATACAGGTAATGGTTTTACCTATCGCGGAGACCCGAATGCCTGGCGGCTAAAAAAGGCCATGGCTGGTGGTGGCGGACTGATGGATATGGGTATTTATTCCATACAGGGAACAAGATACACTCTCGGACAAGAACCTATTGCTGTGAAAGCGACACAAGAAAAAACGCGTCCCGACTTTTTTAAAGAGGTAGATGAAACCATTTTCTGGGAACTGGAATTTCCGGGAGGATTTGTGGCTAAAGGAAAATCAAGCTATAACCACGATTGGAGCTACCTGCACGTAGAGGCAGAGCGCGGAAAATTCGGGCTAGAGCCTGCTTTTGGGTACAATGGTATTGATGGGTATACATCAAAAGGCCCGATGAATATACCACAGATCATTCAGCAGGCTGCACAAATGGATGATTTTGCAACTTGTGTGTTACAGAATAAACAGTCAAGGGTACCAGGCGAGGAAGGGTTGAAGGATATGAAGGTGGTTGATGCCATTTATAATAGCCTGGATTCGGGGAAGAAGGAAAGGATAGTGTAATAATTATTAATTTCGGATTCATTTACGTTTTTAATTAACCTAAACTGATCAGAATATTTTTTATGGGAGCCTGGAATACAGAAATTATTGGGAATGATAGTTCACTAGATATTTATCAAAGGTTTTTTGACCTGTATAATCAAGGAGAAAAAAAAACTGAAGATATAACCAGCGAGATTCGACAGGAATTTGCTGAAGAGTTTGAAGACCATGAATGTAAAAACAATTGTCTTTTTGGACTTGCTCTGGCACAATGGGAAACTAAGTCTCTTGGCTTAGAGGTTTTTAATAAGGTAAAGCAAATTGTTGAGTCCGGTGAGGACCTTGAAGTTTGGAGAGCACTTGGCGCCGACGAAAAAATCTTAAAGAAGAGGCGGCAGGTCCTTGATAAATTTCTAACGCAAATAACAAAAGAAAGGGAAAAGCCTAAAAGAAAGATAAGGCCCAAGTCTAATTACGAATACATTACTTTCGTCGATATAATGGCTCCAGATTTACAGAAAACCTTTACTGTTTCAGAGATATATAACAATAAGCAATATGTTCACACATGGGGGACGATAAAATGGGATGAGAGGGTTAAACCGGTGCTGCTTTACGATGGACAGGGGAAAAAGATATCGGCCGAATGGATTGGAAATCAAACATTAAAAATAAGTCATGATAGGAGCGTTAACGTTATAAGGTGGGATGATCCGGTTCCTCGTGGTAAGGAGGAAATAAATGTGATTTATATCGAGGTATCGTAACAATTGGATTTTTGAAGGTGTGAACGGAAAGTGATGGAGTTGTCAAATTTTATGTAAAATGATGGAAGAAACAAAATTAGCGTGGCCAGAACTGGCTTTTGAAAGTTGGAAAGACACATTGACTACCGTGCATTTGTGGACGCAGATTGTTGGGAAGATCCGGCTGAAAAAAACACCCTGGCTTAACCATTCATGGCATGTAACACTTTATATCAGTGCCAATGGCTTAACAACGCATAGCATTCCTTATGAAAACGGTGTTTTTCAGATAGATTTTGATTTTATTCATCATGTGCTTCATATCACTACAAGTGAAGGACATCAGGCAAAAGTTGATCTTTATCCCCGTACAGTTGCCAGTTTTTACCGGGAATTATTTGATAAGCTGGAAAGTGCCGAAATTGATGCTTATATCTACGCTACGCCAAATGAAATAGACCCGGCTATACCCTTTGAGGAAGATGAATCCCACTGCTCATATGATGCTGAACGGGTGCATAATTTTTACCGCGCGTTGGTGAAAATTCATAATGTATTTACGAAATTCAGGGCAAGGTTTACGGGCAAATGCAGCCCCGTACATTTTTTCTGGGGTGCGTTTGATATGGCCGTTACCCGCTTTTCGGGAAGGCCTGCGCCTGTACATCCCGGCGGCGCCCCGAACATTCCGCTGGCAGTGATGCAGGAAGCTTATTCGCATGAAGTAAGCTCCTGCGGTTTCTGGCCGGGCAGCGAACAGTTCCCGCACCCGGTATTTTACTCCTATTGTTATCCCACACCGGCAGAATTTAGCCAGCAAACAGTAAAACCAAATGAAGCATTCTTTAGTGCTGAAATGGGTGAGTTTATGTTATTATATGAAGTTGTCCAACGATCAGACAGTCCTGAAGAAATATTAACGCAGTTTCTGCAGTCAACTTACGAGGCGGCTGCTAATACCGGAAACTGGGACAGGAAGTCATTGGAATGTGATTTTTCAAGGTTTGAGAAGTGAATACACGATATTAGTGCTTAAGCTCATTTTTATTGATAGTCTTACATCTATATTTGCGTTGATGAAATTAATCGCCACCATATTGATATGCTATTTCAGCGTGCTGATCATCCAGCCACTTTATCATATGGATATGGCAAAGCCTGAAAAATGCGGTGCGGGTATGTGTTGCAAGAAAAGGGCGCATCAAACAAAATCGAAATCTTGCAGCGATGCGACCTGTAATACCGATTTTTGTAATCCCTTTGTGCCATGCGGTATTTCGGTAGCCAGTCGCACGGCACATTTTGAGTTTGGTAACCCTATACTTGAACTTTCTGTAATTCAGAGCCCGGCAGTTAACGATCATATTATCTCCAACTATTTGTCCGATTGCTGGCGGCCGCCCCGCTTATCCTGATCGTACTCAAATCTCTCTAAGACGATCAGAATCAATTTTTAACATTTAAATTTTAATAACAATGAAACCGTCATGAGCGCCTTTATGAAAATTAATAATTGCTCATGATAGCTTCATTACCATTAATTAAAAATTATAACAATGAAAAAGATAAGCTTAAGCGCCGTGGCTATTCTATTGGCCGCCGCCACTCTGTTTGCTGAAGGAACCGAAATGGTGAAACATCAACCTAAAAAAGCCAAGCAGGAATGCCAGGGCACTTGCCTTAAAAAGGATAAAACAGGTAAATGCACAAGCCAGGGTACTTGCTCAGACATGAATACCTGCGGCGAAACATGTTCAAAATAATTCGCTAAAACGAAAGCCCCTGGAATTTTCCGGGGGCTTTTTAAGTAATAATTTATAATAAAAAGTGGGTGCTATAATGCTCACAAGTCAGCCGCAATTTTTTGCACGTTATCTTGTTTTTTCACACTATCCCATACATCCATATTGCCATCTAATACACGAACTACCATATAGCGCCCAGCATCTTCAATGTTAACGAGCCATGCATTTTGCTCCTGATAATTAATTCTGACGGTGGAGTTAATTACGCAATCGAAATACTTGCTTTTTACAATGTTCCTTATGTCGGAAGGCATTTGTTTTTCGTTTCCAAAAGCCATATGGTACACTAAACTGCCGTTTTTTGTAAACTCCGCTTTATTCTTCTGGTTATTCATAATAAAATCAACTACATAAAGTTTGTCAACTGCAAACCACGTAGGGGCCTCGGCGCCCTTAAATAATTTGGCGAAAGATTCTGCGACTTTTTGTGATACTACCGCTTTAGTCGGGTCGCTCGAAATTTTGATCTCTTTCAGTTGGATCTGGGCAAATGCGCTGTTTACCCCAATTGCTAATAATAGCCCGCATAACAAAGATGGAATAATTAACTTTTTCATGATGTCTCAATTTAAATTAATCAATAAGGAACGTTGTGCATAATCAATGGTTAACATTTCTGACCCAAAGCTAAGGGGTTTTTGAAGGCTATAACATTTGCGAATACGTAAACAGATAATATGGTTTTAAACAACAAGATTCGGTGTGTGGAATGGGTTTATTAGTAGCTTAAAGCAGTTTATACACGAAAGTATATTGTTGGTTGCAGATTGTTGGTTTTTATGAAACCGATGTTAACTTTTTGCCATTAACAGTACGCCATTTACAAGCCTGGACGCCTGCTCGAATATGAAAGCGCAATATGTTGTTCAAAACAACAATGGCGTTGTAAAATGACAAGGCTCCCCGACGATATCGTCGGGGAGCCCTTTTAGGTTTAGTACTATTAACAATTAACGAAACAAACACTTTAATAATACACTACAGTTCCGCAGCGATCTTTTCCCCTTTATCAGCTTTTTCTATTTTATCCATCATATCCAAATTGCCATTTGATACACGTAGTACCAAATAGTGCCCGGCATCTTCAACATTAACAATCCATGCGTTTTGATCCTCGTAAGTAATTTGAACAGTGGAGTTAATTGCAAAATCGAAGTACTTACTTTTTACAATAGTCCTTACATCGGCAGGCATCTGTTTTTCGTTACCAAAAGCCATATGATAAACTAAGTTGCCATTTTTTGTAAACTCGGCCTTGTTTACCTGGTTATTCAAAATAAAATCGACAACAAAATCTTTATCATATTTAAACCATTTGGGAGCCTCAGCGCCCTTAAATAAACTGGCAAAAGATTCTGCGACTTTTTGGGATACTACCGCTTTAGTTGGTTCGCTAGAAATTTTGATCTCTTTCAGTTGGATTTGAGCAAATGCTGTGTTTACCCCAATTGCTAATAATAGCCCGCTTAGCAAAAAGGGAATAATTAACTTTTTCATGATGCCTTAATTTAAATTAATTAATAATGAGGGAACGTTTCGGAAGAGTTAATATATCTGATATAAAACTAATGCGTTTTTAAAAGGTAAAGCGTTTGCGGGTGCATAAGCAGATAATTTGATTCTATATAACAAGGTTTGGTATACAGAATGCATTCATTAACAGGTTGATGTAGTTTGTCTACGGAAATATGTTGTTGGTTGCAGATTATTCGTTTTTATCAAAAACAAATAGCAATTTTGTAACTATTAAACAGCTGAAACGTCATATAAATAACTGAAGCAAATTTTGGGTGCCTGGTCAGGTAAATTTTTGTTAAAGACCATCGGCGCCGGTATAATACGTCACCCTATGAAATTAATACCTCCGGTAATTTCAGGAGGGCTTCTTATTTAAGTTAATGATTTCTTATCTGCGTATCAACGGAGATGAGGCAAACTTGTTAAATATGAGGTGGAGGTGCTTGATCATAGATGACGACCCAATTCTTTTAATGATAATTAAAAGGTGGATCGAGACAGTGGAGCAACTTGAACTAGTCTCTGTTTGCAGTTCTGCTTTTCAGGCGATAGAGATCATGAAAACAGAAAGAATAGACTTACTCTTTCTGGATATACAGATGCCCGATCTGTCTGGCACCAGTTTTCTAAGGACCTTACAACATCCACCCCTGGTAATTTTCATGACCGCTTATAAAGAATTCGCCGCTGAGGCTTTTGAGCTGAACGCTGTGGACTATTTATTGAAGCCAATGAGTTCAGAACGCTTTTTTAAAGCTGTAAATAAAGTGATCGAAAATGGCGTGCCTCATGAGAAAGAGCACGATGTGCATGCTGAACGTGAGTGCTTATATTTTAAAGCAAACAGGAAAACAGTTAAGATCTTTCTGGACGAAATTACCTACGTGGAAAGCGCCAAAGATTACATAAAAATTTACAGGCAAGCTGGTGGGCCATTAATGGTTAAGCATTCGTTAACAGCTTTGGCAACCAGGTTACCGCGTACCTTATTTGTCCGCGTACACCGGTCTTTTATTGTTGCGATAAATAAAATTACCGCTTTTACCAACTATGATGTTGAAATTGGTAAGATCGAAATACCAATTGGACGACAATACCTGGGACAGTGGAAAAGGCTGTCCCAAACAAAGAAAGTTTTGGTATAAAAGAGAGTCCCGATAATTATTTAGTCGCCTTCATCGTTTCTTTGGTCATGCCGCAGTCGAGCATCTTTTTGCCCAGGTACGGATTTTTGATAGCAGATGATTCGCTCAGCCATGATTTCTTTTCCATTGGGCAGTATTGTTTGTAAAGCACCATATCATTGGTTTGAAAAGCTTTCACTACTTCATACATATTGGTTGACAGGCTGCCAAAATGCTCGCGCTGGTGATCGATAGCTGTCGACTCGCTGATGTGGTCGCCGTCATAACGCAACTTTTCGGCATATTTTGTCCATGCGGCTTTTTGTTTGGCATCCATTGCGCTTACCGGTACATCTTTCAATGCGGCGGTGAACTTTTTGGCCTCATCATTAGCGGCTTTGCTGTTATCAGTTGCCAGGGCATTTTTTATGCCGAGATAGCTTTTGTAGACATTATTAATAGCCGAATGAAGATCGGCAGGGGCTGCTTTTACAGTAGTTGCTGCTACGAATAAAACGATAGCAGCGAGATATTTGATAGTTTTCATAGTTAAATGATTTTGGGTACAAATATACCGTTTTGTTAGCTTCTGCGCATTATACGACGTTCGAAAGTCGCAATTGAAATTGCCCCATTATTGCAATTGCTCACCTGTATCTTTCTTATCCTGTTCATCATTGTTTACAGCTAATGGACGACTAACCTCTGGCAGTGGCGAAGCATAATATTCAGCATTGTATAACTCGGCTTCTCTATTAAGACGACTGATACGCCATTGTGCGATTATAGCACCCAAAGGAATAGCAACAGCCCAAACCGAACCCGTGTACCCCATCTTTTGAAAGCTTACACCCAGCAAGATTTGAAAGTTAAGCAGTTTGAAAAATAATCCATCTATGGCGTGGTACTGTATAGTAGGTACATTAAGCAATATAATACCGATATAGGCGAGCCATTTTCTGTTTAAACCGCTGCGTTTTACCATTATAATGGTGTAGATATTGAAAGCGAATACTATAATGGCAAAAATACCAAATAACCAGAACTTGGTCATATCCGGAATTGGCTGTTTAACATCCAGGGCTTTAATATTGTCGATTTTTTTTGTCTTATCATCGAACAATACCTCCAAAACACCGACATATTTATCACCATGAAATTCAATCTGAACCAATGTCGTATTAGGTGGGAGGTTGTCTTCTTTATTGCTCGAAAACGTCTTTTCGGCCTTCATAAAACTGTATTCCAATTTGGTGCCGAAGTTTCTGACAATAACATTGCTGAAAGTATCAAGATTTACTTTTAATTGCTGTATGTCAGCATCACGTGCCTGGCGTACAGCCATCAGGCTGATGCATTTGTCGAAGTCCTTTTTGATCAGGCTGTTCGTAAAAGCTTCCGTCGTGCTGCTATAACTGCTTAAACTATTGATAAGATTGCAGCCATTTAAACTGCATGCAAGTGACATAACTAGTAGTGAACGTAAAAGTATTTTCATTTGAGTGACCTGGTTTAGATACCCTATAAATATAATAATTTTCTTTCTCTTTATATTACCGGTTCCCGACATTAATAAATATTCTATTTTTGCGGCCATGCAAGTAAACGGTAATTCATTGAAAAACAAATTCGACAGTATCATATTCGACCTTGATGGTACGCTTTGGGACTCAACGGGCAATGTAGCCCTGGCGTGGGAAGCAGCGCGCAAGCAGGTGGATTATGTAAAAGAAGCTATTACGGTAGAACGCGTCAAGTCGATTACCGGGATGGCTTATGATGCGATATTTGAAGTGTTACTTCCTGAGCTTGAAATGGATAAGCGCAATCATTTTAAAGCTATTTGCGCGAAAAGCGAGATCGATATGCTTGATTCTAAAGGCGGCGATCTGTATCCCGGACTTGCTGAAACCATTAAATATCTTGCCGGCAAATACAAGCTATACATCGTAAGCAATTGCCAAAGCGGTTATATCGAGACTTTTCTGAGCCATTGCCCTGTGGCAGAATACTTTTCGGGCCACCAATGCTATGGTACCAAAGGTCAGCCGAAGGCGGAGAATATTAAAGATATCGTAAACGATCATCAGCTTAAAGCACCTGCTTACGTAGGCGATACCAAAGGTGACAGCGACTCAGCTGCCAAAGCAGGCGTACCTTTCATTTTTGCCAATTATGGTTTCGGAACTATTGATGGGGGCGCGGTTGCGACGATTAGCAGTTTGGGCGATTTGGCGGAGTTGCTGTAGTGTTTGTCAGATCCAGAATTTTTAGAATTAATGAATTTATAGAATGTCAGGTTTTTAATCATTCTGCCCATTCTTAAATTCGATTAATTCCGGTTCAGAAACTTACTTTTTCGAGATAACCGGACACTCCCTTACATAAAGGTTTTTCTCCAACGTATCTAACATGAACAATGCGACATTGCGCCTGCTAATGGTTAATGATGGCTTTGGATGATTATTGAAAGATACTTTAATATCACGGGCTTTTTCAGAATCAGTAAGTGCAACGGGTCGCACAATGGTCCAATCCATATCTGATGATTTGAGGATCTGTTCCTGTCTTTCGTGATCGTAGTACGCGTAGCGAATATTACTGTTCTTTATCAGCCACCTGAACCAGAAGGGGATATCTTTCTGTGTTTCGGCAACACCCCATGCGGTGGTAATGATAATTCGTTTTACACTGGTAGCACTTGCAGCCTCCAGAATATGCCCCATAGATGCCGATAAAAAATCTTTTGAAGTACGCAGCTTTGACCAGGGGAAATCAGATACACGGGAAATGTTGAGGGTACTTAAAACGGCATCACAGCCATGCGCAGCATCAGCCAGTGTAAATTTATTTAGCGGGGTGCCTTCAAATACTTTTATTGAATCGGATTTTACTTTTAAGGCGCCTTTATGACTTATCAGGGCTGTTACCTGGTGGCCACGCCTTAATGCTTCGGATAACAATATCCGTCCTGTTCTTCCAGTTGAACCTAAGATGAGGATATGCATGGCTAATTTTAATAGGGTTGATGACCGCCAAATTAACTATAAATGCCAACAGGGCAAAGTAAGCTTGTGTTATGTTTAAACTTTTTATTAAACAGTTGTTACCGGCAGGCTTTTTACTTCTTTCTCAAAGTTCTCCATCATCAATACTGCCGCACCGATGAGTTCTGCATCAAAACCCAGGTCAGAGATCAATAGTTGGGTACTTTCAGCCAGGCGTGGGATACAATATTTATGCAAAGCCTGTTGAATAGGGGCAAGCAGGATCTTTCCTGCACGTGCCCCGCGACCGCTTAACACAATCGTCTGTGGATTCATGATATGAATAAGGATAGCCAGCGCTTTGCCTATTTTATACGCCGCGTCCGAAAGTAGTTCAATGGCAAATTGGTCGCCTTTGCCTGCCGCATCCAAAATGTCATCAAGCAAAGCTTTTGATGCAACAAGGGTTTCTTTTATACCGGTAGCCCTGCCGCTGTTTATGCCCTCTATTGCCCTTTCGGCTACCACCTTCATAGACGCCACCGTTTCAAGGCAGCCGCGTTTGCCGCAGGCGCAAAGCGCATCGTCATCTGAAAGCGGAATGTGGCTCAGTTCGCCTGCAAAGCCATTTTGGCCTCTGAATATTTCATTATTGATGATCATGCCAAGGCCTATGCCCCAACCCAGGTTAATCACCATTACATTCTGTTGAGCTTTGGCAATGCCAAAACGCTGCTCGGCAAGTGCAATAAGGCTTGAGTCGTTATCGATATAAACGGGCAAGCCAATCTCGTCGCATAAGTACTGAACAAGGCTTCTGTTGCCTGCGTTAAGATACGTGTAGTTGACGCCCTGGCGAACATTGATAAAACCAGGCATACCCATCCCGATCCCGGCAATTTTCTCTTTTGATATCCCGGATTTCAGTATATAATTATTGACGCTTTTTACCAGTATCCCCAGCGCTTCATTGTTATTTAGCAGCCTTAAATCGAAAGTCATCGAGTCGGCAACCGGTCTGTTTAGTAAGTCCAGCAGCTGGATACGTGTGGATAGCTGATCCATTGCTACGGCCAGTATGTACATGGCATCAGGCTTAATGGAATATAATAAAGGACGACGGCCGCCGCTTGACGGAGCGTACCCATGTTCCACTACAAAGCCCTCTGCGATGAGTTCGTTGACTGCTTTTGTGATAGAAGGGATGCTTTTATCAAAAAGTTCGCTTAATTCGGCACAAGATAACGCAGTATCAAAATACAGCTGCTTAACGATCAAATTCTTTAATTGAGCGCTTTTTACAGTCTTAGGTTTTATTTCCATCAAGTAATTTAGGTAATCTCAGGTTTATAAAGCAGTAAAACTTCTTAAAATATTTCTAAAAGTATGTAATTAGAAAATAATCTGCAAATGTTTAGTTGTACAAAGTACACTATTAAGTTTTTAGTTGTGAGTTTTGGTTAAAATGAAGTAAAAATAAATACCGAAGCGATATTATATTGTTGTAATCGTAGTGAGATATTAAGCGCTCGTTATAAACGAGTGCAAGACTTTTTACCCTTTTTTAAGGTAAAATTTAAAATCAAATTCTTGAAATATCAGATCTTGAATCATCTCATACTTCTTATCGACCTTCTCTTTTGCTGGAAAATAGGTGTTAAACCTAAATTGATGAACTTTACCATGGCTTTTTATTTCAATTACATATAAAGAAAATGGCTGATGTAAGGGGATTTGCATGCTGTTTTCATCCTGACCATTTACATCCATCAGGTTAAGCGAATCAACTTTTAAGATGAATTTTTCAAAACCGTCTTTCGGTATAATATTCCTTTGTTTAAAAGTCGTCCTGTCTTCTTTGTGTTTCCTTACCGGATTAGATTGTATTTCTAAAAGCTTGCCGTCGTAGCCAAAGTCTTTATCATAAGAGACGGTAAATACCCTGTCTATAGATGTTGAGTTACGAACCCATGCCCTAAATGTAAATTGAGAGTTGTTTTCTGCAACCGGGAATAAACTTTCTCCTGTATATCCGGAACTTTTGAAGGGCATTACATATTCGTGTTTCGAAGCGCAACCGGCGAAGGTTACTGCTAAAATTCCAAATAAAAAAAATATGGGTTTAATTCTCTTCATGCAAAGGTCGCCAAGGTTAGGTGAAAATAAACAGTTTGCGATATAATCGCAAGAGTATGGTAAGCGCTCGTTATAAACGAGCGCAGGTAACATTTTAATAAAAATCCTGACTTCCGACTTCAACTACTTCTCTACTTCAAACTCTTCCTTTAATTTAATATTTTCAGACGAATTACCGATCATCACCTGGAATTTGCCCGGTTCAACGGTCCAATTCATGTTTTTATCCAGGATTGCCAAATCATCAGGATGGAGGGTGAACGTTACTGTTTTCTTTTCACCGGGATTAAGGGTAACGCGCTCAAAGCCGCGCAGATCATAGTCATAAGTGGTCACATCGCTGATCTCCTGTTTCAGATATAGTTGCACCACTTCGTCCCCTTTACGCTGACCGGTGTTGCTTACATCAACCGTTACTTTAATGTCTCCCTGCTGATGCTCTTTTTCAGGCGATACCTGCAGGTTGCCGAAATCAAAAGTAGTATAGCTTAATCCATAACCAAAAGGATACAGCGCACCGTTCACGCTGGTTTTGCCCCAACTATTGGCGCCGCCCTGGCCGGCCTGAGAGCCGGGTTTAAATGGAAAGTTAAATTCGATCTGCCCGGTAGTTTTTGGGAAGGTGATAGATAATTTTCCACCCGGGTTATTATCGCCAAATAATGTCTCTGCTATTACTTTGCCGCTTTCTGGTCCCGGGAACCAGGCTTCAAGGATGGCTGGTACATATTTGTTTTCCCAGTTAATAGTAAGCGGTTGCCCGTTGATCATTACCATTATAACCGGTTTGCCGGTTGCCTGCAGGGCTTGTATCAGCTTTAATTGGCGGCCAGGTAAGTTTAAACCTGTGCGCGAAAGACTTTCGCCCACGCGGTCCACATCTTCACCAACCACAGCGATCACCACATCTGATTGTTTAGCCTGATTTACAGCCGAATCAATACCGGCTTGTTCCTGTGCGGTCAACGGCGTTTCGATGATCTCGCTTTCGGGCCAGGTAGCATCTACAATATCGCAGCCCTTTACATAGCTTACCTGTGTGCCATTGCCCACATAGTTTTTTATGCCGTCAAATACATTGGTTACCGGATTGTGTGATGGTCCGTAACGACTGATGGCGTAGCTGGTTTCAGCAGCCAGCGGACCTGTTACCAATATTTTTTTAAGAGCAGATTTATTTAAAGGGAGCAGATGATTTGCGTTTTTTAGCAATACCATGCTTTCGCGGTTCATTTGCAGGCCCATTGCCTGGTCTTTTGCCGTATGAACGATCATATCGGACGCTTTTGGATCTTTTACATAAGGATAGTCAAATAATCCGAGTTTGAACTTTACACGCAATACATCCGCTACGCGCGAATCCAAGGTTTTCATAGACACTTTACCTTCTTGTACCAACTCGCGCAAAGGCATGATATAAGTTTGCGGCATGGTAAAGTTGGTACGGACATTCAATCCCGCTTCAATTGCCTGGCGAACGGCTTCTTTGATATCTCCGGCAACATGGTGTTTGGAGTAGAGATATTCTACCGCTTCACTGTCAGATACCACATAACCGTTAAAACCAAATTTTTGGCGCAGCAATTCAGTCAGGAAATAATAGCTCCCGGTTATGGGTTGCCCATCCCAATCATTGTAGCTGCTCATTACACCCATGGCGTGAGCTTCCTGTATCACACGACGGAATGGATAAAGATATATCTGGTACATTTCGCGGGGCGCCACATGCGGATCGGTTCGGGCAGCGCCATCGCGACCGCCTTTAGGCACACTATAAACAGCAAAGTGTTTTAACGTTGATGCGGCACCTTCTTCCTGTATTCCCAGAGTCATTTGTTTGCCTAATTCTGCTATTAAAAAAGGATCCTCACCATAACATTCTACCACACGTCCCCAGCGTTGGTCGCGGGCAGGATCGAGGATGGGGGCGTATACATTGGTATAACCTAATGCCCTTGCCTCGCGACCTACAGTCTGACCGGCCTGATGAACCAGGTTTTTGTCCCATGTACTGCCGATACCGATAGGGGCAGGCAGCGATGTGGCACGGTCGTGGTTAAGGCCGTGGATGCCCTCGTTAGTAAAATCAACCGGGATACCCATGCGTGTTTCTTCCACAAACCAGCGTTGTACAGTATTGATTGCCTCAGCGTGTTTGCTGTAAGGGTAGGAATATTGGGTAGGGGCGGCATCCGTATGTGAGGTCAGGTTGTTTAGCTCCTCGTCGATATTAGCTATGCCATCTTTCCAAACCTCGTGCTTCCAGGATTCAGCCGGCATTTCTTCCTTCAAAACCCGCTTATAACCGTATAGCGTAGCTAACTGGCAGGTTTTCTCTTCAACGGTCATCTGGCTTAGCAGATCATTAATGCGCTTATCGATAGGTTGAGATGGATCTTCAAAAACATCCATCTTGCCGTTTTTGTTAAAGTCGACCCAGCCTTTGTGGTAGATATTTTTTTGCTGAGCAAATGTCGTTGCAGAAAGTAGCAGAAGCAGTGGTAGTAGCGGTTTCTTCATGAAGGAGAACTATAGGTTTGTGGTCAAATATATAAAGAGTGTAAGAGAAACATATTATTGATTTCGGATTTCGGAAGTTCGATTTCGGAATTTATATTTATGTAAAAATATAGCCATGCAATCCACCGCCAAAACGCCACAGGAATATATCGATTCGCTTCCACCTGACAGGAAAGAGGTGATCAGTAAGATCCGCGAAGTATTGCTAAAAAATCTTCCCATTGGGTTTGAAGAAACAATCGGCTATGGTATGCTGGGCTATGTGGTACCGCATTCTACCTATCCAAAAGGTTACCATTGCAACCCAAAATTGCCATTGCCATATATCAACCTGGCTTCGCAAAGGAATTTTATTGCTTTACATGCAATGTGTGTTTACGGCGATTCGAAATTAAAAGAATGGTTTGCGAGCGAATATCCGAAATATTGCAAAACCAAGCTGGATATGGGGGCAGGCTGCATAAGATTCAAAAAGATGGACGACATCCCGTATCAATTGATAGGTGAACTGGCGGGTAAGTTAACGCCGCAGCAATGGATAGAGATGTGCGAGCGTGTAATTAAACGTTGATATTCGCGTTTTATGTCGGATATTTGCCGAATTGCGGGCTTATCCGTTTATCTGCTATGTTTAAATTTCTATCCTTACTGTTTTTTGCCGCATTAAACTTTCAATCTCATGCTGCTGCGCCTGAAAGCGACCGGATATTGGGCAAATGGCTATCGTCCGACAAAAAACTTATGGTGGAAGTCTCCAAAGAAAAAGAACAGTTTAAGGCTAAAATAATTTGGTTTAATGACGATCCGAGCAAGCCAATGGATGAGTGGCGGGACAAGCATAACCCCGACCCTGCTTTACGCAATCGCAAAATATTGGGGCTGGAAATATTAAGAGGACTTCGTTATGATTGGAATAGCCATACTTGGGAAGGCGGTAAAATATATGATGCCCAGCATGGTAAAGAGTGGGATGCTGCTGGTTATATTGACAAAGACGGCACAATGAAGGTGAAAGGCTACTGGCACCTCAAGTTTATAGGACGCACCATGGTCTTTAAGAGAGTATAAAAAAAAGCGTCCCGAAAATCTCCGGGACGCTTCTACAATAGTTAAATCAATATAAATTTCTTAATTAGTTTGCTTTGTCAAACTCGCCTGAAGCTTTGAAAGTAACTTCGTCGCTCAGCATCGGCGAACCAAATTTGCTGCCGAAGCTGTAATCAGAACGGTTAACGGTACCTGAAACCGAAAAACCTGCATCAGGGGCTTTAGTCATAGGGTTAGTGATTGTACCGCGGTATACCAGGTCGAAAGTTGCTGGTTTGGTAACACCGTTTAAAGTTAAGTTACCGGTTACCTTGTAGTGATTAGTAGAGGTAGCTTTGATACCTGTGCTAACGAAATTAACAGTAGGGTGTTTAGCTACGTCAAAAAAGTCAGGGCTTTTTAAGTGGCCATCGCGTTGATCGACACCGGTGTTTACAGAAGCTGTTTGAGCAATGAATTCAACTTTTGCATCGCTGAAATCAGGTTTTGAAGCAGTGATAGTAGCGTCAAAATCTTTAAACACACCGTCAACATCTGATACGGCTAAGTGGGTGATGGTGAAAGTAAAATGAGAATGTGCTTTGTTTACTTTCCAGGTCTGTGCAAATACTGCTGTGTTTAATAAGGCAACTGCAGCTAATAGAATGATCTTTTTCTTTTATTTTATTGTTTTGAGTTTCAATTAACAGTACAAAGATATATAATAGATGTTTAAACACCTAATTTAAATAGTCTGCCAAATGTAAAATTTATTCTAGGTAATATATAGTCTTTATCGCTTTTGATGTAAACATTACATTGCTATGTGATTTGTTGGTCATAAAACCATTTAAAGCTGATAACGGAGTGCTAAAATGTCTAAATTTACGACAGTCACTATGGAGCTTCGACAAGAACAAATTCGCGAGCAGCAAAAGCAATTGTGGAACAAGGTTTCACCCGGATGGAAAAAATGGGATCGGTTTATCATGGAATTTTTGCGTCCGATGGGCGATGCAATTATCAATCGGCTTGAAATAAAGGAAGACGATATTGTATTGGATGTTGCGGCAGGCACCGGTGAGCCCGGACTAACTATAGCAGCAATTGTTAAAAATGGAAAAGTAACCGGGACCGATCTGTCGGATGAAATGCTGCAAATAGCCGAGGTAAATGCAGCCGCCAAAGGACTAAAAAACTATAGCACAAAAACAAGTGATGTTTGCAATCTGCCTTTTGACGCCAATACATTTACCAAAATAAGTTGCCGGCTCGGTTTTATGTTTTTCCCGGCCATGCAATTGGCTGCAAATGAACTGTACCGTGTATTAAAACCTGGCGGACGCCTGGCCATTGCAGTTTGGGCGGGCCCGGATAGAAATCTTTGGTATACCGCCATGTCAAGCGTTATGAGTAAATATATTGAAACGCCTGCACCGGCGCTTGACGCTCCGGGCATGTTCCGTTGCTCGGGGCCCGGGGTTATGACTAATATTTTTGTGCAGGCAGGTTTCAAGCACATTGGAGAGCAAGAATTAACCGGAAAAGTTGATTTTATAGACGCTGAAACCTACTGGAGAAACAGGACGGAACTATCAGAGACCATAATTTCCGCATTAGCTAAGTTAGATGAAACTACAGTTTCGGCTATCAAAAATGAGGTTTACGCCATTATCAACGCAAACAGCATAAACGGCCATGCATTGCTTGACTGGGGTGTTAACATCGTTTACGCCGAAAAAGCTTTATAACATTAGTAACCGGACTTATTTAGCATTATTTACCTCGATCCAATAGCCATCCGGGTCCTGGAAATAGATCTGGATCACACCGTCTGTCCGTAATTGAGTTTTCTTTAAGTGGCCGTTCCAGTCGCCATATTTGACGTCGAATTTATCAAGATGCTTCATAAAGTCCTCGATTGATGGAACGCTAAAACACAAATGGTTATTGATGTCATGTACAACGGTAGGGCAACCAGCTTGTATTACATGGAGCGCATTACTTGGTCCAATAGCAAACCATTGGTGTACTGTATCATGGAAAGGATTTGGGATTTTGGTTAGTTCCATTACGTCACTGTAAAATGCTACGCTGCGTTTTAAATCCTGGGCGCAGATGGCCACATGGTTCATGGTAGGTTTATTATCCTGTCCGTAGCAAATTCCGGAAAATGTTAGGGCGAACAGTAATAAAATGAGGCTTAATAGATTGGTCTTTTTCATACAGGCAATGTACAAAAAGCTGACGGCCGTAAGTAGAAATTTGTGTAACAATTACACAGGCAAGAAGAAGGTATAATTGAGTTTGGTGTCGTAACAGGCCACCATCTGATCTTTTTCCTGTTCAAACTCGTTGGTTGGAATGTTGTGCGCATTCCAATCGTCCAAATCGATAAGTCCAACAGGAGTTTGATAATGGCTACTGTTCATAGAACATTTTACCACATAACCCTCCTTGCCGCTAAGTGCAATAATTGGTCGCGCTCCGCAATACTTACAATTGCAGCAGGGAACAGACGTTGGTATGGTAATGTAACCTCTCATGAATTTTAAGGTTATTACGATGTTGCTAGTCAATAGGTTACCTTTTTTTGCGTTATTATTTGACTGTTATATGGCTGTTTTGTAGCTTAGAATGAGGCTGGCGGAAACCATTCCGATACACAATGGTTGTACTAATAAATCATGATAGAGACCATGATCATGATTACCGTAACTATTAATTTTATTAGTTTAGTTGATTATGAAGTATTTTAAAATATTGGCAATAGCGGGATTAACAATGCTGGCTTTCGCGTCGCAAGCGCAAACCGGTCATCATCGTTACCATCATCATTTCAGGCATTTGCATCATGTGCGGCATCATCGCCCATTCCAAAAGAATCCCGGTTAAATACCGGGATTCTCTTTTGTTGGCTGCTCCGACGTTCGCGTTCACACGCCATGAATGCTCGTGGACATGCTTAACTTGTTCATTATCAAATATTCAATTTTTATGAGTGGTAAAAATGAATTTTGTCACCATTTTCGACATGACGATTGACAACTATTATGCAGGTAATCTCAGACTACAATCATATTCATTCGAAGTCAGAGACTTCGAACAGCAGTGGGGCTTAGAAGATTTATGCCGAATTATACCGCAACGACCCGGGCATTCTTGCACTGATTAAGGAAGTATGCCGAACCTAAAGCCAGCAAAGCAAACAAAGCAACTGTTGTCCAGCCCATGGAGTTGCCCAGGCCGTTTAAGATCCCGGCTAAGGTTAAAACCAGTTGCATAACATCATAAATAATGCTGAATGTTAATAGTTTAGGCCATGATTTTGCTGACGGCGAGACACTGCTGTACGACCAGAATATCATACCTATAAATAAGTTTGCAAGCCCATAGTACCGGGCCATCCAGGCGCCGGTATTGTCCAGTGCAATGTCATAAAAGGCCATTAATTTAACCGGGAGAAACACAAAGGCAAGACCAAAGCCAAATGCCAGGATCGTGATAATGATTGCGAAAGTTGATAGTTTCATCTCTTTAGGGTTTTAATTATATTAAAATTAACGGAAATTTTTTGATATAACCAATTAATTTTCAATATTTTATGAGGTGAAACATCTTGGCTGCAGTTTATTCTGAGCGAAGACTGTTTACGTGCTGTCCGAAGTCAGAGACTTCGGACTATCGTTTCCCGTCCCAGCAGGGTCTCCTGAAAGGGACCCTGCGTTGTATGCACTATCTTTTAATCAATCCCAATACTCCTTAAAATGCGTTGTTTCCACTAATGGATGAGGTATGCCAAGTTCATAAAACGCTGCGCTGCTATGTGGATAGTCGGTGAATTCGTTGCTTAGGTTCGGTCTCAGCAGGGGCCACTGAAAATGCCCCGGCGTTGTACGCACTTGATTTTGGTGTTGGGTTCGGGAAGCCATTCCGTAAATATAGGTGGTTTAGGGTTCTTTAACGCAGGGTCCCCGTTGGGAGACCCTACTGGGACGGAAAGTCTGTCGAAATGCTTGGATGACTTTTTAGTCAGCCCCAGCGTGGAGTTTAATAATTTTAGCCAATTCTACCTTTACCGGTTCAGGCATTTTATGTATGTCTCTTATTTGGCTTTCCATAAAAGAATAGTTTTTCGTTTGTAAACCTAATTCCTTTCCTATAAAGGCAATCAGGCTGTAAACGTCTTTGGTGATTTCAATATCGTACTCATAAATTTGAGTTATCAAGGTATCGAAACTCAACCCGTACTCTTGATGTTCAAGAAGTTCTTTTGCATTGTTTATATCTTCTTCGTTTAATCCTAAAATATCTGCAATTGTTATTAGCGATTGTAACGCTTTATTATTTCTCATATAGCTATTTAATCGGAAAAGTCGTTACCCCTTCGGCTTAGTCACCAGCACCCAGTCCACCAAAACTTTTGCCTGCCTGGCTTTGATCTTGTCAACCGTTGCCTGTGAAATGCCAAAGTAAGGTTTGGTGATCTTGTTTACACCGTTTGGATAACCTCCGCCTAATGCGAAGTTGAGAATGATAAATTTGGGGTTGTCAAACGCCCATTTTCCGTAATGTTCAACCTGGGTTTTGGTTACGGTATACGTAACTACGCCATCGGTTTTAAATACCATTTTGTCGGGCGTCCAGTCTACCGAATAAATATGCCAGTCGTTTACGGTGCTTTTCTTTGGGAAAAAATACCGGAAGGTGAGTGGTGTGTTACCAAAATATTTTGGTCCGTGCATGGCATTGCTTATCCAGCTGCCGTCGCCCACGGTTTCCATCATGTCGATCTCGCCACAGTCGGGCCACTTGCCTTCACCCAAGGCCCAGAATGCCGGCCACAATCCTTCGCCCGATGATATCTTCATCCTTGCTGAAGCGCTGCCATAGGTAAATTCCATTTTGGCGCGGGTGTTTATCCTGCCCGAAATGAAATCGTATTTCTTTTGCTCCTTGCTGGTATAACCCGCGAGAAATTTTGGTTTAATCACCAGGGCGCCCTTTTTAGCCCCGTCGGCAGCCTTGCCGTGTACCATATAAAGAACTGAAGTCGAATCAACATAAGCCTGCTGTTCATCGTTCACGGTCTGCCCGGTAACTTCTACGTTCCACTTGCTGCGGTCGAGGCTTTTGCTGTTAAAGTCTTCAAAAAATACGGTATCAACTTTGGTTTTTTGCTGCGCGACGGATGGCACAGACACTATCAATGCCAGGAAAAATAAAAGGAAGAAGGTTTTCATAATTGGTTCTTATTTCACGATGTAATTATAATAAATCGGGGTCAATGAACGGCCAACAACTTTTGCAGTGGCTTTAATGGGATATCCTGCACTATTGTAGGTATAGGTATAAACGTCGGCATTTTTGGTAACCACATTGTTAATGGCAGCGTTGGCGTCGGGATAAAGCAAATACATTAAAAAGTAATTATTTGGCGGCACGTCCGAGAAATAGCTTTTCATGTGGTCGTAAGAATAAAAGTTCTCATCATACAGGTCAAGGCTGCCATCTGGTTTATAATTCTTCAAACTGGCCACATTTCCGCGCTCGTCATAGGTAAATGTTGAATATCCTGCATGTAGGGTGCGTATTTCAGTTACTTCATGTTTGCCATCAAATGTAAGATAGGCGGTATCCGGTTCTTTTAATGGAATTTTGGTAATAAAACCTATAGATGGCGTGTAAAAGAAATCGAACTCTTTAGCAAGAGCTCCACCTGGATTTATTGTTTTGGCCACATTGACGCGGTTGGCTGCATCGTAAGTGATAGGAAAGTAATGCCCGTCACCATTTTTTACCAGTGTCAAACGGTTCTGATTATCATAAAAATACCTGGTCGTATCAATACCTAAGCCATCGGCACTGGCATCAATTATTTGTTCGCTAAGCAGGTAAATTTTTTGAATACGTTCGCCTTTTTTACAGGAAAGAGCAATGAATACCATCAACCCCAAAACGCCGAATAACAGCTTTTTCATGAATAAAAAATACAGGTTTTATAACCAGTTTGCTGAAAGTGCTTGAAAAGATAGTATTTTTTTGATTAACAATATGATATAATGACTTTTTAATTACTTCGGCTTTTATAAATTGCACGTTACGCAAATCATATTATGCACCGGGGCGGATTTATAAGAATATTCCTGATCATAGCGAGCATCAGTCTGCTGCTGGACTGGTATGTATTTAACGGCCTGCAAACTTTTGTTAAGGACTGGAAATCTATCCGGCTAAGGCGTATTGTGCTTTGGGGATACCTGCTGATATCGGTAGGGGTTACGGTTTTGTTTGTTGCGGGCGTAAGCAGTCTTAGTACGGCGAAAGGGATGACGCCTTACCACGAATGGATGCTGAGCTTGCTGATCACTCTTTTTATTACTAAAATAATCTTCTCACTGGTATTGCTTATTGGAGACATTGGCCGGCTTTTTTATGGCGCAGGCAATTATGCTGTCAATCGTAATAAAAGGAAGCCAAATGAGCCATTCTTCCCCGCCCGGCGTAAGTTTATCAGCGAAGTGGCTATACTAGTAGCCGCAGTGCCATTTACCGGTTTTCTGTATGGCATGTTCAAGGGGAAATATGATTACAAGCTGCATAAGCACACTCTTTATTTTGATGATCTGCCCGATGCCTTCGATGGCTTTACCATTACACAAATTTCCGACATCCATTCGGGAAGCTTTGATAATAGAGATGCGGTTCAGCGGGGTATCGACCTGGCTAAGGCTCAAAAGAGCGACCTTTTTGTTTTCACCGGCGACCTGGTAAATAATGCTGCATGGGAAATAGAACCCTATATGGATATGTTTAGTCAGCTAAAAGCGCCATATGGGCAGTTTTCCATCTTAGGCAATCATGATTACGGTGACTATATCCATTGGGACAGTGACGCAGAGAAGAAGGCCAACCTGGAGAAACTAAAAGAACATCACCGGACGTTAGGCTACCGGCTGTTGCTTGATGAGAATGTAGTAATAGAAAAAGGCGGGCAGAAAATGAGCCTGATCGGCGTGCAGAATTGGGGCAGGGGATTTGTACAAAAAGGCGACCTGGATAAAGCAATGAAAGGCGTCGATAAAGACGCATTCAAAATCCTGCTTTCACACGATCCAACGCATTGGGAAGAAAAAGTACGTTATTATCCTGAGAAGATACACTTAACCCTTTCAGGACACACGCATGGTGCACAATTTGGCGTAGAAACAGCCGGTTTACGCTGGAGCCCGGTAAAATATGTGTACCTCGACTGGGCCGGCTGGATGGAGCAATACGGTCGGCAGCTTTATGTGAACCGTGGCTTTGGTTTCCTGGCATTTTCTGGTAGGCTGGGTATATGGCCGGAGATCACGGTCCTTACTTTGAAGAAGTCTAAAGTCTAAAGTCGGAAGTCTAAAGTCGGAAGTCGGAAGAAATTTTAGCTGATCAAAAAAGAAACAATACGGCAATAAAATAATTTATCACTACTCACTACTCACTACTCACTACTCACTACTCACTACTCACTACTCACTACCAGCGGCTGATTTTTTTCCTTTTTCTGATAAGGGATAAAGAAGGTAAATGTAGTTCCTTTCCCTAGCTCGCTTTTTACTGAAATTTTCCCTTTTTGCAGTTTGATGAGCTGCTTACAAATGAATAACCCCAATCCGGTACCTACCTGACCCTTTGACGAACTGGTTTGATAGTATTTTGAGAAAAGTCCAGCCTGTTGATCCTGACTGATGCCTTCGCCGGTATCTGTTACCTCTACCTGCAAGCGGGTCTCATTTGCTACAAGTTGCGCATTTAAGGTGACGCCGCCTTCATGAGTGTATTTGAGGGCATTGCTCAGCAGGTTCACTACAATTTGTTTAAGCCTGAAACTGTCGCCAAGCACCAGGGCGTTTTTATTGCCTGTAAAGTTGTATTTAAGATAGAGCTTCTTTTTTGTGGCGATTGGCCCCATGCTTTCAATCACCGTGCTTAGAATATAGTCGGGATTAAATGGTTCGGCATAGATTGTAAGTTCGCTATTCTCCATTTTGGCGGCGTCAAGGGTATCGTTCAAAGTACGCAGCACCATATCCGACGACAGCTGTATCGACTCCAGCATCTCGGCCTGTTTAGCGGTCATTTCGGATTTGCTGAAAATATACAGGAAACCCATGATCGAAGTAAGGGGCGTACGCACCTCGTGACTCATGTGGTGCAACAGATCCATTTTTTGCTGGGCTATGGCTACGGAGCTTTCTATTTCCTCGCGTAACAGAACCTCAGACTGGTGGAGCTGTGTTATAAATACGATCAGCAATGCCGAGAACACCGCCAGGAGACAAAGAGCCGTGAGGTACAGCTTATTTAGTTGCGTTGTACTTTCCTGGTACGATTTAAGGGCCATCCCTTTGAACTCATCAGCCATATTGTAGTTAATATCCTTTACCTGGTTGACGATGTTTCCCAACTCGTTGATAATGTATGAATTGGTAGTAACCAGCTGCCGTTGCGAATGCAATTGTTTCACGTTCTGTTGTTGCAATTGGTGCAATGCCTTATCATAAGCAAGCTGATTTTGTTTGATTACCTTTAATGCTTTTGCTTTAGTTTCTTTGGCATCGCGTTGGTGCCTTATTTCAGCGGCGCGATTGTCATTGTCATTTTTGATGGCGTCTTTAATACGCTCGATCAGTCCACGTTTTACATTAGCTTTAGAGGGAGAGGTAGATTTACTAAAGGTCTCGGTCTTTTTGAAATCCAGCTTGGGGGCTGGTACTTTTGCTTGATCAAATCCAACTGAGTCGAGGTTGGAATAGGCGGTTAGCAACGAATCAAAACTGCGGCGAAGCAAATAAAGTCGCCCAGACAGCGAGACTCTTTGCTGATACGAGTATTTTATCCTGGCTAGTTCAAGCGAAGTAAGATTTGATGAATCCGACACCTGTTTGTGAAGTAAAGTGTCGATCTTATTAAAAGCCAGTGATAATTCCTGTCGGTACGTTGTCCTTAATTGTCCGTTGTTTTTTACCAATGATTGTTTAAAATCATCGTCAGCTTTGTGAAGCAGCAAAAGTACTTTTTCCGGTTCTGCACGGTTGTTTTCGATATCGTTTGATACCTGTGATATCTTGTTTAATTTATCATTTATGGAATCGCGGACAAATAACGCAACTACAGAAAGTATAATGACAAATCCAAGAAATGCAAAGAATATCCTCCTTACAAGGTTTCTGGTGTAAGTTAATTTCATTAAGTCAATTTAGGACCGGCACAATCTGTTTGAAACATGCAAATCGCGCTTGTAATAACCGAGCGTGATACTTTGCGGACGAATTACATCCCGGAAGGATGCAAAACTCCAACTTTTAAAACGTGGATTTATTGCACATATTATTCCTGTTTTGGCAATTGTAAACCAAAAAGCTTTTGCGATTGTTTTTTAAAAAATTAATCTAAAATCAGATTGTTTACCTTGCTTACTAATTCGTCCAGGCCAAAGGGTTTGGCAATAATATCGTCGCATGGCAGGGATGAAAAATCGGCTCCATGATTGTAAAAATATGAGCATAGCATTACCGGTGTCTTCCCAAAGCGCGGGTGCCATTTCAACTGGTGGCAAATATCATCAGATGATTTACGGCCGGCAAGCCTATCATCGAGTATAAATAAGTCGGGCTGGAAAATTTTGGCAATTTCTATCAGGTTGCTGCTATCGGAGGTGATCAATACCTGGAATTTCTCATAAGTAAGCGCTTCTTCTACAGCTTCAAGTATAAAAGGGTTATCGTCTAATACCAATATACGCTTTAGCATAATCGTGTTGTTTAATAAGGGGTTGTTGTGTAAAGGTTTTTCCATTCAAATCGACATGAATTAAAACTTCCTAAAGCGTTCTTATGACTCTATAAACGAAAATAGGTTTAACCTATTTTAGGCGATAATGTTAAAAATTGTAAAATAGGTGTAAGCTTTTTTGGCTGAAATATTGTGTTATCACTGCAATAAGCCTGTTTTTTATTGTTTCTATCGACTTGTTTATTTAAATATTATCATTGAAACGAATTGTATTTATTTTTGTAATAAATAATATATACACACTTATGAAAAAATTATTGCAAACATCAGCTTTGATCTTAGTATCAATAATCGCTTTTACGGCATGTAGTACCGTTAAAAAATTGCCGGCTACGGTGGCGGGGGCTTCGCGTGCCCGTTTTGTGGGTAACTGGACACTTACCCGGGTAAGCTATGAAGGCCTGGTACCCGGCTCGGTTCAAACCGTATTTGACCAGGGAGCGCCTGAAGACTTTAACGGCAGTACCTGGAACCTGACCAACAGCGGCAATGGTAAATACACTTTAGACAATGGTACATCGCAGACCATATTCTGGTCATACAACAATACCAATGGCCAGACATTTCAATTTAAAAAACTTTACCAGGGCGATAGTGCCAGAAAGGTACAGGAAGGTTATCAATTGGCAGTAACCGCTATCGACGATAATTACATGACTTTAAAATCGCCGGTAAGTGTGGGTAATAAGACCGCTTACGTGGTTTACGAGTTTAGTAAAAACAAGTAAGAAAGAAAACCCGGATAACAAAAAAGGATGAACCGAACAGTTCATCCTTTTTGTTTGCATGCTATTTAGGATACTTATTGAGCAGCCTGGGTAGCCTGTTGTTTCATCTCGTCATTAGCTACGATGACAATTTCTACACGACGGTTTTGTGCGCGTCCTGCTGCTGTGCTGTTCAACGCTATTGGTTCTGTTTCGCCTTTGCCCTGGGTGGTTAAACGTGATCCATTTATTCCTTCGCCAACTAAAAATGATTTTACTGCACCTGCTCTTCTGTTAGAAAGATCCATGTTATGAGCAGCAGTACCGGTGCTGTCAGTATGGCCAACTACCAGTATATTGGTTTGGGGATTGTTTTGCAGCGATACGGCCAGTTTCTTCAAGCTGGTTTGAGCCACTGGTTTTACGTTCGTTTTATCGATGTCGAATAAAATACCTGAATCAAATTTTACAAGGATACCTTCGCCTTCGCGGGTAACTGTAGCTCCCGGAACAGTTTGTTTGATCTCAGCAGCCTGTTTATCCATTTTGTGGCCAATTAAAGCACCTGCTGTACCACCTACCGCGCCACCAATAATTGCACCTAATGCAGTATTACCCGCTGCTTTGCCGATAAAGGCGCCAATAACACCGCCGCCGCCGGCACCAATTGCAGCACCTTTTTCTGTTTTAGTGAATGAGCTACAGCCCGAAAATAGAATGCTTGCTGTGGCCAGTGAAATGCCTAATGTGGCAACTTTGATCTTCAAATTCTTCATAGTCAATGATTTGTATGTTTTTAAATAATAACGGCAGATATTTAATATCTATTAATATGTGGCAAAGATAGCCGTATAAAAACTAATTGCAATCTTATGTAATTAACAATACGCCGTTCTGATTGTGTTATGGCGGGTATTTATGTTGGTATTATTAATCTAATATTTTAGTTGATGCAGGCTAATATTTTTGAATGAAATGACAGAAACTACAAAAAAATCTATCTTCGCCGCTGTGATGAGTCCGCGGACAAAGAGTTATTATGTTGCTGCAATTATTATAGGTTTATCAGTTGGTATTGCTACCCGCGATATGCCTATAGGTATTTTGCTTGCTGTGGTATTGATGATCCTATTCTCGGAGCTGCGGAAAAAGGATGGTCAATAAAAAAGGCGCCGCAGTGCAGCACCCTTTTTGCTAAAAATAGAGTAGTTTAAATTAATATAGGGTTTTATTTAGCGCGGCGCATGGGGTGTTTAACACCATCACGACGGGCTGCTTTTATATCTTTTTTCAAATCCTTTTTGTCGGCTTTTAAATCCTTGCGATCAGCTTTTGCTGCAGCAAGGTCGCCTTCTTTTATATCTTTTTGTTCAGCTTTTGCATCGGCTTTAACATCTTTCAGGTCCTTTTTTACATCTTTTTCGTCGATCTTCTTTACCTGTTTATCGGCCAACTTAACCGGGTGAGCCACGCCTTCTGATTTAAGGGTTTTAGCGTCAGCTTTGATATCCTGTTTGTCGGCTTTTGCTGCGGCGAGGTCAGCCTTGGCATCGGCCAGCTTACCCTGGTTTATATCCTGTTTCGCTTCGGCCTTTTCTTTGTTATATGCGCGAATATCCTTACGCATATCTTTCATTTGTGCTTTTAATTCAGTTGATGATGCAGGTGTGGTAGTTGTAGGGGCGGTACTTGTTTGGGCAAAGGTAGCTGCTGCAAATAATAGTGCTACTGCCGTTAAACCAATTCTTTTCATAACTTTTCTTTTTAGTTTTAACGTTGTTTGTTTTCATTATGACATAAAGAATGATATATGGTTTAATATGATGATAATATCCTTTTTTTGATTAACTAATTAAACCATAATTTCGCATTACAGTCTATTAGACTTTATTATATATTATTAAAATCATTTGATGAGAGTTTTTTACATACCCCTATTCTTTTTACTCTTACTTAGCGCGAGCAGCGCATTCGCTCAAACCACCACCACTGAAGACCCGGAAGATCTGCTGGATAAACTGGAAACCCTGGCTAAACAGGAAAAAAAAGCATCCTTTAAGATCGGTGTAAATTACATGAGTAATAATGTGTTCATGGGACGGGCGGATACGGTTAAAATACCTACTATTTTGCCCGGGATAAAGTACATTTTTAAGAATGGCATTTACCTGGCGGCAACAGCAGATTATATTCCAAATCGCGTAACCAACAAATTAGACGGCGGAAGCGCCGCATTTGGATATGATTTTGATATTACCGACGACTTTATCGGAGGGGTATCGTTTACCAAGCTGTTTTATAATAACAATAGCACACAGATCGGCTCATCTATCAATAGTACCCTCAACGCTAATTTGAGTTATGACATTGCCGATGTTATTACGCCGATGATTAGCGCTGATTATAATTTTCTGAAACAGGGCTTTGGCCATGATATCTTTTTAAATGTGGGCATATCGCACGATTTTGCCATTGATGGAATATTTGGCCTCAAGGACCTTTTGATTATTTCTCCATCAGTTAATGCCAACGCGGGTACACAGAACTTCTATGATGCCTATTTTGTGCTAAAAAAATATAAACTGACCTCCTCATTGTTACAGGCTGCCGAAAGCCTGATCATATCCAAAAGAGATAAATTAAGCAAGTTTAAATTACTCGACTATGAACTTTCTGCACCGGTTGAGTATAAAGCAGGTGTACTGATCCTGAGCTTTACACCAACGTATGCCGTTGCCGAAAATAAGCTGCCGCCAAGGGTTACCAAAGGTATGGTTCCTGGTTCGGGGATATTCTTCTTTGAGGCAGGCGTGGCATTGAAGTTTTAAGCCATCTTGATTTCGCCTTTTATGATTTGCCGGGCTTCGTTTCGTGTGTACGAGTTGGTCTGCCCGCTGAGATGTAATTCCCGTTCCTTTTCTAATATCTCCAATTGTTCATCGGATAGGACGAAAGTTTCTTTTTCTTCGATGTCTTTTTCTAATGGGGTATACACAGCCTTAATTTTATTATCATCTGCATTTGCTAGATAAGACATTAAACGGTCACGTATTGCTGCAATAGTCATATATAAAGTTAAACATTTTAAAGTCTCAAATCTAACATCTCAAGTCTGCGTTAGCAATCGTTAAATAACGTTAAAAGATCTTAATTCGAAGCCGCTCACTATATAATACTTAGTATATTGGGGCTACAAAATTTCAAACGTACTTTAACCTGAATCTTATGAAAAATCAATTTTGCTTCATCTTTATGTTGTTATTTACAACATTGATCAGTTGCGATCAAAATGATCCTGAAATGCTAAAGCATTATAAAGTTTATAACCGCTTGATAAGCCGTGGCAAAGAAGCCGGGAGCATTCATTTGAATAACAACGGCGGCGGGGGGATGGCCTGGATCAAAGGCAAAGAATTTACCTATGGTACTATTGAATTTGACGCAAAAGGTAAGGACGAGTTTCAGGCCAGTTTTGTGGGCATCGCTTTTCACGGCGTTAATGATACAACCTATGAGTGCGTATACTTACGTCCTTTTAATTTCCGCGTAGCCGGCGATCCGGACCGTAGGTCTCACGCGGTGCAATATGTTGCAATGCCTCACTTCGACTGGTCCGTACTTCGGGCACAATTCCCAGGTAAATACGAACAGCCTATTTCTCCGGCGCCTGACCCCAATTCCTGGGTTCATGTACGCATAACAGTGGAGAGCAAAAGCATTAGTGTGTACATTAATGGCACTAAAGGTCCTTCACTTACGGTAGAGCCGCTCGTACATACGCAAGGAAAAATGATTGGATATTGGGTAGGTAATAGTTCAGATGGTGACTGGCGGAATTTTAAGATTATCCCTGCAAATTAATAACTTTCTTCAGGGGATATAACACCGGTTCTTATTTAAGTCAATATCTCATATCTCGCGTCTCAAATCTCCGAAGGCAATCGTTAAATAATGTTAAAAGTTGTTAAACGGAAGCTGTTGATAATAAATAGCTTACAAATAACACGGATATTAGGGTATTGATAAACTTTTACCCTGATAAACCATGCGCTTTAACAAGATCAACAACCTATTGGGTTGGCTCTGCTTTGTCCTTGCATCCACTATCTACACCCTTACTCTCGAACCATCCGTAAGCTTCTGGGACTGCGGCGAATTCATTTCCTGCGCGTATCGCTTGCAGGTATCGCACCAGCCAGGGTACCCGCTTTTCGCCATGATCTGTAAAGTATTCTCACTGCTGAGTTTCGGCGATGTGCACAAAGTAGCTTATTTTACCAATATGGCCTGTGCGCTGGCCAGCGGGGCAACCATTATGTTTCTGTTCTGGACGATCACTTTAATGGCCAGGAAAATGATGCTGAAAAATGGCGATCAGCCGGATGGCGTTAAACAAACGCTCATTTTTGGTGCAGGAATAGTAGGGGCATTGGCACTGGCTTTTAGCGATACCTTTTGGTTTTCAGCGGTAGAAACGATTGTTTTCGCCATGTCGGCACTGTGCACGGCCATTGTTTTCTGGGCGATATTGAAATGGGATTCTCATTCAGCCGAACCGGGAGCCGACAAATGGATCGTGTTCATCGCTTATATGATTGGGTTATCAATTGGTATTCATCTGCTCAATTTGCTGACCATTCCTGCTGTTGTATTCGTTTATTATTTCCGCAAGTATAAAAACATCAACCTCAAAACGGGCATTATCGCTTTCCTCATCAGCATTGGTATATTGGCATTTGTACAGTTCGGTATCAGGGGATATACAGTTGCTATTGCCGCGTATGCAGACTTATTCTTCGTTAATACACTCGGATTAGGCTTTGGCAGCGGGGCGATATTCTTTTTCGTTTTGCTGATTGGCGCTTTGGTTATAGGTATTCGTTATAGCATCCACAAGGGTAAGCCGATGCTCAACCTGGCTTTGGTTTGTATCACATTCATTTACTTTGGCTTTTGCTCGTTCGTTTATATTCCTATCCGCGCCACTGCCAATACCGATCTGAATAACTCGCATCCGGATAATGCTTTTACCCTGTATTGGTACCTGAATCGCGGGCAATATGGGTCAGTTCCTTTATTGTCCGGACCCTATTACGATGCAAAAATTACTGATCAAACTGACGGCGGAACAAACTATACAAAAGGCAAAAATAGGTATGAACCTGCCGGGAAAGACGTGGTTACCACTTACGATCATACCACTATTTTGCCACGAATGTTTAGTCAACGAGACCAGGACCCGCAGTTTTATAAACAATGGCTGGGGCTATCGGATAATGATGTGCCGACCTTCTCGGATAATTTGCGATTTATGTTCAGTTGGCAAATATGGCAAATGTACGGCCGCTATTTCCTGTGGAATTTTGCCGGGCGATACAACCAACAAGATGGGCAGCTTCAGAAAAGCGGTCTCCATGACTATGCCGATGGCGATTGGACAACCGGCATCTTCGACAGAGGCAAGCACCTTCCCAACTCGGTATTGCACGATAATGGATATACACCGCTTTATGCATTGCCTTTGATTTTGGGACTGATCGGCTTGTTCTATCATTCGCGCCAAAGTAAAAAGGATGCCTTTATAGTCGGACTATTCTGGTTCTTTACCAGCATTGCCATTGTGATGTATGTAAACCAGGCCTTTCAGCCACGCGAGCGTGATTATTCATATGTCAGCTCGTTTTATGCTTTCGCCATTTGGATCGGGATAGGAGTGATCGCTATTGCAGAATTTATGCGCAAAAAGATAAATGCCCGCACGACCAGCTATTCCACCATTGGTTTTTGCATGCTGATTGGTCCGATGTTATTGATCGGGCAGGAATGGAAAGGCCACGATCGTTCAACCAAAATGACTGCGCATGATATGGCTTATAACTATCTAATGTCCTGTCCAAAAAATGCAATCCTGTTTACCGGGGCTGATAACGATACCTATTCATTATGGTATGTGCAAGAGGTAGAAGGAGTGAGGCCCGATGTGCGTATCATCGTTAATACACTCTTTGGGACCGACTGGTACATCCACCAGATGCAGGGTAAAATGAATCAATCGGAGCCATTGCCTATCACCATGAGTTTTGATAAATACAAAAACGGCACCCGCGATTATATCCCTTATAGCGATGCCAAAATATCCGACTCAGTTGAATTGAAGGATGTGTTTGATTTTGTTACCTCGGACAATCCTCAAACCAAATTAGAGATGCAGGATGGTGAAGTACTGAACTATCTGCCAACCAAAAACTTTAAGCTGACTGTAAATGCTGATGAATTGGTAAAGAATGGCGTGATCAGGCCCGATCAGAAAAGCAGGGTAGCGGATAGCATGCAGTGGAAGTTCACAGGCAATTACCTGATGAAGGATAACCTTGCGTTAATAGATATACTGACACATAATAATTGGAAAAGGCCAATATGCTTTACAGTGACTATGCAAAACGATGGCTTCAACGGTCTGCAGAATTATCTGTACAAAGAAGGTTTTGTTTATCACCTGATCCCATTCAAGCCCGAGGCAAACAATCAGCCGAAGCTAAACACCACGGTAATGTATGATAACATCATGAACAAGTTTAAATGGGGGAACTATAAAACCGCAAAATACCTCGACGAGCAGTCAAGCGGCTTATTTTATATGCTCACTACCAATACATTTACGGAGTTGGCTAGTGGTTTAATGGCCGAAGGACGTAATGACATGGCCTTAAAAGCGATACAGAAGTACGACCACGAGATGCCTGACATTTACCCTTATGCAGGCATTGCTCAAAGTAAATTCAGGGTGATCGATACGGCTTATCGCTTGCATGCAAACGGCGTGGCTAATAAATACGTATCGAGCATGGATAATTATATCATTGATCAATTGAATTACGACTATAACTTATTTCAGGCGAGTCCTGCCGATTTAAATGCCTCGAACGTGGAGTTTGAAATGTCGGTGCTGAATGCCATGACGCAGATTACGAAAGAGAACCAGGAACTGGCCCTCAATACCAAGTTACAAGCGCAATTAAGCGATTATGAAAACAAGTTTGCTGGAGTGATAGGGAAACAACGGTAAAAAAATGCCCGTCATGGCGAGGAACGAGGCCATCTCTACAGAGGACAATTGAGGCACATTTATTTGTAGGTTGATGTGAAGCTGCCTTTTTCGTGAACAATTGCATTTTACCAATCGCTCGAATATTTGACTCACCCGGTCTATCCGCTAGCTAGCGGATAAAGAGGGCAAAAAATAAAAACCCCTCTTTCCGCAGTGTATAGGAGCAGGGGGGGACTTAACTCTGCGAGCGACTTCAGACTTCAGACTTCAGACTTCAGACTTCAGACTTCAGACTTCAGACTTCAGACTTCCGACTATTTTCCCTAATTTCGGTGACATTTGTTAAAAGATGTTAACGGGGTTGTTATTTATCTGGAAAGATTTATAAAAATACAGATATTAGCCCCCGCAAAAAAGTATACTAATTATCTTCCATGCAGTACAAAAAGATCAATAACCTTTTAGGATGGCTTTGTTTTGTCATCGCTTCAATCACGTATATTCTAACATTAGAGCCTTCAGTAAGCTTCTGGGACTGCGGTGAGTTTATCTCATGCGCCTATCGCTTACAGGTAGCTCACCAACCCGGTTACCCACTTTTTGCTATGCTGGGTAAGTTTTTCTCGCTCTTCTCCATGGGCGATAAAACCAAGGTGCCCTATTTTACCAATATGGGTTCAGCATTGGCCAGTGGCGCTACAATCATGTTTCTGTTCTGGACAATTACCGCCATTGCTAAGAAATTATTGGTAAAAAGGGGAGAAGAAGCCGACAGCAATAGCCAGATCATGATCTTTGGCGGTGGCCTGGTAGGCGCATTAGTGTTTACTTACACTGATACCTTCTGGTTCTCGGCTGTTGAAACCATCGTATTCGCATTATCATCGTTATGTACTGCTATCGTATTCTGGGCAATATTGAAATGGGATGCACATTCTGACGAGCCCGGTGCTGACAAATGGATCATTTTTATTGCTTACGTAGTTGGTTTATCCATCGGTATACACCTGTTGAACTTGCTGACCATTCCAGCTATAGTGCTGGTCTATTACTTCCGCAGGTACAAAAATATTAATGTTAAAAGTGGCGTTATTGCCTTCCTGGTCAGTATCGTAATACTTGGCCTGGTGCAATATGGCATAAGGGGATATACAGTGCAATTTGCAGCTTATTTCGACCTGTTCTTTGTAAATACCCTGGGGTTGGGCTTCGGCAGCGGAGCGTTTTTCTTCTTTGCCGTCCTGATCGGGCTGATCATATTCGGTATTTGGTGGAGCATCAAAAATAATAAACCGACGCTTAACCTGGCGCTGTTGTGCGTGGCTTTTATATATTTCGGGTATAGTTCATTCGCTTATATTCCTATCCGCGCTACCGCAAATACCGACCTGAACAACTCGCACCCTGATAATGCATTTACGCTTTATGGTTATCTGAACCGTATCCAATATGGTGAAACACCGTTATTATTCGGGCCTTACTTTGATGCCAAAGCAATTGACCAGACCGAGGGTAGCATTATCTATCGTAAAGGCGAAACCAAATATGAAAATGCAGGCCGTAAAGTAAATACAGTATACGATCATACCACCATCTTCCCACGTATGTATAATACCGAGAATTCGGATGGCTCTTATGCACAGGACGCCCGTTTTTACCGGGAATGGCTGCACATGGGTGAGAATGATGCACCAACAATGGCGGACAATCTTAAATGGATGTTTAGCTGGCAGATGTGGCAAATGTATGGCAGATATTTTATGTGGAATTTTGTGGGCCGTTATAATCAATTGGACGGTCAGCAAAGCACTGAAGGTATCGATGGCAACTGGACATCGGGTATATTCGATGGAGGTAAGCACTTGCCAAAATCACTTACCGAGCACCCCGCAGGTACGCCAATCTACGCAGCAAATTCCTATACGCCGCTATATGCAATTCCGCTGATATTGGGTTTGATCGGGGTGTGGTTTCATTTCAAACGCGATGAGAAAGATGCCCTGGTGGTACTATTATTATGGTTCTTTACCGGCTTGGCTATCGTATTGTACGTAAACCAGCCGAGCGTACAACCGCGTGAACGTGATTACTCTTATGTGGGTTCATTCTACGCATTTGCTATATGGATAGGTTTAGGTGTGATTGCTCTGGCCGACCTTGCTAAGAAGTTTATGACGCCAAAAACGGCAGGCATGGCGGCGACGGCGCTTTGCTTACTGGTTCCGATACTGGTGGCTAGTAAAGAATGGGGCACACATGATCGCTCGACCAAAATGACACCGCACGATATGGCTTATAACTACCTGATATCGTGCCCGCCGAATGCAATATTGTTCACTTATGGTGACAACGATACCTACTCCTTATGGTACGACCAGGAGGTAGAAGGTATCAGGCCCGATGTGCGTATTGTAAACCTGAGCTTATTTAGCGGCGACTGGTACATCCGCCAGATGACCAAGAAGATGAACGAATCTGAACCATTGCCAATCACCATGCCTTACGATAAATACAAAGAAGGCGTGCGCGATGCTGTTCAATATATAGATAGGGGTATACAAGGTTCGACCAATTTGAAAGAGGTATTTGATTTCATTACCTCTGATGATGATGCGTTTAAATACACCTTGCAGGACGGCTCAAAGATCAATTACCTGCCTACCAAGAACTTTAAGTTACCTGTGAACCCTGATGAGGTAGTAAAAGACGGTGTTGTGAGTGCCGACCAAAAAAGCAAACTGGTTGATACCATGACCTGGAAATATACTTCGAACTTTGTTACCAAGGACAACCTGGCATTCCTGGATATATTAGCACACAACAACTGGAAACGCCCGATTTGCTTTACCATAACTGTTGGCCAGGAAAACATGATGGGCCTGCAGCCATATTTGTATAAGGAAGGCTTTACTTATCACCTGATCCCGTTCAAAGCGGATACGGCCAATCACGATCAGTTAGGTAAAACCAATACTTTGGTGATGTACAATAACATCATGAATAAATTTAAATGGGGTAATTTCAAACATGCCAGGTACCTCGATCCGGAATCGACCACCATGTTCTACCCGGTTATCATGTCAACAGTTCTTGAACTAACCCAGAACCTGGTCCAGGAAGGCCACAAAGACCTGGCGTTGAAAGTGCTGAATAAATATGACTCAGAGATGCCGGATATTTATCCGTTTATCGATCTGGCGCGCAGCAAGTATTTCCTGGTTGCAACAGCATACACCTTAAATGACGTTACCCTGGGCAACAAGTACGTAAACAGTATTGACAATTACGTCACCGATCAGTTGGATTACAACTATAGCCAAATGCAAAAAGACGCATCCAATATTGATGTGCGAACAGTACAATTGGGCGTATCATTACTGGATGCATTAAGTAAGATAACAAAAGATAACCATCAGACCGCTATTGCCGACAAGGTTGATAAACAACTTAAAGATTACGAAGGCAAATTTGCAGCTGTTTTAGGGAAACAGCAATAACAGAATATGTTATAATATTTCAAAAGCCATCTCATGATTATCTGAGATGGCTTTTTTTATAAATTAGCTCTTATGAACATAAAAAGAATCAATCTCTCAGAGGCAAACCTGGTTATTGGCTTGTTTGACAAATACCGTGTGTTTTATAAAAAAGATAGTGATATAGGTTTGGCCGAGCGGTTTATCAAAACACGGCTGGGTAATAATGAATCGGTGATCTTTGTTGCTTTAGAAGGTGATCAGCCTACTGGATTTACTCAATTATATCCTAAATACTCATCTGTAAGTGCCGTTAAAAACTGGATATTAAATGATCTGTATGTTGACTCAAATTATCGCAAACAAGGCATAGGCGAAGCACTAATAAAAAAGGTCATGGATTTCGCCAAAAGCGATGGGGCTGCTTATGTACAACTCGAAACAGCGGTTGACAACTATACCGCGCAAAGCCTGTATGAGGGAATAGGCTTTCAAAAACAAGGACCCGATACGGAATACTCCTTATACCGGATCCCTGTTTGAATTATTTCATCAATTCACTGTAAGGCTTTTTTGCCCGTTCAGGATCATAATGCAGGTTGGGGGTAAGCCAGTATAACAGGATCACCCTTGAATAACGAAAGTTGAATGGGGATAGAATGAAGGCACTGCCAAGTAGTATGGCGATGTAAAGCCACGGTGATTCTGAACCGGTAAGGATAAATGTGCCTACGGCCAACGTGACCATTTGCGCCACATTCATGCCATAGCTTACAAACATAGCCACATAAAAATATCCCGGCTCTATTTCGAATTGAAAATTACAGTATGGGCAGTTGGTATAACTTTTTTGTTTGCCAAAGCTATACATCCTGTTAGCAAACATATCGCCCTTGCGGCATTTCGGACATTTGCATTGTAAAGCAGCTTTAAACTCGGATAAAGGCTTCTCCTGTGGTATATTATCAATTTCTGCGGTCATTTTTTTGATGATTTAAAGTGGTTTTCCTGAATTCTTCCGGTGTTATACCGGTATATTTTTTAAAAAATTTAGTGAAATACGAATTGTCGTTAAAGTTGAGCTGGTAGCTTATTTCGGCTATCGTCAGATCAAGGTTGATCAGTAATCTTTTAGCTTCTAAAAGGATACGGTTGCGGATGACCTCACCAGCCGAAATACCAAGCAGATCGTTACATAAAGCGTTCAAATGGTTCGGCGTTATATACATCAGTTCAGCATAATCACGCGGCAGCTTCAGTGTAGCAAAATTCTTTTCTATCAGCTTCTGAAAGGTTTTCAGCAATGTGTAGTTATATGGCAGTGTCTGCTTTTCTGTTTGCCCTGTTTTGGTTCGGCTTAGCAGGATAAATATGTGTAATAATATTGCCCTGATCAGGTCGAGGCTCATCCGGTCGGTAATCTCGCTTTCGGCAATAATATCTTCAAACAATCCAACTATCTTTTGCTGTAACGATGCATCGATCTGTATGACAGCATCGTCAATGATCCCGCTAAAAAATGGGAACTGGTCCAGATACTCATTCTTCAGTAAAAAAGATTCGAAGAATGATGTCGAAAAATGGATCACATAACCGTCTACCTCACCCTCAAAGTTCCATGAATGTACCTGCCCGGGTATCATAAAGTAGATCTGGTAAGGTTTTACATCGAAAGTCTTGAAGTCGATAGCGTGTGTGCCGCCTCCTTTGGTAAACAAAACGAGGTGATAAAAGGTATGTTTATGCGGGAAGTAAAGATCGTGGTGTTTTTGCAAATAGGCACCAAACCGGCTGATCAGCAAATCTTCCTGTTGAAAATCGGAGAGCTTGCAGATATCATATACGGGGAATGTGCCTTGCATGACAACAAAGTTACATGATATATCCTATTTAGGATGGCAATAAATAGGGGATCAATGGTACTTTTTACTTATTTGTCGACTTTGGCATCGGAGCATTGATAAAAAATAATCCCCCGCTGGGTAGCGGGGGATATTATGGACCTGTCTTACTCGCTAATTCAGGCTAAAACCTAAACCTTATCAAAGGTAAAAATGGTATATAAATCTGAATTTTTAATGAAATAAGCTAAAAATGAAATAATAATTTGTTTACATCTTTACACAATTTGAAATCGTATGGAAAAACCCGATAGTATAATATTTGATATGGACGGCACCCTGTGGGATGCCGTGGATACTTACACCCAATCCTGGAACATCGTGTTCAGCGACTTAGGCATTGATAAGACCATCGAAAGGGACGAACTGGCAAAAATGGTAGGCTGGGAAGGCAAGAAAGTCTGGAATGCTATTATGCCCGGTTACCCGGTAGAAAAGCAGGAAGAGATTTATGCCAAAGTGAACGATGTGCGTAAAGTTCTGCTGCCGCAAAAAGGCGGTGTTTTATATGATGGGGTAAAGGAGGGGTTGGCCGAATTAGCTACTAAATACCAGCTTTTTATTGTAAGCAATTGCGCCAAAGGCATTATCCGGCTGTTTATCGATTGGGCAGGCATAGACGAGCATATTATAGACGAGATAGCTTATGGCATTAATTACATGCCAAAACATCATAATATCAAATTACTGGTCGATAAGCATCAGCTCAAAAACCCGGTTTATGTGGGCGATACCGAAGGGGATGGCCAGCAAAGTCGTTTGGCTGGTTTGCCTTTTGTGTTTGTGAGCTATGGCTTTGGTGCCACGGATGATCACGACGTACGCTTTGACAGCTTCAGGGAGTTTACGGAGTATTTTATGGGGTTGTAATTGTCTGAACCGGAATTTATCGAATTAAGGAATTATCTGAATTGGCAATTCCGATGACCAAGCAATTCTGTGAATTCCGGTTCAGACCCCCACCGGCAAACTAAAATAAAAGGTCGATCCTTCGCCTTCTCTGCTTTCAACCCAAATTTTACCTTTATGGCGCTGGATGATCTCACTGGACAAATAAAGCCCGATACCAAAGCCCGAGATATGCTTTGATTCCTCCTCTTCGGCACGGTAAAAGCGCTGGAATATCTTTTCCTGATCTTTAGGTTTGATGCCAATGCCCTCATCGGTAACTGATACCACCACATTATCCCCTTTTGCTTCGCATTTCAAAATAACATAGCTCCCTTTTGCAGAATATTTGATAGCATTATTTACCAGGTTACTGATCACCTGCCCGATTTTTGCCCTGTCAGCACTAATATTTAAAGTGCCTGATGAATTAAATCGTAAAGAATGCGTGTTGCTTAATATCCTGCTTTCGGTTAATACTTCTTCAATGAGTGCGTTAATATCAAATGTAGTGTGGACGAGCTTTAATTTGCCGGGTTCAAGCCTGGAAAGATCGAGGAAACCGTGTATAAGTGCCGTCATCTTATTTACCTGGTTGCCCGATTTGACCACCGCAGTTTTAACAAAGGGGTCAGTGGTGCCCGACAGCTTTGTTTCCATTAATTGCAGGTAGGCCTTAAGCGATGTAAGCGGTGTTTTTAGCTCATGACTGGCCATCGCAATAAAATCATTCTTTCTTATCTCGTCGCTTTTGCTTTCAGTAATATCCACAACTGTTCCGAGCATGCGTACCGGCTCTTTATTTTTATTGTATTGCACCGTGCCTTTGGTACGTATCCAATGTAATGATCCGTTGGGCCAATAAATGCGTACTTCATAAAAGTAACTGCCATCAATTAAGGCTTGGTCAAACGCCTTTATTACGATATTTTCCATATCGTCGGGATGCAGCTGCACCCTCACATCGGCAAGGGTTATTGACGTGCCGGGTGAATGGCCAAATATCCCGGCCATATGTTGCGAATAAGAAAATGTATTGTCGGCTAAAGACAGTTCCCAAAACGCCATGCCGGTTGCTTCGGCAGCAAGCAACAGGCGGTGTTCGCTTTCCTGCGCTGCTTCTTTTGCCTTTACTTCGGCAGTAATGTCTGTAAATGTGCCCAGAATATAGGCCACCCGCTGCTGACTGTCGAGTATCGGTATATTTGAAAATGACCAGTAGTGCGGTGTTTTATGACCGGCGCCCGGTTCAAAAATGTCGTAGCGGAAAACCGGAACATCAACCTTCTCACGAGTCCGCATCAGATACGCGAATACTTTGCGGGCAGCAATATCATCGCTTGGGTCTATATCCACATTGGCCCGGTAGATATCAAAAAAGCCTTTTCCTAATACCTCTTCGCGCGGCAGAAGTGTGGTTTTTAAGTAACCATCACTTACAGCAGCTATGGTAAATCGCGGAGCGTCTGCTTTAATGAGCAAAGAACCTGGTGACTTTTCAAAAAGTACACGAAAAAGATCATCGGGAATATTGTCAGGTTCGGTTCCAATCATTTCCAGCAGCGCGTGAGATCGAAAATAATTTGGTTAAGTTAGTCAAATTCCGTTTAATTCAGAATTATTTGATCCTCACAATTTAAATAACATTATGCAAAGCCGCCTTTAAGCATAAGTATGTGGTGATAGGAACCTTCGATTTCACGGAGGTGTTTCTTCAAAAGGGCAATTGCTTTTTTGTCCCAATGCAGTTCCTGGGCGTTAAAGGCTTTTTGATAAATGGCTTTTATCACGTCCTCGCAGAACTCACAGTATTCCAGCATTTTTTTACGGGTTTCTCTGAAAATAAATTCCTTGAGGTTTATCCACGAATGGTAGAACTTGCCCGGCATGCTATTAGTGCGTGCCGGATTTCCGCCCAATTCGTAGACATTATAGGTCAGTTCCTCAATATGCTGATAGCTTTGATAGATCAGGTCAGAAAGCAACTCTTCCACGTCATCATCCGGTGTTGTTGCCATCCGTTGCCTGTAGCCTGTTATCCGGTCTTTATTGATCCTGATCAGGTCGTTCAAAGCTGATATCTGATACTCTGTGTGTTCGCGCATATTCATCTCACATAGTGCAATCTTTATACCAATAACCCTGTTTTGGGCTGAATGGGTTACATATTGTTGATTTTCAGACGAAAACGTAAGTTTTTGAAAAAAACAAAATTATTCACATTAAAAAACTTTTTTCGGGCTTCCGGGTTGATAGAACATTTGTGAAACCTAAGTAATTGATCGTCTCTTTATTTAATGACATGACAGAAGATTGATTTCGGCGGGAATCACATCAGCCTTTGCACCTATGAAAACAAGCAGTAGTAAGAAACAGAAAAAAGAGAATAAAACGCCATTAACGCTGGAAAAAGCGCTAACTGGCATAGCCGGACTGGACGAAGTTACCGGGGGAGGGCTTCCCAAAGGTCGCCCTACATTGGTTTGTGGCGAAGCAGGCAGTGGTAAAACCATGATGTCAATCGAATTCATAGTCCGGGGCGCCACGCAATTTAATGAACCTGGCGTGATCATGACCTTTGAGGAACGCGCTGAGGAATTGGCGGTAAACGTTACTTCACTGGGTTTCAACCTGGAAAAACTGCAGGCTGAAAAAAAATTGAGAGTAGACTATGTGCATATCTCAAGAACCGAAATACAGGAAACCGGCGAATATGATCTTGATGGACTGTTTATCAGGCTCGGTCACGCCATCGATAGCGTCAAGGCCAAACGTGTAGTATTGGATACTATTGAAAACCTTTTTGGGGGCCTGGAAAATGAAGGCATATTGAGAGCCGAATTAAGGCGGTTATTTACCTGGCTAAAGGACAAGGGCGTAACGTCAATTATTACCGGCGAACGTGGTGAAGGCCGGTTAACGCGCCACGGCCTTGAAGAATATGTCTCCGATTGCGTGATCCTGTTAGACCACCGCGTGGTAAATCAGATTTCAACGCGTCGTATGCGGATTGTTAAATATCGGGGCACTTTGCATGGCACCAATGAGTATCCTTTCCTGATAGATGAGGATGGTATCGCAATATTGCCTGTGACTTCGTTAAATCTTAACAAAGAAACAACGTCAGAGCGCATGTCGTCAGGAATAACTACGATAGATGGGATGCTTGGTGGCAAGGGTTTCTTTAAAGGGAGCAGCATATTGGTATCGGGTACAGCTGGTACTGGTAAAACAAGTATAGCATCTAATTTTGTAGATGGAGCCTGTAAAAACAAACAACGCTGCCTGTATTTTGCTTTTGAGGAACCGCCCCAGCAGATCATACGCAACATGCGTTCCATCAGTATAGATCTGGATAAACACGTTAAAGCAGGTTTATTAAAATTCAATGCTGCCAGGCCAACACTATATGGTTTAGAAATGCACCTGGTTGCGATACATAAAGAGATACAAAAGTTTAAACCGTCTGTTGTTGTAATCGATCCCATTACCAATTTTATTTCGGTAGGAACACTAAGCGAAGTGAAGAATATGTTGATCCGCCTGATCGATTTTCTGCAAAACGAACAAATAACCGTGATGTTCACGGCATTAACATTAAATGATGTGGTAAATGATCAGACTGATGAAGCTATCTCATCATTAGTGGATACTTGGCTGTTGATACGAGACATTGAATCAAACGGAGAGCGGAACAGGGGGATGTATGTGATGAAATCGCGCGGAATGAATCATTCCAACCAGGTGCGTGAATTCGTGATAAGCGATGAAGGGCTCGAACTGATCAGCGTATACGTTGGCCCCGATGGTATCCTGACAGGATCGGCACGCGAAGCGCAGATGCTGCAGGAAGAAACAGGTGCAGCTATTCATAATTACGCCCTAAGCCGCAAGGACAGGGAAATTATGCGTAAGCGCAAAGTACTGGAATCTAAAATTGCCAGCCTGAATTCTGAGTTTGAATCGGTAGAAGAAGAACTGAATAAGGTGTATGAGGAAGAAGAGCTCAGAAAACAAATACTGAGCAAAAATCGGGAGGCCATGCAAACCATAAGGCGCGGTAGTCAAAAAAATGATGAACTCCAAAGTGTTAAGAAATGAAAACAGAAGATAAAAAATGGGAACTAAGGTTGTATATAGCGGGGCAGACCGAAAAGTCGGTCACGGCTTTAAATAATCTTAGACGATATTGTGAAGAACACCTTAAAGGACAGTATAAAATAGAAGTAATTGACCTTTTACGTAAACCCCAACTGGCTGAAGGTGACCAGATTTTGGCGACACCGACGCTAGTGCGCAAGGTGCCTGAGCCGATCCGGAAAATAATAGGTGACCTGTCTAACGAAGAAAAAGTACTTGTTGGTTTAAACATTATCCCTGCTTAAATGATTAATCTATAATGGCAGATAAAAGCGGTGTGCCTGACCCCAAAAAAAGCAAAAATATTTACGTGATGCAACTGTTTGTAACGGGTGCGTCGCCCAATTCGGCACGTGCCATATCAAATGTGAAAAAGATATGCGAAGAGTATTTAAAAGATCGCTATGAGCTGGAGATAATCGACGTTTATCAACAGCCGTCAGTTGCTATAGATGAGCAGGTGATCGCATTACCTATGCTGATAAAAAAAGCCCCCGGCATGGAACGGAAATTAATTGGAGATATGTCCGACAAACCAAAAGTGCTTAAAGGACTTGAAATAAACGCATTGAAATTGTGATGGAAAAGCAGATGTCGTTCGAACAATTACAAAATCAATATAACGAATTACAATGGCGGCTGGACGAAGCAAATGACATGCTTGAGGCCATCCGCACAGGACAGGTAGATGCGTTGGTGGTAAAAAACGGCAACGCTCATAATCTGTACACATTAAAAACTGCGGATCATACTTATCGCGTCTTCATTGAAAAAATGAGTGAGGGGGCGGTGACGATTGATGAAAATGGGCTCATTTTATATTGTAATAGCAGTTTTACCACATTGGTAAAGGCTCCCGCCGAGAAGGTTATTGGTGTTGCATTCGAAGATTTTATTGCAGACGAGTCAAAAAAGGCATATAGAAAATTAATTAAAAAAGCCTGGAAGAAGGATACCAAGGATGAGTTATCTATAAAAGGTTACGGCGACAAAACAACCTGTTGCTTGTGCTCCTTTGCTGCAATTGATATGGATTGGAGCCATAGCCTGAGCGTAATACTGACGGACCTGACAGCCCAAAAAAATGCTCAAAAATATTTAATAAGCCAGAATGAAAAACTGGAAGCTGCCCAAAGCCTGGTCACCCGGCAGAAAGACGAGCTGGAAACAATAGTGAGGGAACGTACCAAGGATCTGTCCGTTAGCCAGGGAAACCTGAAATTACTGGCTGATCACATTACCCAAATGACCTGGACCTGCATGCCCGATGGCCGGGTGAATTTTTTTAATGAACGTTGGTACAACTATACCGGGATGGGTTTTGAGCAATCAATGGGATGGGGCTGGCGTGAGGCCATTCATCCGGACGACATCGAAATCTTTATGGATAAATATCGCGAAGCTTTGCATACCGGTGGAATATTTGAAGTTGAAAACCGTTATCGCAGAGGCAAAGACGGAGTTTATCGCTGGCACCTGAACCGGGCAATGCCTTTACAGAACGAGAATGGCGAAATTATATTATGGGTGGGTACAGCTACCGATATTGAAGAACAGAAAAAGGAACTGGAACGGAAGGATGAGTTTATCGGTGTTGCCAGTCATGAATTGAAAACACCGTTGACCAGTTTAAAGGGATATCTTCAGCTTATTCTGCTGCATAAGAAAGATGACCTGCCCGATACTGTAAAGCAGTACATTAACAAAGCCGTTATTGCATTGGGTAAACTCCAATTTTTGGTGGATGATCTGCTGGATATGAGCAAAATTAAAGCTGGCCGGCTAAGCTATAACATGGATGTTATCAACCTGAAAGATGTGGTGACAGCTTGTGCCGATAATGCTATACATATAAATCCTGCTTACACTTTTGAAATAGAGAATACGGAAGATTTTATGGTAAAAGGTAATGCCGAACGTATTGAGCAGGTGCTGATGAACCTGATTAACAACGCGGTTAAATATTCTAACGGTAGTCGCGTGGTGGCTATCAAATCCCTTAAATATGGCGATTGCGCACGGGTGGCAGTAACTGACTTTGGTATCGGCCTGTCAGAAGAACAGAAACTTAAAGTTTTTGAGCGCTTTTACAGGGTTGAAGATAAAAAAAACATGACCAGCGGTTTAGGAATGGGCCTGTACATATCGTCCGAGATCATCAACACACACAATGGCAAAATAGGAGTAGAAAGCAAGCTCGGCGAAGGCTCTACTTTTTATTTTGATCTGCCTTTGGTGGAGGGATAGCGGGAAGAGAAGTCGCGCTTACAATGTCAGGCGTACAAACTTGAGGCTAAAGCCATTTATTATCGCAAACCTGGCCGTTGGCTGAAGCCGAACGGCAATGAGAAGAATAGAATATCAAATTCATAGCCGTCCCATTTATGGGAAGGAAGCAATAAAACAACAAAATCGGGTTTAGCCAACATCGCCGAGAAATTTTAAACGCGATCTACCTGGGCAGCAGACTATTTCATAATTGCCGGAATATAGGTAACTATGTGTTCAATAATTAGCTGCCATGATCCATTTCTGCAACCCCCAAAAATTATTTATTTCCGCATTAACGGTTTTTTATTCCGTATCTGTTCTCGCCCAAACCTACAAGCCACCCGTCTTTACCGATGCAGACAGGTTGAAAAAGATCGAAGCGACCTATCCGGTAGTTGATAAACTGTATAAAGACTACGCAGAGCAAAATCATTTCCCCGGATTGGTATATGGGATTGTAGTTGACGGCAAATTGGTGCATACGGGAAACGTCGGTTATACCAACCTGAAAGATAAAATAGCGGCTACGTCAAAATCAGATTTCCGCATCGCTTCCATGAGCAAAAGCTTTACCGCCATGGCTATCCTGAAATTGCGAGATGAGGGGAAATTAAAATTGGATGATCCGGCGTATTTGTATATCCCCGAAATGAAGGGATTGAAGTACCTGACCAAAGATGCTTCGCCAATCACCATACGAAATTTGCTGACCCATTCTGCAGGTTTCCCCGAAGATAATCCCTGGGGCGACAGGCAACTGGCTAATACGGATGAGCAACTGATCGATCTTTATAAAAAAGGCATATCCTTTTCTAATGATCCCGGTTTAGGTTATGAATACAGTAATCTCGGCTTTGCCACACTGGGATATATCATCAAAAAAGTATCCGGCAAAAGTTACCAGGTATACATTATCGATAATATATTGAAGCCACTGGGCATGACGCATACTTACTTCGAGTATGACAAGGTACCCAAAGAGCAGTTGGCTCACGGTTACCGCTGGATAGATAACCAATGGGTAGAACAGCCCATACTGCATGATGGTTCGTATGGTGCAATGGGAGGGATGATTACCACCATCGAGGATTTTGGTAAATATGTGGCACTGCACCTGGATGCCTGGCCGCCACGGGACGATGCGGAGACTGGCCCGGTTAAAAGAAGCTCCATTCGCGAGATGCAGTATCCATGGGATATAAATGGCTTTAATACGAATGGCAGGCCTTATCCATTTGCATCAGCTTATTGCTACGGTTTGCGCTGGCGAAAGTATTCGAATGGTATGACGGCTGTCGGCCATACTGGAGGCTTACCGGGCTTTGGCAGCGAGTGGACGATATACCCCGAATATGGAATAGGAGTGATGAGCTTTGCCAATCTTACCTATGCCAATGCAGGATCGATCAATATACAGGTTACAGACACTTTATTGCGTATGTCAGGCATTAAACCGAGGCAGCTACCGGCGTCAAATATTCTGATACAAAGGCGCGATGAATTACTGAAGCTATTACCGAACTGGGATAATGCACAGGCCAGCGGCATTTTCGCGATGAACTTTTTTATGGATTATTTTCCGGATAAATTGAAAGCGGAGGCAAAGGCCTTTTTCGATAAGGCTGGTAAAATAAACAGGGTTGGGGAAGTTGTTGCTGAAAACCAATTGAGAGGATATTTTATCATGAATGGCGAGCAAGCTAACATTAGAGTGAGCTTTACGCTAACGCCGGAGAGGCCTGCTTTGATACAGGAGTATCATATTGGGCTGGTGGCTAAATAAAATCAAGCTGTGTAGTTGACTCACCCGAATGCGCTACGCTCTTCTACCCTCTCTACCGCAAGCGGTAAAGAGGGTAGAAGAATAAGAAAGAAAAACAACAACCCTCTTTGCGCGCAGCGGAGAGAGGGTTGGTCGATCCGCTAGCTAGCGGAATATGACCGGGTGAGTCAACTCTGCACTTTGCAATGACCAACTGAGTTTCCTGAGAGCCAAAAAAGCCGCTCCCTAAAAGAGAGCGGCCCCATTATAATAGTTTCAGGTTATGATCAGAATGTAAAGCCTGCGTGGATAAAAAAGCGCCTGCCATTGCTACCCATCTGCACTGCGTCAAAAGGACCGCCGGTTTCGTTATTATAGGCCCAATATTTGGCTCCATGTGCATAACCCAGGTCGGGATGAACATTGAATACGTTATCCGATCCCAGCGACATATGAAAGGCTTTATTGAATTTGTATCCGAAGTATACGTCACTCACCATCTTGCCGGAATAGTTGTATTGATCGGGTACGTTTACGTTCCCATCCGCGTCAGATGGTACTTGTGGGTTGATACCCAGACCGTCGGCGCCGTATCCATATAATAAGATCTTGCCAAAATAGGTAAACCGTGTACCAACGGTGAAGTTTTTGTGGCTGAATTCGGGGCTAAAAGAAAATTTTTCGGGAGGTGCAGATGCCAGGATAAATTTCCGTTCGCGGTCACTTAAAAAGGTCTCTTTTTGAAGGTCGGTAGTACTTAATTTTGGCGGGTAATTGATCTTGTCAATATTCATTTTCTGAAAGTTCCCTGTGAAGAGTAATCTTATGCGGTTATCATTAAATGATTTATTGTAATCGATAACAATGTCCAAACCTTTATTATCGGTATTCACCGCATTGGCAAAAAACTGTGCAAGCGAAACTCTTAAACTTTGAAGAGTTGCTGTAAAAGAAGGATCAAGTGTGGCATCATCCGCACTAAATTGGCCTGACAATACAACCCGGTCGGTCACTTTAATCTCGTAGGCGTCGGCAGTGATGCTTAATTCCGGCAGCGGCCGGAAAGTAAAGCCGAGGCTATAATTCTTTGATCTTTCCTGCTTTAAGCTTGGTATACCCGCCGCTTTGGTTATAGGGCTGTAATTGGGTGCTATCTTTACTTCTGCAATAGTGCCTCCCTGTACAGTAGTAAACGTTGAACTGTAATTGATCTGTTGCAGAGATGGAGCGCGGAAGCCTGTACCAATTGAACCCCGAATATTGAAGTTATCGGCAAGCTTATAACGGGTAGCAAATTTGGTGTTGAAGCTTGATCCAAAGTCGCTGTAATGTTCCAGGCGGTTAGCAAAATCAACCAACCATTTTTTAGTTACATCAACTTCAAAATCTACATACGCGCCCAGCACTGAGCGGGTGGCATTTACAACGTCATTGGGTTGGTAGCCCGGAAATCCCTGTGAGCCGGTGGCCTTTAATGTATCATAATTCATATATGAACCCGGTTCGCCAGAAAATATTTTGTATCGTTCGTAACGATATTCACCTCCTATACCCAGGTTAACGCCTGATAACGCTTTTGGGAAATGTTTGTTAAAATTAATATCAGCGGTATTTTGTAAAAAACCCGATCCACCGTCGTCAAAATGTGTTTTGGTTGCACCAAGTCCTGCGTTAAATGTTTTATCTCCGTAAAAATGGAAAGTATTGCTACCAAGATTGTTGCTTAAGTCCCAATCCCAGCCATCGCCAAGTTGCCCTTTCAAACCGAGTGCTATTGCCGCATCAGTATTATGGGTTTGTATAATGGGGTTATAGTAACTGTCACCATCCGGAGTATTAAATATGATACCGGAAACAGGTATGAGGCCGCCCTGGGCATCTGTTGGAAAACGATCCGGGCGAGCCGAAAAATTCCTGCTGAAAGCATAATCATCAGAACCTTTATAGCTATATCCGCCAAAAGTGTAAAAAGTGGTGGTAGTGCCTGCTATTGGTATCTCGGAGTTAAAAAAGGTATTAACGCTCTGTGCCGAACCGTCGCCATTGGCGCGTCTCACATTATTCAATATTAACGCATTTGGATTGGCAAATGCTGTATCATGCGTTTGTCTGAAGGTTTTTCCGTTGGCTTCATAATCTACAGAAAAGTTGATAAAACCATTATTCTTACCAATAGGCAGGCCATAATTAGCGTCAATGGTAACGGCCTTGCCATCAATAGCGTCGCCATGCGGATATTGGCCCATTGCCACTGCATTGCGGCTATTAAAGGCCGGGTCATAATAACCCGAACCGCCAACATTAATATTAAGTTGGTTCACATTCTTTTTTAATATGATGTTCATTACTCCCGCTATTGCATCAGAGCCATATTGTGCAGATGCGCCATCCCGTAGAATTTCCACCCTGTCAATGGATGCCGTCGGTATTGAACTCAGGTCGACACCCGAGTTACCACGCCCCCGTGTACCAAATACTGATACGAATGCAGTGGAGTGACGACGTTTGCCATTCACCAGCACTAAAGTTTGATCGGGGCCAAGCCCGCGCAATGTGCCTAATTCTACGTGATCCGCGCCATCTGAGCCCGACTGTTTGTTGTAGTTGAACGAGGGAGCAGAATAATTTAAAATATCTGTAAGGTCTAAACGGCCGGTATTGGATGTAGCTTTGGCGACATTAACCACATCTACTGGTACTGGCGTTTCCAGTTTCACCCTTCCTCCTGATCTTGTACCGATCAGAACAACCTCATTTAACTGGCTGGCAGTGCTTTCCAATCCGATATCAAGGTGTGTTTTCCCGGAAATGGGGACTTCGAGACTTTTATAACCCGTGTATCTGATCACTAATACATCGGTTGCTTTTGCGGAGATAGAGAATTCTCCATTTTGGTTGGTGGCAGTACCATTACTGGTAGATTTGATGAGAACGGTTACGCCAACCAGCTTTTCTTTTGTTGCGGCATCAGTTACAGTGCCACTTACAGTGGTAGTTTGGGCAAAGGCAATGCTGCCCCCCAATACCATAGTGGTAATTAATAGGAGTAGATATTTTTTCATAAAAAGTAGTTTGGTTGAACATCGGGTTAGATGAATTTTAATGTAATATACTATTTATTACACACTCGCAAGGAAATCAGTCTATTATTTGGGAATAATAATTATGATGGTATTTATTGTAATTATTATTTTATGCGAGTCATAAATGAGGTTATAACACTTTTTTTATTGCACAGGCAATAGTTGACTAATGTTTTGCTTTTTTTCCGATGCAATTGAATTTGCATTTCAACTCCGAATTAACCATTTGTCATTTTAAGGATGTTAGTCGGTCGAAGATGCAGAAGCTGGCCGGCTTTATCCACTCGTCACAGGAACTCGTCCACTGGTCAAAAATCTTTTATGAACGCGTTTTTTGAGGCTTCCTTTACATAAAAAATCACGACAATGGAAACCTCACAACGACAAACTTACCTGGATTGGTTAAGAATAATATCCATACTGGGTGTATTATTTTTTCATTCGGCAATGCCCTACGTGGCCGAGGATGGCTGGCATATCAAGAACCACGAGACCAGCAACCTACTGATGGAATCGAACCATTTTTTGCACCTTTTTCGCATGCCGCTGCTCTTTTTCATTTCTGGTACAGTAAGCTTTTACATGATGCAGCGGCGCTCTACTTTAAGCTTCATCGGTTTGCGCTTCCGCAGGCTTTTCATACCGCTTTTGGTGGGCATGTTTATCATTGTTCCCCCTCAAATTTATATGGAACGGCTGGCCAATGGTTACAAAGGCAGCTTCTGGGACTGGTATCCAAGTGTTTTTAATTTTGTACCATACCCTAAAGGCAGTTTTAGCTGGCACCACCTTTGGTTTATCGCCTATTTATTTTTATATGATCTGATCTTCGCGCCGATGTTCGGCTGGATGATCTCGCCAAAAAGTGATCGGTTTAAAAAACAATTAGCTGCATTGGCCAAAGGCAGATGGATATATCTTCTAATGTTACCCGGTATTGTTTGGTATGCGTTACTGAGCCAGAAACTACCCGAAACCAATGATCTTGCCCATGATGGCTGTTATTTTGTTTACTGGCTACTGTTCCTGCTGGCTGGTTTCATTTGTATTTTGCAACCAAAACTAATGGACAGCCTGGAACGTAATCGCCGTTTTGCCTTAAGCATCGGGTTTGTGAGCTTAATGATATGGGAATGCATGCGCTGGAATAAAGTTGAACCGGGTAATATTAATTGGCCGTTCCATGGCAATTTGTTTACGTATATGTTCATTGCTTTGCGTCCAATTATTGCCTGGGGATGGGTACTGGCGCTGGTAGGTTATGGCAAGCATTATCTTAACCGCAAGCATGCCATATTAAATTACCTGAACCAGGCGGTTTATCCGTTCTACATTCTGCACCAGACGGTGATTGTGCTGGTAGTTTATTATATTGTTCAAACACAAAATGAAAGCATTTTGTCGAAATATATTTATACAGTTGGCATAACGTTCTTTGTGAGTGTGCTGGTTTACCACCTGTTTGTTCGTCCGTATGCTATAACCCGCTTTTTGTTTGGGATGAAGCCTAAGGATAAGCCAAAGCCGGTGACGCAGGTGGAAAAGGAGGAGGTGAAACCGGTGGTGGCGTTATCAGCATAAAGAAAAGGGTGTCACACTGAGCCCGTCGAACCTGCCTGACGGTAGGCAGGGTGCGGCGTAGAGGTCTTTGCCCACCATGCTTCGACAGGCTCAGCATGACAGCCTTATTGTGATTTGAGTTTACTAATTTAGATCGATGAATTTTTTCAGAAAATACATATTTCCGGCACTGTACGGCTTACTGGTATATTTTACCATCAGGCTGCTCCATGATACCGATGTGAACCAACACTCCTGGGAAAGACCGTTCTACATCAATGCCGTGGAGATTGCATGTTCGGTTATCGTTGGGTACATGGCCGTCTATTTGTTTCAACGGCTCTTTAAATATTTTGATAAACGCTGGCCGGTTCAGTTATCTTACCAGGGCGTAGCAAGAGAACTGGCTATACTGGTAGGAGCCAACCTGCTGTTAGTGAATGCAATATTCGTACCGATGGATATGACCCTGCACACGGATTGGAAATCCTGGTATATATCCTGGGCCGATATAGCTGATATCAATATGATCCCGACGCTGTATGCTATCGTTTACTACGGTATTGTGCGCAGCAGTACTTGGCTGAAGGCTTATGTTGATAATAAGGTTCAATTGGAAAAGGTGACTAATGAACAGTTAGAAACTGAGCTTAAATTTTTAAAGGCGCAATACCACCCGCATTTTTTGTTCAACGCATTGAATACCATTTATTTTCAGATGGATGAAGATACGGCTGCTGCGAAACGGAGTATCGAGAAGTTTTCGGAACTGCTGCGCTATCAATTATACGACCAGCAGCAACAGGTGCCTGTGATGCAGGAGATAGAATACCTGCAAAGCTTTATTGAACTGCAGAAGATACGCAGCTCGGACAAATTGAAATTAAGAGTGGATTTCGATAAAAAGCTCAACGGACAATTGGTATATCCCTTGCTGTTTTTGCCGTTGGTGGAGAATGCGTTTAAGTTCGTCGGCGGTGAGTACGAGATGCAGGTAGAAGCAAACGTTGTAGATGGGTTAATCGATTTCAGAGTTGAGAATTCGGTACCTCAACTAAAAGAGACCGTTAAAAAAGCCGGAGGGATAGGGTTGGAAAACCTGAAGCGCAGGCTCGATCTGCTTTATCCCGGCAAACATTCATTGGTGTTAGAAAACAGCAGCGGTCATTTTAAGGCCGAATTGAAACTGGGATATGAGCGATAAAATCAGTTGTATTATAACCGATGACGAGCCTTTTGCACGTAAAGGTTTGCAGGGGTACGTGGAGAAGATCGATTTTCTTGATCTGAAAGGTTCATGCGAAGATGCCTTACAATTAAGTAATATGCTGCCGCAACAGCCGGTTGATCTGCTATTTCTTGATATCCAGATGCCTCACATTACCGGAGTGGAATTTTTAAGAGCACTACGCAATCCGCCTAAAGTAATATTTACTACTGCTTTTGAGCATTATGCTATACAAGGTTTTGAGCTGGATGTAATGGATTACCTGCTGAAGCCTATATCCTACGACCGTTTTCTGAAAGCCGCCTGGAAAGCCAGGGATTTTTTCGCCCTAAAAGAACAATCAACTAACAGCGCGCCTTACCTATTTGTGAAATCGGATGGCCGGTTGGAAAAGATCATCTTCAGCGATATTTTGTTCATAGAAGGAATGGAAAATTATGTAGCCATCTACCTTGAAAATAAAAAGATCATCACGCATAGCACCATTAAGTTGTTGTTGGAGAAATTACCTACAAAGCAGTTTATTCAAACCCACAGGTCGTATGTGGTGGCTATTGATAAAATCAACTCCATTGAGGGAAACACATTACATGTGCGAAGCTACCAGGTGCCGGTGAGTAAGTACCTGCGGGAGGAAGTGTTGGGGCAGATCATACGGTAAGATCGATATAATCGACCGTCCATGTTAAGCACTCGTTGCAAACGAGCGCAAGTTTTGTTTACCCGGCCACAGCATTTGCCAACTCAAATAAGTCAAGGGTAGCAACATCATAAAATCGACAACGTGAGCAATCCATTCAATTCGCGGTATACGTGATGCGGGGAATAAAGCGCCTGAAACAGCGATCAAGACTCCAACCCAAACCGGAACAATACGGGTGCGTGCTAATACGATACCTAATATCAGCAAGCTGATAGGAAATGCCGGTCCGCCGATCCAGAAAATGACATTGGTGAGCACAGGGTATTGTGAAAGAGTAGTAAGCATGATATGATGAGGGATGTTGAATACTACTGTTAAAATGTCGCGCAGAGCGAAAGCCACTCCGCCACAGAGACAACCATAAACTGCTAGTAAAAAGCCCCACGAAGCATAGTTTGGCATTCGTTCGCGCAGCATATCAAACAGCGACAGGAACGCGGGTACCCAGAATATACTGCCAATGATAAGCAGTAAACCAGAGGTTGTATCATAAGTGCCATATTGATTTTGCGTATTCCAAAAGAAGCTGGAAGCCGCATAAAACAGTGGTGCCAGGAAAAGAGATACTGCGTTTAATTTGATCCTCATTGTTTTAGGATATGACAACTCAAATTAAAATGAGGTTACACTTCTAGATCCCGAAAGCTTGACCCTACGGGTCAATGATATAATTGTAACGATTTAGTGATCAGTGCTTAGATACTGATTTTCCTGAACGCCTTTTCCAACCTGTCCTTTCACATTGTGCAAATCCAATCCCTTCACATCATCCATCACAAAGGCAGGGCGCGTGTCTTCGTTCAGGTAGCTTACCTCGACGTCTCTTAATTTTAATCCGTCCACATGCCGGATGTAAAAGCCATAAGCCGCAGTTTTGCCGAACATGGACGGCTCCGGGTAGTTCTTTTCTAACTCGGGAACTTTGGTATCATCCTGTGCTTTACCGCCGCCTTTGAAATAGATACGAATATTATTCAGATCAAGGTCTTTAATGGCATGACCGGGTATACCGGTTATAATACAGGCCTGGTCTACGTCCCCATTATAAATCCGAACATTGCTAATAGATACCCGACGGATTTCGCCAATTGGCGTTCCTTCTGGTCCGCGCATGCGGGCGCCAAGGCGTAGAAATATCGGTGCATTCACAATATCGCGCATGGTGATGTTGCTGATCTCCACATCTTCCAGTAAGGCTCCGTCAACGGACTCTAGTGCTAATCCCCGGCAATAATCAAATACACAATTGGTGATAGTGATATTTTTAAAGCCGCCGTTTGATTCGGTACCAAATTTAATGCGCCCGGTTGGATGTAAACCATAATGGGAATTCTCGGTCCGTTTGTAAGTGCCGTCAAGAAAGCTGCCTTCATCGTAGCCACTTACCTGGCAATTGGCGATGGTAACATTCTCGGTAGCCCGCGCAAAACCCAAAGCATAAGTGCTTTTTAGGCAGATGCCATCGTCATAAGGCGAGTTAACGCTGCAATTGGAAACGCGCACATTGCGGCAACAATCAATATCCATTCCGTCGCGGTTGGTGTCCATTTTTAGATTGTCGATGGTTAGGTTATCTACGCCAGTAGCCAGAATAGCAAACCATCCGGCATGCAAAAAAGTAACATCGCGGATGATGACGTTCCTGCATTTATATAAGGTTAGTGCTTTATTGGCTGCTTTGCTGTCCTTTTTATAATCATTTATCAGTCCCTTACCCCAGATCATACCCGGTCCCAGGACAGAAACATCGTGCAAGTTTTCGCCCCAGAGCAATGAATTATGAAAATGGCTGTGACCGAAATCCTGGTAAGTGGTATTTATAGTTTCTTCTGGTTGGTCGTAAACTTCGTCAGAATTCTCACTGGTAGCAATGATGGTCGCACCCTGATCAAGGTAAAGCGTAATGTTGCTCTTTAAATGGATCGAACCTGATAAATAGTTCCCGGCAGGCAAATAAACTGTTCCTCCGCCTGCTTCAGTTGCTTTCTCGATGGCTTTGTTGATGGCTTTTGAGTCGAGGTTGCTGCCATCGCCTTTTGCTCCGAACGTTTTTACATTATAAACTCCATTTTGCTGCACAGGCTGACTAAAAACATTTGTACAAACGACAGTTATTAATAATGTCAATAAAAAAATCGGCTTATGGTTCATAACAGGTAATGGGGATGGATTTATAGGCTTTATAACGAAGATAGCTTTATTCTTTATTTTTTGGAATTTTTTAAACCGGCGGTTTCCCAGGCTGTGGTAATGGCATCCTGTAACATATCCATGCGTACTTTTGAAAGTTCAACATAGGTAGCACCCTTTAACCCCCATTTATTTGGGATAGGATAAAAAATGGTAGGATCGAATGAATGGAATACCGATTGATCGATTGGCGAAAGTATCAGCGTCATACGGTTATCGGCAGGCCACAAAGTAGCAAATGTACGCTTGCCTTTAACCTTAAAAGCAGGGCGGCCCACGTGCACATATTCTTCAACACTGGGAAGCGATAAGGCGATTTGCCGTGGGATTTCAACATCTGCCATTATAGAAAGTCGTTCAATTTATAAATATAATCACTCCGTTTGCAGCTGCACTAAAATGTGTCGATATTGGTACAAAATCTTCTAAATCCAACTTATGTCTGACACCCCAAACGGATATGTAAACGCTAACATGAAAGACGGTATCTACACCATTACCTTCTTTCATCCCGCACAGAATTCATTGCCTACAGATCTCTTAAATCAACTCTGTGCCGAAATCGAAAATGCAGGAAAGAACACCGAGACAAAATTGATAGTCCTAAAAAGCGAAGGCGACCGTACATTCTGCGCCGGTGCCAGCTTTGCCGAACTGGTTCAGATAAAAGATAAAGAAGCCGGTGCTGAATTTTTCTCAGGCTTTGCAGGGGTGATCAACGCTTGTCGAAAATCGCCAAAGATCATCATCGCGAGGGTGCAAGGTAAAGCAGTGGGTGGTGGGGTAGGCCTGGCTGCGGCGGCTGATTATTGTTTGGCGACAGAGGCAGCCGCCATCAAGCTAAGCGAACTGGCTATCGGTATTGGTCCTTATGTAATTTCGCCAGCCGTTATACGCAAAATCGGCTTACCTGCATTTTCTCAATTGACTATCCGGGCTACAGATTTTCAAACAGCTCTCTGGGCAAAAGAAAAAGGATTATACAACGATGTGTATCCTGATATCAGCACATTGGATGCAGAGTTAAATGCATTGACACAGAAACTAGCTTCCTATCACCCAGAAGCCTTACATGGTTTAAAACAGATCCTTTGGGAAGGTACCGAAAACTGGGATGAATTATTAACAGCACGCGCGGCCATAAGCGGAGAGCTGGTGTTGTCAGAGTTTACACAGCAAACCTTAAAAAGCTTTCTTGACGGTAAGAGGGTTATCTGATTGTATTTCAGTATTTTAATTGACTTTCTTTTGATAAAAAAGCTATTTGTCGTTCTTTCTTCTAAATTTATTCAAGATTAATTTTTAGTTAAGCCTTTAAAATTGAACCCCGGAATTTGTTTCTAACGTATAAAGGTATTCGGTCTATGTATGGCTACCTTGCAAAAGAATAGAACAATTACGGTTATCAGCTGCATTACTATAGCAACAGGTTTTGTTGTTATACTGGGGTGGCTATTGAATGTTCCGGTCTTTAAGCAAATAATTCCCGGCTTCGTCAATATGGTATTTAACACTGCGCTGAGTTTTGTTTTATTTGGTGGCTCGTTGCTGGCAACCCAATATTCCAGATCGAAATATAAAAATGCCGCATTTTTGGTTTTTTCATTTGCAGGGACACTTATCGGGCTTGTTACGCTGTTACAATTTATATTTCATTTCGATTCAGGTCTTGATGAATTATTCGTTAAGGATGCCGAGCAGATTTCACCCAACCATCTGTTTGCGGGTCGCATGGCATTCAATTCTGCCATTTGCATCACCATTTTCGGATTCGGTCTTTTGATGCTTTCTGTTAAGAAAAAGGTATTTGACCGGTTGGCGCAGTGGTTTTTTCATACGGTTACTGTCTTTTCGGCTATTGCACTGATAGGGTATTTATATGGAGCATCATTGTTTTTGTCAGTTTTGTACATCAGCTCAATGGCGATTCAGACAGGCGTTCTTTTTTTTATTTTATCCATTGCTGCATCGCTTCTAAATCCTGAAATCGGCATTACACGGCTATTTACCGGCAAGCTTATCGGTAACCAGATGGCTAAAAGGCTGTTTATCCTGATGATCACCATGATAATTATTTTTGGATCGATCAGGGTGCAGGCTGACCAATACAAATTATTTTCTTTAGAGATATGGATCTCGTTACTTGCGGTTTGCTTCTTATTAATGAGTCTGGTGATAATATGGAATACGGCATTATGGCTGAACAGGGTTGATGCAGACAGGTCAAAAGCCGAAGCCGAGGTGAAACAAATGAATGCTGAACTTGAGAAGAGAGTAGAAGAGCGCTCCGCTGCATACCAGAAAAGTGAAGAAAAATATCGTTCATTAATTGAGCATGCGTCAGATGCCATCTATGTGCTGGATGCAAACGGATATTTTACTGATGTAAATGCCAGCATGTGTAAGCTTGTTGATTATACACGCGATGAATTGCTGGAGTCAAATGTAGCTGCAATTATTGACCCGGAAGAGTTGAAAATTGACCCGCTGCCTAAAGGTTTAAAAAATGCAGAATATTCTGAGTTTCGTGAACGGCGATTCATGCGCAAGGGCGGAGAGGTTTTCCCGGTGGAGATCAACGTGAAAAGAATTATGGACGACCGGGTGCTGGTGATGGCCCGCGACATTACTTATCGAAAAAAAATGGAAATGGAGTTGAGATCTTCGGAGCGACAATATAAACTATTGTTTGAAAGTAACCCATTGCCGTTATGGATGGTAGATAAAGATACGATGCTGGTTATAGCTGCAAATGATGCGGCGGCTGAGTTATACGGATATACAAAGGATGAGCTAATAAATATGTCTGTTAAAGCGCTCAGGTTGCCGGAAGACAGGGAATTGCAAATGCGGCAATGGAAAGAGAATATGGACAATACCAAAGAAAGAAATATCGTGCGCCACGTAAAAAAGGACGGAACGGTAATGTTCATTAATATTGTTACCAATGATATTGTATTTGAAGGCAGATCTGTTAGGCTATCATGGACTAACGATATTACAGCAAAGCTCAAGGCAGAAGATTCGCTTCGGAAATCGGAAGCTAATTTACAAACCATATTAAGCACTACCGATACGGCATACGTTTCTTATGACGCTGATTTTAAACTGCTTGCTTTCAATCCGACTGCATTTGATTTTATCAGAGAGCAGTATCATCATATACCCAAGGAAGGCGAATACCTGGGCGATTTTATACCGGCATACCGCTGGCCACGATTGATGGAGATGGCAGACCGGGTATTAATGGGCGAGCAAATTAACTATGAAATAGATTACCCGCAAGACGATGGCTCGATCAGGTGGTACGACGTAAAGCTTTCGCCCTTAACCGATGGCGGTGATCAAATATTAGGCATGCTAATGGCTTTGTATAATATTACTGAAAGAAAAAACGCGGAGCAGAACCTGCAAAGTGCTTACGAACGCATACAAGATCAGGTCGACAGTATCAAAGGAATGGCCTGGAAACAATCTCACCTGATACGCAGCCCGCTGGCTAATCTGAAAGCGCTGTCAGAAATGCTGAAAGGGCGCCCAATGGATCCTGAAATATTAAGTCACTTTCAAACTGAACTCAACCGCCTCGACGACATTATACACGAAATGGCCCGCGAAGCTGCAGGTCATGGCGTGTAAGGAATCATGATGAAATAATACTATATAGTTATAGTAAAATCTTTCAACTCCAGGAATTTTGCGTAGCGTTTTGCAGCTGTAGCGATAGCCGCATTATTCACTTTGCTTAATGGTTGAAACGGGATAAGCTCGATGTCAACTTTTGCTTTCCCAATAGTGCGTTTCCAAATACCGATGACTTTTCCGTTCGCGACGATGGTATGATTAAAAATCGTCCCGCGCGGATCAGCTTTATTGAGGTCGGCTGCAGCAATAGTAGCGCCTCTATCTTTATAGCTTACAATGTACTCGTCATAATTCGGTAGCAGAAAAGCACCCGGCGATTTACCTTTCGATAGATTTTCCTGCTCAGCAAACCAATAGGTGTTCCCGTTTAATTCAGCACTATTTAGTTTGTGCCTGGCTGCTTCCAGTCCCGTTTTAGCATCAGTTACGGTCAATCCGCTCCACCAAACGTAGTCCTGCAAAGTGGCAGGGCCGTGCGAGGTAAAGTAACGTTCGGCTAAAGCAACAACAGCGTCCTGTCTGTCAAATGGTTTGGTTGCCGGTACGCGTTCATCTAACAATGCATAAGTGAATTGTTTGCCTTGCCGGCCGCCGCTGCAAACCAGTCTAATGAGCTCCATCTGCATCATGATATGGATAAAGCGTTGCTCGTTTGTGGCAACTCCGGCGTGCTCCAATGTTTCGGCTACTTTATCCCGTGTTAGTTGTTTGCCACCCTCCATGGCTTGCAGAATAGCCTTTTCACTTTTGGAGAAAATGATATGGTCCAGTTGATGTTGCCTATGCTGAGTGCCGGCGATAGCCATTACCCGGGGCGCTGTCAATTGAATCATCCACCGGACATCCTTAGGGTGAACAAAATGCCAGGTTGGCCGCATTACATGGGTACGGATGATGTCGCCGTTGTTAAAAGCATCTTCAATAGTTTTGTCGGTCGCGCCTTTGAGCCGCTGAGCAATCGCCCATTTGGCGCCGGCATGATCTTGTGCCTGGATGGCGCCCATATAATAGATAAGCTCGGCGGGTTGAGTAAAGTATGGAGAGGCCAGGTGCTGGTTCAGCAGGCGCAGTTCGCGGATGTCGGATATTGTCATTCCCGATTAGTCTTCATAAAGTCGAAGCCTGTTTTTCAGCGTCCGCATTTCCTGGTGCAAATTCTCCACGCGATCAAGCAGGTGCGTTATCGCTTCTATACCTGCCAGGTTAATATCAAGGTCGTGATGCAGGCGTACCATCTTTTCAAGGCGTTGTAATTGGGTCTCGGGTATAAATTCACCCTTGTCAATTATAGTGATCTCGATCAGGCCGGCGTCGCCAAGTGAACGGATAAAGGTATGCTCAACCTCGTGCCAGGTACAAAAATCGGTTGTAGATATCAACGTTGTAGTCATAGCTTTAAAACTCTAAATTCTAATTTCTAAACTCTAAATGCTAAGCTTTAAATTCTAATTCCTAAATTCTAAAAACACAATTGATGAGTAAACTTAGTCTAACTCAATCAATCTAATCCAACCCAATCAACTCTTCCCGCTTTCAGCTAATTGAGTAAATAACTCTTTTTGCTTGTCGGTGAGGTTGGTTGGCACCTGTACTTCATAAGTTAAATACAAATCGCCGTACTGACCTTCTTTTTTATAAACCGGGTAGCCTTTGCCTTTCAGCTTCACTTTGGTGCCATTTTGAGTGCCTGCAGACACCTTAAGTTTTACCTTTCCGGTTAATGTGTCTACAGTAATCTCGCCGCCTAAAACTGCGGTATAAAGGTCGATCTGCTTATTCACATAAAGATCAGCTCCCGACCGTTTAAAATGCGGATCATTCGCGACAGCAAATGTGATATACAAATCGCCTGCCGGACCTCCATTACTTCCTGGCCCGCCATGACCGGCGATTTTGATCGTCTGTCCGTTCTCAACACCCGCCGGGATGGTAATACGTATCTGCTTACCGTTAACGGTAAGCGTTTGCTTATGCGTTTCAGCCGCCTCGCGAAAACTCAAGTGCAATTCGGCAGTAAAATCCTGCCCGCGGTACTTGGCCTGACCCCGAGAACGGCCGCCGCCACCTCCAAACATCTGCTGGAAGAAATCGGAGAAGTCGCCGCCGCCCCCAAAGTCTTCAAAATTTTCAAAGCCCTGCCCGTAACCGCCGCCAAAGCCACTATACTGGCCGCCGCCATATTGCTGTCGGGTCTGTTGCTGCTGGCGGGCGTATTGCTCATGCTCTTCGCCGTGCTGCCAGTGCTCACCGTATTTGTCGTATTTTTTGCGCTTTTCCGGGTCACTTAATACCTCGTTGGCTTCGTTTATCTGCTGAAACTTTTTGTTGGCTTCCGTGTCGTTCGGATTAAGGTCGGGATGATATTGCCGGGCCAGCTTGCGGTAAGCGGCTTTTATATCCTTTTCGGATGCGTTTTTATCCAGACCGAGTATTTTGTAATAATCAATAAAGGCCATATCCAGGTATCTGTACAACCTAAACCTGTGAGTGCGGGTTTAAGTTTTGTTGTGTATAAAATTAGGATTTATTGGGGAAGATAGACATGATTGCGATCATTAAAATAAATGTCGAGATCTCTATTTGGTTTGGGGTCCTGGGTTCGAGTCCAAGCAGGTTCACAACTCCCGCGTTTTAAATTTGCTATTTCATCAACCAGATGCTTATTTTACATGCCTGCTTTACCTGCTATGAAAAAATTACTTTTTTGTCTTGCCTTACTGCTGATTTGTGGCCGTGGCTTTTGTCAGAAACCTCGGATCGTGAACATCGTCAACTTTATCCGCCTGCTCGAACCCCGCGACCCCGCTGTAACCGAGGATGTGCTGTATCAAACGGTGGTAAAGCAGGTGGGTCTGATGAAGAAATATCAGCTTGGCGGTACTTTCCTGTTACAATATGATGCATTGATGGACCCGCGCTATCAAAAGCTGTTAAAGCAGCTTCCGAAAGGCAGTTTTGAGATGGGAGCATGGTGGGAAATACCCCAGCCGCTAGTGGAACATTCCGGGATGAAATGGCGCGGACGCTATCCCTGGGATTGGCGGGCCAACATCGGCTTCTCAACAGGCTATACGCAAACGGAGAGGAGAAAGCTGATAGACACTTACATGCGCGATTTTAAACGCACCTTCGGTTATTATCCCAAATCGGTCGCCTCCTGGTTTATCGATGCCTATAGCCTCAATTATATGTACACCAAATACCATATTGTTGCTTCGGCCAATTGCAAGGATCAATATGGTACCGATGGCTACACGTTGTGGGGAGGCTACTGGAACCAGGCTTATTACCCCAGCAAAGTAAACGCATACATGCCTGCGCAACATGCCGACGCTCAAATTCCTGTGCCTGTTTTCAGGATGCTGGGGAGCGATCCGGTAAGGCAGTATGACAATGGCCTGGGTAGCCAAAGGCAAGGCGTGATCACCCTTGAACCCGTGTACCCAAAAGCTGGCGGCGATTCGGTATGGGTCGACTGGTTTTTTAAGCAATTTATAAACGGGCCATCTATGGCTTTTGCTTATACCCAGGCCGGGCAGGAAAACTCTTTCACCTGGAGTGCAATGGAAAAGGGATTATCCATGCAATTTCCGTTGATCGCAAAACTTCGCGACGAAAAAAAGATCCGGGTAGAAACACTGGCTGCTTCCGGCGAATGGTTTAAATCGCATTTTAAGGTAACGCCGTCGACCTCCGTATCAGCCACGGAAGACCTACCCGGTGGTGATAAGAAAAGTATCTGGTTCGACAGCCGCTTTTACCGTGCCAACCTGTATTGGGATGATAGCACTTTGCGGTTCAGGGATATCCATCTTTTCGACGAAAAAATGGCCTCTGGATATGAAAATAAGCCGGTTACCAGTAACGAGTGTAAATTCTTTACGCTTCCGCTGGTTGATGGGTATTTGTGGAGCGCCAAAGAGATAACGGCTGGATTGAAATTCAAAATAGCAGTCAACGGAAAAGATTCGTTGATCAGATTTGGCGATCCGTCTGTTTCAGATCGCGAGCCGGGCAAATTGATCATTAGCTGGCCTGTTAAAACTTTTAAGGGAACGCTGGAAATAGTTTTTACCGACCGTCAAATAAAATTGAGCATGATTGCACCGACCGGTACTAAATGGTTTCTTGACCTGGACGCCGGAAAAAATATTAATTTGCCTTACAGGAAGATATCTGCAAAAGTGATAACTGCTCAATTCGAGGGTATAACTTATAAGGTAGATCTACGCAGAGGGAAAATAGATTCATACAATACCCTTTTCAGATTACTGCCAGATCACAATCAATTATTAATGGATTTAGGTGCTAGCAGCGTGTATTGATAGACGCCCCCGTCGGCGTTTATGGGAAATCAGAGTTTCATACGACTGAACTGATCTTTTCGTTTAAAATCAAATTTAGTTTGATCGAAATAGTCGAAATGCCACTTGAAGGTTTCATCAAGCGGCTTGGCAAAACCGATATTGGTGGCGCCCGGATGCAGTTTTTGTAAAAACCGGGGCCAGAAATGTATGAATAGTCTATTAAATTCCGTAAGATAAATGTCCGCTACTCTTTTATCTCCTTTGATCATAAGGGAGTTTTCATCATTTTCAGTGATAGAGTTGGCGCTGAAATTTGCAGACCCGGTTACAACAATAGGATCTTCAGTGAGGGCGTCAATGATGAAAAATTTATTGTGCACATAAAGAATGCCTGCATCAGCGGTGGAGGCCGCGGAAACCTCTTCAGCAAAATTTTCGACAGGTGTATTGAGAATGGCCCCAGCGGTGATTTTTAAATCCTGGTCAGTGCTGTTAACAGCTTCGGCCTCAGATACCTTTTCAAAAATAAGAAAACGGAGATAGTTCTTATCTTCCTGGTATACAGTTTTAAATATATTGTCGAGGTTGAAGGGTAACACCATGCAAACCATTTCCTGGGCAGCATCTATAAGATCGGCATAGTTTTTCAGGTGCTGAGGTGTCACGCCTGTTTTTTTGGGCCGGTCCCTCGGGCTGAAAAACGTATAGGTGCCATTGGGCAATGTAGTCAGTTTAACATCAGCCTGAATACTTTGTGAAACATCGCCCTGCGTATTCATGGCCGGATCGCTTTTTACAGACTTCCAGTAGGTCAAATATTTATCGGCTATTTGAGCATCGTCAACCCAATGCCCGGTATTGCAATGACCAAATATGCCGGCAAGCGTGATGTTGGTTGAACCGGTCCATACTTGTTTTGCAGTATTTCCCTCCAAAAAGATCATATACTTATTGTGCGGCTGGCTCGGCTTTGTACGTGCGAAGGTTACATTAGCAATATCAAGGCCTGCATTATGAATAGATGTTTTATTCCCTAATTTGGGATCGCCTTTTTTAGTTTTCCCGTCTAGCAACTGGTCATTTTTTCCGCTATATACAATTTGCACATCCACTCCGCGAGCCAGGGCAGATTTCAATGCATCAAGGACGCCGGGGAACTGGAACTCATAAAATTGGCAATAAAGTTTATGCTGAGGGCCTTTTGCCTGAGCTATAAACTTTAACAAGCCATCCGAGTAAAGTTCACGGCCGAGAAAGGCAAGTGCATCCTGGTAAGTTTGACCTGTAAAACTGTTGATAGGCTGATTATGGAATTCCGGATTTTTTGCATAAGCCTGTGAGCCGGTGATGCCATAATTAAAATAAACAGAGTGCCGTCCTGATTGAAGCGGCTCTGTAGTGATGTCGATCTGGTTAACAAATTTAGGTACGTGGCTGATAGGTATGCCAAACATTGGGCTGATGGTGTAGGTATATTTCTCTCCGGGTGAAACCGTGTAATCGTACCAAAAAAATGATTGAACAAGGGATAACGATTTAATAGAATTATCCAATAAAACCGGATTATTGACAAGCGAGCTGAAATGTTTACTGCCGTTATGAGAAGTAATTACACCATTCTTATCTTTTCGCTCGACGCTGAAACCGAGAAATTTTTGCCCGTCCAGTTTTTTGCGGTCAATATCAAAGGAAAGCAGGACAGTGGTGGTACCGGCTACTACATATATTTTCAGGTCAGATGATTCAGCTTTGAAACGCATTGGCTTAGAAGTTAAGGTTATAGTCAGGAAAGCTGATCAAATCTAAAAACTAGTAATTACATTTTTGTACCGTGTTTTCACGGTATTTTTCCAGATCGTTTGTGGGCGTAATGATTGCCGTGGGTTTCCGGACCCGCAAAGCGGCACTGCTGGACGAGATAAAGTCTGAGATCGGACTGAACGATTACTTCATTGAGGCCAATCAAACAACCGTCTCAACATAATGACTTACTTTTTCCATAAAGTGGTCGATATTGAATGGTTTATGAATGATGTCGTCGGCGCCGCATTGTTCTTTTATTTGGTCAACGTCGATATTTGCGGACACCAAAATTACGGGTATATGTTTTAGGTCATCCTGCCCTTTTATGTATTCACAGAATTCCTGACCTCCTTCGCCGCTCAAATTAAGGTCTAACATTACCAGGTTTATTTCCTTGTTATGCAGTTTATCACGGGCGCGGCCGGTATCAGATAAGCTGATTACATTCAAACCTTGTATCTCCAAAATGATGCTGATCATTTCTGCAATTATTGGTTCGTCTTCGATAACTAATACATTCTTTCCCATAATTAAATCGACGGTTTTAATCTTGAAGAGAGCTACACAAGAATGATGCCTTTCTTTTTAAGAAAATATAAAAACTTATTGTAAAACACTTGTTTTATAAATACACCTATCTGTTAAAATTATGGCACATTTAGAAGTAAAACCACGGAGCCGTAGCACATGGTGGATATGGCTCATCATCTTCATTATTATCATTGCCGCAGCCTACTACTATTTTTATGTTTATAAGGGCGGAGGCAAACCAATGGTAGAAAATCACCCTTACCTATCGATAGCGACGGCCGCGATTAAGAGTATTGTTTAAGAAAGATTAACCACCAAACTGAAAATTATGGCAACTGTAGAAAAAATAGACCATCACATGGAGGAGCTCCATGATAGTAATTTCGAGATCGTTGATGGAGAACCAGATATCACCGGATGGAAGATAAAGGCCCGAAGCGGCAAAAGGGTAGGAAGAGTTAAAGACCTGCTTTTTGATACTTATACGCGCAAGGTACGATATCTTATTGCCGATTTGGATGATAACGAACTCGGCATTGATGACGAGCGACGGGTGCTGATCCCCATTGGTATGGCTGAATTATATACGCGGGCGGAACGGCGTGAGCGTGAAAGAGAGCACCGCGATCCTGCTTATAATTCATATGACCCAACTTTGGACGAAAAAGTAGTGTATTTACATACCGTTACTGCCGAGCAGCTGGACGAACTTCCGTCTTATGAGAAAGGGCGTGTTTCGCGTCATATCGAAGTGGCAATCCGCCGGATATTAGAACCGCCGGAAAGAGATGATTATGAAAGGGATGAATTTTATCATCACAAGCATTTTGATGATGACAACTTTTATCACCATCGCCGTCACCATCGTGATGATGAATAACTAAGTGTTGAAGTAAAAGAAGCTGCCACGCTTTAGCGACAGCTTCTTTTATTTATAAAGCAACAAGAGAACAATTATATATTATTGCTAACAACCAATACTACCTTTCCATTCAATCCACCTGCGGAAACAAGGTCCTGTGCTTCTGCTGCATCCTCCAGTTTCATAACTTTGGCTATTTGTGCTTTTATTTTTCCGTCTTCAACAAATTTAGCGCCAAAATCAAGTTTTTGATAGGACGGGGCAGATGAAATGAATTTAGCCGTAACATGATGATCTCGGGCAAGTTCTTCTGACGGCGGCATAACGGCGCTCAATAATTTACCACCTTGTTTAATTACCCCGAATGATTTGCCTTGCGTTTCACCACCAACCAGGTCAATCACCAGGTCTGCATCTTTTACCAGTTTGGTAAAATCTTGTGTTTTATAATCGATCATTTCATCTGCACCCAGGGATTTTGCCAGTGCAAGTCCGTCTCCAGACGCCGTTCCGATCACATAGGCACCTAATGCTTTGGCCATCTGAACCATAATACTTCCCACACCTCCGGATGCACCATGTATCAATACGCGCTGCCGTGCTTTTAGATCACCGCCTTCCACTAAAAATGAATAGGAAGTAACCAGAGGAACGGCTAGTGATGCGGCCTCATTAAAGCCGACATTATCGGGGATCGTTGCTGCTTGTTCTTCTTTAAGCACCACATATTCGGCATAAGTTCCGCCAAATGTGCTGGCGAGTACTTTCTCACCGATCTTCAAGCGGGAAACACCTCTTCCAATGGCTTCTATTTTACCTGCAACGTCTGATCCGGGTGTGTAAGGCAAATTTACGGGCATTATTTTTTGCATACCTCCGGAGCGTACTTTCATATCTATCGGGTTGACTGTGGTGGCAGCTACTTTAATCAAAATTTCATTTTCCCTGGGCTGGGGCCTATCAACCTCATTTAATTGCAGTACTCCAGAATCTCCGAAGGCTGTAAATTGCATGACTTTCATTGTGATATCGTTTAGATGTTGAAACAGCTAATTGTAATGAATGTTTTACTAATCCAAATAATCGGGAGGGAAAACTTGCTGACCGTATTTTTCCAGGATAGGGATCAACTTTTTCAGCACTTCAGTATCCATTGGCGGTGCTGGCAGAAATTCTCCGGCGGCAACTGGGTGACCCAATTCCAGAAATAATTCTTCCAGCCCCGACGGCACAACCGTGCAAAGCAAATGGGCAACTTGGTCAGTCTTGTTTTTAAAACAATGTACTATGCCGCCCTTTGGTACAACTACATACGATCCTTTTTTTGCGATGTAAGTCCCAGCCTCAGATTTAACTTCAATCTCTCCGTCTACCACATAAAAAGTTTCCTCAAAGTTCGGGTGTGCGTGTGGGCCTGGGCCACCACCCGGCGGTACCAGCATATCTATGGTAGCAAAAGCATTACCTGTTTGTTTCCCGGTAACCAGGATGCGGTAGGTATCACCCACCATAGATACGATTTGTCCTTCTTGCCCACCTATTGTAATAGGGGCCGGTTTTTGATTTTTCATAGTTGATGATTAAGATTTGTTTCCGAATAAATATAAATGTTTCGGACTGACCCCGATAGACAAAAACAATTTTAGATTATTTTATTTTTGAATAGATCAACATCAAATCATCCGCACTGGCGGCATACCAGCATAAAGTTTTTTCCTGGTTTTTCTGATCCAGTATTCGGCAAAGGTGATATGCATGGTAAAAGCTATCCAGAACGCTATACCAAAAAATTGGTGAACAGTTAGGCCGGTTAGCTTGCTTGTCGCAAAGAATATACCCATAACAGGCCGTGTTGTAGATACCGCCAGGCCGATAGCTAATACCCGGATCATCCATTCGCGGTGCAGGGCAAATTCGCGTTTCAGAATATAGAAGTATGCCCGGATCAATGAAAAAAGAAATAGTACGCCAAATGTGGTCACCGCCAATGTTTCAGTAATACCACCAATGGCCATTATAGCCCCCATGATCAAGGCGGTGGTGCCGATTATTAAACCCGAAGCCAATACGACGTATCCGATGGTCCGGTGCGTTTTGGGGTAATTGTTTCTAATCCTTTTAATGAATTGCAGCGGCGCTAAAAGCACAAAGAGTAAACCTGCTGCGATATGGATAAGTGTTAATTGAGGATGTGCTGCAAACCCGTCATCCGGCACAGGTGATTTAGCAGGAATAGTGTTCCCGTCTATGCTAACGTGGCTCAGAAATATGAGTCGGCGCGCAACGATAGCTATCCCTATGAGCACCAGGAAAATAGTGATGCCCCATAGCCAGCGTTCTGCTTTATTGTTTCCGTTGCCCATCGTTCCTCTTCTTATTTTATAGATGAAGGGGAGGAGGAATTGTTACAAAGAACGTATCATTCTGAGCCTTTATAACTGCGATGCTTAAAGGCCTGCCCATAAATCTTTCGACAGGCTACCCATGACAAGTTTTTGTTGTTGGGTGTCACGCTGAGCTTCTCGAAGTGCGGCGCGCAGAGGCCTTGCCCGAATACCCTTCGACAAGCCTGCCTGTCGGCAGACAGGCTCAGGCTGACAACGCTCTTATCTGATCTTACTTTTATATATTCTGCCCACCTGATACTTCAATACGCTGTGCATTGATCCAGCGTCCCTCTTCGGTACATAAAAATGCGACCACACCGCCGATATCGTCGGGCAATCCTGCGCGACCAAGTGCGGTGGCATCTGCTACCATTTTGTTAACGTTTTCATTATCGCGAACATGTCCGCCACCAAAGTCTGTTGCAATTGCACCAGGGGCTACTACGTTTACTGCTATACCTCGTGCGCCAAGTTCTTTAGCCATGTAGCGGCTTAGTACTTCCACAGCACCTTTCATAGAAGCATAAGCGGAGTAATTAGGATAAGCGAATCGTGCCAAACCGGATGAAATATTGATAATACGCCCACCATCATTAATAATCGGCAGCGCTTTTTGAGTCAGGAAGAATACGCCCTTAAAATGAACGTTCATCAACTGGTCGAACTGATCCTCGGTCGTTTCGGCAAATGGATTGTAAGAACCAAAGCCCGCGTTGTTGATCAGGAAATCGAAATGATCTGTCCCGAAAACATTCTTTAATACCGTTTTCAGTTGATCGAAGAACCCATCAAAGCTTTTTACATCGCCTGTGTTCAATTGAAGTGCAGCAGCTTTTAGTCCGGCTTTTTCAATTTCAGTTACTACTGCATCTGCCTCGTCTTTTTTGCTGTTGTAGGTAAGTATTACGTTGATTCCTTTTTCGGCTAATTTCATCGCCATGTTTTTGCCCAGCCCGCGACTGCCGCCGGTTACCAGTGCTATTTTGTTGTTTGTTGCCATCTTTTTCTGATTGTTTTGATAGAACAAAATTAGCCCGGAATGTTTGCCAGAGTTTGCGAACTTCAATCCAATATTTGCAAAAATCAAATATCAGGTCTCAGGCGCGGAAAGTTAGCGGCGCCAACGAGGTTTGCTTTCTGAAAAAGTTAGAGAAATGTGCCACCTGTTCAAATCCCAGGCTGTAGGCAATTTCCGAAATATTCCAGTTGGTTTGTTTGAGCAGGATCTTGGCTTCCTGTACAACACGGCTGCTGATAATATCGGTAGTAGTTTTACCGGTATTCTCTTTCAATACTTTATTCAGGTGGTTTACATGAACAGCAAGACGATCGGCATAATCTTTTGCAGTACGCAGGCTTAGGCGCTGATTTGGCGATTCGATAGGGAATTGGCGTTCGAGTAATTCAACAAATAAAGATGAAACCCTTGCAGAAGCATTATGGCTTGGATATAGTGAAGTAGCTGGTTGCAGTTTTTGCCCATAGTGGATCAGCTCCAGCACATAATTGCGTATCAGATCATATTTGTAGGCGTAATCAGAAGATAGTTCCTTATGCATTTTGACCAGGATAGCGGATATTTCTTCAGCCTGCTCATCCGAAACCTGGAAAATTGGGTAGCCACCGGGTTGATAAATAGGGAGGTCATCGAGCACTATGCCGCTTTTGGTTTGTACCAGAAACTCTGGTGTGAAAATGCAGAACAGTCCCGATTGGTTATCGTCCAGGGGAACATAATTATACGGAATTTTGGGTGTCGCAAACAGCAGGGCATTCTTCTCAATGTGGATCACTTTATCGGCATATTCAGCCTCGTTGCGACCACGTATCATGCTGATTTTATAGTACGCCCGGCGGTTATAAGGCATTACACCCTTCTTTTTGCTGTGGGCTATCATATCATCAATGCGGAATACATTGAAGTGGCCTATCTCCCTGTTTATGCCTTCAGGAATGATAGAAGAGGTTTCCCGGTAAAAATCTTCAATCGTGGCTATCATCATGATCCTTTTATTTGCAAAAATCAAATATATTGCAAAGTTAGATCATTAAAATGGAATGATGCAAGAACTAATTTGTGCGTTCCAATAGGTTCACTGTAACTATGTCACCTGCATCTTTCTTAATTAAGCCCCGGAGTTCGGCTTTTATTGGTAGTTTATGTGTACCATTACCCAATGCCATAAAGGAGCTGTTGAATACATGCCCGTCGACCATAGCTCTTACTTTTACCAGCCCCCTCGTTTTGAAGTATTCAACCGACTCAGGCCAGATCACATAAGTCCACCCGCCCTTGTTGGGGCTTTTTAACAATGTTGCTGTAAATTCTTTGTTTAGCGTTTTCATGATGCTTGCTATTTATAACAAAGATAGAGACAGGTTAAAACTAGCGTGAGTGTCGTAAACGACATTATGGGTGGGGTAAAGCGACAGGTAATTAGTGATCGATTAATCAGTTAATCAGTTACCAGTGACCAAGTAGCACCGATCACCGGTTAACTGGTTAACAAATCACTTTAAATAGCATGCACCTCAGTTAAGTTCCGTAAAACATATATCTGTCCTACCGGTACGCGGGCTATATTCACTTCGTCAGGCCTGATGCTGGCCAGGTTGGGAATATATAGCTTTACGCTTTCCAGTTGGAACACGGATTCTTTACCGCCGAGCTTTATTTTTAATGAGCTCAGATTATCTTCCGTATCCAGGATGGTTTGGAATAACTTATTGTTGGCGGCAAATTGTTGTGCAGGTTTGCCACACATTCTGTGCTCATGCAGATCGAGCAGGTTTTGTGCTTCCGTGTTGATGTGCTGTATTTCGCGTTTTTCATTAAGAATAATAACCGCATCGCGCATTTGTTCTATGATCGCTTCAACACGTTGTTTTTGAGCCAACACTTCGCTTATACTATCATGATCATGCTTCTTGAGGCTCGCCGCCATCTCATTAAATGCATCTGACACCGCAGCAAATTCATCGCTTTTAGTAAAATGCAGGCGGTAGTCGTAGTTTTTACGGCCAACTTCATCCAGCCCATCCGAAAGGGCGATCAACGGATCAGAAATAAAGCCACTGATGTTTACACTAAAGCTGAACAACGCCAGGAAGGTTAAACAGCCGATAAGCCCTAAAATTATAGTTGCTTTATTTACGGATTCTTCTGCAGCGGTGTGCTTTTGAGTAATAGCCTGCATATTTAGTTGCTCAATATTGCGCAGGTCAACGCGTATGGCGTGTACTGAATTTTGTTGTTGGGTTGGGTTAGCAGCAGCACTTTCCAACTGATCAAAGTCTTTCCTTAACGAAGCTGTTACTACGTCTTCCCCTTTTTCAGTCACATTATGTTCCTGCTTCACCAGCGATTGGTTGAAGGATGTTTTGGCACCATCGGTTAGCGGGATAGGATTATCGTCAAGGATTGTTCTCATTTCACGGGCAAAAGTCAATGTTTCGTAGTTGTTTTTGAGAACCACTCTTGCTCCTTCAGATAACCTTTCTATATAATAAATGGATAACGATCCCGCTAAAAGGTTCGTAATGAAAATTAAGCCGAAGCCAACGCGTATCTTATGTTTTAGTTTCATAACCGTTTGTTTAAATGGTTAATACTAATGATGCCGGAAAGAAAATCAGTTAGGGGAAGATAGCAATAACAGGTATGCAGATATATAAAGCTAACGGTGTATATATCTTGTTGTTATAAAGATAGCGAATATTTTTTTGAGAATACAAGTCGGCTTACACTATAAGGCAGATTTTGCTTGACCTCTTCTATAAGTCTCATCCTGGAAAAGCGTTTTTTTTATTTTGCTACCTTTGCCGACAAATAGCAGTATTTACATACCGGTTACTAAAAATACCGATCGGTATTATACATTTGCATGAATTTTTAAGACTATGTTGAATAGGGTAGTAGTAACGGGCTTAGGGGCGTTAACGCCACTTGGCCATAATGTAAAGGCATTCTGGCAAAATATTGTTGATGGGAAAAGCGGCGCTGCCAGGATCACCAAATTTGATCCGTCATTATTCAGGACACAATTTGCCTGCGAACTGAAAGATTTTAATGTTGCCGATCACCTTGATCGTGCTGAAATAAAAAGAACCGATCCATTTACCCAATATGCTTTGATCGCAACAGACGAAGCCATAAAAGATTCAGGCTTTGACCTGAGTACTATGGATCCGTTCGATGTGGGTGTAATATGGGGAACAGGTCAGGGTGGTATGGAGACTTTTGAGCAACAGGTAACAGAATATGCTGTGGGCGATGGTCATCCACGCTTCAGTCCCTTCTTTGTCCCTAAATTTCTAACTAACATGGCATCGGGGATGATATCCATCCGCAACGGTTTTATGGGTGTCAATTATACGCCGATATCAGCTTGTGCTACTTCCAACACTGCCATCATGGAAGCGTTCAACCATATTCGGTTAGGCCATGCTAAAATTATTGTGAGTGGTGGTTCCGAGGCGCCGATCACTCCGGCTTCTTTTGGCGGATTTAGCTCGATGAAAGCTATGTCGTCAAGAAATGATGATCCGCAACATGCTTCGCGTCCGTTTGATGTAAACCGCGATGGTTTTGTGATGGCCGAAGGTGCCGGCGCTTTGATACTGGAAGAATACGAGCACGCCGTAAAACGCGGTGCAAAGATCTACGCCGAAATAACCGGAGCAGCCATGACAGCAGATGCTTACCACATGACCGCCACCCATCCCGAAGGTATTGGTGCAACAAGAGCCATGCAGAAAGCCCTGAAAGAATCAGGCATCAACGTAGCCGATGTGGATTATATGAACATGCACGCCACGTCAACGCACGTTGGCGACCTATCAGAAACTAAAGCAATTTCGGCTTTGGGTAGCGATGCAGATTTGAACATGAAGATCAGCGCTACCAAATCGATGACAGGGCACCTACTCGGCGCCGCCGGTGCAGTTGAAGCGATCATTTCGATATTGGCGATTCAAAACAACGTTGTTCCCCCAACCATCAATACCGAAACGCTTGATCCTGAGATTCCTTCAGATCTAAAAATCGTATTAAAGGAATCCATTGATCACAAAGTAAAAGTTGCCATGAGCAATACCTTTGGTTTTGGTGGGCATAATGCTACTGTGGTCTTTAGAGGGGTTTAAGGGAGGCTGTCTCAATCAGAATTTACAGATTTTTTTAATTTACAGGATTTTGAAAATCGATTAATTCTGTAAATTCTGATTGAGACAGATTGTATCTTTAGCCTTTTAATCAACCGCAATGGATACCTCTGTCTTCAAATATTTTTCCGATATCGCTACCAAAGAAGTAGCGCCCGGATTTTTCTCTAAACTGATCCATACCGATACTAACACCATCAATTTTATTGAAGTAAAAGCTGGCAGCTCTATACAACTTCACAAACATGTGCATCAGCAATGCTCATTTGCGATAGAGGGAAAGTTTGAGCTTACGGTAAACGGCGAGGCACAGGTATTGGAACCTGGAATTTTTGCAATCATTCCTTCCAATGTAGAGCATGGTGGTACTGCCGTTACCGACTGCAAACTGATAGACATTTTCAGTCCGGTAAGGGAAGACTACAGGGCATTATAATAAATGGCTATCCGCAAAAAGAACAGGGTGTGGGTAGATTGCGTCATGATCGCATTTGCGATGCTCTTTCCGCATTACGCTCACCTGCCTATGTACGCTTACCCTTTTGTGGTGTTGGGTGTGATATGGGTCTACCTGAATTTTAACGGAGAAAGCTTTAATTCGATTGGGTTTAGGTTCTCTGATCTGAAATTCAAAGCTTTTTATACGGGTTGCGCTCTGGGATTGCTGTATGCAATTTTTAGTTTTTGGATATTAGGGCCACTGATTACCCGCCTTGGTTTTAAAAGCGCTAGTCTCTCCGATTTTAATTTCATCCGGCATCACCTGCTCAATTACCTATTCCTGATTTTGCTGGCTGCAGTTTTGGTGGTCCCTTACGAAGAAATTGTGTTCCGTGGATTTATCTTTAATCGGGTAAAAGCCGTGTTTGGCAAATCCTTCCTTGTGAGCGGAATAATCACAAGCATCCTGTTTGCGCTATATCATTGGCAAGAGGGAGTAGGAGCGATGATCGGCATTTTTATTTTTGCGCTGGTGATTACCTGGTTATATAAGATAGTCAAAGGCAATTTATGGTACCTAATTTTCTTTCATCTGGCGTATGATGTTTTTATGCTTGGGATGATCTGGATGGGCAAAATGTGAAAATATTAATCAAACTTGGTCAACTTTATACTCATAGGCGTTTGTATGATAGCCGGAATGCTTTTTCGGATATCCAAACTATTGCCCGCTGATGCGCATAAAGGCATCAACGCCTGGGTCATTTACCTGGCCTTGCCGGCGGTATCGTTCAAATACTTGCCGCATATACACTGGAGCAGCCAGTTGTTACTTCCTGTATTAATGCCGGTCATCGTTTGGCTTGGGGGATGGCTGTATGTCAAATTGTATGCGTCCGTAAACAAAATGGATAAGCCCACCGAAGGTTGCCTTAAACTGTCATCAGGATTATCCAATACTTCGTTTATAGGTTTCCCGTTGATCATGGCTTACTTCAGCGATAAACAGTTAGGCATTGCTGTGATCTGCGATCAGGTAACTTTTATGGTGCTTTCAACTGCAGGTGTTTTAGTAGCCATCAATTCGTCGCAAAGGCAAGAACTTTCCGCGTCAGCTGTCATCAAAAAAATATTGCATTTTCCGCCATTCCTGGGGTGTGTGGGCGCACTTACCATTCCGCATTTTATCGACATTTCTTCACTGGATCCCTTCTTTGATAAACTGGCGCTCACAGTTGCCCCGTTGGCACTATTTTCCATTGGCTTACAAATGAAATTTGATGGTTGGAAGAATGAACTAAAACACGTCGGCGCTTCGATGACCTACAAACTGCTGATCGGCCCTGCTTTGGTATTAGGTGTTGCTTTGCTGATGGGTTTGAAAGGTGTGATCCCTCAGATAGCCATTTTTGAGGCGGCCATGCCAACCTTGCTCACCTCAGGCGTGGTGGCGGAGGAATATAACGTCAATCCAAAGCTATCAAGTTTAATTATCGGTATCAGCATTTTGGTGGCTTTTGCTACTACTTCACTGTGGTACCACATCTTACAGATTTTGCAATAGCTATTAAGCCGATTGGAGGAAATGTTTGTAACTGCGGCCTATAGGTATGCACTCATTATTAAGCAACACCAGTTTATTGCCCTGCAAATGTTTGATCTTGCTTTCTGCCACCAGGTATGATTTGTGCACCCGCAGAAATGATTTTGTCGGGAATAACTCTTCCGCCATTTTAAGCGAACCTTTTACAATGATCTTGCCTTCGTCAGTATAAATGATAGAATAGTCCTTTAGTCCCTGTATGTAATTGATTGAACTCAGCTCGGTCTTCATTTTTCGCGTACCTGATTTCAGAAAGACATATTCATTATTGCTGCCCTCGTTTTGCAATACCGCAGCGTCGCGTTCCAGTTCCTCCTGCAAATTTTTTATTTTGATACGTTGCTGATACCAGTCGAGGCTCAGCTGAAAAGCAACGGTGATTACGAGGTACCAGGCCGACGCTAAGAAATTATATGGGAAAGAATACCAAAAGCTGCGATAGGAAACAGCCCCGATAACGAAGCCATACAGGTAGACATCGTATAACCCTTGCAGTCCAAGATATAAACAGAGCGATAGCAGGAGCAGGATACCATACGTAAAATATTTTTTGGTAGAAAAATAATGGGGGATAAGCCAGAAGAGGTTAAAATAGGAGAGCGTGATGATTAAAGTAAGCCTCACAATTGCGCACTCGGCAAAATGCCCCAGCCCGGCCTTTTGAATAAGATAACGGCGCTCAAACAAAAACACCGTTGTAATGATGACCCAAAGCAACAGATGCAGTAATTTTCTTGAGAGCGACCATTTCATATTTCCGCACGTTTTAATTTATTTTCTGCAATGTCGGGCATAAAACAGATAAACGACCAATGGAGTAGACCAACACCGGATTTAGTAGACGAATGGCATTCGGCGAAATACTGAACTAATATACATCTATTAATTAAGTGTTTGGTCTACTTTATTTTAGCAGCAACAGATGGGTTCCTAATCTTGTGTTGAAATTAAATCGCAACACCATGAAAAAACTCATTTTAGGACTACTGGTACTGGTCGCATCCGGTTTCAGTAAAGGCACACACAACTCAGCAAAGCCGGGCGGCTTTAGCGTTTTAACTATAGATCCGGTAAACAGCAACATCGCATGGAAGGCTGAAAAACCAACAGGAACGCATTTGGGAACAATCGCAATCGCCGGAGGAAGTCTCAATTTTAGGTGCAGGCAACTGTCGGGCGGCACAGTTAACATCGACATGAAATCAATTACCGTGACGGATCTTTCTTCGCCGGATAAACAAAAATTGGAAGGCAACCTGCGGGGCGATAATTTTTTTGATACGGAAAAATATCCGCAGGCAAGGCTGGATATTGTTTCAGTCGGCCATAAATCAGAGCCAAACTATCACTTCGTTACGGTTAATGGTAACCTTACGATGCATGGTATAACCAAACAGATAGTTTTTACGGCAGATATTTCTAAAAACGCAATTGACCAATTTATTGCTCAGGCAGATATTGATATCAACCGCCGCGACTGGAATATTGCAACAAGTAATATTAAATACAATACGCTCATTTATAAAACTGTTCATCTGCATGTAACATTACAGGCAAATAAACCTGCCGAACGGATATCATCCTTGTAAGCAGTCATTTGTAGTATTGACGTTAAAAAATTAGGTTTGTGGCTTTAGAAATTCCGAATGCAGATAACTAAAGCCACAATTGTCGATGCCGCCGAACTAACTCAACTGGTAAATAGCGGCTATCGCGGAGAATCGTCCAAAAAGGGCTGGACAACGGAAGCCCATTTACTCGATGGTATCCGCATTGATGAAATGGAGATGATCAAATATTTCCAGGATCCTCATGTCACTATTCTGAAATATCTTGATAATGAGGGTAACATCATTGGTTGTGTTTATTTAGAAGTAAAAGGCGATCGCTTATACCTGGGCATGCTCACCGTATCGCCGCTTTCACAAGCAAATGGCATTGGTCGCAAGTTACTTCATCAAGCTGAAATAGTCGCTGCCGAGTTAAACTGCAAATCTATCTATATGACGGTTATCCAAAGTCGTAAAGAGTTAATAGCCTGGTATGAGCGTCGCGGTTATCATGCCACCGGCGAGATACTGCCTTTTCATGATGGTACCCGGTTCGGCATTCCAAAAGAAGAGATTTTGCTTGCGGTGTTTGAGAAAAAGTGTGAGTGCTTCCAATAAAAGTTATGATTCAATTGATGTTCTGTCCGCTCATAGCCGCTGAGGCCTAGTTACTTTTGGCTTGACCCAAAAGTAACCAAAAAGGCAAGACAGAAAAAAGCTTCAGCCCGCTCTGCCGGTTCTTAACGCTTTCTCCGTGCTCCGCACATTGCGAAAGCTAAACCGTCATTCACGCCATACACCCGGCCCGCTTTTCTGTCAACCTCATGCTCTTTTATTTTGGATTTACCTAGGAGAGCTAACAGACCAGCTTCGGACGAATCAGACAAACAATGGTGGCCTGTGAAGTGGATAGGGCATTAGCAAACTTTGCTGAAGCATTGAGTATGCGCGAACGCTAGTGGGCAAAGTATTGCAGCCCGTGGTTTTGGTTGATTGCAGGGCAAAGGCCACGTGCGCCAAAGGAGTCCGCTGGCTAGCGGACTGACTTGATTTTTGGTTACTTTGTAGGCAATTGAGCGGTGTGATATCTCATTTAGCACCATATATTCACAATCCGAAAATCCTATTGTAATGTTAATTCCAATACTTCTCTCAATCGCTCTACATGCCTGAAATTCTCATGCTCCAGCTTCGTTTCTACATGCTCATGTGCCCAGGTAGTATGATAAGGCACATGGATAGCGTGACCGCCAATGTTTATTACAGGAATTACATCCGACTTCAATGAATTACCGATCATCATAAATTCTTCAGGTTGAATATCCAGATGCCGGATCAGCTTTAAATAATCCGCTTCCTTTTTCTCAGACATGATCTCGATATGATGAAAATAATGACTCAAACCTGATTTCTTGAGTTTGCGTTCCTGGTCCAGCAGATCGCCTTTAGTGGCGACAACGATGCGGTAATGCCCCTGAAGCGATTTTAAAACCTCTTCAACGTGATCCAAGAGTTCAATGGGTTCGTTAAGCAGCTCTTTGCCGTAACCGATGATCTTCTCGATGGCCTCTACAGGAATGCTGTTGTCGGTCACCTTCAGCGCAGCTTCGATCATAGAGAGAATATAACCTTTGATACCATAACCATACAGCGCCAGGTTTTCGATCTCGATTTTTAAAAGCTCGCGCGATAAGGTATGCTGCGGCAGAAACTCCTCGAGCAAGGCACAAAACTTCTTCTCGGTGTTCTGAAAATAGGGTTCGTTCACCCAAAGGGTATCATCGGCATCAAATGCGATCACTTTTATATCCATTTGCTCAAAAATTTGTGCAAGTATAAGTTATTAGCCTGACTCACAGTTTGCCGGATTGAATTTTTGAGAAATTTCAAAAAAGGATGCAACCGTTTTAAAAAAGTGTCGTCTTATAATCAAACGCTCACAAAAAATTCATTTAAAATGGAAGAGGTACTGCCCGAATTAAAGGACTTTATTACCGGATATTGCGATCGTTATAAAATACAAAAAGTGAATCCGGACGCGCTGACTGTTGACACCAGCATAGACCTCGATCTGGATATTTTTGATATCGAGATCGATTTGTTCCTTGCCGAGTTTGCCGATAAATTTCGTATCGACAACTCGAAGTTTACCTGGTATAAATATGGGTACCCCAAGGGGTCAATGGGGGTAGAAGTGATCAGAACAGTGTTTGGATACCGTAACAATTGGGTGAAAAAAGTCGCCAATAAAATGTATAAGCCAAAGTTCAGGGTGCAAAACCTGCAGGAAGCCATGAAAACGGGCCGGTTGGTATAGCGAGGATGGCATAAATGCAGGAAACGGAGTAGTTCCGGCTGGTGGGTCAGCTTTCAATTCTAAGCCTGCCGGTCCGGGATTGCTCCATTTCCTGCAATCGATCTTTAAAACGCTTCAAAAACAGTCTTATTACCTTTATCTAACTTAACATTCCTCACCTCGCCAGTTCCCTGAAAGTTATAACCAATGCCGATAATGTTCTCATTGTATAATGGTCGTGGCGATTCGTAGACCAACTTGTCATTGATAAAATATTGAATCTTGTTTCCGACACTTTTGCAACCCACTTTGGCCCATTGTGAAAGATCGGTGCCAAAGCCCGACAAATCGTTGTCCTTCCCCGAAATAAAATAACCTCCGTTTAGCAAACGTAAATTTGATACACAACCCTTGGCCGATACCTGTACAATAACCGGTGTATTATCAGTAAAGAGTATGATGTTGATGAGCTGGCAGGCTGCAGCGCCCTCATGAAAATCGTTTTTAACTTCATTGCTGAAAGAGAACTCGTTCAAAGGCACAGCCTCAAAATTTCCTACATTATAATATTCAACTCCTGGCGGCTGCGGACCGAGCGGAATATTTTTTTTGTAGATGAGCGATGATGGTATCTTCATGCCTTCCTTACTCATAAACTCATTTTGCTCCAGGTAAACCGGAACAGGGTATTGAGAGATCATTCCCAGCCAGCCCGTAGTAGGGATCATCAATAATTGCTCCTTTACTACTTTATTGTTGATGCCCAATTTAGCATGATAAAAACCGGGACGATAATACACAGAGGTAAATTGATGCTTGTTCTTATCAACAGTTACTTTTGTATCCGGGTCCCATGATTGCTGGATAAAAACCGAATCACCCGAATTGGTTTTGACATCATAAGTGAATATGACTGAATTAGGCAGAGATCTGGTAACGGGGCGAGTGTGAAACAGAATGATGCCCTTTGGATCAGCTGGGGTGCGTTTGCCATAAATACCCAGTAAACTAATCACAATTGCACCAGCAATGATCAACGCCGTTTTAAAAAGCCAACCTTTTTTAGTAGCTGATGCTGTTGTCGGGTGTTTAGCTGCCGCTTCCGATACTACCTCAGTTGATGCTGTGAACACTAACGTGTCTTTATTCCGTTTGGTAAATGCTCTCCAGCTTTCGAATCCTGCAAAACGGGCTAAGGTATCTAAAGTAGTTCCACTAGGAAGGTGGTTGTATTCGACCCGGCCCCACAAACGACGCAAAGTGCTGGCGCTTAGTGATACTCTGGTTTTCTCGAGGATAAGCTCATTCAGTATCTCGAAATCCTTTCCCTGCCAGCTGGATGGATCGCCCCAATCCAGTTGCTCCTCAATAATTGCCAGTAGACGTTTCAGGTCAGCAGCGCTCATAATGCAATTTAATCAATTCAGATGCATTTGTCCACTACTTTAGACGCAGGAGAACGGATTATGTGACAGGATTTTTCAACTGAAAATGATAAAAAGTTCGGTGGCCTGTTTCGGTCGATCCAAGGTTAAATCCCAGGTTCTTTAAAACATGCACGGAGGCCTCATTCCCTGCTTGTACGTGAGCTACAATTCTTTTCAAGCCTAACTCTTCAAATCCGAATTGAATAAAAGCCATGCCAGCTTCGGTTGCATAACCATTATTCCAAAAAGGTTTAGCAATGTAAAACGCTAAAGTCCCTTCATCAGAAATTGTGCTTCCAGTACTATTGAAATGGGGATAAATACCACATCGTCCAACGTATTGTCCATTTTCTTTCAACACGGTGGCCCACATGTTCAATCTATCCTTAATTGGTTCCAGAGTTCCCATGAACCTTCGCTCCGCATCCTCCCGGGATCTCGGTTGACCACCCACATAACGCCTTACATCTGCATCCATTTCCATGGCGCAGTAGGCGTCCATATCCTCTGGGATATGCTGTCGGAATAGCAATCTTTCGGATGAAAGGATGGTTGTATTGTTGTTGTAATCCATTTACAATCAAAAAGATAAAACTTGAAATAACTTGAACAGGATATGAATTGTGCCTGTCTTAGAAGCTTAATAAGTTTGCGTAAACCTTAATCAAAAGCAATTTAACTATTAAAAACATGAACAAGTTATTTTTTACAGCGATGGGTTTGTTTCTGATGATCAACACATCGTTATATGCACAAAAAAGCATCTGGAAAACAAAAAATGCCTATCTCGGGCAAAAGCCACCGGGTGATACACCAGAAATATTTGGTGCTAACATACTGGCAAAGGCAGACACCTTTGCATTTGACCGGGTAGCTTTTTCGGATGATGGCACTGAGTTTTATTTCCCGAGCAACAACACCTGGTTTAACAGCGTGAATGCTAAGGTCCGTTATATGAAATTTGAGAACGGTAAATGGAACGGTCCTTTGGTTTTGAATGAGCATTACTATGCACCAACCTTTTCTGTAGATAATCAAACACTTTATTTTTTAGGCAGCGGCCAGGGCGATGGTAAGCAGTCCCTCGTCTGGCAGTCACATCGCACGTCAACACGGTGGACCGCACCAGAAGTATACTTAAGTAAAGATTACGGATTGTATGATTTTATGCCGACTGCAAGCGGTACCTGTTATGTGGGCAGTAATGTTCATCCCGATAAAAGAAAAGATTTCCAGGACTACGATATCAGCGAGCTGAAAATGACACCAACGGATACCACTATCCGCAGTCTCGGTGAGCCTGTCAATACGCCCGGCTTTGACGGTGACTTTTTTGTGGCACGGGATGAATCCTACCTCATCGTAAGTGCTAAAGAGACAAAGGATTTTGAATGTGAGCTCTGGATCAGCTTTCATAAAAAGAATGGTAGTTGGACAGCGCCCGTTAGCCTTGGCCCGAAGATTAACGATGGTGTAGCGCATCGCTGGGGCGAGTATGTCACTCCCGATGGCAAGTATCTTATCTATTCCACCGGGCATAGTCCGAAGGATTGCCACCTGGCATGGGTAAGGTTTGATCATCTGCTTGCAAAACTGAAAAAGGAAAATTTAAAGAACTAAAGTCGTGAAGCAAATAGTTTTAATACTGGTTGCACTACTAATGGACTCGAGACTGTTCAGCCAAACAATCGATCTGAAACAAATGCTGGCTGACGGGAAACTGTCACTTCTCTCGTCCAGTCAAGTAAGACCATTTGAAGAAGGAGATAAAAGAGGGATCACTTGCCATGATAATGTCTGGTTAAAGAACATCGATTTTTCTTTTGGGACCATTGAGGTGGATATCCGTGGCCGCAACGAGTTTTTGAAAAGCTTTCCGGGGATTGCGTTTTATGCGGCCGATACATCCAGGAACTATGATGTAGTTTATTTCCGGCCATTCAACTTTTGTTCGCCCGATCCGGTTCGGCGCACCTGGTCGATGCAATATATGAGTCTGCCTGAATACAGATATGACCGCCTGCGTAAGGAGAATACCGGACAGTTTGAGAACGAGATCATCCCGAACCCCAAACCTGAAGATTGGATACATGCGCGTATCGTCATCGCAAAAGATAGTATTATAGTGTACGTGAACAGGATGGATAAACCTTCATTGTCGGTTAGAACCCTTCAAAACAGAAGCAAAGGACTATTAGGTTTGTGGACGGACGCTACAGTAGCTGAGTTCGCTAACCTGGTTATCAAAAAGGATAATTAAACAGTTGCATCATGAAAACATTTCTGATAATCTTATTTCTGGGTATCATGGGCGTTTCGATAGCGCAGCAAAAGAGCAAAAAACGCGATTACACTATCATTAAAGCCGCTGAGTGGATCATCCCGAACTCAGACGGAGTAAGCTGCAATATGGAGACCTATAAAGGATCGAAAGCGCTGATCATGAAAAAGAATTTTGATAACTATAAGTTTGGCACTGTCGCTTATCCTAAAGACTTGAACTTTACCGATGGCGAGATCGAACTGGATATGGCATCCAGTAATGGGAAGGAGTATCTCGGCCTTGCCTTCCGCATTCAGGATGCACATCATTACCAAGCGCTTTATTTCAGGCCGGCATCTACAGGTACCATCAATGCTATTCAATACATGCCCGAAAAGAAAGCTGACTTTAACTGGTGGGACTATGAAGCCGAAAAATACCAGGCAAAAGCCACGTTGCCAGCCACCACATGGTTTCATGTAAAGGCTGTTGTTAAAGGGCACGAACTGAAGGTTTTTGTAGATCATCAAACCACACCTGCTATGGTTTATACTGATCTGGACCCTGATCTGAAGCAGGGTTCTGTTGGTTTCTGGTTCGGCAACAGTGCATCCTGCGCCTACAAAAATTTAACCGTTAAAACTTATTAAGGTCATGATACGCAATTATTTATTAATAGCCTTGCGCAAGGTGATCCGTCCATAAGGCGCATGTTTTCATCAATGTCACTGGGTTGGCTTTGGGCATGACCTGTTGCCTGTTTATCCTGCTTTGGCTGCAGGATGAGAAGGCTATAGATAACGTTCATCAGAACGGTAAACCCTGTACATTCCGTACCAAACCACTGCAAATAACGGCAGCATTAGCGGCGGCTATAAATATGCCGATATTTAATAAGGCAGTTATTGAAAAAATTAATCCGAATATGATACGGTCCTTTTCTCATTGCTGCTCTGAAAACACAATTCGATAATTCGGATAGTATCCCTTGCTTGTTCGGGCTCAACAATCAGCTTTTTGCCTTCGGCAATAGCCTCATATATGTTCTGGAAAAGATCTTCATAATGCCCTTCTTCGCTCTTTATGGTTTCGGTAATGTCCTTCCCATCCTGTTCGTAAGTGAGCTTACCCCATATTGATTCCGGTTCGATACCCCAGTCAGATGATTTATCCGGTCTTCCGCCTTTCTTCAATTCAGCTTCCTGTACATCCATGCCGTATTTTATAAATGTCCCATGGTCGCCGTATAACACATATGTCGGCCCCGGAACTTTTACCAGCATAGCGCCTTTCAGGGTTGCTTTTAATCCTGCGGAATAGGTGAGTATGATCTCGAAATTGTCCTCCACTTCCAATCCCGGGCGCTGGGTCAGCATAATGCAGGTAACCTCCAATGGTTTACCAAACAGTTCTAAGGCGCCATCGATCAGGTGGGCGCCCAAATCATACAATATACCTGAACCCGGCAGCGGTTTCTCACGCCAGGCATTTGGACGCAATTCGCGACGGAAGCGGTCGTAATGCACTTCGTATTCCACCAAACGGCCCAATTTACCGCTGGCTATTACTTCTTTTACCGTATTATGTCCGCTGTCAAAGCGACGATTATGGTGAACACTCAATATTTTATCCTGTTTTTTTGCTAACGCGATCAGTTCATCGGCTTCATCCGCGGTTACCGTAAAAGGCTTTTCAACTAACACATGTTTGCCGGCCAGTAAAGCTTGTTTGGTCAGCGTCACATGTGAGGTATTGGGCGTACCGACCAATATAAGATCGACAGCCGGATCATTCATAATATTATCGGTATTATCAACGATCTCTACACTGGGATATAACGATTTGACTTTCGCCACCCGGACAGGATCGGTCGTATAAATTTTACTAAGGTTGAAGTTCGGGTTCGAATCAACAAATGGAGCAAAGAAGGTTTCGCCCGAAAATCCGAAACCGATAATAGCAGTATTGAGTACTTTTTTCATGGTTCACCAAATGTAAAAAAGTATTCGGATTTAAATTTTTACAAACCAATTAAACGCGCTGATTCTTTTATCAGGACATTGTGCAGAAATCATCCATCAATAATATGAAATACAGAACCTTCGCTGAAAGCGAACAATTATCGGCCATTGGCTTGGGCTGCATGAGCATGAGTCATGCCTATGGTACTCCCGACGATCCTGAATCCTTAGAAACGTTACACCTCGCACTTGATCTCGGTATCAACTTTTGGGATACTGCTGATGTATATGGCAATGGCAGAAATGAAGAGTTGATCTCCAACGTACTCCGTTCCAATCGTGACAAAGTATTTATCGCCACCAAATTTGGCTTCAGGGCACATCCAGACGGCAGGCTGAGTACTTTCGATGGCAGTCCGGCATACATAAAACAAGCAGTTGAAGCCAGTTTAAAGCGTTTGAAAATTAATACCATCGACCTGTATTATGCTCACCGCATCGACCCAAATGTGCCGGTCGAAGAAATGGTTGGTGCCATGGCTGAATTGGTAAAGGAAGGCAAGGTGCGTTATCTGGGGTTATCAGAAGCCTCTGCTAATTCTATCCGTAGGGCACATGCTGTACATCCTATTAGCGCCTTACAAAGCGAATATTCTTTGCTGACACGAGATGTAGAAGATGAAGTATTGCCTTTATGCAAGGAGTTGGGCATTACGTTTGTTCCATTCAGTCCACTAGCGCGTGGATTGATGACCAATACACTGAACTTAGGCGAGCTGGGTGATAATGATTTTCGTAAATCACTACCGCGTTACCAAAAAGATCACCAGGAAAACAATCAGAACCTGGCTTCCGGATTTGCAGAAATAGCGCAACAAAAAGGATGCAGCCCGGCACAATTGGCCTTAGCATGGGTGCTGGCACAAGGTGATAATATCATACCGATCCCGGGGACAAAGAAGCGCAGAAATCTGAAAGACAATGCAGGAAGTGTCGATGTTAGTTTAACTGGTGACGACATTCAGCAAATAGAAGCGCTATTGCTCAAATATCCAAATGTAGGCGACCGCTATAGTGAAGCAAATTGGAAGTTTGTCGATAAGAACTAAAAATTGTCTGAACCGGAATTTGTTGAGTTTACAGAATGGCTCGAATTGTTATCATTCTGTAAATTCAATAATTCTATAAATTCCGGTTCAGATAAATATTAATCCGGCAACTCCCTCAAATAGATATCTCTGTAATAAATGTGGTTGCCGTGGGCTTGTAATTCTATCTGCTCTTTAGGAAAGATAGGTAGCTTACGGTCCCAGTAATTGTCCATAACCACATTATCTACCACAAGCACGCCGTTAAGGTAAACAGTGACTTTGTCGCCTTTCATAATGATGTGGAAGTTATTCCAATCATTAATAGCATTGTCAGCTAATTTAAGTGGTTTGCTTTCGTGTGCCTGGTTATTATAAAGGCCTCCAGAACCAACTTGTGCACCCACATCTACGCGTGAAGTATCCCAAATTTGCACCTGCGGAGAACCACGCAGATAAATGCCTGCATCTCCTTTAGGTTCGATCTTCCAGTCTACATACATTTCAAAGTTGCGGTATTGTTTAACAGTGCATAGATTTTCACCTTCGCCGCTAAAATTCAAGACACCATCTTTAACATACCAGCCTTTGTTCATAATAGAGTCCGCCTTGTGCTGCTCTTTGGCTAAGGTTGCCGCATCCATTTTACTGCGGGTAATAGGGTTGCCAACAAGGCCTTTCCAACCGGTCAGATCTTTGTTGTTGAATAAGGCTACGAAGCCGGCATCTGAAGGCATTTCGTTAATAAATTTGCGGATGGCAACTTTCTCATAATCGCTGTCGCCGCCTTTTTTGAGCTGCAGTGATTTATTCAGCCATTCCTTTACATCGTTACCATAAAAGTTCTTGTCTGATAAGGCAATGTTCGATACTTCATCGGCTGCGTCTTCCTGTAATTGCGGGTCATCCAAATACTTACTAATGAAAACCAGTGCAGGGAAGGTTTTGTTATTTGCTGCTTCATTCAATATCAATTTTTTCTGCGGAACGGTTTGGGCTACTTCCATCGCATCGCGCAGGTAAATTACTTTCTCGTCGGCTGGATAGTTTGACTTGCTGATTGTAGCTACATAGCCGCGTAAGGCCTGATCTTTTAATTTAGCATCCGTTGTTTCTTTGCTGATCAGATATAACTCAGGAGCGGCGCTTACATCTGCCCATTGAGACAGCGCGGTAACCGTCGCTTGTTTAGTAGCATCATCACCTTTTGCATAAGCTGAGGAAATGGCCGCCAATGACTTTTTATCACCTATGCTTGCAAGGATATTAAAGTACAAAGGTTTTTTATCAGCAGGCGCCTGCTCCATTTGCTCCAGTACCTGTGTGCTTTGGCTCGATTTATCTTTTACCTGGCCAATAACAGCAATAATAGCAGCCTGAACATCACTCTCTTCAGAAGTTGAGGTTGATGATTTCAGCATTGAGAATAAACGACCCAGGTTATCTGGCCCGGCTAATTGCTTTAACGATGCAAAAGCTGCAGCACGAACATTAGCCTCACTACTGGTCAGCAATGGCATTACAATGTCGATCTTGCTATGGGCTTGACGTGCAGCCAGTACATTGATCAAAGCCACTTTGCCATCAGCCGACATATCCGGTAATGCATTCGCAACTTTGTTTACAACAGTGGGACCTTTCATGATCAGCAATGCATTTTGCACTGCGACAATTTTGTCCGCATCACCAGTACGCATTACATTTAGCAGGTCGTCAATGGCTTTGTCCTGGCCGATTTTTCCGGCAGCATCAACAGCAGCGATCGCTACCTGTTTGTCAGGGCTGTTTAGTTGTTTTTCAATAGCAGGCAAGGCGGTTGCCGGCCTGGTAATACCGAGCATTTTGATAATCGCGACCTTCTCGTCTGTTCCGGCTCTTAATAATTCCCTGGTCCACAAAGTGGTTGTAGTGGGAGTAATGTATGGCTGAGCAAATTTCAACGCGGCGTCACGGTATTGTGCATTATTGTTTCGTGCGGCTTCGATCAGCATTGGTGTACTCTTGTTACCTTGTAGATCAACCAAAATTTTTAAAGCGGCTGTTTGTGTCTGTACCCGGTTGGCCAAGCCTGCTTTAGATTGTAATGCCTTTGCAAGTTTTGTCGCAGTAATAACATTCTTTGCACCGAGATTACGGATGAACATCAGGTAGGCTGACGTTGCATCAGTCACGTCATAGGTGTACTTAGCCTGATCAGCAGCATTGGCCATCAGGTTGATGGATGCGGGGCTTGCAATATTCGCCAACGCATATAAAGCTACCTTATCGGTCATTTTATCTTTGCCGATTTGGGCTGAGATACCATGTACAGCCAGTGTATTTTTACTATCTCCCAGGGCTTCTATAAGGGTTATTTTACAGTTACCTTGTGAGCCGCTCAAAGCTGATAATAATGCCCCTTTTGCCGCTGCTGTATTTATCTTCACCAAAGCACGCGCAGCAGGGTCACACAAGCGTTCATCGCCTAAATAGCTTTTTAACGTTGGCACGGCATCATCTTTACCAATCATTTGTAATTGACTAATGATAAAGGCCTGATTCCCCTTGTCGCTTGCTTTTGGTAAGGCTGTGCAGTAAGCTTTTACTGCGGTTGCACGCCAGGGCTCCTTCGTTCTTTGTGTGATGTAAAAAGAGAAGCCGCTGATGGCGTCATAGATTTTGGTATTATCTGCCTGACCGGGCGCCTGCAGCATTCCGAGCATTTTTACGATGCCCTGCTCGCCCAAAGCCATTGTTTTTTCGGCATTGGTATTCAGGTCGGCTTCCTTATAAGCAGGCTCCTTGTCCAGTATGGCGTTGATGCCGCTGTCCTGCGCCTTTGCAAGCGTTGCAAACAGTGATAGTACGGCAATTGATGTAAATATTTTTTTCATGATTATGATATCAGACTTAAATTAAATGGTCCATGGTCCGCGAAGCGGCGGGAATATCAAACGGTTTGCACCGTCGTCATCAATAAATTCCTGTTTAACAGGGTCGAACTTCAACGAACGTCCTAAACGCAACGCTGCCAAACCCATGTTGACGATAGTACATGAACGGTAGCCGTTCTGCTCGTTGAGGGCAAATTTTGTCCTGTTCTTTACAGCTTCGATAAAATCTGTTGCTTGTGGTTCAGGGTCAGGAAAGGCGGCCAGCTTTCTTTCCAGATCAGGTATATCCGATTTAAAGCCCGGATACAGTTTGCCTTTTGGCCCTTCGATATAAGGCACACCCTGTACGCTGCCTTCTCCATCCAGGATAATCTTGCAGCCATCGGCATAAGTATACGTGATCTTGCGCCAGGTACCAACGGCATCCATGTTTTGTTGCGGAGCATCTAATTCAACACTGATGGGACTCGTATCATCTTTGCCTAAAAAATATTGAATAGGGTCTATATAATGCTGACCCATGTCGCTCAATCCGCCGCCATCGTAATCCCAGTAACCACGGAAAGTTTGATGCACGCGATGTGGGTGGTATGGTTTGTAAGGAGCCGGGCCCAGCCATGTTTCGTAATCCAGTTCAGGCGGAACAGGCATTTGCGGCAGATTGGTTTTACCTACCCAGTAAAATTTCCAGTCGAACCCTGTGTGCCTGCCCACGGTAACGGTCAACGGCCAGCCAAGCAAACCGCTTTCCACCAATTTTTTTATCGGTTTAACGGTGGTTCCCATGCCGTAGAAATTATCTGAGAAGCGGAACCAGGTGTTCAGCCTGAAAATCCTTCCATGTTGCTGCACAGCTTCCATTACGCGCTTGCCTTCGCCAATGGTGTGCGTCATCGGTTTTTCGCACCAGATATCTTTTCCGGCACGTGCAGCATCGGCAGCCATAATGCCATGCCAGTGCGGTGGGGTCGCAATATGTACAATGTCTACTTCAGGTAATTGAATCAGCTCGCGGTAATCAGATAATGTTTTCGCGCCGTTGTTCAGCATTGTTGATACTTCCTGCAGGTGGTTTTTATCCACATCGCAAATGGCCACCACTTTGGTGTTGCCGTAAGGAATATGGTTCCTGCCCATACCGCCTACGCCGATAATGCCTTTGGTGAGCTGATCGCTTGGGGCGATGTATCCTTTACCCAAAACAAAGCGGGGAACAATGGTAAAAGCGGCCGCTGCAATAGCCGACTTTTTGAGGAACTCCCGCCGGGTGTCTAATTTCTTTTCTTCCATTATTTGGTTGATTAAGTTGGATTAAGTTAGATTGATTAGGTTAGATTGAGTTGGATTAAGTTGATTAAGTTTCAAGCTTGGAGCTTAACAACTTAACTTAATCAACCACTTAACTCAATCAACTAACCTACAACTCTCTAATAAATATATTCTTGTAATATGCTTTATCGCCGTGGTCCTGTAAGGCAATTTCACCGGTTTTGGCTTTGCCGTAATCGGGGTAATCTTTCCATTTGCCTTCGGTGCGTTTTTTGTTCCAGTCGTCGTCCCATGCCTGAAACTCAACAATCTTTTTGCCGTTCAGCCAATGCTCAACGTGACCTTTTCTGAAAACGACCCGGCTGGAGTTCCATTCGCCCACCGGTTTAAGCACCTTTTGATCGTTGGCCGGATGCATGGCATAATCAGCGCCGGCTTTTTGCCAGTCTTCCAGTTTCTCAGGAAAACCAATATCATCTATTATCTGGTACTCTGGCCCTGTTTCATAAGGTGCATGCCATTTTGGGCCTTCCATCACATGATACATTACACCGCTGTTACTACCTTTAGACACTTTCCAGTCCCATTTCAATTCAAAATCGGTGTATTTCTTGTCGGTTACAATATCACCTCCTGAAGCGCTCTTGGCGGCTCCGAGGCATACCAGCGCGCCATCTTCTACCTCCCAGTTTTTAACTGCACCGGTTTTGTTGTAGCCATGCCAGCCTTTAAGGGTTTTGCCATCAAAAATGCTGATCCAGCCGGTGGCTTTGCTTACGATCGGTTTCCCGGATTTTGGAAGGGTAAAAGCCAATGAGGCTGCACCGATCAATAGGAATACCGGTAATCTGAATTGGGTTTTCATTTGCGTTTGTTAATTATTGGTTTATAAGTAGGAACAGTTTCTTAAAAACTATTACGGTAAATTTAAAATATTCAGTATAAATAGTATCCTTTAAATTAAATATTTAGCCAATACGTCCACTTAACTACCAGCTGCCTGTTTTTAGGGGTATAAGGCGTTGGTATCGAGTTCTCTCCATATACAATAAACAGGTCGGATGCCGGTTTATACCGCCATTGGAACCGGGTATTAATATTCATATTCTTTTTCTGGTCATCATACTGTACATAAGTGGTAAAGTATAGCGTATTGGTAAAGGTAACATCCACCTTTGGACCGATCAGTGCAAACCTGGTATCGCCGTAAGGAGCAGGCAGCCGCAGGTTGGTGTAGTTGCCGTTGATAGCGATGTTTACATAAGGTTGAACGCGGTAACCGATGGTGCCATTAAAGCTCAGACGGTGACCGTTATCATAATATCCTCCCAAAATAGATTCTACCTGATACGTAAATACGCTCTGCGGTTTGGATACTATCAAAATATCAAACGAGTTGTAATTGTGTTGCGTACCTATCGCAAGAGCAGGCTTGCCTGTATTTGTCGGATCAAAAGGCTGTTGTAGTTTTACATAATCGTTAATGCCTGAGATGGTGATGGTGCTACGGTCGCGTAGCGTGGTGATGAGGGAAAGAACGCTTTCATCATCCGTTCTGCTAAAGCTCTCGTTGAAGAAATAGTTTGAGTTAGCCTGAATGCCATAACTCAATACCGCTGTTTTCTTCGGGAAGAAGTTATGCAGTATCAGCGGGTTAATCTTTATATAGCCTACACGCGGTACATAACCCACTGCTGCATTATAGTTTTTGCCAACATATTCTTCCTGCAGATAAAGCTGCCAGTATTTGCTGAAATATTGCAAATGATCCGCTAATACCAGGTCGTGCCCGTCCTTGCCGGGAGTAAATGATTTCAGACCCAATAGTTTCCCCGTCCACATATTGCTGGTTGAGGCAAGGTTGAATTCAACTCCAACATTTCTATTATAATTATTGGGACCTATAACATTCCCGTTTGGTGCTTCCGTCACTTCCTTGTTCACAAACATGAAACCGATATTGGAACGGTCCAGTACACGACGTTGCATGGTGATAATGCCATAATTTCCTGCATTCAGGCCGTTTGATTCGGATGTTCCCGTTTGGATATCCATTAAGCCGATGCGCCAATCTTTATCCAGTTTCCCGGTCATTCTCGCGCCAAAGTCAATAGGTTGGTTTAATCCGATACGCCTTGAAAAGAATGGCCTGATATCTGAGTACCCGAAGTTGGCAAACAAGTCGCCATTCTCCAGAAAGAATTGTCTTTTTTCTGGGAAGAAAAGTTCATAACGACTTAAGTTGATCACCTGCTGATCGACGTCCACTTGAGAGAAATCAGGATTGACGGTCATATCCAGGTTGAGCGATGGTGTTAAGGCGATCTTAGCGTCGCCTCCAAACTCTTTTTTGAAAGCTGCTGAGGTGTTTTTTTGATAATCTTTTGTAACGCCCGCTAACGCGTAGGGAATAATGGATACGTTACTACTGGCAGTAGGCGGCTCCTCATCCCAAACTAAAACGCCTGTATAGGCGAGCGAGGCCGTAGGGAATTGACGTGGCACCGGCGCCCAGGCTGATTTTTCGGCACCTTTAAGGTCGTTCCGGCTAAAGTTAATACCCCATTCCTTAATACCTTTTTTATAACGTATACTTTTAAACGGGATCGATGCTTCGAAAACCCATTTATCCGGGTAGTTCTTTACTACCGATGTCCACTTGTTATCCCAGTTCAGGTCGACACTGCCGCCTGCATACATGCTGCCATCCCATTGTCCGCCTGCTGCGTTAGCACCAAAAGTGAAGCCATCAGTACGGGCGTCAAAAGGATCCATAAAGAAAATGAAGTTGTCGTTTTTTTGAAAGTTAAAGTCGCGCTTCATCGACTCTACCATGTAGGGCCCGTGGATCGGCGTATAACAAACTGCAAGGATATATAAATTGTTATCATCATAGGTCATCTTCACTACAGTGGGCACTTTTGCCAGACTGGTATCCATCGGCAGCACCATATGAAAATCAATCGCCGAGTCCGCACGTTGCCAGGCAAGGTCATTATCAACGCCATCGACAGCAATATCAGAGGTTGCCCGACGGATGTGGTATTTAAAAGAAGCATTTTTTTTCTGTGCAAAAGCGCCGAAAGTCAGCAGGCAGCTAAGTAGTAGAAGGGGTATTTTAAAACGGGCAGAGTTGTAAAAGCCTTTCAATAGTACGTGTTATAAGGGTTGAAAAGTAGAATAATTGGATGGCCTCAAGATAAGAGCAAAAATCGTTTTTTTAAAAAGTTTGTGTATTTGATACAATAAATTTACAAAGTAGACCGCTGATTTATCTGATTAAATGATTCCCATGATTTCAAAAACTTTTCTAAGCCTAAAAAAGGGGTGTCACACTGAGGTTCTCGAAGTGCGGTGCGTAGATGCCTATACTGCATATTCTCTGCCAGTTATTAGTTTGCAACTGGCAGTCATCAAGGTAATTCTTAAATCCTATGAATCAAGGTTCAGATAAATGCGCCAGGGATAGCAATTGATACCGGCCTGGCGACTAAGGCCTGCAGGCGTATGGATGGATAGCCCGCCCGGGCGCCCATATTAGAGACTACGGCAGCAGATCCGTTACCTTAGAATGCTTCCTCTTAAAATATCTGCGAAAATCAAGCACGATACCGGCGAAGAAGTAAACAATGAGCGGGAAACCGACCGCAAGAAATGATGAATAAATAAAAAAAAGGCGTATTTTATTGATAGAAATGTTGAAGCGTTCGCCGATGTATGTACAAACGCCGAAAGAGTACCGTTCGAAAAAAGTGATTATCCTTTGCAACATATCAAACCATTCTAAGTATTTTATTTCCAACGCCGCATTGCAGGCATTTCTTATGGTCGCAATAATTATTTTTTAGCTCCAGTAAGGCCTGCGAATCAAAAGCGGTATTAACCTTTATACCAACAGAATCAAAATTAGTTACGATTTTGTTTTGCTCGGCGGGCAATTTTTCCAACAATTTCAGACTTCTGTTGATAAAGTACTCCTGCTGCGTGTGTTTGCCATAGCTGAACAGGAACAATACAAAGGTATTCAATAATAAAATATCAATGGAAGATTGTCCAAGACTTTTTGATATTGGTTTCGACGCCACATCAAAGCGGTAATGTGTTTCCCAGTAAGGGTTGACCTCCAAACTGCTGAATAATTTTCTTAAGGCATCAATATCCTTAATGTCCAGCACTTTCGAAAAAAGATGATTTGATTTGACGATCAGCGCCGCAAATTGTGCCATGCGGATGGTCGGGAAGTTTTGTGGACGCAACCGCATAAACTTCCATAAGTGTTTTTCGATCGGCTTGAGATTGTATTTCTTTTGCAGGAAGACGTATTCTTCTTTTAATTTCTGCGGATATTCATCTTTAAAATCATCCTCCAAAAATCCTGCCTGACCGAATATCAGGGCCTCAATTTGCTGCGGATTATTCTTATGCTTGGCTAAAGTAAGTTGTGGCAATGATTTAGCCATTAACTCAAAAGGTACAGCATTGGTTTTGAACCCGAATTGTGCCGCCAAGAACTGGTAAAATGTTTCTTCCCAATCGCCACGGTTAACTTCCAACGCCTTCATTACTGCAACAGAACGTTTTTCCAGTCGCTCAACCAAAACCCGTGTGAGCCAGTTGCGGAGCGTAATATCATCTACATGACGGATGCTGCCTTCACATGGAATAAACTGTTGATTACCATAAATAAGGTGCCGATAGCGGTCGTACAATTCAGGTGAAATACGATTTTGCAGCTCCAACGTTGCTAAACGGCGACCGTCAGGCAGGGTGATTGGTTCATCATCGCGGTAGACCACATGCAATATTACATTGTCATAGGCTTTATCGTTAGTATGATGATGTTTATGCCAATCGGACGAATTGATGTGGATCTCCACATTTCCGGCCCAGGTAGTATCGCCAATGCGGGTGCGGGCATTATGGAAATCGGGGCCTGAATCTTTATTGGGCAATCCGGCAGAAAATACTTCGATGTCTTCGCCTGTGGTGGTTTGCAGGTTCTCGCGATCAAACAGGCGGAATTTCCAGATGTAAGTGATAAAGTCTTCGGTAAAAAACATTGAGACAAGATAGGGAAGATTCATCTAAAATCAATTGGTTTTACGAGGGATTAATTTACTTTTATGAACGAATAAAAAAAGGGTGTCACACTGAGCCCAGTCGAAGTGCGGCGTGTAGAGGCCATGCCCACCATGCTTCGAGAGCCTCAGCATGACACCCACCAAATCACATTGATACAAACCTAGATGCCACAATCCGACCAAATTCAAGTTCATCGCATCAAATCCATCATAGGCGGCTCGCTGGGCAACCTGGTAGAATGGTATGATTGGTATATCTACTCTTTTTTCTCCCTGTATTTTGCAGCGACTTTCTTCCCAAAGGGAAATCAAACCGTACAACTGCTGAGCACAGCCGCAATATTTGCTATCGGCTTTTTGATGCGTCCTATAGGTGGCTGGCTGATGGGAACATTTGCAGATAGAAAAGGACGTAAAGCAGCGCTTACCTTTTCCGTTTTACTGATTAGCATTGGTTCGCTCATAATAGCCATTGTACCGGGTTATAAGCAAATTGGTGTGGCTGCTCCCATTATTTTATTGCTATCGCGAATTATACAAGGACTTAGTGTAGGAGGGGAGTACGGCACAAGCGCCACTTATCTGAGCGAAATGGCTACTAAAAAGCACCGCGGGTTTTATTCAAGCTTTCAGTACGTCACACTGATCATGGGGCAATTGATTGCTTCGGCTTTTGTGGTGTTATTGCAGAAAGTGTTTCTGACCGAAAAAGAATTGCACGAATGGGGCTGGCGCATCCCGTTTGTTTTCGGGGCGATACTGGCGGTTACGGTGATGTACCTGCGGCGCAGCTTGCAGGAATCGGCATCTTTTAAGGAAGAGGATACCAAAGATGAAAGAGGGACCATACAAGCTTTGCTCAATCATCCCAAAGCTGTATTGACAGTCATCGGTTTAACCATTGGCGGGACGGTGGCTTTTTATACGTTCACCACCTACATGCAAAAGTTTTTGGTGGATACGGCAAAGTTCAGTAATGCAGATGCGTCATTAATATCAACTTTCAGCCTGGTGGTATTTATGCTGTTACAGCCCCTGTTTGGTTTGCTATCGGACAAGATCGGCCGTAAACCTTTACTCATTGGATTTGGTATAGTCGGGTCGCTGACCACCGTACCCATCATGACAGCTTTAGGCAGTATCAAAGAAGTTTGGCCTGCATTTTTATTGGTAATGTGCGCGTTGATAATTATCAGCGGCTATACTTCTATAAACGCGGTGGTTAAAGCAGAGCTTTTTCCAGCCCAAATAAGGGCATTGGGCGTAGGGTTTCCGTATGCCATAGCGGTGTCACTCTTCGGCGGAACGGCAGAAACCCTGGCCCTTACCTTTAAGCAGAACCATCACGCCAATTATTTTTATTGGTATGTAACGGGTTGTATTTTGATCTCGCTTATCGTTTATATCGCTATGGGCGATACGCGGAAATATTCTAAGATAGAAGATTAAAGCGCTCTCCCTTGGAGAGGATTGAGATGACACTAAACTATTGCCCCACCATTCCCGATATCACATTAATACTCAACGCGAGAATAGCCGTATTATAGCCAAAAGACAACAAGCCATGCATGGTAGCCAGTCGCCTTATACTTTTTGATGTGATGACAACGTCCGATACCTGAAACGTCATACCTAAAACAAAGGAAAAGTAGACAAAGTCAAGATAATCAGGCTCTTCATTTCCTGGAAATTCCAATCCGCCGCAGTTTCGTGGTGTACCGTCGTCTTTTGTTACATCATAATACAGATGCGCATACCGGAGTGTAAAAATTGTATGAAGCAACCACCACGATACAATCACCCCGATGATGGCCAGCAATACATGTGAACCTACATCGGCACTATGGCCTTTTGTGGATTTTAACAGGAAAGCAATAGCCCCGAAACTCGCTATGGAAGCTGCTATGACAAGCAAAAATAAAAAGGTTCGACTTGAATCCTGAAGTTTGGCGATCTTCCGTACTTCAAGCGGATGAGATGACAAAATAGTAATCCAGTCCATCAGGATAACAACAGCTGAAAATGTGATCCAAGAGAAAAGGACAACAGAAGGCAAGCCATGTGAACCACGGAAGCCAAAAAAGCCAATTACAGATGCTGCCAGGGCTATAAGCAGACGATAATGCGCATCCAGCCGAAAGAGGACGAGTTTGTTGTGAGGTATTTTTTTAGCCATTTTTGGGGTTTAATAAGGACTAAAATACTATTTCCCGGCTATTCTTCAATGATTTCGATAACCCGGCCGACTTGCCCATCCTCCAACCGCACTTTTATTCCGCGGGAGTGATAGACCGAACTGGTAAGCAGGTCTTTTACAATCCCCCGAGTCCTTTTTCCACTACGCTGGTCTTTTTTAAGGATGATATCAACTTCCAGTCCGGGATAAATATCGCTTCTATTTTGGCCGTTCATATTATTGGATTACACCGATTTGAGTTTGATTACACCGATTAGGCTACAAGATTATCGATAGCCTTTTTCACCTTATCAAAATTGAAATTTGCCAGCAACTTATCCATTGAGGCGGTGATCTCAGCATTATTCAGATTACCGATGCTGCCCTCATGGGTATGATTGACTTTTTTATCAGGATTGAAATCTCCCTCTTCAATTGCCAGTCCCACTTGTTTGTAAGCATCGCGGAACGGAGTGCCACTCAGCACCATACGGTTAACTTCTTCCACGCTGAATAGGTAGGCATATTTCGGGTCGTTTAAGATATCGGTTTTTACCTCGATATGTTGCAGCATAAACGTAGCCATGTGCAGGCAATTCTTTAGATCAGCAAAAGCCGGGGAAAGCAGTTCTTTTAACAATTGTAACTCACGATGGTAACCTGATGGCAAGTTGGTGGTCATCATGGCTACATCATTTGGCAATGCCTGCAGGCGGTTGCATTTGCCGCGCATAATCTCCCAAACGTCAGGGTTCTTTTTATGCGGCATGATACTGCTTCCGGTGGTGAGCGTGTCCGGGTAACTTACAAAAGCAAAATTCTGGCTCAAGTATAAGGCCTGGTCCATTGCCATTTTTGCCAGTGTTGCAGCGATATTGGCAATAGCCTGCGCAATGATACGCTCGGTTTTACCGCGACCCATCTGCGCATAAACTACATTATAGTTCAGGTTATCAAAGCCAAGTAATTCGGTTGTCATGGTACGGTTCAATGGGAAGGATGAACCATAGCCTGCTGCCGAACCTAGTGGGTTTTTATTGGTGATACGATACGCTGCTAAAACCATTTCCAAATCGTCTGCCAGACTTTCGGCATAAGCGCCAAACCATAAACCGAAAGAAGATGGCATGGCTACTTGCAAATGCGTATAACCCGGCAGCAATACCTCCTTATGTTTTTCGCTCAGTGCGATAAGCAAACGGAATAAAGTATAAGTTTCTTCCACCACTTCCTGCAATTGGCTGCGAAAGAACAATTTCAGGTCAACCAGCACCTGGTCGTTTCGTGAGCGGCCGCTGTGAATTTTTTTACCG